>JAABUH010000089.1_pt1 | contig 130960 bp, 148 predicted proteins | sample 5559121 | NCBI WGS metagenome assembly JAABUH01 (sample SAMN10711871, study PRJNA513364) | rock metagenome | isolation source: Antarctica rocks | place: Antarctica: Victoria Land, Battleship Promontory nord | collected 2015-12-28
ACCCGATCATCCGGGGCTGGTACGGCTACTACCGGCATAGCCACAAGACGACCTTTGAACGGCTGGATGGCTACGTTCGGATGCGACTTCGGAGCATTCTGCGAAAGCGCCACGGTGGCAAAGGACGCGGACGAGGCACTGACCATTATCGCTGGCCCAATGCCTACTTCGACGCCCACGGGCTGTTCACCATGATCGCAGCCCGGAAGGCGGCAGGGTATCCCCGATGAGGAAACAACCGACTGGAGAGCCGGATGCGGGAGATCCGCATGTCCGGTTCGGTGGGGAGGGGGCTTCGGCCCCCTTACCCAATCTGGACGTAGACGGCACGATGGTCGGGTTACCGGACGTGGACGGCACGAGGGGTGGGCTACCGGTCGGTCGTCATCGGTCGATAGCGGTGTGTAGCCCGCCGCTTGTCGGCGGATCGGCCCGCAGGCCGACACCACGGTTCCATCCGGCCAGGACGTCCAGGCTACCGGTGCCGTGGCCGACGTTGGCCCCAGCGCTGCTTACGTCAACCGTCTTGGATTCAAGAACCTCCTAGCTCACCCCGCCGGCTCTCACCCTTCATTAAGGTCGCAGTCAGATACGTCTACCCTCACTTTAATGCGGTCAGGATGCGTCGAATCACCGGGCGGCCGCACACTGTGTGTGGTTGCAATCCATCGGCGGCGCAGATCATCGCGGTGATCACATTCGTCTCCGCGTTGTAATCGGGAACGAGCGTCGCGGGAGCACCACCTTCAGCACGACCCTTCATCAGGGATTGCTGAACGGCAGCGAAGGGTAGAACCAATCGGCCCGTGCTACTGTTCAGATCGCCTGAGATGGCCACATTGTTGCCGGTCTCGACATAGCGACCAACCGCGAGCAGGGGGAACTGCCGCGAGCCGTCCTGGTATGTAGGCCTGTCAACCGCTGTATGCCAGACCGTATCATGGTAGTTGTTGAAGCCAGAGCGAGCAACGTAGCGATTGAAGAGCGATCGTTCCAGGGGGCTGAGCTTGGCCCGCATCCGCAGATTCTGATCGATCAGATCCTTGTGTACAAAAGTCAGGTACCGGCTGTGATAGACGGCGTGCGACCAGTCGAACGTTGCCAGACCGGTAATAAAGCCATGCTCCTCCGTCGGCCCGCATTGCAAGCGCGGCACGAGCGCGACCACCTGGTAGAGGCAGTCTCGCGAAATGACGGGACTGACGCCCGACAGGGTGCCAAACTGATTCAGCGCCTTGACCACTGGCCAGCGCTCGGCGGTCGAGCCGTTGTCGAGCAAGGTGCCCAGGAACAGCAGTTCCGCCTTACCTCCGGACCGCAACGCAGTTCGTAGGTGTCGAACGCCAAGGCCAGACGCAAGTGAGCTTGGCACCGCCGTCGTTGTGGCCCCAAGATTGGTCACATCGCTCGCTGCCCAGCCAGGCACCGCGGATCCACCCGTGCCCAGGATGAACATCGCAAAGCAACACAGGAAGCCCAGTAACCCCCGACTGATCTTCTTACCTCCTGCACGGCCTACCCTGCTGGACGAACCAAGAATACCCAACATCACGCGCCACCCCAACCATCGATCGATAGCTGCCAATGCATATCGAGCCTATGAGAATCGCTGTGGTAGAGTCAAATGTTTTCTCACGTTCCCAGAGGCAGATGTAACCGCACTGTCCTCTACAATCTGGGTAGGTCGCGGAACACAGCCCCCGGCGGCGACGTCCGGCCCAGCCACACCCTGAGCACGAGGCACTCCGATGAGCAATAGCATGGACAACCTGGAATCTGCCCTGGAATCTATTCTGCGGCGTGCCCACGAGGCACGGGGGCAGGCCGTTCCCGAGCAGCCGCGTCCCGTGGTCTGCGCGGTCTGCCAGGGGGCGGGCTATCTGCGCTACGATGTCCCGGTGGACGATCCACGCTTTGGCCAGCTCGTGATCTGCGAGTGTACCCGCGCGGAACTCGACCAGAAACGCCAGCGTTCGCTGCTGGAGAAGAGCCAGCTGGCCCTGCTCCAGCACTTTACCTTTGAGAAGTGGCTGGTCAAATTCCCCAAGGATCCGCCGCGGAACTCGCCGGACTTCGCCTTCAATGTGGCCAGAACCTACACCGAGACGCTCTCCTTCGGCGGCCTTCCCTGGCTCTTCCTGTTTGGCACCAAGGGAACCGGCAAAACGCATCTGGCCGCGGCCATCGGGAACGAGCGGATTGCCCGCGGTCAGCCGGCTATTTTCATGGTGGCCTCGGACCTCCTGGACCACCTGCGCGCGGCCTACAGCCCCAACAGCGACATCACCTACGACGATCTGTTCGAAAGCCTGCGCAACACGCCGCTACTGATCCTGGATGATCTGGGCATGCAGACGGCAACCTCCTGGGCCAGAGAAAAGCTCTTTCAGCTCATCAATCATCGCTACAACCGGCGGCTGCCCACGGTGATCACCATGAACATCGAGGCGGAGGAGATCGATCCGCGCCTCTGGTCACGGATCAACGATGTGGCGCTCACCGCGCGCTGCGAGGTGCGCTCGCGGGACAACCGCACGATGGAAGATCAGCCGGTCAGCCCCCGACCACCCCGGCGTCCCAAGCTGCGTGAGGACTATCGGGTCTAGTGAGCCATCACGGCTGATGTGATGCATAGAGGTATCTGACTCGGATGTCAGCGTGACGCTCCGTCGCTACCCAACCCTGGATGAGCTTGCCGGCTCGGTTCCCAATCCTCCTGGTGTCGCTGGACTGTCCTAGGAGGATATACGGACGCGTGCCTGGACTCCCGAGAGCGCGGAGCGGCGCTAACGCCCCGTGCCGTGCTTGACACCAGTGTTCTGGTCCGGTACCTTACCAATGACGACCCGGTGAAGGCAACCGCGGTCGGCGCTGTACTTCAATGCGCAGTTGACGGGGCTTTGGTGATGCCGGACGTCGCCGTGGCGGAACTCGCGTTCGTTCTGCTGCGTGTGTATCGGTGGCCGGTGGAGAAGGTCACGGACGCCCTGCGGGCCGTCGTGAACCACCGCGCTATCGAGGTCCCAGGAAAGGAGTTGTGGCTCGATGTCGCTGCAGACATCGAGGCTGGGCGAGGTGTGATCGATGCGTATCTTCTCCGCACCGCTGAGCGCGTGGAGATCGAGGACGTGATGACCTTCGATGAGAACATGAGGCCGCTGCCCACGGTCCGGTGTGTCGTGCCGGGGTGATCGGACCGACCGATCTTCGCCTTGCCTATAGTTGAAAGCGGGCGCTATGGTCAAGTTGGAACGCTGATCAATCAGGAGCACCGATGCGTATCGGGATACTGGGCGCTGGGGACATGGGGCGGACGCATGCTCGAATCTATGCCGCGATGCCGGAGGGCGAGATCGCCGGTATGGTGGGACGCAGCAGAGAGCGGGTCGAGTAGGTCGCGGGCGAGGTGGGTGCGACGGCGCTGACCGATCCCTGGGCCATCCTCGAGGATGAGTCGGTCGAGGCCATCGACGTGACCTACCCATCCGCGCTTCATCGCGAGTGGACGGTGGCCGCGCAGCAGCGGGGCAAGCACGTCTTCTGTGAGACGCCGATGGCACTCACTCTGGAGGATGCGGACGCCATGATTGACCCCGAGCACAAGTCCGGCACAGTCCTGATGCCCGCCCAGGTACACCGTTTTGGCATAGAGGCTGCCTTCATCCACGACCAGGTGGCATCGGGCACGCTCGGCCGGCCACTCGGGGCGTATGCCGCGACTCGCACGCCTGCCTACGGAGCCGGTGTCACGCGGCCCCTCGACCTCTATGGTGGCCCGATGCTGGACCTGATGATCCATCCGATCGACACGCTCAACAGGCTGCTGGGGATGCCAGTCACGGTGGCGGGAACGGGTCGTGTGGGTCCCAGCGGAGCGATTGATTACGCCTTCGTCACGCTTGACTACCAGAATGCCAGCGGCATGGTGGAGGGGAGCGCCATGATGCCGGACAGTTTCCCCATTCACCATAGGTCTGCGGGTCCTCTGCGAGCGTGGCGCGATAGAGGCGTCGATCCGCCTCGGTGTTGAGGAGGATATCAGCCTGGCGCGCTACTCGCCAACCGGCGAGCCAGAAGCCATCTCCCTGGGCGGGGGTGATCCGTACACCAATGAATGTAGATACTTCGTACGCTGCCTGCGGGGAGACGCGGACCCCGTGATGGTGAGTCCTGAGGGGGAACGAGACGCCTTACACGTGGCGCTGGCCGCCCAGCGCGCGATCCAGCAAGGCAGATCGGTCACCCTGATGGAGCCATAAACGCCGTCATCAAAGCGTCATCCACGGCTCATCAAATGCTCATGCGGCATCGGTAGGCTAGAGGTAAGGGGATCACACACCAGATCCTCATCACATCAAGGAGTTACCGAATGAATGCTTCATCCCATCTGTCTTTTTCTGTCTACCTTGTTCCCGGCGAGGAGCGGGGTGCATGGCGTGGGGAAGTTGTTCACCAGCAGAGCGGTCGCTCGACTGCCATTACCTCGGTCTGGGGACTCGCGCAGCGAGTGACCGAAGAAGCCGATCTGCACGCGCCGCAGGACGATAGTCAATGGACGCAGCTCATCAGTCAGGCTTCACGTCAGAGTCGCAGGGAGTATAGCGAGATCAGCAAAGCATCGTAATCGACCGTCCACGAGAAAGGGGAACAGGGAATGCAGGTATCTGATATCAACGCTGGTATGACCGTCTTTGACTCCGATGGAACGGACCTGGGCGAGGTGATGGAGGCCTGGGCCTACACCGAGGGCTATGGCTACATCGCCCGTAAAGAGTATGAGATCGCCGACTACGGGCCCGTAGGGGGTACCACCACCCTGATGGAAACGGATGCAGGGTACTTCCAGGTGAAGCAAGGACATACGCTCGGCGTCGGGGGCCGCGATCTCTATGTGCCCATGAGCGAAGTCCAGAGCGTCGTGCCTGAGGAACGTGTCACCCTTCACAGCACACGGGAAGTCTGCGAAGAACGCTATGGCCAGCCGCCGACCCAGAAGTAGGTAACGCTCTCCTCTGCCGCGTCATGAGGGAGCAGTTTAACGGAGTTCAGGTGTTCGGCGGAGGCACGGATCGTCCGCACTCCTGACCAGGCATGGCACCGGACGCAGGGCGACCATGTTTCAGATGATGGTCACCGGTCCGGTAGGGGCCGTGGCTCCGCCCGGCCCGCTTTGGTGGGTCGCGGTGGGCGCCATTACCCTCCTGAGACACTTTGGGCGGGCCGGGCAGGAGCCACGGCCACTACGCCTTCAATGCGCCTAAAGTCAAGACAGTGTGGACGGGGAACCGCGGTCGATTGACCTATCAGGCGACCACGACGCCTCGGAACCGTCCACTCAAGAACCCCTGCCGACCGGATCCCGGGAGAGCGCAATACAGCAACTCTCTCGGGATTCGCTGTATTTGGGATCAAGCATTCGCGTTCGTTGCACGCGGTGTGATGCGCCGATGTAAAAGCCCCATAATACAGGCAAGTACTTGTAAAGGAGCGAAACATATGGCCGAGACGCGGCAGTACGATGCCATCATCATTGGTTCGGGTCAGGGAGGTGGGCCGCTCGCGACGGCTCTGGTAGCGGCGGGGCGCAAGACAGCGCTGATCGAGCGTCAGTACGTGGGTGGCACCTGTATCAATTACGGCTGTACTCCAACCAAGACCATGGTGGCCAGCGCCCGCGAGGCCTATCTGGCTCGGCGCTCCTCCGATTACGGCGTCCACGATGGACCGGTATCGGTGGATATGGCCGAGGTGCGACAGCGCAAACGGGACCTGGTCGAGACCTTCCGGGCCGGCAGTGAACAGGCGATCCGCGACGGCAAGGTCGACCTGCTGTTTGGTGAGGCGAGCTTCACCGGCCCCCATTCTCTCCAGGTGCGGATGAACAGCGGCGAGCTGCTGGAACTGACGGCGGACACCATCGTGATCGACACCGGCACCAGCCCATCGACCCCGCCCATCGAGGGATTAAAGGATGTGCCGTCCCTCAACTCGACCACCATCATGGAGCTGGATCGGGTACCGGAGCACTTGCTGATCCTCGGTGGCGGCTATATCGGGCTGGAGTTTGGCCAGATGTTCCGGCGCTTTGGGAGCCGTGTCACCATCGTGCAAGATCTCGCGCAGTTGTTGGGCCGTGAGGACCAGGACATCGCCGAGGCGGTGGCCGATATCCTCCGTGAGGACGGCATCGAAATCTTGCTGAAAAGCAAAGTAACGCGTGTCGAGCCGGGTGACGGCACGATCAAGCTGTCCGTCGAGACGGAGGGCGGCACACGCGACGTGGAGGGCTCGCATCTGCTGGTCGCGGCCGGGCGTGCCCCCAATACCAAACCACTGCAGTTCGATGCGGCCGGCGTGGAGACCGACCAGCGGGGCTATATCGAGGTGAACGACCGGTTGGAGACCAACGTGCCGGGCATCTGGGCCATCGGCGAGGTGGCCGGCACTCCGCCCTTCACCCACATGGCGTACGATGATTTTCGCATTCTCCGCGACAACATGCTACAGAACGGCAACCGCACCAAAGAGGGCCGGCTGGTTCCTTATACGGTCTTCATCGATCCGCAACTGGGGCGGGTCGGCCTCGGTGAGGACGAGGCTCGCCAGCAGGGCCGCCGGATCAAGGTGGCGAAGATGCCCATGTCCTCCGTGGCCCGTGCTATCGAAACGGGCGAGACCCGTGGCATGATGAAGGCCGTGGTCGATGCCGAGAGCGGTGAGATTTTGGGATGCGCGGTGCTGGGCATGGAGGGCGGCGAGATCATGGCCATGTTCGAGATTGCCATGATGGGGAAGCTGACCTACCAACGACTGCACGAGGGTATCTTCGCCCATCCCACCCTGGCCGAGTCGGTCAACTCGCTCTTCTCTAACTTTGAGGGGGAGAACTGAGGAGGGGGAGGGATGAGTTAGTCGTACCGGACATCCAGCCCCATGGCGCTGGCCAGCTCCAACGCCTGCCCCATGTCCACAATGGCGCCAGCCAATTCGGCTGGACCCGCGTGCATGCCCTCGAGCTTCGAGCCACGCAGATCGGCGCCTCTGAGCGTGGCGCCCGACATCTCGGTTGCTCGCAGATCGCACTCTCGAAACACCACGCCCGACAGGTCAGCGCTCCCGAAGTCGGCCTCGTGTATGGTACAGGCCTGGAAGCGGGCGGGCTTGAAGGCGCCGAAACGAAAGTTCGCCAGATGGCCGGTGCAGCCGGAGAAAAGGACATGCCGAAACCGTCCCTCCGGCACAGAGAAGCCGGTGAGGCGGCAGTTCACGAACTCGACTCGTTGCAACAGCGGTGCACGCCAGCGGGCGTTCACAAACGAGCAGTTCTCGAACCGCACGTCGCCCAGGAAGAGGTTCCCCCAATCCGTGCCATGGAAGGTTACGCGGGTGAAGCGAACCTGCGCAAAGCTGAGTTGCTTGGCACCCTGGCCGGTGAGATCATGGTCCGCGACGCTGAGCGAGTCGTAAGAGCCTCCGTCCTCGATTCCCCCGGCGGGAAGCGCGTCGTGCGCTGCTTGTTTGGACAGCCGTGGAGGTAGTATAGGGGTACTCGTTTCCGGTCTGCCTGAGGTCATGAGATACACCTTCCGAAAGGAAATAGTTCGAAATGCACGGTTGTTCGTCGGTCTCCGAGGAAGGTGGTAATCGATGCGTCACAGCTCTGTAGCAGGCTTGTTACGTGTTTCTCTCTACAGTCAATGTACATAGCACGAGCTTGTTCACGGCTCTGATACCAAACCCGTCTGCTGGTGCCGCAAAAGGGCTTGGCTGGTTCGCGCTGGCTTGCGGACCAAGCGCGTCGTCTCCCACCGGGAATTGCGGCGGGAGCAAAACGGATTGGTATGAGTAGAATCCAGAGGTGCGCATCTTTGTAATGCTTCGCCAGATCTGGCTGATGGGATTGCAGGCCTCAAACAGTAACGACTGGGGAATCTCCTTTATGGACGACTCATACTTTGATAGCGCGCTCGACTTCCTGCGTACCTGGCAAGGGAAACATCTGGCTTAAGGGAAACGTCCACCCCGCGGCTGTTTGCATTGCACTGGATGGCATGGAAACGAGCTACTGGATCGAGTGCGGGCAACTGGTTGTGCATCTCCCTGGATTTCATAAAGCGTCGGCAATTAACCTAGCCGCCGACGCTTTATGAAATCCAGGCTATACTGGACGGCATCCCGGCCGGCGGCGAGCAACTCGCCATTCCTGCCGACGGTACGTGCGGCGACTCTGCTGAAGCAGGATATCTGAATCCACCATGAGCGAAGATACCGACATAGCGCTCTCGGCGCGACAGCAACAGATCCTGTCGCTACTGGACGCCCACGGAGGATACCTCCGCACGGGTGATTTTCGCAGAGCCGGCCTAGATCCCCATCTACTCAGTGCGATGGTACGTGAGGATCGGTTAGAGCGCATCCGGCGCGGTCTCTATCGGCGCCCTGAGTTTGACGGCGCCGGGGAGCATCAGGCGCTGCTCGACGTGATGGCGGTTGCTCCCAATGGCGTCATCTGTCTCCTGACAGCCCTCGCCTTCCACGATCTCACCACGAGCGTCCCGTGGGAAGTGTATCTGGCGGTCAGGCGCAAAGCACGAGCACCGAAAGTCGATTACCCACCAGTGCGGGTCGTCCGCTACGGCGACCGCATCTTCGACTATCGTGTCGAGGTTCATCCATACGCTCACGATCGGGCAATACGGGTCTACTCAGCTGAGAAGAGTATCGCCGACGCTTTCCGTTTCCAGCGCATGCTCGGGACCGGCATAGCCCTTGAGGCGTTACGCACCTATATGCAGCGCCCCACCCGGAACCTTCAGGAACTGCTCGAGGTGGCGAAACACTGTGGCGTGCTCCACCACATTGATCCTGCCATTCGCGTACTCGTTTGAGAGGTTTCGAGGTGGTACGTCGTGACATCTCGATCAGAGAGCGCCTCCGCAAGAGTGCCCAACGGCTGCGAGTCACCGACCAGGTGATCCTTGTCCTCTACTGTCAGGAACGTCTCCTTGCCAGATTGGGATCGTCACAGTACCGGGAACGGTTCCTCCTCAAGGGCGGCCTGTTTCTCTTCGCGCGAGCGCAACAAACCGAGGGAGCGAGACCGCGGCCGACACGTGACATTGACTTTGTCGGGCGTGATGTCCCCAACACGCCTGAGGCGCTGGCCCGCATCTTTTCAGCCGTCTGCGCGATCGAACTCGATGACGGCGTGGTCTTTGACCTGGCAACGATGAAGGCGGAGGGTATCAACCTCCATCGAGAGTTCGAAGGTGTACGGCTGCGCATCGTTGCGCAGCTGGGTACTTCCAGGAGCACCGTACAAGTCGACGTTTCATTCGGCGACGTGGTTACGCCGGGGCCGGAGCCTATGGATTTTCCGACGTTGCTGCCCGATGTGGCCGCTCCGCACATCTTGTCGTACTCGACCGAGAGCGTCATCGCAGAGAAGTTGCATGCGGTCATTACGATCGCACTGCTGAACGACCGCATGAAGGACTTCTACGACATTATGGTTCTCGCTCGCGGGTTGCCGTTCGACGGGCCCGCGCTCACCCATGCTGTCCGCAACACCTTCATCGCACGTAACACACCATGGCTCGACGACCCCGTAGCACTGCGACCCGCCTTCGGCCACGACGACCGGCTGCGGGACGTATGGCGAGCCTATCTGGCGCGTGAGCGGCTAGAGGACGCACCGCGGGACTTCGACGAGGCAGTCGCCGAGGTGCACGCGCTCACGGCACCGGTGTACGCGGCTTGCCGGGAGGGAAGCGACCTCCATGGAACGTGGGATCCAGTGAGGTTTCGATGGTTAATTCGCGCCCCCTAGGAAAACCGGCCACCTCGATCTCGGATCAGAACGGCAGCACTCCAGCCAGACTATCGACACAATCCCTTCCCCTTTAAGGAGTTTCCCATGACCGCTGCTTCATCGTACAACTGGGCTGCGGCCCAGGCTCAATTCGCCGCGCTGGCCGCCGAGCCGCTCACCGCACACGCCGTTCCGGATTGGTTGCATCGCTGGAGTGATCTCAGCAAAGAGTTCTGAGAGGCACGGGCTGTGCTCAAAGCGGCAACGGCCAGGGATCCTGGCGACACGGCGGCGCAACACGCTTTTCGCGACTTCAACCAGCAGAACACATCCGCCTATATGGCGTCGCAGGAGCCGCTCACCGCTCGACTGTTGGCGGTCGAGGGGTTCGAGCCGGCGCCCGATCTGGTCCAGCTGATGCGCCGAATGCGCAATGAAGCAGGCCTCTTCCGGGAGGAGAATGTACCGCTTCTGGCGGGGGTGAGCGCGCTGCAGAGCGAGTTCGATGGCGTTTTCGGCGCCATGCAGGCCACGGTCGATGGTGAGAACATCAGCTTTGGCCAGGCCACCGCACGGCTGCGCGAGCCGGACCGGAGCGTGCGTGAAGCCGCCTGGCGGGGTATCGATGACCGCTGGCAGGAGGATCACCGACGGATCGGCGAGCTGGTACTCACCCTCCTCCCGTTATGGCGCGAGATCGCAAACCATGCCGGCCTCCCCGACTTTCGTGCCTATAGCTGGCGCGAGTTGAACCGCCTCGACTACACGCCGGAAGACTGCTTCGCCTTTCACGATGCCGTGCAGGCGGAGATTGTGCCGTTGGCTAGAGCGCTGGGAACAGCCCGTCGGCACCGACTTGGGGTCGCTTCGCTCCGCCCCTGGGATCTGGTGGTCGATCCCGAGTCCAGACCCGCGCTACGCCCCTTTGCCGGCGTCAGCGAGCTAGAAGAAGGAGTAACTCGCATCCTGACGCGGATCGATCCAGAGTTTGGGAACCTCTTTGCGCGCATGCGCGACGGCTGGTTGGACCTCGCTCCCGTGTCCGGGAAACCGCTGGGCGGTGAGGAATGGTACTTCATGACGAGCGACATGCCGTATATCGTGAGCAACGCTGTCGGCACCCACGACAACGTGCTCACCGTCATCCATGAGAGCGGCCACGCGATTCACGACTACCTCTCGCGTCACCGACATGATCTCATCTGGAACGGCGGCGCGCCGGACGAGTTCGCCGAACTCGCGGCCAACGCCATGATCTTCCTGGCCGATCCGTATCTGGAGTGCGAATCGGGCGGCTTTTATACCGCCGAGCAGGCGAACCAGGCGCGCACCAATAACATCGCCTATTATGTTCGCTTCCTGCTGCGGGTCTGCATGGTCGATGCCTTCCAGCACTGGCTTTTTACCGCCTCGCCCGAGGGCCTAACCGTGGATGATCTGGACGCCCGGTGGCTCGAGGTGGCTGAGCGCTTCGATGACGGATTGGACTGGAGCGGCCTCGAACGCCGGCGAGCAGCTGGCTGGCTCTACCATACCTTTTTCCATGTCTCCAATCCCTTTTACAATCTTGGCTACGGCCTCTCCCTGCTGGGCGCCGTGCAGGTTTGGCGAAACGCACAAGACGATCAAGCCTCGGCGGTGCGTCTCTACCAGGAGGCATTGTGCCTGGGAGACACCAGGCCTCTCCCTCAGCTCTTTGAGGCAGCCGGCGCCACACTGCCGTTTGACCGCGTTACGGTGCGCGACGCCGCTCAGTTCATGACCGCCTGCCTCCTCCAAGCCGGCGCCCTGTCGCTCCCGTGATATCAGCTCCCTGCCAGCTTCGACGACTACCATAGCGTACTGATACTGCGGATTATCCGCGAGGATGAACCACCCGATACAGATTCAGGGTCCACCCCACGCCAAACACGCGATGTGCTACCAATGACGGATTATCTGGATTCCACAGCGCGTCGCGAATTCGCTCGATGGTCGGCGGGCGGAGATCATACGGCACGGGTCCCAGCGTGCCATGCCAGTCCCGCTCCGCACGCGGCCGCTTCAACTGGTCCTCGACTATCGTGGCCAGTAGCGCCAGCGACGCCGCGATCGCAAATTTCTTCATTCCCATCACGCGCGCTCCTTCTGGTCGATTGGATGCTCCTACCTCCGAGCCATCCTATTATCCTGCGTCATATGCGACAAATCGCGCTGGTACTCGTGTTCCGCAGCACTGCTATGGTTGCCTGCATCCCCCGTACCAGCACGGGAACCTGCCGTTCCATACGCACTGCCGGCTGCTGCTCCAGGGCACGGCGCAGCAGCGCTCGCTCGCTGGTAAGCAGCACCATGCTGCCTCCCGGCTGTAGTACCCGCACCCACTCGGTCAGCAGCGCCGGGTAGAGTGTCTGGTTTCCTTCCATGGTCCCAATCTGCTTGCCGAATGGCAGATTGCAGACGATGGTCGACACCGAATTCGCCTCCAGTGGCAGCGCACGCGCGTCCCAGCACCGGATCTCCACCGGCTGGTAGCGCGGGCCGATGTTATCGCGCGTAGCCTGGACTGCTTCGACGGCGAGGTCGCCGCCCAGCAGCAGGCGATAGCGTCCCTCGAGAGCACGTTCGATGATGATCGTCCCCGAGCCGCACATCGGATCGAGAAACACATCGTCCTCGCTCGGTTCGGAGAGCTGTACCATGGCTCGCGCGATGGTTGGCTTCAGCGCGGCGGGTAGGCTGGTGACGCGGTAGGTGCGGTAGCGCAGGGAAGCATCGGATATCCGGATGCCGGCTAGCAGCAGCGAACCGACCAGGGTTACCCATACCTCTCGCTGTGCATCGTCCTCCACCAGCCGCCAGGCAGGGAAGCGATCCTGGATGCCCAGCTCTGCCGCGCGCTGCACATCGACTCGCCGATAGGCATGATCGCCGGCCTTGCGTGAGATAACCCGGTAGGTGGTCTTACCCCGCTGAGGACGGATCTGCTGGGCCAGCGCGGCGCTGCGGTCCAGCAGCGTGCTTCCGGCCAGGGTGGTACGGATCGCGCCCAGTCCGGCACGATTTGCCGGTACCGTTTCACTTTCCGCTGCCAGCAGGAACACATCTTCCACGGTTCCCAGCTTCAACAGATGGCTGGGTGAGCCGTCGTAGACGGCTACCAGCAGACTGGTCCGCTGGTCGAAGTGCTGAATGGTCCGCACCACATCCGCCCCATGACAGCAGGCAGCCATCTCCTGGCGAGTGATCTCCTCCAGGCCTGGTACCACATGGATCAGATAGAGCGTCTGTCTTCTGCTGCCGCGGCCCGCCATGCTGTCCCTACCGTCATGGTCGTCGGAGTTACCGCGACCTCAGCGTTTCTTTCCCATGGTACGCTCGGATGAGTTTGAGATGTCCGGCCATCTGCTAGCATGCAGCAATTCATGAAGATCCGCTTTTGGGGCACACGTGGCTCTATACCCTCTCCGGGTCCATCGACCGTCCGGTACGGGGGTAATACCTCCTGTGTCGAGGTGCGGCTGCAGGATGACACGCTGCTCATTCTCGATGCTGGCACTGGTATCCGTGCGTTGGGCGCCACGCTTGAATCCTGCCGGGCGACGATTCTGCTCACCCATTACCACTGGGACCATATTCAGGGGTTGCCGTTTTTTCAACCCGCCTATGATCCGAACAGTGTCATTCGGGTATTTGGCCCAGAGTTTGAAGGAGTGGGTCCCGAGCGGTATGTTGCCGATCAGATGATCCACCCGTACTTTCCCGCGGTGGCCTCGGAGCTTGCTGCCTGCCGCGATCTGGCAGTAGCGCCTTCCATACCCTTTACGGTTGGCGCCGCCACGGTACGTACGGCCCGGGTCTCTCATCCGGGAGTGACGCTTGGCTACCGGGTCGAGGAAGCCGGTCGAACGCTGGTCTATATCAGCGACAATGAGCCGGATCTGGCTACACCCGAGCAGATGGCCGGCATGCTGCAACTGGCGGCGGGAGCGGACGTCCTGCTGCACGATTGCCAGTACTTTGACAGCGGATACTCGTCCAAGCGAGGGTGGGGCCACTCCACGCCGCGCCAGGCGGTGCAGCTGGCCCGTGCAGCGGAGGTGCGACACCTGGTGCTCTTCCACCACGATCCCGGCCACACCGACCAGCAGGTTGAAACGCTGGCCTCCCAAGCGCGTGGCCTTGGCGCGGGACTCCGGATCACCATCGCCGGAGAAGGAGATACGCTGGATGTCGGCGAGTCGACCTCACCCCAAGATGTCACCAGCGACCCGACGTTCGAGTGCTAACCGTCTTGGGACAACTTCTCTTGAACGTCAACAATGATCTGGCGGAGCTTGGTGGACTCCGTCACCAGGGCGGTGATGGTGGAGGCATGCCGTCCCAGCTTTACCAGCAACTCAATATCTCGTGGGTAGTGCGATAGCTCGGCGAGCGTCCCCTGCAACGCGGCAATTTCTGACTCCGGCACGGGATGCTCGGAAACATCCTGAAGCGCGCTCTGGAGCGACTGAACACGTTCGTTCTGGTGCGACTGGTGGTCTGTGAGCTGGGTCCGAGCCTCTTTCAGTTGCGTCTGGCTCTCGGCAGCGTGCTGCGTGAGCTGCGCGACCAACTCGTTCAAGCGATCCGTGGCGCCTCTGACCTCGTCCAGCACCCCATCGGCATCTGCCGGCGCCTGGCTGGGAGGCTGGGCGATTGACGCGGGCGGCTCGGGAGCCGGAACGGGTGGCGCCGGAATGGCGGTGGCAGACTGCTTCGTCGGGGGCTTGATCGGCGCCGTGTAGGGGCGGAGGTCCTCCTGTTGCGGCTCATCCAGCATCTGGTCGCTTTGGTCCTCTTCAACCTGCGATTGCACGGGAGCATCTGCCTCCACCTTCGGATCGCTCACCAAGGGGAAGACGCCGGTACCACCGCTGGTCTCCGCCCCCTTCGGCGCCGCGAATCTGAAGCCCTGCGACGCGTCTCGCTCCAGCCGGAACTCAACCGATCCAAAGGTAAGCATGTCGCCCGGTTTCAAGCGAACCACCCCACGAATCGTCTGCCCGTTGACCATGGTGCCGTTGGTGCTGCCCAGATCCTCCACCGCATAGTCGTCCCCCATCTGATTGATGCGTGCGTGCTCGCGAGACACGGAACTGTCATTAATCGGTATGTCGCACGAGTCCAGCCGGCCCACGACCGCCTGGCTACTCAGCGGGTACGACTGACCTTTGGCGCCCACCCGCACCAAGAGCGTGGTAGGCGGTGCATCGCTCGCCGCTGCCCCCTTCTCTGCCGGCTCTTTCTTTCTGCCGATGATACTCATGACGAGACATCCTCCTTGACAACCTATGCTATAGTTTAAGCGTATGTATGTAGGCCCCACAGGCCGGGCGACAAATCGTCGCCCGAGCAAGACCATCAAGCCATTGAAGCTTGGTGGCTTTTTTTATAGGGTGTTCCCGGTGATTGTGTGTGACGGAACGCCCACCATTCCCGAAAGGACCCCTTGTTGACCTCGTTTACAGAAATGAACCTTGTTCCCAGGCTGGTGGAGGCGCTTCGCCGGCTGGCGATTGCCGAGCCGACGCCAATTCAGGCTGCTGCCCTCCCCGTGTTGCTGGAGGGGCGCGACGTGGTTGGCCAGGCCCGCACCGGCTCGGGCAAGACCCTGGCCTTTTCGCTGCCCATCCTCTCTATGTGCGATCCGGACCTGGCCGAGGCCCAGGCGCTGATCCTGGTACCGACCCGTGAGCTGGCCGGCCAGGTAGCGCGGGTGGTCGATAGCCTGGCGCCGGTGATGCGCTTGCGCGCGGCGCAGATCTATGGAGGGCGCGACATGAGCGCCCAGATCGACCTGCTGAACACTGGCCCGCAGATTATTATCGGCACGCCCGGGCGGCTGCTCGATCATCTCTATCGCGGCTCACTCTCCTTCCGGAACTTGCGCTGCATGGTGCTCGACGAGGCGGACCAGATGCTAGACGCCGGCTTCGGACCGGACGTGGACCTTATACTAGACTGCTCGCCGCGGAATATTCAGATTGCCCTCTTTTCGGCCACGATTCCCCAGTGGGTACACGATGTCATCAGCCATCGCCTGCACGATCCGGTCACCGTGGCCGTTGACGAAGAGCAGCGAGGCCCGATCGATACCGTCGATCACACCGTGATCGAGGTTTCCCAGGGGCAGAAACTGGACGCCTTGAAGAGCCTGCTGGACGAACGTGGCAACGGGAACGTGGTGATCTTTGCCCGCACCAAGATCGGCGTCGAACGGCTGGAGCGGCAGCTCACCGGGATGGGATATCGCATTGCCGCCTTGCAGGGGAATCTCAGCCAGCCCGTGCGCGAACGCGTCCTGCGCGGCTTCCGACGGGGCAATCCGCCCATTCTGGTCGCCACCAATGTCGCGGCACGCGGTCTGGATATTCTCTCCATCGAACAGGTCATCAATTTCGATGTGCCCGAGAATGCCGAGCTGCTGACCCACCGGCTGGGTCGCACCGGCCGCATGGGCCGCCACGGCAGCGCGGTCACGCTCCTGACCCCGATCGAAGAGAATAAGTGGAAAGCGATCGAAAAGCAGATCGGCGTCCGCGTCGAACGCGAACGCTGGGGCGCCGTGCCGCCGATTGCGCCGCCAAAGAGCGAGGCCGGACCTCAACCAGAGGCGGCAAAGGCCGGCAGTCCACCAATGCCGCAGCCGGTGCGCTCCTCGAACGCTCCTGCTCGCCGGCCACGTACCCGTGCTCGTCACGACGTGGTCTGCGCTGGTTGCCAGCAGCCCACCACCGTGCCCTTCGAGCCCCGTACCGACCGGCCCGTCTACTGCAACGCCTGCTTCCGCGAGAAGAAGGCTTCGACCGCGGCGTAGCTGTTCTGTATCACTATTGCCCTGCCTGGACCGCTTAGGCAGCGGTCCAAGAAGGGCAGTTTCTCTCTGTTGATGGCTATCGGCTCAGGGCCGACAGCTCGGCATGGATCCGTTGCCGGTGCGTGCCGCGCCAGTAATGACGGGTACAACCTTCGCACACCAGGAACTCCTGCTGTGTCTGGTAGACGTACGGCGGCACGTGCGGCCTGGCGTCGTCGCGCGGACATGCCCGCAATAGGCCGTTGCAGCTCATGCACCGCGTGAGGCGTGGCGTCGCATCGAGCGCGAGTTCACGTACCACCTGGGCCAACTGCTGACGCCAATCGTCGCTCTCCACCGCCAGAGCAGATACCTCGCCGGAGCTGATTAGCCGACGCCGTACGATGCCCCGATCCCTGGTAAGGATGATCCGTCCCTCACGCTGCGCAATCTGAACCAGGTCTCTATCCTCGATCGGATTGATGAACAGCGCATCGTAGCCCAGGGCCCGCAACCACCCAGCCAGCCTCCCCACGTTATTGTCGACGATGAACTTCATTGTGGGAGACTGGTCCGTTGCAAGATGCTTTCCAGTTTTCCGGATCTTGTGCCGTGTTCCGTTTTTCCCGCCCACACACCATATATTGACTCCCATTGTGGGAGGACGTTCAGTCATCCAGAGGGATTACATCGTGGAGGGAAGGGGACATCCGTCGGGCCCACAGATGCCCGCCGCGATCTCCGCCTCTCGTTCTCGGGCCAGTTGTCCCCGTTGCCACTCCCAATTGATCACGGGGTAGAACTTCTCGGGATGGACCGCAGCCCAGATCTGTTTGCGGATGACCAGGTTTTCCGGATCATGCCGAAGCGCGTCTGTCCATTCCTGGACGGCTTCCGGGGTCTTACCGTGCGCGTGGAGCAAGTGACCTAGACGGAGCTTGGTCGCCACCAGCTCACGCTCGTTTTCTCCCAATTCGTAAGCCGACTCCCGCGCCAATGGCGCCTCGATCTCCTCTCCCGTCAGGAAGCGCTCGACCGTGGCCACATCGTCGGGCTTGTCGACGGAGAAGCCGCCGAACTTCGTCCAGCGGATGATGCCGGTTGCATCCACCAGTACACCATTAGGAACCGCTTTGAAGCCAAAGGCCTGGGCCGTGGCGCCATGCTGATCCAAAACCGTGGGGAAGGTTGCGTGTGCGCGCTCGACGAAGGCACTGGCGGCTTCGGAGCCCGCATGCTCGAGGGCCACCGATACGAACTCGAAGTTTCGGTCCAGGTGCGTCTCGTAGAAGTGCTGCCACACGGGCAACTGCTCTCTACATCCTCACCAGGAGCCCCAGAAGAAGAGCAGAAGCCGCTTGCCGCGTAGGTCGCGAAGGGCGATCTCACCACCCTCAAGGGTGGGCAGAGTGAGCGGGGGAAGTTGCGATCCCACCCGAGCCTCCTCGACCCTCATGCCGTTGCCCCCTTCTTCATTTCCACGGTCTCCTCCAATGCCTTGCTGTAGCCCTGCGTCATCTGTTGGTAGCGACTGATGTCACGCACTCCCTCACGATACTCGTGTCCCAGGGCGGCGAGCCGGCCTTTCATGGCGACCGTTGCAAAGTACACCCCACGGTAATACGGTACGAGAGCATCAAGGCTGACCGCCTTGCGCTCTGCCTCCGGCCGCTGCGCCTCCGCTGCGGTCACGTAGATTTGCGTCTCCTGGCCCGGTGTGGGCTCCGTATTGGCGGCTGCATCCAGCGCCTCGAAGACCGTCTCATCACCCGGCCGATCTGCAAAGTCCCGGCCCCTGTAGAGGTAGCGGATGGTATCGCTGCGGTCGATCACCACAATCGACGGGATCGCGATCTTCGCTTCGGCATCCCACACGTCGTAGCGCTTCATCACGGCTCCGTGTGGATCGCTCAGAAGTGGGAAGGGCAGATCCAGCTTCTCCACCATCGTAGCGTTCCGGAGGATCGAGTCGACGCTGACCCCCACTACCTGCGCCTTTCGGTGCTCGAATTCACCGTACTTCCTGGCATACTGCACGAGCTGCCCGTTACAGTAGGGTCACCAATCGCCGCGGTAAAAGACCAGGGCCACTGGCCCCCCGTCGAGATGCTGGATGAGGTTCCAGGGGTACCCATCCTGATCGGGTAGCTCGAAGGTCGGCGCATCGTCGCCGACAGAGACACTTTTATCCGTCATCCCTTCTCTTCCTCCCCTTGTCCACTTTCGATCGCGATGCCTTCCCGTCGAGCCTGAGCCCAGGTTACCGGCAGGGCATAGACCTCGCCGCTCACTTCTGCTTGCAAGATCCGATCCAGAGCGGCCACGATAATCCTCCGTTGTAGGTCACAGTGAAACGGCACGCCAAAGTGATGCCCCATCATGAACGGAACAAAGACCGCGCGCGGCGGCTTCACGTGTTCCGTGACATCTCGGGCCACCGTGATCGACACGGTGGCGATGCCTCGTCGTTCGATAGCGCGCTGCACGAGCGCGATAGACTGATGTCATATCGGTCAGGCAGGCGCTAACAGGGCCATATCCGCGTGCTCGGCAACGACTGCGTCAGCGATATCTTCCGCCAGTGTCCGCTCGAAGCGATCGGGGTCCATGTTGTAACCGATGAAGGAGATGAAGTTCGGCGTAAGCTCACCGATCACGCCTTCCTGCGCGAGCTCTTGTAGCCGTTCAATTGGGTAGATCACGTTCAGGTCCCGGTTCGCGCCCGAGGTTGGGTATTTGAGTTGGTGGATCTCGAGATCCGAAGGGCGCGCGGCGGAGGGCACACGGCGGAAGCTGAAGTCGCCGACCGGATGCACGACATCGAAGGGCCGGCTGCCGCGGGTTTCCACGCCAGCGGAGCTGACGAAGGTCAGGCGAGAGCCGGATAGTGGCTTCTGTAGGCGAGCCAGCGGGACAACGCCGTCCTTGTGGATCATCGATCCGGGGTAGCGTTCGTTGACCGTCTCCCAGAGGCCGGGCCGGAGTTGCGGTTTGGTGTTAGAGCTGTCCATCATGGATCCATTCCCCTGAACGGTTGACGAAGTAAAAGTGCAGATGGAAAAAGAGATGTGCGAGTGTGGCGGGGTCCTTGCTCGCCACGGTGTCTAGGATGAACTCCCGATCGGTGGACGGAACATCCAGGAGCAACTTGAGCGCTTCCACCCATGCCTTATCGATCTCCTTCCGCCCCTGGGCCTCATTCCCATCGCCAAAGTGGAGTCGCACGTAGCGGATGAGGGCATCGGTATTCTCTTTTGCCACCGCTTCCTGCAGGTGCTGCAGCGACACGATCGCCTCCTTCATGGTTGACAGTTTCCCGCCGACCGGTAGTGCAATCCACCGGCTTTGGACGGCCATCCCTCTCCCAGTGTGCCATGTGCAGGACAACGGAGTTGATCGGGGAGCGAGCTACCCTTGAGGCTGCCTGCTGGGAAGGCGAGGACACTCCCGCCGTCCTTTGAGGACTCGAGCCACGAGCGACTCGCTGTGGCCGTCGCCGTAGACATCGGCCGTGTCGATGACGTTGATCCCAAGATCGATCGCCCGCTCCATCGCGCTGATCAAGTTCTGGTTCTCGACTGGCCTCCAGGCATCTCCGCCGATGGCCCATGCGCCGAATCCAATTTCTGAAACTTCGAGCCCTGACTTGCCGAGTGTGCGGTACTCCATCAGTCCCCCCTCTGTCTCATACCGTCGATCGGTTCGATGTCGAATAGCACCGGCTCGTGCCCGGGCCGGGCCAGGGCCAGCGGCAGCGCCTTTCCCAGCGTGCCGCCGGCCCCGGTAACCAGCACACGCGTCTTGGGCAAAGATCTCGGTAGTCACATCACCGCCGGGGAGATGGATCTCGTGGGCACGCGGGCGGCCAGGGAGCACGCTGAAGTCCACATAGAAGTTCTCGTCGAGCGACATCGTGCCGTCCTCGGCGATATCTACCTTCAGCAGTCAGGACTCCAGGTTCGGGTAAAACTGGTTGTCCCACGTGCTGTACAGCGAGTTGGTGACGTACAGCCGTCGCCCATCCATCGAGAGCTGCACCATCTGCGGCCCGCCGTCCAGAACGCGGCTCCCATGCCGCCCCTGCTTCTGCAGGCCACCCAGCCAGAGCTGACCGTTCAGCCGAGGGTGGGTACGGTCAGAGATGTCGTACTGGCGCAGGTCCCCGTGAAGCCAGCTTCGAGAAGTAGAGGCACCGGTCGTCCATGGAGATGACCTGGTCGGTGATGAGACCGGGAACCGGGGCTGCAGACCAGACAGTGACGGGCACGGATACGGAGGGCTACGGTACGCGTCCCCACGTACGCCGAAATTCGCGTAATCGCGGGTAACTGATACTTTGAAATGTGGCGCAGGCTTCGAGTGCCTTTGACAGGGTTTACCTTGTATTGCCCGAACCTGCGTCACACCTTTGTTACTGCAGGGATCGGGCCACGTATGCTGCCAGAGTCTGTACCTTTATACTGGTAGTAATGGCTTACGGCGCACTGTCGATATTCTGTAGACCATGCCGCGACGCTGCATGATTCCACCCGAACCTGCCATTATCGGCCAGGACGACCAAACGGAGATTCGGGTTCAGGCCGCGACGCATGGCACGCAACGGCGTCTTGATATTCGCGTGTGGCGCCGTGGCGCTGAGGGTGCCACGCCATCGCGAACGGCCCTCACGGTCGAGGCAGGGGATTTGCCCACCTTGCAGCAGGGGCTCCAGGAACTGCTGGCCTCCAGCAACGGGGGCCAGGCGGCTGCCCGCGTGGTCCAGGATAACGACCAGGGACGCCGCCTACGCGCCGAGACAACCCCATTTGGGACCCGCTATCTGGCCAAGCTCGCCTTCTGGCAGCGCGTGCGCGACACCTGGCGACCGGTGGACGATGGGTTGGTGCTGGCAGCCGATCTCCTGAGCACGCTGCAAGAGGAGATCGAGCCTTTCACCGAGTGGATGCAGGAGACAGCCACGGATGTGTCGGACGCTATCGGCGACACATTCGGGCGCCAGGTGCTGAACCGGTGGCCAACCTCGGGCGCCGATTGGCTCACCGTGGAAGGGAATCGCGTTGCCTTACATCCTCGCGGACTGCGCATCACCGCTGAGGTGGTCGCAGACGGCGAGCGTCACTCTCTGCTGGTACAGCAGTGGGCGCGGGATGACAGCCTCTGGCTGCCGCATAACGGGACCATCGACTTGACCATTATCGATCTGGATGGTGTACTGACCGTGCTCGGCGAACTTGCCGACGCCACGGCGCACGGAGACGCCGAGAAAACGGCCGATCTCATCTGCACCGATGGCTCAACGCTTCGCATCCGTCTTGGCCCGGGCGACCAGGGCGCGTCCCTCACGATCGAGCAACACGCGCCATCCGAGGCCGAGGCCGGTACCTACTTCGAGCCACGCCTGTCCGTTCCAGCAGAACACCTGCCCTGGCTGGGCCGAATGCTGCTGCAGGGCGGTTCATTACTGGCCGGCCAGCTGAGCGAGGAGGAACGCGCCGCATTACAGCCAGAGGTCAGCTCGTCAGTCGCGGCCTACGCTCAACTGCCCCAAACGCCGGCGCCCGAGATGTCGCCACAGCGTCACGGTCACGCGCATAGCGCGGGCACCGAGGCGCTCAAGCGTATTATGTTTGGCACGGTCCAGACTCCCTCCTCTCCAGTCGAAGCACCCTCCACCACTGCGCAGCGACTGCAAATCACCGACGAGATTCCAGCGGTTCAGGACGCCGTTCAGCACACGGAGGCCGAGACAGAACCGGAGCCACCGCTTCCAGTGCAGCTGGGCGAGGTTCATTTGGGCGACCACCAGGTCTCGATGGAGCTTCGCGCGCGGGAGCCGCGAGGAATAGCATTGTGCTGGGAGAATCGAACGCTGGTGGTGCCGCTGGCCCGGATGGAGAGCGTGATCACGGTGTTGCGTGATCTCTACTACAATACGCTGCGCGGTCAGCGTGGGCTTCCACTGGCGATCGCCGACGAGCCGACCTTGACGGTAAGCGTGCACAACCAAGGGACACAGGTGTACTTTGCCTTGCGTCACGAGCAGGATGGCGCCGTGACGCGACTTACCTTCCCGGCCGGGGAGGTACCGGTATTCTTAGACGCGGCACGTGCCGCGCTGGCCAAAATCAGGGAAGAGGATTCGGAGCATGAGAGTAGGGATTCTGACCAACAAGGGGGGTGAACGGCAGGGCGCCATCACTGAAGGGGACGATGGCATGCTCACCGGCGAAGGGAAAGGTGAATCGCTCCTCGAGCAGGCGCCGTTGAAGACCTTCGACGACTGGATACGGACCCTGCATCACTCCACCTATCTTCGGCTGGTCGAAGCGTCGCCGGAGGACGCATCGGCGTAGCGGGATGCCGGCGTAACGGGACGCGGGCGTTACTATGGTAGCCTGGCATGGTACTTGCGTCTGCAACGCTTGAGAAATAATGTCAATGCTTTTGGGCAGGAGAACAATATGGCACTTGAAGATTTCGCGGATTCAGAGGTCGGTATCGCTATCGCAGCCACGGCGGTGGTCCTTTCACCCCAGGTACGGAACCTACTCCGTCGTGGGGCCGTCTATGTCCTGGCTGGGGCCATGAAAGCGGGCGATGCAGTGGGTGGCGCGGCACGCGGCGTGGCCGGTGAAGTGCAGAATACGGCGACTGCCGGGAAGGCTGCCGCACAGGATACCGTGGCCGAGGCACAGACCACGGCACGTACTCCTCGCGCAAGCAAAGGCACGCCGGCAGGGGAGTAGCGATCGTGGACGAATCTCCTCAAGTCGCAGCGGATACAGCGCGAGCCGAGGAATTGCTGGGCCAGATGAGCGATCAGGTTGGAACCTGGTCGTCGAAACTCAGTTTCCAGTTTCTCAAAGGCGTGGCGCGTGTTAGAGAAGAGGCCGAGGACATATGGGCCGAGGCACAGAGTCTGCATCGTACGGGACGGCCACCGGATAAAGGGCCGGCTGCGTAACCGAGAAAAGCTGTCATCATTATCCGCTCGATCACTGTAGATACGACCTATCGAGGGCTGCCGTGAGTGTGGCCGCGCTTGAGGCGCCCGAGGTGCTGCACGCCGTTCCCGGCCGCATTCGCGTCCACCTGCCCGAGTGGTCGGGCGAAGGGCAGAGCGATCTCGAAGAGCGCCTCCAGCAACTTCGCGGGGTAGGTAGCGCCCGGGCCAACACGCTGACCGCCAATATATTGGTGCGCTTCGATCCGGCACTGACCGATATCAGGGCCATACTGTCGGCAATTCCAGACCTGACCCGGGAGGCCAACAGCAGCGATGCAGCTCCACGGGCGGCGCACTCGGCCATCCATGAGCGCCATGGCGAGGTGCGCCGGGCGCGTATCGCCGTGCCCGGCCTGGATCGGAACCCCGCGCTGGTCCAGAGGATGGCAGAACATTTTCAGCGCGCACCGGGTGTGACTCGGGTCAGCGCCAGTGCACTGACCGGTCGGGTCATGGTCGAGTTCTCGCACCACGAGACCACGCTCGAAGAACTCATGAACCATTTGGCCCATGTCGAGCTACCGGATCCGGCCGGCGAAGATCACCCGGCCCACCCGTTGGAGCGCGGCTTGCTGCTGCAAAGCGCGGCTCGCACCACCGGCGCCGGGATCGGGCTGAGCCTTCTGGCGGCACGCCAACTGCTGGGTCTCCAGCCATCAACCAGCCTGCAAAGCCGTGCTATGGGGGTCGCTGCTGTCACTGGCGTGCTGCAGAGCTTTCCCGCCGTGCGCACCGGACTGCGCCGTATCTTTGGACGGGATGTGGGCGATCTGGTCCTGTCGCTGCCCACCATCGTGGCGCTTACCGTGGCGGGGAGTCCACTCGGTCTGGCAGTGGCCGGCATTGAGTCGTTCCGCCTGCTGACCGAGATGATCGCCCGGCGATCCGCCTGGCGTCGCTACGAGAGCCGTCTGGAGAACGTCGCATCGGCTCATCCCGGCGACACCATACGGCTGGAGACCGGTGAAAGGACGCCGCTGGGTTGCTCGGTAATCGAGGGCTTCGGCACCGCTGCCGGCCGCCGTGGACTGCCGGAGCGGGTTGCTCCGGGCGCCTGTCTTCCCGCCGGCGCGCGCCTCTACGGTGGGCCGTTTGTCCTTCAACTGACGGCGGGAAGTCCATTCACGCCGGAAGCTCGACCAGCGCCCGAGACGCCGACGCTCTACACGCGCTATCTGCGGTATCTGGGACCAGCATCACTGGGCTATGCGGCAATCACTGCGATCTTCACCCGGTCGTTGACCCGAACCTTCCAGGCGTTCCTCCTGGTGAACTCACGCACTGCCATCATTGGCAAGGAGTCCGCCGATACCGGCGCCTCAGCCCGCGTACTGCGCGCCGGTGTCACGGTGGTCGGGACCCGTCCCGAACGAGTGGTGCGCCGGCCCGATGTGCTGCTGATCGATGGCCCACGGGTACTCACCGATGGCTTTGAGATCGCCGACACGCTGTCCCTGGACGGTAGTTCGGAGGTCGGAGACATCCTAGCGCTCGCCGGTAGCATTGGCGCCGCTGCTGGTTCGCCATGGGGCGGCGCCCTGTCGACGGCATCGATCGGTACCTCCGCCGAGGACGGCGATTTTGACGGTACGAAAGCCGGCGCCGTCATCGACGGTATGCGCTACACCCTGGGCGCCCCGTCGAGAAAGACCGAAATACCGGCGGCGATTCGGCTGCGCTATGCGGCCGATCAGCTCTTGCTGCTGCGCCGTGAGGGGCAGCAGGCGCCCCTTGGCGCCCTGGTCATTCGCCCCCGGCTTTCGCCAGGGGTATCGGAGCTGGTAGAAACCTGCCGGCGCCGCGGGGTGGAGCTAGCGCTGCTTCCGGCCGGCGATTCGCCGGTGAGTCTGGAACTGAGCCGCCGTACCGAAATACCGGTTTTGGCGGACGCTGATGGGGTGGAGGCGATCCGGGAGCGACAGAGCCGGGGATTGCTGGTCGCCTTTGCCTCGGACAGCGCGGATGCAGCGCACGCCTTTGCTGAGTGTGACCTGGCAATTGGCGTCACCTCCGGGCGCACCAGTCGGTTCCCGGCACGCGCCGATCTGCTGGCCCCGGATTTGCTGGCACTCGCCGCGATTGTCGAGGCGGGAGCACGGCGCGACGGCGCGGTGCGTGATGCCGTCGCGCTCTCGGTGGTCTCCAACCTGTTCGGTGCGGCATGGGGCTTCCGGGGGGGCGTGGGCGTGGCCCGCGCCTCCTATGTGGTCTATGTCACCGCGCTGAGTGCGCTGACCGATGGCTGGATTCGGCTGCGCGGCGGCGACCGGCCCTGGTCGTCCATTGCTCGTCTGGTCGATCCCCGACCCGAGCGGTGGGGGCGGCGGAGTGTCGCGGATGTGCTGCACGCGCTGAATGCGCATCAGGACGGCCTGACTAGCGCCGAGGCGGCGAAACGATACCAGGCGCCGCCGCGCCGCATCGAGCGCAATGCCATGGTCAGCGCGATGCTGGCGCAGATTCGGTCGCCCCTCACCGGTATTCTGGCCGCGGGCGCGGGCCTTTCGCTGGTGCTGGGAGCAACCGCCGATGTGGTTATGATCGGCGCCACCATTGTCGCCAATTCACTGGTGGGCGCCTGGCAGGAGCGGCAGACCGGCCATGCCATTGCCGCTCTGGAACAGATCGGCACCTCGACCGCTCGCGTCCTGCGCGATGGCGTGCCGGCCATCATTCCCTCCGCCGAAGTGGTGCCGGGTGATGTGCTGCTGCTGGCGCCGGGCGACCGTGTGGCGGCCGATGGGCGCATGCTCAGCGCGCAAAATTTCGAGGTCGACGAAGCAGCGCTCACCGGTGAGTCGCTGCCCGTTTCGAAAGACGCTACTGGTGGCAATGATGCCAGCCGTATTGTGCTAGCCGGGAGCGACGTAACGGTAGGTCGAGGGACCGCTGTGGTGGTGGCGGTGGGCCAGCGTACCCGTATGGGCGCTACTGCCGCGGCTCTGGCACTGGGCGAGACCAGCACCAGTCCCTTAGGGATTCGGCTCAACCGTATGTTGAAGCAAGTGCTGCCCCTGGTTGCCGGCGGTGGACTGATTGTGTTTGTATCGGGCTTATTGCGTCACCGGCCTCTCCTGCCTCAACTGGCGATCGGCGCCAGTATTGCCATCGCCGCCGTCCCCGAGGGACTGCCTTTGCTGGCCGGCGTGGGCGAGGCTGCCGTGGCTCGCCGGCTCAGCGGTCGCAACGCGCTGGTTCGTCGCCTTTCGGCGGTGGAGGCGCTGGGACGGGTCGATGTAGCCTGCACCGATAAAACAGGCACTCTCACCGAGGGGCATTTAGCGCTGACCATAGTAGCCAGTATGGATCACGAGCAGACGGTAGATGGGCCGCTGCCGGATGATCTCTGCCGGGTGGTGGTGGTTGGTGGGCTGGCATCGCCGCACCCCGATGCAACCGATGCCAAAGCGCATCCTACCGATGTCGCGATTATCAAGGGAGCCGAGGCCATCGACCTTGGGGATGAGATTCGAGCGAAGCGTACCGCCGAACTGCCCTTCGACCCCGCTCGCTCCTTCCATGCCGCGCTGGTCCACGATACTCTGTGCCTCAAAGGAGCGGTGGAAGAGCTGACACCGCGTTGCCGTCAGGTGCGCCGCGACGGCCGTGATCTCCCCCTCGACGATGCCGGTCGCGACCAACTGCTGGCTCGTGCCCAGGCCCTTGCCGAACGCGGCCTGCGCGTGCTGATGGTGGCCGAAGGCCCGCCGAATACGTCGCTCGATGATCCATCTGGACTCACTGCCCTCGGCTTCCTGGGTATCAGTGATCCACTCCGACCCGAGGTGGTGGATGCCGTGCGCCGTTGTCATGATGCAGGCGTGCGCGTGGTCATGCTGACCGGCGATCATCCCGCCACGGCGCGGGCCATTGCCCGCCAGGCAGGTCTGTTGGAGGCAGAGGATGGCATTCTTACCGGCGCTGAAGTAGCCGAACTGCTGGATAGCGAGCTGGACGCTCGCCTGGAGCGAGCCACGGTGATCGCCCGGGTGACTCCGCTGGATAAGCTGCGCATCGTGGAAAGCCTGCAGCGCCGCGGCCATACGGTTGCCATGACTGGCGACGGCGTGAACGACGCGCCGGCGTTGCGCCTGGCGGACGTTGGTGTGGCGATGGGCATCGGTGGCACCGAGGTGGCACGTCAGGCGGCGGATGTGGTGCTGGCCGACGACAACTTCTCCACGCTGGTCGAGGCCCTGGTGGAGGGGCGGAGCTTCTGGCGAAATATCCGTCGGGCTCTGGGCCTCTTGCTCGGTGGCAATCTGGGCGAACTGGGGCTGGTCGTCGGCGCCAGCGTACTGGGTCTGGCATCACCACTCCTTACCCGTCAGATTCTCGCGGTCAACCTGGTAACCGACGTGCTGCCCTCACTGGCGGTGGCGCTGCAACCGCCGGAGACGCGTCATCTGGCCTCGCTCTCTCGCGAAGGGACGGCTGCGCTGGACAAGCCGCTGCGGAATGACATCTGGCTTCGTGGTTTCGCCACGGCGGCGCCTTCCCTGGTCGCCTATCTGATTGGATTGCGCATCAGTGGATTGGAGCAGGCGCGATCTGTGGCCTTTGCCAGTGTGGTGGGCACCCAGTTGGCTCAAACTCTGGACGCTGGGCGATCCGAGGACAGCCTGACACGCAGCGTCTTCGGGGCTGTGCTTGGGTCCGTCGGGGTCTTGCTGGCCGCTCTCACCGTGCCTCCACTGCGCGGCTTCCTGGGCCTGGTGACACCCATCCCATCCAGCTGGCTCTTGATTGGCATTACGGCTCTGGTGGCGCCGATTCTGGGACGTGGCCTGCGCTATCCAGCCTTGCACGTACCGTCCCTACGATTGCGCTCCGCGCCTGTCCTGGCGATCAAGTAAGGACCAATACGGTTGACGGAAGCCGCTTCAGGCCGACGTACGCCACGCCGCCCGTAGCCCGACCGCTTATGTCCCCCAACGGCGGGGTATCCTACCCGGATGGAACCGTGGTGTCGGCCTGCGGGCCGATCCCGCCCACAAGGGAGCGGGCTACCCGCCACTCTCGATCCATTACGACCTACCGGTAGCCCAGCCCTCGCGCCGTCTACGTCCGGTAGCCCGGCCGTCCTGGCCGGAACTGGCCCGCAGGCCAGCATTTCGGCTGTGCAAGTAGATATGCAGCCGCAAATGTGATGTTGGTGCAACATGGTTGTCCGCGTGTGCCCCCCCCCGTCGCGGGGTATGTGTGCCCTCTGTATGCGGGGTATCCATGCTCCTCTTCAGTCGACCGTCTTGCGCTAAAGCCGATCTCTTTCCGGCGAAGCGTGTGTAACTTGTAACCACCCTCTTTCTCGATCAGGCCCCGTGCTCCGTCGTGCCGCCCTCGTGGGCGCGCCAGATTACGCGACGAGCGCCGGCATCGCGGATCCGGCAGGTGAGAGCGTCGATATCGAAGCCGTGCAGCATGTCGGCCGAGAAAGAGAGATGGGTGTCCTGATCGAAGGTGAGTCCGTCGAGGGTAATGCTGCGGCATTGTTGGTCCAGTACGTGGCGAATGCCGTCGACCGTGCCCCCTTCGCCCAGGGTGACCTCAATCGACCATATCTCCGCCATGCGGCGTGGAATATAGTACTCGACGTGACGGAGCAGCGCCAGCGTCATCAACATCACCGCCATCCCCAGGGCGCCGATCGTGTAGAGCCCCGCTCCGGCCGCCATGCCCAGCGAGGCAACCGCCCACAAACCGGCGGCGGTGGTCAGCCCCTTGATGGCGCCACCTTCCTTGAGAATGGCGCCGCCACCGATGAAGCCGACACCGCTCACGATCTGGGCGGCAATGCGATCGGCGTTCGATGCCGTGGTATGGAAGGCATAGCCCGAGACCAGGGTAAAAATAGCCGCGCCCAGCCCAACCAGAATATGGGTCCGCACCCCAGCCGCTTTGCCGGCAAAGTAGCGCTGCACGCCTACTGCGCCGCAGAAGAGCAGCGCGGCCAGTAGACGGAGTAGAACCTCCTGCCAGCTAATCATGTGGCGGCGTGGCCAGGTTGCCGGCTAGCGCAAGCGTTGGGCGTCGGCCAGGATGCCGCGTGTCCCGTCGGCCAGGCGTCCGGCGATTCCTCCCAGGACGCGCTGCGACCCCACCGGGCGATCCGAGACCCTGGTAATCGTCGCCTCGCTATCACCACCCACCGGTTTCGATGCGCCATCCAGCACCTGCGAGATCAAGCGCGCCGGCAGCGGCGCAGTGGGCCGGTTCAGCAACTTGAGGAAAGGGATGAGGGCGACGAACACCGCCAGTGGTGGTTCGATCATGCCGGCCGCCACGGCCAGCGCGATTCCGCCGTAATACCCTGCCGATCGTGGCCAATCGACCCGAATCGGGCCTATGTCAGTCGCTAACCCGCGATCGTCTGATTCCATCGTGTCTCCTCCTCGTAGCGTCTAGGTGATATCAGTGTATGGTACACGCCACTATGTGTGGTTAGCAGGGGCGTAGCGGTTCCTCTTTGCCTGCCTGAGCGCCCTCTCGACTTCGTCGAGTGTGCCGCGCACCTGATGCACGCCGCCTGCCGGGTTCAGGTACCGCGGCGTCTTCAACCCGCTCCCGGTAATGTGGACCACGACCCGCTCTCCGCGTTCGATGAGTCCGGCCTCCAGCGCCGGTTCGAGCCCGGCATAGCTCGCCGCCGCCGCCGGTTCGGCCAGGATTCCGCTGTGGGCAGCAAGCGTGCAAATAGCGTGCAGGATGGCATCATCCGGTACCGCGACAAAACCGCCACCGCTGCGGCGCACATCGCGAACCACGGTCGCGGCGTTGCTCGGCGTGGTGACGGCGATGCCATCCGCGATGGTTCCGCGGCCCAGTTGGGGAGGTCCTCCCTCCCAGGCGCACTTGAGCGGCTGGCATCCCTCGGCCTGGACGCCGATGATACGCGGCACTCGTTCCGCCACGCCGCAGGCCACCAGCTCGGTGAACCCTTTATACATGGCTGAGAGCGTGGCGCCGTCACCCACCGGGACCATCACCGCATCGGGCATGGTGCGCTCCAGTTGTTCCCAGACCTCGAAGGCCACCGTTTTCTTGGCCTCCAGCGTCAGCGGGTTGACGCCGGTGTTGCGGTCGCACCAGCCATAGGCGCGTGCCGCCTGGCGAGACAGCCGAACGGCCGCTTCATACCCCTCCTCAACCGCAAAGACCATTGCGCCGGCCAGCAACATCAGCCGCAGCTTGTCCGGGTTCACCGTGGCCGGCACAAAGATCAAGGCGTGCATGCCGGCGGCGGCCGCTCCCACCGCCAGCGAGACCGCCACGTTGCCGGTGGAGGCGGCGGTGACGGTGCGGATGCCGTGCCGCAGCGCCCACTCCAGGACCAGTGCCGTGGCTCGATCCTTATTGGAGCCGGTGGGCGAGCGCGTTTCGTCTTTCAGCCAGAGGCGCGGCATGCCGCTCACCGCCCGCAGGCTGGGCGAGGCCAGCAGCGGCGTGCCTCCCACCGCCAGGGGATAGATGATTGGCTCGTCTGCCAGGGGTAGTAACGCCCGCCAGCGCCACATTCCTTCACCCGACCAGGATCTGGGGATGCGTTCAGGCGCATATGCGTAGTGCAATTCGATCAGCCCGTCATCGCAACCCAGCAGTGCCGCCGACAAATCAGGGAATGCATGTTCCTGGCCCGCGCTATCTATCAGTGATGCGGCCACTACCGTTCCCATTACTGCGCTCTCCTCGGACCATGGACGAGAGCTGCTGTGATGCGCTGGTGCGCCGCCCGGCCGCTCCCCGCCGAGATGGTGTTGAGCCTGGCCGGAACCACACTGAGATGATCGCTCATAGACGCCCCTCCAAGCCCTTCCTGGGTCCAGCATCGCACACCCGCGGGGACCAGCGGAATGCCTTCCCCCAGTTGACGTACCGGGTTGGGGACTGATGTGATGGACCAAAGCCCCCCTCAAAATGGGCCATTCTCCCGGTCGTTTTCTGGGCAACCCATGCGACGATGGCTGCTGACGGGGCACAGCCACATGGCGGTGTCAACTAAGAATGAAAGGGATGGAACTACATAATCATGGATACAGACATAGGAAATCAGCGTCGACGCCGAGGATGGCGTGCCACGGGTGCTGCCGTGGCCTTGCTCACCTCCTCGGTGTGGGCCGGCATGGCCACAGCGCCAACCTTCGCCGATGGGAGCCGTAACCTCTACCCGACCGATGCCACCTGTGGACCCAATTCCACCGGCGGCCAGTGCCGGGCCAGCGTTGAGTGGCGCGGCGCCAGCGACCTGTACCAGGGCAACCTTATTCGTCGCACCCTGTTCCAGGTCTTTGCCAATCAGAACGAATATATCCTGGTCGGCTCCAGCGCGATGGGTGTGAGCGGCGGCAGCGGCAACATCGTCATCTACAACCCCAGCACCGTCAGTGGACCGGTGGGACAGGAAGTGTTGCCCGCCACACCGAACTTCAATTGCAACACGCAGGCCAGTAAAACGGGTCGGGGCCAGATCGGCACGCGATCACAGGAGCTGGCCGGCCCACAGGCGATATCGGGTACCGGTAACTCAACCGGCTACACGCCGTGTTACTACCAGGCGCCCTCCACCGGCATTTACTACGTCGCGCTCTACGGCACGAGCGGTGCGAGCGCGACCGGAGACGGCGGACCAACCGGCGATATCAAGGTAGTGGATCACACCACCACGCAAGGCACCTCGATTTCCGCCTGGGACATCACCGTACGCTCCAGCACGACCTCGTCCACCACGGACCTGCCAGGGCGAGTCTTCACCAAATACCTGACGCTGTTCACCGCCGGTAACGGACGCCCGGTGTTCTCGACCATTTACGCCGTCACGCTCGACGGCTACCAGTACAAGATCGATGTTCACGGCTTGGATCCGAACGGTTTCGTCATGTACGGCAACAATATCGGCTTCTACGATAGCGATGGGAAAACGCCCCTTTACCACGATGTCATTGGTCAGGACGGCAATGTCTCGAGTCCGGATGGCGCCGTGAAGTTTTCGCTGCCGCAGTACCCATTGTTCTTTGGCCGGCCCGATAATGCCACCTTGACCGCCCTGGGCATCCCCACCTCGCCCATCGTCCCCACTGCCTCGAATGCGGCCTTCGCGGGCAATGTCAACGGCAATACCAGCAAGGTCGGCAGCGACGGAACGTTCGGCTTCACCGGCTCGGCCGGGATCTACCAGATCGTTATCAGCCGAGATGGGATTAACTTCGATCCTACCAGCACGCAGAATCGTGTGCTGCGTGGAGTCAGCACCGACGGCGCGAACAGCGTATCGTGGGACGGAAAAGATAACAGCGGCGTCAACTTTCCGGTTGGCAGCGGGTACGCGTTTCGCCTTGAAGTACACGGCGGTGAATATCACTTCCCCATGCTCGACGCCGAAAACAACACCCTGGGCGGGCCGACCTTCACGCTGCTCAACCCGACGGGAGGAACCTGCCCCTTCTCCAAGGCCACGCCCTGCACCAGCGCTTTCTTTGACGACCGCGGCTACCGTACCGCCGGTGGGACCACGGTCGGTACGGTAACACCGGATACGGCGCTGTGCGGTAACGGCGCTCCCTCTCCCACCCATAGCGACCCGATGAATGGCTTCGACAGCAGCAGTAGTATCCTGCGGAAATGGGGCACCGATACGGGTGGTAATGCGAACGTGGCGTGCGCTGCCACCGGTTCCTTCGGTGATACCAAGGGGCTGGACCTGTGGACCTATGTCCCCAGCGCGTCGCAGAACAACACGCTCAACATCGTCTCAGCCTCGCCCACCATCGCCTCGCAGGTGCGGATTCATGCGCGCCAGGTGCACGGCACGTACCGCTTCAATCACCGAGTGGTGGTGGTCCCGCTCAACACCACGGTCACCTGGGTGAACTCCCTGCACCGGTCGATCACCCTGGCCAGCCGGACCACCGGCTGGACCTATCGCCAGACGGTTGCAGCCGGTCATCGACTCAGCGTCCACTTCGCCCACAGCGGCGTCTTCCGCTACCGTGTCGCTCAGATGCCCGCCATGTCGGGCACGGTGGTGGTGCTAAGCCACTAATGTTTTCCGGGTAGACGACTCCGCGGCCATTGCCGGGCGATCCACGAGTGCCCGGCAATGGCCGCCTTTTTCGCATGTGTCACCGAAGTTTCAGCAGTCTGCCACGGTATCCAACCAATTAGACTAGGGTCAGACGATAGTAAGGACATCGAAATATGCGCACTGTTGGATCAAATGAAGCGAAGACTCACCTACCGAGTCTTCTTGATGAAGTATCCAAGGGGACAACCATCGTCATAACGAAACATGGCGTACCCGTGGCCAGGCTCATCCCGCCCGACGATGCAGCGCACCCCGATGTCGACGAGATCATAGAAGCCTTGCATGATTTCCGGCAGGGCAAGACTCTGGGAGAGTTGAGCATCCGCGATCTCATCGAAACGGGACGGCGCTACTGATGCCGTTCGTCCTCGACGCCTCGGTCACCCTGGCCTGGGCCTTCGAGGGCGAGAGCACTCCTTACACGGACGCCGTCCAGCAAGCACTTAGGCATGATCGAGCGCGGGTGCCGGCGATCTGGTGGCTGGAGGTTTGGAGATCACCTCGTCCCGACTCCTGCCCCCGCTCGTTGGGCACTAACCAGTAGCCATCCGCCGACCAGCACGAGAATCAACCCCAGTACCGAGAAGGCGGGATGGCCCGACATACCCGAGCCGTGGATGATGTTGAGCCCCTGGCCGATCCATACCAGCCCGACGATGATCGCAATTGTGCCGATTGCCGCTTTCAACCAGGTCATCTGCGTTCGTCCTTTCGTAGCGGGCCATCCTATCTGGACTATGCCCTCCTGTGTCCACTGTGACACATGCGGATCGATTGCGAGGAAGCGCCAGAAGCGCTGAGCGGGCGACAGACTGGCTCAGTGTTCGGTCGCGGGCTTGTTGCCGAGATCCTGGGAAAAGCGCAGGAAGTAGCCATCCGGATCAAGGACGTGCATCTCTCGAGAGCCGGCGAGAGTATTGTTGCCGATAGCGCGCCAATGGTCCTGCAGCCCCCTCTTCAGCGGATAGTCATGCCGCTGAAGCGAGTTGACGACGGCCGCGATATCCGGCGTATGGATCTGGAAATTGATGCCGCGACCGAAGGGGTAGTCCAGTGGACTCGTGTGGGTGTCGGTCGGCGCCAGTTGCTGGATCATCAGCTGGCATCGCTGATAGGAGAGAAAGCCGAAACGAGGGTCTGGTCGGTCGTATTCGAGCGTAAACCCCAGCACGCCGGTATAGAACTGGAGGCTCTTTGCGTAATCTCGAACATAGAACTCGGGTATGAGATCGTTAAACTGCATGTGAGTCGTTCTATCTCTCTGCACGGTATCTCGCGCCATCGGGTCACTCCTTGTACAGGTCCTCGTAGGCGTCGCGAGCCGTGTCGGTCTGCCGGCCGCCCTGGGCGACGGCCCACGAACGCGACGATCGATCAACCGCAAAGGTCGTCCAGCCACCTCGGTCTTCGTCGCTCAGATGGATGAGCAGGGTGTGGCCATCATGTTCGACGCGCAGACGGTGACGCGGGTTCTCCTCCTCGTGGAGCTGGCGCACAATCCGGCCTGGGGCGGTGTCGCCTGCCACAAACGAAATCCATCGTCCTCGACGTGGTCGAGAAGGCCTCCCATCAGACACACTTTCCTCCATCAACGGCCGGCACCTCCGTGACCCCAATGCAGCAGGCAACCCGCGGCGAATCAATGTACCAGATGACGGAGAGATCGGGGACTTCGGCCAGCGCCACGAGCCTGAGCGACCACTGGTCCAGCAGCCGATCCCTCCAGATCTAGTATATTTGTGCTAATGGAAAGACAACGCACATTTTTTACGCGCCCGGCAACCGAGTGACATGACGAGCTTCACCGTTCGTGAGACCCAGTGCAAGAGCCTCATCAATCGCGTGCAGGGCATGCCGTTCGCCTGGAGCATCAATCCGTACCGCGGCTGCCGGCACGCCTGTGTGTACTGTTACGCGCGCCCCACCCACGAGTACCTGGGCCTCAACGCTGGCGACGAGTTTCAGGAAGTGATCTTCGCCAAGGTCAACGCTTCTGAGGTCGTGCGCCGCGAGTTTTGTCGCCGCTCCTGGCGCGGCGAGAATGTGGTGATCGGCACCGCGACCGATCCGTACCAGCAGGCCGAATCGCGCTATCGACTCACGCGGGGTATTCTGGAGGCCTTCCGCGACTTTCGCAACCCGGTGAGCATCACCACCAAATCGCCCATGGTGCTGCGTGATCTCGACCTGCTGGCCGACCTGGCCAGACACGCTCCGGTCACCGTCCACTTCACCGTCACCACCCTGGATGAGACGCTGTGGCGGCAGATCGAGCCGACCACCGCCAAGCCGATCAAGCGGCTGGAGGCCATGCGCACCCTGCGCCAGCACGGCATCCGCGCCGGCATCTTCCTCAGCCCGATCCTGCCCGGACTGACCGACGACACCGAGCATCTCGAAGCGGTGGTGGCCGCCGCCGCCGAGCATGGCGCCGACTTTGTGTGGGGCAGCTCGCTGCGCTTGGGGCCGGGCATCAGCGAGTACTACCTGCCGTTTATCGAGCGGACCTATCCGGCGCTGGCCGAACGGTATGGTCGGCTCTACCGTCGCAACTCGGCTCCCGGCGAGTACACCGCCATGGTACAGCGACGGGTGGATGAGTTGAAGCGGCGCTACCACCTGCTGGATCGACCGGCGCCGGCCAGGGAACGGCCTGCCCCGCCGCGACCGATGCAGATGTCGCTGTTTGGGAGCGAATCCACGGGGAACAGAGGATCGCCATCCACGAAAAGCTAGTGCATGCGTACCAATGCCATGGCGACAGATAGAGATTGAACCTGGTATGTTGGGACTCGTTTCTTCATGCCCCGAGTACCGGATGCAGTGGTCCCGTCCGATTACAGGCGAGATGGGAGCACCGGGTATGGTGGGGGGCCATGGTTCATCCCACCAGCCGCGCGGATTGGCGCGGAATCCTACCACTAACCGGAGGGCATGCTGCCGCCGATCTCTGTCAGGGTGCATTGCCGGCACTTCTGCCCTTCTTTGTAACGCAGCGCCATCTGACCTACGCCGCCGCGGCCGGGCTGGTCTTCATCGCGAATATGAGTTCCTCCGTGGTCCAGCCGCTGGTCGGCTACCTGTCCGATCGGGTGGCCATGCCGTGGATCACGGCGGTCGGTCTGCTTCTGGGGGGATGCGGCCTGGCGCTGGCGGGCTTCGTTCCCAGCTATCCGCTGATCCTCACGGTCATCGGGGTCAGTGGGGTCGGCGTCGCTCTGTTTCATCCGGAAGCGGCGCGATTGGTGCATCGCATGGCCGCGACCCAGCAGGCGACGGGCATGAGCCTCTTTTCGGTTGGAGGTAATGCGGGCTTCGCGATCGCCCCGCTGCTGACAACCTTTCTGCTCCTGCGCTTCGGCTTGAACGGCACCGGGTTGCTGTTGCTGCCACCCGCGCTGGCGGCGCTGGTGCTGCTGAGCCGCACCCGCGCCATGGTCGCGAGTACCGGACATCATGCCACCGGTCGTGTGGTGGGAGCGGCCGCGGACCGGTGGCCCCCGTTCGCCCGCCTCAGCGGAGCCATTCTCTGCCGGTCGATCATCTTCTACGGACTCAACACGTTTGTGCCGCTCTACTGGATCGCGCGACTTCATGGCTCCAAAGCTGAGGGCGGGGCGGTGCTGACGGTCCTGTTGCTCGCCGGTGTGGCGGGGACCCTGATCGGCGGCCGGTTGGCTGACCGATATGGGCGGCGCGCGCTGGTGATTGGCGCTTCCGCGCTGCAGGCGCCATTGCTCGTGGCCTTTACCGCTGCCGGCAACCCGCTCCTGGCTACCGCGCTGATCGTGCCGCTCGGCCTGGTACTGTTCGCTCCTTCCAGCGTGATGGTCGTCATGGGGCAGAACTACCTGCCGCGCCACGTCAGCACCGCCGCGGGTGTCACCATTGGGCTCTCGGTCACCATCGGAGGGATCGCGGCGCCGATACTCGGTGTGATCGTCGATCATGCCGGGTTCGAACCGATGCTCCTCTCGCTCGCCGTCCTTCCCGTCATCGCCGTGGCATTTTCCCTGACGCTCCCCGCTGAGGGCGCACCCGCTGCACATCCGAGCCTGAATCTGGTCGAACCGGAGGGCGTGGCCTCGGGATCGGGCTCGTGATGCGCGAACTCGAGCGACTGGGGGAGGAGCAGCTGCGGGGCATCGGAACCGTTTCATAAGGAGAGAACGTGCAAACCACACCACGCCAAGTCAAAACCTTTACCGCCTATGTCGAGTGGGATCCTGAGACCCAGCTGTACGTCGGGATCGTCCCTGGTATCCCCGGTGCACACACCCAGGCGGCAACGCTCGATGAGCTACGGCAGAATCTCAAAGAGGTGCTGGAACTCTGCTTTGAGGAGCAGGCCGTCGACGTGCCCCAATTCGTGGGCATTCAACAGATCGAGATTGAGGTGTGAGTCGACTCCCCATCGTCGATTTCCGGACGATGGGAAAAGTGCTCCTGCGCCTGGGCTTTGATCGAGTACGGCAGAAGGGAAGCCACGTTTTCTACCGGCACCAGGACGGACGAACAACGACTGTCCCGCACCACGGTGGTCGGGATCTCGCGTGCCCGCTGGTGCGCGAGATCCTGCGGGAGATTGATCTCACACCCGACCAGTTTCGCCAGGAGTTGGACCAGATGTAAGTGGACAGTGATATGGCCGCCGATTCAGTCGACCAAGCGCAGCCTGGCGGGTGTCGGGTCCATGGCCACCAGCAGCGGCAGCGTCATGTGGGGGAAGGAGTCAATCGCCTGACCGGGGGCCAGACCCGGTAGGCGCCGCCACAGCCCTTCGTCGATGCCGCTGACGGTTTTTTGCAGGGCGGTCACCACCTGCGGGTCTGTGATCTTATGCAGGATATAGGAGTTGACCAGTCCGAACACCTGGCGCGGCAGGTGTTGCGGAAGCTGGGTGACAAACACCAGACCGAGCCAACGCTTGCGGCCGCGCTTGGCGATCCGCGCCACCTGCTGGAAGAGAATCGGCATTTTCTCGATGCGTTCCGTGCTGAGGAACTCGTGCGCCTCCTCGATGATGAGCAGCACCCGCGTGGGTGGCGCCGTCTCAGTTCCGGCCCGGCGCGCCTTTTCAAAGGTTTCGTACGCCCGATCTTGCTCCTCCTGCACCCCGCGCAGCAGGTCGGCGATGACCAGGTTCGACAGTTCCGACATGCTCGAATCGGAGAGGTCGACGACCGAAACCGCGCCAGGCTGGAGCATATCCTTATACCGCAGGGGAGGCACGGAGCGGGTGTCGAAGACCTTTAAGCGATTCAAGCGCGAAAGCTTGCCGCGCAAAGCCTGCCAGGATACCGGGAACTTGGAAATGTCGGCCAGCTGCACCCGTTTCTTCAGGGCTAGCTGTGCTTCCTCGGTCTGAAGCCGTGGATCGGAGACGCGTAGCTCGGTCTTCTCCAGGTGAGACAGGCAGGCACTCACCACGTCCATTAGCAGCTGTAAGGTGAGCCGGGGGTACCCACGTTCGAATTCATCGATATCCATCAACAGTTGCTCGTCCTCAGCATGTCCCTGGCGCGGGAAGATCTTGAGTTCGCGCAGCAGGGCCTTGGCAATGTCGTATGCCTTGAAGAATCGCTCCTCCTGCGCCGTGGGCATGTCCAGAATCTCCATCACCGCGTAGGCCGAGAGGCGAGCAAACTGGAGTGAAAACTCTCGCCTTTGAGGGTGATCGGGATTCGCGGTTTCCCGGCCCACCAGGTGATAGAGCGTCATGCTCTCCGCCGGTACCCCCTGGGCGCGGATGCTCCGTACCTCCAGGGCGGTCTTCATCCTCGGGTCGTTGGTCGGCTCGTGCAGGTGGGTATATTCGCCCTCCACGTCCAGCAGGATCACCGCCATGCCGGCTGCCTGCGCCTGCTGGACCAGACCGGCGATGCTGGTCGATTTGCCGCCGCCGGTGGTGCCCAGCACGGCGGTATGGCGCGGCAGAACATCCTTGCGGTCCGATGGGACGCGCACTTCCAGGCCGGTGTAATTGGCCGCCAGACCCAGCCGGATGTCCCCCTCGGTGCCCAGCACGCGCGCCGCCTCCTGCTCGTCGAGCACGTGCACCGCGCTGTTCGGCAGCGGCCGCAACAGGGGTGGGCGCATAGTGCCGTCCGCCTGCTCCTCTCCCAGCAGGGCGATCTGGACCCGCCCGTGGTGCGGCGGCAGATAGATGCCGCCACGGGTAGCGACCGTCACCAGCATCTGCGAGTCGCCACGCAGACTGTCCGGCTCGGCAAACGGCCCCTGGGTCACGATGCCCAGGTACGTTCTCCCATCCCGGCTGGAGATGCGTACCAATGCCTGGGAGGGCGCCCGCTGCAGATGCTCTTTGGGGAGCAGCACGGTTAAGGAGCCATCTTCGCTGTTCGGCAGGTCGAACATGGTGGCGCCGATGGACCCGACCATGCGGGGATCGGGCTGTAGCTCCCCACCCGAATTGGCGATGTCCGCATCGAGCCGCTGCAGCAGGTCGGCTCGGTTGTCTCGTGCCTGCCCGTTGTTGCGGGCCAGATCGTGGAAATATTCGCTATCGGCCTGGTTGTCGTTCATCGGTCTGCTCCTCTCATTTGTAACGAGTCCGCCGTTCACTGACATAGCGGAACGGTGTGCCGGCGTCGGCATAGGCCGAGGACACCGGTCCATCCAGGGTGTCTCGCCCGAAGGCGCCGCGGCAGACGGTGTCCGCCAGGTCGATCAGCAGCGGAAAGCCGCGGTGCTCCTGCAGCACGCTATCGGCGATGGCGATGTGTGCCGCCAGGTCGGCATGATCGGCGTGGGCATAGAACACATGTGGCGGCGCCAGACGGGTCGCGCGATACACCCCAACCACCACCTGTGGCGCCACCTCATCCCGGAAGCGCAGGACCCACTCATGCGGCGAGAGCCTGATTCCGTCCCACCTGGTATCGGAGGTGTACGGCTGGCTGCGGAAGTGCGCGTGCTCGACGGTCGGCGCGATCACGTCTCGCAGGGAACGGACAATGGCAAATTCCATGGGCCGCAAGGCGTCGCCGATGGTCAGGAGCAAGCGGTCGGACGGCTCGCTGGCCACGAAGACGAACTTCTGATGCCCTTCGACCAGCTCGCGGATCACTCTGATCGACTCGATCATCAAGTCCAGGCTGCCGGAGCCGGTAAGCAGCTCAAAGGGCGCCGGCGTGCCGTGTCCCATCCGCCAGGTGGCCTGGGACCGGCGCAGCAGGATGGCGCGCTCGGCGTAGGCCATGATGCCCCGGCGGGCCAGGCGGGCCAGCGTGTCGCGGCCGCTCGCCTGATTCAACCCGCCTCGCTGCTCGCGACGCTCCAGCAGTTGCATCATCTCCTCGATCGGATCGCCGGCGGAGACGCGCAGGTCTCGTCGATAGAGCCGCTGTCCCCAGGTTCCCTGATTGCCCTGATACGACACCAGGCTCACGCCAATCTGGAAGATGGTCAGCGGCACCGAATCGTGGCTCTGTAGGGTTGCGTCGCAGGCTTCAATGCCGCCGTTGAAGAGAATGCCACGGTGGATGCGCTCCACCACCCCTTGCTCCGCGGCATAGACCCCGGCGTGCGGCGGAGCGCCGCCGTATTCGCCCAACTGGGGGAAAAGGTGCTCGCGGATGACCGTGCGATGCTGCTGCTCCTGTTCCACGGCGGCCCGCACCTCGGCTTCGATACGCGTGTAGACCGCACCCAAATCCTCGCCGGTGTGCCAGCTGTCGACATCGAGTGCTCGGCGGATGTCTTCGCCGAAGCCCTCGGTGAACTCATCGGGGGAAATGCCGTCTGCCGGCGGTGGCACGGTGGGAGCCACCGGTGTGTCGATCACGTCCTCTGCTCCTTGCTCCCATTTCCCGGTGGCCGCGACAAAGTTCGACATCCTATCGCACGACTCTCAGCCGCTGCACCAGCGAATCCGACGGGAGACGATTGGGGAACTGCTGCCGGGCGTATCGTGCGGCAGGCGTCGGGGGCAATCCGTACCAATGGACCAGGAGTTCTTGGGCCGCCTGGCGCTGCTGGTCGTGATGGTCCGAAACACGCTCGAATACCTGCCGGCGGATTTGCTCGCTCGGCGCCAGCAACTCACAGGCCAGCGCATCGGCATCGTGCTCGGCTCGGGCGATGGCTTCGTCCAACGGCGCGCCCGAGGTGTCGCGCTCCATCAGGTGAACGTGCAGGCCAACCGGCACACCGGCCAGCAGGGCATGCATCCGCTCCTGCGTGGTGGGTGGCCGCTCCCCATCCAACACCTGCAACACCTGCCCACCCAGGCGCTCGGCGGCCAGCCGGCGGGGCTGCCAGTAGTCGTGCAGGAAGTGAGCCAGCTCGTGCGCCAAGGAAAAGCGCCGCTCGTTCGGCGGGTCGGTGCTGTCCACAAAGATCAGGCCATGGCCGCCTTGAGCCAGAAGACAGGCGCGCAGCGATCGGTCCGCGACTCGCAGGCAGCAGATCACCTCCTGGCTCCGCAGCCAGTGGTCCACGTCCGACACCCGAAGCGTGGGCTGGGATACGACCGAGAGCGGCAGCGCCCGAGCGATCGGTCCTTGCAGGCCGCGGGGGAACGATTCCGCGCCGGCCATATCCCAGAACAGCCGGGACAGTTCGAACACCCAGAGCGGCGCGCTCACGGCTCATCTCCGCTGCCGTTGCCGGCTGTCTTGCCATTCCCGCGGTCGCGCGCCGCCTGCAACATCGTGGTCGTTCCTGCCCCGCCGCGCAACGAGGTCAGCGCGTCGGCCCGCCGCACCATGGTTACCAGTGCCTCAACATCTAGCGTGAACCTCTCGGCTATCCGCACCAGATCGTTCCAGATGGCATCCTCATAGGGACGGCGGCAGAGGGCAACCTGACTCAACTGTTCTTCTGAGCAGTCCAGGATGCCGGCCAGTTGCCGCCATGGTATCCCTTCACTCCGCGCATACTCCGCCATGGCAGACGCTATATAGAAAGGGTCGTCCATGGCCCGCTGTGCCATGCGCTGGATGGGATCAGGCATGGCTCCGACCTCGCTCCAGGCGCTTCTTCAAGCGGTCCTTGACCCGTTTTACCTCGTGTCGCTGCTGAGCCAGTGGAAGTGCGGTGATTCCCATGGCCTCGGCAAAGGGCGGCGTCCGCCGCTCTCCCTCGGCCATGAGCTGGAGCGCGGTGATCTCGCCGGGTGTCAATCCCTGGAGCACCCCGGCCGGAATCGCGAGCCGCTGCCGCACCACCTCGCTCACGGATTCACGCGCCTCGACCAGGACCGCCGGATCGTAGGTATCATCACCTACCTCTTTCCCAACCACACCGGAAAGTTCGACAGCCTGCAGGTTGGCCTGCCGGCCCCTATGCCGTCGCTCGCGCGCCAGCAGGTTGCGCAGATCGCCCTGCGCCGAAAGCCGAAGATAGGCGACCAGTGTTGCCCGAGCGGGATCGTACGACTGCGGCCGCTTGCTCAAGGCCATAAGGGCATCTTCCGCCGCCGTCTGACAGAACTCATCGTCGATGGCTGGGTTGCGTTCGCGGAGATAGCGCCCCAGGTACCCTAAATACGCGACGGCCAGATCCGAGGGAGCGATCGGATCACCCGCGAGCAGCCGTTGGTGCAGCTCGTGTTCGTCCGTGGATTAGGGGAGGGAGGTGAGATGGGACGTCACGGATCAACCGGTTTAGGATGGCCACATAGTGACATGTACTATAACGCGTTTAAAGAGATTTGACAATCCTCCAAAAGTACTATACTACTCATTGTCGATTACAATCAGCGTTATTCCTTATCGACAGTCCCAACTCTCGGATACATGGGACCTCATTAATCCCATGCGGTTGACGTACGCTGCTCGCAGGCCGACGTGGGCCATGGCACCCGTAGCCCTACCTGCCGGTGCTGCCCATGGCGAGATATCCCGGCCGGGCTGGTCCGTGGGGTATCGGCGGTGCGAGTGGATGAACCCGTGGTGTCGGCCTGCGGGCCGATTCCGCCCACAAGGGAGCGGTCTACCCGAATACCGCGACCCGGTCGCCCACCCCTCGTTTCGTCTACGTGCGGTAGCCCGGCCGTCCTGGCCGGACTGGCCCGCAGGCCAGCGCTGTCGGCTCTGTGAGTGAGAATCATCTCCTCAACTGTGATGCCGGTACAAGACGGATGTCCGCGTGTGCCCCCTCTTGGTGGGGTACGTGTGCCCTTCCCTTGGCGCGATCTCTACGATTCTTTTACGTCAACCGTATTGCTCATTCATCCCTCCCCGTTGCATTCTTCACAGGCACTCCCATCCAACCGGAAGCTCCGGCAAGGGCCAGATGGGATCGGGTCGCCAATCGTGCCATGGCTCTTTGAAAGGGGCCTCGTTCGCCTCGATCTGCCCGATCACGCGGCGCGCTTCCTCCCAGATATGCTTTGCCTCCTTCGCGTCGATGATCCCGCCGGAGACGAGAGCCTCAAACTCATCCTCGTCTTTCCATTCCCATCGTCCGTCTGGCTCGACGATGATATCGAGCATCAGATCCATGGTCTGCACGGTCCGCGCTGTTCGTACCATGGGACGCTGGAAGTTGATGTACCACCCCCAGTACTCACCGGACTCTCGCCAGGAGACCCAGATGGCGTGCCACCGCTCAGGGCGGACCAAGACCAGCGTCGACACATCCCACATAAAGTCAGCGAGAACCCAATCACCGAGCGACAGCGATACAGCAAATCGCTCTGCGCGGGTCAATGCCGGTTCCCGGGTGGGCGGGGTAGTCGCCGTCTTCCATCGTGTGCCGTGCGGGCACCAGAGCGCCAGGGACGCTCCTCGATCCTCGACGACCGTCATCGGGCGTGCCGACCATAGTTTTCCCCGCCACACCTCTTGCTGAACGATGACCGTTCCAGCCTGCCATCAAGCGCGCTCAGTCATGCCGTTCATCACGACCTCGGTTCGGTCGGCGCGTTTCAAGGTAGGCCGCAAGGGCGCGGAGACTACCTGTACGGTTCGGTGAGATGACGGGTAACGCCTGCTCAGGAAACACTGCAACAGGGCCTTCTGGGCCGTCCCGAAGCGTTCCCCCAATCATTCGGGCCTGGAAGAGGAACTGGAGCATTGGGCCAAGAGGAAGCTCGCGATTCAACCAGTAACCTAAATCGCGGACTACCTCGACCTCGAGACCGGTTTCCTCCCGCACCTCCCGGATGGCGGTCGCCTCGGGGCTCTCGCCAAATTCGGAGATACCGGCCGGCAATGCGGCGGGAGTATCCGTTGGTTCCTCGGGAGGAAAGAGAAAGACCAGCCCTTCTGGCGTGGTGACCACCACGGCGACGCCATAAAGGTTCGGCGGATAGTAGATCCAGCCGCAACTCGGGCAGCGGGCCCGAAAGAGTCGGTCGGCATCCCGCCAATCGGCCAGGGAGTGAGCACACATCGGGCAGTAGCGGTAGCGCAGATGCCTGGGCGTGAATGAAGCATAGGGGAGGTCGATATCCATAGTAGGAAGCGTCAGCGCAAACGGATCAGCGCGGCATCGGTCGGGGTGAAACCGCACGCCCGGTAGAACTCGAGGAGGTGTGGCTCGTAGTCTACATGAACCCACTCCACCCCACCGTGCTCACGCGCCACCGCGACGACCCGCTCGACCAGGGAGCGACCAATGCCACGCCGGCGGAACTCCGGGCGGACGGTCGGTTCGAGCAGAAAGGTATGCACGCCACCATCCCATGCCAGCCTCACACAGCCGATCAGCTGGTCGTCGTGGTAGGCGCCGACAAAAGCCAGCGACCACTCCAATTCAGGGCGGAAGTCGTATGGCGGATGATGATTGGGCCACGAGACAGCGTAGAGCTGATCCAGTTCGGCGTTGGTGACGGGTGGGTTCACGCGGTACTCAATATCCATCGCAGCTCCAGGCCAAGATGCCAAGCGCATTCTAGTCAATGCAGACTGCAAATACGGGCCGCGCCGTTCCGTGGAAGAACCGGGTGGGGACGCTGTGGTCGGTGACCCGCTAGGTCTTGTCCTCCGCGCGGCGCTGGGAGTCCAGCCCGGCGTAGGGCACTGAAGGCGATGGGGGAGATGCACTGATGGTGCGGTGCTGCTCGACTGGCAGGATGAACCGCGCTTGCGCTTCCAACCCCTCAATGGCACTCAGGGGAATCAGCCGCTCGCGGCGGTCGAGGGGATTGGTCATTGCGGGCAGCGTGCCCTCCTTCACCAACGAGCGCACCTTTACCCGACTGACGCCAAGCCGCTCGGCAGCTTCGGTGATGCTCAGCGCCGCGCCTGTCTCATCTCGTGGTTGGTTATCCATCCTTCGACTATAGCGTGAGTCGAACAGCGTTCGGAACAATGAGGTAATATACGGTAATATATGGAAAAATATGGAAAAGCGAGGACACGACTATGGACCAATCTTCTCCCGTTGACCGGGGCTACTCGCTCTGGCAGAACCGTGATTACCTGCTTCTCTGGAGCGGGCAGACGGTCTCCGTCCTCGGCAGCAGCATCTCTGGACTGGCTTTTCCGCTGCTGGTCCTGAGCCTGACCCACTCACCTGCTCAAGCGGGACTCGTCAGCGCGCTCGGCGTCCTTCCGTACACCATCCTGGGGCTGCCGGCAGGGGCGCTGGTGGATCGATGGAACCGCAAGCACATGATGATCGTGTGCGATGGAGCGCGGCTGGTGGCAGCGGGGAGCATAGGCTTCGGCGTCATAGTGGGACACCTCACCCTTCTCGCCATCTACCTGGCCACGCTGGTTTCCGGTACGGCATTCGTCTTCTTCAGCATTGCCGAAACATCCAGCCTCCGCCACGTGGTTCCGGTCGAGCAGCTTCCCGAGGCGGTGTCGCGTAATCAGGTGGGGAGCGCCGCATGCGGCCTGGTCGGGTCATTGATCGGTGGAGCGATGTATCAGGTACGGCAGTCTTTCCCCTTTCTGTTCGACGCACTGTCGTATGGCGCCTCGGTCGTGGGTCTGATGCTCATCAGCACCAGCTTTCAAGACGAGCGAGCGGCGCCGACCCGGCAACTTCGGCGCGAGGTGTTCGATGGTATCCGGTGGCTGATGGGTCAAGGGTTGCTGCGCATCATGTGGGCGCTCAATGCGGCCATGGCATTCGTCGGCGGCGGTTTCGTGCTGCTGCTCATCCTTCTCGCCAGGCAGCAGCACGCATCCCCGACAGCCATTGGCGTCATGTTCTCCGTCCTCAGTGCTGGGGGTGTCCTGGGATCTCTGCTGGCTCCCTCCATCCAGCGGCGCTATACCTTTGGACAGATCATCATCGGGACGGGATGGAGCATCGTTGCTCTCATGCTTCTATTGAGCGTTGCGCCGAACACCCTGATGCTGGGGGTGATCGCGGGCGCCAACTTCATTGTGATGCCTGCCTGCGGCGCCGCGCTCCAGGCCTATCAGATCGCGCTCGTCCCGGATGAGCTGCAGGGGCGGGTAAACAGCGCCTTCATGATTGTCGCCATCTCTGCCAGTCCCCTCGGTCGCCTGCTGACCGGCACACTGTTCCAGGCGGCAGGAGGCGTGTGGACGGCAGTTGCCCTCGCGCTCTGTCTCGCAGTCGTCGCCCTGGTTGAAACCGTGAGTTCGTCAGTCCGTGATGCACCCTCACTGCGTGGTACGATTGTGCCCTTCGAGCATGAAGCCGGAGTAGGGGCAGCAGTTGAGGAGTTCGGAGCGTAGCTCGTCCGGGAAATCAACCACCCATGTCTCGTCTCGCGTAGCGCTCGTCACTCCCGCTCGGCCAGATCGTCTGCCAGGGTCCCTTCAAGCAGCGTGCGCTCCGCCAGCTCGTCCGCACGAGCCGCGGGATCGTTCCAGAGTCGATCATACGCCGCGTCAAGAGACGCAAAGAAATGGTCTCGTCGATACACATCGAGCGCTTGATCGATGACCGTCTGGATCGATAGTCCGGACTCTTCCGCGAGTTGCCGCAAGGTGCTCCTGGTCTCCTGGCTGATGCGAATCGTCGTTGTGGCCATAGTGTGCTCCCCGGACCGTTAAGTTGATGAAATAGTCTACGTGGTGATGCGTGACTTCGCCAGATCAGGCGCATACTGTGTGGACGGATACACTCGTGCAGGCACTCCATCTTGAACCCGTCGCGAGGTGGAACGACCAACCTGATCACCGTGCAAGGAAATCCATGCTCGACACACGACTCTCCCGCACCGTTACCATCACCCCCGACCACCTCGGCCAGTTCCGGGCGGCGCTAGCCTCCCTGGCCGGGCAGGACCGGCTGCTGCTGAACCCGGCGGCGATTGATGCCTTCATCGCGCGCTCGGGCGATACCTATCTCTGGCACAGCGATCCCGGCGCAACCTGGCGGGAATCGCCGTTGCTGCGGGCGCGCATGGAGGAAGCCGGTATCCGCCCGGAGGCGCGGCTGGCGCATGGGGCGCTGGGGCTGATCCACGCTCTGCGGGTCGCGTCTCTGCAGCGGCCGGAGCGTCCGATTCTGGGTGTGACGGGCGTCCGCTACCTGGCGCCCGTGTTTGACGGCGCCACCATTACCGCCTCAATCGAGTCCGACGGCGCCTTTTCTGTCAGCACCGACCAGCTGGAGCCTGATACCGCCATTACCGGCCGCATCCTGTACGGCGAGGTAGGCGCCGAGTGGGATGCGGCTCAGTTTAGTAGCAGGGCCGAGCAGCAATTGTTCAGCCTGGAAGAGGCCATTGGCGTCATCTCGGCGCTGGTCGGGCTCTCGGTGCAGGCGGCCGGCGGGCGGGTGCTCTACATGGGCCAGGATCTCCAACTCCAGGGACTGTTCTTGCCTGGCGACGAAGTGGCGGCGCAGGCGGAGATCGTCGGTCGCCAGCCAGGCAAGCGCATGGGAGAACGAACGACGGCGGCGGTTCGGGTGAGCCACGGCGATGGCCAGCCGATTGCCGCCGGCGAGTCGATCTTCCTCTATCTGGAGCTAGCTGGCCTGGCGTGAAGGCCAGCGGCGTGGCCGGCGCCCCTCAGCGTTGGGCGTGCTTGGCTGGCCCTGAGATGGTCTGGCCGGCCCAGGCGAGCCGGGCGGCGCCTCGCGCCTGGGCTGGTTGCTCCCATTGCTGGCCCGTGATCGGCCACTGGGCGTGCCTTTGCGCTGCCCCTGTGGCGCGTTGGTTTCAGGGGACCGCTGGCCGGCCAGGTAGCGTTCGATCTGGCGCAGCTCCTTGTCGTCCTCCGGCCCAATCAAGGTGATCGCCGTGCCGGTCTCGCCGGCACGACCGGTGCGACCGATGCGATGGACGTATGTTTCTGGGGTGTCCGGCAGGTCGAAGTTGAAGACGTGGGTCAGCCCGGTGATATCGAGGCCCCGCGCCGCGATGTCCGTGGCTACCAGAACCTGCAGCCTGCAGGCTTTCAGGTCGGCCAGCACCCGCTCGCGCTGGTTCTGGGAACGCCGGCCGTGCAGCACGGCGGCCTTGTAGCCGGCCCGTTCCAGGTCGCGTGTCAGCCGGTCGGCTTTGTACGTGGTGCGGCGGAAGACCAGGGCCAGGAAGGTGCTGGGCTGGTCGAGGTAGGCACGGAGCGCCGAGAGCTTATCGCCATCCGGCACGCGCTCGAAACGCTGCTCGATCTCATCCACCGTGGCCCGCTCCGGATCGACCGCGATGGTGACCGGGTCGCGCATCTGACGATGGGCCAGCCCCATGATCTCCTGGGGAATGGTGGCGGAAAACAGCGCAGTCTGGCGTTCAGATGGCGTCCGGCGCAAGATGCGCTCGATAGCGGGCAGGAAGCCCACATCCAGCATGCGATCGGCCTCATCGAGGATGGCCAGCCGCACGCCGTTCAGGCGCAGCGAGCCGCGCTGCAGCAGGTCTTCAACGCGGCCGGGCGTGCCAACCACCACCTGGGCGCCGCGCTGCAGCGCCTCGGTCTGCCGACCCAGCCCAACGCCGCCATAGACCGCGATCACACGAAGACCGGCATGGGCGCTCAGCCGGGTCAACTCGTCGGCCACCTGCAAACAGAGTTCACGGGTGGGGACCAGCACAATGGCCTGCACCATCCGGCGAGTGGGGTCGATGCCCTCGATCAGGGGGATGCCGAAGCCGGCGGTCTTGCCGGTCCCGGTCTGGGCCTGGCCCAGCACGTCGCGCCCCTGGCGCATAGGGGGAATAACCTGCTCCTGGATTGGCGTTGGCGTCTCATAGCGCATCGCGGCAAGGGCGCGAGCCATAGGCTGTGCGACAGGCAACGTGCCAAACAGGGAGGAAAGATCAGATACAGTCAACAAAAACTCCTGGACATAAAAAATCCCGCCGCTACCGGCGGGGGGTAACACGTCAATATTGATTTGACAATAAATTATAGCAAATGGAGCGGCGTGTGGAGGAGCACTGTCCACGCTGCACCATTCCCCCCCTCCCCCTCCAGGGGGGGAGGGGAGCTTCTAGGGGGAAACAGTGTCGCTCAAGAACGCTCTCGCACTACTGAAACCGTCCCCTTCACCCACAAGTCTTCCAAACTCGCCCCCCCTCCCCCCCGCGAGGGGGAGGGGGCCGGGGGGAGGGGGGGGCGCCTTAGCTCACCTGCACAATCCGATTCCGCAACACGCCAAGCCCTTCGATCTCTGTTTCCATCACATCGCCACCGCGCAAAAACTCAGGTGGGGTACGGGCATGACCCACACCGGCCGGGGTGCCGGTCGCGATGAGTGTGCCGGGTAACAGCGTCATGCCGACGGAGAGCTGGGCCACGATCTCGGCAACGGGAAAGATCATGTCGCTGGTGTTGGCGTCCTGTTTGGTTTCGCCGTTGAGACGCAAGATCACCCGCAGCGTCTGGGGATTCGGCACCTCGTCGGCGGTGACGATCCAGGGGCCCACCGGACAGGAGCCGTCCAGGCTCTTGCCCTTGAAGAATTGGCCGCCCCAGCCATACTGGATATCGCGGGCCGAGATGTCGTTCACGACGGTGTAGCCGAATACATATTGGAGCGCCTGGGCCTGCGGAATATTGATACCTTGCCGGCCGATGACCACGCCCAACTCGGCCTCCCAGTCCAGGTCGCTGGAGATCGATGGATCGAGCGGCACGTCGCTATAGGGGCCGGTCACCGAGGTTTGGGCCTTGGTGAAGACCGTGGGTCGCATCACCTCTTCCGACTGCGCTCGCGCTGATTCTCTGGCGTGTTCCAGATAGTTCCGGCCGATAGCCAGCACGTTGGCCCGTGGCGGGTTAAGCGGCGAGAGCAACTCGACACTCGATAACGGACGCGCGTACTCCCGCGCATCGGGCAGGTCCAGCAAGCGACGGGTCACGCGCAAGCCATCCTCACCCATCTCGATAAAGCTAATCATGTCGTTGGGCAACATGACTCCTTGCGCTGCCGACAGCGCGTGGAGATCAATCACAGCGTCGCGGTGCAGCACTCCCAGATGAGACCCCTGAGAATCGCGAAAGGTGAGAAAGCGCATCAATCGCCCCCTGTAGTGATGAAGATGATACTCCGCATTCTACGGCCCGGCGCCTATCCTGCCTGGTTCCAATCCTACCCAGGCGTCAACCCAGGATGTTGACCGCCCGAGCTGCCACCAGTGCGACGGTTATCAGTGACGCGAACGCCTGAATCATCATCAGGAGCTTGGCCCACTCGGTGAGAGGCATGGTGTCGGTTGGGCTGAAGGCCGTGGCGTTGGTGAACGAGACGTACAGATAATCGACAAACGAGGGGTGCCAGCCCGTCGTTGCCGCGGCGGGCGTCGACATCTGCGGAAAGAGGAAGTCCGGTTCGCGGTGTTTCCGCAAACATCGCTGACCCGGGCCGCCGCGGTCCAGTTCCCAATACCACAGCGCAAACACCAGGACATTCGTGAACCAGATCTGCATCGAGAAAAAAACCAGTTGGCGGGCGTCTGCTTTATGACCAGAGACCAGCGACTGTACCAGAGCGGCCAGCGAGATCACATTGGCCAGATTGATCAGGGCAATCACAATCAGCGCAAAAATGCGCTGCCAGCGCGCCTCTCGGTTGGTTCGTCGCGGCGAGGTGGCCAGCAGGGGAAGGAGTAGCGCTCCCTCAATGACCGACAGAGCCCAGGGAGGGCCGATGGTCAATTTGGATGGAAGTGTCTGATAGAGCACGATGGCAAGCACCACCGCGATCACGGCCGGCCAGCGGGGTTCCGAATGGGAAACCTCTCCCCAGGCCGCCTGATCTCGGTCACTGTCGCCCGATGTCTGCTGCTTGGTCGTCGGCGTTGCCTTTGCCATAGGTCATTTTACCCCGTCTTAATACTAAAAAACGGTATGAACAGGTGAGAATCGGGCTCAATGCCCCGTAGCCAGGCTATATACCAGCGCCGCGTCCGCAACCGTCATCACCAGCACCGCGGCCCATCCACCCAGCCGCTCCCATCGGCCGGCTCGGTAAGCGCCCATCAGCCGTTGTCTGCTCACCAGGATCACCATCAGAGTGAGAATGACCGGCGCAATGAGGCCGTCGAGCACCTGCGAGTAGAACAGCGCTTTGATGGGGCTGAAGCCACTGACGGCAAGTTCCACCCCTGCCAACAGCGACAGGGTGATGACCGAGTAGAAACCCGGGGCGCGATACGCCTGGCGTCCCAGTCCCATCCGCCAGCCGAAGGTGCCGGCCACAATGTATCCCGTCGAGACCGACAACACCGGTATGGCCAGGAGACCGGCCCCCAGGATGCCGATCGAGAAGATAATGGTCGCAAAGTGGCCGGCAAACGGTTCCAGCGCACGGGCCGCATCCGCCGCGGTATTTACGGACTGGTGGTGAATGAACAGTGTGGAGGCCGTCGAGACCACGATGAAATAGGCGATGACGTTCGAGAAGACCATGCCCGACGAGATGTCGATGTAGGTTTCGCCAAGCTGCGCCACCCCGCGCCGTTCCTCGCGTTCGGCCGCAGTCTGCCAGAAAAAGAGGTACGGTGTGATCGTCGTGCCCAACAACCCGACGGCTCCGGTGAAGTAGGTGACATCGGGTTTGATGGGTGGCACAACGGTACTGACCAGCACCGTGCCCCAGTTGGGATGGGCCAGAATCCCCGCGACGACGTAGGCCAGAAAGACCACGACCAACCAGAGCATGAACTTCTCAATGATTTTGAAGTCCTGAAAGATGGTGACGTACCCCATGACCACCACCAGGGGCACCACAAAGAACACCAGCCGGATGTGGGTCAGTAACTCGAGTACCGCGGCCATCGCCACCAGATCGGCGCCGATGGTCGCCACGTTGGCCACCACTGCCAGCAGCGCCACCGGCAGCGCAATGCTCCTCCCGAACTCCTTGCGAATGAGTTCGGCCAGTCCGAGCTTGGTGACGTTGCCCAGGCGCGCCGCGATGCCCTGCACGGCGATGAGCAGCGGCAGGGAGAGCAACAACAGCCAGAGTTGCCCGTAACCCGTGCTGGCTCCCACTGTCGAATAGGTTGCGATGCCGGCTGGATCGTTGTCCGCGCCGCCGGTGATGATTCCCGGACCCGCCGCGCGGAGCAGCCGCCGGAACCTCGATGGTGGCGGCACGCCAGTCCGGACGTCGACCTGGCGCTCTTTCTGGACCGTCACCCGCTACACTTCTTCCAGTGATTCTGGCTCCGGGGGAAGCGTCTCGATACCGGTGGCCAGTGAGCCCTCCAGAGCGGAGATGATCCGCAGAGCATCATCTTCCGGTACGCGATCTGCCACTAACACCTTGCCATCAGACAACACTTTTAGAAAATGCTTCAGGCCATCCTCTCCGGTCTGCGCCGCGGTGGTGCATTGCCGGAGATACCGCTCCGCCTCTTCGCCGGTCTGCAAAATGGTCGGCTTGCTCATCGCATGGATCTGGGCCGAGATTACCTTCCGGCAGGTGAGTTCTGCGGCTTCGAGGTCGTCGAACACTCCGATAACCGTCTGCATGTGGTAGGGAGCATCGTACTGCGGTGCGACGACTAGATTGTTGACCACGTGATGCACGTAATCGATACTGCGGGCCTCGGCTTCGATTTCCTCGAGCTGTTCCACGCTCTCGACCTGTCCGGTCAACGTAATGACATCACCCTCGACCTGGGCTTGCAGGTCGCGGCCGAAGATGGGATGGGCTGATGCTGCCTGGTTGAGCAGGGTCTGCGTCCACCACTCCTTCACGTTGTCCGGTGTCGCCATGCATGCCTCCCATGGTTCTCTGGGTTGACAAACGCAGGAATCATGCCGAATGCGCCGCGTCTCACCAGCGCCGGAGGTTTCGGGCGCAATGCTGACCGCCGCGATTCGGTGGCACGCGACTTGCGCCTGAACTCGTGGATAGAGCAGCACCTCTTTCCAGAAATACTGCACGACGGAAGACAGAACGATGACAGCGGACCACACCTTTGAAATCGGAGACGCGGTGCTGGCTGACTTTGGCGGGGCACAGATTCCAGGAGTGATCGAAGGCACTCAGGATGCCCAACTGCTGGTTCGCCTAGCTCAACCTTGGACGGACGAGACTGGGCGGCAGACCGACACGGCGTTATTGCCTGCTGACCGGCTATCGCCGCTCGAGGACGAGACCTCGCCTGATCTGCTGCCGGGGTAATCCCCTGAGCGACCGCTGCTAGTATTTAGGCAATAGGAGGAGTGGTTCGAGTGACTGATCGCATCGTGGTGCTGGGAGGAGGCACGGGGCTCTTCACGGCGCTCAGCGGGTTGCGGCGTCACGACGTCGATCTCACTGCCATCGTGACCATGGCGGATAGCGGTGGCAGTTCCGGGCGGCTGCGCGACGAGTTTGGCTCATTGCCCGCCGGCGACGTACGCCGATGCTTGGTGGCGCTGGCAGCGGACGACCACGTGGGCCTGCTGCTGCGCCGGCTGTTTGAGTACCGCTTCCAGCGCGGTACCGGGCTGACGGGGCACAGCTTTGGCAATTTGCTGATTACTGCACTGGCCGATCTGACCGGCGGCATGGATACCGCGATCACCGAAGCTGGGCAGTTGTTGCGCATCAAGGGGCAGGTCTTGCCCGTCACCCTCTCCCATAGCCATCTCTTCGCCGAACTGGCCAACGGGGAGATTGTGGTGGGCGAAGAGGCAATCGACCTGCGTCGCGACAGCGTGCCAATCAAGCGGGTCTATCTCGAGCCCGTTGCCCAGGCGACCCCCGAGGCGTTGCATGCCATCCGGCAGGCAGATATGGTGGTCATTGGGCCGGGCGACCTGTATACCAGCCTGCTGCCCACCTTGTTGGTCGAAGGGATCCGAGAGGCCGTCGGCGAGTCCGACGGACTGGCAACCTACGTCTGTAACGTGATGACCAAGCATGGCGAGACGGACGGGTATTCCGCGTCCGATTTCCTGCGCGCGGTTACCGGCTGCCTGGGTGAGGGCATCTTGGATGCCGCATTGGTGAGCTACTATGAATCGCTGCCGCGTGAAGTTATCGCGCGCTACCAGGACGAGGGCGCCAGCCCCATCTCCATCGATCAGGGACGCTGCGCCGAGTACGTCGCGCGTCTGATGGTTCGTCCCCTGGCTGCGGCCGGCACACTGGTTCGTCACGATCCTGAGCGATTGGCCGACGCACTACTCGATCTACTCCACGAGTCACGCAAGGTCAGTGTGGTCGTGGTCAATTCACGCCAGGTTCTGTGACTTTGCCAAGGCAACCGGCCGCCTGGCCAAGACGGATGCCATCGACGCCGAACTGATTGCCCGCTTCGCCCAGGCAGTGAAGCTGGAGCCCCGGCCGGTAGCCGATGCGGAGGCGATGGTGCTTGATGCCCTGCTGCAGCGGCGACGACAGGTGGTCGAGATGCGGGCCAGCAAGAAAATACGGCTGCAGCAGGCAGCGACGGATGCGGTCCAGCAGCGGATCACCGATCATATCGTCTACCTGGACCGTGAACTGGGGGAGGTGGAATGCCTGAAGCCTTCCTATAATTCCCGGCGATTGAAGCTCCACATGGTGATACCCAACACCGCGATGACCCAGCAGATGGCCCAGATCAGGTAGGCGGTGGTGGGGCCGGCCAGGACAAAGAACGGATTGCCGGCGGCTACCCGATCGGCAGCGCCGCCGGCGGAGAGGACGGCCACCGGCTCGAGGTTGTAGATAGTGGCGCGCCACAAGCCATCGGTGGGGAAGAGCAGGCTGCTGACCGTGCCGATGTCCTGAATCGCATGAGTGTGGAAGGCTGCTCCCACTGCTCCGGCGATACCCGCGATCCAGTTGAGGCCAAAGAGCACCACCACCACGATACCCACCGTCATGGCGGACACACGGGTGCTGGCGGCCAGCGTCAGGCTCAGCACGGCCAGCGCCTCGGCGATCAGGAACAGGATGGCCAGGATGGGATGGGGTGGCACGTAATTGAGCGTGACCGCGCTGATAGCGAATTCGATCCCGCAGGTGATACCGGCATAGAGGACGATCAGCGCGGCCAGCCCCAACCATTTTCCCAGGATCACATCGCCCCGTCGAATCGGACGCGGCAGCATGGAAAGTAGGACGCCAGACTCGATATCGCCGGCCACGGAGGGCGCGCCGATAAAGGCGGCGCCAACTGCCAATACAAAGGAAAACATAAAGGCCAGCAAGATCAGCAGGGTGGCCGCAAGGAGGGTCAGGGTATGGGCCGAGCAGGGGTGTGGATTCCCGGTGTTGCCGCAGGGCAAGGCCAGAAGTTTGTGAAACGCGAAGCCGGTGAGGGCCGCTAGAACCACGGTGAGAATGGCGACCGCCAGCAGCAGCTTGCGGCGGGAAGCCTCACGCAGGGTGAGACGGGCGATGGTCAGGATGGCCATCCGGCGAACCTCCCAGCAGTTGTAAGAAGCGATCTTCCAGTGTCTCGCGGGCCGGCTCGACCGCGTGGATCTTCGCGCCACGCTCCACCAGCTCTGTCACCATCCGCGGTACCTGCTCACGATCGATGCCGCGCACGACGTACCAATCGCCCTCGGTGTCGACCGCGCCGAAGCGACGCAGCAGTGCCGTGGCTGAGCCGGGCAGACCGCCGACGCGCAGCCGCACGGCGTGCTGCTCGCCGCGCAGCTCGTCCAGGGTGCCGATGGCAATCACCCGGCCCTGGTCGATCACGGCCACCCGGTCGCACACCTGCTCGACCTCGTTGAGCAGATGCGAGTTCAGAAAGACCGTGGTCCCGCGGCGTTTCAGGTCACGCACGATCTCGCGCACGTCGTGCCGGCCGACCGGATCAAGCGCCGAGGTCGGCTCGTCGAGAAACAGCAACTCCGGCTTGCCCAGCAGGGCCACGCCCAGGCCGAGCCGCTGCTGCAGGCCCTTAGAGAAGGCGCCGACTCGATCCCCGGCTCGGTCGGCCAGACCGACGGTGAGCAAGGCATGGTCGATCTCATCGCCGTGCTGGGCCTGTGGTAGCCCAGCTAGCCGGCAGTGTAGCGCCAGCACTTCCCGAGCCGACATCCAGTCCTGATAGCGAAAAAGCTCGGGGAGGTAGCCGATCTTGCGGCGGGTCTCGCGGTCGCCGATCGGCTCACCTAAGACCCACGCCTCACCGGAGGTGGGACGCGTCAGCCCGACCAGCAACTTGACCGCGGTGGTCTTGCCGGCCCCATTCGGACCGAGAAAGCCGAAGATCTCGGCTCGTGGCACCGACATGGTGAGCCCGGCCAGCGCGGTGGTGGAGCGGTATCGCTTGGCCAGGTCCTGGGTGTGGATAGCCGGCGACGCCACATGGGGCGCCTTCCCTGATGGCAGGGAGACGCCTGGGCAAACGATTGGCGCGGAAGGACCGACAACTGCCGGCGGATCGACCGCCGGCAGTTGGTTGCTGGTCATGAGTGGAGTGAGTTGGCGGCCGCCAGCACGTCGCTTTCCTTGAGCGGGCCGCCGACGCCATAGATCATGCCATTCTTTTCCCAGATGACGACGCTACCGGCCCCGGTTTGGTCGCCGATGGCCACTCCTTGGACACCCTGCACCGATACCTTCTCGGAATGGGCCATGTCTACCGGGATGGGGAGGGGCAGGGTGGCGGTCGGGTCGCCGAGATTGCGGAGCTGCGTGGCCAGGGTAGACGGCACGTCCGGCAGCTTCAGCACGTAGTCTTCCAGTTCCTTCACCGTCACGCCGGTGGACATGATTTTGGGGGCGGCCATCTGACCGACGACCAGGTCGGGGAGATCGCCAGTGCCGTAGATGGCTGCCACGGCGGTGCCCACCGTGACTTGCAGAGTGCTGCCGTTAATGCGAGCGGGCATGGGCGGTGCTGCCTTGCCGGAGCGCAGCGCGGCCTGGTGGGCTTTGGCGGCGCTGAAGGTGAATGACGCCGTGGTACCGGGCATCACCTGATACTGCGGCGCATTGACCACACCGGCCGGTAGGGTGGACGGAACCAGCACGGTCATGCCGGAGGCGGCGGACGCCGCTACCGCACTGCCCACCCGCTGGGTGTGCACGCGTGCCGGGGCGTGGAAGGTGCCGTAGCGAGCCAGCCCGCTCAACTGACGGAGGTCGTGGGTGGTTACCTGCACGGTGGAGATTTGCTGGGGCTGAAAGATGGTGATGAGGCTCTGGGCCAGCGAGCCGGCGGGCGTCAGCGCCAGGGCGCCGACCAGGGCCAGTGCCGCGGCCACCCCACCGGCGGGTCGATTGGCATGCCGCAGCACATGCGGCAGGCTCCAGCGTCCAGCGTGTGCCGTGCTGCCTTGCGTGGCGACGCGGCAGCTCACCTGGGCGAAGGCTCGAGCGGTATCCAGCGGCGCCGGGGCGGCGCCGAACACTCGTGCGGTAGTGCCGGCCAGAGCGCCGATCTGTGCCCCCTGCTCCTGACAATGTGAACAGGCTCGATAGTGGCGCCGATCTGAATCGGCGATAGCCAGAGGCTCGTCGATCATCCGGCGCAAGGTTCCATCAGAGAGATGTGTCATGCGATAGCTCCTTTCGTAATGCTTCCTCGGCGCGGCGCAACAGCGTGCCGATCTGGCCGGTTTTCACGTCGAGTGCGGCCGCGATCTCGGCGTAGCTCAGGCCGCTGTAGCGCATGGCCAGGACGGCAGCGCTTTTCTCAGAGAGTTTGGCCATGGCGGTCCTCACTTCGCGCTGACGCTCGGCCTGCTCCGCGGCGCGTTGCGGGTCGAGCGAGATGGCAGCCGCCAGCTGGAGGCGTTCATTGCCAATGGCCTCGGCCTGTTCGCGCTGCCGGCGGCGCTTCTTGCCCCGGATGGTGTTGAGCGCGGTGTGCGCCGCCGCGCGGTGCAACCAGGGAGCGGCATAGGGCGCATCCGGGGAGTGCTGGCGGTAGAAGGAGCAGAATACCTCCTGCGCCACGTCCTCCGCCTCGTGGCTGTCGCCCAGCACCCGCTGGGCTATCGCCACCACGCGGCCGTACTCAGCCACAAACAGCCGTTCAAACGAGATCGAGCGGTCCTGGTGAACGCTCACCCATTTGCTCGCGAGTGAAACCATTGAGTCGAAGCCTCCTCTGTTTCGGTCTTCCACTCATTAAGCACCACCCAGGGGGGAAATGTGACAGTGTGCCGCCCCCCCCTCCCCCGGCCCCTCCCCCTCGCGGGGGGGAGGGGAGTATCTTATGCGAGGCAATAGGCGATTATGGCGGCGATCACTTGGGCGAGATTGTCTTTCAGCAATACCTTCGCACGTCGCATGTCCGTCCAGCTTAGGGCGACGGGTGGCGGTAATATATCGCTTTTCCGCCACCACTCTCTCAGCTAGTAGCCCCCCTCCCCCCCGGAGGGGGAGGGGCCGGGGGAGGGGGGGCGCGGTGTATTAAAAGGATTCGCGTCCGGCGTTGCTTTTCCGTCTGGCGAGGTGGCGATGTATGGCTCCAGCAGCTCATCCACCAGGCCATAGGTCAGGGCATCGGGGGCAGTGAAGAAGCGATCTCGCTGGAAGTCGCGGGTGATGGTTTCCAGCGTTTGGCCGCTGTATTCGGCCATCAGACGGTTGCCGCGCTCCTGCATGTCCAGCAGATGCCGCACGTGGATCTCGATGTCTGGAGCATACCCGCCAAAGCCGTAGCCGCCGGCCGGGTGGAAGTGGACCGTGGCATTGGGCAGCGCATAGCGCTTGCCCTTGGTGCCCGAGCAGAGCAGAAAGGTCGCCATGCTGCCGGTCATGCCCATCGCGATAGTGGCCACATCGGACTTGATGTGCTTCATGGTGTCGTGAATGGCGAACCCGGCGGTGATGGACCCGCCACCGCTGGCGATGTACATGTTGATGTCGCGGTCGGGGTCCTCCGATTGGAGGAAGAGCAACTGCGCCACCACCAGACCGGCCAGGGTATCGTCGATTGGAATATTGATAAAGATGATGCGATCTCGCAGCAGGCGAGAATAGATATCGAAGCCCCGCTCGCCACGGTTGGTGTTTTCGATTACCGTGGGAATGAGGCCGGCAATTGGTCGGTCGTGTGACATGATCGGCTCCTGTATTCCATGAACGAGACGTCTCATTATGGCAGGTAGCTCCAGGAGGGACAGCCGTTGATAGCAGACTCCCACGAAAAAACTCGGTTTCGCGACGACCTTGCCGCCCTTACCATGCTTGACGGTATCTCCGGCCACGAATACCAGGTGGCCGAGTACCTGCGCCAGGCGATGGAGCCGCTGGCCGGCACGGTCGAGCTGGACGCGCTCGGCAATGTTTACGCGACTCGGCAGGGCGGCAGCGGCCCGCATCTGATGGTCGTCGCCCACTCCGACGAAATTGGCCTGCTGGTAGCCGCCGTGGAGCCGGATGCTTTTATCCGGCTGCAACAGGTGGGGGGCGCGCCGGAGGCGCTGCTGGTGGGACGAAAGGTCCGGGTACGCGGCCGGCGCGGCGTGATCGGTGTGCGGCCCGGCCATCTGACCTCGCCCCAGGAGGCACGGACCACGCCGGAGATCGGCGAGCTGTATCTCGATCTGGGCCTCCAGTCGAGTGCGGAGGTCTTCGCGCTTGGCATCCGAATCGGCGATCAGGTTACCTGGCAGAGCGAGTTGGAACCAACCGCGAACCCGGACCGGGTGGTGGGCAAGGCGGTTGATAACCGGGTCGGCTGCCTGATCATGCTGGAGTTGCTGCGCTCGCTTCAGGGCGAGGAGCTGCCCGGGACGCTGACCGTGGCCATCGCGGTGCAGGAGGAGGTGGGCCTCAAGGGGGCGCGCATCGCCACCGAACGGGTGCGGCCGGATTGCGCCCTGGTGGTCGATACCGTTCCCTGCGCCGATACCCCGGACTCGCGCCAGGTGCGCTCCTTCCCGGTTGCGCTGGGCCGGGGGCCGGTGTTCCAGGTATCGAGTGGTCCACGCGGCAGTGGCTATCTGATGCCGGAGCGGGTGCGCGACTATCTGATCGACCTGGCCGAGGGGGAAGGCATCCCCTACCAGCTGGCCAGCTTCCCCTTTGGCAACACCGATGCCTCCAGCGTGTACGTCAGCGCCGGCGGCATCCCCACCGCGGTAGCCACCATCCCGCGTCGCTACTCCCACTCGCCGGTGGAGATGCTGGACCTCAACGACGCTCTGGCCACGCTGCGGGTATGCCAGGCGGTGGTGCGAGACGTGGAGCGATTTCCTCGCTGAGAGCAGGAGCCACAGCCCCTTACGGGATCACTGGCTCGGCGATGAGGCTTTCCCGCAGCTGCCGCGCCTTCTGGCCGGCCCGCCCTGGTCGGTTGCGGTGAAGACCATGACCCATCGGAGACACCGGTGGGCGGCCCGGGCACGAGCAGACCGAGAGGGTGCGCCCCCCACGAGGCCCGAGGACGGTGTGCTCTCAGCTGTACAGAGACAACGGTGCTATGATGAGCCAAAAAATGGTGTCCGTGAAAAGCAACTGCGCCAGCTGGGTGCGAGAGGAGAGGTGGACAGGAACCGGACACGCGTGACACGAGGCCTGGCGGCGGCACTGCTCCTGACAGCGGGGATGAGCGGCCTCGGTGGGGCGACGCCCTTCGGGACCATCCCGTCCGATCTGGCGTCGTATCCTGTCTCCTTCGCGCCTCAGGCGCTCTATAACGTGGGGTAGACCCCGAACGCAATAGCGATTGGGGATCTCAACGGGGATGGACGTCCTGATCTGGTCACGGCCAACGCCAACGACAACTCGGTCAGTGTGCTGCTGGGATGTGCTGCCGGCGATGGCAGTCCTGGCGCTGCCGCTTCGGACGGCTGCCAGGGTCTCGGCACCTTCCAAAACCAGAAGACCGATGCCGTGGGGAAAGCCCCGTTTGGGGTGGCGATTGGGGATCTCAACGGGGATGGACATCCCGATCTCGTCGTGGCCAACTTTATTGGCAACAACGTGAGTGTGCTGCTGAGCACGTCCAGCCCCACTGCCGCATCGGTCTCGCGCTTCAGGGTCTCACATACCGGCCACGGCCTCCTCTTCCACTGGCGGCTGGCATCGGCCTCGGGCGTTGTCGGCTTCAGGCTGATAGCGCATGGCCAGCGGGTGACGAGCCACCTGATCCCAGTTCACGCCAATCAGGTGTACCGGGTCACGGTCCGCACGTCTCCTGCCGGCCCCTACACCTTGCAGGTGCTCTTCAGCAGTGGTCGCACGGCCATGGTCCATCTGCTCGGCGCTGGGTAATGGGATCCGCGCGGCCGCACGACTGTCATTGTCATGCGCTCAGGGGGTAGGCTACTGTCTCTCGCGGGCGGTTGGGGATGAGGGTGCGATGCCTGCCGGCCCCATCTCACCATTACCCCCACATCCGGCACGCTCCGTGTATGTAGCGAGTTGGCGCCGACACGGGCCCCATGCGTGATTCCGGTCACCCCGACGTCTCCAAACTGTCCGCTCATGAACCCCCGCGAGGGGGCCGGGGGGCCGTTGGGGGGAGGGGAGCTCGGGCCTCCGACCTCGTTTCTGCGTCCCATTGCCCGATCAGATCGCCCAGATCGTCGACTACCAGGGTAGGGTGGATCGGATTGTTCGCTAGCTCCTCGCGTTTTGAGACGCCGGTCAGCACCAGAATGGACGGCATATGCATCGTCTGAGCGCCTTGAATGTCGGTGTCCAGACGGTCGCCGAGCATAGCAGTATCGGTTAGTGAGCCTCCCAGTTGGTCCATGGCCAGCTGCAGCATCAACGGCTCGGGCTTACCCACCACTGCCGGTCTCACCCCCGTGGTCGCGGTCAGTGCTGCCTGAATCGCTCCGGCGCCCGGCACCAAGCCTCGTTCGGATGGGAAAGAGGTATCTGGGTTGGTTCCCAGGAACCGCGCGCCGGCTGCGATGGCGAGGGCGGCGGTTGCCAGCTTTTCGTAGGTCAGCTCGCGATCCAGCCCCACGATGACCCACGCGGGTCGATCGTCCGTGACGCGCATGCCGATCCCATCCAGTGCACTGCGCAGCCCGTCCTCGCCGATCACATAGGCCGTACGCGCGCTGTCGGTCTGGCGCTCGAGATATAACGCGGTGGCCAGCGAACTGGTGAAGATCTCCTCTGGCTGCACCGCGATGCCCATACCGGTTAGCTTGTCCACATACTGGGCGGGAGTCAGTGTCGCGTTGTTGGTCACCAGTCGGAAGGCTACTCCTCGTGTGCGTAACCACGCGATGAACGACTGTGCATGTGCGATGGCCGTGTTGCCTCGATACAACACCCCATCGAGATCGATCAGCAGATGCCGAATGTGACTATACGGGAACGACATGGCAACCCTCCTTGGCGGCGGTGCGTTGTGTCCTCGCTCCCCGCTCCTCTGATTGTAGAAAGCGGGAACGGGAGAAAGTCGTCCGCTCCTGCTCATTTTCGGCCTTGTGTTTATGGCAACACCGCTATACAGTGGGCGGTACGGGTGGGGAGGAGAGCGTGGAAAGCGACGAGAAATTTGTCCCGGCGGATTTCTATGCGGAAATCGGGGCGGAGCGCAAGGAAGAACACGCTCTTCGCCAGGATCTGGTGCGCGGCCTGAAGGACTATTACGAGACGGCCTACGGCTATGACAAGTACGGCGCCGAGACCATCTTTTTGCTGGCGGAGCGCATGAGCCAGCCGTATATTTATGGCTTTGCGCTCCTTCGCATTCTGCACGATCGGCGGATCTCGAGCGCGACCAAAGTCGGCGCGGCACAGCGTGCCCTTCAGGTGCTGACGTATGGCGCCGATGGCGGGTTGCCATATGGGCTCTTTGCCGCTCTGCATGTGCTGGCGGAAAACGGTCGACTGAGCGCCGGCGACCTCCGCTATGCGCTGGTCGTTTCCGCGGGTGACAGTGATCCCTTCCGTGGTATCGACAAGCCCTGGATGCTCCGCTTTTTTCGCTGGCTGGTGGCAAATGGGGACCTGCCGGCGGCCGAACGGCTCTTCTGGTCCCACTCGATCATTGCCCGTCTTGGCGAACAGTCAGCTGCGGCCAAGTTGATTGACGTGCTGATGGCCAGTGAGGAAACGCCAGTGGAAGATCGCCGCGAACTGTGCCAGGCATGGGTCCATTTTCGGCAGCCCCGGCTGCTGGTGGTCGAGCCAGACACCGATGATACTCAGCGTGGCGCGTTGGTGGCGGAGCATATGCAGTTCTGGGTAGCCCATGCCTCATCCTGGCCCAGCAGTGTTATGGTCCGGCTGGGAATTGTCTGGCTGGCACGTCTGGGCGAGAACCTGTACGACCTGCTCCAGACCTATATCGGCTTTGCCGATACCTATGCCGAGCAGGTACACGGAGCGGTAGTCCAGGTGCTTGCCGAGCATCACGATAGCCTCTCCCAGGCCCAGGTCAAGAGTATCATCGAGCAGGGGCTGAGGCTGACCGGTTCCAGCCCCACGCGGCGAAAGTTCTACCGGCTGGGCGCCGACCTGTACGGAGCCGAGTACCTCGAGCGGGCCAACACTGATACTGCTGGGAGCGTGCGCCAATGGGCCGCACGCCAGAAACAGAAGCTGTCTTAGATTATCTCGGCGCGCACTGCTCGTGCTCTCTCCAATTGCTCCCGTACCCGGCCGTGCATCAGCTCCGTGGCCTCCTGCAACAACTCAGGCGTCAACGGCCGGCCCGCGAAGCACGCCAGATCGAACGGCGGACCCGCTGCCAGCGCCAGAGGCGCATGGCGCCGGGGGAAGTGAGCCTTACGCGGCAGCAGTTTCTCCCCACCGGCCACCGCGACCGGGACTAAGGGTACCTTGAGCTTGATTGCCAGCCGGGCAAACTCCGGCAGAAATGGCAGCAGTTCCCCGGTCTCGCTGCGCGTCCCCTCGGGATAGACCACCACCCAGCGCCCGCTACGATACAGTTCGATCATGGCACGTACCGCGGTGGCATCCGCCCCGCCCCGGCGCAGCGGAAAGACGCCGATCAAGCGCATGAAATAGGCGCCAAACGGATGCCGGAAGAGTTCCAGCTTGCCGGGACCGCACAGCAGCCGGTGCGGGATGGCATAGGCGATGATGGCCGGATCGAAACCAGTGGTGTGATTGGCAATAATAAAGCCGCCGCCGCTGCTCGGCACGTTCTCAGTCCCCACAGTGCGGAAGCCGCCCGTCCAGAAGCGCCAGAATGGTGTCAGCAGCACATAGGCAACGCGATAGAACAGGACGCTCTGCTGGGCCACTCGTCCCCGCAGCTTGCGGCGATGTACCAGATCCGCATCAGGACCACCAACCTTCATCCCCTACCTCCCGCTGCATCGTACGCCACAGCGGTTAGTGGCGATGATGGACCACAGCTCGCCGTCTCGTCCAGCAATCTACGCGCTCAACCTACCGGTAAGGAGCATCTTTCCTGTCGGGAGCCGGCTACCACCGCTGGGCTCCACGGTCAACGCGGTTTGGGCGTAGCCGGTGACCGCGGAAGGGAGATGAATGATCTGTGTTCCAGTCCCAGAGACTGTGAAGGTCGTTGCACTGTGTGGCTGTTCGCCGCGAATCAGCCACAGTTGATACACCTTATTGGTCGGGGTTACGGGCAGGCCTTCCACGATCATGTAGGCGGGCCTGCCATTGGCTGGCTGAATCAGAGCAGCCGAAGCTCCTGGCGCCACCGGAGTGCCGTGGATTCGCATCACGGGTGCTCCGCTGGCGATCGCCGCCGACACATCGTGCTGATACGTCAGATCTGCTTGCTGCTGATCGACACGCTGCTGGAGTCGCAGGTCCGTGACGCCGAGTGCCGCGATGACGAGCGCCGCGGCCACGGCTAGAAGAGCTAAGGCATTCGTGAGGCGGGAGCGAGGTCGGCGCGCCGCAGCGTCGCCAGCTATCATCCGCAGGGCGGGCCGGGCCGGCGACTCCGCCTCGATCGCGGCGGTTATGCGGGACCGCAGTTCGGCTGGTGGCTCAACCATCTCGACTGACAGGGGAAGAACGGCGACCACCTGGTACAGGTCGGCTAACTCGGCGCGACACGGAGCGCACCCTAGCAGGTGTTCTTCGAAGGAAACACGGTCTGCTGCTTCCAGCGCGTCCAGGGCATAGGCACCAACTAAATCGCTATCATGTGCGTCATTACCGTTCACTCGAGTGCCAATCCGGTCTTGCTGTTTTCGAGCAAAGACTTGAGTTTGTGTAAGCCCATACGCATACGCCCTTTGACGGTCCCCAGTGGAACCTGCATGACCTGAGAGATCTGCGAGTGCGTATATCCCTTGAAGTACGCCAGTTCGATTGTTTGACGCTGCTCGGCGGGCAACTGGGCCATGGCGTGGCGCACATCCTCGCCGGTCAGATTTCCCGACACCTCACGCCACACATCAGTGCCATCGGGTACGTTCATTCCCTCTTCCAGGGCCGTCGGTTGGAGCCTGCTCTGGCGGCCCCGCAACTTATCAATGGCACGATGGTGGACGATGCTCAACAGCCACGACCGAGGACTGCTTCGATCGGAGCGATAGGTGCCGGCCGATCTCCAGACATTGAGAAATGCTTCCTGCACTACGTCCTCCGCATCCGAGGGGTTGCTAAGGGTACGAAGCGCGATGGAGTATGCCAGGACTCGATGACGGTCGTAGAGAGCTTCAAGAGCACATACGTCCTTCCCCTGGATAGACGTCAGCAGCTCATCATCACTTGGCAGGTCGCTCGCCATCGGCTACGGTACGCCCTCTCTGCCGGATATTACGTGCTACCCACGTGCTCGGATCATTGACTGCCCGATGCACTCTCAGTATTACATCTGGAGAATTTGTGGACCGAACAGATCAGGTGTGCGTATATGATTGGGCAGAGAATTGCTGCACATCACCGGGCGATCCTGCGCGGGACCTTCACATGGCGCCAGGGTACTCCTGCTTCAGCGTAAATTCCGTGAAGGCCGGTTTCGCCCGCAAGCATTGAGCCCGTCCCTCCGCACTTGAAGCAAAAAAGCCCGACCCATCGCTGTGGGTCGGGCCCGTAGAGTCCTGCGCGTCTACCTGTGCTCGCCGTTGATGCTGGCGAGGGTTGGGGCAGTGCTGCCCTCCGCGGCATTATTTGGCGCTAGCTGAATAAGCTTCCCGAACGTTGAGCCTGCTGCCGTGGTGGCTGCGGCTAGGCCGGGGAAGGGAGCCGGTGTCCCCGTGCCACCCACGAACCCAAGGCCTTGCAGGACGCCGGCAGCTTCTCTCACGTACAGGAAGAGGTCGGTCTCGAACGCCTTGTTGTTCGGCGGAACGTGCGATGTGTCACCGCCCAAGGTGGCGAGAGCATTTCGTGCCAGAACACGATGCTCGGCTTCCACACCCATGAACTGCCCCGCGATCTTCGCCACATATGGCTGTCCTACTTCCGCGGCTTCACGGATGGCGGCTAAATACGCACCAACAAATATCGTGTCCGCCGTCTCGACGTTGGTCCAGAAGGTGGCGAAGTCGGTCAATGCCTTGGGATCCGGTATGGTAAATGTGGTTGTCAAAGGTGTGGCGCCCAAAGACGCCAGGACCTGAATGTGCGTTACTTCCGCTGCCAGGATGGCCTGTAGGACGCTGAGGAGCACTGGATCGCTCTTGGTGAGCGCGGTAGCGTTCTTGGTAGCCGCAGTTAAAAAGGTTACCGCAAAGTACTCGGCGGTCTGCGCGATGTTAAGAATGTCCCCGAGGGCCTCTGACGTGTACCGGCCACTCTTGGTAAGACTTGGCGACGGAATCTGGGGGAACTCAACATAGGGGGCTCGGCCAGTGCCCGTCGCTGCGGATGCAATACCCGGCACTGCAACAGCCGCGATCGCTGCCAAGCCGGCAGACCGCATGAGTGCGGCCCGGCTTACCTGCGTCGTAAGGAATTTCTGCATCGCGTCTTCGTAGCTCTTCTTTCCTTCTTCGTTCACGAGAAGGTCCTCCTCCAGAGATGTTGACCAACGAGAATGAGGGCACGGCGGTAAGCCCGTCGAACTTACCCTCTATATCAATGTATTGCATAAAGCAGTCCACGGGGAATAGCTGGGTCTTCCGGAGCGCACGCACCAGCGCGACGCATGGCACATCGCCGAAGAACAGAACACCGTAACAACGCAACCTCGACCGTCATGGTCACCGCAAGGGCGCTCAACGCACCAGAGCGTCACGGACCCCGCCGGTTTCAACCGCGGGCGGGGTCTTTGCGTGTAACGGGTCGTGGCCGGCCAGGCGCTCCGCCCTCATTGGCCAGGGCAGACGCCACCGACCTACCGGGACACGGGCCTTCCCGGTATCGGGTATTGCTACCTCGAATACACGATATGGAAAGGCATTGAGAACGGATGTCTGCTGTATGGTGCTCACCTTCTGTTGACCGTAATAGGCATGGGTGTGGCCGTGGACAAAGTACGCGGGCTGCCAGGTCTCGATGGCGCTGGTAAAGCAGTCGAATCCACGGTGACAGAGATCCTCGCCGTCGTGACATCCGGCCGGAGGTGCATGGGTCAGGATAATGTCCGGCGTGCCGTGTCGGAGTGCTTGTCGCTTCACGCGCCGAACTACAGCTCCCATCTCTCGCTCAGTGTATTGATACCGGCCCTGGTTGTAGCGCTGGCACCCCTCGAATCCAGTCAGGCGTATTCCCTGGTAGGTCACGATCCTGCCGTGCAGGTTTTCATAGCCGTCGTAGCGCTCGTGCTGGTAACTGGCGTCGTGATTGCCGCGAACGTAGAAGACCGGAACGCTCAAGCTGGTGCAGAACAAGTCCAGATATTCGGGCGGCAAATCGCCGCACGACAATACGAAATCAACGCCCCGCCATCGCTCCGGTCGAAAGTGGTCGTGGAGCAAGGGGGCGACCTCGTCGGCAATGGCCAGGACAGTGAGCGGCATGACGTGCTTTCAGCGGAGGAATGTGGGGCTCTGGCGCCACAGTGTAGCGCCTATTCATCTAAATATCAACCATCGCCCGACCTCGGGTGTACCACAGGTTTTCGGAGCGTCCTGCTTCTTGCCACTGAGTTGTGGCAGATGATGGTGATGTAGCGATTGTCTCCCTGACTCGGGTGCCAGAGGGCAAAAGATAAGGTCTTCCTGATCTGGCCTCGTGTCGAGATGAGCGGCCAAAGGCACCGTTGTCTGCTAACGATTGATTATGGCTACCAAGGTCGATTCACGGTCGCGTCGTACAGTGAGATCGGGCGGTTGGAGTGACAAAGCGAGTCTGCGAGAAAGAAAAACTCGCCCGAAAGGCAGGAGGAGATCAGGGGCGATGGCGCATTTCATGTTTGTCGACGAGAGTGGTCAAGACCATAAGGAATCACCGTATGAGGTCCTGGCTGGCGTGGCAATTCATGACTCGGCGTTATGGAACTTGATCTGCGAGGTCAAGCTTGCGGAGCAAGCGATTTTCGGAACGACATATTCGCAGGGCGCTGAGCGCGAGTTGAAGGCAAAGAAGCTTTTGACCAGGAAAACCTTCCGCCTTGCGGAACAGGGGAGTCAGCTTCCACCCAGTCAACGCGCGGAGCTAAGCAGGGCTATCTTGGTCGATGGTTCTCACCCACATGGGGATCAGCTGATGGCCTTGGGCCAAGCAAAAATTGCGTTTGTAGCGAAAGTCTTAGACTTGGCCCATACATATCAGACTCGAGCTTTTGCGAGCATCGTCAAGCCAGATGCTCCCCAGCCTGCGCAGCGCGACTTCCTCCGGAAGGATTACTCGTACCTCTTCGAGCGCTTCTTCCATTTTGTGAACAACCAGCCCAGCCATGAGCGAGGAGTGGTAGTGTTCGACCAAACCGAGAAGTCACAGAGTCATATCTTGGTGGGCCAGATGTCGGAATACTTCCTTAGGACTGTCAAAGGTCGCGAGCGGGCGGTGAGAATCCTGCCGGAACCCTTCTTCGTCCATAGCGACCTGACGACAGGCATCATGCTCGCCGACTTGGTAGCCTACATCTTGTCATTCAACGTTCGCCTGCCATCCATGACCAATCCAAAGCGACCTGAGCTAGACTTCCTTGGGGAGAAAGTCAAGCGATTGCGACCGCAATCTGTCGAGCACGGAGGTTACTGGGTCTCGGCGTTCAAATACATCGACGATTTGCGTACGCTGCAACAGCGGGGCCTGCCCTGGCCGCTGGAAGCATAAAAGGAAAAGGCAATGCCAGCCGCAGCTGTCAAAGCCTCCACCAAGAGTGTATCAAGCGGGCGTCGAAAGAGCAACACCAGGCCAGCCTCCGCTAACTCACCCGACGGTCCGCGCGGGTGGTCTCAGTCACCGGCGCAGCCGGGCGCACCTGACGTAAAAACAACGGTGCACTGCCAGCGGTGATGACCAGGCAGAGGATCCCGCCGATGAAGAGGGATAGCGGAGCGCCACCGATACCGGCCAGGGCCGCGGTAAGGAGCCCTCCCACTGGGCCGGTGCCGATAAAGATCATGCTGTAGACGCTGAGCACCCGGCCACGAACGTGGTCCGCCACGCGCGCTTGCAAGATGGAATTGGCGCAGGCGCTGAAGGTCGCGGTGCTCCATCCCATGCCAACCAGCATCACGGCGCTCACCAGTAGTACGCGCGACAGCGAGAGGCCCAGAGTAGCCATGCCCGCTCCGGCCGCCGCCCCCAGCAGGAGCGGGCCGGCCACTGCCGCCCGGCTCCAGCGGACGACCGTCAGCGAGCCGGCCACGGCGCCCATCCCCAGCGCGGTCCACATCAGACCCAGGCCATCGGCCCCCAGGTGCAGCACGTCTCGCGCGAAGATCGGCATGATCACGGCGTAGTTCATGGTAAACGTCGCGACCACTCCTACCAGTGCCAGGACCAACATCAGCGACGGCGCGTGCCGCAGATAGCGGAGTCCTTCTTGCAGATCGGCCAGCGGATGGCGACCGGCAGCGCGCGCATTGCCCGGCAAGCGCATTAGCAGCAGCGCGATGATGACGGCCAGAAACGACAGACTGTTGTAGTAGAAGATCGGAGCGACGCCAACCAGGCGGATGGCGACACCGCCGATTGCCGGACCGATAACGCGCGCGCCGTTGAGGACCAGCGAGTTCCAGGCAATGGCGTTGGGCAGATCACCTTTGCCCACCAGATCGATCACAAACGCCTGGCGAGTCGGCATCTCGACGGCTACCGCGATGCCCGAGAGCACCGAGATCACCATGATCTCCCACACCTGCAGGCGGTGCAGGGCAATCAAGGTGGCCAGCGAGAAGGCCAGCAGCAGGGCGGTGCTCTGCGTTGCCATGATCAGACGGCGCCGCTGCACACGGTCGGCCAGCACCCCGGCAGGAAGCGCCAGCAGGAGGCTCGGCCCCATTTGCAGGGCGGCAATCGTTCCCAGCAGCCACTTCGACCCGGTGAGATCGTAGATCAGATAGCCCAGGGCCACCTGCTGCATAAAGGTGCCCAGGTACGAGATCAGCTGAGCCGTCCAGTACAGCGCAAAGGAGCGATGCCGAAAGGCCGAACGGCTCTCCGGCGCGAAGTGGAAACGGAACATACACCATGATAGGCGTGTGATGGGAACCGACCCGTCAGGGCAATTCAAGCACCGCTCCATCGATGCTCGTACTGCAACGCGCGTGGTAAACTGGTGTCGGGCTTCCTCTATCCTCTCGCTCTCCCCACCCGATCTTCATTCTCCCTAGCTTGGTGCCATGGAAATCACATATTTAGGGCATTCCGCGTTTCGCTTACGAGGGAAAGATGTCTCCATCGTGACCGACCCCTTTTCGCCCGACTCCGGATTGAACATGGGGAAGCCATCCGCGAATATCGTCACCGAGAGCCGGCAGAGTCCCAATCATTCCTATAGTGACGGCGTTGGGGGTGGACCGAGGATCATCGCCGGACCGGGCGAATATGAGGTGGCCGATGTGCTGGTGGCCGGGTTTGCCACGGCGCAGGAGCCGATGAAAGGGCCGACCAATACGGCCTATGTCTTCCGCCTGGAGGAGTTGATCATCTGTCATTTGGGCCACCTTGAGGACAAGCTGACCGATCAACAGGTCGAGGAAATCGGTAGTATCAACGTGCTGATGATTCCAGTGGGCGGGGGTGGCGCGCTGGCTCCGTCGGAAGCGGCCGAGGTTGTGTCTCAATTGGAGCCGGCTCTTGTGATCCCGATGCAGTATCACCTGGAAGGCTCCCGGATCGGCGGGCTGGAACCGGTCGATGCCTTCTGCCGTGAGGTTGGCGTGAAGGAATATGTGGCTGAGCCGAAGCTCACCGTCACCAAATCTACCCTGCCGCCGAACGTGCGGATAGTCGTGCTCGAACACAAGCGCGTATAGGGGGAGCGCAGCGATGCCCAAGTATATTTTCCTGACAGGCGGCGTGGTCTCATCGGTGGGTAAGGGCATCACGGCGGCCTCGATTGGCCGGGTGCTCAAGAGCCGCGGAGTCCACGTCTCGATCCAGAAGCTCGATCCCTATATCAACGTCGATCCCGGCACCATGGCGCCCAACCAGCACGGTGAGGTCTTCGTCACCGAGGACGGCGCGGAAACTGACCTCGATCTCGGCCACTACGAGCGCTTTATCGATGAGAACCTGACGCGGGCCAGTAACGTCACCACCGGCCAGGTCTATGCGGCCGTCATCGCCAAGGAGCGCCGAGGCGATTATCTGGGCGGTACCATCCAGGTGATTCCCCACATCACCAACGAGATTAAAGAGCGTATTCGCCGGGTCACCAGCCAGACCGGCGCCGAAGTGGTAATCGTCGAGGTGGGCGGCACCGTGGGCGATATCGAGGGTCTCCCCTTTCTCGAGGCCATCCGCCAATTGCGCCGCGAGGTTGGGCGACAGAACGTACTTTATATCCACGTCACCCTGTTGCCGCACATCGGCTCGACCAACGAATTGAAAACCAAGCCGACGCAGCATAGCGTCAACGAGCTGCGCCGCATCGGCATCCAGCCGGATATCCTGATCTGCCGGGCGGACTATCCGGTGACGCGTGAGCTGCGCGAGAAGATCGCCATCTTTGGCGACGTCTCGGAGGACGCGGTGATTCCTCTGCAGACCAGCAAGACGATTTATGAAGTGCCGCTGGTTCTGGAGCGCGCCGGGCTGGGCCGCATCATCACCCGCGAATTGGGGCTCGATTCGGCCATGCCGGATCTCCGATCCTGGTTTGAGCTGGTCGAGAAGATCACCGAACCGAAGCCCAAGCTGCCGGTCGCCATCGTGGGGAAGTATGTCAAGAGCCCGGACGCCTATATGAGCATCGTCGAGGCGCTCAAACACGCCGGCCTGTACCACGGTGTGGATGTGGATATTCATTGGGTCGATTCAGAGGATCTGGAGCGCGACGCGAACGTGTCGCAGCTGGAATCCGTGGCCGGCATTCTGGTTGGCCCAGGCTTTGGCGGACGCGGCATCGAGGGGAAGATCCGCACGGCGCGCTTTGCCCGCGAGCATCGTGTGCCCTTTCTCGGTGTCTGCCTGGGGATGCAGGTCGCGGTGATCGAGTTCGCGCGTCACCTGCTGCACTCCAGCCTGCCAAACAGCACCGAGTTCGACGAGACGACCAAGTACCCGGTGATCGACATTATGCCGGACCAGCGGGATATCGCCGAAAAAGGCGGTACCATGCGTCTCGGTGTCTGGCCCTGTCGATTGACGCCGGGGACCCATGTCGCCGCGGCCTACGATCAACCAATCGTGTACGAGCGTCACCGGCATCGCTACGAGTTTAATAACGAGTTTCGCGAGCTGCTGACCGATAAGGGCATGGTGCTGGCTGGCCTGTCGCCCGATGGGCGGCTGGTCGAGGTGATCGAATTGCAGGACCACCCCTGGTTCGTGGGCAGCCAGTTCCATCCTGAGTTCAAATCTCGGCCGGAGCGTCCACATCCCCTCTTCCGCGACTTCGTCGGCGCCGCCAGGGAACGGTACCAGATGGACCAGGAGATCGAGGTGGTCGCGCCGCCGCGGGTCGAGACCGTCGAGGTCGCGGCTCCGCTGAGCCAGTAACGTGGGACGGTGGATCCAGAACAAACGCAGCGCTTCGCCCAGGTAGCGGTCCTCGCCCAGCTGGGCCGAGCCGGCGGCCTGTTCACCTATGGGCTGCCGGAAGGGCTGCGGCCGCTGGTTGGGCCAGGCTCGCTGGTCCGTGTACCCTTCCGCCAGCGCCAATTACAGGGCATCGTGTGCTCGTTGGAGAGCACCTGTGATCTGCCCCGAGTGCGGGACGTGGCCGAGGTGCTCGATCCGGTGCCGGCGGTCACCGCCCACCAGTTGCAGCTGGCGGAGTGGATCGTCCACTACTACGCCGCCCCCATCTCCGACGTGCTGGGCGCCATGGTGCCACCCGGCCTGGGGCGCAAGACGCTCTATATGCTGGAGCCGGGCGCCGGCGCGGAGACGGCACGTCTCAGCGCCGAACAGCGCCAGGTCCTGTGCGCGGTGACCGAGGCAGGCCGCATCCAGCTGGACGATGTGCGGCAGAGCATGCCGGGCGTCGATGTGGAGCATCTGGTCTCCCTGCTGGTGAAGCGTGGCTTGCTGCTGCGGCTGGCCGAGCTGGCGCCGCCCCGCGTCACCGCTCGGACCGTGCGGCTGGTGTCGTTGAGCGCGGCGGGGAGCGCGGCGCTGGCGGACCCAACCGCGCTGAAGCGTGCCCCACGCCAGCGCCAGGTGCTCGAGCTGCTGGCCGAGAGCGGACCGGCCCCGGCCCCCGAGTTGACCCAGCGCGTGCCCGGCGCCCAAGCAATGGTTACTGCCCTGGTGAAGAAAGGGTTGGTCGAGGTGGAGGAACGCGCCGCGCCGCGCTCGCCGATCCAGGTCGGTCGCATCCCCACCACCACGCCGCTGCACCTGTCGTCCTCTCAGCGCGCCGCGTTCGAGCGGATTTGCCGCGCCGTGCGCGAACGCCGGCCCGAGATCTTTCTGCTGCACGGCGTCACCGGCAGCGGCAAGACCGAGGTCTATCTGCAAGCCGTGGCCGAGGCTATTCGTGGCGGCCGGCAGGCGATCATGATGGTTCCCGAAATCAGCTTGACGCCCCAGGCCGTGGAGCGCGTGGCCGGTCGCTTCCCCGGCCGCGTGGCGGTCTTGCACAGTAAGCTGTCGGCCGGTGAGCGGCTTGATGAGTGGCAGCGCATCCGCCACGGCGACGTCGATATCGTGGTTGGCCCTCGCTCCGCGCTCTTCGCCCCGGTTCCCAATCCGGGGCTGATTGTGGTGGACGAGGAGCACGATCCCTCCTACAAGCAAGACTCCACTCCGCGCTACAACGCACGCGATGCCGCGGCCGTGCTGGGCCGCCAGAGCGGCGCCACGGTGGTCTTCGGCAGCGCCACTCCGGATGTTGGGACCTACCACGCTGCTCTCTCCGGCCGCATCACCTTGCTCGAACTGCCCGACCGCCCGGTCTGGACCGTGAGCGGAGGCGCCAACGGTGATGGCGCGGCGCGACCCATGCCGCGGGTCGAGGTGGTTGATATGCGCCACGAGCTGAAGTCCGGCAACCGGAGCATCTTCAGCGAGCCGCTGCTGATGGCGCTGCAGCGCACCCTGGACCAGCACCACCAGGCCATCCTCTTTCTGAACCGGCGGGGCAGTGCCACCGTGGTGATGTGTCGCGACTGCGGTTTCGTGGTGCGCTGTCCGAACTGCGACATCCCGTATACCTATCACACCGCGACCACGCGCCTGATCTGCCACCGCTGTGATAAGCGAGCGGTCAGCCCGCGCCTCTGCGCCGGCTGTGGCAGTCGCCGGATCCGGTATCTCGGGGTGGGCACCCAGAAGGTGGAAGAGGAGGTGGCGCGGCTCTTTCCCCAAGCGCGCGTGCTCCGCTGGGACCGGGACATCGCCGGTGGTAAGGAGGCGCACGCGCAGATCCTGAGTAGCTTCGCTCGTGAGGAAGCAGACTTCCTGGTGGGGACGCAGATGATCGCCAAGGGGCTGGACTTCCCCCTGGTGACGCTGGTCGGGGTGATCTCCGCCGACACCGGGCTGCATATGCCCGACTTCCGAGCGCCCGAGCGATCCTTCCAGCTCCTCACCCAGGTTGCCGGGCGTGGTGGTCGGGCCACCCTGCCGAGCCAGGTGGTAGTGCAGACCTACACCCCGACGCACTACGCGGTCGATGCCGCCAAGGACCACGATTATCACCGCTTCTACCGTGAGGAGATGAGCTTTCGTGAGTCCGCCCGCTACCCTCCGTTCTCGCGCCTGGCTCGCTTCGTCTACTCCGCCGAAACCGAGTCGCTCTGCCGTCAGAGCGCGTCCAACCTGCGCGCCATCCTGGAGAAAGCCATCGCGGCCCAGGAACTTCCCGGCGTCGAGATTATCGGCCCGGCGCCCTGCTTCGTCTCCAAAGTGAAGAACCGCTACTACTGGCAGATCATCGCCCGCTCCGGACCCAGGGGTACCATACTGCACCAACTGCTGGACTATATCCCTCCTGGCTGGGCGATCGACGTGGACCCGGTCGACCTGTTGTAGCCGGCCTGAACCTCGGCACGAGGCGGAAGGAACCCGACGCGTGACGAGTTCGAGGCTGGATATGAATCTCAGCGTCAAAACCGCCGAGCGGCTGATAGCCAGTATCAAGCACCGCCTTGATGCCCCCACCCTGTGCGCCGTCGGTGCTCGCGCCGTCGCACTCGGCCTTGTGGAAGCCTCCTCACGTACCAGCCATGGGGATGAGGGAAATCGGTCATGAGATTGAGGGATTTCCTTGCCAGATTGAGGGAAAACCCTACAGACATGGGCTGCTTTTGCTGAATACACTGATGGTAACGAACCCCGCATCAAGCTGGGCCACGTGATGAGAGACGACTCCAGATTCGACCGCGACCGCGCAGAATGTGGAAGGCACAGCTGACCGGGTAATGACAAGATCGAGAGGGGAATGCCGGAGAACCTATCTGCGACCGAGTCTTTTTACACAAAACACGTCTAGAAAAGGAGGTAAACAATGAGAACGGCAGCTCGGTCAACGGGCCTAACGACTTTGATCTTCCTTACGCCATTTAATGCGAGCGTTGAAGGGGCAGACCATGATTAGAGCATTCGCTTGCCGGGGAATACTGAGTGCCGCGTTGTGGCTCGCGGTCATCCTCGTGGCTGCCACAAGTAACGGTTCCATGGCATACGCGTGCAGCGGTGGGGTCTCGATCCAGGGAAACAGAGGCAACTGGTTCGTCGGAGGAAGCCAGATGCCTAGCTCCTTCCCCGACACCGTAAGAACCAGCATGACTGTCTACAATCCATCGCCCGTGTGGACTTTCTCTGGGATATGGCTGGCTCTTGAGAAGAGCGACGGCCATATGGCTCAGGTAGGGTGTGTCCATACCATTGGAAACAAGAACGAGTACATCTTCGTCCAGTACACGGATAATTCCAATGTTGCTAGCCCTTTGTACGAGAAGACCAAGCCGCCAGGCTACAACCCTGAATACTTCGAAGTCGACCACCTCTACAACAACGGAGGTTTTCAATTCTGCTGGTCAGAAATCTGCGTCACGTACAACAATCAGAACTGCCAGGAGCAGCAAGGTGGCTGCACCGGGCTTACCTGGGTTCCTGATCAGTTGGACAACTACGGGGAGATACAGGACTACACCTCTCAACCTGGCGGTAATTCGTGGGGCAGCCATGCAGTCGGCGATGGTAATCTGCTCGTCAACTCCGGCCCAGTCGAATGGTACCATGGGAATTCCGGCAACTACGCTAATCTCACGTACGCGTCAAACCCTCATGCTGATTACCAGAGCATTGTGCAGACAAACGGTAATACGTGGTATACATTCGATTCACGCTGCTGAAGTTTAGGAGATTTGCGATGAGAACTAGAACTATGAGAATAATAGGGAGTGCTGTAATCGGGGCTGGAGTGGTGGCGGCTTCGCTCTGGGCACACGCTGGCGCGCAGACATCGACGCAGGTCGTGCATGTGCCGGTGATGGCATACACGCTGCCGCTTGGCGCTCCATCCGCGCCGGCACGCATGACAGCTTCGAGTGCGTTGAAGGTAGCGGAGGCGGGCTGGGACCCCGCGATATTCAGGGATCATCCCTACACCGTCCGATACGGGTCATACCATTCGAATGACGTACGCCGCACGCCGACCGGACCGAGCCCGGTCGGAAGCAGGGATGTCTGGGCGATTACCGTCAGCGGTGTGGACTTACCGCGACCAGCGGCGGAGATATCCGAAGGCAACGGCAGCTTCAAGGTCGTTGCCCCTCCCGATATTCACACGGAAATCATCCTGATTGACGATCAAACGGGGAAGTACCTGGAGGGGATCGGGTACTGATCGCGGGCTGGTAGGAGGAGGCGCCTCGACACACCCTCGCCGCAGGGCTAGACGGGCCGGGTCGCCGTGGTTGGTCTCGGGATGCCGCTACCGACGGGAAACACCGTTGGGCTGGCCGGGCAGGAGCCACGGCCACTACATCAGCAGTTTTGGGTTAACGAAGGCATTCCGCATCCGAGCCATTGTTCCCGTAGGGGCCAGGTTCCACCCCGGCCAGCCCTCGGTGTCTCAGCGGCGTCACCCTCCCCCCGCGCTCGGGCACGATCGTCTCAGCCGAGACGAATCCCATGCCGACCAGCAGCGCCGCCTTCAACGACCGAGGACGAGGGACGGGCAGACCCAGCGAATACTTCGCCTACCACAGCATTGTGCCAACGGTTGGGACCGTGTGGACGCGGAACCGCGGTCGCTTGCCGCATCCGGTGGTCAGGGTGCCTCAAAACTTTCCGCCCATGAACGCTGCATGGGTGAGTCGCCTTCGGTGTTCACACAATGTTCATCCTTTGGCAACCTGCACGACACTTTTTGGCGGTACAGTAGAGATATGAAGACGGCACGGAGATCACCTCGGATCGTTACCGGCCACCCGGTCTAGAGTCTCCGCTTCGGCGAGACACTTTCCTGAAGAATGCCTCTTCGCTCCTGGCACGGTAGCCGCCAACCAGCGGCTACCGTGCCACTCCTCCCTCTTCCTTAACCGCTCTGAGAGCGGTTTTTTTCATTGGAGAGATCACCGTCCAGCGCGCGCCTCGTTGCTCGTGCCCTTGATCTCTTCCGCCTACCGTCGTCCCCTATGTCGCGTCCTCGCGCGGATGGACGAGACTGAGCAGATGCAATTCGGCGGCGGCGAGCGATGGAACAGTTACCACGCGCGGGTGAGGAAATGGCTTTCGTCGAGTCAGCCACACGACGCTGCGGAATCCTGCATCGAGCGCCCCTTTGACATCTGCGTCGAGCTTGTCGCCAACCATAGCCGCGGATTCTGGTGATCCTCCAACGCATCTCAACGCAGCCTGGAAGGCAGCCGGGTGCGGCTTCCACGGTGCGTCTGCCATATCGACGATGCCATCGAGAAGATGCGCGACTCGCAGATCCGCCACCCGATCTCGAACATAGTCGATGCCGGCATTGCTCAGAAGCACGAGCTTGAGATTCTCTTCTCGCAGCCGTTCAAGCATGCGACGAGCGCCCCGCCTGGCTCGAATGTTCTGATGGTGAGTGCGAAAACGCGCATCCACCTCGACCGCCTGTTGAGAAGACAGCCCCAGGTCTGTCCAGCGATTCTGGCGTACCTGCTCCAGCGAGCATTCGCCCCGGTAGTACCTGTCCCACCAGCGATCGTTCGCTGCCTCCGCCTCGCGCGGGTCGATGCCCACTTCGAACAGGGATCGATACGCACGTTGACGGGCACGTGCCGAGGCGATCAAGGTGTCGTCCAGGTCCAATACCACTGTGGAGATAGTTTCAGTCATGCGGGTTCAGGTAGACCATCATTTTCAACCCCCGGCACGATGTATCCTCCCGTGGCAGCGTCTCCTAAAAGCCTCTCCACAATAACCACATCCCGCCATGTGCCGTCCAGTTTCGCATGGCGCCGGTACACGCCAACTTCGCGAAAGCCCAGGCGGCGGCAGAGGGCCAGGCTCGCGGTATTCTCCGGGAAGATGCGCGATACGAGCTTCCAGAAGCCGCGCTCCTCGCACCCCCCAATGAGCCCGGCCAGCGCCGCACGACCCGCGCCTTTTCCACGGCTCTCCCGAGCCGTGTAGATCGAGAACTCCGCGATACCCGCATAGCAGTCGCGCGGTCGGTACGGACTGGCGCCGGCCCAGGCGACCACCCGTCCGGTTTGTTCCGCTACCACCTGTGGAAAGCGGTCATCGCGTTCAGCCAGCAGCCTTCGAATCTGGTCCTCTGATCGCGGCTCAGTCTCAAAGGTCGCGACCCGTTCCTCGATCCCCTGGTTGTAGATGCGGGCGATTGCAGCGGCATCCCGCAGTTCCGCGGCCCGAACAGTTGTATCGCTGGTGTCGTTCATCATGGATCCCCCGCCAGCAGCTCGGTGGCATACCGCCCCGTGTCACCCTACGGTCGTACGACGTACTGCCAGAGACTTCCGTACCATCTCTTCGATGATAGATCGAGCGCCGACGCCGCCACACCATCAGGGCTAACAGAAAACAGCGGTACGAAGTTTGCACACTGAGAGCGGACGGGCCGTCCCACGTGGATTGCGGCGCCGTCCTTTATTTGCGCCGGAAAGGGAGAACACGATGAAAGCGAACCGATGGTATGGCAAGAATGACGTCCGGGTGGAAGAGGTAGCCGACCCCAGCCTCCAGGACGCGCGAGACGCGGTGGTGAAGATCTCCCTGACCGCGATCTGCGGCTCCGACCTGCATCTGTATGACGGCTACGTACCGACCATGGAGGAGGGCGACATCCTCGGGCATGAGTTCATGGGCGAAGTGGTTGAGGTGGGCCGTGAGGTAACCAACCTGCGGGCTGGAGATCGCGTGGTAGTCCCCTTCCCCATCGCCTGCGGCCACTGTTTCTTCTGTGAGCGCGGCCTCTTCTCCGTCTGCGAGCGGTCGAACCCGAACCACAAGATGGCGGAGGAACTGTGGGGCCATTCGCCGGCCGGTATCTTTGGCTACTCCCATCTCACCGGTGGCTATGCGGGGGGACAGGCGGAGTACGTTCGGGTGCCGTTTGCCGATATTGGGCCGATCAAAGTGCCGGATAGCTTGACGGACGAGCAGGTTCTCTTCCTTTCCGATATTTTCCCCACGGGGTACATGGCGGCGGAGAACTGCGACATACAACCCGGCGATACCGTGGCTGTGTGGGGTTGCGGGCCGGTGGGACAGTTCGCTATCAAAAGTGCCTTCATGCTGGGCGCCGGACGGGTCATCGGCATCGATCGTTTCCCGGAACGGCTCCGCATGGCGCGCGAGCAGAGCGGCGCGGAGACCATCAATTACGAAGAGGATGGCGATGTCCTGGACGCGCTCAAGGAGAAGACCGCGGGGCGCGGGCCGGACTCCTGTATCGACGCGGTGGGCCTGGAAGCGCACGACACAGGATTGGCCGGCGCATACGACCGGGTGAAGCAGGCGGCGCGTCTGGAGACGGACCGACCGACGGCCCTGCGCCAGGCGATTATGGCCTGCCGCAATGGTGGCACGGTCTCCGTCCCGGGGGTCTACGGCGGCTTTGTTGATAAGTTTCCGCTGGGCTCACTGATGAACCGATCCCTCACCATCAGGACCGGCCAGACCCATGTTCAGCGCTACATGGCTCCGTTGCTGGAACGAGTGCAGAACGGCGAGATCGACCCGAGCTTCGTCATCACGCATCGCATGCGCCTCGACGACGCGCCGGAAATGTATGACACCTTCAAGAACAAGCAGGACGACTGCATCAAGGTCGTGATGAAGCCATAAAGCATGGCGTCAAAGGGGTTTTAAACCTTGCCGCATCCTCCTTCTCCCCCAACCGCGTGAATTCTATGGATAGCTCACCGCGCGAACTCGCCGATCCAATAGGTTTCCTCGGCCTGGCAGACGAAGCCTACCTTTTCGGCCACTCGCACCGAGGCGTGATTGGCCAGAGCGCACTCCCAGCACGGCGTGACACCGCGCTCCCGAGCCTGCTGGACGAACTGTGCCGCCGTGGCCGTGGCCACGCCGCGACCTTCGTAGCGCGGCGAGGTCGCGATGCCAATGCCGCAGTGCGTGGGACCGACGTACTCCGCTGTGCACCAGCAGATGATCTCGTCATCCAGGACGGCCAGGGCGCCGAAACCGTGCTGATAAAAGCGATCCTCGGAGGGCCACATGCCACGGATCTCGTCGCGAACCTGGTCGATATAGTCGTAGCTATCGCGGCGGAGGATGTCGGACGTGATCGGAACCAGGGACATGTTGGGCACAGCCGGCGGGGCGATTGGCAGGCGCGAGCCGGCCTCATGCACCGAGAAGAGCGCCGGCGAGGCGTGAAGCGGGATGCCGGGAAAGATGCGGGGCAGCGCCTCCTCTAACCAGGGGGGCAGCGCGCGCACCTTAAAGCGCGATGTCCCCGCGGCGAGAGCCTGGGGACGGAGGCGCTGGTCCACGACGCTGGTGAGGGCCGAGAGTGCGGGCTGAGCATGGGCGTCACCGGCCAGATAGAAGACGTTATTGCCCTGGTCCCACAGCAGCAGGAGCGGCGACGCGTCCTCTCGGGGGATCTCCCATAGGTGTCCCGCCGTGTTACCCGCGACCATCGAGGCCAGCGCCAGGTCCAGATGCGGCCCTACAAAGTAGCTGCGATAGCGATCGAACTGCTGAGCGAGGGGCAGATGTTCCATACCTATGGCTCTTGGTAGAACTGCTCAGGGTACGGAGGCGGGCGCGACGGACTCGCAAGGGCCGGCGACCGACGACGAGAGGTGGCGCTGCAGCGATTCACTGATGTCGCGCAGGTGATCGAGCTGCGTGGGCGTCAGTTGGTCGAACAGGTGCTCACGCACGCTCTCGACGTGGCATGGCGCCGCCGCCTCGAGTACGGCGAATCCCTCCTGGGTGAGGCGAGCAAACCAACTGCGTCGATCGGCTGGACATAGCTCCCGCTGCACCCATCCCGCTCCCTCCAGCCGCGACACGGCGTGAGAGAGTCGGCTGGCCGATACCTGCAGCGCATCGGCCAGCTCGCTCATCCGCAGGGCACGCCCTGGCGTGTCCGAGAGCACGCTGAGCACCTCGTAATAGGTGAGCGGCATGCCGGCCCCGCGCTGCAGGTCCCGCTCGAGCTGCGCAAACAGCGGGCGGGTCGCCAGCAGAAAGGCATGCCAGGTCCGCTGCTCCTCCGCGTCAAGCCACCGCGTCTCCGCCACCGATTTCACCCCTTGCATTACTTGAACGTTCTAGTATATGCTAGCATAGTTGAAGGTTAAACCTTCGCATATTCAAGGAGATTCAACGTATGGCTACCGACGCAGCAAGCACACTGACCGGGACACGCGCCACCTGGGACTTCGACCCGGCCCACAGTTCGGTCGAGTTCAGAGCGAAGCACATGATGGTCACCACCGTCAAGGGCCGATTCACCGGCGTGCAGGGAACAATCATCGGGAACGTCGAGGATCCAACTCAGGCGGAGGTCGATGTCGTGATCGACGCCGCCAGCATCGACACCCGCAACGACCAGCGCGACGCGCATCTACGCTCCGCCGACTTCCTGGACGTCGAGAATTTCCCCCAGATCACGTTCAAAAGCAGCACGATCAAGCGTGTCGACCACAACGATCTGAAGGTCACCGGCGATCTCACGATTCGTGGTGTGACCAAAGAGGTCACGCTGGACGTGTCGATCAACGGTGTCGGCAAGTCACCCTTCGGTACGGAAGTGGGCGGCTTGGAAGCCAGGACGGCTGTCAGTCGGAAAGACTTCGGGCTCAATTGGAACGTCGCCCTGGAAACCGGCGGCTGGTTGGTTGGCGATGAACTCAAGATCGAGATCGACATCGAGGCCATCAAGCAGCAATAATCGCTCGAATGGTCCGCCGCTGGACGGACTGGATCTGGCGGGCAGCGATCCGAGAACGATCTCGGTCGCCGGCCCTCGCCGGGCATGAGCATGGCAATCCACCCAGTACCTTGGAGACGCAGCATGACGACTCTTTCCCAGAACACGCGCACGACCTCGATCCATCCCGACACGACGGTGGGCCTCCTGTCCCTCACCGTCAGCGACCTCACACGCTCCCTCACCTTCTACGCCGAGGCGCTCGGCTTCGAGGTCCTGCAGCAGGAGGGAACCGACGCAACGCTGGGGGCAGCGGGGACCCCGCTCCTCCTGCTCCGCGAACAGTCCGGAGCGGCCCCATGGCCACGCGACCGGCAGAGCTATGCCGGGCTCTACCACTTCGCCATTCTGATGCCGACCCGGGCGGACCTCGGCCGCTGGCTGGGACACTGGCTTGAGCTGGGTTTTCCCTTGCCGGGTCAGGGGGATCATCTGGTCAGCGAGGCGCTATATCTGGAAGATCCGGATGGGCATGGCATCGAGATCTACCGCGACCGGCCTCGCGACCAGTGGCAGTGGATCGACGGACAGGTGCGAATGGCGGCGAACCCGGTCGACATCCAGGGCCTGCTGATGGAGGCTGCACAGTCGGGCGAGCCCTGGGCCGGTCTGCCGGCGGGGACCACCCTGGGGCATATCCATCTGCAGGTCGGCGACATCGCCCAGGCAGAGTCGTTTTACCACGACCTGCTCGGCTTCGATATCGTGGCCCGGATGCCGACCGCACTGTTCATCTCGGCCGGGGGCTACCATCATCACCTCGGGATGAACACCTGGCACAGCCGGGGCGCCGGAGCGGCTCCCAAGAGCACGGCGGGGCTGCGTTTCTTCACCATCGAGCTGCCCAGCGAGGACGCCCGAAGAGAGGTCGTGGGCCGGATCGAAGCGGCCGGCTTCCGCACCGTGCAGACCAATGACCTGGTTGTCTTGCAGGATCCGTGGCACAACATGATCCTGCTGCAAGTCGGCGCCGCGTCCGATGCGCCGGCAGCAACGGCGCTCGTCACCGCCGCGGAGGCAATTCGCGCGCCGTCCGCTCAGACTCATCCATGACCACCTGGCCCCTACCCGAACCACTGCCCCTGGGCCTTGGCCTCGACATCGAGCGCGACAATCGCCTCTTCAATACTGTCAACCAGCGTCAGAAGCGCCACATCGTGGTCGCCGATGATCAGGTTTTGCCGGAAGGCGTCCAGCAGACGGCGCCAACGGACGCCCACCATGACGATCGCTTTGGCCGGCATCAGGTCCATCTGACGCAGATTCCAGGCCAAGGCCAGTTCGCCCAGCGTGCCGGCGCCGCCGGGCAGGACAATGAGGGCGTCGCTCTCCACCAGCGCTTCCAGGCGCTCGAAGAGCGTCGTGGCGCTGCGCTCCTCCGAGAGGTACCGATTTGGCACGATGCGCCCGCCCCAGGGTGCGACGGTCACGCCCAGCACCTGGCCGCCACCTTCGTGCGCGCCGCGGCTGACAGCCTCCATGATGCCACCATAGCCGCCGGAGACGATCACCTCGCCTCGTTCCGCCAGCAGGCGGCCCAGCCGCAGCGCATCCTGATATTCCGTGCTCTCTTCTGTGACACGGGCCGAGCCGAAGACCGTAACGCGCATGCTCTTCACCTTTTGTGGGGATTATGACACGTTGGGCCGGTTTCGACCTGTATGCCGTGCCCCCTTGCATTCCCCACAATCCCAGCTACACTCACCTCAGAGCACGTTCCACCTCCGCGTCCTCCCACCACCGTTCCAGGGTTGCAAAGTTGCACCGGTTGCACCATCCACGGCCTGGTTTCCCGCGTACTCATCCGCATCCACTCGTTCACCCCTGGAGCCATGACCATTCTGCTGACGAGCATTCCTGAGAAGTAGAGCCATGATCCCGCTTGCCGCGCCCGAGAGCACGCGAAAACGTAAGGCACACCACGCCCAGATTCCTACATAGTTGACCAGTGCTTCGTATGATACGCTGACCATAGCTTGCGGACCGCCCCGCGCCTCTATCCAGGTCCACGCAACCGATCATAGAGCCCCTGGAACTCATCGTCCGAGAAGTACTCGATCACGATCTTGCCGCCGCGTTTGCCGTGCCGCAGGGAGACTTTGGCCCCCAGGGCGCGGCGCAATTCGCTTTCGACGGCTTCAATGTCGGGGCTTTTCTGGCTGGCCGGCTGCTTCCGGCGCGGTTCGAGCAGGCGGCGGACCAGCTCCTCGGTCTGACGCACGTTGAGTTGCTCGCGCTCGACGCGCTCCAGGAGGCCCAGCTGCTGCTGCTGGTCGGTCAGGGCTAGCAGGGCGCGAGCATGGCCCTCGCTGATGCGCTCCTCGACCACCGCGCGCTTGACCGTTTCGGGCAGCACCAGCAGCCGCACTGTATTCGCCACGGCGACACGGCTCTTGCCGACCTGGCTGGCCACCTGTTGCTGGGTCAGGCCAAAGTCCTGCATCAGCCGTTGATAGGCAGCCGCTTCTTCCAGCGGGTTCAGATCGGCGCGCTGAACGTTTTCGATCAGGGCCAATTCGAGCGTCTGCAGGTCCGACGCTTCCTTCACCACGGCCGGCACACGTTGTAAACCGGCTAGCTTCGCCGCCTGCCAGCGGCGCTCCCCAACGATCAAGCGGTAGCGGCTGCCGTCCGCGATGGTGACCACCAGTGGCTGGACGATGCCATGCTCCCGGATCGAGGCCGCCAGATCCTCCAGCGCCCCACGCTCGAAGCGTACTCGCGGCTGGGTGGGGTTCGGGTCGATCCGGTCGATGTCGATCTCGGTCAGGCCACCGGGCGCGGTCGAGGGCATAAGTGCCTCGAGCCCCCGCCCCAGGGCGCGGCGACCGCGGGAACGGGGCGGAGCGGCTGAATCGGGCGGCTGTTCACTCATGCGGGTTCTCGCTCGCTGCTGGTTCATCCATAGTGTTGTCTCTATCGAGTTGTCTATAAGGAGTGGAACGGCTCGACGCGGGCCGCAACTTCCTGGGCCAGATCACGATAGGCCAGCGCGCCACGCGACTGCGGATCGTACTGGAGGATCGGAGTCCCAAAGCTGGGCGCCTCGCCCAGGCGTACACTGCGCGGAATGACCGCGTTGAAGATCAGCGTCGGGTAGTGCCGCCGGACTTCCTCGGCCACCTGCTGCGAGAGCGTGGTACGACCATCGTACATGGTCATGACCAGCCCGAAGATGCGCAGACGAGGGTTGGATGTGGCTCGTATCCGGTCCAGCGTGTTCATCAGTCGGGCCAGCCCCTCCAGCGCCAGGTATTCACACTGCACCGGCACCAGAACGGCGTCGGCCGCTACCAGAGCATTGAGCGTGAGCACGCCCAGCGACGGCGGACAGTCCAGTAAAACGAAGTCGTACCGGTCGAGGGCCGGCTCCAGCGCGGCGCGTAGCAGTCCATCCGGCGCCTCAGTGTCCAGCAGCTCCACCTCGGCCGCCGCCAGGTCCGGCGTGGCGGGCAGCAGATCGACCCCAGGCGTGCCAGTGGACACGATCGCATCCACCAACGGGTCACCAGCGGCCAGCACGTCGTACAGCCCCCCGCCGTCCGGCCGCAGCCCCAGTCCGCTCGTGGTATTTGCCTGGGGATCGCAATCGATCAGCAGCACGCGCGCTCCCAGCGCGCCCAGGTAGGCGCCCAGGTTGATCACCGTGGTCGTTTTCCCGACGCCGCCCTTCTGGTTGGCAATAGCAAGTGTGGGCAAGAAGAGTAGTAGCCTTTCAACGCCCGATAACTATCAATCCTACCTGATAGCATGAGACACCCATTCCACGTGCAGAGACTCTCTTTTGACGTTTGCCTCCTCTGTAATCTCGTTCATCATTGCCGTGGCGGCGGGCGCGTTCGGCTCGGTGTTGGGCATCGGCGGAGGGTTGTTCATTATTCCCTCGCTGAACCTATTCCTCGGCATCAAGTTGAAGACCGCGATCGCGGCCAGCATTGTAGCGGTGATCGCGACCTCGCTGGGCGGCGGCAACGTCTATGTGCGCACGCAGGTGGCGGATATTCGTTTGGGGCTGCTGCTGGCCCTGGCTACCGTACCCGGCGCGGTGATCGGGGCGGTGTTGGCGACGCACATCAACGCGCGCGTTTTGGCCGCGGTATTCGCGGCGGTGCTGGTGGCCAGCGCCTATCGCATGTTTGCCTCGACCCGTTCTTCCCGGACGCCGAGTCCAGCTGTGGCTGAGCGGCTCAATGCGGAGGGACGGCTGCGCTTTCGCGGGCGCTACTACGACGCCGCGAGCAAGGAGACGGTGAGGTATCAGGTGCAGCGCGTCCCCTTTGGCGTGGGCGCCTCGACCATCGCCGGACTGGTCTCGGGGCTGCTGGGGGTGGGCGGCGGTATCATTCAGGTGCCGGTGATGAACCTGGTGATGAAGGTGCCGATCAAAGTAGCGACCACCACCAGTACGTATGTCATCGGGATCACCGCCATGGCCGGCGCCTTTGTGTATTACAATTCGCACGATCCGCAGAATCATCACCTGTCCTATATCGATCCGGCGCTGGCAGTGCCGGTAACGATCGGCGTCTTCCTGGGCGCTTCGCTGGGTTCCAAACTCCTGGGGCGGCTGAGCCAGACAGCGCTGCGCAACACGTTCACCGTGGTGCTGGCCGTGTATGCGGTGCAAATGGTGCTCCGCGTCTTCGGAATCGGGGGCGGCTAGACCCATGGCACGTGCCATCTCGACCGCCGACGATACCCGCACCTATCGAGCCGTGGCCAGCACCATGTTGGTCGGACTGCTCGGCAGCATCGCCATCATGGTGATCGGATTGATCCTGGCCACGCTGCATGGCAAGAACGCCGTATCCCACGTCCTGCCGCTCGATCAGGTGATCCCCAGTCTCTTCCACGGCAAGCCCGAGGCCGTCCTGGACCTCGGCATCTTGCTGCTCTTTGCCACACCATTGGTGGGTGTCGTGGTGGCCTGGGTCCAATTTATCCGGCAAGAAGATCGTGCGTTTACGGTGCTGACCGCTGTGCTCCTGGTACTGCTCGCGATTGGCTTCGCGGTGGCGCTCCGGTAGTCCCCCTCCCCCTCCCCCGGCGAGGGGGCCGGGGGAGGGGGAGGGGGAGGTCTTTAGAGATGCCGTGTCCTGTAGTGGCTCTCGTTTCGATAGGAATAGGAGGTTCTTTAGAGATGATGTGTCTGGTAGTAGCTCCCCTCCCCCCTGGAGGGCTTGTGCCCTCTTTATGCAGGGTGGGAGGGGCTGGGGGAGGGGGAGCACGTGCCTACAGATAGACGACCGCGATCACCGGCGACGCAACGGCCGGCGGCTTCGACCAGCTGGGATCCGCTGGCCCATTGGTACAACGGCTGGGTCGGGGAGGGTGGCAGCGAGCACCATCGTCTGGTAGCCATCCCAACGGTCATGCGGCTGCTCGAGGTGCGCCCGGGAGAGCAGGTGCTGGACATCGGCGCCGGCCAGGGGGTGCTGGCTCCGTATATCACGCGGGCCGGCGCCGGGTATGCCGGCGTGGACGCTAGCCCGCGGTTGCTCGATCTGGCCCGAAAGCACCACGCCGGCGCGGGTCGGTTTATGGTGGGCGACGCGCGCAAGCTGGCCAGTATTGCCGGCTTGCGGGCGGCGTCGTTCGACGCCGCGGTCTTTCTCCTCAGCCTGCAAGACATGGACCCGCTGGAACCGGTGCTGGAATCCGTCGCCTGGGCGCTCAAGCCGGGTGGACGAGTGGTGATCCTGTTGACGCATCCGGCCTTTCGGGTGCCCCGGCAGAGCGGCTGGGGCTGGGACGAGGGTCGCAAGCTCGTCTACCGGCGGGTCGATCGGTATCTCACGCCACTACCGGTGCCCATGAAGCTGATGCCGGGTAAGGAGGCGAAAACCACGCGCAGCTTTCATCGCCCGATTGGCGAGTACGTGAATGGCTTGGCCGCCCGCGGCCTGCTGATCGATCGCATGGACGAGGTCCCAGGCCACAAGGCGACCGCCGCCGTCTCCAACACTCGGGCGGAAAACACCTCGCGCAAGGAGATTCCGCTCTTCCTCGGCCTACGAGCTCGCAAACTCAAGGAGCCGTTGGACCAGGAGCGAAGCTCAGGTGGTCGCCCGGCTCCAGGTCCCGATCGCTCACATGCGGCGGGTGGTGCTACTCGTCGGTGCTTTTCCGCAGTAGATCCCGGTCGGTATACACCAGGGAGAGGAAGGCGTCGCTGGTCTGGCTGATACCTGAAGCGGCCATGATGGCGAGAAACGGCCGGGCGTAGCGCGGACTCAGGTGGAGCGCATAGCTCAGAAAGGCGGCAACCCAGGTGCCGGTGCAGGTCGGACACAGGACCAGCTTCCCGAGCGAGCGGCGCATGCCGTGCCCCTTGGGCTGCTTGGTCCCGCCGCTCTCGTCGATGAAGGGCTCACGCAGCGCTGCCGTGATCTCGTCTTCCGAGACCAGCTTCGACAGACGCATAGTGGCGAGCCCCAGAAGGGTCAAATCTAACGAGGTGATCTGTTCCAGCGGGTGCCGCGAGCGGCGATAGAGCAGCACAAAGCCGCCAAAGAGTGCCTGATAGAGCACGATGAGCAGTGTGTTGGACAGGTAGGAGCGCTCCCCGCGCAGGGTCTCGCTTTCGGTTCGTTCTTCCTGTTCCTGGTCGGTCATGGCCATGGAAACCTCGTCTCACTGGTGCGCGGTAGCATATCTCTCCCACACGAAGCATCATCTGTGCCAGGCGGCGTGAAACTGCCCGCCAATCGTCGTACTCTACTCCCCGGACGACGCCTGCATCAGCTCCGCTAGCTCACGGTCGATCGCGTTGCCGCTGGCGGCGAGAGCCGCGACGACCCCCTCCCGATCCCGCGCCGACCGATTCTGGCTCAGCTTGACCTTGCCTTCGAGGCGGGAGATCGGCGCCTCGAAGGCGACGATGCCCCGCGCCATCTTTCGCACGTACTCGTCGGGCAGATTCATAGGCCACGGCTCGTCGAACCCGGCCTCGTGCTGGTCCACCAGCGCGCGGAGGGCGTCACGGACGCGCGCTTCGTCGTCGATCACCCGCGGGACGCCGTAGGCGTGCACCACCGCATAGTTCCAGGTAGGCACGCTCGGGTGCTCCTCATACCAGGATGGTGAGATATATGCGTGAGGCCCCTGAAAGATGACCAGCGCCTCATCGCCGCGCGCGAAGTCTCGCCACTGCTCGTTGGCGCGAGCCATGTGGCTGATCAACGTCCCGTGCTCACTGTAGTCGGGATACACCAGGAATGGCAGGTGCGTCGCGATGGGGCAACCGTCGTGGGTTGTCACCAGGGTGGCGAAGCTGAAGCGATCCATCAGGCCGTGCAGGACGGCCCGATCCGTTACGCGGAAATATGCAGGCGTATACACCCATTTCCCTCCTCGCCAGCCAGCGCGCGAGCCTTCGCGTGAGGGTTGTATCGCCGCCGCCACGCGCACGACTCTGTCTCACGCACCGCCCACATCATACAGCACACACTCGCCCACTTCCTCGATCAGCAGCCGCCCATGGACAGGTCGCCCAACGGCGTCGGGAGAGGGGTTGGGAGGAGAGGGGCGTGCCGTACGCGCTCGTGTGAGTCACTACAGACTGAAGCAGGGATGCGCCTCTCGTTCAGACATGACCGGGAAATGTGGAAGAATGGCGTCAGAGTGATTACCTTTGATGCGTTACAGGAAGCACTGCCGCCGCCGGCTCGACAGGTCATCGCGGTGGGCAGCGGTAAGGGCGGGGTGGGCAAGTCGACCGTCAGTCTGAACCTTGCTCTGGCCCTGGCCGAGGGCGGTTCCGCGGTGGGGCTGCTGGATGCCGACTTTCATGGCCCAAACATTCCCCTGATGGTTGGGCTAAAGCGCGAAAAATGGACCGTCAACTGGACCATGGCGAGCCGGCGGCCGGCGGATCAACAGCCAATCGCACCGATCGAGCGCTTCGGTCTGAAGCTCATGTCGGCCGGCTTCATCCTGGGAGAAGATCAGCCGTTGACGCTCGACGCGGGAACCATGCGCTTTCTGATCCAGCAACTGGTGCGCCAGGTCGCTTGGGGCGATCTAGAGTATATGGTGGTCGATCTCCCGCCCGGAACGGCGGATACCCAACAGATGTTACTGAAGAGCTTGTCGCTGGCCGGCGCCGTGCTGGTGGTCACCCCGCAGGATGTCGCCCATCTGGATGCCAGAAAAGCAATCACCATGTTCACCCGAGCCGGCGTGCCGCTGCTGGGCGCGGTGGAGAACATGAGCGGCTTTCTCTGCCCGCACTGTGGCAAGCCAATCGACATCTTCTCTCGGGTGCCGGCAGAGCGGGCGATCTGGGCGCAGGGCGTGCGCCGGCTCGGGGTGGTTCCGCTCGACCCGGCGGTGAGTGGCGCGGGCGATACCGGACGGCCCGTTATGGTGGATCAGCCACAGTCGCGCCAGGCTGAAGCCTTCCGCGCTATCACGCAACACATACGGCGGGCCTTGCAGGACCTGGAGGAGAATGCATCGTGACAGTAGCAACCACCTGGGATTTTTTACAACCGGAGATCGACAGTATCCGGGAGGCAAGGGGGCGGCTGTATCCGCCAGTGCTGGAGGAGCGGCAGGGTCCGGAGCCGGTCATCGATGGGCGGCGCGTCATAAATCTAGCCTCGAACAACTACCTGGGGCTGAGCTTTCATCCCGACATGATCCGCGCCGCGGTGCAGGCCACCGAGGAGTTTGGAGTCGGCGCCGGAGCAGTCCGGGTGGTGACCGGCACCATGACGCTGCATCGAGAGATGGAGCAGCGTCTGGCCCGCTTCAAGCAGGCCGAAGCAGCGGTCGTCTATCAGTCCGGGTTCACCGCCAACGCCGGCACCGTGGCCACGCTGCTGGGGCCGGAGGATCTGATCGTCAGTGACCAGCTCAATCACGCCAGTCTGATCGACGGAGCCCGCTTGAGCCGGGCGCAGATCACGGTGTATCCCCATGCCGACGTGGACGCGGCGGAAGCGGCCTTGCGAGAGAGCAAGCACCGGCGAAAGCTGCTGGTGACGGATGGCGTGTTCAGTATGGATGGCGACATCGCGCCGCTGCCTGATCTGGTGGAGATCGCGGAGCGGTACGACGCGATCCTGATGGTGGACGACGCCCATGCCTCGGGGGTGATTGGGAGCCACGGACGCGGCACGGTCGATCACTTTGGTCTGCAGGGACGGGTGCCAATTCAGATCGGCACCCTCTCGAAGGCCCTGGGGCTGATGGGTGGCTATGCTGCCGGGGATCAGTTGCTGGCGGACTATCTCTTGAACCGGGCGCGTCCCTTTGTCTTCTCGACGGGACACCCACCAGCGGTGGCCGCTGCTTGCATCACGGCACTCGATCTGCTGGAGCGCGATACGGTGCTGCTCAATCGCCTATGGGAGAACACGCGCTACTTCCAGGGCGAGCTCCGCGGCATGGGCTACGGTCTGGGCCACACGGTAACCCCCATTACGCCGATCATTGTCGGCGAGGAAGAGCGAGCGGTGGCCTTCAGCACCGAACTCTACGAGCGCGGCATCTATGCCCCCAGCATCGCCTTCCCCATCGTGCCGCAGGACACGGCCCGCCTCCGAATTATGGTCAGCGCTATGCACCAACGCGAGCACCTGGATCGGGCGCTCGACGCGCTCCGCGACATTGGGCGAAAACACGGGGTGCTGGTGTAAGCAGCGGCGATTACGGTATGAGCGTCGCTGTACTCGGGTCAGTGAGAGTGGCTGCCACAGCCGCCGCCACCACCACCACAGCCGCAACCACCGCCGGCGCTGGGAGCGTTGATCTTGAAGCCCTGGCCCATCAGATCGTCCGAGTAGTCCATTTCGGCATTGTCCAGAAAGGGAGCCGAGTCGGGATCGACCAGTAGGGTGATACCGCCCAGGTCAATCGTGTTGTCGCCCTCTTCCTGATCGTCGAAGCCCATGGCAAAGTGCGCTGAGCCACAGCCGCAGCGCGACTGGACCATGACGCGAACAGCTGCAGAGTCCTGCTCCTGGCGTCGTGCCTCGGTCGCTTTTTTTAGCTCATCGGATGCGCGGGGAGTCACAGTTATATTCATCGGGATAGCCTCCAGTTGTTCTTCACCATAGCAAAGTTTCACCATCAGATACAGATAGTGCGCTAACTACACGGTAGGTGTAGCCGTTGGTCCAGGCGCCGGTGTGCCGGTGGGACCCGGTACCGGGGTGCCGGTCGGCCCTGGACGCGGGGTGCCGGTCGGGCCGGGTCTCACGCCCCCAGGACGCGGAGTACCGGTGGGGCCAGGACGGGGTGTACCCGTGGGCCCAGGTATCACGCCGCCCGGCCGGGGCGTACCGGTGGGACCGGGCCTGACACCGCCGGGGCGAGGCGTACCGGTGGGACCCGGCCGCGGCGTGCCGGTGGGACCGACTTTGGGCGTGGCAGTGGCGCGCGGCGTCGGCGTGACGGTTGGTGTGCTGGTGGCGCTGCCGCCAAACACGTGCGGATGCGTGGCGAAAAAGGCAGCAGCCAGCGCAACCAGAATGATGAGGACCAGCAGGGCCGGCAGCAGCCACTTGCGGTTCGGGCCGGGAGGGTCATCGCGCACGACAGTTGTTCGATCCATTGCTACGTATGGTACAGGATGTGGGCCGGGTCGCGTGGACCCGGCAGGGTAAGCTAAGAAGTGAGCTATTTCCGATTCGCACTGCTCGGTTGCCTGGGAGGACTGGCGGTAGGACTGGCTGGATGCGGATCGAGCGATTCCGCCCCGCCGTACACCGTCTCGTGCCGCACCCACCGGCTGCCCACTGGGCGTATCCGGGCCGCAGTCACGGTGAACAACACCTCGGCCGTCGCGGGCAGCCCCATCCTGTACGGCCCTGCGTTGCAATGGGTGCGTCATGCCTATCCGCTGCTGCTGCCCGTTCCCGTTCGCGCCGGCGCGGTATCGTATATCGGTCTGCGGGCGCCGCGCATCCACCCCGGCAAGGCGCTACATCTCCTGCTGCGCTTCGCTCCGCCACCGAGTCCGCAGGCGTTGGCCGTGACCGACAGCAGCGTGATCGCCGCCTCCAACACCAACCCATTGAGCACCGCCGGCTGCACTATTACGAGGATGCCATGACAACTGAGACTGTCCTGCCCACCGTTGAGCTGTACTCCGATATTCATTGCCCGTGGGCCTATCTGGCCGTCTACCGGCTGCGTCAGGTCTGGCCGGAGTATCAGGACCGGGTGCGCCTGTCGTTCCGAGCGCTCTCACTGGAACTCAAGAATCGGCGCCCCACGCCCAAGCCCATCCTCGACGTGGAGTTCGACCTGATGAAAGAGCAGGAACCCGACCTGCCGATCCAGCGCTGGCAGGCGCCGGAGTATCTCTTCGTGCCGACCTTCCTGCCGGCCTTCGAGGCGGAAAAGGCGGCGGAACAGCAGGGGGAGGACGCGGCCTGGGAGTTTGCCTGGCAGGTGCGCCTGGCCTTCTTCGATCAGAGCCGAACCGTCTGTATGCGCAATGAACTGAAACGGGTGGCGCGCGATGCCGGACTGGATGCGGAGCAGTTCCTGATCGACTGGGACAGCGGCCGCTTTCGCCGGGAGGTCATCGCCGAAAGCCACCACGGCTGGGAGGAACTGAAGGTTGAGGGCAGCCCAACCTTTATACTGCCCTCCGGCAAACAGGTTCACAATCCCGGCGCCATGCGAGTAAAGCTGGATCGCAACGCCCAGGTCACCGAAAAGCATCCGGCGGACTGTCCAGACGGCGATTGCCTCCAACCGTATCGCGCCATGCTGGACGAGGCCATCGGCCTGGCTGGAGAATCAGAGCGGGATGTCAGTAACCTTCACAACGTTCCCTCGGACTAACCAGACCGCGCTGTTCATCGAGATACCCGGAGAGCTGCTGGCGGCGCTGGGTACCAAGAAACGGCTACCGGTCCACGCCACCCTCAACAACGTCGAATACCGCACCACGGTCGCCGTGTACGACGGCCGATACTATCTCCCGGTGCGCAAGGAAATCCGCGAGGCAGCGGGGCTCAAGGTGGACGACCCGGTGACGGTCACGCTGGTGGCCGATACCGAGCCGCGTACCGTGGAGCTGCCCGGCGACCTGGCACAGGCCTTCGCGACGGACAGGGAGGCCCAGAGCGCCTTCGAGCGGCTCTCGTTCACCCACCGCAAGGAGTATGTCGCCTGGATACAGGATGCCAAACGAGCGGAGACGCGCAGCAACCGCATCGCGAAGACGATGCTCATGCTGCGCGAGGGCAGGAAGGCGCCGTAGTGCACCCCTGTGACTGGACACTCGACACTGTCACCCATGACTTTGAAGCCGGCAGCAGGAGTGCGGACGACAACCCGCCCCGTGGGTGATGTAAACTTACATCATGAGCCATCGAACCCAGATTACCCTCACCGATTCCCAATACATACGACTGAAACACGAGTCGGACCGCACCGGCGTCGGGCTGGCCGAACTCGTCCGCCGGGCCCTGGCCGTTGCCTACGGTGACCCCGCGCGTGCCGGCACCGCCCAGGTGCTCGAGGCAACCTTCGGTGCGTGGCAGGATCGCGAGATCGACGGCGAGGCCTCCGTCGAGCACCTGCGCCCCGGCATGGCACACCGCCTCGGTCGGTGATCGTCGCCGACACCTCGATCCTGATCGATCACCTCCGCGGTGACCCACGGGCCCACCTGATCCTCAAGGGTGCTTTTGAACGGGGTGAACGGCTCGCTGTCTCGGTGCTGACCAAAGTCGAGGTGCTGGCCGGTGTACGGCCCGGCGAGGAGGCGGCCACCCATCAACTCTTCTCCCTGTTCGAGTGGGTTCCCGTCGACGAGGACCTGGCGGACCGCGCCGGAGAGCTGGCTCGTCACTATTTCCGGTCCCATCCCGGCGTGGATCCGGTCGACTTCGTCATCGCCGCCACGGTCGAGCACCTGCATGCCACCCTCTGGACCCGTAACCGCAAGCACTTCCCCCTGTTCCCTGACTTGGCTGATCCCTACACGACCTGATGCGTAGCTGGCTCACAGTGGCCGGGCAGCATTCCCAGCCGGTCTTGTGGGATGAATTATAGGTTTGGTTGACGAACTGTGGGTTTTGGAACTCTGTGGTCTGCTATGCCATTCGGTAGATGTACGCATCCTCGATGAAGACGTGGTTTATGGTGTCGGCGGTAACGCGGACGCCGCTCACCTCGTCGAGACCTGTATGGACCACAGGCCGCAAAGCTTGCACCAGGGGGTCCTGCGGACTGACGACGGTTATATCAGCGAGACTCATCCCGATCGGCGTGGAGCGGAGGATATCGTTCACCTGCCGGTACGCCTCCCTCGGCCCGTCGCTGACGACGACCGAGGATGCGATCACGTACCGCCAGGTCCCTGCCTTCAGAGACCACAACGCAGCGTACACCGGGAACCGGGCGCGGTCGAGGGCACGAAGCAACTCCTCACCCTGGCTGATTTCCCTGCCTACCACAAGGTCTGTAACCATGTCATGACTCCATCCATCGGGTCGGTGACTGCTTGTAACAGCCCCTGCGCCCACTTCTCTTCGTAGATTTGATACCAAGCCTCCTCGGACCAGTCTTTCACTGTTGCTCAGTCCACCGCGAACGCTCCTTTCCCTATCATGCGCGTGTGGTAGGCTTTACGACTGAGACGATAGTTGCTACACTTTGGCAAGCGCGTAGCTAACTGTCGTTGTGCAACGCGTCGGTTCCCGAGTGAAGTCGTCCGCGTATGTGGGCGTGCCGAGTTGAGGGCTGAAAACCTCGTCAAAAGACCCTCGGCTTAGCTCGGGATATTCGTTCTTATGGCTACCTGTATTCGGTGAGCAGTGGACGGACGATGTTTCTGTAGCGCAGGTCGCCAGTCCTACTTGTAAAGTGGGATTCGCCCACCACCATATCAGCGATCTGTAGCACGTCTTCGTGCCGTGAGTCGCGTAAACTCACTTCGCCCACGCGTGTTCTCCCGCCATTGAGGGCTTGGCGCACGCGGCGCGCCACCTCTCGTTTGCTGGACTTATCCTCGTCTCGCTGGTCAACGATTACGTGCTCCACAAAACCGCCGGCCAGATCAAGCGCATGCTCCAGGCCCCGTATGAGTGCGTGCTCATAGGCGCGCTTCTTGATGTGGTCATAATCGACCCTCATCTGTTTGTCAACCACCAGCGAGCAGGTCTGAAAGATTTCCTGGTCAAGACATCGCAGGAATTCCATTCGTGTTTGTTCGTCGGACCTCGACCACTTGATCTCGCGATCCTCCGGCCAATTCTTGCGAGAGCGAAAGCGCTGCACCATTCTCCCTGCCGCAACGTAGTCATCAAGGAGGACGCATCCGATACACAAATGACGCGTCGACCCTTTACGAAACTTCGTGCCGGGGTCACCCGATTCATCGACGTAGATGCGCATACGTTCGTCATCTAACTCCAGTCAAGCAGAGCAGTTTCGAAGAGAATAGAACGGAGCCACCGAGAATGGGTCGGTGTTGCGCGAGAACGCAGAACAGGCAGAGGCCTGATTCGCCAGATCAGGTAGTCGAGCCTGGCTGAAGTATAAGGCAGAAGAGACAAGCTATGCGTGCTGTTTTTCTCGATCTGAATGGGACGCTCGTGATGCCAGTCCAGGCGGAGTCTCCCGACGCATACAGTACGATTCCGGGAGCGGCCGGTGCCATTGCTCAACTGAACAGGAAGGGCTTTCTGTGTCCAGTAGTAACGGTGCAAAGCCGCATTGCCAAGGGGCTGTACACGGAAACCGATTTCCGCGCGTGGTTCGCTTCATGGCAAGAGAGCCTGGCGCGGGAGCGAGCCTACGTTCTGGGACCGTACCTCTGTCCTCACCGATTCGGCTCGTCGTGTCCATGCGCAAAGCCTAACCCTACGCTGTACCTTCAAGCCTCGCGGGAGCATGACATTGATTGCACGCAATCCTATGTGGTGGGAGACACGCTCGACGACATGGTTGCCGCCCATCGTATTGGCGCCAAGGGCTGCCTCGTCCTAACCGGCTGGGGACAGGTGGCCAGAGACCAGGGCGCTGGCCATGCGGTCCACATAGGGTCGGATGTGCGGGCCGTCGCTAACTGGATCATTCAGGATGCACAGTCCGACGAAAGCCGATGTAGAGTCCTCAATTCGTAGCTTCAAACTGACCCACTGGCAACGACATGCTTAATGAGTAATCGCGATCTTCCAGCTGCACTCGCTGTTGACGCGCAGGTAAAACGTGCCGCCCTGGTGCATGTACTCCGTGCCACTATCGGAGGTGGCTAATTCATTGACGCCCGGAATCGTAGTAAACCCCTTCTGCGAAGCAACATCGACGATGAAGTTACCACTACTCCCAAAGCTCCTACAGTCAAAAGACCAGCGCATCTGCCACTCACTGGGCACACGGAAAAGTCTGGACTGATGCTGCCCGCTTCCTGCCTCGCGGTCAACAATCTTGTTGCCTCCATTCGGCCCCCAAGACCCGTGCGCTGCATAAACATGAATTGCCCACGCGCAGCCGGAATTAATGGTGAGGTAGAACGTTCCCCCCTGATGCATATACTCAGTACCGTGGCCACCCGTACTTAATTCATTCACACCGGTACCCTGATCATTTCCAGACTGATCCAACACGTCGACGATGAAATTATCGCGACTCCCGTGACAGTTGAACTGCCACTTCATTTGCCACTCAGACGCCGATATATGGAAAAGGCGAGAGGAGTGGGTGAAGGTGCCAATCGTGTAGAACACAAACCCGTGCCCCCGGGAGGACCGCGCTTGGGCAGGTATCGACGTTACGAGGAGGAGCAGCGCTGTCGCGAGGAATAGGAAACACTTCAACACAAAGTCCTTTCGGTCGCGAGATATTGAGCGTGGCGCGAAATTCGAGTCTTCGCCCCTCCCCCTGCCAACTTATGCCGCCTGCTTTTTGTGCGACGAGAGGCGCTCGACGCGGCGTGAGATGTAGAAGGCCAGGGCGGCGGTGGGCAGTTCGACGAACACGGCTAGCAGGATGGCCTGGGCCAGGGGCCAGCCGGGTTGAGCGGTGGTGACGTCGAACCAGGCGTCGACGATCAGCAGCGTGGCGGTGGCGACGGCGGCCAGTTCCATCTGGCGCTTCTCACGGAAGGCCAGCCAGGCGGTGCGGCCCATGGCCAGGACCAGCAGCACGTCGAAGCCGGCCCACGACAGGTTGTAATGCCGTGCCAGTTGGCGATCCGGCAGCGTCACGCTGAGGATCGCGATCCAGGGAATCAGGATCACGCTAAAGGCCAGGAAGAGCGGCGCGATCCAGCGGGGCGCCAAATTGTCGCCCAGGCGCAGCAGACCACTGGCGCCCGGCATGCTGTCCTCCGGGCTGCAGCCATCCTGCCAGGTGTGAGGAGTCTCTGCCGTCTCCGCGGAGTCTCGCTCCATAGCCGTCACGCTTGCCCTTGCTTTCGTCGCACTGTGGACTCTGCTAGATTCTATCTATTGCCAGGTTTCCCACCATCAGAGATTGGCCGGTATCGGGGTGCTGTCGATTTCTCCGACCGTCGCACACTCTGTCTCCAGCTCCGTAAAGAAACACGTCTCGGCGCCGGTGTGGCAGATCGGCGTTTCGCCGGTGGCGGGCTGGACCTGCGCCAGCAGGGTGTCGCTGTCGCAGTCGACCGTCAGGTGGCGTACCTGGAGCACATTGCCGGACCGCTCGCCCTTGTACCAGAGTTCCTGCCGGCTGCGGCTCCAGAGGTGGAGATGGCCGGTCTGGAGGGTGCGCTCGACCGCTGCACGATTGGCGTAGCCGAGCATCAGCACAGCATGGCTGCTCACGTCCTGCACGATCACCGGGACCAGGCCGCCGCCTTTGTCGAAGTCGATGCGTTCCAGGGCGGGGAGTTGTTCCGCGTTCATAGGACGGGACGGACGGGTACCTGGTGCTCCGCCAGGTAGCGTTTCACCTCGCCCACGGTATAGGTTCCGTAGTGGAAGACAGAGGCGGCCAGCGCGGCATCGGCGCTTCCCTCTTGCAGCGCCTGGCGGAAATCGTCCAGGCTGCCGGCGCCGCCGGAGGCGATGACCGGCACCGAGACCAGCTCGGCCAGGCGGGCCAGCAGCTCGATGTCGTAGCCGGCCTGGGTGCCGTCGCTGTCGATGCTGGTGACCAATAGCTCGCCGGCGCCGCGCTCCACCACCTCCCGCGACCACTCCAGTGCATCCCGTCCGGTGGGCGTGCGACCGCCGTGCGAAAAAACCTGCCAGGCGCCGTTGCTTCGCTTGACGTCGATCGCCACCACGATGCACTGACTGCCGAACGGTTCGGCGCCGCGGGTGATCAGCGTCGGGTCGTGCAGCGCCGCGGTGTTCAGCGACACCTTGTCGGCCCCGGCCAGCAGCACGCGCTCGATGTCCTGCACGGTGCGAATGCCACCGCCCACGGTGAAGGGAATGAAGACCGCGGCGGAGGTACGCTCGACCAGGTGCACCAGCGTGTCGCGCTGCTCGACCGCGGCGGTGATGTCGAGGAACACCACCTCGTCGGCGCCCTGCTGCTCGTACCGGGCGGCGCACTCGACCGGATCGCCGGCGTCGCGCAGCCCCTCGAAATTGATCCCCTTGACCACCCGTCCGTCTTTGACGTCCAGACAGGGAATGATCCGCTTAGCCAGCATGGGCCATCGCCTCTTCCAGCGTGAAGACTTCCTCGTAGAGCGCGCGTCCCACGATCACAGCGTCGGCCCCACACTCCCGCAGCCGTTCGATATCGGCCAGGGAGGAGACGCCACCGGAAGCGATGACCGGCATGCCCAGCGCGGCCAGCCGCTCCAGCGAGGCGAAGTTGGGCGAGGTGAGCGCGCCGTCGCGCTCCACATCGGTATGCAAAAAGCGACGAACCCCCACCTCGATCAGGGCGCGAGCCAGATCGAGCAGGCTCCAGTCGCTGGTCTCGACCCAGCCCTGCACGGCCACCGTGTCGCCGCGCGTGTCCAGCGCCACGATGAGCTGCTCGGCCCGGCTGGCCACCAGGCCGGCGACCAGGTCCAGATCGAGAGCCGCGGTGCCCAGCACCACGCGTCGCGCGCCGGCCTCGAAGGCGTATTCCACATCGGCCGCACTGCGCAGTCCGCCGCCAACCTGGATGGGCGCCTGGGCCGCCATGGAACGAATCAGCTCCATCTGAACCGGACGTCCCAGTCGCGCGCCATCCAGATCGACCACGTGCAGCACCTCGGCGCCCGCCCGGTACCAACGCCCCGCCATGGCCACTGGATCATCGCCGTACATCGTTTCCTGAGCGAAGTCGCCACGCAGCAGCCGCACACAGCGGCCATCCTGCAGGTCGATAGCGGGAATGATCAACATAATACCTGATTATCGCAGGATGGCAGAGGATATAAGGGGAGCGAGATGCTCCCTCAGTGCCGGAGGGCAGCCTATCCAGCCCAAGGGCGCTGCGGACGCGCCGCCCAATGGTGTTGGCGACGGGCCGGCCCACCTTGATAGGTCGCCGGGATGCCCCTACCTATGGGACCCACCGTTGGGCTGGCCGGGCAGGAGCCACGGCCACTACCGGGACCGTGTCTCCGATGGGGAAGGCCTTCGTTAGCAAGAAACTGTTGTCGTAGGGGTCGCGGCTCCTGCCCGACCCGCACTCGAGGTCTCGGGCGCGACACCCTCGCCACGCGCTCGGGCATGATCGCCTCAGCCGGCCTGTCCCCCGCGCCGTTGGGCGGGACAGGCAGCCCGACGGCGCTGGGGATGAATCCCATGCCAACCAGCAGCGCCGCCTCATGACAACCGAAAGCGGATCTGCCTGTCCCCCCGCCACTGGGCGGGACAACACCGGCCCATGCGGACATATTACCTTATAGATAGGCGGATAAACGCCGTACTGCACCATAATGTGCTGATGCTATGCCGGCTGGTCTAGCAAGACTCTAGTAACCCCATGCGTCTCACCTCCCCTTGACTCCGGGCTTCGAATGTGTGGAAAGGCAGTGAAATGGAAGCATCACAGGAAACCTTCTCTCCGCTGCAAATCGCTGAACGTGGGCAGGACAATTTTCAGCATGTCCTGTTCGCCACCATCGCCTATTTAGAGGCACGGGATCTCTCGGTCGAGGACTGGGCACGGTATCTCGGCGAGCGCTTCGCGCCGGGCTGGGGCCATGGGTACGGCGCTAAGGACATCATGGCGCGGGCGGCGCTGAACGTGGTGTCGGCTGGGGCAAGCTTGCGGTCGTTCTCCGGCCACGAGAATTGGGCGGAGTGTGTGGTGGGCGACTGGCCGCCGCAGGGCAAGCTGGCCAGCGACCGTTTCTCACACTTTTTTGGCCTGGAGCAGGCCGACGCGGACCACTTCTGGGAGGTGTTCCGACCCATCGCCGAGCACCTGGGCTTTCACTATGAGTGGAATCGCGAGAGCGAGCAGAAGCTGAGTTTCACCTTCTGGCGGGATGAGGAGTAGCCGCCCTATGGACGCTCCGCAGCGCCCGGCGGACCATGGGGTCGAGCTATCGCCGGTGATTCTGGAGGCGGGCCGGCTCCTGGTGGCGGCTGCGAATCCGGTTAAAGTGCTGCTCTTTGGGTCTCAGGCTCGGGGCGAAGCGCGACCGGGAAGCGACTTCGACTTTCTGGTGATCCTGGCCTCGGTCGAGGATCGCTTTGCCGAGATGGTGCGCCTGCAGCGGTCGCTGCTGCCGTTGAAGATCCCGGCCGATGTCCTGGTGTATTCAATGCAGGACGTGGAGGACTGGGTGGGCGTTCGGCAAACCTTGATCCACCGCGCACTCAAGGAGGGCATCGTTCTCTATGACGCCGCATGATCTGGCGGTAGTGATGCTGATCAAAGCGGCCCAGGATGAAGCGGCGGCAGATCACCTGATGAATGCGCCCAAGGTGGGCGAGGAGACCGTTGGCTTCCACCTGCAGCAAGCCGCCGAGAAGCTGTTGAAAGCAGTCCTGGCCGAGAGGGATATACCGTACGGATTGAGCCACAATCTGCTCTATCTTCTGCAGCTTCTGGAGTTGGGCGGCGCTCGTCCGCCGGCGGAAATGCAAGAGCTGGGGATGCTCAATCCTTTTGCAGTTGCCTTTCGATATGATCTGCTTCCAGATGTTTCAGCCTTTGACCGGGTGAAGGCACAGACTCTGGTCGCCGATTTACGCGCCTGGTGTGAAGCCCGGGTGCCAAGACCTTAATAATCTCGGTACTTGCCGTGCCGCCCTGAGATTTGCGGTCGTGGCATGGTAGACTTCCTGCGAATGGCGGTTGCGCTCGGCCTCCACCCTGGCGGCCTGAAGGATACCGCTTCTACGAATTTTCCTGCAAAGTGTTGATTAGGGACGGTTGTTTTTTCTCCCATGCGATACGGTCAGCATTTTCTTCAAGCACTTCTCCTGGGCGCTCTGGCGGCCTCATCTCTGGCGCTGCCCGCACGGGTGGCGGCGCGCGGTGGCCACCAGACGGGTACTCCCTATATCGTCGTGCTGGACGCCGGGCATGGTGGGTCGGACACCGGGGCGGCGGCGAGCGATACCGAGGTCGAGAAGTATCTGACCTTGGCGGTGGCAAAGGTGGCGGCGAAGGATCTCCAGGCCATGGGCTATCGCGCCTATGTCGACCGCACGCGAGATCAGGCAGTGAATACGCCGCCGCGCGACCTGAACGGGGACGGTCAGATCGACCACGTCGATGAATTCAGCGCGCGCACGCTCTTTGCCAACCGGCATCATGCCGATCTCCTGGTTTCGATTCACTTTGATGCCAGCACCGACCCGACGGTTCATGGGACGCACGGGTATTATTGCCCGGCGCGTCCCTTCTGGCGGCAGAGTGAGAAGCTGGCAAAGCTGCTCACCAGCAGCGTATCCAGTTCGGTCCGGCAGGCCGGATATGGCGACACCAATAACGGTGTGCAAACGGATGTGGCCGATGTGGTGCCGCAGACACGCGCGGATTATCCCTGGTTCCTGGTGCTTGGCCCCTCGGCTCGGCACTTCGTCATCGGGAGCGCCATGCCTGGAGCATTGATCGAAACCATGTATCTCTCCAGCCCACGTGATGCGGCGGCACTGCTGAAGCAGTCGATCATCGATGCTGCGGCTCGCGGGTATGCCAATGGGATCCGCAGGTACTTCGGGGGACAGACGCGACGATAACCTCAGCCACGCGCTCAGTATCCAGCAGCCGTATGCGGATAACCCACCTTCGGCTAGAAGCAGCCATACTCCTTTTCGTGGTGTGCCTGGCTGCCGCGTGGTTTACCGTCCTGGCCCCCCTGTTGAACGCGCCAACCAATACCGCGCAGATCGGTCTGGATTACACGCGCCACTACATGGTGTGGGAGAGCGGGCCGAGCCTGGTGAGCAGCCACACGCTCGCTCTCCGACAGCTCGGCGCGGCCATGCACAGCAGCCTGCCTCCGCCCACCCAGCACGACGTCAACGTGCCGGATTTGATCCACCGCTACGGAGCGAACCGATCGGTCGACATGGTGGTGGTGCACGGTGTGTTCAACTCTTTGCCGCCCGATGAGGGTGTCGTCGTTCGAGGGACGGTCGTGGTGCTGGTGGACGCGCGAAGCACTCGCGTCTTGCTCATGACATTTTGAGGATAGAGATAGTTGGCACGGCCAGCTTTTGGTACGATTCACAGGATAGATGACCCCATGATGAAGGTGAGAATGAAACGTTTGCTGGTTCCACTGCTCCTGTTTTCGGTTATTTGGGGGGCGGTACCCACCACCGCCGGCGCCACGTCGGCCGTCCAAGCGGTCAGTGCAAAGTATCTGTGTATGATCGTGCTGGACGCAGGGCGCCCGGACTATATCTCCCTGAATCTGGGCTCGATGCCCAACATGCGCGCCTTGCTCCAGCACGCCCACCAGTACGACCGGGCCTGGGTCGGTGACCTGATGAGCATTACCCCGCCGGGTCACGCGGTCATCGGCAGCGGTTCCTTCCCCAAGGACGACGGCGGCATCGTGAACTGGGATTGGGGCATTCACAGCACCGGGAAGATTTCGCCGACCTTTCAGGATGTAAAGAACTATCAGAACGGCTATGCCTTCAAGGTCATCAGGGATTCCGGTACTCCCACCCTGTCCGGCCTGATCCGCCACAAATATCCCAACGGGGTGGTGATCGCCGGAAGTGGCGCGCACTTCCATGCCGCCGGCCCGATGGGCGGTCCGGACGCCAGTTGGATCTTCTCGTACGATCGCGAACCTAACGGAAATTGGGCGCCGTTCACCCTGGGACCACATCCGGTTCCCGCCAACCTGTTGCACGATCCCTCGTTGCAAGAGCGGCTGACCAGCAGCAACAACAGCACGCTTCCCTTGACCTACGATCCGATACCGCTGGGCAACCAGGACAGCCTGGTGATGAAGTTCGGGATCAAGACCTTGAAGCAGTACCGGCCCCGTGCCATGATGCTCAACCTGCCGGAGGTCGATACGGTCGGCCATTGGTCGTCCAAGTGGTACGCAGAGGAGGCACGGCTGTACCGATCCTTCGACCGCGATCTGGGCCAAATGATCAACGCCTACAAACAGGCGGGTATTTATAACCAGACGCTCTTCGTGGTCACCGCCGACCATGGCATGATTCAATACCATCATCGTGTGATCGATCGGACCGCCGTGGTCAGCCAGATTCAGGGGTTAATTGGCCGGCATGGCATCATCCTGACCAACGGCGGCGGCAAGGGTGGTCCCACCATGACCTCGATCTGGCTGAAGAACATGGCGAACAACCAACGGGTGGCCACCGCGCTCTACACCCACCACTACGACAACGTCTCCGCCATCTACTACATGACCCACAACGGCAGCCACTACGCCTACAAGATGGCGGGATGCGAATCGTGTCCGCCAGACCTGGTGAAGACCTATGACTACCTGCTGAGCACCGAAGCCGGGCCAACCGGAGAAGATATCGCCATCCTGCTGCGCGAAAACTCGGCCAACAGCGGCCTGCCGATCATGTTTGGACGCCATGGTGGCGCCGACTGGGGATCACAGCACATCACCCTGATCTTTTCTGGCCCGGGGGTGGCGCCGGGCGTATCGCATGACCCGGCACGGCTGGCCGATATTGCCCCGACCATCGAGCGCTTCATGGGGATCAAACCGCAAGCCCGCGACGGCCTGGTGCTGGCGGACGCGTTTTCCAGCCCGATTGCGGCCGACACGGCGGCCCAGAATGCCTCGGATGCGACACAGACGGTGTTTGTGAACGCACTATCACAGCGCGCGCAACACGACATCTCACTGGAGAAGCAGAATCTACTGCCCAATTCGATTCCGTCCGATGAGGTCATCATCCACTGGAAGCGCCGGCTGGCCGTGACCATTACCTCCGCTGCGGTGTTGATTGGCACGGCCATCGGCCTGGCCTGGATGGTGGTCGAGGTACGGCGTAAAGGTACCGGGCTGGCCTGGACGGAGTAGGCGCCTCGCTACCGATTGGTTGCCGTATACGGAGTAGTCTTGCACTCCACCTGGTGCACCGGGGTAGCGCTGGGCGGCAGCTTGCAGCGGTAGACCGGGGGCGGGAGGTGTGGCCAGGTGCCGAATCCGGCGGAGTCGTACGTCGACTGCGCTTGCATCCCTTCGACATCGGCGGCCAGGGTGGGGGCGATGGCCTGCTGTGGGTCGGTTTCAAACTTGGTGGGGTTGATCAGCGCATCCGCCAGGATCACACCATCGCGGTGAATGGGCGGCAAGCCGAGCAGACGCTCGATGGTTGGTGTGAGATCGATTGACCGCGCTCCAAAGCTCGACTGCGCGCCCACCCGGATGCCCGGTCCGGACAGAATGAGCGGAATATGCTGTACCTTCCAGGTGGGGCCGCCGTGCGTGCCCTTCCAGGTGCCCTGCACATTGCGCGGCACCACCGTATAGTTTTCGCGGTAGAGCACCCAGATATCCGGGCCGTTCTGGCCGGCCGTGGTGTTCACCAGATACTGCAGGGCAGCGGCGGCCTGCTGATTGACCAGCCACGTGAGCGGCGATGCCGGCAGGTAGGTGAAGTCGTTGCCGGTGCGAGAGCGGTAAAAGACGGCGTCCACGTGCTGTGGCTTCATGGCCACCACGCGCTCCGCTCCTGCCTTGGCCTGGGTTGGATCTTTGAGCCAGATGGCGCCGCCATCACCATCGGCCCGCGCCACCCCGGCAGCCGTACCACCGGCCGCAACCTGCACCGATCCCCAGTTGTGCGCGGCGTGTGACTGCATCATGGCGTGATCGGAGGTGATGATGAAGTCGGTGCGGTTCAGCAGACCAAGCCGCCGGTAGATGGCCTCGATCCGGCCGATACCCCGATCGATATTGGTCATAAGCTTCCGGTAGAGAGGCCTGTCCGCCGGCCCTTGCCAGTGCCCCCAGGTGTCGATCTCCGGAAGGTTGAGCATCAGCAGTCGCGGCCGGACCTGCCGAGCCACGATGCCGGCGTAGTTGAAGGCCCAGGTATCCTCGGCGCCCATCGGGAGCGGGCGCGGGACGGTGAGGCTCGCTCGCTCCGCTGGACTGAGCGGTGGTGGCGCATGCAAAAAGGCCGGGATGAATTGCGTGTTGGTGAAGCGGCCATACAACTCGTAGTCCGCTGAGCCACCTCCCAATCCCACCGCCGCGTAGTCCTTGTGTCCACTGCCCACCACCGAGATGGCCTTCGGGATGAACTGATGGAGCCGCGTCGCGATGCTGGGGACAGAGAGGTTCTTCAAGACCGGATCGATTGCGTGGTTGGCGAGCAAGGTGCGGAAGTCGATCGTCCTTTTCGTCATAGGATCGGCCCAGCCAAATCCCATGAAGCCATTCTCCCGTGGCAAGGTCCCGGTGCCCAGGGTGACGTGCACATCCGGCGTGCTACTCATCAGCTCCCCTACCCAGGCTCGGTTATAGACCACCCCGCGCCGCATAAGAGCACGAATGTGGGGCAATTGGGCCAGCGAGTAGTACGAGGCGCGACCGGCATCGATGATGATGACTACCACGTAGTGCCGTGGCGGCGTCGGCTCACGGACTGGACCGGTCGAGACAGTAGGGGTGGCGGCGGCCGTAGCGGCCGTGGTGGTGGGTCCGGCCGCGACCGGCTTTGAGGTGGCCGCCGCGGTAGCCGGCAACGCGGTGTTCGTAGGTGAGGCTCCGGGTGACGCCATAGCCGTCGGATATTGCGGCGCGCCGGAAGCTCCTGCTGCCAGTCCACGATGGGGCGAGAGGGTCTGGAAGGCGAGGAATACGGGGAGCAGGAGCAAAACGAATGGCGTGAGCCGGGCAAAACGAGCGGGCAGTGCAGGGCCTCCGAGGGTATGGACGCCTGATGTCGCCATAACGGCGAATCTCTGCATAGTGTACCCGATAGTGAGCCGTAGGTGGGGAGCGCGACGAGGAAGGCCAGCGCCAGGCCGGCCTTCCTCGCCTTCGCGGGGCAATCGCTACTTGGTCGGGGCGATACCCACGGGGGACGTCTGTCCCTTGAACACCCACTTATTGCCGACCACGGCGTAGATGCTGATGATACGGTCCCCGGTGTCACCGTTTTTATCGAACGTCGTCAGACCGGTGGCGCCATACCAATGGGCTTGTTTGACGTAGGCGGAAACCATGGCACGCTTGTGCAACATCGTTCCCCGACTCAGCATACCGGCTTTATGAGCCAGCATGATGGCCTTGAGCGCCACATTCGCCGCGTCGAAGGACGTCGCGTCGTACGCCTCAATGGCGAAGTGAGGATACGCTCTCTGGTACAGCACTTTAAAGTGATTACCAGATCTCGACACATCAGGACCAACCGAGGTCGCATAGTTGTTCTGCGATCCCAGCCCGGTCTGATCGATCCAGGTCTGGTTGAAGAGCGCGTCGCCGCCGACCAGGAGACCATGATATCCGCGGGTGTGCAGCAGACGAGCGAAGCTGATGGCGTTCTGCGAGTCGCAGCCACAGTACACGGCCTGCGGACTCTTGCTCTTTACCTCGTCGGCCACCGCGGCGGAGGTGGAGCTGATGCTGGCCGCGTCACTGGGGTCGATGTGCCCGCTACCGACCTGGGTCATTCCCAACTTGCTGGTGGCGTAGGCTTGCAGCGCCGAGGCCAGACCGGCCCCATACTGCTGCTTATCGTCGACCAGGAAGTACTTGCTCACTTTCAGCACTTTGTTCATGTAGATCGCCCCGGCGGGTCCCTGCAGGAAGTCCGTGGTCACGGTGCGGAAATACGTGACAGTCTTGAGCTGGTGGCTATACGTCGCCGGCTCCTGAGCGGCTCGCGACGTGGGCGAGGTGAGCGTCGGACTGGTGTTGGCGGGGCTAATCATCGCCATGCCTGCCCGGTTCAACACCGGCTCGGCAACCAGCGCGGCGCCGGAGTTCAGGGTGCCGATCAGGGCCAGCGTGTCGGGCTGCCCCAGGCACTGCAACGCATTCTGGCGGGCTATGCTCACGTCGTAGTTACTACCATCCGACCGGGCATAGTCGTACGGAATCGTCGGGCGCAGGTTCATGTGGGCCGCCAGGAACCGAGCCTTCCACTGACTAACCGCCAGATTGACCCCATTGTTGATGCCCTGGGACAGGCCGCGCAGGGCGGGGACGCCAATCGGCGTCGAGGTGCACAGCCGTACCGACATCATGGGCGCCGAGCTGTGCGCAGCGTAGGTGCGGCCACCGGCAAAGCCGAATGACCCGATGATCACCAGCGCGCTGCTGAGATACAAAAGTCGCTTCATGCATTCCTCCAGGAGACGATTTGCTCTCCAAAAACTCATGCTCCGCCCTCGAGCACCTGGGCCAGACGCGCGGAGCAACTCAGTGTTAATCCACGTTCGCTTCAACTCCTCCTTTATTGCCCTCCTTTCGTGCCACGAAGATCAGTGGGCACTTCCTCCACTAAAAAGTTCCGGTGCCTGCATCTTACGCGCCGGGTACCCTCCTGTCAATGGAACGAATGGCGCCGGCCAGACGCAACAGGCTAGAGATACATCCGGAACCAGTCCGCGATGAAGCCCAGGCGTTCCAGGCGGCGAGACGGCTTACCTCCGCGAGAGAGGCCGTGGCTCTCTTCGGGAAAGCGGACGAAGCGAGTGGGGACGCGCAGGCGCTTGAGCGCGGCGAACCACTGCTCGCCTTGATCGATCGGGCAGCGATCGTCTCGTTCGCTGTGCATGATCAGCGTTGGCGTGTGCGCCTGGCTCGCATACTTGAGCGGCGACATGGCCCAGAGCCGTTCCGGGTCTCCCTCGGGTGTGGCTTTCATCCACTCACCACGGGTCGAGGCCCAGTCGCTGCTGCCTCCCTGACTGACCATGTTGCAGATGGAGCGCTCGGCACAGGCCGCGGCGAAACGATCGGTTTGGCTGATGATCCAGTTGGTGAGATAGCCGCCATAACTGCCGCCGGCCACGCCGAGACGGTGCGAGTCCACCCAGGGCAGCGCACTGACCAGGTTGGCGCCGGCCATCACGTCCTGATAATCGACCGTGCCCCAGGCGCCGATAATGCTGACCTCAAACGGCTGGCCGCATGACGAACTGCCGTGCGGATTGCAGTAGAACACGCCGAATCCCGCCCCGGCCAGAAACTGGAACTCATGAAAGAAGGTCTCGCCGTAGGCGGCGACCGGGCCGCCGTGGATGTAGACGATCAGCGGATACCGCTGGCCCTCCTGATAGTGCGCCGGCTTCATCAGCCAGCCGTCGATCTCGGCGCCCTCGGCGCCCTCAAAGGTCAGGTGCTCCGGCTCCACCGCCTGCACCCCGGCCAGTGGCTCAGCATTGTGCGACGTGACCGTCCGGGCAGTGACCGGCGTGCCCCGTTGCGACGCCCTCTGCAGTGCGATCTCCGCCGGATGCATAGCATCGGATACGGTGTAGGCCACCACGCCGCCGGCCACCGAGAAGTCCATGACGTGGTGGCGGCCCTCCGTGACCGGGCAAGCCTGGCCATTCCAGCGGTAGAGGTTGGAAGTTCCGCGCTCCGAGACCAGGAAATACAGGCCATCTTCCCGCCAGATCAGCATCTCCTCACCAGCCATGCTCCAGTCGCTGCTGAGCGAGCTGCCCACCTCCAACTCGACGCCATCCAACAGGTTGCGAAGATCATCGCCCGTCCGGGAGATACTCCAGAGCCGCGGGAAATAGGTCGACTCCCGATCAGGCGGTTCGGCGTAGCCAGTAAAGGCAATCCGGCTGCCATCCGGGCTGAACACCGGCAGCATCCACAGTCCCTGGCCGTCGGTGACACGCCGTGGCTGTCCTCCCCGGCTCGGAACGATCCAGATGTCTGAGGTGGCTTCGAGATCCCACTCGGGCGAACGGTTCGCGGCAAACGCCAGGTGCCGGCCATCCGGCGACCAGGCCGGCGAGTGGTCATTGAAGTCGCCATCGGTAGCCTGCCGCACCTCACGGGTCTGTATAGTGACCACACAGATATGCGTGCGCCGGTCCTCTATGAGGCCCACGCCGTCGAACTTGTACTTGGCGCGCTCGATGATCCGAGTCTTGGCCGCCGCCTTCTGGCCGCCCGTGTCTTCCGGCTCCTCGCCGGTCGGGATACGGCCGGTAAAGGCGATCTCGGCGCCGTCCGGCGACCACACCGGCGCTCCGGCGCCAAGCTTTTCCTCGGTCAGGGCCAGCGGCTCACCACCGGCGGTGGAAATCAGATAGATCTGAGCCTTCCCTTCACGCCCGGACAGAAAGGCCAACCGGCGCCCATCGGGCGACCATCGGGGCGCAGAGTCCTTACCGCCGGCCGTGTACTGGCGGCTCTCCCCATCCGACCAGAGATAGATGTTCGACACATAGTCGTTCTGGTCGCGGTCGAGACCTTTGACGACGTAGGCGATGCTCTGACCATCCGGCGAGAGTTGGGCATCGCCCACCAGCTTCAGATTGAATAGATCGTCGGCGGACAGAGGACGGGTATTAAAAGGATTCATCATGCCTGATTGTATCGGTGCCCTTCCAGATACATGGACCAGAAGGGAGTGGGGGATCAGCGGAAAGGCGGTGTAGGATTGTGATAGTAGGTGAGTTGCGCGGAACGCGCGGGAGGACAGCAGCATGGATACCACTGCCGTGGCCAGTGAGCAAGCGGAAGAACCGGCACTTGACCGGCAGGTGGAGCAGGGAGCGACCTGGCCGGCCGAGCTCTATGAGAACCTCATCCGCTCGGCGCTGGGCGAGGATGCACTGAATCAGGATCGACTGATCGCCGGATCGTTAACTGGAAACGAAGTGCTGCGCGCCTATGCCGTGGGACGCGTCAGCCGTGAGATGGATCAACGGGAGCGCACGCTCCAGGCGCAGGGCCGCGCCTGGTTCTCCATAGCCGGGGCGGGCAAAGAGGTCATCGGCTGGGCGTTTGGCCGCCACCTGACCCGGCACGACCCCAAGATGCCGTACTATCGCGACCGCACGCTGCTGCTCTGCAGCGGAATGTCGCCCGAAGAGATGTTCCGGCAGACCGTGGGCGCCGCGACCGATCCTGCCTCCGGCGGCCGACAGATGCCCAGCCACTGGGGCTACCGTGCCGGTGGCGTGGTCTCACAGTCCAGTCCCACCGGCTCGCAGGTTTTGCCCGGCACGGGCCTGGCCGAGGGCATTGTCCATGCGACGGAGGCGGGCCTGCCGCTGGCCGAGCCGTGGCAGCCCGACTCGGTGGTGTACGTGTCGATCGGCGATGGCACCACGGCCGAGGGTGAGGTGGAAGAGGCGCTGCGGCAATCCGTCCGCACTCACGCACCGGTGATCTTTCTGGTGGAGGACGACAAGTACGCCATCTCGGTCCCGGTCACCTGGGCCATTCCCGGTGGCGACGCCTCCCGGTTCTATGCGCACTACCAGGACGACGGCATGCTGGTGCTCAAGTGCGACGGAACCGACCCGGTGGAAGCGGATAGCACAGTGGCCAGGGCGGTTGAGTACACCCGTGCCCGCCGCGGCCCCGTCCTGCTGCACGCCATGGTGACGCGTCCCATGTCTCATTCCTCCACCGACACCCAGGATCAGTACCGTACGGCGGAAGACCTGGCCGAGGAGGCTGCCCGCGACCCGCTGCTCCGGCTGGCCACCCTCCTCCGCGAGTCCGGCGTTCTGGACGACGAGCATCGGGCGACGCTGGACAGCGCCGCGGCACGGCTGGTGGCCGGCGCCGCTCATCAGGCGGTTGACGAGCCGCGCCCAGACCCGGCCACCATTCTCGATCACGTCACGGCCGGCGACCTGCAGCGGCGCGCGCCCGAGCAGCCGCCGGCGGAGCAGAGTGAGCCGGTCGAGATGCGCTATGCGCTCAGCCGGGCGCTCAAAGCCGCCATGGAAGCCGACCCCCGCATCGTGGTCTACGGCGAGGACGTCGCGGACAGCGATTTTCCTGGACTACCAGGCAAGGGCGGCGTCTTCCATGTGACACGCGGCCTGCAATACGCCTTCCCGGGGCGGGTCTGGAACAGCGCGCTGGCGGAGGCGACCATTATCGGTACCGCCATGGGGCGCTCGCTGGCCGGCTGGCTCCCAGTGGTGGAGATTCAGTTCCGCGACTATCTCCATCCTGCCTGGCAACAATTGATGGACGAAGCCGCCACCCTGCGCTGGAGGTCGAACGGCGACTGGACCTGTCCGATGGTGATCCGCATGGCGTACGGCGGGTATCTGGGTGGGGCCGGCGCACTCTGGCACAGCGAGGCAGGCGTGGGCATGGTATCCGGTATCGCCGGCATCCGGATCGTGTGCCCCTCCAACGCGACCGACGCCGCGGGGCTGTTGCGCACGGCCTGCGAAAGCGACGATATCGTGCTCGTCCTGGAGCCCAAGGCGCTCTACGCCCGCAAGGCGCCCTATCCGGGCGACGATTACCGCGTTCCCCTGGGCGTGGCGTCAACCCGACGGGAGGGCAGCGATGTCACGATCGTGGGTTGGGGCAATCTGGTCCCGCGTGCGCTGCAAGCAGCGGAGCAACTGGCGGACGTGGGCATTGAGGCCGAGGTTATCGATCTGCGTACGGTCGACGCGGGATGGGATGTGCCCACCGTGCTGGCCTCGGTGGATCGGACCGGCTCGCTGCTGGTGGCCGAAGAAGACCGTCTGACGGGCGGTTTTGGCGGTACCATCGCCTCCCGCGTGGCCGAAGAGCTACCGGGGGTGCTAATCGCGCGGCTGTCCGCCAAGGATTGCCGCGTGGCCTACGGACCAGAGGGTGAGCGCGCCGTTCTGCCCCAGATCGACGACCTGGTAGCGCGCGCCAGGCGCCTGGTCGAAGAATAATATGGTCATACGTCCCTAATTTCGTCAATTTTCCCGTAGGATGATACACTTACGCACCTTGCTACGTTATGATTTTAAGAGGTGTGCTGCGTTTCCCGGTGTGTATCGCCGGGAGCAAGGGAGTGGTATGACTGGCATGTGCTGTACTTGTGGCGCCCTGCGGGGCGAAGCATGACACGGCAGCGTGGAAGCTGGCCGCTCACGCTGTGTCTCCTGGCAACGCTGCTGGGAGCGAACATGAGCGTGTCCCAGCGAACCTTTGCGCAGCAACAGCCCGCTCCGCCGTCGCAGCAAGCTGTGCAGGGGGCGCTGAAGGCCACGCCAGCGCGCGGTCATTCCGGCGATATCATCTATATCTCTGGTGGAGACTTCCCGCCGCATATTCGCCTCTCGTTGATGATGGGCTGCCCCAACTGGCTGGTGGGGGCGCAACAAAAGTCCCACAACGTCGAGTTATACGGCCCAGGCCCAAGGACCAACGCCGATGGTGAGTTCTCCGGGTATCCCATCAGAGGCTTGTCGTTACGAGGCCTTGCGTTCTCCGCCTGCCAGATCTACACGCAGTTCGGCGCCAATACCTTTGGACCGGACATTCCGGGGAGCTACTATATCTTGCAGCGCGGAAAAGCTCTGAGACCCTGTGACACCCATGTGTGTGCCAGAGTCGTGCCCTCGCCGCAACGCGTCCACTCCGGTCTGGTGGAACACATTGCGATCGAGCAGGGATGGCCGGGGGCCACGGCGGATATCAGTATCGCGTATCCCGGTAGCGCACCGCACCAGTTGCAGAGGAAGCTCGACTGGGAGGGCAACGCGGACATAACCGATCGCGTGCCGGCGCCGTTCGCCGGCGCCTACCGAGCCCAGGTAAAGGTGTCGTTCCACTTCGCGCGAGCGGCCGGCAATGCCTTTACCACCTTTGCGGTGGTCCATTAGACCGGCAGACCTCCACTCCTCCGATCAGGAACCGTGACAAATCGATGCGACTGTTTCCATCCCTGGTACTCTCACTATTCGCCTCGCTGGCCGGCAGCCTTCTCCTGCGCCGGCTCTCCGGCGTATCCACCCCTGGCGGCGCAGCGGACCCGGCCGGCAAGGTCGGAGTGCAGGTCATGGTGATCGTCGTCCCGGTGATCGGCAATAGCGGCAATTACCTCGGCGGGCGCCCCCCCTCCCCCTAACCCCCTTGTATGTTGAATGGTGGAGTGATCCGCGCGGGCACGATAGACCGTTACCCCCTGGGTCGTCCGAGGCCGTGGGAGAGCTTGGGTCGTCGTACCCGCCCATCTTGTGATCAAACCCGAACAGTTGCCTGGGCCGGCCCGAGCCCGTATCTGCAAGGATGGGTCCACGATCACGCCATCCGTCCGAGGAGCGAACTGATGGAGTCTGACACGATTGTTGGCATTGATGTGGCCAAGGACCAGCTGGAGATCGCGGTCTGGCCGGAGCAGACCCACGGGCAGACCGCACGGGACACGGCCGGCTTGGCCGAGTTGGTGCGCCGCCTGCGGGAGGTGCAGCCCCACCTGGTGGTCATGGAAGCCACCGGCGGCTACGAACGCGAGGTGGTGGCGGCGCTGGCGGCCGCACAGCTCGCGGTGGCTGTGGTCAATCCGCGCCAGGTCCTTTGACTTTGCCAAGGCCACCGGCCGCCTGGCCAAGACGGATGCCATCGACGCCGAACTGATTGCCCGCTTCGCCCAGGCAGTGAAGCTGGAGTCCCGTCCGGTTGCCGATGCGGAGGCGATGGCGCTTGATGCCCTGCTGCAACGGCGACGACAGGTGGTCGAGATGCGGGCCAGCGAGAAAATACGGCTGCAGCAGGCAGCGACGGATGCGGTCCAGCAGCGGATCACCGATCATATCGTCTACCTGGACCGTGAACTGGAGGAGGGGACGGGGGAGAGGGGGCAGCGGGCACGAAGCTATCCACCACCGTACGGCCCCGTACATGTTCCCCACCTCCTTAGCGGTGCGCCCGAATCTTCTGATCCTCGACCCTGGCCAACAAGAGCAGGGATGCTTCGCGCTGACGCGGGAGAATCGCGACGTCGGCCACAAACTTACCCTGGCGGAACTTCATCCCGATGAAGCCGGTTCCGCCGCCCGCGGTGGAGATAAAGCCGGTACTCTCGTCGCCCACGGTGGGCAGCGCGAGTGCGCGATACTTCCCACAGCAGAGTACGTTTTGCACGGCTACCCGGTATCCCCAGTGGGCCCCGACCGGCCCGGCATATTGATCCAGCTTGTTACCTACCTCGTCCAGGATGCCGATATCGTGGCGGGTAAAGAGCGCCTCGTAGCTGGCAAGCCAGCCATGGGCGTTCAACCGAGCCATCGAGACGTGGTAGGTCCGGGCGATGTACCATTCCGGGTGATAGACGGTCGAGGTCACCACATAGCCCCGGCGCAAGTTGTGCTGCTCCAGCGCCAGGCCCTGCAGCCCATGCGCGGCCTGCGTTTGAGTTACACCAAACGCAGCGAGCGCCGCGCTGAGAACCATGAGGCGGCGGAATACGATCAGGGTGGTCTTTGTCACGCTCTTTCCTCCACGGGGGGGACAGTCATAACGGGTGGGGACTCCATATTGCCATGCCGGGGTGGAACTTCTCCACTGTCGGACGGAATAGATACGGGTATGCCATGTGATGCTCACCACCAGGTGCACCGTAACCTTTGAAGCATACCTCCTTCACAGGTACTATTGGCGTGATGCGCAGGAATAATACTCTCATGACCGTCCTGTCGATCAACCACGCTCCCGTTCTTCCCAAGGACTGCCATGACCACTCCGTCACCCGTTCGTGTGCTCATTGCCTCAACGCTTGAAGCCGAACATGTGCAGCGCATCGCCGGCGTGGATCGGAGGATCGACGTCCTCTATGCGCCGGAAATCTTGCCTGTTCCGCGCTACACCGCCGACCATCACGGCCCCAAGCGTGATCTGACCGAGGCGCAGATGGAACGCTGGCGCTCGATGCTGGCCTCGGCGGACGTGAGCTTCGACTTCGACTGGTGGGCGCCGGCCGGCATGCCGCGCAACTGTCCGAAGCTTCGTTGGGTGCAGGCAACCAGCGCCGGTATCGGCGCCTTCATGGAGCGCACCGGGCTCAACAGCTCGGACATCGTCTTCACCACGGCGGCCGGGGTCCACGCCATTCCATTGGCGGAGTTTGCCCTGCTTGGCGTGCTGTACTTGCTGAAGGATGTGCCTGCTCTCACGCGTTGGAAAAGGGCGCATCAGTGGGAGCGTTACACGACCAGATCGCTTACCGGCAGGCGTGTAACGGTCGTGGGTCTGGGCGAAGTCGGACGGCACGTGGTTGCGATGTTCTCAGCGCTGGGCGCCGAGGTCTGGGGCGTGGGAAGAGATGGCGCTACCTATAGTCTTCCCGCAGCGGCGGGTGTGGTTGCCGTGAGTGACATGGAGGCTATCCTCTCCGATACCTACGCCCTCGTTCTGTGCTGCCCGCTGATCCCAGAAACTCACGGGCTCATCAGCGAACATCGTCTTCGACTCCTGCCGGCCGGGGCGGTGGTCGTCAATATCTCGCGCGGTCAGGTGATCGACGAGCCGGCGCTGGTACGCGCCCTGGATGATCACCACCTGGGCGGGGCCTGTCTCGATGTCTTCGCCGCGGAACCTCTCCCAGCCGATTCGCCCCTCTGGGACATGAGCAACGTCATCGTCTCGCCACACTCGGCGTCCACCGTGGACCGGGAGAACGCGGCGCTTACCGACCTCTTCTGCGACAATCTGCGACGGTGGTTAGACGGCCAGGCGCTTCGCAACGTGTACGTCTCCAGCCGCGGCTACTGATACGACGCGGCCCCTTGCAACTGCTCTTCAACCACCTGGGGATCGGCCAGCCAGCAGGCCGAGGTATGCCCGGCTCCTACCGTGAAGTCGGGAGGGGTCTGTCCGTGGCAGATGCCCATGGAATGCGGACAGCGGGGATGGAACCGGCAGCCAGACGGGGGCTTTGCCGGATCAGGAACCTCTCCCGACACCGCGTGGGGCAGCCGGCCAACGTTGTCGACCGATGGGATAGCGGCGATCAGTGCCTGACTGTATGGGTGCTGAGGCCTGGACCACAGTTCCCGCGTCGCGGCGGTCTCCACGATCTTTCCCAGGTACATGACCGCCGTACGACGCGCGATATGGTGGACAATCGCCAGATCGTGCGATATCAGTAACATTCCGACTTGCAGGTCGCGGGCCAGCTCTGTGAGGAGATTTGCCACCTGCGCCTGTACCGACGCATCGAGCGCGGAGAGCGGTTCGTCCAGAACGATGATGGACGGGTCGGTTGCCAGCGCCCGAGCGATAGCCGCTCGTTGCCGCTGACCTCCGCTCAACTGGTGCGGATATCGGATCATGGCCTCAGCCGGAAGTCCAACCTGGGCGAGCAATGGCGCCACGCGCTCGTGTCGGTCCAATCGCGGCTGTCCGGCTACCGCGGGCAAGCCATCCGCGATCTGATCGCCGATGTGCCGGCGGGGATTCAAGGAGCCGAAGGGGTTCTGAAAGACCATTTGCAGCCGGACCTGCTCCGCCGACCGGGCACGGTACCCAAGCGGCTGCACCGGCCGTCCCTCGAAGAGCACCGTGCCGGACTCCACCGCGATCAACCCACAGGCCGCACGCGCCAGGGAAGACTTGCCACAGCCGGTTTCCCCCACGAGTCCCACGATCTCCCCCGCGTCGACCTCAAGATCGACACCGGCCACCGCCCGCACCGTTGCGCCGCCAGCCCTGGTGTGTTCGACCACCACATCGTGCAGCTCCAAGACGCTCATCGGACCGCCTCGGTCGCAAACGGATCCACCACGCATGCCGACCGGTGCGCGTCTCCCACCTCGACCAGATCGGGCACGGTACCCTGGCAGATGTTCTGAGCATACGTGCAGCGCGGGTGAAAGGGGCAGCCTCCCGAACGGCTGGCCGGGCTGGGTGGCGCCCCCCTGATGGGAACCAGTGGCTGCTCCCATGAGCCTGCCTCCCGACTCCCTCGACCCGATCCCCGATGACACCGCTCGGATCGCGCATGCCTCCTTTCCTAAAGGCACCCTGGCGCTGGTGGTGCGTGAGGTCCTCGGCACCATCTACCACGATGGCATGTTCGCCGATCTCTTCCCCTCGGTGGGGCAGCCGGCGTTGGCCCCCTGGCGTCTAGCACTGGTCACCATTCTGCAATACGCCGAGCACCTCACCGATCGTCAGGCAGCGCATGCGGTGCGTGCGCGCATCGATTGGAAGTATGCCCTGGCCTTGCCACTCGAGCATGCGGGCTTCGAGTTCACGGCGCTGGCCACCTTTCGGGAGCGGCTGGTCGCGGGCGGCGCCGAGGAGCGATTGCTGTGGGCGCTCCTGGAGCAGTGCCAGGAGCAGGGACTGCTGCGGAAACGGGGACGGATACGGACCGACTCGACGCATGTGCTGGCAGCGGTGCGCAGCCTGAACCGGGTGGAGTTGGTGGGCGAGACGCTGCGTGCTGCCCTGGAAGCCGTCGCGGTGGCGGCACCCGACTGGTTGCGTGGGCAGGTGACCGCCGAGTGGGCCGAGCGCTATGGCCGCCGGGTGGAGGAGTATCGGTTGCCAGAGGGCGAGGAGCAGCGCCAAGCACTGGCCGAGGAGATCGGCCGGGACGGCGCCCACCTGCTGCGCGCGACCCGCGGGGAGGGAGCGCCGTCCTGGTTGTCTGAGCTCCCCGCCATCGGGTGTCTGCGGCAGGTCTGGACCCAGCAGTACGACCAGCCGGAGACCAGCCCCCGCTTCCGCCCCACCGACGCTTTGCCACCGGCGCATGACCTGATCGCCTCGCCCTACGATACTGAGGCACGTTGGGGCAAGAAGCGCCAGGTGCGGTGGGTGGGGTACAAGGCGCACGTGACCGAGAGCTGCGAGCCGGACCTGCCGGCGTTGATCACCGGGGTGGAGACGACCCCAGCACCGGTGCCCGATCAAGCGATGGTGGAGCCAATCTGGGAGGACCTGGCGGCGCGTGACCTGCTGCCGGGGAAACACACGGTAGATGCCGGTTATATGGATGCGCCGGCTCTGGTCGAGGCCCAGCAGCGGGAGATCACGCTGATCGGGCCGCTGTAACCAGACTCGAACTGGCAAGCCCGAGCCCAGGAGGGGTACGCGCTGGAAGACTTCCAGCTCGACTGGGAGGCCCAGCAGGCGAGCTGTCCGGAAGGCAAACAGAGCACGAGTTGGCGGCCGATCACCAACAGTCGGAAGCGGGAGGTGATCCAAGTCCACTTCCGAACCACGGACTGTCGGGTGTGTCCGGTCCAAGCGAGGTGCACCACGGCCAACCGGCGGAGTCTGACGCTGTTGCCCCGCGTGGCGCATGAGGCGCGACACGAGGCCCTGGTCCGGCAAGAGACGGCGGAGTTCCGGGAGCAGTATCGAACCCGGGCGGGGGTTGAAGGGACCATCAGTCAGGCAGTACGACAGACCGGCCTGCGGCGAGCGCGCTACCGGGGCCTGTCCAAAGTGCATCTCGAACACTGTGCCGAGGCGACGGCGGTGAACCTCATCCGGTTGGTGGATCACTTCGCGGGAACACCCCGCACCCGCACCCGTCAATCGCATCTCACCCGCGTCCTGGCTGAGGCAGCTTGACGACCTCCCTCACTTTCTCCAACGGTATCCCTTGCGGGCGGGATCGGCCCGCGGGCCGACACTTCAGTGCCATCCGGCCAAGATACCCCGCCGTTGAGGACACAGGCGGGCCGGGGTATAGGCACCGTGGCGTACATCGGGCTGAGCGCCGCGTCCGTCAACCGTGACAGTCTTAGAGCCACGTGTGCGATCCGCACGTAGGTGCACAGCGATCTTCTCCGTCGTACCAACGTTGTTTCAATCAAGCAAAGCTTTTGCGTGTCTGGCAGTTCTCATGATGGTTTGCCCTCTTGCCGATAATCAGCTATACTGATGGTAAAGAAGGCTGATTATAAGATCAGCTGGAGGAAGAGATATGACCGCTGTTTCCGCGAGGTCCCGGACTCGCACGACTGATGATGCCATGATCGATGGACGGCAGGTTGCGCCGAGTGAGCTGTCCACCAGGCGAATCTGGCTCGGCTTTGGCGCCTTGATGCTTGGTCTGTTTACCATTATTTCGGCGAGCACCTCGGTGACCACCGCCATTCCCCAGATCCAGCGTGAGTTGCACGCCAGCCTGTCCCAGGTCGAATGGCTGTTGGATAGCTACCTCATCACCATCGTGGTCTTCCTGACCACCTTTGGGCGTCTGGGGGACATCTTCGGGCGCAAGCGCATGTTCATCGCGGGCGGTGTCCTCTTCAGTCTGGGCAGCATTGCTTCGGCACTGTCCACCGATATTCAGGTGCTCATTGTGTTCCGAGCGCTTACTGCCCTGGGTCCGGCCATGATGCTGCCGGCTACCCTCTCGCTGATCACCGATCTCTTTCCGCCGGACAAGCGTGGCATGCCGCTCGGCCTGTGGGGCTCGATGGCGGGCGTGGCAGTGGGGGTCGGCCCGATCATGGGTGGACTGCTGGTGAGCGACGCCGGATGGCATTGGGTATTCTGGAGTGCGGCCGCCCTGGCTGGAGTTGCCGTGGTCATGGCGGCCCGGCTGCTACCACCCTCGCGGCGCGGCGTGCGTTCCGGCTTCGATGTGCCGGGCATCCTGCTCAACGGTGGGTTTATTCTGGCCCTCAGCTATGCCCTGGTAGAGGGCAGCAACCACGGCTGGAGTTCGCCGCTGATCGTCTCGCTGTTCGTGTCCAGCGCCGTCCTGCTGGTGCTCTTCATCTGGCGCGAGTTCACGGCGCGCGAGCCGATGCTGGACCTCTCACTGTTCAAGCGAGCTGCCTTCAGCGCGGGTATCCTGGTGACGGCCTTTATCAGTTTCAGTATGTTTGGTATCTTTGTCTATGTGCCGCTCTTCTTGCAGGGGCCAAAAGGGGATTCGGCTATCGAGTCGGGCCTCACGATTCTGCCGCTGGCCGTTGCCATGGCGATTGCCGGGCCAATCGGCGGTTGGCTGGCCGGCCGGGTTCGGCCGCACGGCCCCATCTTCGTGGCCTTGCTGCTCTTCGCCGGTGGCATGTTCTGGTTGGCGCACTTGACAGTATCAATCAGTTGGCAGTGGTTGATGGGACCCTTCATTTTGTTGGGTCTCGGGCTGGGTATCTCCAGCGCCAACATCAATACCGCCGTGATGCGCGCCGTGCCCTCCTCGGTGGCCGGCGCCGCCTCCGGCGTGGTGGCGACAGTTCGCCAGATGGGCGCGGTACTCGGCGTGGCTATTTTGGGTGCGGTCCTGCAGAGCCGGCTGGATTTTCACACCAGCCAGGCGCTGCGTGGTGGGGCTCACCAGGGAGCGCAGCTTTCCGCGCTGGTCTTCACCAACGCACTGAACGATACGCTGGTGGTTGGCGCCGGCGTCCTGCTGATCGGCGCTCTGGCCGCACTCCTGGTACGGCACCGTCCGGAGGATGAGCCGGCCGAGCAGGCGGAATCGCCTGCCGCACACGGTGCTCATGCCGGACACGCGGCGGTAGCCGAATGATCGAGACCTCGCTGCCCGCCGCATTGCCGGAATGCCTCGCGTCCCGTACCGGCTACCTCCTGGCGCGGGCCGCGCGCCAACTGAGCGAGCGAATGGAAGACGCCCTGGAGCCGCTCGGCCTGCGCTCGCGCCACTATAGCGTGCTCGCGGTGCTCGCCAGCCTCGGACCTCTCTTCCAGCACCGCCTGGCCGGTATCCTCCATATCGACCGCACCACCATGGTGGCCGTGGTCGACGATCTCGAATCAATGGGGTATGTCGAGCGCCGGCGCGATCCAACAGATCGCCGAGCCTATCAGCTCCATCTCACTCCCGAGGGGCATGGGGCCGAAGCACGGCTGCGGGAGGTGGTGGATGCCGCCCAGGCGTCCTTCTTTAGCCCACTCTCCAGCCGGGAGCGCTCCGACCTGCAGCACATCCTGCGTCGCTTTTTTTGAGTGGGACGGGGTGGCGGGCATCGCACACTCATCCCCAGCGCCGTGCATGGACGCATAAGATCGTGCACACGCGGATCGTGCGGGATCGTGCCGGCAAGACCATCCAGGTAGCCCACCCCTTGCGGGTGGAATCGGCCCGCAGGCCGACACCAGACGCCACCAGAGCGGGGCCCGGACGACAGACCGAGGGCCCGATGGTGACACCCTCCTCACCGTGACCCTCCTTGTCTTCCCTGGGCGTCCCGTCATGGAAATCCTTCGCTACGACCCGGAGAGCCACACGCCCTTCACCGACTTGGCGCTTGCCAACCTACGCCTCCTGGTTGGCCAGTGGGCCACCGAGCCCGAAGGGACGTCAGCCGCCATCGTGGACCATGTCGAGCAGTTCCACGCGGATTCCATGGCGTGGTTCCGTGATGACGCGATGCGCGAAGGTCCACCCCAGGGACGCCCGTTGAGCCGAAGCGCAGCGAGCACATAACCCGTCGAGGGCCACGGGAGGTGCTGGCCCGCGGGCCACCTGTACCCCCTTTATGCGGGGTGGTCCGTCCAGGACGGGCGGGCTACAGGTGCCCGCCCATGAACCCGTACCATGGGGGCGCGTATTCTGTTATCAAGCACGAAGAAAAGACTGGCGAGGAGGCACTCCATGCGGCAGATTGCGGCCATCATCCTATTTGTTGTAGCTCAAAGCTTCCTGCTCCCTACCGCGCGTGCCCAGACCGCGGGCAAACCATTCGAGGTTGCCGGCGTTTCTCACGGCGTTCGCATCTCCCTGACGCTGCCGCGCCACAGCTATCCACGCGATGCGCTGATCACGGCAACGATCACCCTCCACAATGTGTCGCGGGATGATCGGTACCTACCGGACTGGCCGCCCAATTGGGGTGGGCCGCACAGCCCCCATATCCGTATGCGGACCACCGCCAGCCGGCTGATCTATCAGGAACAGCTTTCCGACTTCCTCACGCCGACACCGGGAAGCTCGTCGGATACCTATATCCTGAGTCCCGGCGCCTCCCTCACGCGGCACGTGCGCTTCGTCCTGCAGGCCGAGCAGGTGCAGGCGGTGGCGCTGGTGGCCGATGGCTACACCAGCTTTTCGACCAATCGCGCTGGCACACCGACCGTTCCCGACTTTCGGTTGGCGCAGGGGCAGTGGCACGTCACCAGCCCCTTCGCCACCGTTGCCCTGACCGCTGAGCCGCCCCCCGCGCTTACCGTCACTCGTCTCGGCCCGCGTCGCGGAGCGAGTATTCACCTCACGGTTCGCCCGCCCTGGAGCGTGCATGGCGCGCCATTCTTCATGGACTCGAGTTACTGCGCGACCGGCGCCAGCATGGGCTTCACGGACCAGCAGCTACCCTGGACAGTAATGCGCGGCGATCAGGTGACCATGAAGCTCAACCCACAGTGTCGCACGCCACAGCGATGGCGGCTGGTGGTTGGCTGGCCCGACCATCGGGTGGCATACTTCGATTCGAGGCATCCAGCAGCGCAGCCATAGCGCCAGTGACCCGACTTCGTAACCAAACTGTAACCCTCGCGTCTTGGCAGACCGCCGAGGTGGTGGTACGGTAGCACTACCCGCAACACCGCGGCATTAGTACCAGAGGGGACACATGCGTATGAAGGCTTTTCGAAGCAGCCGGCCGATCCGCCTGGCCGTTGGAGCGGCCGTTCTGGCCGTGGGCCTGCTGGGTCCGATCGCCACGCACAACGCTGATGCCGGCCTGGGCACGTGCTTCAATTGCCCAGACGTGCTGCATCATCTCCACCACGGGCCGCAACTCAGCACACAGGTCCGGGTCATCGGTGCCCATGCCGGGGCCCACACCGTCTCGCACTCGGCCTGGACGGCGTCCTAGCCGAGCCACATCCGAGTAGGAGAGGAAACGTTCAGGATTCACGGGTAACCACTTGGCTAGCACCCGCACCGCCGGACCGACGGCCCAGAGGCTGATTGCACTGGGAACCATCGGTTTGGCCTGTCTGGCCATCGCCCTCAGCGCGTTCTGCGCCGAGGCGGGGACGCCCAATCTTGGCGGCCTGTTAACGCTGCTGCTCGCCATAGGGCTGGCCTTCGCCATCGTTCAGGCGTATCGTTTCCCTCTGATGCTGGGCAGCAAGGCCACCATGACTGTTACGGGTATTCCGATCTACCTGACGGTGGTGCTGCTGCCGCCGGCGCTGGCGGGGGCCGCCGTGGGCCTGGGCACGCTGGGCGGTGAACTGGTGGGCTGTCGTATCTGCAACAATCCGCTTCGCCACATCGTCACCCACGCGGCCCGGCTAGGCCTGGTGGCCGTCCTGGCCTCCAGCGTGGCCCATCTGGGGCTTGGACACAGCCCGCTGCTTTCGGCGGTAACGCTGGTCGGCGCCGGGGCTACTCTGTGGCTGGGAGATTTTCTCACCATCCTGCTGGTGCTGGCCCCGCTCACCGGACGCCCCCCGCACATGCTGTTCATGACGCTGGTCCGCACCGCTGGGGCGCAGGAGGCGATGCAGTATGTGATGGGCCTGCTGGGCACGCTGGCTGTCTTGCAGCAGATCTGGGTGATGCCGCTGCTACTGTTTCCCACCGGTCTGGTCTTCCGGGCGCTCAAGAGCGCCTATGAGAAGCAGCAAGACACGCGTCAGTTTCTGGAGGGTATGGCGGACACGGTCGATCTGCGCGACCCCTACACCGGAGGCCACTCCCGCCGAGTGGCTGAATTGAGCAAAGGACTCCTGCGCGAGATGTCCAAACACGGCGCCGAGGCGGCGTTGATTGTCTCCATGGCACGTATCCACGACATCGGCAAAGTCGCCGTGGCAGACCACATCCTGAACAAGCCGGGACGGCTGACCGATGAGGAACGCAGCGTGATGGAGACGCACTCCGACCGTGGAGCCGATCTGCTCTCGCGCTATCGCGACTTCGCCGCCGGAGTGGCGATCGTCCGCCATCACCACGAAAGCTGGGACGGCACCGGCTACCCGCATCGCCTGGCCGGTACCAACATCCCCTTCGGCTCGCGCGTGATCGCCGTGGCCGATAGCTACGATGCGATGACCACCGACCGCCCCTACCGCGCCGGCATGCCTCCACGGCGCGCCGCGTCGATTCTGCGAGACGGTCGCGGAATCCAGTGGGACGCATCGGTGGTCGACGCGTTTCTGCGCACCATCGCCGGCCGGCTCGAGGGGCCGCTCGAACTGCCTCTGGAGCGGGTATCGCCACCCGCCGAGAAGTCACGCGAGACGGCATAGGCGCCGCGACGTGTGTCGGGCCGCGCGTACTATGCCGGCCTACTTCACCGCCCTGGGATCGATCTCCACTGCCGAGGCGAGGCGCAGGCCGGACACGATGGGCGTGAGCCGGCGCCTGGCGATGACATACCGGTAGACAACTGCCCCGGACCGGACCACCAGCTCTTGATCCTGGTCGACGAAGGCCATGACCCCGATGTAGTCACTGTCCGGCACCCGGATGCGGGTGCGCGTGCCACCCGCGATGGGAGAGAGAAACACGCTGGAGTTGACCGTCACATTGCGGGGCGTGGGATAGGTCGGGGTCGAGAAGGCAAATCTCCGTCCGTCATGGCTCCAGGTGACGCCATACACGTCCTTGGAGCAGGCGCCGCAGCCGGAATTGCGGCCATCCTGATAGATGCGCACCCGGCGGCCTGAGGGCTGGGAGATGGAGAGCACGTCCGGCGTGCCCTGGTATGGGTAATAGGTCTGGAGTGCGACGTGCGAACCGTCCGGCGCCCAGCTGTCGATCCGTTCGTGGGGACCGGCCAGCGTGCGAGTGATTCGCCCCGACCGGTTCAGGAGCCAGCGATCGAAGGCATAGCCGGTGGGTTGGGTAGCCCAAGATGGGTTATCGAAGTCGCTGGTGCTGTGCTTCATCAGGACGACGGCGCGACCGCCGCTGCTTGGATAGACCAGTTCGTTCTCGTCGCAGGTGTTGGCCCCGCAGGTGTTCGGACTGATCGCAGCGACCAGGCGGTCGTCCGGCGACCAGGCAGCCATCTCACCCTTCCCCAGATGCACCACCCGACCGGCCAGGTTCACGATCTCCAGATCCGGATAGTGGTCCTTGACGACGTCGAATTGCCCGGTGGGAATGGCCAGGCGTGAACTGTCGTGCGACCAGTACGGCGCTGAGACGAAGGTGGGCACATTGCCGACCGGCCGGCGGACCGTCCCGTTGCTGCTATCCCAGACCGCGAGGGTGGCCATTGCGTCACGGCCAGGTGTGGGCTCGACGATGGCCAGGTAGCGGGCATCGGGCGACCAGGCATAGACCGGAGCGAGGCAGTTTCGCGCGCAACGGCGGTGCAGGAGCACGGTCGTATGTCCGCTGGCCAGGGCGATTACGACCAGACGGGCCGCGCCGTCATCCAGCGCGATGCGGCGAGCATCGGGCGACCACTGCACACCGGTCGCACCGCCGTTCTGCCCGCCGTTCATGGGCCAGGGCGTGGGGATCATACGGGCCGCTCCGCCATCGACCGATCGAATCCAGAGGTGGCTGGCTGCCACGTAGATCATATCTGGCGAGCCGGCGGCCAATACTCGATGGGCGGACAGTGTGGCGGCCTGTGAGTTGAAGGGGAGCGTCAGGGCGGCGCAGACAGCCAGAGCAGTCACGAAGCGAGCGATACAGCGTTGCACGGTTGTTCTCCTCGACGCACTGGGGCGATAGAGTTAGGCTGCCATAATCCTAAAGGGCAGCGTGACACGTCGTGGCCCCAGGATTCTGGAGCACCACGCGTTATAACGTCCCAACCATACCAGGAGTTACATCGTGCCAAAAATTCTCGACCGCCTTCAGCAGATGGTGCGTGGCGAGATTCCACCGCCGCCCGTCGCCGCGCTCATTGGTTTCCGGCTCACCGCCATCGAACCGGGACGGGCCACCCTGGAGATGGACGTCTCGGAGCGCCACGCCAACCCGATGGGGTCGCTGCACGGCGGCGTGCTGTGCGATATCGCGGACGCCGCGATGGGTATGGCCTACGCCTCGACCTTAGGGGAGGACGAAAGCTTCACGACGCTCGAGTTGAAGATCAACTTTCTGAAACCGGTCTGGAAGGCGCATCTGCGGGCCGAGGGGCGGCTCGTCAGCCGAGGGCGAACGGTGGGCCTGGCCGAGGCCGATGTGTTCGACGAACGCGAGCGGCTGGTGGCGCGAGCCACCAGCACCTGTCTCACTCTACGGGGAGAGCAGGCAACGGGGAGATAGCCCCCCCTCCCCCCAGCCTCCTCCCCCTCGCGGGGGGGAGGGGGAGGAGGCTGGGGGGAGGGGGTGTTTTTCAGAGAACCTGTTTCCGGGAGTAACTCCCCTCCCACCTGGAGGGGGAGGGGCCGGGGGAGGGGGGGCTACACCACCGAAAAGCTGCCGCCGCCGAGGAGGGCCAGCACCAGCGGGATGCCCGCCACGAGTTCGGAGGCGATCTTCCCGTCGCGGTCGATGCGCACTGCCGATGGGGTACCGGTGGCGCCGTAGGCCTTGCCGGTGAGGAAATGCTGATCGAGCAGTACGGCGCCCGGGAGATTGGCCGCGCGATTCTCTTCAGCGCTACCGGAGGCGATCAGGACCAGGCGCGGTGAGCCGGCGGGGGCTCGGCTTTGCCAGCGTCGCAGGTCGGGCAGGATGTCGGTGCAGAAACCGCAGGTGTTCGCCCAGAAGAGGAGCATGATCTCTTCGCCTACAAAGTCGAAGAGGGTCTGAAGGTTTCCGTCCAGGTCGGGAAGGGCCAGCGCCGGCGCCGAATTGCCAACGACCAGGGTGGGCGCCGCCGGAGCAGTGGGGGCCCTGCCGTTGCGCGGCAGTTCGGGCAGCAGGGGCGCCAACTGAGTGGGCATGGTAGCGGGGGCAACCAGGAGGCCGCTCAGGGCGCGATTCAGCAGGCGCAGCATGGCATCCGCGCCGGTCGCCAACTCGCTGACAATCCGCCCGTCGGTCTCGATCACCACGGCGCTCGGTGTACCGTTCACGCCATAGACCATCTCCAGCTCGCGCAACTCCTGCAGTAGAATGTTCTGCAAGCCGTGCTCGGCGCTCTTCTTCCGATTTTCCTCAACCGTTCCGCGGCTGATGATGGTGATAGCCAGGTCCTCACTATACTCCGCCTGCCAGCGGCCCAGATCGGGCATCAGGGCGTTGCACGGTGTACAATCAGGGCTGGTGAAGACCAGCATGGCCGGCCGATCGGTGGCGAGAATGGTTTCCAGGGCGACGGTCTGACCGGAGAGATCGGGCAGCGCAAAGGCGGGGGCAGATGAGCCAACCGGCAGGCCGTCGGGAGGCGCCACACTGGGAGGCCGGGGGCCGGATACTGCCACCCCACCCTCGGTCAGTGTGGTTACGAGGGTGTCGAGGCGAACCAGCAGCCGGCCGTTCTGGCGGACTGCTTCCAAAATTACGATCCACTGCCCCACCACCAGGACTGCTACACCGAGTATAAGGAAGGCGAGAACCGTTTCACCGGTGGTGAGATGGGAGGTCCAATCGGCGATGCCCGGCGCGGTCTGGCGGGGACCGGGCGAGGCAGCGAAGAGTGCCACGACCAACAGGCCGCCGTTGCGAGCGATGGTAGGCCAGCCGACCGGCTCGGAGTGAATCTGGCCGAAGCAGTGGCAGTCCGGCGCCTCGCCACGAATCATGCTGCGAGCCATACCGGCCAGGAAGAGCACCAGGAGCGCCGCGGCGCCCACGGCGCCCCACCAGGCAGTGAGCGGGATCAGCAGCAGCAGCGCGAGCACCATCTCGACCAGGGGAAGCAGCGTGCCAGAGAGATTCGCCAACCGTCTGGGCACACCGAAGCCGGCAACCGCCTGCCGCGAGCCAGGGAGATCGGCCAGCTTGCCGGCGCCGGCGACCAGAAAAACAGCGGCCAGGCCTATCCTGGCGATCAAAATCGCACTATCCATATGTTTCCGAACTCCCCCTGATCCACGTATTCCATGCTAAGTTTGTAACGCCTCGCGTTGCAATTAGCGTTATGATACCACCCCCCCGCCCCCTAACGGCCCCCCC
>JAABUH010000092.1_pt1 | contig 129388 bp, 105 predicted proteins | sample 5559121 | NCBI WGS metagenome assembly JAABUH01 (sample SAMN10711871, study PRJNA513364) | rock metagenome | isolation source: Antarctica rocks | place: Antarctica: Victoria Land, Battleship Promontory nord | collected 2015-12-28
AGCAGATGCAAGAAGAGTAAAAGAAGTAAACATGACAAATGTTGCAGCAACAACAACATGAAGAGAAACATACATTTCAAGAAAATGAGCAGACTTCACAAGCATGTTAGCATGATCTCAGTGAGCGTGAATGCTGCTACTTATCATGATAGTGATGATGATGATGATGATGTTGATACTGTTATATCATTCATGTTAACTCATGAGCTAACTTACATCACAACAACGCTGCAACGAAAGAAGCTTATATCATGAGTTGCAAGCTATGCAAGATATGCATAGCAGATTTCATGTTTCATCAGTTTGAAAAAGCAGTACTTATGAAAGAATATGCTGAAACAAAACAAGAAGAAAAGAAAGAAAGAAAACAAAGCTGAAGAGTTAATATTAACAATCTTGCACTAGCTTTGTTTATGCTTGTTAACATGATTAATTCACAACATTTTTACACAGATGTTAAAGCACTAAAAACATCATTGTTATGTTATCAGTTATTGAAAGACATAATGATGCTATGAAGATTCAAGAATAATTGACATCAACAATCTTGCATTAGCTTTGCTTATGCTCATTAACATGATTAACTCACGACACTTTAACACAGATGCTAAAGCGCTGAAGAAGTCATTGCTACGTTGTCAGCTGCAAGAAGACAATATGATGCTATGAAGACTCAGAAATCAAGTCTTTAAAAAAGAATGCAATTGTAAGAATGCATCTCATTGACTATGAATAATGCATATCTGCAAGATTAACTCGCGAAATTAGATTGAAGAAATTAACGAGTGAATAAAGATAATGACTTGACAGAAGATAAAAACTCTGCAAGCTTTTGCTTTCATTTTTTAGCAATTAGTTCTATCATCAATAAAATGCAATCTTATTATCTTCTACTACGCAATTTCACGTAAAAAGATCTCGTTGTCTCACATCATTGATGAATATCAATAATTTAAGAAACGAGATTTTCTGAATCTTGAATTCATACTTGTCAATGTTTATCTACAAATTGACTTCATGAAGCTTGTTTAACACTTCTTTCATATAAGTTTTATGTTTTTTTAAGATCTTACTATAAATGAAAATATCATGCAAGTATGTTTGACAAAACTTGTGCAGACAGTTAAACAATACATCATTAATATAATGTTGAAAAAACGTGAATTCATTGATTAATTTAAAGAGCATTACTTTATACTTATAAACATTGAAGAAAGTAACAAAAGTAGTTAAATCTTTGTTTTCTGAACTCATGTGCAATTTATTGAACATGATGATAATGTTAAATTGAGTTAAATACTTACTGTCTTAAATTCAAGCTAGTACTTCATCTATCAAGAATATTGAATAATGATTTCTTTTAATCAGAGCATTCAGTTTTCAATAGTTTATGCAAAAGCAAAGACTGTCATTTTTCTTTTTGATAAATAGTATTAATAAAGCAAAAGAAGCTTTGCTGAATGTAATAAACTTCTTCTTCAAATTTTCTTTTAAATACTTCTTGATCTTTTGCAACTTATGACTCAACATAAGATATAATCAACTTTTAAAAAATTAACTTTCATCTTTTAATTTAATCTTATGATCATATGATTGATGCAAAAACAACTGCGTTATTTTTTCTTTATTGAAAATATTCAGAAAGTCATGATAAACTATTAAAAGCTTTTTCTTTAATTCACTTAATGACATGACAGAAATTACTTTATTTAGTTTCATGAAACTTTCAACTGAGTTAAGCGCTTTATTGATTTCGCTAATGATCAGAAAGAAAATCTTAATCTTTTTATTCTTAACTAAAGTTTAATATACAATGACTTCAATCATGATAATATTGATGATTTGATCGACAACAAGATTTATCTGTACATGATGTCAACTACAAATCTTTTGATTCTATTGCAGAATAGAAGTCAGAAGAGTCAAGAAATCTCAATTCGACGCAGTTTGATTGAAGTTAGAACGTTGCATGATCATGAAAGCTGTCGTGCAGAGTTTTTATTCATGCAACAGCATTCTTTCTAATAGCTACAACTTACGAAGAAGACTAATAACAAGTTGATGTCAGTATGAGATAAAAAGATATCACTAGTGAAATAGTCAATTCAGATGATGAGTCTTGAGATTATGATTACAAGTGATCGAAGAAGTTGTGACTCGTTGACTGCGTTGATATACTGAAGAAGCTCATCGAACTCAACTTCTCTACTCATTGACGTCATGAACAGTAAGTGATGAAAAGATACTGAATAGAATAGTTGATTCAGATGTTGAGTCTTAAGTTCGTGACTACATGTAATCGAAGAAGTAGTGACTTGTTGACTGCGCTGATATACTGAGAAGACTTGACGAGCTCAACTTCTTTACTTATAATGACAAGTCGTGCATCTATCTACATGAATGATCGAAAGCACAGAAGAATGATCAGAACGCATTCTTTACTATTGATCAGAGCTAAGCATTCAACTACGACTGCAATCACACATTTATATTGATAACACATTCAATGTTTACGTGACACAAGACAAGAGCAGAATAAAGTTATGTACAATTACACTCTATCTTTTCATCATGTACATCTTTCTTTCATCACATCTTTTCTTGCTTGATGAATGATAATCATCAAGCAAAGAACACAGTTTTGACATTACAATCATGAGCATCACAAGTGCAAAGAAATCATGATCTTCGTGATCGAAGATCGAAACATCGTTGTATAGAATATCGTTAACGAAGAGCAGAGCAAGAACAATGTATAGCAAGAAAACAGCATAAACATGCATCAAGAATTCAAGCGTCACGCGCTGAATAGAAGTTATAGATTCATTACTGATACTATTATTTCAGCGTTGTTGTCTCAATGATGTGCAGTCGCTGTGTAGTTGATGAGTGATTTTCTTTCTCAGAGAATTTTGTTCATTCAATACACATAGCATAGTTTTCTCTCATGAGTTGAACTTAAATTGATGTCACAAAAGTGTATGATCAATTAATCAATCAATATTGATGATTTTCTTTACTTCAAGTGATTGAGAAAGTCAAAGTTGATTGAAATCAACTTAAAAACTTTGCTTTACTATGAGAATTGATTCAATGAATCAATTCATTGATTTTGAGTTTATATTTCTTTTCAAGATGATCATTGATGTAATGATTGACTTTAAATTCTTTCATTTTATTTCACAGATTTCACTTCACTCAGATCTGTAAAATGCTAATTGACTGCTTACTTTTGAAATAACAGATTTTAATGTTTTAATATTCAATGAGAATATTAATTAATTATTTGCAAAGTTTATCAAAATTTGATTTCTTTTCAATTAAAGATTTTCAATAATTATCTTGTATTGATTTAAACAAGTTATTAATAAAAACATCATTTTATTTTTGTGTTCTTGTATTATGATCATCTTTCAATCAGAAATTTCATCATACAATTGAATCAACTTTGATTTTAATAATAATATTAATTAAATATTAAAGTGTTTACATAATTCTGACATCAAAGATTCATCAATGAAAGTCATGTCAATGACTTCAATATTTATCAAAGCAAAGAATAATAATAATAATAATAATAATAATAAATTCATACATTCTTGTGACATCAATTAGATTGACTCATGAGAAACTCTATGCTATTTGTATCGAGTGAACAAAATTCTCTGAGGTAGAAAATCACTCGCAGTCTATATGATTACTTCACGCAGTTGAAACAGTGAGTTTTGAGACTATGTATCAAATTTGTTCACGTTAATTGCATGTTAAAAAATGAGTGTTCTAGTCATTTTAAATTGCTTTAAGAGCTTCATTTTCATCATTATTTTTGCTACTGCTCTGAGACTCTTCGTAATGATGATGATTATTCAATAGTTCAAGAAGTCAGCATCTTGTAGCATTTTTGATTGCAAATGCAATCAGTTTGAGCAATGCATAAATACATGCTTCGTCGTCTAATGACTTTATTTACAGTTGTATCGTAAGTTATTCATGTCTGAAACGTTTCTAAAGTGCAGATAAGCATTCAAATCTATGCATTCAATTCTGATGTACATTACAAGAATGCTTTCTGCTTTCTAAAAATCATCACCCATCTTTATCATCTTATTGCTCAGATGCAATCTTTGTGCTGAGATTATGTTAACATCTGCAACGCGTTCTCTGTACTTTTCTCATCATTGATTTCATTGATCTTTGTGATACTGCGCTATTGCAATGCTATCACTTATTGAAATCATTGTGAAGAAGAAAGTGTGTTGTTCGCATCTTGACTGTATCTTCACATCTTCTTGAATGAAAACATTCAAAAGTATTTTTTTCTTAATGATGAGTAAGTAAGAAATGACGTGATTAACTTTCATCAAATGAGCGCGTATTAGTTTGCATGCTTGTCTGATCTTCTGCGTTCAATCATTGATTCAACTGCGTAGCGTGATCTTGTCTTATAATATATTCAGATGAACATGTAACAAACTTATGTACATTTCTGTTTTCAGAGTTTCAATGCTTACTTTTTTGAACACTTCTGTTACATGATGCAGAGTCTGATTCTGAAGTGTTTCTAGTTTACATTCTTTGCTCAACAATTCTTCTTCTTTGTCACGTTGATGTTAAACTAATGTTTCAAATGCTATTTCTGATCTCACTACTGTTGAGTATACTTGTCTCATCTTTGTGAAGATTGCTTTTCATGTGAAGACTTTAAGACAATCTATTGAAAATATGTTGTATACGTTGCATGCAACATACATAAGATACAATCTCTATGCTGATTTTTCTTTTAAACTCAAGAGATCACTCAAAGAGTTTTTCTTGCAGCAGATTCACAGTTCAAGATGAGCAAAATCTTTTACTGTTTAAATTTCGACAATTTACTTCTTAAGCATGAGTTGCAGATGTTTCATCAGTGATACACATGCATATCACAGTCGATTTCTTCTTTAATCACATTGATATATACTACTGTTTTTTCAAGCTATACAGATAATATCTTCAACAAAAAATTGATTCTATCATTAAGACATTCAAGAGTCAGAACTCAGTGAAGAAATAAAATTCTTAAGATCAACAATTGTTGTCATTGTATATCACGTCTTGCAGACGCTCACTTCACTTGTAAGATGTGCAACTCATCTATTTCATGTTATCTGTAAAGATCTTTCTCATGCAGATCAATCATGTTTTGTCAAAATGTTCATATGTTACATCTTTAATCAGACAGCATAGTTTGATCATTCTTTATTAATTTGCTTGTATCTCTCTTTTCTTAATAAAGTCTTTTCATCAGCATAACATCTGTGTATAAAATGCTTATGTCTGAACATCTGTTAAATGATATTAATGAGACTTACGAGTTTACTCATGTCAAACTTAATGAGACTCATGAGTTACTTATATCATAGTAATAAATACGCAGTCTTAACGAGATTTATATGTAGTTAGCATGAAGATCTAAAGAATGTTCATGATTCAAGTTCTTTCTGCTAATCATTCTTAACAGATTAAACATGAAAATATTTTGTCTCAGTTTTCATCATCACAAACGCAGCGACAAGATATTGAATCAAATAATTTTCATAAGCGATTTTTCTCGTAGTTCTGCATTCTATTTAACTTTCTCATCTGTGTATAAATTGCTTGTAGCATGCGTATTGAGATTATCAATGTCTGCAAGATCATGAAAACTCTGTACATAATCAACGCACAGCGCTTCGTAATCAAGCAGCGCATCAACGTCATTCAAACTTTTAATAATCTTTAAACTTTACTGTAGCTAAACAGTAAATTCGTAGTCAGCATTGCATACAGATGAGTTTCATCGCTGATCTCAAAGCAAAGAATTTAAATATCTTTTTTAAATTACTTAAAATGACATTAACAATGAATGACTTGAAATTAAATAAATCATCAAACATGCTGATGAAACAAAATATGAGTATATTGCTTTCAATCACTACTATAATGAAAGCAGATCATTTTTTGAATTCACAGTGATTTCATGCACTTAAGTCATTTTAAAGCATTCATATGCTTTATATTCTGTCTTTATACACTTGAAGCAGAGTTTTTTCTTAAACAACTCTTTCTTATTGAGATTAAGATTTGATATTCTAGATTTCTTTCATGCAGAAACTGATAATGTAAGTTGAGCAGATGAAGTGCTAATGACAAAGTGAGCAGCTGAAATCATTGATGCTTTAATGATCAATTGAATGTTCAATTCAGTTAATTTAACATTAACTTTTATGCAAATGTTAATAAACTCATTCAAGTTCATGATTCATTAATTGAGCATTACTCATTGAAGATCTGAGCTGATTTTATGCTGAAAATCATCAAGTAAAGTCTTGTTATTGTACTTTAGTTTTACATTGAATCTTTGAAATTTTATTTAAAATTTATGAAAGAAGATCTTGTTTTGATACAGCTTTAAATACTGTTATTAAGTTATGTGATGATGATTAAAATCATCATAGATCTTATTAATGATTAATAATACTTCTTCAACTTTTAAAAAGAAATTCAGAAATGTGTCTTTCATTCATGATGTTATGTGTTTAATTGCAGCTTCACTGACTTAACTTTTGATGTAAACAATCTTTAATTCTTTGATAGAAAAGTGATTCTTGTTTATCTTCAACTTATTTTGCATTCATGATAGTCAATTATTTACATTCTGCAACGAATTTTTAAACAGTGAAGAGTTCAATAACTTGATTAACTTCAAGAATCAATCTTCAAAGATTGCAGTGCTTTGTTAACTTGATGCAGTTTTTAAATGATGTATAATCACGTTTTTATTTCTCATTTCTTTCTGCAGACACGTCTGCTTAATCTTTAATATAATGTTTATCTCATTGACATCTTTTAACATCTGAATCATGTCATTGTAAATCTTTATTTCAATGTCATGCTGTTGATACATGAACTTAATAAAGACAATGATGTCATCTGCTTTGTAAATGCTTATTCAAGCATTCAATTCAGTGTTGATGCTGATCTTGATCATTTCATGATCAAAAAATAACATATTCATGTTCTTTTCTTATTTTGTATTCAATGATGCATTCATGTCTTCTTCTGATGCTGTTCAATTCTGTGATAAAAGTGATTCTCATTTAGCATTTTGAAGTTCATAATGAATAATGCTTGCTGATTCTGAACTTCTAATTATTGTATAGATAGAAAATTGCTGATCGAGATTCTGATGTTACTTTATTGAACTTTCTGAGTTCAAGCAACGACTAGTACTTTATTGAACTTTCTGAGTTCAAGTACTGCTGAAATTTCTAATTTCTAATAATGAGTTCAATAAAGAGTTAATCAAAAGCAACGCGTTCATGTTCTTTGATTTTGATTCTATCGAAATTTCTGATTTTTATTAAACTTTCTGAGCTTAAGTTCTAATTCTGCTGTCGAAATTTCTGAGTTCAACTTCTGATTCATGTCTGCAATGCATCACAGAGCTTGTTCTGTTCATGTCTATCACGTTTGATAAAGCTTGTTCTATTCATGTTTATTACGTTCAATAAAGCTTGTTTTGTTCATTTAATGATTGACTCAATAAAGAGATCATTCAGAATCATTCTTTGCTTTCAATCATAAAGTTGCAAAATTCAACTAAACTAGAAAGTGAATCACTGTTGTGTGATATGTATAAAGCTTTGAATAATGTTATAAGTCTGCATAAAGCGAATCATATGAGTGTATTCTAACTAGAAGTTCAAAGCTAAAGAAGAAAGAAAATGAAACACGTCGTGAATATTTATTCACGAAGACACGCTAAATTGCTAGCATGTCAACATCAGTTCTATACTAGTTTATGATAGTTTAACATGATTTACATTAAACTAACTTGAAGTGTACACTCGTAATAATTATATTAGAAACTGTTATATTTGTCAATGCTTGAAGACATCTTGAAATAAATTCAATAAACTACTACATTTTCTATCAATATTTGAATAGTAATGATGTAATAATAATAATAATGAATTCATACACTCTTGTGACATCGATTAAATCGATTCATGAGAGACTTTATGCTATGTGTGTCAAGTGAACAGAACTTTCTGAGATAGAAAATCGCTCGCTATTTATATGATTGCTTCACGCAGTCGAAACAACAAGATTAAGACTATGTATCAAATTTGTTCGCGATGATCGCATGTTAGAGAATGAATGTTCTAGTCATTTTGAATTGCTTCAGAAGCTTCGTTTTCATCATCATGCTTACTGCTGCTTTGAGATCTTTCGTGATCGCGACGATTATTTGATAGTTTGAGAAGTCAACATCACGTAGCATTCTTGATTGCAAATGCGTTTAGTTCGAGCAGTGCATGAGTACATGATTCGCTGTCTAATGACTTTGTTCACAGTTGCATCGCAAGTTATTCATGCTTGAAACATTTCTTGAGTGCAGATAAATATTAAAATCTATGCGTTCAATTCTGATGTAAGTTGCAAGAGTGCTTTCAATCTTCTGAAAATCATCACACATCTTCATCATCTTGTTAAATAAATGAAATCTTTGTGCTGAGATTGCATTAATGTTTGCGATGCGTTTCTTGTATTTTTCTCATCATTACTTTCATTGATTTTTGTGATATAGCGCTATTGCAACGTTATTGCTTATTGAGATCATCATGAAAGAATCAAATCATCTGCTTCTGAACTGTATTCTTACGTCTTCTTGAATAATTATGTTCAGAAGCATTATTTTCTTGATGACAAAGAAGCGAGAAATGAAGCGATTAATTTTCGTCAGTCGAGCGCGTATGAGTTTGCATGTTCATCTAGTCTCTTACGTTCTGTTGTTAACTTGACTGCATAATGTGACTTTATTTTGCAGCATGTTCAGATGAACATGCAGCGAACTTGTGCACATTTTGATCTTTAGTGTTTTGATGCTTACTCTTTTGAATGCTTTCACAACATGATGTAAAGTCTGATTTTGCAGAGTTTCTAGTCTGCATTTCTTGTCTGACAGTTCTTTCTCTTTGTCACGCTGATGTCAGATTGATGCTTTGAATGCAATTTCTGATCTCATTACAGCTGAGTACACTTGTTTTGCTTTTGTGAAGATTGCTTCTCATGTGAAGACTTTTAAATGACTAAGCGTAAGCATTCTTGTGACGTGACTCACTTTTATCTGTTGAAGATGTGCATCTAATTGCAGTTTCATGTTCAGTTGAATCTTTAGAACTCGCACGTCTGACTTTGACTTAATCACTGAGCTTTTTATTTGTATGCTAGTCGTCATGTCAAATTTTCTCGATTTTCTAGTGAAATGTGTAAGCTCATATTTTTCTGATGCAAACGTTGTGTCATGAGTTCAAGCTCACTTCGCGCAGACATCATGTGTCTTGCTCAGTGTTTTGCAGATTTCTTCAATGAATCTGTCATAGACTAGAATGTTGATGTCATTTACAAAGTTGAACACTTCGATTTTAATTTTCAATTCTTTGCATTTTTCAATTAAACTTGCATTGAAAAATAGAAAGAAAATTAATGAAATGAGAGACTCTTGTGATATGTCTGCATTTATCTCGCGCATAGTGCTCATTTGTTCATTGAATATCAACGACGTCTCTCTGTTCTTTAAAAAGCTGCATGCTCATTCAACTATGTAGCTTGATGTTCTTCTCATCTTTAGCGTGTGCAGCAGTCTGATGTGCAAAACTCAATCAAATGCTTTGACAACGTTTAAATTTAGCATGAAGATCACGTACTTGATTTTGCAGTCTCACATGATGTGAACTTGATTTACTAGTAGATTTAACGTCAAGATCACGAATCATTTGCGTCTTGCTCTCATTTGAGCATTCAAAAGCATGTGATGAGTCTCAGTTATGTCACTCAGTCTTTTGATCATAATTGACTCTAAAGCTTTGCTCATGATATCAAGCAGAACAATGAGTCAATATGTTTTCAAGTCAATGTAATCGCTTTTCTTTGATTTGCATAGCACTATTGTTTGAGGCTTTTTGAACTGCTTCGAATGATATTTGTGTATCATGCATACGTTGAATAAACTCATCAGCACTGAGATCAGTTCTGTGAAATTTGCTTGAAGTGCTCTGTTTGAGATTTCAGAGATGTCTGACGCTTTGTTCACTTTTATCTGTCTGATTACTCGCTTCATCTCGTTCTTTGAAATGCGTGAATTTGATGATATTGTCAAAGATATGAATGAATCTGAAATGTTGCTGATGTCTGCTTGTGAGAATGAAGAGAAGAATTTTCCTCGCAGCATCTTGAATTTTTTCTCAAACGTTGTTGTCATGTGATCAGTATCATCTTGTTTCAACGACAAAAACTGAGAAAGCTTTTTAAATAGCTGACTTTCGATTCTAGCTCATTTTGCAAAGCGTCATATTGATTTCAATGCGTCGCTTAACTCATGCATCTGTGATCTGAAGTGTGTGCATTTTGTTTGTCTGATGATCTTGTTTTTATGATCATTGTGTTTCAGATATTCATTTCATGTCTCTAATGTGTCTTGTGTTTTTCATATGATTTGCAGTCATCTTAATTCTGTTACTACTTCAAAGCAGCTTTGATTTCAGAAGTTTCTTGCTCAATTTGATGATTTTGCTCAAAGAGTAAACTTCTTAATGATTTCTTGTAGTATTTTGATGATCTCTGTTGCTCTGTCATTCATTTTAGCTCTGCTGTTCAGAAAGCGATCTGACAAGAGATGTATTCACAGATAAGCACTTAGTGCTTCTGTGTTCATTTTTTTTCAGAGTCGATGAGTTGAAGACTGCATTGAGATTGTTTGTAAATTTAACTCTGTGATAATCGAAAGATGATCTGATCTCTGATGTAAATCAATTCGTACTTTGCACTTGCATGTCATAGACTGTATTTTCTCGCTGCTGAAGACTAAATCTATCGTCGTAAATTGATTGTGAGTCTCGCGAGTGATTGTGTCTGATTTCAGCAGTAGTCTCAGTCTTGCATTTGTAATGACGTTTAATAAAGTATCAATCATCGTATATTGAGTGAAGCATTTTTATCTCTCTCAATGTGAATGATGTAGATTGAAGTCTTTTACGACTAGTTGTTTGCAGTCATTCTTGAGTAGTTCATTCAAGCGAGAGATAGTTGAAAGTTTCTCTGTGAATGTAATGAATAGTGAGTTTGAATTGTAAACATTTAGAAGTCTTAGCGTCTGCGTTTTGTCATCTGTGTTGCGAGTTAGTATTCTGATTGAGCAGATGTTTGACTCAACTGTCTTTACTGTTCATTGATCGAGTTTTAAGCATTTGTTAACATATATGCATGTTCTTGACTAAGATGATGAGTTTTTCACTAGATGAAAGAAGTTGTGAGTTGAGCTAAATGATTATGAATCATTAATGTTACGTTCTTGCTTCTTTATGACTATTATGTCAAATTTGCAAACTTCTTTGTCGATCAAGAATAATTCTTGAATCTTCAATGACTTTCTGATGTTGTACTGTAGAATTCATAGAAAGAGTTGTTTCATCATAAAGTTATTTGTAACTGTTGTTGACTCTGCGTTGAAAAGACTCTTTGTATGCTTTCAATCACTGAGAATCTTTCGCACTTTCTGACTAAGCATTTCTGAGTCTGCTCAGATGTAGTCTCATCTGAGTCGCTAGTCACGCATGAGAAAAGATTGACTCGTCTTTGCTTGACTTCTATCATCTGTCATGTTAATTCAACGTCTCGATTGCGTGTTTTTAACATGACGCTTGCTGAGCTTGAAGAGTTCATTGAATCTACGAAGTCTGTTGAGCTCAACGAATTTGTTGAGCTTAAAGAGTTCAGAAACAGCGAGAGAAATGTGTAATTGTATTTTGATACTTTTGAATATCTGATCAATTTGTTTCTGTAGATTTCTGATGTCTGTTTCATCTGCTGTCATCATTTGAAACAGATGCATCTTCAGAGTTCGTGATCTTCATTGCAATTGATGCAACGTCTTCTATTCGAAGACATCATGCACTCTTCAATGTGATGTTTGTCTGTGCATTTAATGCAGCGTTGTTTCTTCTTGCAGAATCTGATCATATAATCAAATTCGAAGCATCTGTAGCACTGAGTGATGTCACAATTCTTTTCAAACAGCTTGCATGAGTATTCTTGATACAAGTCTAGCATGCTTTCATTCATTAGTCGATTCATCATCGCTTTGATTGCAATCTCTACAATGAGCGACAAGTGAGTCTTTTCACTTTTAACTACTTTCTTGAGTCAGACTATTCTTAGAATCTTTAAATTCTCATGAAGTCTTGCGTTGTCTTTTATCAATCTTTTAATTATCACTTTCTGATTGCTTATGTTTATTGTGATGCATATCTCATGTGCTAGCACAACGAAGATTCAATGCATTATACGCATTGAGTTCATGATTTCTTTGACTCATGTCTGAAATCTTTTCAAATTTGCTTGAACTTTTGAACTCATTGCATGAAGTGTGATGTCTTCGCTTTTAAGCTTGCGAAAAGACATAATTAGATTTCTTTGATCTGTCAACACGTTTGTGATTTCTTGAAGAATCTGTTCAATAGATTTCTTTTGTATCTTTTTTATTTTCTTTCTTTCTGCTATCTTCATCATGACTTCTCATTTCTTGCGAAGCGATGACAATTTGTCTCTGAGAAATTGCTTCTTCATTGTTACTTCTTCTCTTGTCACGTTCGCTCATGACGAGATTTTCGATGAGAAGCATATGCTATCTTATGTTTGCGTGCTATCTTGTGTTTGTAGCTGCTTGCTAAGCAGTTGTACGAATGTCTTCAGTTTCTGTACATTCTTCGCAATGAACACGTTCTGATTCTCGTTGTTTTTTTCTTCTGAGTCGAGTCGAAGACGTTGAATCAGTTTCAATGCTATCTTTTTTCATGAATGATCTTTGCTTTTCTCTTTCTCTAACGTTGATATCTTTATTAGAAGATCAATAATGTTAGCAACATACTTCTTGTCGTTGCGTGAGCTTTTCGATTTCGCGTTACTGTTTCTTCGTGACGAGTCAACGTCGCTTGCAATCGTCTCTGAATCAGCATTGCTGCAGTTTATGCAATTCATCGTCGTTTATTCATCTTTTAAATTCATTCTGTCTTGATTGTATTGCTCTTTTCAAAAATTTGCTTTGCGCGCGTTGTGATTGTTTATATTAGTAATGATGTAACATAATCATAAATTTTATTATTAATTTATTCTTTTCTAATGATTACAATGCAATTCTGACTGTAGTTTGCAAATTATTAAAGAAAAGACATTACATTTCTTGCATCATTGATGATGAAAATATCATAGTGAAAAGAACAGTTAAACTGTTAATTCAATGAATATATTGAACTCATGATCTACTTAACTTCATTGTGTTTAATTGAGATTTACAGTTTATTTTGTTAAGATCATGTCTAGAAACTAATTACACTGTTGTGATGTAGTACGTAGCTGAGTAGAATGTTTGATCTATAAAGATAGTTATAACTAGAACTTTAAGAATACAGAAGAAAGAAGATATAAAAGATAAGAAGAACACGCTCTATATAATAATTACTCAGATTCGACGTTAGTCTTAAAGAGAACATGTTGAAACACAAGAAAGATGTTGATTCAAAAAATGTTTGTAACACAAAGAAATGTGTTTATCATAAACATCTGTTAACTATTTATAACACAAAGAAGTATGTTTGTCTAGAAGACAATAGAAGCTGATTAAAAGATGCTAAAGAAGATAAAAGATGCTAAATCATAATCTGAGTCAAATCTGAGTCAGATTTAAATCAGATCTCAACTAGATCTTGACTAGCTTTCATTAATATGAAATCAACTCACTAGCATTGATTGTATAATGATTAGAATTAAATCTTTGATCTTATTCAATTCTGACACATTCATAACATTATTCTTCTCTTTGAAAATTCATGTTTGCATAAATAGAACAAATAAAACGTAAAAATTTTTACTGTTTTTCAATTTAATGTGACTTGTCTGAATAAAGCTTATAAAATTCAACTAGAACTTCTTTCAAGCTCTTGAATTCTTCTTTACCAACATAGTATCATTTATTGTCTCAATTTAGTCTCATTCATTTGATCTTGTATTGTATTCAATCTTGATAACATCTAGAGTTTAAAATGTCATTTATCTCTCAATGCTCATTATTTTCAATAGTGAAAGATTTAAATAATTCTGAATGCTGTTCTGATAAGAAGTTGTTGAGATAAGAGCATAATAACTTTGAACTAAATATTAAATGCAACTGCTTCATGCTTATCAATAAATGAAGATGATAGAAGATCTCAACTTTGACAGTGATTTGATAAAGTTTTAACTGTTTATCTTTCAAATTCTTACATGATTTAATTGTCTTTATGTTTCTAAAGAATAATCAAATTCAATCATTTACTTCATAAATGACGTTTCATTTATGTTTATTGATTTGAGCTTTGATAATCTGCTTCGTCTTTTTCAATTGCTGATGATCAAAAATAAGAAGCTCTTTCATTCAAATGATAATATCATTTGCTTTTTTAGCTTCAAGACGTTTACAAGTTATTTTATAGTCAGTTGTATCTGAATTGATACTTATTCGTGAGTGAAAATCTTTATTGAAGTAAAATGAAGTCATTGAGATGATTGAGAAAATATTGAAATTCTCGCTGAATTTCATCATGAAAAGTCATTTCGCTCAGTCGTTTTGCATGTAGTTACAGTAGATTCTTAATTCGCGTTCAACATCTTGATTAACTCATTTCAATTGATCATTAATCTCAAAATGATAAACTGTTGATAAACTAGCTGTAATTCTTAGTCACTTGCAAAGACTTTGTCACATAATTGATATGAACTGAAAGTTTCTGTTCAAAACAATAGAACTAGATAAATCATGAAGTCGATAGACATTTCATAGCATGATTTAAATCGTTTCTTCAACTGAGATGTCATCGTCTTTTCAATGACAGAAAACGTAGTGACGTTTCTTGATGAAATAACATATGATTGTGCAAATAGCATTATAATCTTCTGATAAAGATAGTTCAATGATGAAGTTCATAATAATATTTTTTCAGCGTTTCTGTGAAATCAAAAGAGAATGATGAAGTTCATTAATACTATTTTTAGATGTCTTACTTCATTGATAAATATGACAGTTTCAAATATAACATCTAATTGTTACTTGATGATCTGATCAATAGTAGAAACGTTGAACTAAATCAATAGTTCTTTGATTGTCAGAATAAAAGATGAAAGACTGATCATGAATTTTCTTTAGTAATTTTGTATGCATATTCTCAGAAATTCACAGTAGATCTTTTCTGAACAAAACGTCATCAATAATCTTGCAATGCTTCAATTCAATGCTATGTAGCTTAAGCTTGTTTTCGCTTATAGCTTGTTTATACTTATTGCAAAGCTCATTCATCTTGTTGACATTTTATACTCATTAATAGAGATCAACTTCAGATTCAATAGTTAAAATATTTACTTTATTGAATATCAGAATGATCTGATAGTGATCTTTAGTACACTGAGTTAATTCAGAAACGTAAGTCAAAGACATTCTGATTAAAGCATTAACTTTAGTGTTCATTTTGTCTGATTGAAAAATCATCTGAAAGTTAAACTTAAATAAAATGTTTAGATAATTGACTTGACATCGAGTTAACTATTTATTTTTCATGAAGATTTTCAAAGTTTGATGATTGATGAACATCTGAATGAGCAGTTCTGTGCATTCTAGCTTGAGTCTTCAATGTTCAAAGCAATGAATAATAGCTAGCAGTTTCTTGTCATAGATGTGATAGTTGCATTCAGCGAAAATCATGCTCTTGCTATAGAAGACTATCGAGTGAAGAACATTTTCATCATCGTACTGTGATAGTATTTCATCTTTAACGTAGTCAGAAACATTAATTTTCAAAATAGTCTGTCGTTTTGAATTGAAATGTCGTAGTACTGAAGTTAAGCTGCTGCTGACCTGTTTTTTTAAATCATTAAAAGCTTAAACACAGACTTCATTTTAAACAAAAAACATGTTCTTTCTAGTCAGCTGAGTGAATGATTTGACTAGCTTCAAGAAGTCTTTAATGAAATGATGATAAAAGTTAACAAATTTCACGAAGCTTTAAACTTTTTTCAGATTGATCAACGTAGTTTAGTTGATTATAGCTTTCACTTTGATAAAGTTCATGCAAAGATCTTGTTTTAACACTATGACTTTTAAGAAAACTGTTTCTTCTACATTAAATTCGCACTTTTAAATATTCATCTGTAGATCAGCTTCTTGTAAGCAATTCAATATCATTTTGACATGTTGTTTATATTCTTGTTGAGTTTTACTGTAGATCAGAATGTTATCTAAATAGACTTGACAAAAGTCATTTAGAAAGTCTCATAAAACATCATTCATATATTGCTGAAATGAGATCAAATTATTGATAAGTTCAAAAAATAAAATCTTTGATTTATATGCTTTTAAAGCGATAATGAAGATAGTGTAGTTTTTACTATTAAAATGCATTCATAGTTTGTTAAACATTGAAATAATATTCAGTCAAGTCAGATATTTGCAATCAATTATTTTGCTGATCATCTCATTTATGAGTAATAGAGAGTAGTGATTTCTTTTAGTAATAGCATTGAGCTTTCAATAGTCAACGCAGAATCATAAATCTTTATTTGTTTTTAAGATGAACAGAATGAGTGAGAAATACAAAGCTTTGCTAAAAGTTATAAATTCTTTGAAAAGATTCTCATTCAAATTTTTCTTTACTTTCTGAAGCTTGTAAAAAGACATTCAATATGCTTGATGTTAAAACTCTCTTGCAGATGATTAGATAAAGCAATGATTAAATAATCATTGAATAATCAGAGTCTTGAAGTGATCACTCTGATCGCTTGAATCAGAAGTGATCACAGTGAGCATGATGAGCATGATGCTCATCTTACTCATCTTGCTCAAAGATGATTAAAAAGATCATTCAGAGCAGAGATGACTTGACATGATTCTTCTATGTCTATATAACGATGATTGTTCTCTTAGATAGAAGCTTCATGCTTAACTCATGTAATAATCAATACAGTTTATTGTTTTAGTTATTCTCAGATCTTTAGTTTAGTGATTAGTTTGTTACTATACTGATCTCTGTTTATATCTTACGTTGTTAAAGAAACAATCATTACACTTTGAGCATCACTTTTTCACAAGATATCAAAGCATCATCTTATCATGATCGTTATGTCATTCTCAGAATGAATCACATCAGCAAGCATCGCTGCATTCTTGAATAGCAAGTCATTGATTAAAATATTGACATCAAATCTGTATTATGAAGATAAAGACAAGCTTGATGCTTTTCTTATACAAGTGAACGTTTATGTCAGAGCACACAAGAAACTAAGTTCATCTCATGACAAGATATTGTTTGCATTCTCGTACTTCAAAGAAGATGTTTTCAAATGATTTAAATCATTGATAAAGAATCACTTGAAGAATAAATCAGAAGATCAAGAAGATGAGATTAACAGAGTCTTTGAAAACTTTTTTAACTTTGAGCAAGCAATACGAAGAATGTATGAAGACATAGATGCAAAACGAATCATCAAACGACAGCTGTATGATATTAAGCAATCAGAATCAGCATTCAAGTACATTACTGCTTTTCAGTCAATCACAACAAAGATTGAATAAGATGACTTGACTTTTACAGCACAGTTCTATAAAGAACTGAAGAATGTGATAAAGAACAAGATAGTTCATATGAATAAATTCGCGACTTTGCACGCTATGATTAGCAAGACAATCGTGCTGAATAATCAACAGTACAAGCGAAGACTTGAAAAGAAGAACAAGATCACTTATGTTTCAGTTGCATAAAATAAGAGAAAGAAGAAGCAATTTTATTACGATTCTCAGTCTATGAAGTTAGATGCAATTTGAAAGATATCAATGAACGCTTGTGATGAAATGATTCAACAAAGCAAAGCATGTTACATATGTAAAAAGCTAGATTATTTCTTCAGAGATTATACTCAAAACAAGTATAAAAACAAGTCAAAGCTCTATGATAAATAAAACAAATCTTTCATAACAATGAAAGAAGATCAGAAAGATAAGCATCAAGTGTTGTCGTGAACAGCATGTTACGAAGACAACTGTTGCATTCATCTGAGCAATAAGAAAGATTTTGAATGATACTCAAAATTCTCACAAAAGAATTGTTTCTATGCAGCAACTCATCGTCAGTCAGAAGTGCATGATGAGAAAAGTGATGAAAGTTTGTTCACTATGATCATGAAATCAGAGATTCTCGATAACGAAAAATATGACTCAAATAGATTAAACAGCACAGAAGAAACTATTCATCAAGCAGTCGAGAAAGAAAATTGACTTAGCGAAACTCTACGAGCATTCACTATCGCGACAGAAGATGCTCTCAAACAAGAAGAAGATTATCTTGAAGTAAAGAAAGATTTTAGAAAGTTTACAAATCAAGCAAGTTTTATAAGCATGTACAACGAATTGTACACTTTCTTTAGACAGAAAAAGAAAGATTTTTCACAACACATGCAACAGATCAAGAATGAAATACATCAAGCTATTTATGACGAAGTTCAAGATAAGTCGATTGCATTGTGTAAGAGCATTTAATATCATGACATAGTCATGAAGAAGTTATTCACAGAAGTCAAGTTCATTAAGCAAGAAAAATATGTACTTCTCAATGAAAATTATATATTCAAAGAATTTAGACAGATGACAGAAGTTATTAAAGAGAGATTTGATCTGTGTGATTCAAAGAAATATTTACAGAAGAAGATCAATTTAAATTGATTTCAATACATAAAACAAGTACTTGAAGAGCAAGCTTCTAGTTCAAAAAACTAGAAGACTCTTTGATTAACAGATCATTGAAGAAGTCTAGTTGAAGATCAAAAATCGAAAGCATATTTATCTTCACAAACGACTCAACACAGTTACAAGTCTGAGTCAAGATCAACGATCATATAGCATGTTTATTCATTGACAGTGACTGTACAAGAAGCTATATGTTCTCAAAATTTGTTAGAAAAGCGCAAATATCTTTGCAGAAGAAGAAAGAATCTTACAATTTGCAAAACTTCAATGAAACATTCATGAAGTATAATAATGAACTAATAGATCAAGAGACTTGATTCATTCATTTGAAACTTGAACATCATTGAAAGAAGTTGCGTTTAAATGTTACAAAGCAATCAGACAGCAATATAGTTCTAGACATATCATGACTTCATATGATCAATTTGATGATAGATTGAATCAATGAAACAATCGCTTTTCTTCACACAAAAACGACGCGATTGCACTTGATATTGAAGTCATCAGAGAATGTGAAAATCTTCGTAATAACAGTGAATGATATGCGCAGCGAGTTGAAAAACAGCTCAGATGCACAGATGTTATGAAGCAGAGAGATTAAAAGTAATCTCACTATCATTGAAATTTCTAAAGAATATCAGAAATATAAAATTCTGTTTGAGAAAGAAAGTGATCAAGAGACACTACTTAAACATCAATCATGAGATCATGAGATTAAGCTCATAGATGACAAGAAACTCACGAAACAGTTCATTTACTCATTGTTAACAGAAAAGCTTGATGCTTTGTGACAATATCTGAAAGAGAACATGTGAAAAAAATTCATTAGAGAATCGCAGTCGTCAGCAGAATACTCAATTCTGTTTGTTGTAAAATTGAATGAAAATCTAAGACTATGTGTTAATTATAGAGCATTGAATAACATCATGATTAAAAACAGCTATTTGCTATCGCTCATATCTGAACTGCAAGACAGACTTCAGAAGACACAGTGATTTATGAAATTTAATATACTCGAAGCATTTAATTGAATATGAATTAAAGAAAAAGATGAGTGAAAGACAGTCTTTTGCACTCGACTAGAACATTATGAGTATTTGATCATGTCTTTCGATTTAATCAATGCTTCAGTCACGTTTCAGATATTTATGAATAACGTGTTATGACATTATTTGAATCAATTCGTCATAGTATATTTGAATGATATACTAGTATATTCAAAGACGAAGAAAGAACATGTGCAATATGTTAAGAAGATTTTACAGACTTTAAAGAAAGTCAATCTGCGCATTAAGTCAGGAAAAAGTGAATTTTATGTATAGAGTGTACAGTTTTTGAGATTCATAGTCACATTTCAGAATCTAAGAATGAACTCAAAGAAGATAAAAGTTGTTACGACTTGATCGACGTCAAAGTCAAAGATTGAAGTTCAATTCTTCTTAGAATTTGCGAACTTTTATAGATGCTTTATAGAGAGATACTTCAGAATCATCTCATCACTTACGAATCTTATAAAAAAGAACATATCATTTGTATGAACTGAGAAAGCAGAAGAAGCTTTCAAGAAGCTGAAGAAATTGTTTATCTTTCAGTCAATACTGATCATGTTTGAATCAGAAAAATCTATTACGCTTGAGATAAACGTGTTGAACGAAGCTATTGAGACGTGTATCAGTCAATCAAATGATAAAAAATGTCTGCACTTTATTGCTTATTACAATCATAAGATTACAGTCGCTGAATTGAACTTTGAAATACATGACAAGAAGCTACTAGCTATTGTTAACTCTTTCAAACAATGAAAAGTGTATTTGAAAGAATTTAAATATCAGATTCAAGTATATACAGATCATAAAAATCTGTTATACTTCATGATCATGAAAGTTCTGAATCGAAGACAGATCAAATAATTAAAGAAATTTTTGTTGTACAACTTTCAAATTCAGTATTGAAAGAAATCTAAAAACTCGAAAATTAATGTCTTGAGCAGAAAAGCAGATCACATGACAGATAGATCACAGATAAATCAGATTATCTTACAACAGAATCAGAATGATTTCATTGTCTACAATAAACAAAATGCAGCTACGTTATGAATCTACAATTAAGATCTCGAAAAACGAATAAAGCTAAAGCTAGCAAAGAATTCAGTCACACAGAATATTATAAAGAATATTGCTGACAACGCGAACTTTGAAATAATCAACGAAATACTAACATTTCAAGATCTCATCTATATTTTAACAAGATGCAGACAAGAAATAATAAGCAATTATTACAAGTTAATGATACATGAACATCAGAATTTGAATAAAATCATTGAAAGAATATCTAGAATCTACTACTTTTTTAAGATGAGAAAGCAGATAGAAAATATCATAAGAAAGTGCAACGTATGCATTTGAATGAAGCATAATTGACACAGATTCTACGAACTTTTGAAAAGTCTCAGCACATCAGATCATGCATGAAAAAGCATAGCTTTGAACTTTATAGTCAAGCTATCAAAGTCAAAAGAAAGAGTTATGAGAACAACGTATGACTCTATATTAATGATTACAGATAGACTAATCAAGTATGAATACTTCTTGTCATACAAAAAAGCAACATTCGCAGAAGATTTAACATACACGTTTCTAAGAATGATTGTAGCAAATCATGAATTATCAGATGAGATAATTTCAAATAAAGACAAGCTCTTCACATCGAAATTCTGAAAATTGTTGATGAATCAATTAGAAATTCATCATGAGCTGTTTACAACTTATCATTTACAGATGAATGAATAAATGAAAAGAATGAATCAGATACTGAAACAGTATTTTAGATGTTATATCAACTATAGACAGAATGATTGAATACAGTTACTGTTAGTAATACAGTTGACTTTCAATAGCACAATGATGAAAGTAATCAGCATGTCATCATTCTTTGCAAACTATGAATTCAAGTTGAAGACTTTTAAGAAATTGCATGAATTTGTACAAATAGCTCAAAAAGCTACAATACAGATTGAATAAATACATTTGTTGCACAAAGAGCTGCAGAAGAACATTCAGTTTCTAAGCAAGCATATGATTCTGTACGCGAATAAGAAAAGAGATAGAGAATCTACTTTTAAAAAGAAAGACAAAGTTTATTTATTAAGACGAAATATTAAAATGAAAAGATCAAGTAACAAGTTGAATCATATGAAACTAGAATCATTTGAAATTCTAGAAGAAAAGAGATTGATTAACTATGAGTTAAATTTTTCAGCATTTATGAAAATACATTCAGTATTTTATATTTTTCTTTTGAAGTTTGCAGACTTGAATTCATTAATTTAAACAGAATCTTCAGAAATTAATTCAGAGAGTTAGAACATCAAGTACAAAGTAGAAAATATATTAAATCAACAGAATATCAAAGATCAGCTTCATTGATTAGTCAAGTGAAAAGACTATGAACATATTGAGAACACTTGAGAATCAAAGAAAGATTTTAAGAATTATCAGACACTTCTGTGACAGTTTCAGTTGAGAAACTCAGTCAGTCAAAGTCTGATGAAATCTCAATCTGCTTGAAAAACACGTCAAAAAGAAGATCATTCAGCAATGATTCACTAATTCTTGTCTCTTTTTTCTTGAGCTTAATGATGTTTCAAAACTTTCATTCAATCATCATTTATTTCTTGTTTTTCAAAAACACAAATTGATTTTGCAAATGAGTAGTTCTTGCAAAGATTTCTTGCATCTGCTTGTAAGTATTCAGCAACTCATGAAGAATGCAATTATGTTCTGTCTTTACTCTTTTTCACTTCATCATCGAAAAAGTAAGATTGCATTTGCGATTGAGATGTATACACTTGATGCAATGATTGAATTCATTGTCAACATGACATTTCTTTTGCAAGCGATTGCAATGTTCACAAGAACGCATAACAGCACGCTCAGAATTCATACGCTCAAGAAGATCTTTGCAACGCAAGATAAAGTTTTTTGTTGTGCAATGAAAAGACATGAAAGAAAAGTGATTTTCAAGATGAAAATCTTAGAAGAAGATCTAGTATTAAAACTCTCTCACAGATAATTAAATAAAGCAATGATTAGATAATCATTAAGTAATTGAAATCTTGAAGTGATTGCTCTGATCGCTTGAATCAGAAGTGATCACAATGAGCATGATGAGCATGATGCTCATCTTGCTCATCTTGCTTGAGAATGATCAAAGAGATCATTCAAAGCAAAAATGACTTGACATGATTCTTTTATATTTATATAATGATGATCATTCTCTTAGATAGAAGCTTCGTTCTCAACTTCTATAATAGTCAATACAGTTTATTGTCTTAGTTATTCTCAGATCTTCAGTCTAGTAATTAGTTTGTTACTATACTGATCTCTGTTTATATCTTGTGTTGTTAAAGAAACAATCATTACACTTGACAACAAGATGATGTTACATCATTAATAAGCTCTATCTTATGATTATAAAAATGATGAGACGATAGCTTGTTTGCTTAAACTCAATCAAAAATATCTAGAAAATTCTGATATTTCAATGATAGCTTGACTTTAATATCTTCTAGATTCTGAGTTGTTTCATTAACTGAAAAGATGTTTATGATATTTAGTTTGCATTGAGTATTGTAGATGATTTTTCTATCAATGTCTTCAATGAACATAGTAAAAATCTCTGTCTGATTCTTCTTTTTTCGTTTTACTAATGTTTGAAAAAAGATAACGTTTATGTTTTAAATCAAGAATGACTCTTTCTGAATAAATGAAACTGAGTATCTGAGCATCTTAGAAGCATTGCTGTGAGCTGTTGAAAAAGTTGAAGTTGATCATGATTAACTTAAGTGCTTTATATTTAACAAGATTGAAAAAATCGAAATCGAAATATCTAATTGATCAAGAAATATAATAGTATCATGTCTCATGTTCAATAATATTTCATTTTTATTCATTCAGAATTCGCTCAATATAGCTTAGACTGATCGTCGAGTCAAGTTTCGAGTTGACATTTTGAATTCGAATTGTACTCGAATCGAATTGCTCACATTTTCAACTCAATTCGAGTCGAATTGAGCATATTTTCAACTCGACGCGACTCGACCCGACTGGGAATTGAGTCAATTCGACCCGACCCGCCAAGAACTCGAGCTTGGCGTCAAGAGGGCTAAATATAGAAAATTTTCCGGTTTTCGACTTTTGCATTACCTTTTTGCATTACCTTTTGATAGAGAGTCATGAAGGGGAACATGAAGATCGTTTGATAGAGAGTCATAAAGAGGAACATGAAGATCGTTTGATAGAGAGTCATGGCGAGAAACATGAAGGGAAACATGAAGAGAAACATGAAGGGAAACATGAAGATCGTTTGATAGAAGGTCATGACGAGAAACATAAAGAGAAACATGAAGAGAAACATGAAGAAGAACAAGAAGATCGTTTGATAGAAGATCATGACGAGAAACATAAAGAGAAACATAAAGAGAAACATGAAGAGGAACATGAAGAGAAAACATGAAGGTCGTTTGACTTTGATAGAAAGTCATGACGGGAAAACATGGTAGAAAGTCATGAAGGGGAATCATGTAGGCTGTTCGATCAAGCTATTTACATCTACCTAATATCTTGTCGGATCGGATCGGGTTTTCGGATCGAGTTGTCGGATCAAGCTTCTCAATCCGACTCGAGTGCTCGGATTCAACTTCTCAATTCGACCCGACACTTTTTCAAAAAAATTCCAATTCGACTCGACACTTTTCGGATCGGGTACTCGACTCGAACTCGAGTACTCGACTCGACGCGGTCAGTCTAATATAGCTTCATGATGCTTGATATCAATTATCAGCATTGACATAGTCAATTTCTTATAACTTTCAATTGTGAGATTGAATAGAATTTTATGAATAATAGTCTTTCTAGCTAGCTTTTCATCATAGTCTCATATTAACTTCTCTTTAACTAGCAATATAGATTGAATTTTAAGTTTCTCACATACTTTGTTGACTAGTCTAATATGTATCAGCATGTAGATGATAAAATCACTATCTATCAAGAATCAAAAACTGAAAGATTCATTGTGAGAGATGAGAAATGCATCAATCAGAAAAACTTTTCAAAGTAGTTGTCTTTCAATAGAACTTCAATTTGACTGCACAAAGATATGATCTTTATTTCTTTAATGACTTTGAAAGAAATAATTAGTTTTTTGAGTCAGAATCTGATTCAAAGTCTGATGTAAATCAATCAAACTCATCATTCTTTAATGCATTAATTCTTGAGATTCAATCAGAGCACTTTCTAGAAGAATGATCTGACTTATGATAAATGAAACAACTTTCAGTTTGTATATTTGTTTCTTTGATATTAATCAAAGTTACGTCACGCGATTTTGATGAGTCAACTAATATGATAACTTCAATCTTTCTATAGAAATTCAATCAATCTCACTCTTTCAGCAAAGATGACTTACTTTCTGATCTTGAGCATGAATTTCTTTTCTTTGATGTCATTCATGACTCAATGCTCATTGTTCAAATGAATCAGATAACTATGAATTTCATTGAAAGATTCTGACTAAATCAATTGACTACTTCAAGCTGCATGAAGATGATGAACTATCTTGTTTTGTAAATTAATGATTAATTGTTTTTCATGATATTCTAGATAGAAGAACAGATGTTGAAACATTGAATAAAAGTCACTGAATTTGCTCTTTTCTTGAGTGAGATTAGCATATTCTCTTTGAAAGTTTGTCTCTTTGTCAAAATCATCATATAGTTGAGCAAGTTTATTTAGTAGATCATTGATCATTGAATAGAGATTCAATGAATCTTGCTGACGTTTGACTAAAGTGACTTTGACTGCATCTTCGCTGATTCAAGAATGAATGTAAACTAGAATAATTCTGTCGTTGTTGAAATGATTGACGTTGATTTCTAGCTTGTCACGAATCTTTCTCTGTCAATCATTTCAGATAAATTCTTTTTCATCAGTAAACAAAGATGAATTCAAAAGCTTTTGAGATCGCTTGAAGAAACTGAATAGAATAAAAGAGAAAGAAGTGACTTTTTTAATTGATCGCAGTTGATGTTGTGCTTCAGTCAATTTGTTTCAAAGCGTCTGATTCAATTGATCAGATGATTCTTTGACTTGATTCATTTTCTCAAAATAAGTCTTTCATATTTGTTCGCTTAATATCTTGTTAAATAGCTCACAAGCTTTCACATCTAGATCTCATTGAGTTCAAAGACTGTTTGAATCTTCTAGAAACACTTCTGAGTCTTATTTGATTCAATGTTGTAACTGCTTTACATTTTTTATATTTCAGAGAGTAGAAGCTTTCAGAAGTTCATTGAGAGTCTGAGAATGAAACAAAGATTGATGACATTTTTGTACGAAGTCAATTCTAAGATATTTCAATATGCAAAATGATAGCTCAGAATAAATAATTGAATCTGCAGTGACAGAAGAATAAAGACTTTGATAACTCTCAAAGAGATTTTTCACAGATGATCAAGTCATAGCGAAGAATTGACGATCAAGCGAAGAGCGATGCTTGATGATATGTAGTAAGATCATAGTTCAAGTTGTTTAATCTTCAGAAAAGAATGTTACTGATTTAAGAGAATTTTTTGATGATTCTTAAGCAATTAAGATCTTAATCTCTTGATTTTATTAATTGATTTGAATGAACGTGTACTGAACAAGCTGTAGATTCTTTAACAATGCAAGATTTCAATTTCTTGATTCTATTAATTTCTTGATGTTGTTCTGTCTTTCAATGTTATCAATCATTAAATACACAAATTTCTTTATATTCATCTCATTGTCAATCAAGTGAATTTGAATGAGTAATGAAATCAGTATCATGTGATTAACAAATTCTTAAAGTAATGTTGAAAATGTTTAAAAACTAATCATACTGTCGTGATGTAATGCATAGCTGAGTAGAATGTTTGATCTATAAAGATAGCTATAACTAGAACTTTAAGAATACAGAAAAAAGAAGATACAAAAGATAAGAAAAACACGCTCTATATAGTAGTTACTCAGATTCAACGCTAGTTTTAAAGAGAACATGTTGAAACACAAGAAAGATGTTGATTCAAAAGATGTTTGTGACATAAAGAAATATGTTTGTCATAGACATCTGTTAATTACTCGTAACACAAAGAAGTATGTTTATTTAGAAAATAATAGAAGCTGATTAAAAGATGCTAGAAAAGAGAAAAGATGTTGAATCATAATCTGAGTCAAATCTGAGTTAGATTTAAATTAGATCTCAACTAGATCTTGACTAGCTTTAATCAATATGCAATTAACTCGCTAGCATTGATTGTATAATAATTAGAATTAAATCTTTGATCTTATTTAATTCTGACACATTCATAACACATTTTCATTCTTTGAAAGTTTCTTTGCAAATGTTTAAACATTTTTCTTTGATTATTTACAATTTATCATTCACAGATCAATGATCAGAGCAAATGAGTAAATCAAAACGTTGAGAAATATCTTTGTTTCTTCTGCTCATACATGCAGAACGACTAATTCAAATGATTATTCATGATTAAGTTTGTTAATAATAACATTGTATTTTCAATCATTTTCTCAATCTCATTCTTTTTAAACAAAAGTTTTCATTCTCATATGAACTTTGATTTTGACTTCATTAAATATGAAAACATTCATAAATGTCTGTAAATCATCAGAATTAAGAATATATCTGAACATATGAATAAAATATTAACATTCACTTGCAAGAATCTTGTCAAGACATGAAAGTAAATGATGAAACAAGTTAAGAAGTATAGAAAAGAAATTAATTATGAAATCAACTCAAAGATATTTCTGAATGAAAGAAACATTATAACAATGAGATCATTCAAAAAGCTGAATGATAAAATGCTTAATTCATTCAACATGCTTAATTCTGTTGACTTTTCATATAAATTGAAATTATCAGAAACTATGTATATTCATGATGTATTTTACTCAAAACTTCTTCATTTCATCATTAATAATTTCTTGTTTAATCAAAACAATGATTCTTCAGAATTAATTATAATAAATGATGAGAATGAATGAAAGATTAATAATATACTGAATTCTTAATGATATTAAAGATGACTTTAATATTAAGTCAAATGAAAGAGTTATGACAATGATTTCAACTGATATAACGCTGATGATGATAAATTCATGAACACTCAGAATATTGTTGATGACTTTCACATTCAATATTTTAATTAAGTGCACTAAGAAAATACATTCATGCAAACATGAATTATTGAAGAAAGAAAGTAATGTTATGATTCTGATTTAATTTAATTCTAATCAATATAAAATTAACTTTAGCGTGTTGATTGTATATTGATTAAAGCTTGCTTAGTCTCAATCTTAATCTTGATTAATTCAATCAAGTTTAGTAAGTATTTGAGCTAGAAATGATGTCATTGAGTCTCTACATCATCTGTGTAAGATGTCAATTCTTTTGAATTTAGCACAGAGATCAGAAACACACATATAAGCTGCAAGTTCTTTTCTGTAAATACTTTTCTTTCTTAGTATTTATCTACTAGTTAAATGACATTCATATAACTCGCTCTATGCTAATCTCTAACAAAGTAGATCATGAAGCGAATAACGCGTATTTAAACGCGTTGCATGAAGCATGTTTTAAAGCATGTTTTAAAGCGAGTAGACTGATGAAGTAAATGATCGAGTAAATAGCTGAGTTGATAGCTGAACATGTAGATAAACGAGTAGATAGAATGATGAGTAGACTGATGAGTAGAATAATGAGTAGAGTGATGAGTAGAATAGTGAGTAGAATGATGAGTAGAATGATGAGTAAAGTAGTGAGTAGAATAGTGAGTAGAATGATGAGTAGAGTGACGAGCATGTAGAGTGATAAGTAGAATGATGAGCATGTAGAGTGATAAGTAGAATGATGAGTAGATAAATGAGCAAAACAGAGCGAATAACATGTAATTAATTCAATAATACGCTCATACTTTATCACATCAGATAAGATGATCGACAAAGTTCGATATTATTCTGAATCTAAGAAATATCTGACTGTAATTCAAGTTAATGAGTTCAGATGTGTAACAGCATCTTACGTAGTAAGCAAGAAAGCTAACTCGAAGAGGCTAGCTACAGTTACACATCTGAGGTTCTGAGGCAAGTGATATCTATCAGCACTTTCTCAGCTCTTCTTTCAAGTCTTTTCAGAACTACACATCTATCATCATGTCTATTTCGACCTCTTTAAATAAATTCAACTTTATCTTTTTGTCATGGTCAGACGACGCTTGAGAGTCAATGATCGAGTATCACGAATAACATAATCACATGATAAGGCAATAACGCTCACTCACATGCAGAGTCTACGTGAGTGACATATCGAGCTGTTGGCAATAAACCCTTAACGAAGTGTGTTTATGCTGACTTCATCGATTCCATCTCGATTATGCCTTCAGTCGGCCTTGGGAGTGCTTTTGTAGATTTCACGACGCTGATGCCTACTATAGACTATTGAAGCGCAGCTGTTACCTGCAACGTTCAAACGAGGCTAAAGATGCTCTTTCACACCTCAATCAGACCTTCTTCGCATGGTCAAAACCTACCTTCTCATTTCGCACTAACGATCGAGCTATTTCTTCTCCTTTCCTGTTCATAGTGTTCAATGTATCGTCGCGGCATAAACTTTGTTTCGCGCCGGCCAAATCCAAAAAAAAGATTAATGTTGTAGAGGGGTGATCTCATCTAGTAGTCAGAGCTCAGAAGCCATAATTCCCGGACCAATAATGTTCCGTTGAGATGCGAGCGGACCAATACTGTTCCGTGGGCCCTCGAGGTGCGTGGCTAGTAATCGCAGCTTCGGCAGTAAGCAATGCGCTAACCCGGTAGGGGATTAGCGCAGGGGGCTAACCCGCAGGGGCTTAGCCTCACAAGTCTGACTTACCTTAGTGTGACACGTCTGAGAACCTGAGGCAGCCTGTACTTTGATTAATCTACCTTAGCGGGATTATGAGGAATGGCTCTACCGTAGCAGCATCGTAGTACTATAAAATGTACGCTTAGAATTTCTAAACGATCTTGGAAAGGAACGGTAATGAAAATAAGCATATGTAAAATACAGTATCATGTATCATGAGCAATAATACCTGCATCATCCTTCTGCAATGCCTCTCCGTAGTCACCCACCTACCTATCATCTATGCTCTGCACCCACCCCCGTATCAACCTACCCTACACTCGCAATGACTATGCGCATGGTGCCCACGCAACTCATGCGTTGCACCCACGCGTAGAAATTAGCTGAATCGATCGATTCTAAGCTTGAAAATACAGAAGCGTTGATGTTGTCTGAAATACAGTCTATCCGAAGATAAGGCTTGGCAGTATTGTAGCAGTTATCTTGAAACTACACAGAGCTTCATGTTCTACCGTAGCAACACTGTTTTATTTGATATCAGTGTATTATCTTTAAACGAATATTCAACTAGACTGTAAGAGTATCATTCTTTTTAATACTCGATTATCATTTTGTCACATATATAATGAGCTACTGTAAGTCAGTATATTCACTATGATACCGCCTTTAGACGGTAATTTGAACCATTACTGTATAGATACAGTTAAAGGAAACCATATATTTCCGCTAAGGTATGTCCTGGATGCTCACGGATATCTCCGCAGGTGATATAAGCAGATCGAGCTCCGCTGAGCAGCATTCTAGTATACGGTGATGTTTCAATTGCTTTCTTACCATGGAACATCAGTTCCTTCCTAAAGGCGCATCATTCGGTGATGAGAACCACGTAGCATACAATGGAGGAACAGACTATCGTCTAGTTCCATTTCTGGAGTACCCTGAGCACGCGGGCTATACGTTCTTGACTCGAAGTCCGCTATCCGTCAACCCCCGAATGCTCTCTAACGAATCTCCAACGGCTGATTTTCTCCTCGCGTGGATCTTTTGCGCCTTTTTACGAGAGGTGCTGGGTGCGACTGTAGAACAGCTTACTGGAGAGAACCTATATGAGCACAAAGATTTCGTTCAAACACTTGGTCATCCAACAAAGGCAGTTTTGACGACATCGAAACTGAATGTGCTCCTCAAAAGGTGGTCAGACCTGATCCAGCCCAACGTTTCCAGTGCTGCAGTCCAGCACCAACATTTAGTAAATTGCTTGAATCTCGCTATTGGACCAATTTTGATGGGCGTTGCGTCGAAGCTTGATTGCAACACAAACCAGGTTCTCTGCTCAACAGTTGAAGTGGTTTCTCATTGCATTAATCACGTGTTCAACGACCAAGAATACGCACAAAGATTAAAATGTATAGCACCCTTGACAGGTTTATTCGGTGATAAACAGGATTTAGGAAGTATGAAGCACCTTGGATGGTGCCCGGCTCAAGCAGACTCGCTTTGGAAAAGCCATCTTGCCTTCAACGTCTTCTTCTACCTAGAGAAGATGGACCGACGTCAAGATCCCCTTCGTAAAGATCGTCATCTCAATTGCTCACATTCGAAATGTTATGCTCTGAAGGCGCCGACCAAATCTCAGCATCGCGACCCCCTCTGTGATTGCGCTGAGATTGCCATAGAGGAAAAAGATTGGCGTAGATTGCTCCAAATATTGGAGTCGAATAGCATACCCCTTCTGCGCCTGACCCGCAATGGTGGAAATTTGAAGATGGAAGTAGTCAGAAAAGACTCACAATCCAAATATGTTGCGCTTTCGCACGTCTGGGCTGACGGTCTGGGTAACAGGGAACAAAATACTCTACAAGAATGCCAGGTCGATTACCTCTTCAGTCGTTTGAGAGATTTCCAAATTTCAGTGCAAACCACTGATCAGGACCTTCTCCTCTGGATCGACACTCTTTGTTGCCCGCTGAAGCCTCTAAATCTCAAGGTACAAGCCTTAGCATTGATGCAAGAAACTTACAAAGACGCGGAGCATGTCCTGGTCTTTGATTCCGCCCTCGAGAACACAGATCACACATCCCTAGACTACCTCGAAATTTTAGCCCGGGTGCTTACATCCGATTGGATGCGGAGACTATGGACGCTTCAAGAAGCTTTCCTGGCACAGAATTTGTGGGTGCAATTCAGTCGCGAGGCGATCAGTATTGATCAACTACTCATAGAACATAATGAAATGGATAAAAGGGTTGAAGCGAGAATAATGTATACATTCACGAGGAACTTCGTCTTCAGTATTCGCCGTAGGCGCGCCCTAAAACCTTCATCCCACACATTCCACATCCACACACTCGCCCTAGGTATAATAGGACGGTCAGTGACCGAACCATGTGATGAGCCTCTTTGCCTGAGCACAATTCTCGATCTGGACATAGGGAACGCCACATCGGTAGCCCGAGCGCCCCCAGAGCAAAGGATGAAAATACTCTGGGACCGCTGGTCTAAGAGTATTCACGGCATACCTGGGAGAATAATCTTTAGCGACAGCCCAAAGCTCTCCCACGCTGGCTATCGATGGGCTCCTTCTACGCTACTACGAGGGAGCATGCCCCCGGTTTTGCTCCCCGAGGGTTTCGGCACTGGCATGCTGTGTCCTTCGGGGTTGAAGGTGCATTTTCCAGGGATCCTGCTCTCGTCTACCCCTTTGAGCAGAGAGGCTTCTGGCAAGATGAAGATTGACCGACCCAATTTTTTACGGGATGGCAAGGGTCTATGGTACACATTTACAGTCGGAGACTTGGACGCCACGAACGCAAAAGTGGCAGACAACCCTGGCAATTTTATACAAGAGCTAGCAGCTGCGAAGAGTCCCTTCCCACCAAATGTTAAGATAGATTATTGCCGCTACGCCGTCATAATGAGCGGACAAGATGGAAATATCATTGGCTCCACCAATGCTCTTCTAGTCCATCTTCATGGGAAGGAGGGACAGATATTTCTCACCAGGCGTATTCAATCAATTCTACCTCCTTCCATTGTCCATCACAGTCTCGGTCCCATATTGGAGGCAGCTTTCCAATTCGTTCAAAATGTGCGGGACAAAAAGACAGTGGATCTCTCTGCTGATGAAACGACGGAACACTCGTCTGCTCATGAAACAGCTGCAGCAGCCGCACAAGGCTCCGTGCAGAAGGACGGGCCATTTGGTATGGGCGAGGAAGCACTTGCGAAAGATCCTGCTTTGGAACCATTGGTCCGGAAGTTCAGCGCAAATCCCGCTGCTTCCATGCAGCGGTGGATCGAATGTATCCTGGATGGGAACTTCGTTGCGTTGGGTCAGATCTTGCCGGAGACCCAGGAGTGGTGTGTCGATTGACCACGGATAAGCTTCAGTAGCAGTTCGAGAGAGCCTGCGTTTGAAATGCCGTGAAGTACGAAAGCTTTCATCCAATGCAGTACCCGAAAATTCACGGCTGCACACTGGGAGACCTTCGCAGCTGGTAGAAGCCGTCCCGTCGCATCTGCTCTGACTGGTGCGTGCTCCCCATTCTCTATATTAGTGGCAAATGTGGCTTGCTGCTGAGTAGCTGAATCAAGACTAGGTCGCGTTGGTATTGCTCGCATGCATCAAATGACAACGCTATATCTGCAAGTCGATCTCATTTGGTTTGATTTCTACCTGGAATGGACTATTCCAACCATGGCGTTCATGCACAAGGGGGCGTTAGAGTGACCTTTAACTTCCTCTGTCATGTGAAAATTAGGACTACACATTCCATGAGTCTGTAGGCCGGACGAAATCTAGTGCCTATACCTATCGGAACTCTATGGAACTGATGAACATAACCAGAGATCTCTGTTTTAGCATTGAAAGATAGGTCTATTCTGTTCCCCACGCTCTGCTCTTTTTCCGTTCGCTCTGAACCCTCACAATGACGTATCGCCAGAGACAAGGGCAACGGTGGGTATTATCTGTATTCGCGTCGAGTATCATTCGAACAAGCAACGTTGCCCGCTAGTCAAGATGATCCTCGCACTTATAATGGCAACGCCGCGTTCTGGCATAGTAGCGTTTAACTGCTTTCCTCAATCCGAAGTTGCGGCTCCCCACGCCTCGTTCTCCACCGATTACTACTGTCTAGAAGTGTCTTGCATCCCCTAACCAGTCGCCGATATCTGCGAAGAAAGCTCTCGCCAGCCTCCCAGTTCTCGATCAGATACGGTTCGCCCCAAACGAGGAGCCCATTGTTGGGCTCGGGCTCGCTGCTGAGCCATCCGACTAGATCCAGACAGAGCGCGTCTACGTCGTAGGAACCTGCTTCGGAAAGGATGATCTGCTCCCGCAATTGTACGTCTGGAAAGACGTCATATGCGGGATAGTGACGGATCGTCTTCTGTATTGCGGTCGGCTGCAGGCCGTAGGGGAGATGGTCACCTGGAGCGGGGGTTGAGAAGGGAGAGATCGTGTCTTCACGAGCAAGGTTGGCGATATGGAAACCTAGGATGCTGACATTTTAGAGGTAGGCTCGGAGGACGTTTCAGCAGGCTAGGCTCAGTAGGATTTCGGCGTAGGGAGAGGGGGGCTGGGACGGGTGGTTCATATTAATTACCCTCTCTGCGAGCGCTGTTTTGAGTGTCGCCGTCAATGCGACAGGGATCTTACATTTACGGAGGGCCTGAAGCCTCGAAGCCTGGTACTTCTTAGGAGGCGTCCAAAGTTTCAGCATCCCTTTGTGTTTCATGGCATGGGGAGGTGGAAGAGCTGTGGAAACAGAAGCTGAGGGGAGTAGCTCAGGATAAGGCCATAAGGGAGCGGTTGAATTTGTGGATGTAATCGGATTCGACGACGGCTTGTTGGATTTCAAGGCTTTTCTTCTTCGACCTAAGTTGATTGGACACGCGACGACATGAATTTGGTAAATTCGCGAGCAGCTCTGGCATTGACTCGATTCTGTATGTTCCGCCTATCTGCAGAAGATTTACCGGACCGGTCATCTTCTAGACCCCTGATATCACTTTCTGGATAGGACTACACTAGAATTGTAGATGGCTGCTGCTGCCGCTGATGATGCAGCATTTTCAATCATGGGCAAGCTGGAATGGTGGAATCTTAGTGATTAGAAGCAAAGCTTGCGATGAGGATCGGTCTCGCTCTCCGTATTCTTCTGCTTTTGTGTCTGCTGTAGTGCCAGGCGATAAGTGGTCCGGGTAAGAGGTATCCCTTTGGCTGCTGTCGGGTGGATTAGTTAGCGTATTCGCTTATTCTACCAATAGGAACAATAGAAACAATAGAACTATCATTCTGAACCCATTTTATTGATGCTATTGTGATAGGCAGCCCAACAAGGACCGTCTTTGCATATAGGGATATCGCAAGTATCGCAGCCAAAAGTAGTACGCTTTCCCCGCTTGTTACCACCCAAATTTGGTGTGATTTCTCTGAGAATCCTTCGCCTCTTAGGCGTTGCTACCTGTCCTATCTCCTTGCATTCACGACAGTCACCAAGACTCTTTCTTTTGCAAATTCAATGATTATCTAGATGTACCATAGAAAGTTCAATTGCAGACTCAGTTGACGTTCTTTTTCGCTTCAGAAACTGTCTTTCAGATGCCTGAATTAGACCTGTAGCCAGAGCCGTTCTGAACTCGCTACGAACAGTGTATTTAGCCTCCTTCGAAACCTCTGAATGCAAAGAGAGTTTATAGGCATTGATAACGCTGATTTCAATCAAGAACTCGTACAAGGCCTTGTGTTCTTCTGATCTACATCGACGGTTGTATGCGTAGGTATATTGACCCAACTGACGTTTGAAGGCATCTGAATAGGCTCAAATCGATCGCCTATATCAGTGATAGGACGCAGATTAGGACGGTTAGTTCCTAAATCAGTTGAATCAGGTACTACGTCGCAGAAAGGCATTATCGAGGTGGGTCAGAACAATAGGGGGCTTTGTTGACATTGTTTTTATTTACAAAAAATAACCTTTTTGACGGAACCTTACCGAATCTGGTTAGGGTTAACCTTAAAGATTAACCGAATCCTAACAGCAGCCAAAGGGATAGCGAAAAATTCCTTTTTAGTTAGAAACTTGAGTTTCCTACTCCTACCGAGCGTCTCCTTTGAACGATCGCAAGCCTTTCCACGTTATTCTTTTCTTTCATTTCTGGTTTGTTCTTCTTTTATATGTACTTTGCCATCGTGAGGAAGCAACAAAGAAACGGATGATACAATTTTACGCTACAAAAGCTTGGCCATTTCTTACCATGCTGCCTTTTTCCTCAACATTTGTCCTCTTAATCGAATGAGAGAAGCCGTACGTCAGCAGGGAGTAAGCCTATTAATTTCGATCGAGGTCCAGTGGTACCATTGGGGTTCTTGATTACCACAGGGATGTTTTGTGTGATCTACTTCTTTGCATGAGCATTTATCTTGATTGATTATGTTATAATTTTGCGGTCCTTACCCTCGAGTGGATTCACTACTGTCACTTGGATACAGAACCTGACGCATAATTAGATGATGGTTTCAAGCTCAAAGCGGCATTCACACAAAGAGAAATATTTATATGGCGCAGGATTCGAGAAGAAATCGTATAGCCAATTTATGGGTTTGATCATCGCGGATGCTATTCTGTATTAGTCCCCCAATCCGATTGATCAATTCTAGCTCAAATTTCGTCCCCAACGCAATACATAAGCTCGGACTCCCCTACAGAACCAGACTCAAGCCTAGGCTTGCAGGTTGCCGCATCTGGCCGCTGTCCACCGTGCACGACGTAGTGCTGGTAAACCTCGATGAACCGCCAATCTCTTTTCCAGTTTGTAGGCTCTTCTTCATGTCTCTCCTCTATTTCCACTTCTACCTCTTCTTTCTTCTCCCCTGCCCCTCCTCCTTCCCCACCTTCCCCTCTCTCTCGTATAATCTTCTTCATAAGGTTGATCTGTCCTTCTGCCCTGATCTTTGGGCATTACGATTCTCATCTATATTTGAGCTCGCGAGAATGAAGCTCGCCAGAAATCTCTCAATCACTTCAGTTGGTCAAAAGAGTCTGCAGAGCGACGAGGGTAACTCAAGCCGAAAGCTGAGGGAGCCATTTCAGGCTCCCACTGCTGCGCCCCTGCTCTGCCCCACTATGCTCCCCCCCTGCTCCCTCACTGCTCCTCCCCGCTCCCTCACTACTTCCCTCGGTTCCCTCGGTGCTCCCTCGAAAGCGACCCTGCTCCCTTTCTCAATCGAAAACGGCAATTGCCAATCTTAAGTTTAGGGTGTATATAAAATATATATATTCTACTGACAGCAGGAAAGATGCCTTTCGGCTTTGCGCTGGGAGACTTCCTCGCGGTAGGCAACTTGGCCTGGACACTATATCGTGACTGCTACAAGGTTGCCCGAGGCGCTCCGCAAGAGTTCCAGCTATTAGTGACCGAGATTTCAACCCTATCGAATTCGCTGACTATTCTTCAAGAAGAGGTGAAAAATCCCGAATCGACGCTTGTACAGGCGGTAAGCTCACTTTCAGATTGTGAATATATCATTCTGAACATGTTCCAAGATTGCTAAACCCCGGTTTGCGATTATGAATTGCAATGTCGCATTAACTTCGGTCCTATTGAATATAGCTTAAGTGTCGCAGAGTAACGAAGCCAAGCTTACTCCGATTCTAGGGGAGCCATGAAGGGAGTCATGGAGGGTGTTTGGTAGGGAGCCATGGAGGGAGCCATGGAGGGTGTTCGGTAGGGAGCCATGAAGGGTGTTTGGTAGGGAGTTTGGTAGGGAGTTTCGGTAGGGAATTTGGTAGGGAATTTAGTAGGGAGTTTTGGTAGGGGATTTGGTAGGGAGTTTGGTATCGAGCCATGACGGGTGCTTTCTATTGAGCTAATTAGCATGTGCTATGAAGCATATATGAAGCATAGTAGGCCATAGAGTAGGCCATGAAGTAGGCCATGAAGTAGGCCATGAAGTAGGTCATGAAGCGAATGACGCGTGTTTGAACACATCGCATGAAGCATGTTTTGAAGCATGTTTTTCTAGCCACATTAGCAGAATTAGCAAGTCAATATTGGCGGGCCGGTTCCCGAATTGCCGATGTTTCTTGTAGGGGTTACAGTTGGTGGGGGGTTGGAAACCGGAACTTTTTTTTTTTGATCCCGGCCCCGGCTCAACTTTCTGCATATGCTAACCATGAGTTCAAAATTATTCCAACCCCGACTCAGCTTTCTGCATATGCTAATCATGAGCTCAATAATTAATATTATTTAGCTAAAGTAGCTAGAAGACAAACAGCTTGAGCGAAGTATTGAAGTCGTGCATATGCACAGCTTGAGCGAAACATCACATATCATGAATCTACTTTGCAGCAAGACGAGCGAAGATTCTTCTACATATGCTTAGCATATGCACAAAACATGCGAAATCATGAACTCTCATTAACAAGCTATCGCTTATGTTATTCTCGTCAGATCTTTCTCGTGCATTTTCTTCTTCATTCTCATCATTCTGCTCGTGATTTGCACTATCACTTTTCTCATCGTCTTCAACATTTGCATTGAGAGAATCTTGAGCGAGCTGAGTTTCTTCTTAGTATATGCGTGACATATGCGAAGTGCGACACTCACCTTCAAGCCATTTAGCCAACGGCGATTTTCAGCGTCGATGCTTTCGTCGTCCATCGATATTTCTTTATGCTCAGTTGATGCTGCGCATATGCATCGACGAGGCTTTGGTGACCAGATGTGAATTTTATTGTGGTCTCGCTCAATGCTCTTGGCATATGCTTCGCATAGGGCCCGAAGCTTTTCCAACCCGACGTCAGATCTTGGATGTGCGGGGCATATGCGAATTTTAAAGTCCAACCCGACGTCAAGAATTTTTTCCGACCCCGGCTCAACTTTTCCAACCCCCGGCCAGCTGTAACCCGTTTCTGGTAGTTCTTACTTTTCTTCAGCTTAGCAAATGCGTATGCATTCTCATCTTTCTTGATCATCTTGATGACTGAGTCTCATGATGAGAATGAGAGAAGAGAGAAGAGAGAAGAGATTTTGTTTTGGTGTGCTGAAAGCCGGTACTAACACAGTTTCTTAAGGAAGACTGATGATGACAGCGACGTCAAATTGCTTATTCAAGCTGGCAACAGTCAGATCTACTGCTTGGTTGCACAGTCAACGCTTCTGGTACTCATAACCTGACGAAGTGTAGATCTGATAATGGTCTAAAGGTGTGTCTTCTACAATTAGAGAGCTACATATCTACATTCTGTGCCGCAACTGGCGCTAGCCCCAACTAGGCTAGCGGGCAGTGTAGTGGCACTGCAACTACCATGTTCCTAATCGGACGACCACTCCTCCTGCTCCTACAGCAGCTCCTATTGCTTCAAGACTGCGCCCCGTATTTCTATTAGCGTTGGGGAGATACTAAGCAGGTCCCACTAATGGTCTGTGTCTAGGAAACCATCATAGCCTTCCAGGATCTGCACCATTTGTGCGAAGCAACCACTCATAGCAGAGCAGTTGCCTAGGTACTCCAGTTCTCAAGATCTGCTTGAATACTCACTGCTGCAGATCTCACAACTGAAAGTTTGCAGATTGGGGTGAGGGCTAATCAGTTTTTTAGAAATGTAACCGATCTCGCAGAAGAACGTAATGGTCTGGTTGACTCGAGATTAAGTATGCTCAAAAGCCACGTTCACGCCGTCAGGCATCGCAATCCCGACTACAGAATTAAGGTAGCCTAGGATTCTGGCTCCAAGCGCCACCGGTGGCCCCTTTCTAATCGATGTCAGATGGGTTCTCAAACTGCTCCTGCACTCAGTGCGCTGGGAACTCTCATCGGATATATAGGAGCAGAAGCTGCAAGTGAAGACGTTTTCGAGAGGCTTCTGTGGCCTCAACGCTTTTTCAACGCATTCTCTTGGCAGGATGCCATCCAAGTTGGACTCCTCAACCCCATGGGTGGACCAATGCACAAGGCTGCATTAAACACTCTCGAGCGATTTTATCAAAATGAACTTTTCAGAGGCCGCGACCTTGGCCATATGCTAGGAACGGCATTTTTCCATGATACTGGACTCACATACACGACGCAGGAACCCCCGCTAGACACGGAGAATAAAAAAGGTGTTCGGAACGGGCTATGGGTTCAAAGTATCGCACGTCTACCTATTCCTACCAGAGCTCAGACGGAAAATAATCCCGAATCCGGCGTCAAATCATCCAGATTTGTCAGGGCACGGTCGGTGGTGAATATACTGGAGCTGTCGTATGCGGATAGGAATGTGGAACCTATGAAGACTGTGAAACATGACGCTGGATTACTCACTTATCGAACCCTTCTGGCCATCCTCTGGAGTGAGATCACTGCATTGGCTGTGGGCCTTCTCGTCTTGAGATTTTGGCGATCATACTTCTGCTTACTCTGGTTTCTACCTTTAGCTCTGAGAACCTTGAGTGCAATTTTCACCATGCGCTGAGAGGGCTTCCTCGCAAAGCCGTTGGCGAAGGAAACGGATCTGCAAGAAATTAAACATTTCGATGTCAACACCCGCGGCCACGGCCGTCTTGTCATCAAAGGCAGAGAAACGGCCGTGTTACAATTTTTCAGACACTACGGCCATCCAATTCGAAGTCGCGCCCGCGAAATCTTGCAGATTTCCATCATCGTTACATTCGGCCTGTTGTTTCCACTAGGTTTGGTATGCTCCCTGATATGGATGCCGGTCGAACTGCAGTATCTGTGGATTGGGTACCAACTATACGCCACCATCGCAACGTACGTGTATCGCTTCACCAGAGCTCAGCAATGGGCAACAAGCTCAGCAAGGCTTGCTCAAAAGCTTAGCGAGGGCAATGGTGAGGAGCGCATCGCATATTTACAAGACGACAATGGAATTGCTATGAAGGGAAAGTTGACGCGGATTTATGTTGGGAATCATGGCGAGGGCCAGAAAGTAGTCCAAAGTTTGGTGCCTGTGAAGCCAAGGAAAATCCAAGAGAAGAAGGCATGTAACTGCGCCTGTGGATCAAGCTGCCCGAGGACATCAGAGGGTAAACCTCACGAGTCGAATAGTGACGGCTGATCCGGGTCTATGTTTGGCTGATTTATCCTGAGCGCACACTATTGAAGTGCCAACGAATACGAAAACAATTATTAACTTGATGCGGTGTGATAGTTTAGGGAGGGATTGAGAGTCCATGTTCCTTTTTGACTTCACTCGTGGTCATCGACACATTCATCTTTTGACCGTTGGATTCGATTATATGAATGATTAAGCGATTCCACAAGGCCTGTCTAAATTCAAGGACAAATTTCCAAGTGAATAATATATCTTTATCCTAGTGTTTCCGTGCACGAATTTATATCCGCAAGAGATAAGTTCTACCTGGATTGCGCAAGGCTCCCTTTAAATGAAATCCCACTCTTAACAAAGCTATCGAGTCCATCCATATCCTCCCGTGAAAATCATCAATAATTTTCTGATTATAAACCGTACATTGGCTGTTGAAACAAGAAATAATAGACAACGAACAAGATAGCATAGCTAGCTCCCTTCAGTGTACTCTCCTCCACCAATTACTTCAATATCAAAGTATAACCCAGTCAACCTCCGAAGATTCCACCAAGTCCTCCCTACACCAATTCCCCTCAGTCATGAATATTCCTGTTTTGACTAGAATAAGCCTGGATTCATCTGCCATTGATACCACGCCTTCAGCTGTAATACCAAATTGCCGGCGACCATAACGGACTGCGGCGATTGCAAAACGGTATGGCACGTCAGGGAGGTCGTCAATCCAAGCACGGAATGATTCAAAATGTTTGAGCCCGTCGGGAGAAGATAGTGAGACAGGCCCTTCGGTACCAGGTGACGTCTGGTGGCCAGTTCCTGCGAGGACACTAGCTTTCTTGATTATTACGGAGCCATCAAGTTGAATCTCCCAATGGTCTGTTAACGACATGGACCAGTCTGTAGCTGGCAAGTTCAGGGACTGGGTAACTTGCCAGTGTTTCTTGTTGTGGGCGAAGGGCAGTAACGTTCCCAGTGGTTCTCCGAATTCCGCGTCTTGAATAGTATTCGATGGCTGACGCAGATGCAAGAAAAAGGGACCGCCGATCTTGTGCTGAGCTTCGACAAGAAACTCGTAAGGGTAGGAATGAAATATAAGTTTGTCCTGAGGGTGAGCTCGGCCGTTTTTCTTTCGATAATCCTCGTACCAGTCTGTAATTCCAGTGGCGGACATTATGGCCTGTGCTCTCGGACTAGACGATTGGCGGGATTCGGCAGCGATGAGGATGGACATTCTACTGGGTGAGGTCAAGTCGTTGAGCTCCCATCTCTTGATGGTGAATATCAAGGTCTCAACTTCACCTGGCCTTTTCTTGGGTTCATCGACAACTGCTGCAAGCGAGTATGCTAGCGTAGCAATATTGTCAAGAGGCAGGAAAAGCCGTTCTTTGATGCTAAGGATGTTCCATTGTTGATCTGCCAGGAGAGAAGAGGGACAGAGATAGGCTTCTTGAAGAGTCCAAAGGGAAGAGAACCAGCGGGAACCGGGGTCGTTTCGAAGCTTTTCTAGTTCTTCTTTGGCTCTTGGCCCGTCTGGAGGCACCGGAACCCAGGGATCAAGAATATCCTTTGATATCGCCAGAGATGAAGACTCCTCTTGCAGCTTTTTCGTAAATTTCTCATAATGGCCTTGCACTATTGGATCTTCTGGAGCAGTGTGGCGAAGATAGTTTAAGCCCAGCCATACGACGTTGTTTTCTAACACTGTCCAATCAAGCACGTCATGCATCCATATCACGGTGCATTTCGCCCGAGAAAATATCTCTGCTTGCTTTCCAATCTCCTCCGCCTGTTCTGAACATTTCTCTTGTGGGATACAAAAGAGATCGAACCAGAGATATTGGACTGGCCACTCGAGCCGTTGAAATGCCTCTGGCAAGCTCTGGACATCGAATCTTGTGTTGGCTGGGACTAGCCAGTTGACATGGGGCACATTGACTGGGTGTTTCTTGCGCCAGCGACCCCATGTGTGACTTATACAATAATATTCCATGTCACCCTCGGACAGAGATTCGGTTTTTATCGATTTTCGGGAAAACCTGTCCCACAGGTATAATGGCTTCCTAACATTAATTTCGATTTTCGTGGTCAACCACGGGCACGCTTCCAGGGTCGCACCTAACAACATTTTCTCAGATTTAGATGGAGACAGCTTCTCCATCTCCTGGTAAGAAGCGTGCGCAACGATCTGACATACCGCTTGTTTCAGGGCGCGTCTTCGGGCTATTTTCACTTTGTCATTAATTTGTCTCAGTATCGCCTTCGCCTGTGGCTGTAATTGCTCGGCCGGTATTTGATCTAGTTGCTTTATGCTCGAGTACCACACCATCTCGACAACACATAAATACGCGAGGCAACTCCCATAAGTTGCATTTGCTGGATCTGGGTGCTCCTCTTGCGATCTTCCTTCTGCTTTGAGGAGATCTAACGTCGCAGCATTGTCGTCTGGTTTGGCATGGTGGTAAGTAGCGTTCCACCACTCGTCTAAAATGCGCCAAGATTTGTACTGAGCTTCTGACAAGGTCAACTCGAATGACTTGCGCGCTGGTGGATGCGAGATATGGATTTGCATCTGCTTCCATAGCCATAGTCCTTCGCTGTACGGGTCTCTCTTCCTATCGTCAGGAACGACCAGGTCAGCGTTGGCATCCAAAAAACTCCAGATATTCTTGTACAGGAAATCGATTGCAACAATTTCCATCGCGTCGAAAGGGAGCCAGTATGACCGTGCCCCAAATATTCCAATCCTTCTGTCTCATTGATGGAAGGTCTTGGTAGTATCTATCTACAAAACAAGCTCGAAGCTTCTTTGGTGGAGGCCTTACGCTGTTGTGCTAAGTTTCAAGATAATTGGGGTGTCAAACTCGCTTACGCAGGAGCCTCACCAGTAATCCATTGTTTTTGGTGGGGCTCCCAGTGGCTCCTTAATCGACCCAGCTTGACTGAGGGAGTTGGGTAGCCGTTTTGCCACCACCTTTGCCACTATCGGCCTCACCGGCCTCGGCTCAGGTGGCGGAGAGGAAGGGGATATTTAGGAGGCTTCCCCACCTGTTTTGGCCCTCCATCTCATCCATTCCGGTCAGATAGCGCTTTTCGCCCACCCACCCACTCCATAGCTCAGTTGCTTAGATAGAGGGAGTTCTTGGCGCCGTTTGGCAGCTTTTGGGGCGTCCTTTTGCCTTGAGGGCTGCCGATCGGTGCCGGGGCATGCCCAACCATAATATAAAGTATATAAATTGTGTTTGACCACATCGGTGTTCTGGACCAATAGTTACCTGAGGCCGCGAAAATCCCAATTATTTCTAAACCCACTCAGCACGCTCTCCGGTCCCTCAGACGCACACCCCAGACGCACTCCGGTCTCAGTAGCCCTAGATGACAAGCCAATTAGGATCCTCCGTGTGGCAACCCAGCGCGCCAGACACTATCTTCCCTGGCCGTCTCGCTTGCCTTGCCAGGTATTGCAAGCCGGAGGCGACCCACGAACTTGACTCCTGAAGTGGCTGGCTGACACCGGCGGGTAGAAATCGATGAGCTGTGCACGCACGGCTTCATAGATAATACGGCTGCCGCTGAGTAGCCTCTAATGGCCGAATTCACTTGAAGAAGATTGTTGAAAACAGGGAGCAGTACTGTTACCTCTGTGTGGTTGACAATCTCGCCTAGCTCTATTCTAGGGCGCGGGAGTCAGAGTTTTCACCTTCTTCCTCCCTTCGTAGTTCCTACTTTCTAGAGTAGTTCAACCAATATATACACATGCACCCACTCCTTCTGACCCTCATATACCAACAATCGCTGCTTCAACACGTGTGACTGCCTACTTATAATGGTTGGCGCAGGCGGTTCCGAAAGGTCCGAATCACCTCTATACATTGATCCGCGAGGAAGCCCCCACCAGTGTCGATTGATGTCTAGGGCGTTGCTTTGTGAGAGAGGGTGTTGATCGCTTGGAGTGGCAAGTATCGAAAGTAATGGATCTACAACGCCCCTCTACCCAAGACATGCATGTATACAACGAGCTCAAACCCGGTCGTAGCGCGATTCTCGAGGCGATTGCTTCATAACGGCACAATTCTCTGTCTCCCAAGTCTTCAGATCGAGTATCGTTTGGTGTTGAAAGACAAGAAACATTCTGCCGTATTCTGATTTATCTCGTCCTAATCGCCGGCGAGTACATCAACTTGCCGGTCCATCAGACTGGATGAATAGGCAAGAATGTACACTTGGCCCACTCCCCTCTTCACCAAAGGCAGAGACGGCGGAAACCGGATGAGCCTACTCGCACTAACTCATTGTTTTCCCCCCCAAGAAGAGTTCACCTGCGGCTACTGGTTTCCAGAGGGCTGTGCATGAGCTTATAGCCGGCGATTATTTCTTTCAGCACGTACATTTCTGTCCTGCAGACAATACGAGTATCACAAAATCACAGAGGGTTCGGATGCGGATACGGCATGGCATTTTTTGGTCCTTGTCACGGTAGATATGTGTGCATGGTTCTAGCCAGAGCTCATCTACGAGACATCTCGCCCCATAGTAAACATTTGGCTGCATATTGCCCTGGACCGTGCAGATTTCCTTTCCATTGACCTGGCTGGGTTGAATGTGTCTTGAAGCGAGTGAAAATACCGCTTTATAAGGTTTCAGTTTCAATACTCTAAAATGGAAAGAATATGTATTAGTAAACAAACATGTCAGACTTCATTTTCCGGAACAGAAAGACCTTGGCAATCTCTCTGGAAATTAGTGGGTTTGCCGCAGTGCTTTCGCCATCAAATGTCGTTTAGAAGCTCGATGGAGAAGAAAAAAACATCGAGAATCTGTCCGAGCCGGCGGTGAGAGGGATTGAATTACTGGATGATTATGGGGGGTTGGTGACTGAGGGATGAGAAGCAGGAGAGGAGGGCGGCCGTTTGTAAGGGCGAGTGCGGACGTGGTGTTGTGTGATATGCGGCATGGGGAATGGCTGGGTGGGGTCGCTTGGGAAGGTTGGGGTGGGAAGTGGGAGATTCTGGGGAGAGGGTGAAGTGGAGAATGCGACTTTTTGTGCAAAAGCTGTTACGTATCTGGTAAGCATTTCTGTTAAGCCTTTATCTAAGTTTCCAAGACTCCCCAAGTACGCGTCAACTAGAAGCTCTCAAACATCCTCAAACCACGGCCCCTCGGCTCTCACAAACTCCTCCCACCCCCTCGGCCTCTCCTCCATCTGCGCCAGCGTCCAATCCAACTGCTCTCTCCCCCCGGGCCCATAATACGCATACTCCGTAATCAGGCCCCTAACCTCCGCAAGCGCATTTCGCACGTGCGCCGGCAGTGAAGAAAGCACCTCGGATCCAGTGGAGCTTTTCTCAAACACGACAGTCTTGCCTGTGGCTTTTGTCCAGCCAGCGGCAATTTCGAGAGGATTATAGTAAGCTGTGGCGCTGATGAAGGTTTTGCCTTTGTATTTCGAGGGGTTGAGGAGAGCGGGGGTGAGGAATTTGCCCGTGTCGGTAATGTCGACTAGGGGGAGCTGGGTTGTGGGATCCCAGGGTTGGGCAAAGATATAGGTGCCGTCGCCTTTCTACATAATACCTGGTGTTGGATATATCCTCGAAAGCGAGTGAAAGTGTTCTGGTAGAATGCTAAAGAGAGGACGGACTGACCGGCTTTGGAGTCATGATGACTTTGAAATTTTGCATGTACCATGCAGGCATGTAAAAGATGCTCTGGATAGGTAGGGTGCGAATATACGTCTCCACCTCCGCCTTGCTGTCAAAGTGGTGCACGTTACTCAGCTTACCGGAAGACATTTTGGTAACGTTCGGGAGCGAGGACCAGATGATGAGGGTGGCGCCGGCTGCGACGGCGGCATCGGCAACAGCTTTCCCTTGGGCAATCTCACTGGCGGCGGAAGCTTTTTCCCAATCTGATGTATGGAGCGTTAAAAAGACTCATGATCAAGAAACTGTGGACTTGAGGTCTGAATAGAAGCGCACAGTCCGTGACAGAGAAGACAGCATAAGAACCTGCAACTGCATCCTTCAACGAGGCCTGGTCATCCATATCGGCCTATAGACTCGATTGTCAGACTACCACCCGACTGCTTCAGCCCATTCGTTACCAGTACCTGGACGACCTCAACCCCTTCTTCTTCTAACGCGATAGCCGCAGGCTTGGTAACATCGCGAGTAATGCCACGAAGCTTGTAGATTTTTGAGAGTTTAGAATGCTTGAGCACATGAGCAATCAAGGCACCGCCTTGAGCGCCTGTAGCGCCGACGACCGTTAGGAGCTTGCTCATAGTCGCCTCGGATTACTACCTTGTGAAGCAAAAAAAGGGCTGCGGTTCTGGTCAATATAGACTTTGTGCATTCCTCCAGCCGCAGGAAGCCCCGTTATATGTCAGCATGGCTTGCAGGATGCATCAACGAGTCGCAACTCGGATGGTTCATGACCCGTGAGCCGGCCCACTAATGTTGGGAGCAACCTTGGGAATTCGACTGTGTGATTTGCTCCACCAGCTTTACAAATGGTGCTTAGAAATACTTGAGTTATTTGATCACACTAGAAAAACTCGCTTGCCCTCGGTTAGCCCTATCAACAATTTGATGGGATCCCCAGCTCTCTGGGAACAGGTTCCCTGATCGTAAATTATCGTGAGATCATGTCATCGTTCCACTCTCGAAGCTTTTCTAGCAGTGGCCATAAGCCATGAAACATACGATAACAATTATCTGCCATCTGTCAGGAGCAATTAATAACATATGGTTTTTATTTTCTTGTCTCTGCATTGCTATGTCAACATTCACACGTTCATGAATACTTGCGCAATCGGGAGCGAATGATAGACAGTTCTGAGATTGTGCAGTAGACAAATGTTCGCCAAGGAGCCCAGCTTGTGTAGGCCCTGTATGAGGGACAAAGACGGGCATATGCAAGATAGGATACCTGAAACGTATCACAGGTACCTGATCCAGTTCGAACTTACGGCCAATCTCCGAGGCTGCGGCTCTTACCCCATTCGAATGCGAAACCGAACGAAGACAATTCCCTACCATTTCGCCTCCTTCGTGGCTTGAAACTTCTTAAGTATGACAAGTTGTTTCTCCAGAGCACTCAGCCACGTTTCCAATGCTTGGTTGACCTTTCTCTGATCATCCCCCATCTTCGCGTAGAAATCCTTCTTGTATGGTGTCGCCGACATGGCGGCACTGAAAAGTGGTTTCATCATGAATGAGTGGTGTGGTTTCAGCGTATTGGTATATGCAGCCCGGAAGGACACCGAGAGCTCGTCGTTGGTGTTCGCAAGATTGTGTCGAAGTGCTTGCGCAGTGAAATCGAGTCCTCTACCACATTCATTAGAGCTGCATTTTAGCTGGAACAGGGCCGACCAACCGCACGAGCCATAACAGGCCTTCTGCGGCGATGTGCTTCTCGGTTTTCAGCTCGTTGACAACGAGTGACTGAAGGTTGTCCGATTCAGCCGGCGCAGCTAATTGGCGTTCTCGCACTTTCTTCGATTCTATCAGCTTAGCAGGCAGCGATGATGACGCGATGAAGGTCTTGCCTTGACGTTGCCCTGGATATCATTTTTGACGGGGACGAATGATAGGGAGCCTAGCAGGTCTGAGGCAAGTAAGCATCGAGCTGTGGATAGAGCTTGAAGTCGGCATACCAAAGAGGGATGTAAGCGAGTCGGCAGAGTCAAGAAAGTCGGTAGTCGGGATTGCATTGTCATGGGCAGCATCGATAGGTACGTCAGCAAAAGACTTCTTCAGAGTGTCGAACCAAGTTCCTCGCGACGGAAAAGATTGCGCTGTTGCTGCCATGGAGGTGGAATTACGGTACTCTACCTTAGTGGTGTACGAATCTCGGGTCGCAGCGTTTTGGAGATGGTGGAATCAAAAGTCGTGGCAGACAGACCAAATTAAGCGATTCCCACCAAACCACAGCGAAATATGTACTAATTTACGGAGAAAATAACCAATTTTCTACTATTTGACCTTCTAAAATGGAGTAGAGTATCCATTCCGCTCCCAGCACTGTTGCACCCTATCCTGCATATTTGGCTTCCCTTTTTTGATTCCCCTAGCGTCGGGTTTGCCATTGGGGCTATCCAAAAACACTCATTGATCTCCTTCAATGTAATCTTCTTCCATTCCTCCTCCATGGCCTGCCTGAGCTGTCTGGAAGTCAGGTATTTGTGAAGCTTGACGCGTGACTTCAGTATACGCCATACGTTTTCGATGGGGTTTGATTCCGGTGATTTAGGGGGCCAATTTTCTATGAATTCCAGCTCCATTTGGACCTTCCTGAATCGAGCGATATTCTTGTCGGAGCGCGTACCGTGTGAGCCATCATTATCCTCCTGAAAGACGAATTGACCTCCTGCTCGCTCCACTTCTTCCTTTCTACGTCGTACAATGGGTAATATATCCTTAGCATATCGTTCCTGAGCCATGGCTCCACCCGTCTTCTGTGACTTTCTTCTTATTTTGCCGTTCTTCTGCTTGTGATCCACCTCTTCAGTTCAGCCGTAAAACACCAGCTCGCTTTATAATCAACCCCTATCATAGCTCATACACTGATTTCAGTGCCTGCAATTCATGATTTTTGACAGGCATGCATTCATGATATCCAGCCTGATTAAAAGCTCTTTTCACAGTCCAAGGACTGCAGCCTAATTCGTATTCATCACAGCAGTGCTGCCACGTCCAAATACGTCGATTATAAGGTCCTTCCAGAGCCTTAATCATCTTCTGAACAGTGTCATTATCGAGCTTAGAAGAACGTTCAGAACGCTCTGCTCCAGAGCGACGCGTTAGTCCATCTAGCCAACGATATTGAGTTCGTTCAGGCACCCCTGTTTCTTTGCGTATACTTAGTGCTGAAGAGCCTGATTTCTTCGGCTGTTTGGTACGCGAGTAGATGTAGTCCATTCTTGAAGCTTAGTAGGCCTACTGTCTTCCAAATCAGGTGTTCGCGGTCGTTTCATAGTGATGTTTCAGAAATGTGGTGAGCTTCCCGTTTGTTTACTACCAAAGTACTAGTTTTAGTGGGCACCACACGTGGGGTTTGATGGGGATCGCTGAATTTGGCTTTTGATTTCCGACCCTCCGGTCGGAGGACTCCCGTCGCTGCTTTCGGCTGGAACAAGCGCTATTCTAGCGTGGAAAGAAACAAGGCTTGATGAGTCAGCCACAGATTCTGCTTCTTTACCCAATCTGCCCTCGCTTATCCGCATTTTGGGTATTTCTCCGAAATGTCTTCTTTTCTCTTGGCTTTCACATCTGTGCATGATGTTTAATTTAGGTAGATGTGGTGCTACTCTACTAGCAGTCTTTTCCCGCTTCTCTAGGGAACTGTTCTGGCTCCTCAACTTTCCCCGCATTGCTCACAGCTTACGGAGTATGTGTGTTGGAGAACGAGGTCATCTGAGGCATTTTGGTATGTAGGTTGAAGCTTGATAGGAGTCTATCTAGGAGCGAGCAGGTAAAACTCTACGAAGGCGGAGATTACCATCTCCCCTATTTCCAACAATCTGGACGTTGCACGAAGTACTGTACCTTAGATCTGCGGTCTAGGTTGAATTGAAGCCGATGCCAAGAAAGGCTAGGAGAAAAGGGGTGGGGGTTCACCAACCTTTGACACGGCTTGGGGCCCATTGGTTCAGCGAGGACAGACGAAGAAACGGGCTGAATGCTGACACAGGAACCGGGCGGAGACCCAACGACCGCTGATCTGCAATAATTCCCCGGTCATTGTCGTCAACGTAGAACATTTCAACACCGCAATCTGCCGTGTTTCTTAGCAAGGTTTTGGATGTACGAGAATGGTCATATCTCCGCCACGAGCTCTGAGTTCAATGCATTGAATGCCTGTGGCTATAAGGGCCTTGCTGTACGTATACGAGATTGATACAGGGGGGCCGTAATGATATTGGTACTGCTTTCGGACTCGTACTCTTGGTTCGTCGAACTTTTCTCTCGAAGGTGTGGATTGCTACCAGGGCGACAGCTTCACACCTACACGCTCTACTACGTACGGTATCTGCTCCACGATGCGCTCGAAACCGAACCCCCACGGGATCACACGTTGCTGTAGGTTTCGCAGCGGTTGGCTAGTACTATCTAGTTCAGGGTACAGGATGTTAAACTCCGAGGTTCAGATCCTTGATGTCAAGGTTTCCTGGAACATAGCACACCAAGTCTCCCTTCAGTCTGGTGTTGAAAGGAATCTGAAACCCACGGGACTGAGGAACCGATCAAACGTTCCATCTCTCTTCCAAGTCATGTTCCTCCGGTGGTCACGAGAGGCCATATGCGTAATACTATCCCATCTCATCTCAAGACCTGCCGAAACAAGGCAGTTGTTTTTGCCCTTGAAGGACCCTAGTGTCATCCAGCTTGCCTACCGTCTTTCCCTCATCTGCAAAAATGAACCCGGAATGAGCAGTTCTCTACTATTCATACCGAGACATTTCAGTCTTCTCACGCATTGTGTTGACTCTTTTGAGAGACATCCTGTTTCTATTCTGAGCTCTTCACGTTGATCGAACAACTTTAGTGTGTATATATAAAGCAGGTGCAGCTGCTGTTCGGTATTCCAATCAACCAGACCTTGTACCAACCATCAAGAAGAATCCAGGCCCACGCCACATATATCCTTCTGATCTTCAATCAAAGTATTCCATATTTTTCAACATGCTCTCCCAAACACTTCTTCTCGCACTGGCTGGCATCGCCACAGCTTTCCCGAATACCCTTGCGCCGCGCGCCACCTTTTCAGGAACCGCCACTTTCAACGATTACATAAAGCAGGGCCAAACTGTGTGCGGTCCCCTATCAGGTTAGCTACGTCCATTGCTCAGGCTTCGGGTGCGAGAAGCTCATTATGTTTAGGTGTATCTGGCACGTATGGCGCTGCAGCCGGTGATATCTCACCAGATATCTCCGCCGGACTTTGCTACTCCTCAATCGATACCTCCAAGTGCAACGGTCAAGATGTCGTCGCAGGCTACCAAGGTCCCGCATGCCCGAAGGGTAACTGCGGAACCTGCTACAGGGTCACCAATCGAGGCGGCTACGGTGGAGCCGGTGTTGGAGGTGTCGGTAACTCGGTCGTTGTACAGATCATCGACAGCTGCCCCTCCGTCAGCGCGTACAACTACTGTAAAACCTCGGTACCGGCCAAGGAAAGGTGTGGTGCTGGGAACTCTTTGGATATAAGCTTAGACGCTTACCTAGCTCTTACTGGCATTCCATGGAGCTCAGTAAGTTTCAAATGCCTTTACACCACATGCGACGGCATGCTAATTTTCTCCTCAGAGTGTGCCCAACCTCACCATCGATATTGAGCCAAGCGGCTGCTGAACAATCAGATTGGGACGTGCATGAATGTTCTATCTGGATGAGACTGGCGTACGACCATGCGTTTGAAGGCAAATTGAGATTTATAGCGCTTGAAGCTACTTTGATAGGAAAACTATTCATCTCGGAATTCTTCTCAGAAAGTGATTATATCGTCCATTTGCTTGTAGACACCTCTGTAGGCTGCGAAATGAACTTGAGCGCTCTTTTGAGATTTGACAACCTGACAGCCTTGAATAGTAGGAACCGTTACCGAGCAGTGAAGTAGGTTTGTTTACAACTGATAAAATGTCTGCGTTTGTGAAGGTCGCTAAAGAACAAGTTATGATCATGTACTCTAATCCCAAAACAGTCTTCCGACTTCTTTCCACTTGTACTCGTGCTCAAGTAGTCATCGTTACCTTACTATGTAAACCCTCATGAATCCGAAGAACTAGGTAAGGGAAGCAGCATAAGATTAGGGTTAGGGCTAGGGTTTTTGCAATTCTAGGTAGGTAGGTTAAGATAAGGTACCTTAAGCATGCTCGCAAACCGCGTCATTGGCGGGTAAGAGATGACCTACGCTACCACCAATGTCCAACTCAAAGGTGTACATTAGTGTTGTTTGAATCTATGCATTGTTTCTATTATTTGACCCTCCAAATTACAAATGGGCTCTGAGCAATCTCCAGAGGTGGAAGCTGTAACGGCCCATGATCTGGAGTCTGGGTCTTACACTGCACTCCGACTAGTATGTGCATCAGATGACCGGGAGGTATTCGCAAGGCTAACTCTTGCCCTCAGCAACACGCCACGCCGCATCATCTACACCTCACAACACGAAGATGCTTCATTGGCCCGATCCCGAAAGGCTGGTTGAATAGCCATCGCAAGTCGTGGTACAAGCGTTACATTAGCTCGTCAAGCTACTCATCAAGGGCAGCAACGTTCTCGGCAGGCCCAGATGTTTCTCGTCAAAGGCGAGTCACCGGCCTTGACGGCCCGTCAGCGACGGCGGCCCATGGTCGCAGCTTTCCACAACCTGAAGATGTTGATGAAGAGGAGGAGGATGAAATCACAGAGCATGACCTGGTCGAGGAGACTGGAGCAGAGGACGATGCAGAAACTGGAGGCTCTGCGGACCGGCCAAAATCACCTCAGGCAAAGGCGAAGCCACGTCCAAATCTCGAGCAACCGCTGGGCTCATTAACTTCTGGCACGACTCATAGTGCTTCTTCCTATGTTACAGCTCCGAACGGACCACGCAAAACTTTCAAACAGAGGATGGATTCTATCAATACCTCAGAGGCTGCCAAACCTGCCTCATTTGTGACTGCTCGTGACTGCAAAGACGCTTTGTCCAAGGCAAAATCAGTTGATGACGGCTCAAAAAAGCCTCCATATACTCCGGGTAGCAGTGCACAGCCATCTCCTGCCAATCCTGATTCACCTTTCCATGGTGAACCTATAGCTTCCTCGACGTCTTTACTTCAACATGGACAGGATCAAGTCGGAGAAGTGCCTTCTCCTGGTATCCTAGCCAGAAATTCCTCTACCCGTCCACTTCTCGAGGACGGAGATCATCCTCTAGAGCCTAGTCCAGAGAACCTCCCAGTGGGTGGGCTGAAGCAAGTCACTTCCGGTCTGATTAGATTCAATATACCCGAGAAGCCTGCCCCTACAGAAGATCGTACTAAGGCTAGGCTGACAGAAGGTGCTCGCCATAGGCCATGGAGCCAGCTGAGGCGTGGTCCGTCTCGACCAGGGGAAATTGTCAAGATCGAGAAGATGCTCGTTCGCGTTGACGCCACTATGAATGAGGTGGAGGATGATTATGATGAGAACGATAGCTTAAGAATAGACGCCCGGACAGTAGAGGCTTGGAGGGAATTCATTGTCGTTTGTCGAGAAGGCGCCGATGAAAAGGCCCATTATTCGATTCAGATGTACAAATCTAGAGTGATACCTGCTGTGGAGCAGCCTCGAGTCAAAAAGCGTGCTACCCATGAGATACCATTGATCCGCAAGGTTACCCATGTGAACCTGTATTCCTCGCTAGACAAGACATTGGTGGTTTGGGTCCCGTGGAAAATGAGAAAGAGAATATATATTCTTCGAACTCGATCGGCAGCTAGTGCTATGGAATGGTATACCTTCATACGAAATAATCTGGGTCTGGTCCGCTCTTCGTCTCTAGAGGTTCATGTGCCAGATCTCAGTATCACGCTGCAACTGGAGAACCCATTCAGTGAATTGGAAGCCTCAAGAGAAGCAGCTCTTGCGGATGCAGAAGACGACATGGCTTTACTTAGAATCACGGAAGCTGAAAGAGCAGTTGCGGGAACCATCATAAAGCGATGCATGAAGATGTTAGAAACTTCGCCCGAGTGGGCGGACGTGCTCCAAGCATGGCTCGAGAAAGAAAGGATGGGCCTGGCCTGGAAGAGATACGATCGCCTGGAATGGGTACATGGTGCCAACGAACAGAGGATGTATGGCACAATTGCGATGCAGAAGTCGCATGATCTGGAGCTACTACCAAAGCACCACTACCCCACGCATACAAAACCAAAAAACGAGGACCCTTTGGAAGAGCCTGCCCCTGTTGAGGGTTACCTGATACGCCTCACATCGCAGAGAGGCCGGATGCAACGGTTTGGTAAGATGTATTTCAAGAGACTGTACTTCACAACGCACAATCAGTTCTTGTGTTACTGCAGACCCGCAAAGGCAGTACCACCACCGCCACCACAAATGCCGTTATCCCAGAATTCGAAGATACCGAGCGCAAGCCAAATAATCGATAAGGCCCCACTGATCTTTGCGATCAATCCATTTCCAGTCAAAGAGGGCCAGATTGAGTGGCTCAACAATGGAAGTCGTGCAAGTACGCGTAACCGTGATCAAATAGCGTACAAAGAGGCAGAGCGTACAGTCAATTCGATGTTGCAGGCTGAAGGCTACATTAATTTGACCCACGTAGTTCGGATACAGCATGCCCGCAGAGGAAATTCGCCAGCTGACGCAACTGTTGCCGAAGGCCCCGATGTCGACTTTCATCAGGATGTCAGTGATACCCGACGGGACGGTGGGAAAACTGATCAGTTCGACGACAAGCGGAACTTTGAACTGGTGCTGAAGAATGGGCTTATGGTAAGATTGCAAGCGTATGACGAGGTAACGAAGACCGAGTGGATGACACGGCTCAGTGCACTCGTTCGGTACTGGAAGCTCCGTACAGCAGAGCAAATGGATATCTTCAAGACCGTCCGCAATACTAATCTCAAGAGCCTAGAGATTGATGAAGAGATTGAATCCTATATTGGTCAATTCGGGGAGAAATGGGAGGTTACGAGGTCTGTTGCTTCGCCAGAGCTCTTCAATATGTGCGGGATCTCTTGCTGCCGTGCTATTACAGTATGTCATTCTGACTGGTGGATAAACTCTGGCTAATGACAGTTTAGATGTCAGGGGTTCTCTACCGCAAGCCAAAACGTCATACCACATTTCTGCGATGCGGTGTCGTCCTCTGCCATGGCCAGCTGTTGGTTTTCCAAGGAACGCTTCGAAAGCGCACTGGAAAAGAAGTTCCGCATATTCAGCATGAGCGTGTGGCAGCTATCGACTTGAAAGAGTGCTACATATATAGTGGCCTCGTCACCGAAGGTGATTTACTGTATCAAAACCAAACCTTTGACAGTAATCATCCCGGCCATCACGTCCTTCCAAGGGTATATCTCGAAGATGGCTGGACGTCGACCGACGAAGACACTATGACCTGCTTTGTCGTTTGGCAGCCGCGGAATAAGTCACTTTTCAGAGCTAAGGAAGATCAAGGGGAGGGAAAAACCAGACAACGCCTACGTTATGTCTCCCAGCTTGGCGTGGCCGGTCGATCTATTGTGTTCAAGACCCGAAGTCGGGCTGAACGAGATCATTGGGTAATGAGCATCGCTATGGAAATTGAACGCTTGCAACAGGTGGAAGAGATTAGAATCATGCCCAAGACGTAAACCATTCGAACGACTTGGTTCCAGCGAGGCGTTGGCGGTGGGTTCTTCGACGAAGAGGCCAGCGGAGAATGGGCATGAGTTGAGGTACCAAACTTCCTTAGATAAGGATTCTACTATCGCAGATGCGAAGGGTAATACTAGGCCCGAGACAAAGGAATGACAGGAAGCGTAGTCACCTATAACATTATGCACAGCTTATACTTCGATTATATTCTCTATCCTACCCTCAATAACCCTAGGACTCCCCCTGTAATCCTGCCACCGTATCTTCCCGGCCCTTGCCCAAGGTAGAACTATCCCCTTAACCTGCCCAACTACTAGACTCTTCGCCACCTAATGCACACGTCTGGAATTAGTATTCCGCTTTAAATTCCTCGTCTTGTGCCTGCAGATTAGAGACTTACAGGTCCATACAAATTACTGTCATTGCTATGCCTAGTCCCCTCTGGATGCTCCCCCTCAACCCAGACATGCCCTAACGGCACGGTCTCTCTTGGCAACGGATACGGACTTTTCGTAATCACGGTATCCCCTTCCAGGGCTATAACCCGCTTTATTACCATTCTCTCCTGTGAGTGCGGTGACCTATCCCACATCAGCCCACTCCCAAACGATTAAAACCCCCTTCTTCTTCCCTCCCCGAAACCCCACCCACGCTCTAGAACAAACCATCACATACCAAAACGCAACCACCGTCCCCCTCTTGAGCCCCTTGGCCGGCGCCCACATATTCACCCACACAACATCCTTCCGTGTCGAGGTATTGTAGTCGGTGTTGAGGAAAGGATACATTGAGGGGCCGGTTACCCACATTAGCTGGGCAACGTGCATGTTGATGAAGGAGAGGACGGGGATCCAGGTTAGAATGGAGGTGATGGTCAGGAGGGTGGGGCGGAGGCGACGCCAGAGGGGGTGGGAGGAAATGGGGAAGCGGAGGCGATGTAAGAGGGTGGACATGGTTGGTGGGCTTGAGAAATGTAGGTGAGAAGGTAGTTTTAGGAACGTCGTCGGAGTTTAGGGCCCGCCCAGCGAAGCGCGGCAAGGTTCTCCTCCGCTCTTCATGATTTTCACACCTCTGGTCCAAGTGCTAACTGCGACAACATCGGACTTCAATATGAGATCCCAAAGATTTCGGATAGTTGGAGCTATGCAGGTAGAAAGACAATGGGGAGGCTCACCGGAAGGTTCCCTCGGACCCGCGTCATTGCGGGGGAAGCCAGCACTACCATGGACCTGATCAACTTACCCATTGAACCTGTTCGAACTCACCGCCATGTCTCCTAGCACGATCCACGATGTTCGTCGGATTTACCAAATAGCTTCCATCCCCGGTGACGGTATAGGTCCCGAAGTCTTCAGCGCCGGCATCCAAGTTCTCGAGAAGCTTGCTTCAATCCTCGGGGAATTCGAATTCCACTTCGACCACCTAGAATGGAGCAGTGACTACTACAAGAAGCATGGGAAATATATCCCCGACGACGGTTTAGAGTCACTAAGAAAATACGACGCCATTCTTTTCGGCTCTGTCGGTGCACCAGGTCCGCCTCCTCATCTCCTAAACCAACCCACAAGGCATAACCTCTCCCAACAGACATCCCAGACCACATCTCCCTCTGGTCCCTCCGCCTCGCCATCTGCCAGCCCCTCCAACAATACGCCAATGTTCGCCCCACCAAACTCCTCCGCGGCATCTCTTCGCCCTTGCGCAATGCTCGCGCGGGCGACCTTGACTGGGTGATCATCCGCGAAAACACCGAGGGCGAGTACGCCGGTCAAGGCGGGCGGACCCACATCGGCCAACCGTGGGAGGTCGCGACCGAAGTCAGCATTTTCACGAGACATGCCGTTGATCGAGTGATGCGGTTTGCCTTTGAGACGGCGCAGAAAAGACAGAGACGGAAGATTACGGTGGTGACGAAGAGCAACGCGCAGAGGAATGGACTAGTGCTCTGGGACGAGGTTGCCGCGATCGTCGCGAAGGACTTCCCAGACGTCGAGTGCGATAAGATGCTCGTGGACGCGATGACCACGCGCATGGTTCTGCACCCCGAAACCCTCGACACCATCGTCGCCACAAATCTTCACGCGGACATTCTAAGCGACCTCGCGGCTAGCCTCGCCGGCAGCATTGGAATCGCTCCAACCAGCAACCTCGACCCCACGCGCCAAAACCCAAGCATGTTTGAGCCGATCCACGGCAGCGCGTTCGATCTGGTAGGCAAAGGGACTGCGAACCCCGTGGGGACGTTCTGGACGGCGGCGGAGATGGTGAGGTGGTTGGGGCATGAAGGGGCCGCGGAGGGGTTGTTGACATGTATTGAGAATGTTTGTGGGAAGGGGGTGAAAACGAAGGATTTGGGGGGCGAGGCAGGCACGAGGGAAGTTACGGAGGCGGTGTGTGAGGAGATTGAGAGAGTGTTGGAGAAACAGGGGAGGGGGATCTTGACGTGAGTGGGAGATAGAGAGGATACAATTGAAACCCCCATTGGATTGCCCTGCCACCACGAAGAGCTCGTATTCCCTTCCATTTTAACTAAAGATGCAATTTCAAGTCCCGAAAATCATTCATCACATAAACCGAATTGTCCATACCCCAACGCCCTGCTCACGCTATCAAAGTCCGATCGTCCCCTTCCCTCTTCTCTACCAATCCTTCAACAACGAGTGCGTGGGCGGATTTCCCCCCTTTGCCGTCGGAACCTCAACCTTCACCCCATCACCTTCGCTCCCCTCGCCACCTTCACTCGTCTCCCCCACACTTTCCCGGCCTTCAATCTTCTCCCCCTCCTCGCTCATCTCCGCAGACTCCTCCGTCGTGTCTTCAGGTTCCCCAACGGGTTTCTCGACGGGGACCCAGTCATCTTTGCCGAGCTCGATAGCCTCGTCGTTGAAATCTGCTTGCTCGTGTTCTTCGGAGCTTGTGACTGTGGCTGTAGCTGCTGTTCCAGAGGGGGTTTTCTCGAGTTGTTCTCGAGGCATAAGCTCGTCCTGCGTAGGCGGGAACCACCGCGGCAAACTCTCCTCGTAAGCCACAACATCCTTCTCCAGAAAGCAGCAAAACACCACCCTCTCCAACCCCCCCTCCTCCCTCCCCTCCTCCAACCCCACCAAAAACTCCCTCACAACCTCCGCAGCCACCTCTGCCGCCTCCCCACTCGGATACCCATATATCCCCGTGCTCAAACAACTAAACGCCACGCTCCCGCCCCTTTCTGCCGCCAGCTCCAAAGATCGCCGATACGCACCCGCTAGTAATTCTTTCTCCAGTCCAGGCCGTTTGCGTCTCGCGGAGCTGTAAACAGGGCCCACAGCGTGGAGGATGTGCTGGCAGGGTAGGCGGAATGCGGGGGTGGCTTTGGCGGAGCCGGTGGGGCAGCCGGAGAGGGCACGGCAGGCCGGGAGGAGGGAGGGTCCCGCGGCGGAGTGGATGGCGCCGTCCTGTATAGGTGTTGGTTAGCACCGAGCTTTTGTTGAGGCGGTAAGAGTGGAAATCGACGGGGAGGGGGAAGTTTACGACGCCGCCACCACCGAGGAGGCTGTTATTCGCAGCGTTAACGATACATGTCACAGCGAGCGTAGTAATATCAGCGCGTATAAGCGATATCTTCGTATTGAGAGAGGCTGACGGGGTTGGTAGCGAGGCGTCGGCGGGGGCGGTGTGCAGGCGCGAGGATTTGTAGAGGTCGGAGAGGGTGGGGATGGAGGATAGTTGGATAGGGTTGGAGGTGGAGTGTGACATTTTCCGGGCTGATGGGGAAACGGCGGAGTAAGAGAGAATGGAGGTGTGGGGTTGTCGAGGATGGTGGGGGATGAGGTAGAAAAGTCTCCGAGTATAGCAAGGATGGAAGAGGGAGGTGAGGGTTGGGGGTTTATGCATGCGAGATTGGTTTTATTAGGGAATTATTTACGATGGCGAAAAACTGTTGGTAGAGCAGTGGAGTCTGATTTGTTGAAAGCATGACCCATTCATAAAATCAATGCCTCCAATAAATACTTTACGACCTTCCAAGAACGACATGTGATAGCGTACAACACCTGGACATCACAAGAGCATTCAATGCCGCCTTGAAAATATCTGCCAAAGTCCGCCGGGATGGTTTCGTGCAAATGCTAAGCTTCTGCATGCCATCCATCTCTAGACACAACGCCATACACTGAACAAATGCTGGTGAACAAGAAAATGCCCCTGTCTTTGACATGAAAAGTCATAAAGCCATGAGACCATAACGTACCAATCCCGCATCAGCTCCGTCATCATGATCATTTCCCAGAGTCTTCCTTCAGGCTGACAATACGGTTGAGCACAATCTTGCCGTCTTTACTATCCTTATCCATAGCAAAGTAAGCGACCCTAAGCCCTTGGAACCTCACGCTCTCAAGTCCCGGGTTCTTGTTCCCAACGTCCTTCTCCCCTTCCTCCTCTGGCCACGGTGCTCTCTTCCTGACCTCATCTAACCCCATCTCGATCATAGCGTTGGGGTAAATCTCCTCACTATTAGGATTCACATCATTCAAAAACCCTCCTTCTGCGGAATCCGGGTTCTCGGACTTGAAAAGGGGGTTGAACATGCGGACCTCAGCTTGGATAGGCGAGTTGTGCTTTGGTGAGGAAGCTACCCATTGGATGTAGGTTTTTGGTTTCTTGAAGGTGGCGCCTTCTTCAGGCTTTTCGTAGTTCGCATGGACGGCTGTTACCAGACCGGTGGTTTCATCCTTTTCGAAGGTTGTGGCTTTGATGGGGAAAGGGACTTTAAGTAGGCCTACGGCCTTGTCGGGTGCTAGGCGAAAGTAGTCTTTGCTGTCGACCTCGCGGAAGTCGCTTCGGTCAATGTAGACAGTCTTGGTGAATGGAATGGTATGACTGCCCATAGAAGGATCCTTGGGCGAGAACGGTTGTTCAAGTTCCTCTATGTAATTGTCAGGAAGGTTATCAATGATGACCGGTATCGGATCGAGAACAAGCATGAGGCGCGGGACGGTTTGCTCAAGATATCGACGAACAGACTGATCGAAACGGGCAATTTGAATATTGGTAAGTGCGGTGGAGACGCCAAGCTCATTGATGAAGGAAAGAATAGCGCCAGGTGGTACACCTCGTCGACGAAGGGCAACAAGGGTGAAGAGGCGAGGGTCGTCCCAGTCACGGACAATTTTTTCCTCTACTAATTTAGCAATCTTTCGCTTGGAAAGTACTGTGCCAGTGACATTTAGTCGCCCGTATCTAGTGAGAGAATCAGCTTTTGTCCATTTGCCCTATTTGGATGTACTTACTCTCTCTGCATTGGCTTGTACACCTTCACAGCATCGCACAGCCACTCATAGGATACTCGTGACAATTGAAACTCAGTCGTGCACAATGAATGTGAAATGCCCTCGAAACTATCGCAAAGACAGTGTGTGAAGTCATACGTCGGATATATCCTCCACTTGTTTCCTGTACGGTGATGTTCTTTGTCTAGTATTCGATACGCTGCCAGATCCCACATTTGCGGGTTACCATCTTCTATATTTTGCTTCATCCGTAAGAAGGCTTCCCTTGGCTTGTACTTGCCATCTCTCATTGCCCTGAACTCAGATAGTGACTCGGTGACTGGTCGATCACGGTGCGGACAGGTATATCGAGGTCCATTCTTCTCTCCGCCTTTCTGAAGTTTTATTTCTGTGTCAGTGCAATGACAGACATAAGCACCATCCCTGTTAATCAGGTCTTCTGCTAATGTGTAGAGTTTGTCAAAGTTGTCGCTTGAATATGTTATCTTGTACGGCTTAAATCCCAGCCATGCTATGACCTCTTCGATAGCCATGAAGTACTTCTCCTCTTCCTTTTCGGGATTTGTGTCATCGAACCTGAGGTAGCAGACACCATTGTGATACCGAGCAAAGCCAAAGTTTATAGCAATTGCCTTACTATGACCAATGTGTAAATATCCATTGGGTTCTGGGGGGAAACGTGTAATTGTTTGTTCATCTGGCTTCTCATTAAAGACAGATTTGAGGAAGCCTTCCTTGAACATTGAATTTGGATCTATAGGAGCTGCAGGGGCATTAGGGATTTTCTCTTTCTTTTGTGGTGGAGGTTTTGGTTCTTTTGCGGGCTTAGGTGCTTTAGGTTGCTTTTTGGGGTTCAGATTTGGGTCTCCCTTTTCGCCATTCTTTTTCGGCCGCTCAGGTATTGATACACTTGCCTCCATGCTTCGCACTAGCTCGTCTTTTGTTTATAGCCTTGAGTATCAAAGAAGGAACTCCATTGAAGATACGCAACGCCGGGGCTGTTTTAATCCGGGGCCGCCAACGGATATACATTATTCCGACCGTGCTCATATTTCTAGGGTAAGTATTTCGTCAATGTCAATCAAGCTGCGATAAACACTTTCCCTACATGGGGTGGCTTTCGATACATCAAAACTCCGCGAGAAATCCCCTTTACGGCGGCTGATCGCCTAGCATATCTGCCTCTTCGCCGGCACGATGTTTGTTCAAGAATTCCTCCTTTGAGAACATAGCTAACTAGACCTGATAGGCCACCTCTCGTTAAGAACCCCCAAATCCAGTCAGCAACGCTGCACAACCCCATACCTCTATATCTACATACCTATGTCTGGCCTTTTCTGTTTGTATGGCCGGTCTTCTTCGCCTTTTACTTATCCGAGGAACGATATGACAAATATATTGCTGGATCAGAGTGGACTTTCGTTTTCGCAGGCTCAATAATCACCGTGCAATCTCTGACATGGCTTACCACCAAATGGAATGTGAACGTCGACTCGCTATTCACTTCGACTACGGCCAAGGATGTTCCCAGCGCACAGCTAATCAAGGTCATTCCAGTGACAAACGCAGGGTCGGCCGAGGTTTGCAGGATAATCAGAGATACTGTAGGCGTTCCGTGCAAGGTTGAAGTTAATGCTTATCGCTGCACAGGTCGGCGGCAGAAAGAATATATCATTTCTCTTCCAGAAAAGACGCTTTCTGTACGACTACGAGTCGAATTCTTTCGCCCCTCTGTCGTACAAGGTCGACACAGAGCCTAGGCCTACGATCGGCACTTTCCAGAATTCCCATGGCCTAACTTCGGAAGCAGAGATTGAACGTGTACAACAGCATTATGGCGGCAATACCTTCGATATCCCGGTTCCGACGTTCACCGAACTATGGAAAGAGCATGCGGTGGCGCCATTCTTTGTCTTCCAGATGTTCTGCGTTGGGCTATGGCTCCTCGATGACTATTGGTACTACTCCCTCTTTACTCTTTTCATGCTTGTTGGTTTCGAGAGTACAGTAGTCTGGCAAAGACAGCGGACACTCAACGAGTTCCGAGGAATGAGCATTCAGCCTTATGATATTTGGGTCTACCGGCACAACAAATGGGAGCAAGTTACAAGCGATAAGCTATTGCCTGGAGATCTGGTGTCTGTCGGAAGGATGAAAGAGGATAGCGGGGTAGCTTGTGATATGCTACTCATTGAAGGCACGGCCATCGTTAATGAAGCCATGTTGTCTGGAGAAAGCACGCCACTGCTCAAAGATTCGGTTCAGCTTCGTCCTGGGGATGCTCCGATCGATCCGGAGGGCTTGGATAAGAACGCATTTCTGTATGGTGGTACCAAGGTTCTTCAGGTCACTCATAGCAGTGCAAGTGAGGATGCACCTGAAACTGTACCAACTTTGTCGTCCGGTGTCAAACCTCCTCCTGATAATGGTGCGATGGCCATCGTTGTCAAGACTGGATTTGAAACTAGTCAAGGCAGTTTGGTCCGCACCATGATTTATTCGACCGAAAGAGTATCAGCAAATAATGTCGAGGCATTATTGTTTATTCTTTTTCTGCTCATCTTTGCCATTGCTGCCTCCTGGTATGTGTGGCAAGAAGGTGTTAAAAACGACCGCAAGCGCTCGAAGCTTCTGCTCGATTGTATCCTAATTATCACGAGTGTGGTTCCCCCTGAGCTTCCCATGGAATTGAGCTTGGCGGTCAATACCAGTCTCGCCGCTTTGAGTAAGTACGCAATCTTTTGTACTGAGCCATTCCGGATACCCTACGCCGGAAGAGTGGACATTGCGTGTTTTGATAAAACTGGTACTTTGACCGGAGAAAACTTGGTTGTGGATGGTATTGCAGGATTGTCGTTGGGGAAATCCAGTGACTCCCGGGTTGGGAAGGATGGTGCTCACTCCGAGGTCATCCCAGTGACCAGCGTCGGGCTACAGACTACGTTGGTGCTCGCTACTGCCCATGCCCTAGTCAAATTGGATGAGGGGGAAATAGTCGGTGATCCCATGGAGAAAGCTACATTACACTCTTTAGGTTGGACGCTTGGCAGAAATGACATGCTTACCGCAAAACCAACATTTGGAAATAGAGGAACTGCAGACACTGTTCAGATTAAGCGTCGCTTTCAGTTTTCTTCCTCACTGAAACGGCAAAGCTCTATTGCGACTGTTGTCACCACTGATCAAGCGACTGGAAAGAAGAGTCGAGGGACATTTGTAGGCGTCAAAGGTGCACCAGAGACTATTCGGAATATGATGACAAGTACGCCACCAAACTATGAGGAAACCTTCAAATATTTCACTAGGAATGGGGGTAGAGTATTGGCGCTCGGATATAGATATCTGTCAACGGAATCGGAGCTTGGCCAAACTCGGATTAACCATCTGAAACGAGAAGAAGTTGAGGCAGATCTCACCTTTGCAGGCTTCCTTGTTCTACAGTGTCCTCTTAAGGATGATGCAAAGAGTTCCATTCGGATGCTTAACGAAAGCAGTCATCGTGTTGTGATGATCACTGGTGACAATCCTTTAACAGCAGTCCATGTGGCACGTCAAGTTGAAATCGTCGATCGCGAGGTCTTAATTCTCGATGCTCCAGAGCATGACGATAGCGGTGAGAAACTCGTTTGGAGAAGCGTCGATGAAAAAGTGAATATTCCGGTCGATCCTAGCAAGCCCCTAGACCCAGCCATAATACGAAAGAACGATTTATGTGTTACCGGATTTGCGTTGTCGAAGTACAAGCATGAAGCCGCGCTTACACAGTTACTTCGCTACACATGGGTTTATGCTCGAGTATCCCCGAAGCAGAAGGAAGAAATCCTCCTTGGGCTTAAAGATGCTGGATATACGACGCTTATGTGCGGCGACGGTACCAATGATGTTGGTGCATTGAAGCAGGCGCACATCGGTGTAGCTCTACTCAATGGCTCACAAGATGATCTTAATAAAATAGCAGAACACTACAGAACCCAGAAGATGAAGGAGATCTATGAAAAGCAGGTTGGGCTCATGAAGCGATTCAACCAACCTTCACCACCAGTACCCATCCAGATCGCCCACATTTACCCGCCTGGTCCAACCAATCCGCATTACGAAAAGGCCATGTTGCAGCAAGCAGAGAGGAAAGGTGGCACGGGTGCAGTTGCAGCGAAACCAGAAGCTACGGACACGCCGAATGGGATTCCCACTATTACCTCGCCAGGTGGTCAAGCTCTCCAGCAATCTAACGGTGATCTTACCCCCAAGCAACGGAAACAGTTAGAAGCCCAGCAAAAAGCTGCGGGTATGGCGGACAAGTTTACCCAGTCCTTATTGGAACAAGAGCTGGATGAAAGTGAACCCCCTAAAATCAAACTAGGGGACGCTTCGGTCGCCGCTCCCTTTACAAGCAAGCTTGCGAACGTTGTCGCAATCCCGAATATTCTTCGACAGGGGCGGTGTACCTTGGTGGCGACAATACAGATGTACAAGATCTTGGCCTTGAATTGTCTGATTAGTGCCTATAGTCTTAGTGTGTTGTACCTGGAGGGTATTAAATTTGGAGATGGGCAGGTGACAATTAGCGGGATACTCATGAGTGTTTGCTTCTTGTCCATCTCTAGAGCGAAGGTACGTGCCCTATTCCCACTCTCGACTCCTACTCTGATGATTCTCCTAGTCTGTTGAAGGATTGTCAAAAGAGCGACCGCAACCCAATATCTTTAATCCTTATATTATCGGCTCAGTACTTGGACAATTTGCCATTCATATTGCCACCCTTATATACATATCGAATTATGTTGAGCAAATTGAACCGCGCAGCGAGAAAGTTGATCTTGAAGGAGATTTCAAACCGTCTCTTCTCAATAGCGCAGTGTACCTTCTACAACTCATCCAACAGATCTCAACCTTCGCTATCAACTACCAAGGCCGACCTTTCCGGGAGGGTATTCGAGAGAACCGAGGCATGTTCTGGGGCATTGTGCTCGTGGCTGGTGTGGCGTTCTCCTGCTCGACAGAGTTTATTCCAGAACTTAACGCACAGATGAAACTTGTCCCGTTCTCCTCGGCCTTCAAGATGACCATGACAATAACCATGATCATCGACTATTTCGGATGCTACATCGTTGAGCAGGTGTTGAAGCAGGCTTTTAGCGATTTCCGACCAAAGGACATCGCGATACGGAGGACTGACCAGCTGAAAGCAGAGGAGGAGCGTATTGCAAGCGAGAATGCGGCTGAAATAGAAGCGAAGATGAAAGCAGAATAGAACGGGTAATATAGATGGTTTTGTAATATAACGATTGTCGTCAGCACTTTCCTGTCAAAGGACGTTATTCACACCAATTGGTGTGATGTGAGATGGTATATTGATATATGAAAGCCACCGCTTAAGGAGTCCACGGGGTTGGAGCTCAAGGACAGCATCCAGACAAGGCACATGAAGAGGTCAGTCTTGAACCTCCAGCGTAAGTGAATTCCGAGCGTCCTCATTCCGGTTATGGTCCGCGATCCGTAAAATAATCCGGAACCAGTGCTGCAAGCTTCGCTCTGTTTTTGTTAATAGGTTTGATACTGTGAATTGTTCATCGTTGATATTTTTCCTTGTGAGATCAATGCCGCGGGACTGCTCTTATGCCAATCTGTTTCAAGACTACATGTGCACAAGTTCTTGAAGCTCTACTAAGTCAGTCCTAAAAGGCCATCAATTTTACGATTAGCTTGTAGAGAGCGCAGTGTACTGTGTCTCATTATCGTTTTCGAATTCGTTCTAGACCGGTAGGACCTTACTGACCATCTATCCGCATTGTCAAGCTTCTACAATCGTCTTACCCATACTATGCCCGAACCTGCAGGATACCGTGTTACTCGGAGTGGCCAGCAGAGCATCCTCAATTGTATATTCCAGTCATCACATACGTCCACTGATCAAGCACTTGCTAACCCGAAACCAAGAGGACGCTACCTTATCATTCGCTTTCCTCGAGCTTCCACCCGAGGTCAGGGTTATGGTATTCTAGTTCCCTTGGTAACGACGATTCCAGCAGAACCAACCGAAGAGGATTGCCGACGTGAAATTTACACTTACAGAGTATCTGCACGGAAGACCTGCGGGCTTTTATCCACAACAAAGCGCCCACAAAGGCTTCGAAAGCGACAACTGCGGTGCATTATGTGGACGCGAGGAAAACAATACTACCGCCCACATGATCAGTCAAGCCTAGAATGGGTTTGGTCTCCTGTCTGCCACTCGTTCTATCCGCTCTTTCCCCCATTCCACTATGCTACCCTCTGACCCAACTTCAGCGTCTGCTCCGGCTTTGCAATCATACCCTTTCTAAACGACCGCAGCAAGCTCGACCTCCGTAGCATCACAAGCCTTGGCTTCTGCTCGACAGACACGCAGATTGGATGGCTGTGTTGTGAGTAGGTGCGTGGATTAAGGTTAAGGATTTGGAAACGTTTGGTTTGCATGTCCAAACCCCCTCTCCAGAACGGACCTCACAAGACCTATACGTATTGTAACGGAGATGATTGCCGGGATTATCGAAAATCTACGGCGTCCAGGTTGCTGAAAGCTAGATAGGAGGGGTCATATCACCGGTGGTTCTTTGGAGGAGGGAAGATGCTGCAGGTCAACGAGCGAAACCATTAGGCTAGCATGTCTTGAAGAGGCTCAGAGAGTATTCGCTGATAATCACGACGAGTCTCTGTCCCTCCGCTCAACGAAGATATACAGCTCCTACGACCCACCATTCACCCCGCCCTTCATCACCTCCCTCAGCTCCGACATCTGGCCCTTTAGATCTCGAATCTCCAATACCGCAGCGTCAGTCTCAACATTCGGCCTCGTTCTCTCCACTCTCTTCGTCCACCCTTCGGCCTCCATATCTAAACCTTCCTGCATCTGTTCCCACTCCTCGACCGTGTCTTCGTCCTCCTCTCCATGTCGGCGGTTGTGTTTCACGCGAACGGCTTGTTTAGTTTCGATGTACGCTGTGATAAGGAGCAGAGGGGAATACACGATTCCCATCACGGTGTTGTTTAGGCGCTCATATTTGGCGATGGGCATCCACCATTCAAAGGGGAGGATTAGACAGAAGATTTCAATTAGGTTGAATGCTAGGATCCATTAGCTAAGGAAGTGTACCAATAGAGTATACGTGCTTACGAGCTATGAACACGTTCTCGTCAGGAGCTCGGACGAATTGCATGGTCTTCTGGGAGAATAGAGCCATGTACTCATCAATGGCATTATCTGTGATGTCCGAGTAGGCGCTGTTGTACAGGGCGATGAGGATGTTTAGCAGCACTATGAGCACGTTAGAATATACCACATCAAACCAAAATGTTCAGCAAGAGAGGATAACACGTACCAACCATAACCACAAAGGTGAAGATATAGTACAATATAATCCCAAACGGTGGGGCGAACTTCTCGAACCCAGTAAAATCTGGACTTTGCATCACACTGTTCGCCATCGCTTGCAGGATGAACGATGTTGCTTTCGCCGCATCATCATCTGCCTGGTCCATTCCGATGAATGCCTGCAAGAACCCTACCATCACGATCATGAGGAGTGCAAAGAAAATCAGCGACTCCTTCATCATCACCTTCAGCACCACCAGCATCGCCCCAAAGAACCGAAAGGTATCCAGATACAACAGCAACCGCATCCAGAACATCGGCGCACTGAATGCGAGGAAATTATAACTCAGTTGATTAAACTTTCTACGCCGGCCATCATCATCGTCGACAGGGTGTCCCAAAGCTATCAATCTTGTCACAAAGGACACTGTCAACAGCGCATAGAGGGTGCTATTGAAAACATTCCAAAAACCGATATAAAACCTCCCTACTTTCCAGAATTTGGCAATTTCGTCAAAGACGAACCCAGCTGTCATGACGTACAGTACCCCTTCCACGACATCCAAGTCCCCAGTAGAGTTGATCGTGTTGATCGCGCCCGTGTAAAAAGCTAAATATAATATACTGAAGAAGATTTGAACCGCGTTCTGGTACTTCGGAGCGCGCATCCTGTCGGGGTCAAAGTGCGCCCAATACGAGGTCTCAGCCTTTTGTTCCCAGGGAACGAAGGAGGAAGGGTCTGCGGCGGACTGGACCAGCCAGCCGCGCCAGAGGTAGGTAATGCACTTTTGGTATCCTGAGGAACCTATCACACGCAAGGCGTGGAGGTCAACGGCACGTTCGATGGCGTTGGCTGGCAAGGTGGGTTGCCCGTTCAGTAGGATAGAGTAGCGTTTTAGTAACAGGGACTGCAGTACGTAGGTCTGGTCTTCTTCCGTCTCAATAATTTGCTTCGCAAGGACCTCGCACGCGGTGGCGCGCACGTTGTGCAGGTCGGCGTCCCAGAGCTCGAGCATGGCCTGCCGTTTGAACCAACGGTAGCAGACAAGGAGGCAGTAGACTACGCAGGCTTGTTGGTCTTTGTCCAAGGAGGCTTCTTTGGCAGTCTTGACGACTTTATGGGTTATGACGGGCGAATTGGCTTTAGTGACCTTCCATTCTTCTAACTCACAGGGTATTACCTGCTCGATTTGGTACTTGAGGCGCAGTGCGACCTTTGTGACGTCGGCGGGGGGGAGGGAGGAGGGTGGTATGTCCGAGCGGTTAGAAGGGAGCACTGGAGGGATTGAGCGTTAGCTGGGGAGGAATTTGAAGTTAATGGGGAATTGAAAAGCGTACGGTGACGAGCTTCATCGCGAAATCGACGGTCATCGTTGTTGACGTTGAAGAGCTTGTTCCATTGGACCATCTTTCTGGTAGGAGATCAAGGAGTGGCTGGGAGCTTGAGAGGCCCAAACACTGAGGTTTACTTGGTCAGTAATAAGCTTTGAGTTTGGACAGAGTCTGCTGCGACATGTTTAGACCTCTTTGATGCTGTTCAATGTTTACTAAAGTTTGAAGTCGCCCAGCGGAGTATTGACTTGGCGTCAGGGTTCACGAACGCCGGGTACGAGTAACGGCGATAAGGTACCTTGAGGACGTGAAAGACCGACAAAGCCCTAACCCTAGACTTCGAAGCGGGCAATGTCCCATCGAACATTGGGTTTTGATGTTGGCAAAAACTCAGAAGAACATTCTGCTGCTGGGCCACTCACACTCTTCATGACGGAGGTATGTGAAGGAATGGAATTATGCGATACTGAGGATGGTCTCTCTTTAAAGCCCAGTAAAATCAGCTTGGGTGCGCCTGCAGTATAAAACTTCTTAAATGGAATAACTTGTAATTTGTGATATAGAAAAGCGGCGGAAAGCGTAGAAGAAAGCAAGGTCACATCTGAATATCAATGCATGTTCGGCCAACAGGGCTTAGGCAGGTTGATGTAGCATATGGAAGGTGAGGAAGCCTAACCTTGGAAGGTAGGCAAATAGGAAAGTATTGGGCCAAAGGCCTAGGGCAAAGTCTGCCTGGCATTTGTTGAGTACTCAGCATCTAAAGGATTTACATTGGGAGCTCAAATCCTTGATGAACTAGAGTCGGCATTGTCTCCTTTACCAGGTGATCCTGTAAGATTTTTTCCCCCAGTCATATGCATGCGTTTACACATAATGTCGTACGCCTCTTCCATACCTGAAAGAGCACCATTGACCGAGATACCACGCACAAGCCACTCTTTGTTCTAAGCGGCGCTCACATCGTTTCCGGCACCACGCCTTCATCACTTTCACTCATACTCTCGTCCCCACTAACCTCCATATTCTCCCTCTCCCTCTTCTCCATCAAGGCCTGCAACTCCGCATCATCATTCTCTGTCACAGCCTTCGGTGCCATCTTCGTCACGCAGCCCCCACCATTCGCCCGAATGTTTCCTTCAATCTCCTTTATGGCTTGCTCCAGTGTCGTAATACCTGTATGCTTCTCCAAGCATTGCGATGTCAATACATACAGAGGCGGTGAAACGAGCTTCACTTTCACTTGAGTTTCGGGCGTGTTCTGGGCTTCTGCAGCGCGGAGGGCATTCTTCACGGCGTCAATTCCCTCGTATCCGAAGCAGGTTACTTCTACGTCAGCCCGAACTTTTGTTGGTTGAGGCGTGAGGCGGCGGGAGATGTAGGATTGGAGTTCGTTTTTGACGACTTCGCTAGGGAATGTGACTTCGTTCCAGACGTCTGGGTTTCTAGAGTTTATTAGCGTGGCGTTGGGTTGAAACAGGGGATCAGATACGTACGTAATTGAGAGCTTGAATGCATCTACAGCATGGCCGTATTTCTTATTTAGCGGCCAGCCAATTTCGGAGTATAAAGTCTCCATGGGCGTCTTCGTCTTTTCGGCCACATGTCGCATAATTGAAGCCACCATCTTGCCTTTGTTGAATCGCTCCTCGCATTTGACAATATCTTCGGGAGACACTCTTCGTTTCGACAGATCGATGTAACCTGGCTGGCATTAGCTCTATTGGTTCACAGTGTCTGCCAGGAAATCCCACCCTTCTCCTTGTCCACTCTCAGCACCACCACTACCTCATTTCTTCCCACACGGATAAGTTTTTGTATACTTCGTATCCGGCGTCTGGAGAGTTCTGAAAGTAAGATCATGCCATCGATGTTGTCGTATTCTAGTAATTTGACGTATGCGCCCATCTCTGCGATCTAGTATAGGCATAAGAAGATTCCAAATGAGCCTTGGAGGGTTTTTGCGCATACTTGCTTGACCTGGTAACATAGTCAGTTCAGTCCTAAGGTGTTTGGGCAAAAGATACACATACATTCACCATCACAAAACTATCTATTTCTGGGTACTTCCCCTCATAGAAGCGGCAATTCGTCAACGACATCTTGCCTCTGTGATCAGCTTTTTGCCCTCAAGTGGCGTTGGTCGATGGCTGGACGCTGGTTTTATCTTCCGTATGAGAGGCAAGACTGTATCAAAGATGCACTGGCGAACACAGTACGAACAGGGTAGTAAAAGTGCGTATATTTTATGAGAGGGTTGGAAGCGACTTGCAGAATTGAAGAGGAATTGGCTCTGAAGTTAGAAATGGCAGCTTTTCGCGATGCTTGGTGCAGGGCTGAAAGCACCACATAAGGTTGTACCGATCCAGCCAAGCTCAACTCTACCCTCAATGTTTTCGTTCCTCCAAATATAAGTCCCTCCAAATATAAGTCCCATACTGTGTCTCGATACTCGAGTTACAGCCTTTACAGAACACCAGCCTTGAAGGGTCCCATCTGCCCTCTTTCCCGCGGTAAGTGATATCGAGCTTTGGTGTCATTTTATCTTCAATTAATCTATTTAAGAGTTACCACGACGACAGTGAGGTTTGCAGTGAGTTAACAATAGCCACTCTTAGTAAATGCCATAACCCCAACGGCAGTCATGTCATATCGGTACTACGAGATATCATATAATTTACTTCAACCTATCTATGAGAATTACACCTTATTGATTGCCTTGAACAGAGTTTGATCACAAACTCGAGTTTAACTACAAAGTATGTACACCATAAAGACTAAGAAGAGCACATAGATTGAGCCAATCTTGGCTCATATTGCCACATACCCTGGTAGTGAGCCTGGCTATCAGTCAATGTTTATTGGTTAACGCCACTACCTGATGTACCCTACGTTTAGCAGTATGTTCAGCTAACGTGCTCGAAATTGGCACATCCAAGCCACCCTGAACCCATCATATATTTCTATATTCTCAATCAGACCTCTATATATGAAACTATGCTGTGTCATACATGCCAAAAAGTGCTCTCCTCCTATCTCTCCAACTTGTACCTTTACCCGTCTTCAGAACAATTTCTCAATGGGAAGCTTTTTGAGACCAGTGCCGGAAGGTTGTACCGTATGTAAGATGGTTATTGATTTAATCGATAATACGCCCTTCACAACCAACCGGCTGACCGCGACCCTCCATCTGCCGCTTGATAAGCTTCACTCCCGGTTCGTGAAATCCGGAGAACCGACCATCGTTACTAGCGAGACAATTCCACCGCGAGAGCCGTATAATATTCCTCAATCTCGCTTCTCGACATCTGGAGAGCCGATTATCGTCAATACCGACGGTATGACTCCGTTGCAAGAACTGCATGGCAGTAAAAAGAGACCCACAAGTCCCATATCTTCGGAGTTCCACAGCAGGATGATATCAAGCGCGAGGTCGCACTCCTTCCTTATAAAGTCTTGTATCTTAGAGAAATGGAAGATTACAAGATGATGTATTGGGTACAACTGATTCTTGAGCCTTGCCATGGGATTGAGCGCTTACTTGATATCCAAAAGCTAAGTGACAACACTGGCTTGCAGTCTTCAGCAGCTAAGCACATGGTATGTTGATTGCTTACGGAATCACGAAGCGTGCAAGCGGGAGTCTTCGTTCATATTTTATCGTCCCACACGATTGCTTGATACGAGTCGCGTTGCAGAGTAGGATAGAGTCCAACAGGTTGGTTCGGCGAATCTAGAAGACAAGGATCCATATATGACGCTCAGCCACTGTTGGGGTTTCGTGAAGCCCTTAAGACATACTGCTCAGACAAAATCAAGACTGCAGTCCGGCATAGCTCTCGAAGAGCTTTCCAAAACCTTCCGGGATGCAATCACAGTTGCACAAACCCTACACTGTCGATATTTTTGGATTGATTCTTTCTATATTGTGCAAGACGACTGGAAGGACGGGGACGTTGAAGCATCTCAGATGAACAAAGTGTACGATATTGAATATTGCAGCAACTGGCTCGATAAATAGCTTCGGAGGATTGTTTTCCCCGCGAGACCCTTCTGCAATCATGCCCTGCAAGTTTAATCTTAAATCCAAAGGGGCCAAAGGGCCAGAGCACGCCTTGCTGGTTACACCACCTCAATTTGGGAGCTGATGCTTGAGAAGCAGCCGATGGCAAGTCGCGGGTGGTATTCCAAAGAGCGTATGCTGTCCTGTCGTGTGGTTGATTTCACAAGCAAGCAGTTGATGTGGCGCTGTAATGAGCTTATGGCTCTCGAGATGTTCTCACTGGGCTTTCCACCAAGTGTCCAGATGAGCCCAACAACACTTGATCTGGAACTAGGCAACTTGCTCAAAGACCAGAAGGACCTCGTCGCAGAATATTGGGTCGCAAATCGTTAATGTCTGCTGCGCTGGCAAGAATTGGTGAAGGAATATTCTACTCCAAAACCTTTTGACGAAGTCGGAAGATAGATTGATAGCCATATCCGATTTGGCCAAGGAGATAAGTTACGTTTCGCAAGAGGAGTACTACGCTGGACCGTGGTACTCACCTTTACCTCAAATGCTGCTTTGGCGTACTACCGGTCACAATCGAATGGGGACTCCTCGTCGAGGCCTGCCAACAACCGAGCTCCGTCTTGGCCATGGGCGTCTCTTAACGGTATGGTGACCTTTTATGGTTTCTTTGAAAAGAACGACGTAGAGAGTATCTTGATAGAAGTCCTCGAATGTGGAACAATACTCGTGTCCGCTTACAATCTATACGGAGCTGTCAGTGAAGGATTCATAAAAGTGAAGGGTTTGCTGTGGCTGGTCACATTGAAAATGGAACGCGGTGGTCCCTCGATCTGTGACTCTGAAACTGGAGCAGACCTCGCACAAATGATACACTGCTGTTTGGACCTCCGACCAGCGGAAGATACACACGGAACTGATTTCTATTGCATGCCTGGCCAATTCGTAAAGCAGGACTTCGTACCAGCACCGAGTCTTGCGGGATTGACCCGCTGATGAAAAAAGCTGTACTTTTTGCCGATGACAAACGCCGGAGAAATAAGCATGAGCAAACGATCTTCAGCATCATCCAATCTGTGAGGAGTTTTGTATCCAGAAGACTTTGGGAATCTGAATTAAGCTGACCAGGCGTCGAGATCTTCTGTGATGGCCAACAAGTGGTACAATTGCACAATCTACAAATTCTCGCACTCTGCCGTTGAACTGATGAATGTCTCTCGCAATTCATGGTTGAGGCCTTCTTCGTAGCGAACATCATTGTTTAGCCTTGAGCTTATGTATGGCAAGTATTTTCCTCGCGACCCAATGGCCTCCAGCGCTGTCAAGGAGTAGTGGAAGAATTGAGCTCAACATATGTGTAATATTTCCTTGATTCTTTGAACCAGACGCATGACCATCCTCACCTACGACGCTACCTTTGTCTTGAAAGTGTATATTCGCACTGCTCTCATTTCAAAGATGCCGAATTAACACAGCGAGGGGATAGATACAGACAGCCCCGGGCAATCGGACCCTAGTACCCAAGACTCAATACAAGAGTCTCCAATAGACAAAACCAATAGTATCGACGAAAGAAAACATGACACATGATAAAGACCATGCAGGATCTCGGCTCATAACCATCAGGAACAAACCTCCAAGACTCCCAACGGAAACGATCCACGCCTACATACCCACGACAGCCACTTCCGTTATATCCTCTTCAATTACCACCGCACTCACTTCCTCAATAAAGCCTCATAAATACTAACCAACACTCCCACTCCCGCGCCAATCATCATCCCCACCGCTCCCCCGGGCACACCCTTCTCGACAACCCCCTTACTCGCCCCGCTCACCCCACCCTTGGCGTAAACAATCCAAGCCACAAGCCCCTTCACCACGTTGAAGCTCACAGGATCATAGTCCCGCTGCCCATGTGTCAGGTTGAACATCCACGCGCCAATTAAGGGCGTCCCGACGCTTGTCGCCAGCCAGAGCCCTACAGGGCCCCAGAAGCCAAGGGTGAGTAAAGCGAAAAGGTCGGGGATCTTGACAGCGAGCTCGCCGGTGCCAAGCGCGGGCATGGCAGGGAAGGTGGTTAAATAGCGCATTGGGAGGACCTGTGAGCGAAGACCCCATGCTTCGATGAATAAGGTGAGGAGCTCGATCGCGATGGCAGAGGAGAGCGTGTAGCGAACCGTGTTCAGGAAGGACGGGAGAGGCGAGGAGGAGACGTAGCCGCTTAGCGTTGTGGTGAGGGATATGGTTTGCGTTTCTATTTTGTCGGCCAGTTGAGCTGGGGATGGGGGAAGGGGGAGGTTGCGCGCCAGGGTGAGGGCGGAGCGGGGGGTGCGGGTTATAGCTGATATGCCGCTGGGGGGTTCAGAGTCGGATCTGGAGGATAGATTTAGCTCATCTGTTGTCAACGACGGGAGGATAAGGGCGGGAAACTTGGATGTAGAGGGGAGAAGGTAGGCTTGACGCGCTGGGGTTGGAAGGCACTCACTGCTGCTGCTCCAGTTCTTCACGCGCTTTGGTGGGCCTTCGCGCTCTAGGCTTCTTAAACTCGTCGCCAGAGGTGAAAGCGCCACCGCTCTCGCGTTTGACGGGCGATGTCGCAATGCGCTTGAAGTAGGGTTCAAGAGTTGGGTCTTTGGATAACGTAGTTTTGTTCGTACGCAAGTGCTCATCGAGGGCATTTTCCAAATCCGCTTTGAGGAGGTTGTCATAGCTGCAATGGCAATAGTATAAGCAATGGTATCTTGTTGATTGGAGCTGTGGGGTTGTTACCCTTTCAAACCAACGTGTTCAGCGAGGTTGGCGAGCTCGCTCTTTCGCTGCTGGTGCAGCCAGGTCGACGCGCCTGACATGATCTTAGAGATGATGATCTGGATCGCGGAGCTGATGCGATCGTGACAAGGTGACTTGGACTTGCAATGTTTCCTGTGGTTTATGGCTGAGACGAAGGACAATGTAATGTTTACGTTGGAGTGGGATGTTTACTTCGGGGTTTATGCGCGTCGGAACTGAATGCTCGAGGATGGTAGCGCCTGTTGGCTCGGCCAATCAATAGTGCTTGTTGTTCAGAAGCCCCGTGAAACCCTAACAAAGTTGAGCAGAGGGTTTGCTTTCATCTTCTCTACTTGACTGTCTCAATCAAAGGCAAAGCTCTAGCTATTTTGTACTTTGACTCTGATCCAAATGACAAGAGTTGAACCGGATACCTATGCGATCTATCTTGCGCCATGAAAATGCAATGCGCTTCCGTACACCACCTGTAAATGCATTCGATGTATAATACAAGGCTCATGGCCTTTGCATGGTCGCTCATATCGAGTCAATATTTCTCTTGTTTACTGCTGCGGTCCACTTATCATCTTAGGCGAAGTGGCCACCGTCAACTTTCGCCGTCGTATTAGCCGCCATCTGTCGCAAAAGTGCCTGATAAAGGACAAGCATTGTTCCACTTTGCACACTAGTCCATACAAATCTTGGACCAACCCCACGAAACAAGCCCGCAATCCCCTCCGTTTTGTAGATTAGCTTCAGGCCTGTAATTACTGAAGAGGTATCCAGCGTCACCGATCCCAACTTGGGTACCGTTGTGCTTGGCGAAGAGGTTGAAATGAGACGTTTCTGCTGGGCTGACTGGTTGCTGCTTACGGCATAATTGGATGTGGGCGCAGTCGTGGTTTCAGTAGGCTGCTGCTGGATGTTGAACGATTTTGGTGGTGACACAACAGGAACTTCTTCTGGCGGGTTGAGCTGCGTTTGAATCCTCGTCTTCACCACATCAAGCGGACATGTGATTACTCCAGCCATACCACCTGCTGATGCAGCAGTCAAAACTTCTAAGCCTAGTCCGATGTCTCTGCTTCCAACCCATTGCTTTGCCCAGTTCCGTTCTTGCTCGTAAAAGGCAAATTGAAGAGCCGAGAACGGCAGGTCTCTCCAGATGGTGGCCCTGTAACCGTAGAAAAGCGCTGATACTCCCTCTTGACGAATGATTGTACGAGCAGCATCTAATGTAGATCGATAGTTGTAACCGGATTTGAAGAAAGGATTGTTATAACGCCCTTGAAGTTGAAGCCGAGTCTTTAACACTTCGGAGGGCACGTAGACGAATGAAGCGGCGAAATCAGCAAGGAAGCCTTGGACATTTAGTAACAGCACGATTATCGGAGCTTATTAGTTGGACTGACCTCCGGCAAGATAGGCAAGAGAATGATGAACGCCAGCATCAATCAAATGCCGTTTGCTATATTCATATGTACCAAAGAAAATAAGTGTACCCGGAAACGATCCTAAGAACGCTGGAGTGACGCCGCTGTACAGGCCTCTTCGAAGGCCTTCTTGCCGAAAGATCTTTGAATAGGTCGACGACAAGGAAGTATATTTGGGAGGGATATGCGGATCACCCTGCTGGCGAGTTTTCACTGTATCGATAGAGTGCATGAGGAGGTCGCCAGTAGTACCACCAATGGCACCAGATATCATGGACTGTAAGCATCGTCAGCCCGAGTGTAGTTTGATAATGCGGCGCTGCTGTAACGCACATGTAGGTATGGCGGCCGAGCTTCCTCCTCCTCTTCCAAGGGTTCGGCATATTCTTTCCTCTTTCCGCTATGGAGTGAGGTATTCTTGCTATCTCCGTGTCCGGTGATTGTGAAAGGGACCGTGGACTCATGGCTGCCAGACGGCGCAAACTGCGTCGCTTGACCTGGAGTGAATATATTGGCAATTCGAGAGGCTAGGGACATGGCCCTCCTCTCAGGTTCCAGATCAACACCACAGTACCGCGGCGTAGCTATGAACGCATGTTGTGTTCGTGTATAACAGAAGTGGAAACGTGCAACCAAAAGAAGGACTCCGGACAAGAGCCTCACAACTGACAATGATTTTCGATTGTCAATAAAACCTTAAACTACCCACGAGCTAGTAAAATTACCATATCACAGTAATCTATCTTGTCGACTATCACTACACGGTGCACCAGGAGTGGTCTCCATACGGCAGGCATCTTCTTGATACCAAAAACGCTTCTATCCTGTCCCTTGGTCAGGTCGGATGAAGATGAGTGATTACACGGACACTCAAGTGGCAGCACATACGGAAATAGTAAATGCAATGGGAAGCAGGACTTTGATTCCACGAACCCCAAGGTTGCTGCTTCACACACAATATGCGAAAGGTGTAGTACCCATCAACGCCGATGGCTTCCTCAAACCATGGGGCTAGATGCGCCCCGTGGCAGCGTACAATCGTATTGACCTACATCTATGTGACCTTCGAGATTTTTAATAGAACGTACACACCATTTCCACGACACAAGTGTCGTAGTGGCCAGGCTTCCGACTCATAACAACATCTCCAACGGATTTTCTACCACTTTCTTGAATTCCCGTATCCATTCCCCCCCGACAGCTCCGTCAACTACCTTGTGGTCAAAACTCCCAGTAACGACAATCTGATCGTCCCATTCTACCGATGTCTCGTCTCCAGACATTGACGGGACAGCGACTTTCTTCGTAGTGCCGACTGCAAGGATCCCCGCCTGTGGTGGGTTTATAACGGCTGTAAATCGATCAATAGCTGCATTCATGCCCATATTGCTAATTGTGAATGTTCCCCCTTGATACTCCTCGGGCTTCAGTTTGCCATCTCTGGCACGCTTGCCCAGATCCTTGACCTGCGCTGAAATGCTCTCCAACCCCAGGTTTTCCACATTCCTAACGATGGGTGTCATAAGACCGATGGATGTAGCCACAGCAACGCTGACATCCACAGTGTTGTGCTTTCGGATGACAACCTGGCCATCGACTTCACGCCAACTAGAGTTCACGGCGGGGATCTTCTTACATGCAACGGCGGAAGCCTTGATTAGAAAGTCGTTCACCGACAGCTTGTACTTGCCATCTGCTGATGCGTTAAGTGCTTGGCGGAGCTTCAGCAGTTTTGAGACTGAGATTGTTGCCGCAACAAAATAGTGAGGATTTTGGTTCATGGACTGTGTGAGACGATTTGCGATAGTTTTTCGCATTGAGCTAGCCGGCACGTCTTCATATAAAGGCCCCGTAGACGAAGCAGCGGTTGGAGATCCTGCACTCGCCACAGGCTTGTACTTCTCGATGTCTTGCTTTGTGATACGTCCGCCTGGTCCCGTTCCTTTAACAGCCTTGATTGGTACACCAAGCTCGAGAGCCAGGGCTTTGGCTGCTGGACTCATTGACGGCTCTCGATCTAAGCTAGTCTGTAGTTTCCCATATGCGGACTCGGACTCTTGGGGTTCTGGAGTTTGTACTAAGTTTGAATCACCCTTATCGAGCGTCGACGGAGAAGTCTTTGATCCTGAGTCTGGAGGTTCTGAAGACTCCGAAGCTTCCTCTTTAGGCGCTTCCTTCGGTGGGGCCTTGGCTCCGCCACCATCCTCTACCGTAAACGACTCGAAAGGTGCGATGTCTGTACCTTCCTCAACCATCACGGCAATTGGCTGATACCTGTTAGTGCCTTCTTAAGTCCTCGGGCCAGCCAAACCTACATTCCCCACTGCCACATCTTTTTCACCAGAGTCCTTTAGTATCTTGGCCAGGACGCCATCTTCTTGGAACTCAAAGTCCATCTGCGCCTTGTCTGTCTCGATTTCAACCAATACGTCTCCTGGCGCAATTGTGTCCCCAGCCTTCTTTTGCCATGTCCCGATGTTTCCTGCCGTCATTGTAGGTGATAATGCAGGCATTGTAACGACTGTATGAGGAGGAAACGCTATGACAGGGATTGTGAGCTGTGACAGTAAACCCATGGTGCTCAAGGCCCGTCTTACTTTTCGACGCATAGTACCTGGCAAGTGCTGCAAGCGCTGGTATTTGTCTGCTAGGTGGTATTATGGTAAGCTTAAATTCCCCATAGACTGTGTGAGTATTCACCTTGAGTTTCTGCATTTCGCAGGGAGCCCAATCAAGCTCGGTGAAGCTCGCAAACATACTTGCGCTGAAGTTCGGTGAAATACCGCAGCTGCAGACATTGCCGGTCACTCTCAGGAGAACAAGGGATATTAGTACCAAAGAGGGAATACAGAGGCAACGGAATTCAGAGGTCAAGAAGCCATGTGCGCAGGCAATCTTGGTGCAGAGTGAGAGGTGGAAGGGTTGAATGTTAGGACTTTCTTTGGGGGACACTAGAACTAAACGTAAAGCTCCGAGTTCCGCCCGCCGACAAGTCCAATCGGTCACCGTAATCAGGCGGCCAATCAAATATGCGATAGGTACGAGCAAGTTAGCTTGTGGCAGCTCACACTTATTTCTGCTTAGCCAGGAAGATTACACTTTCCACTTTGACGCAACAAGTAACGACTGAGGCGCCTCTCGTTACTTCGAGCTATCGTCACGCAGCTCAATGGTGAAGCAGAAGATCCGTCACAAAGACGAAGCACCTGCTGGGCTTTGGGGGTCACTTTCACTCCATGGCTGACGTAGATGAGGTCGAAGGCTCAAAGGAGATAATTGGGGCCTCAGTAGGTGCCGAAGCATTATCTGGACAAGAAGAAAAGACCAATACAGCGTTACAAGGTGACAAAGAGCGCCCAGGGTCGAATCAGAAATGGGTCGAAATAAAAATGGGGGACATTCCGGGAGGAGACATGAAAGCTGAGAAGGCGTATACAAATGGGTCGGAACATGCATCGGAGACAGCTTCGGATCAGCAGCAAAACGGGTCGTCGCCGGAGAGGATGCCAAGTCCCTCATCTGGCATGTCTGATGCACAAGACCCTCCTCTTCCACCCGAGAAGGACGTCGTAGGGCCAGGGTCATCTTCTCCTACGATTACGACTCCACATGGACCTACAGTGGATGGGGTGCCCTCGCAGCGCAGGCAACGGTCCGATACTCAATCGACGGCAGCGACCGTAAATGGACAGAGATCTGCACCGTTGAGCTCTATTGTCTTTGTCCTCCAAGCTTTGGAACAGATTGCAGCTTCAAAAGAAGCTCGCAAGAAAAAGGAGATAGGAGAAGCGGTCGTCAAAGCCCTTGCTACCATTAACCAGAAAGATAGCGCTCCAGATCCCGAGATCATCTTTGATGCACTGCGACTGGCAACCGAAACCTCTAGTATACCCCTGACCACTACGTCGCTTGACTGTATCGGCAAGCTAATCAGCTACTCTTATTTTTCTATCCCTTCTACTAGCCAAGACGCGGCTGCCCCTAACCAGCCACAGCAACCGCCACTGATAGAACGAGCCATCGAGACTATATGTGACTGCTTTCAAGATGAAGCTACACCTGCAGAGGTACAATTGCAGATTGTAAAATCGTTACTGGCGGCTGTACTGAATGACAAGATCATTGTGCATGGTGCCGGACTATTGAAGGCAGTCCGCCAAATTTTCAACATCTTTCTGCTTTCAAAATCAACAGCGAACCAACAAGTGGCCCAAGGCACGCTGACGCAAATGGTGGATACTGTTTTTGAGCGCGTCCGGACACGACTGACAATGAAGGAAGCACGCGTAGGTCTATCACGACTCACGTCTGGGAAAGGGACAGCGAATGGTAGCCAGGTAGACCTTAATGGCAGTGACTCTATATTAGCATCGAGCGAAGCAGACGGTGGCGTGGAGGTAGATGATTCTTCCGAAGGCAACACGGCACTAACAGCGGACCGGCCGGTTCGAAAAGTTCCTGGCGAAAAATTAACATTGCAGAGCTTGGAGAACGCAAAAGGTTTCGATGATGCGCGGATTGGTGACAACGCGCCTACGATGGTCACAAAAGCGAAACCATCCCAAAAGGGGTTACGAACCACTTCTGCACAGCAGATGGCCAATGGGCTAGACGAGCATTCGGGTGAAACATCCGACGAGGATGAAGAAGATGAAATATACGTTAAGGATGCATTTTTGGTGTTTAGGTCCATGTGCAGGCTGAGCACCAAGCAGCTGTCACAAGATCAGCAGCAAGATATCAAATCTTCTAGTATGCGAACTAAGCTTGTGTCTCTCGCCATTATCCGTACCGTACTGAACAATAATATGATCATCTTCACTTCGCCACTAGTCACCATCCGGAGCAGTACAAGCAACGAACCAACCGGCTTCGGGCAAGCTATTAATCACTACCTCCGAGTAAGCCTCAGCAAGAACGGGGCAAGTTCGGTGAAACAAGTTTTCGAGCCTTGTTGTGAGATTTTCTGGCTGATGCTAAAGTACATGAGGGTCATGCTCAAGGTGTGTATCCCCTTCAACCATGCTTTTTCGATACTTTGCAACTAAATCTCCTATAGCGAGAGATTGAGCTATTCTGGATAGAAATATATCTCGCTATACTTGAGCGTAAAAATGCTCCAAGCTTCCAGAAGCTTTATGTGATGAGACTTTTGAAGCGACTTGCAACAGATCCAAAGGCGTTGGTCGAGATGTATTTGAACTACGACTGCGAGTCGACCGCACTAGACAACATGTTTCAGCGAACAATCGAGCACCTTTCAAGAATAGCCAGCACTCCTGTTTCTGCTTCTCCTGCTCAACAACAACAATATCAGGAGCAACTCACGAAAGATACGGACGCGGACCTCGATTGGCATGATCACGGGAGACTCCCTCCTTCTCTAACGACTACCAGTCTCAACGTCCCGTGGAACCATGAGTGGGATTTGCCAGTGGATTTCCTGCTGAAGCAACAATCACTCGATTGCTTAGTCCGTGTCCTACGATCGCTCATCAACTGGTCTCAAGATAATCTTGCGGCCACTGCAACCAAGCTCCAAATGTATGATCATCGAACATCGTTGGAGGGGTTCAGGGAATCTCTTGACCACGGACGCGGCCCTGGATCCCCTAGATTATCTTCCGCAGATACACCGCTTGCTCCTTCGACCCCGTTACTTGAGGATGATCCAAACCAGCTGGAAAAAGCAAAACAGCGGAAGACAGCGCTATTAAATGGGATCCGGCAGTTCAATTTTAAGCCTAAGCGTGGTATTAAGGCTTTGCTGGCCGATGGGTTTCTCAGGAGCGACTCCGCAGAAGACATTGCTGCCTTCATCACGCAAAACGATAAGTTAGACAAAGCAATGATAGGCGAGTACCTTGGTGAAGGCGACCCTTATAATGTTGCAATTATGCATGCATTTGTGGATCTTATGGACTTCGACAAGCGAAGGTTCGTTGATGCTTTGAGGCAGTTTCTACAGAGCTTTCGCTTGCCGGGCGAAGCGCAGAAGATCGATCGCTTCATGTTGAAATTCGCTGAACGATACATCACCGGTAACCCAAATGCTTTTGCAAATGCTGATACAGCTTATGTTCTCGCATATTCCGTCATCTTGCTCAACACCGATCTACACAGTGTTAAAATGAAAGGAAAACGCATGACCGTGGAGGACTTTATTAAGAACAACAGGGGGATAAATGATAATGCAAACCTACCAGAGGACTATCTCGCCGGTATTTATGACGAGATAGCACACAATGAGATTGTTCTGTACACGGAGCGAGAGGACGCTGCTGCCGTGGGAGCATTGCCTCAGGCAGCTGCGGGTGGCATAGCTTCTCGTGCTGGCCAGGTATTCTTAACTGCCACTCGTGATCTGCAGAGAGAGGCATACGCGCAAGCATCGGAGCAAATGTCCAGTAAGGCGGAGCAACGTCTTCGAAACATGATCCGATCCCAGCGAAGAACGACCTCGAAGCAGATGCTACCAAAGTATATACCTGCTACGTCCTATAAGCACGTTGGTCCCATGTTCGACGTGACCTGGATGTCTTTCCTGTCAGGGCTCTCGGGTCAAATGCAAGACACCCAGAACATAGACACAATCAAGCTCTGTATGGAAGGGATGAAGCTAGCTATCAGAATTGCATGTCTTTTCGACCTCGAGACCCCCAGGGTGGCTTTTGTGACAGCTCTCGCAAAATTCACGAACTTAGGAAATCTACGGGAGATGATGGCAAAGAACGTAGAAGCTTTGAAGGCTCTTGTTGAGGTTGCTCAGTCGGAGGGCAACCTTCTAAAGAGCTCTTGGCGTGATGTGCTGACTTGTGTGAGCCAACTTGACCGCTTTCAATTGATCTCAGGTGGTGTCGATGAAGGCGTAGTCCCGGATGTATCAAAAGCTCGCATTGTACAGCCCCTGAAAGCACCCTTGAATACATCCCGACGACCACTAGCGCCATCCGTTCGCTCTCGACAAGCACCAATCGCATCAAATCCAATTTACCAGCTTGATGTAGCTCAGGAGAGTCGGTCAACAGACATGATCAAAGCTGTGGATCGTATCTTTACAAGCACAGCGGACTTGTCCGGAGAGGCCATTGTGCACTTCGTTCGTGCGCTGAGTGAGGTCAGCTGGCAAGAAATACAATCATCTGGGCAGAGCGATTCACCTCGGACGTATAGTCTGCAAAAGCTTGTTGAAATCAGCTACTATAATATGACTCGTGTCAAATTCGAATGGACCAGCATCTGGCAAATCCTAGGAGAACATTTCAATGAGGTTGGGTGTCATCCTAACACCAACGTTGTGTTCTTTGCACTAGATTCTTTGCGACAATTGTCCATGCGCTTCATGGAGCTTGAAGAACTACCTGGCTTCAAGTTCCAAAAAGATTTCCTGAAGCCCTTTGAGCACGTGATGGCCAATAGTTCTTCTGTGACTGTCAAAGACATGGTTCTTCGCTGCTTGATTCAGATGATCCAAGCACGAGGCGAGAATATCCGCTCCGGATGGAAAACTATGTTTGGAGTATTCACTGTGGCTGCTCGAGAACCATATGGTATGTAAAACGCAGTACGAAAATGTTACCAATGCCGACTAATCCCATACGCAGAGGCTATCGTGAACCTCGCCTTTGACCATGTTACTCAGGTATACAACACGCGCTTTGGAGTAATAATATCTCAGGGAGCTTTCGCGGATCTTGTGGTTTGCTTGACAGAATTCTCGAAAAACCTGAAATTCCAAAAGAAGTCCTTGGCTGCTATAGAAACGCTAAAGTCCACCGTTCCTCGCATGCTGAAAACGCCCGAGTGCCCTCTTTCACATCGGTTGAGAACGCTACCAAACGGCGGAGGCCAAGAAATCGTTGTAGTACCTCAACAAGTCACTCGACAGACGCAAGAGGAGCAGTTCTGGTTTCCTGTACTGTTTGCATTTCACGATGTCTTAATGACGGGCGACGATCTCGAAGTTCGATCACAGTAAGTACATGCTCCATTCGCAATGGAAACCAGTCTAACGGATGACAGGGCTCTCAATTACCTCTTTGAGACACTAGTTCGGTACGGTGGCGATTTTCCATCAGGTTTCTGGGACATCCTATGGCGGCAATTGCTCTACCCAATCTTCATGGTGCTCAAATCGAAGTCTGAGATGTCGAAGGTACTTAACCATGAAGACCTATCTGTGTGGCTTTCTACAACCATGATTCAAGCGTTGAGGAATATGATCACCCTTTTCACGCATTACTTTGAGTCACTCGAATATATGCTTGACCGGTTCTTGGATCTATTAGCCCTGTGTATATGCCAAGAGAATGACACAATCGCGCGGATTGGGAGCAATTGCTTGCAGCAGCTGATACTGCAGAACGTGACGAAGTTCCAACCAGAGCATTGGAGCAAGATTGTAGGAAGTTTCGTCGAGTTGTTCGACCGCACGACAGCGCACCAGCTGTTTTCCGCAGCTACCTCCTCGTCTGAATCGTCATACATTTCCGAGGATGAAGGCACGCGCAAAGTAACCCCGAGCGATGTCCCAAGTATAAGCGATCTACCTATAAGCGGTACTCCATCTGAAGAGATAGCGCCGAATCTACGAAAGGAAAGCCTGAAGATGGATACGAGTGCAACAACGGGTAAACCGAAAAGCGGGATGGATGGACCTGATGCAATACGCCGCAACCCATCTTCACCTCCAATGCAACCCTCGGCCAGTCATACCGAGCTTGAAGACTATCGCCCGCAATCTGGCCTGCAGCAACCTGTGGAAGTTACTGCTGCTCGCCGTCGCTTCTTCAACAAGATCATTACTCGATGTGTGTTGCAGCTACTAATGATCGAGACAGTTAATGAGCTTTTCTCGAACGACGCGGTATATGCGCAAATACCGAGTTTCGAGCTTCTGCGCCTCATGGCACTTTTAAAGGGCAGCTACTCGTTTGCCAAGAAATTTAATGATAATAAGGACCTGCGCATGCGGCTATGGCGTGAAGGTTTTATGAAACAACCCCCTAATTTGCTCAAGCAAGAAAGTGGTAGCGCTGCTACATACGTGAGTATTCTGTTCCGGATGTACCATGACGAGGGTGAGGAGCGCAGGAGGAGCCGCACCGATACTGAGGCAGCATTGATACCGTGAGTTCCTTTCAAGGTTCTAAATATATACCATGCATAGGCTAATAAAGCATTACGATAGTTTGTGCGCGGATATCATCAAAAGCTTTGTGTTGCTGGACGAAACACAACCAAGGAACATTGAAGCCTGGAGGCCGGTCGTTGTCGATGTCATGGAAGGGTATAACAACTTCCCTCGAGATGATTTCGAGAAACACATCGATACGTTTTACCCTCTAGGAGTTGAGCTACTAAATAGAGAGATGGGCCACGAGATTCGATTAGCTTTACAGGCGCTGTTACGACGGGTAGGGGAGAGCAGGATGGGGATGGAGCCGCTCAAGACGCCAGTCCAGACGCCCACAAGCCCTCGAAGTATCTCTTCGGCGTACTTTGGTCGGCGATCGAGTCGTGGGAGGTGAAAGAGTTACGGCAGCTCCTCTAAGTCTTCTACAACCTACGCAGGTATCGGCTTGTCCTTTGCGATTTTAGCGTCATCGTTTTGCGAGATGCATGTAAGATCTCTGGGAGTTTTTCTCGGCAGCGGGATTAAAGATAGATATTGCTGCCGGTTGAGCAGGTTTGTACTCATAGAAGCGATTTGTCGGAAACGGTGGACATTTGCGAGACTATACCCGACCCAGCCTTTGCGACGGGGGGCTTTAAAGGGATATTGGCTAAGAGTCACTCTGTAGAGCGTTGCTTCCCTTTGCCCTTTGGCTGCTACCTCGTAGTATCCTCCAACCTTTACTCGCACAGTTCGCAGTCTCATTGTATTCTGTATCATCACTTTCCGCTCCGGCGTCTCCTGTCAATCAGGGTCCGGACCCTTTCATAAAATTATGAATGAACGCACGAGGGGAAGGTACTAAGGCACCTTCCTTACTCTGTACTGACCTTGGCGACGCAACTACCACAGTAAACACGACTTGCGCGCCAAGGACTTAGGCTAGGAGGGGCCAGGCGCTCAATCACATGAGCCAACACACAACCCCAAGTCCTCGTATCATGCGAGACCAAGGAAGACCGTCCGCCAATTACTCCAATATCTTTATTCCTTACATCCCTTACAATCGTCCATCCGGGTGATCTGGTTTCGCTCTTCTCCACCGCAAATCATTGCAGGAACAAACCCGCTGCCCCACCATACCTGACAGCCCATACCGCTGCCACAAACTGGATTTCGCAGCAATGGGCGCCCCAGAAGCCAAAGACCAGCGATCCCTCACAGAGCGACTGAAGCATCCGTTTCCTGAGACTCGGCAAGATCTGAAGGGTAACACATTGTCTCCAAGCCCACGTTACCCCCACCTGACTAACCCGTGTCCATCTATCAGAAACGCCTCTATACAGCATGAAAGTCAAAGCCGCCCATTTTAAAAGCAAGCTGGGCAAGTTCCACAATATCGTAAATCCAAACCATCGCCACGACGAAGAACACGAAAAGCTGTGTGATGAGAAACGCACTCGTATTGCCGAGAGCCATCGATTCGAGTCCTTCGCCCCACCAAGAGAAGGCAATAAGATCAAATGGTATGTAGACGGGCGAGACTATTTCTGGGCGGTATCAGTCGCATTGCAGAGAGCAAAGGAGACCATATACATTGCAGATTGGTGGTTGAGCCCTGAGCTTTTCTTGCGAAGGCCGCCGTACTACAACCAGGAGTGGAGACTCGATCAAGTACTGAAGCGAAGAGCCGAGGCCGGCGTGAAGATTTATGTTATTGTATACAAAGAGATTGCAGCGACTATTACCTGCAACAGCCTCCATACCAAGCACGCACTGGATGCATTATGCCCCGCGGGGACTCCTGGACATGGAAACATCAACGTGATGAGACATCCCGATCACAATGTCTTTGAGAATGCCTCGGATATGACTTTCTACTGGGCGCATCATGAGAAATTCATTGTCATCGATTACGCTCTTGCATTCATTGGGGGCTTAGATCTCTGCTTCGGCCGTTGGGACAATCATCAGCATCCACTTGCGGACGTGCATCCCGCGGGAGTGAGCAACGAGGTCTTCCCAGGTCAGGACTTTAACAACAACCGCATCATGGACTTTCAAAGTGTAGAAGACTGGAAAAGTAACGAGCTTAGCAAGGCTGAATACGGAAGAATGCCTTGGCACGATGTAGCTATGGGTGTAATTGGGGACTGCGTGTACGATATTGCCGAGCACTTTGTGTTGCGCTGGAACTTTGTCAAGCGGGACAAGTACAAGCGAGACGAACATTACGACTGGCTGACATTGCAAGGCCGAGAAGGCGATATGGAGGATCTAGTAGGGGTCCAGAGACCTAAGTTTCCAATGGGCGATTATGTTCATCATCCATTGTCCTCTCTGGAGACCAAGCCTTGGGCACACGAGCAGCCCGGGACTGTACATGCCCAGATCGTCCGTAGCAGTGCCGACTGGAGTAGCGGCATATTGACTGAACATAGCATCCAAAACGCATACTGCGAGGTGATTAGAAATGCCGAGCATTTTATCTACATCGAAAATCAGTTCTTCATCACGGCTACTGGCGAACACCAAGCACCAGTCCACAATGTCATTGGCAGAGCTATCGTAGATGCGATAGTGAGGGCTGGGAAGGAGGAAAGGAAATTTAGAGTGATCATTATTATCCCCGCCATTCCTGGGTTCGCCGGTGATTTACGAGATGATGCTGCCGCAGGAACCCGTGCTATCATGGACTATCAGTACAAGTCCATCCTTCGAGGAGAACACTCCATAGCCGAACAGGTTAAGAAAGAGGGTGTAGATCCGAAGAACCACCTTTTTGTTTTCAACCTCCGATCCTATGATCGCTTGAACAAGACACCCGCTATGCAACGACAGGAAGAACAGTCCGGAGTGAAGTATCAAGACGTGCAACGTGCCCATGCCGAAGATATAATGGGGGCGGGTATGCCAAACAGCTCCGACAAGGCAGCTAAAAAAAGCGATGATGCTGGGGATGAAGAGAAAGAGAGAAGAATTGATCAGAAGAGGAGATACGAAGCGGAACGTGAGCATGTTGGTCTGGGGGATAAAGAAACTACCCGGGAGGACAGTATAGCGAGGACAGCCATGCTTAACGGAGGCAAGGTTTCCGAGCAGCTTTGGGAAGGCGAACCTGAGGAGGAGAAGGAGAACTTTGTGCAGGAGGAATTATACATTCATGGGAAATTATGCATCGTTGATGATCGGATTGCCATATGCGGAAGCTCCAACATCAATGATCGGGTATGTTCTTGTCCACCCGAACCAGTCCACGCTAATATTAGTAGTCACAAATGGGCATTCATGACAGCGAGCTTTCGATCGTGATGGAAGACTACAACACCCTGGAGAGTATGATGGACGGCCAGCCTTACAAGGCCGGACACCATGCGGCGACCCTGCGGCGATACCTTTGGCGAGAACATCTCGGTCTTCTGCCGGCGCAGAAACTCGACGCGAAAGATGATCCGAATGCACAGCCGCCGGACGTCTGTCCGAACAACGTCATGGAAGGACCTGAGTACGAATTCGTTGCTGACCCGCTGAGCGACAAAGTCTGGGAGATGTGGACTGGCAACGCGACCAGGAACACGCAGCTGTTCCGGCACCTCTTCCGCGCGGATCCGGACGACCATAGTGAGTTCATAAGCATGCTGACATCAGGAGCCCTTGTTGAACGTTGAAAGGCTGATGTTCGTGCAGTCAAAACGTTTGAGGACTACGCCAGCTTCCTGCCACGGCATGACAAGTTCAAGCAGGGACATCTCCACGATCCTTACATGCCGGTGGCTGAAGTGCGCCAGAAATTAGACCAGATCAAGGGGCATCTGGTCTGGATGCCGCTTGAGTTCCTGCGGGATGCGCCCATGGCGGAGAGGGGACTCCAGGTGAATGCGTATACCGAGAGCATCTACACCTAGGCACGAAGGGGTTGGGGGAGATGGCGAGCTGGTTGTCGAGGTGATGACGGATTCATGAAGTTGCATGTGGATGGGGGCTTGGGAAGGATGCCGGAAAGCATGCCGCGCCCGGGGAGGACGGTTTCGTTGCATCGGAGTAAAGGCGGTGTGAGGGCGTGAAGAGTGAAGATTCAGGACCTGAAGGAGGGGGGGGGGGAGGCCTAATCCCCTTGTGCCATTCCATTCGTTGAAGCACCCTGATGTCTGGGCTTTGGAATCGTTCCTTTGGGCACAACAGACCTGTTTCATCACACCGCTGATAGCGCCATGACTCGTCGGTGTCGTCGGTGTTGTCGGAATCGCCCTGACTGCCCCATGTGGTGGGTTACTTTACTGTTAGCTGAAGAAGCGTTGGGCCAGGTTTGTCGGGGTGTGAAAGCGCTAATCGAATGCTCCAAACTGCAAGTGCACAAGGTTGATGATCCAAACCTCGAGGCTCGAGCTTGACTCGTGGGTTTTCCAACAGTTTGTTTCATTCGTGATGGGATTACATATTGGGCCCACCCACTGCCGACGCCCTGTCGCGTCTCGCTACCGAATCCCCGGGATTAGCACTACCGTAGCACTACCTAGGTGAGTACCGGTGCTACGTCCGGAAGTACCTTAGTACACGGTATTCCGTACAGTAGTACTGTTACGCTTTGAGGTCCGTGTCCCTTTCCCTTCAACTTTGCACCGAAAGTGGCTGGCACTAGTGACGGTGATCCCCTTCGGTGTGACCCATGATGACCCATGATGACCCATCATCTCGCTTCATCTGGATCCATCATCTGGATCCATCTGATGTTTGGGTTCGATCGTTCCAACCTCGTGTTCCAGAAGTGTATTGATGTATCTTCAATGTACCTAAGGTACCCAGTGGTAATAAAATAAAATAAAATAAAATAAAATATAAAAGGAGGGAAACACAACCAAAGCTGACGGGAAAGAAGCCGTCTGCTCGCTGCAAAGAGAACAAGACCTTTCGTTCTTTCTCGCGGTGTACAGGTTACCTAAGAGTGCTAAGTAAGGTAGGTATAGAGTACAACAACATAGCAGACCCAGGCTTGAACATCTACCGGGAGCATCCCTGATGCCACGTTTGGCACGATCGGTGGCTTGCATGCAGCTAACGAGATGAATGCCGAATCCCCTTCACTTTCGGAAATCCCAATCGACCGCTTTCACCAGCATCATCCCTGCGTGCACGTCACGGCATCTTCCAGGAAGATTACCTTATGTGCTTACGGTATGTATTCAATCATTGGTAGCAACATGGAACTGAAGCTCAAAGTACAGACGGTGCTTTTACTGACCGACATTTGTGATCCTCTTGTTCCCAAAGATAGAAACATCGATTGATGACCACCATGTGCCATGTTGAGTGTTAAGATATTCTAAATGAAACCGAGTCAGCCTGAATAATGAGTTTCGACTAGATTGTTTTCCATTTGCTTCGTTTTTACTTTCGAGGCAACCGTCTTCCTGATGTCTTGAAATGCCTCAAAGTGGAATCCACAAACATCCTCTCCAGTCCATGCGAAGTATGATCTTCCAAAGCCGAATCCAGAACCCTTTTTTCTTTTCCATTGTTCGGTCTACCTACCCATAGAATATACGGTAGAGAGAGGCAGGCAGTACTGCACTACGGAATACATCACCATTTAATCCAAACCTCAAACAACAAAATGTGGGGCATGTTGATGGTTCTACGGTCCGATTGGCGTGCCTTAATTCCCGGCTGTGCAAATAAGAATTAAGAATTAAGAATGGGGGATGGAGGAATAAGAAATCCGAAATAAGCAATAAGCTCGCCTGCAGGATGCATCATCATACCTTAGACTTTACCATATTCTAGCTCATCTTAGCAAGGTTCCTCATTCCTCATCCTTCTTCTTCTTCTTCTTCTTCTTCTCATCCGTGGGATCAGTCGTACTGGCCCTACCTGGTTGATGATGCTTTCGTTGATGAACTTGAACACAGCACTTCTGTCCATACATCCCGTACCCACTAGGTAGGCCGGTCTACCTGGGTACCTTACTCGTACTTGCTAATAGGGATGCCCGTACCGTGGTGGCTGTCCGTGCCCACACCCAGACGCTCGTCCCATCCATCCAACCACATCCATCTTGCCCACAAAAGCCTGGTCGACTCCCCCATATTAACTACCTATCAAGCAAACGTCCCACCGTGATACCGACGGGAAGACATGAGGGAATCTCTTCCCCTAGATTGCTTTCCCGGGAAAGGACCCCCATGCTTCCCCGGTGCCATTCACATTGCTAACATGCCACCTGCGAATCCCCCGTCCACTAACGAGCCCAATGCTCAATCTAGTCCAGCTGCACGGTGGCTGGCTCGACGTGCTGCTGATGTCCGGTCCACATAACAGTCGGCCTCTTCCTCGCCCTTACTCGCCCTTGCTCGGACAGTCAACGTGGGACCAAAGAAACACAAGCAATCATCCACACCGAAGCCTCCACCATCGCTCTCACCTACACCCACAGACCTAGGCACCATCACCTTCACTCGAAGCATTCACCGTCTTCCATCCAAACCTTGACGCCGTTCACCCGCACCCTGCGAATCGAGTACCTCAGCACTCAGGCCCAATCAACCTCAGGTACGGTCCCACTTTCCACCATCAACGTACCAGACCAGCTACTGACCAATGAACCCCCAGTCTCCTCCTCGCTGACCTCGTCCACCTCATCCCTACCATGGCCCGTTGCGTCCACTCCTTCTCAATCATCAAGTCAGACACCAACCTCATGATCTGGACCTGCAGCCTGTGCCACGTGGGTCCCCACTGGTACATTTACGAATGTGCGTACTGCAAGCTCAAAGTCTGCCAAGGTTGCACATCCAAGGCATAATGAAGGATATGTGGCGGCGAGGGACGTCGTGATGGAGGAAATGGTGGGTGCGGTTCTTGGTATGCCACGAGGTGCGCCGTTGGAAAGGTGTGGAAGAAAGCTAATATCTCGACAAGGGTTCGGAACGGGTTCCTTGCAGCATGGCTTTGAAACCCGGGTTTTCTCTGGTCGGCGAGCCAGTGACATGGTCATGATGCCAGTCGCCATTTTCGGTGTTCTGCGGCGGATCGACAACACCTGCAGTCCCCCGACATCATGCACGGCAGTAATCTCATGCATGGCGCATGCAGCTTACCGTTTTCGAACGGCGCGTCTACATCTTTTCTGGGTGGGGATCAAAGTGATATATCGGTAAGGCTGGCGTTTCGTCCTGGGTTGGAACGCAATGAGCAGGTAACGGAGCACACTCGGGCAACACGGAGGAACATTCGGGCTTTCCCCAGCGATTACGATATCATAGATAGACGCTTACTTCTTTCGCGAGAACATCTAATCGGAAATTTCTTCACTCCTACAGCCAAGCAACGTCCAACAAGTCCCGGATCCAACTGTCGCTGGCCACTGCGTTATACGGACCGATGCCGTACTTTGACGTTTGTCCACGCACATTGGGGCTGCTACTGCGACTTCGAATGGCCATCGGGCTCAGGGACGTTCGCTTGGACTTGGTCCCTCACGCGACACGACGGAGAAGAACTTTGTAGATTTCTTCCCATCTCCTCGTCTCGCCTGCAAGGCTCTCACAGCACCCCCATATTCCGCTAATTTTCTCCTTTTCTCCTCCCCACCACAATCCTGACCACTCCCATCTCCATCCAAACCCCCGCCCCCACCACCCACCACCAGCCCTCCCCCCTTTCCCCATTCCACCGTATCCGTTCCGCCCAAGCACAGCCGTCCGGTTCTCTTCGAACAAGCTTCCACAACGCAGGGAGTTGGATGTTCTCCATTTTGCTGAGGGGGACCTTGTGATGGCGGTAGGGTGGGAGAGGGATCAGAAGCGCGGTATTGGAGGTACGGTATGCGCTATGTGGATGGAGCTGGAGCTTGCTATTCGGATTGAATCCGAGTAACTACGCTGCGATTCTACGGCACTGGCGCCCTTGCGGTGCCGGGCGGTTGGGTTTCTAGCCATTACGCCGATCCACCACCGCTCATCCTTGATCAGGAACTCAATTACCCCCCTCCCCTCTCTTGGAAAACCAACCCCATCGCTTCGATCCCACATCTCCCGCTTGCGCGCCTCGGTCGTGTGTGCGCGAACGTCGTTCGTTCGCCGACGAGCGCTTTTCCTTCTTTGACCCGGCGTGGTTGGCGTGAACGGTGGCAACGTACGAGGAGGTCGGGGGTGGAGGGGGTTGATGAGGGAGGGTTTAGGGGGAGGGGGGGGAGGAAGCTTAGGGTGATGCTGTGAGTGCCTGGGAACTTGGCTTCTTGCTCGTTTTGTCTTTTTGTCGTTTGCGCTCTCGTCCTCACCTCCCATTCCCCTTCTAATCCCTTCATCCATCCAGCTTTCCTTCCTTTTCTTTATTTCTTTCTCACTCCTTCATCAAAAACCCACGATGTGCTTTACAGGCGGCCGTATTTTTATGTAAGCAATAGATCGATGTTTTTCTCCACGAGTTCGTTCGGCTTGATATCATGTTTAAGCTGTGGAGGCATATTTATTTTCTTGTTTGTGGTCTTGTTTGTCCTCGAACCATCGATATGAACAATGTCGGGGGAAGATTTTTCATGGATATTTCCATGGACTATTATTGAAAGGGGATGCTTCTATCGAGTCTGTGATGCGAGCTGGATAAGAGATTTGTGCATTGAATTAACCGTTATCTCTTTCTCATCTCCGTCCCCCTTCCTTCTCACCACCTTGGCAAAACCTACACAAGTACGCCACGCCACGCCACTCTCCCCACCATCAACCCCCCCCTTGTCAGCCCTTATCTAACCCCCATTCCACCCCCCACCGCCGTAACAACAGTCTCCCCCACTCTCGGTTGCAATTGCATAGCTACTGCATGCTGTTACTCGACGAGAGTGAGTGGAGCAGTCACGGATTGACTAAGTGTGAAGGATTGAAGAGGAAGAGGGAGAGGGAGGACCTCTGCGGAAGGCGCATGGACGAGAGGAAGCTGATGTTTTCCAGACGAGACTCGGCGGCGGCGGATCGTCGGGTTGGCTTTCGAAGCAAAAGCCTAGGAAGCACTTTCGCGGTGGAAACTATATCACAATGGAATTTTTGTTTGGAACCAAAAAAAATTGATTTTCCATACCAGCAGCACTTCGTCATCTCCAATTCTTTTTAGCCATTTTCGCACCTCGGAAAGAACCGACGCACTGTATCAATATCCTTGAGCCTCCACTCACGAAGATAGGCTAGGATGTAGGACTGGTAAGATGTACAGTACATAAGAGGGTTCCGCGGCTTTTGTATAGGGGCGATTACTTGATTTGATGAATTTCAGGATATGATGCATATCGTTTACACCACACTCCCAGTTTGTACATATAGCTTGCATCTCTGTAGGAAAATACTTTGGATTTCGTATTCCCAAAACAGAGATAAGTCGCACCACCGCCGTGAAGCTTTCATCTGCCTCTTTCTCTCTTCCACATGTTTAAACTTCTACAAACTAGCCTGCGAGCGAGTGCGTAACTGGTCAGACGCAGTGAAAGTAGAACGATACAAAATGAGGACTTACAATATCGTTCGTGTATTCTTTGCCTCCGAAAGTCTGGTATTAGTCTAGTAAGATAAGTTCACAGATCTTTCGATCTACTCTAAGAGGGCGTCTAACTTTTGAGTTCTTACTATGAAGCCGACGTATAAAGCCCCAATCCCAGGAATGATGTGTGTGCATATGATTGGAAAGGACTATACTGAGCAGTCGACTGTAAACAGCTTAAATTTGCTCCCAAAAACATCAATACAAGATGCGGGCTACAAAATTGCCATTTCCTTTCTCCTCTTCCCGCTTGATGCTGGAGGATGTGATCGTGGTGTTGCACGTACATCAAGACGGCTATGTTCCGACATGCTATGACTTGCCTTTTCGACCTTGGACGGCGTGGTCCTGACGTTGAACGTATAACAAAGCGGCTATGTTCCCGCGAGAAAGAGCTTGCTTTTCGGGTCTCCTGCAGGTCACACGCTTGTCGTGCTTGTTTATGAGCGCGAGCGGAATAGGGGTGGTAGAAGATAGCAGGAAATCAGCAGCTTTCCCGTCAGGAGAGTAGTCAAACCGGGAGGGTCAGTGTACTTTCTCTGGCGGTTTCCACAGAGCTTGATTAACGGGAGTCCAGTAGCGGGTAGAGGGATAGACACGAAGGAAATGATCCGATGATATTACTCTTAGTTTGAACGGTGGGTGTGTGGATGTCACGGTAGCAGCAGATAGCCAGCCACCTCTATGATGTAGTCTATACAAAACCGAGGTTTTCGGATGTCAACTTGGAATAGCTTTGAATTGTAGGTAGTACAGAAGTTCCCGTTTAGGAAACACTGACAAAAGCGCTCGATATGGAGGCTTAGTCTCAGAAACGGGCAATTTCAACACGTGGCGGCCCTGTTCAGGCAAAGCAATCCAGCCGCATCGTACCGAGCGGACGTCGGCATTGAGCTGCCAGCACCTGTATCTGAAGGGCGGCAGGTTGCACGATAAGGTTCGATTGGGTTTTGGAAACGGGTGCGCACCTCAAGGGTCTGAGGGTCGTGGCGCTCGATGGCTGAACGCCGGCATGGTTGTGTGCATGATCAGCGACATCAATTCGACCGTGCTGGTAGTCAGTGGAGCAATTCCGCGTTGAGTGGGTGGAAAGGTACGAGAAAATACCCGTATCCAAAGCAATGAGAGGGAAGGGATACGGGAACAAGAAGGACATTCTATTTGTCGGATGCGTAAAGGAAAACGGGAGGAACAACTTGCGGAATGTGAGACTGTCATTGCATAGCAGTTGTGAAGCGAATTGACTGCGGATTCAGACATCTCAACCCTAGTCCATGCACGTCGGTGCGTAGGGTAGGAGTGTGTGATGATACTGCAATTTGGGTGTAGGCATAATGTTCAAGACGTTTTCTTGCACGGGCCCACTCAATCCGAAGAATCGGACCAAACTGGTAGGGACAAGTGCCTTCGGTTCTTGATGTTTTAATCTGCCAACACTCCGTTAAGAACCCCTTTGTAGGTATCAAAGGTTCCTTGCAGTACCCCAAAGGTTCTGCATTGCTGGGTATAGTATTGCAATATATCAGTCGCAGTACTGGCAACGAGGTTCACCTATATACAATGCCAGCTACACCTGTAGTGCTGATTAGAAAGCCAGGACTCATTTAGAATGGTGAAAACGAGAGCTAACGATGCAAGGTCTATCAACAGAAACTCGGAGATTAACGCTCTGAAGAGGCTACATATCGTCAGCAACGTCGGCCTTTCTGCTGTCTGCTTTAGGTAAATAAGAAGATGCCGGGGATGATGGACTTAGATCCTAGAACTCATCACCTCGTGTCTCAGTCAAAGCAAGGGCAATAATGGTACGATTCTGATACCCGAAAGGGAGAAGTTGGGAAACCCCCAAGTAGTACGCTCTTGATGGGATATTTTTGATTGTTCTGGACGGGCTAGTAGCTCTGTGAAGACTTTGTTCTTGAATCTCGGACCTCTATAGCTATCTCATCCTTCCAGCAGCTGAGGTAGAGCAAGCAGTCGCCTTGTGCTAAAACGGTCAAGCTTTTTGACAATGATCCTACGTGGAAAAACCTTAGCATCGAAAACCCGAGCCGCCAGTCTTATTTCAAAGTTCTAGAGCGGAGTACGCCTCTTTCGTGAAGTCATTCGAATCAGCCATAGCATTCATAGCTTTGACAACAGGGTAAATGCTTGTTTATGCCGCTGTGCATTTGTTCCAGATTGCCAACGGCAAGCTAAATTCACGAACAAATAAATCATCTTCTTCGACTAATCTTGGTAGTGTTGATACAGCTGTGAGATGCTCTCGCCATAATGATTGCGCCGTATGGCTTCGGAAAGCAGGTTTGAAAGATCCAGAACTACCAACTTCTTGGATGCTTTGACTCTCTCCGGAGCGATAGGGTAAGAATTAGTAACGACAATGTAATCAATGCATTCGCAGGCTTCCATCTTCTCCAAAGAGTCTTCGCCGAATAATCCATGAGTAGCGATACAATAAACCTTCTTGGCACCTCCGTGTTTAATTATTATTTCCGCAGCTGCAATCCAAGATCCAGGAGAGTCGATCATATCATCCATGACAATCACGATTTTGTTTTTGACATCGCCCACCAATGTGATGGTATGCTCTAACGCTGGGTGCTTGAACCCATCTTCCTCCTCATCCGAGGTAGCAGCAGCATCAAATGTCCCACCCAGAGCGTGCTCTGGACCTGCCAATGATGTTGTTGAGATAAATGACGAAGTCATGGGATCACGATCCTCAGAGTGGGGAAACCCAATCCCGTCTCCCGGCAGAGTAGCAATTGATCCGGACATCGTAGACATGACTGGCGATGGGAAGTCATCATCGACAATATGCCCATGTATCAACCTTCCGGTAATGACTTCTCGAGCGCGTTCATCGGTGTACTCATCCATCAAATCTTCATCAGAGCCAGAGCCCTCCGTGCGAGCTGTGCTGGTACAGTCAACATGTAAAGGATTACGGGACGGGGGTGGCGATGCCGACTCGATTCTGGTGGACTGCTGTAGAGGACTTGAGCGGACGGGGTTCATTTGGCGTGGAGAGGACGTGCTAGCGGGTGTGCCATTGGCCTGAGGTCGCACACTAGGAGGACTTCGCCGTTGAGAGCTCGGTTCTTCAGCACAAACCATTGGGTCTATGTGTGATTCAGCCTCGGTTTCCGCCGCTGAGCTATGATTTATCCCATAGGCCGCGTCGCCTAAGCTTTCGAGGTAACCACTTCCTTCTAAGTTTATACTTCCATTCATAGGCACTCTTCGACGATCCGTGGTGACCAGACCAAAGTTGAGCTTAAGAGCATCTGCGAGCGAAGTAACGCGCTTTGTACCTCCCGGATTTTTGCTAACCACCACTGCTTCCTTCCAACCAGGAACGTGATTCCGGACCCAGCGGGCAATGAGGGGCTCGGCGTGTAGGTTATCGACTGGTTTGCCAAAGAACCCTTGTGTTGGTGGTGCCTATCGAGTTAGCCTGTCCTAGGTCAATCGTGAGAGGTACTAACATGCAAATCTACCGTGATAACATGATGTATTCCAGCTACGGAAAGAAGATTGGCTAACATGCGGGCGGTGATGGCGCCTCGGTGTGATTTCTTTTTTGACTGACGAGAATAGGGAAAGTATCTTGACACTTTAGCTGGATATCAAAGATGAAGAGATAGGACATACGGCATTACAGCTACTGTGGTCAGCCAAGGTCTCCAAGTCCTGCGAAGGACTGACCTGTGATAGACTTTGCGGAGCCGCTTTTGCATGCTGAGATCATGATCAGAAGCTCCATGACACTATCATTGATTCTACTGCTGCCACTTTGAACGATGAAGACGTCCTGCTCCCGGATTGAGGTGTCGATACTGACCGATGTCTCGCCATTGCTGAACGTCTTCAATTCGCATTTTGCTGGTTGGGTTCCAAGTCGCTCACAGATAGATTCAACAAGCTGGGGATGAGAAGATCCGGAGAATATCTTTACATCCCGCATGGTAGAAGTGCGATTGCTGAAGATGTCGTTCTGAAGATGCAGAACAATTAATTTATTCCGTACAGATGTTAGGTATTACTCGTACCTATGCACGGGGTTTCCGCGCACTCTAACCTATAAGGGTTAGTTACAGATAGTATCGGGTTTAGCGTGCTAAAAAGGGCACTAAGATAATTACTCGAGTAGCGTTACGGTAACATCATTGAAAGATCCCTCTAAGGTGGCTAACCAGAGCAACCAGAGCAACCAGAGCACTCTTTTGGATTCGAACAGTGCTGAATAACACACCGATAGACGGAAAAGTGATTTGTGTCTCTGATGCGACGGATTTCTTACCTCGGCTTCTGTGGGCCATTGGTGAGACTCGAGATGGTGTCTAATCCTGTGGGTTTCCACATTCTGGCCTTTGGCATTTCGACGGCATTGGTGTGCTAAGGTACCTCACCCCCGTCTTCTCTTCAGCTAGTTCGCCACATCGAATTACCTCGACGACAAACATGTTGACAAAGGAGGCATAAGTCATCCTGAAAGCACCCTTAGATTCCCACCACAACCACGTGTTCGCGCCTATGACTCAGTCAACGCCTGTGTATCATCCGATAGTTTCTGCATCTCGGAGCTCTGCCTCGAAGCTCTCCTCCCTCTTGCAATTGCCAAGGCCGCAAGCGTGATGTATGCCAGCAGCGCCACCATGATAGCCAAACCCAACCAGTCCTTTCCCATACCAATGCCGTTGAGAGCCGGATAACCACTCGAAACTGACGAATTGGGACACCAGGATGGACTTTGCTCTTGAACGTTTGGGGCGTTACCTCCCAATAGTACATTCAGACGTTGAACTGAATCATTCAGCCGCAGAAGACCATGACGGAGGTGAATAGCAGAAGAATTGGCGATTGTGATAGAAGGCGAGTTGATGCGAGTTTTAACTTACATCAGTTGACTTATAAACTGATACTTTACTTTGAAAGTGATTGAAAGACATATTTTTATCTGTAAAGTCAATAAACATACTATTTTTACAAATACCTCACAAGAATTAAAGTCTTCAGACATGATTATGAGTGCATTAGAATGATAGAATGTTTTCAGTAGAAGATCTTTCAGAAGCATTTTATAGTTTCAGAATATTCTGACAGTGAAATATTCTCTCTGCAGATTGAGTAAGCTGTATTTTACATACGCCGCGCAACGGGTTGGGTTTTGACCCAACCCAACCCGGTGGGTGTAGTGGTGGGTCAGGTTTTGGGTTGGGTGATAGAACCTTCCACCCAACCCGATGGGTCTGGTGGTGGGTTGGGTTCTGAACGAGGGGACCCAGTGGCAAATATATACTACTAATATGATGGGGGGGGCATATATACATGGGACAAATGCTGGTGGGGAGCCATGTAGGGAGCCATGTATGGAGCCATTTAGGGAGGGGAATAGGTAGAGAAGTAGATAGGATGTTTGGTAGGGAGCGTATTTGGTGCTTTGACATGGGGCAAAATGATGCACGGATATGGAGCAAATTGATGCTTGGCTACTTCTCAACTAAACTAATCTAGTTCTCATGCGGCGGCCAGCCGTGTATTAAGCCCTTTTATTTTTATAGAATTCGATTCTTAATTGAGTGCGATAGTAGAGGAATGAAGGAACACCATGTTGATCAATTTAGTCATGGCCATTGGCGCTGCAACAGATCAGAGCCACCAAAGCGGACTCAATCACATTCCGGCGGAAGCCAGAATCTAAATCTAGACTAAGGAGTATGGCCGATAGGGGCTTTCATGGTTTCGTGTATTCATTCCCCTGCTAGGATGCCTACCGGAGCCTCACGTTCCTCGGTCGAAAGCTCGCGCCACCGCCATTGCTTCAGATCGCGGGACTTGTAAAGATGCCAACATGCCCCAAGCATTACTAGCGCCCCTAAGACAGTTCCCTGTACAGGTGCAAAGAGCAGGCCCCGCAAGACCAAAAAGAGACTGGCAACACAAAACACTATCGGAAAGAGAACAATGGGTCGATATGGGCGGAGAAGCGAAGGCTCCCTTAGGCGGAGTAGTAGGCCTCCGAAGACAGTGAGGAAGTAGAATGCATACTCAGCCAGGCCTTGATCTATTAGCTTACTCAACTAACGAGGAAATAGTGACCATGGTATGTACCAATGAAAATTATCAACGGTCCAAAAGATCCAACAAGAATGTAGACACAAGCTAGACACGTGTTGAACGCCATTGCCTTCCTTGAGTAGCTTCAGCCAGATTAAAACGTGATAGGGCGTCGAGGAAATGCTTACATCGGAGTATTGAATGTTCTGTAGTCAGAATTTGAAAAGCTGTTTGAGCTTCGGCGGGCATACTGCTCTCCAGACCTGGTTGGGACCTCGTGAGGAGAGTTGGTGAGAAACCGGGGAAGATACCCATGGCTGGCAGAGGCTACGGTCAATCTAGAGGTGATGAATACATTGATGTTCAAGCTCCCTAAACATGAGATAGAAACCAGAATTGCAAAAAGAAGGCCTCCAATAGTACCAAAAGTTTTGTTTCCGACTGTCTATATCGTGTCAATTTTGCATCGGATATGATGGATAGATGAGCAGATGAGATGAATTCGCATACCACAGCAATCGCATTACTTGCTTGAAACGAGTTCCATGGAAGAGTGACGTAATATGATATGTTTACGAGTACAAAACATGTGATTATAGTTGGAAGAGCAAGGTGTATGCTTCGTGGAAGGTCTCTAGGGGCGTTTTGTAATTCACCAGCGACAAGGTTTGCCTATCCACTCCTTGTTAACTTGCTTCCATCGAGACAAACCCATAATCTAAATAGCGAACTCACACTGTCCCATCCGCTATAAGACCACAGTCCAGCGTAGAGTGCATTAGTGTAATAGCCCAGAAGCTCCCAGCTATCAATTGTCGCCCAATCTATGGTAGACCCACTTATGTCCTTTTCACGACGGGCGAACCAATTCCTCGTTCTCCAGTCTTGGCTTGGCCATTCGCCATCTGCAGTCAGATTGAAAGCTGCTACCAGTATGGCAATTATGACAACAGAGGCGACAGTCATAAGCTTGATGAAAAGAAGTAAGTCAATGAGGCGTGTTGAATGTTTGGAGCCGAGTGCATTGACTAGCACCATGCTGCCCAGCGTAGCCACGGCCAGCAGTTTGTTCAGCCAGAAGTGCTCAGAGCCTGCAGACACTATGATGCTTGTCCAGTACTCCGCAAATATTGTGCTCAGAACTGCCATCGATGAAGGCTTAACCGCCATAATCCATGTCCATGACATGATAGCGGCCAACAGATCCCCGTATATGTAGCTTAGGTACTCTAACATTCCTCCGTTATCCGGTATAGCAGCTCCTAGTTCTGCAAATGAAGCTGCGCCTGCCCAAGCGATCAAGCCGCCTATAATCCATACCAGGATAGCTACGCCGGGTGATGGAACGTTTTGGTCGACTTGTGAAGGCGATGAGAAAATTCCAGACCCAATAACTCCTCCAACAATAAGGGCGAAAATGCTGGAGAACGTAAGCTGGCTAGTGTTCTGGAGATCCAGTACAGTGGTCGTGGTAGCCATTGGACTCAAGGTCTCGAGCGAATGCCGCAGCCTAGGCTTGCGAGGGACAAAGTTGGTCTGCGTTTCATTAAGCTCATGTCCGTTGGATTCGAAGTTCTGATCCTCGGCGGTATCTGCGAGAATGCTGGCCGTCATCATTTATGGAGGGACGCAGCCGACGAGGTGAAGTTGTTCGCCGGCAACAATCTCCCTTCCCCTGCCAACAACCTATTGCACTTAAAGACATCTTATTTCATTCGCTACGACGTTGGATAGTCAGTCGTTAACCCAGCATTTGACATCAGGGTTAACAGTATGATTGGAATGTCTACAGTAATCTCCATAGTTGAATCCTTTGAGGACCAAATTATTATTACCACTTGCTAGACATATATTCCATCCCTCGCTCACCACGTGACTGAAAGCTAATTACATATTCTATGTGATTGGTCGACCACAGGACCAACAGACCTTGTGGCTCCACTGCTCTTTGAGTTTAGTTCCTTCAAACCGAACATCGAGCATATCTAATGCTACTTATCTTGATCGTATGCGCTTCAATATCGAACCAGAATCCGGTTATTAGAACTGCAATTCTCGAATTCAATGCTGTAACTAGCTTAGCCTTCCAGTGATTGACAGGCATACAAGATACGCTGCTGGAACATCCACCTGCCGTTACCCTTTATAACGCTGGGGGCTTCCTTGAGATCTGAAAGGCAGACACCGCTTCCAGATTCGCTTTATACTTCTCTTTGACTACCTACCCATACACGGAGGAAGTATCAAGGTTTGACCGTACTAGTAATCATGAGCTTATACCTAGATTATATGACGTTGCAAAGCGAGCGGAATCCAAACCTGTGCAAATTTCTCAACGACCTAAGCTTCTACCGAAATCAATGTCGTGTGGTCTCTCTAGATTTTATCTCTGGGGCTGAGTCTTCAAAGTATCGAAAGGTCGATTCAAGTCGTCTTCGTTCATTAATACGAAATACAATTTAAAGATAAAACAACTGAAAGTACAAATCATCAGCAAAACATGAAGTCACATGATCAGTAAATCTCTTGATTAATCTCAAATTTTGCTCTAGTATAAAATAAGATAGATGAATGTTAAGGCTGAGAATGTAATTTATTGACTATTAACCTTGAAATATGCAATTGAAGTGCGTGACACTTGAGCAAGGATTGATGAGTAAATGCATCATAGGGGGAGTCAGTCAGAATACCGGCAAGCAAAGTCAGTCAGGGCTTGATTTTATTCCAAGTTTACGCACACTGCTGCGTCGAAGAACTTTGATGAAGCTCAGCACATATTCCTAAATATGGTCTCTAATTCAAATTTTAAGATATGTGTAGCATTCTAGAGCTCAAATTGTGTCTTATCCCATCCATGTAACTAGACCCACCTTGCAGCAGTCTTACTCCGTAAACTCTCTGGCAGCCTTGATATCCTGCTCAGTCAAGTGTCGTTGCACGCCAGTTGTTGCCACTTTCCCCTGGATGGTTGCCTGCGCCACCTCTTTCAAAAACCCCACGCTAGTCACAGTGGACTTCCAGTAGCTGATGTAGTTCGCCTTGACTTCTATCAATGTCATCCTCGGGTCTTCTGGCCCTCCAGTGTGTACCCCATCACCAAGGTCTCCAAACCAAGCTGAGGTGCCCTTGCTGTATACCTCCTTAATACGAGGGTCCTCATTGTTGGCGACCGTCAGGCTCCCGCTCACGCTAACCCAGTCTTGCGAGCTGCTATTTTGGAATGTGATCAGAGCTTCCTTGCTGTGCTCGATGTCCTGGAACTTTTGTGAATGTTGATTGGCAAGTAGGAGGAAGTCTGGTCCAACGCGCTTGGCAATGGCCATGCTGCGTGCGACCGGTCCGACGCCAGGACGAATAGTGGTGAGTAGACCAACCTTGAGGCCGTCAACAATCTTGTAGAAGTCTTGAAGCTGCTCCTTCTTAGGAGTAGTATCGTCCCACTGTTTAGCGACGCTGGGGTCGGTCTTGGAATCGATGTCGGACTGCTTGAGTGATTCAGGCATTCTGGAGAAGACTGCTGCTTTGACTGCGCAAAGATTGTGGATATGGTAATTGAGTGTTTTCGTTTGTAGTATTCAGTGGAAGTGAACGAGGAGCATATGTAAGATAGTCATGTAGTGAAGGTATGAAATGTTTTGTGTCTGCAGAGTGACCGTCGTGAGAGCCATGACGTTCTGTAGCTATTACATCATGACCGGCTAGTTGAATTCCCTACTTTACCTGACAATAGAATAGCACATCTCCCATTCAATTGGGGGGCATCGCGCGTAAGATGAGATCATTCGTACACACATCTCGGATTTCGGTGTTTGTTTTAGCGGCCGAGTTTAGCTGTGGACGCTGTGGTTCATGTACAACTCCGATGGTTGCATGGAAAATCGATTAAGGCACGAAAGTAGAGAGTATCTACTTAGAAAAACAACCTCGGCATTTTCGGCAACAACGTGAGTACTGTAAATAAACTTCCTCATGCTGAACTCTATAAGCACTGGCACGACTGGTTACTGCCCTGCTTCGATACTATCATGTTCAAACCTCAAGCCTCATCAAAGTACGAGCTCAACAAACCTGTTCCTTACACTCTCCACATAGACGACGATATGCTTCATGCCACAAAGCAAAAGCTTCGATTAGCACGCTATCCAGTCGAGCTATTTGATCTTGCGGAGGATGATTAGAATCAAGGTGCTAAGGTCAAGGTCGTCCAAAACTTAGCAAACTATTAGAGAGACGGATATAATTGGAGGGCTGAAGAGGTGCTTCTTATTGTGTCCTCGCATTCTGAATGTTGCTGATCGATCTCTGACCGCTAGGCTCGTATCAACGCCGAGTTTACTCAACTCAAAGTCGAAGTCAGCATCCCTGGCTACGGATTCCAAATCCTACATTTCGCCCTCCAGCGCTCTCTCGAACGGATGCGCGTCCTCTCCTCATCGCACATGGCTGGCCTGGCTCGTTCCTCGAATCTCGCAAAACTATTCAGCCTCTCCCTGAGCCTTCATCTTCCTCGGCACCCGCATTCCATCTTATCATACCTAGCATCCCTCGCTATGGCCCTGGAACTGCTCCTGAAAAGTCTGGTTTTGGTTCAGTCATGACCGCCCCAGCATTTCATCGACTCATGGTGGATGTTTTGGGGTACAAGTGTTATTTGACACATGGAGGGGACTGCGGCGCATTCATCACCAGATCAATGGCCATGCAGTATTCGCAGCATGTGCGTGCACAGCATCTTACGTTCGTTCCATGTACGCCACCACCATGGTACAAAAACCCACTCGCGATGGGTCGACTAATTCTTAGTTCATATCTTTACTCGGCCGCGGACAAGAAAGCTCTAGATAGGTTACAGTACTACTTAAAGGAACAAAGCGGATATTTGGGGCAGCAACCAACACGTCCGCAGAGCCTTGGGTTTGGGCTGGGAGATTCTTCGATCGGCTTGCTCGGCTGGTTGTTGAAGAAGTATCATGAGTGGATGAACGTTGAAAATTACGATTTGCCAGCTGACGAGATTCTGGGATATGTTGTGATGCACTGGATGCAGGGAGCTTCGCCGGGCCTAAGGTATTATAAAGCTGCGTACAGCGAGAAGGATCCTTCGTCTGTGCAAAAAGCATTTACGTCATATACCAATACATCGACGGGAGTGAGCCATTTCCCAATGAAGATGAAAACGCCTCGAGAGTGGGTGGCTGCTGTAGTAAATCTACATTTTTGGAAGGATCATGACTGAGAAGCTGGTGGAAGACATTACGGACTTTTTCTCGCTGGAGATGGTCGAATCAAGCATGAAGATGTAGATCTGAGCTATTAACAGAGCAAAGGCCTTCTCTTCCCTTCATTTGCACTCATAAAGGCAAATTGATCGTCAATTCGACTCTAGCTTTGCTAGAAGCGATTTTGGGTAAGACTTAGTCTCTGTGCCGATCAGGTCACCTGAGGACCTTTAACAGTGTATTGTTCTTACTCTTTGAGATCATGTCGGCGATGTCGCATCTGTCATTCTTATGTTCCTCAAAGAGGAATGGTATCGAGGGAAACGCAGGTTACGGACCCGAGGTGTTCTCTGGTTGTACACTTTAGTTGCATTCTCCGATTATGTACCGCTTGGCAGTCTGGGTGAATGCGGAACAATACCAATGACCACTCCAGATTCCAATTAACGAAGGCCCGCCAATTCCCAGTTGGCGAATCAATCCGAAACGGTCCACAATTGTAAAATTGTCGAAGCTCACTTAGTCGATTCGTGTGAATCAGCTGGTGATAGCGGGAGTTGCCAACGACTCAAAAAGCTACACTCATGATTCCTATACTTCATGAGCCACGACAATAGAGCCTTGATCGAGAGTAGCTCAGAGAGGCAGAACGCTTGTGGTCTCGACATGTATAACAAGGCGTGATAAAGTATGAGCAGAAGAATTAACCGACATCGATACCGAGAGCCAAAGCAAGTACTCGAGTATTTATGAGCCTAGGTATGAATCAGGAACCTCAGTACCGACAGCGCATTTAAACTGAAATCGCCTTGCGCTCTACCAGCTGAGCTATGTAGAGTACGATTGCAGACGTTATCTAGGCTCTTTAATGTTGTCTTTCTTCACTCAGACTTCAATCTCGTGCCATTGCGCCGCATCTCAGGCTTCAGCTCCAGACTGAATTCTGCAGACGATAATTCGTCGCCGCCCCACTTCAATGCACCGTTACGATCTATTGGGGGTTCAAGCTTTACATTCGCTACAAGCACCCCGAATCATCTTCTTGTAGGTTCCGAAGAATGCAATCACATGCAACATGATGACACAGTAACCTTGCCGTTCTGGCTTGTATGGTGACAACAAGACACTTAGCAAGACATGAATATGCTGTCAGTTTTAGCCGTTATTTGCCTGATTTTGAAGTGTTGTTGTTGTTATTCGGGGTCAAAGCAACTCGCCTACTCTTTTCAGCTTTTCGGACAAATTGTCCTCGTCCTACACTGTTGTTGAGCCGTTGAACCCCAGCCTCAAGGCAGTCGTATCACGAAAACATATCTGTTCGGGTTCGAACGTAGGCTGAAAGCTCAAAGTTCAATACCTTCTCTCAACATCACTTATACGCAAGGAACACGAAGAAATATTTTGCTATCTTTGAGTCAAAGCCTCAACTCGAACCTTCACCTCAGCTCAGCGATATTCAATCGAACTACGAAAGCTTACATCTGATCTCTCCGGCATCAATGGCTCAGCATCTGTATTCGCTTTGGCTTTTGAATTTGAGTGACCTCAAGACAATTGTGGGACCCAGCACAACATCTAGCACGGTTATTGCTCTCTTCGCGCATCGATTCCACCTGCCACCATCTTCACCAATTCCTATGGCCAGTAGAGTCCCTCTAGCCGTCTTCTGGTGCTGGATAAACCTTCTCCCATTTGCCATCAGCAATCAATGCCAGCCTGGCGCCATTCGTGAGGACCTGCTAAACAAGCCTTGGCGACCGCTTCCATCCAAACGCCTTTCACCAAGCCAAGCCAGAGTGTGAATGTCAACTCTTTATTCCCTTGCCGTGTGCGTGAGTGCTTTTCTGAGCGGCTTGAAGCAATCTCTGGCTCTGATCTGCTTTGGCCACTGTTATAATGATCGCGACGGCGCGGATGTAAATTTTCTTGTCCGCAATATCATCAACGCAGTCGAATTCATTAGCTTTGCCTTTGAGACAACCGATGTACGGCTGGGAAGCTTCGTACCGCTTGCGATGTCGCTAGCAAGATGGTTTGCTACTATCGGATTTGTTGTCGTGACAACTGTGCAAGTTCAGGACATGGTCGATCAAGTCGAAGATGATGTCCGTGAATGACACATACTTTCTCTGACCATCGACGATGAGGTAGCTCGCTGGGTGATTGCGTGCGCTGTGCTTACGTGGAGCTGGCTTTGCCCGTGGCTGTGGGCTGCGAAAAACCTAGAGTATATCGGCTCAATGGCCCTAGGCGGGAGTATTGCAGTTAGAACATTAGCGTTCACATCTGTGAATAGCGATAAGACAACGTCTCGCTTGTGGAATGCTTGAATGGTTTCGCTCTATACTTCTATTATTCTAAATAGTTTCTGGAAAAATGAGATAAATGGAGTATGTTGCCCTTCACATTTGACACTGTGTAAGTCAATTGTCAATACCCGCGTTCCTCAATTGCCGTAAGCTCGCCATTGTGCTGCTCGCAGCCACCCCGTTTACAGTCTTCAGGACACTCAGTAAGCCTCCGTCACCCTCAGTTTTTAGCGTCAGAGCCTTGAAGAACGGTAGTATCTTGAGTGCAGGTGTAGCTGCCACTTCATCAAGGTCATATATTTTACGTTGCTTAAGTATCGCAACTCAGTCATGCAGAGGAACAACTCTGGCTGTTCCGTTCAAGCGACACTGTATCGCTTTTGCGACCCGCTGCCATGGAATTGAATACGGATGCGCTACATTATAGACCTTAGGCCCAAGAGATGTGGCCAGAGAGCCGCTGCGTGGGCGTTGCTCTATGTCTGGCTGAAGCGCGATCTCGCACATGATCTGAGCAACCGTATCGACGGGGATCCAATCCACGTAAGCATCCCAGGTCGGGACAAGATCAAGCGTTTTCGAAGTTTGAATCATAATGGGAAACCATTCTTGGAGCGGCCATCTTTCCGCGCCGTGTGCGCTGGTTGCCGCGGCGAACTGTGTTACTCGAAGGATGGAGAGAGGAATTTCATACTGCTCGTTTGCGATTGCTAGAATATTCTCAGCGACGAGCTTCGATTGCCAGTACCCGATGCTGCCGGCGAGAGAGTATGAGCGCGGAACGAGCTCTGGGATAGAGTGAGTTGGGTTTTCCGAGAACCATTGCGACACAGCGCCAGAGGAAGAAACAAAAGCGAGCCGAGCGCGGTGCCGACTTTCAATACATAGTTCAATAAGTGTACGTAGTCCGTGAAGATGTTCCTTCTCATAATGCTTCAGTGGAAGGTTGAAGTCTACGGTCCAGGAGGTATGGATGACGATCGTGGCATTTCTGACAAGGCACTCCCAGGTAGTTTGGTCCAAACCCAAGTACGGCTGGCTCAGATTCACATGAAGAAATTTTGCTCTTGACAGATCGCATGCTCGGCCTTGTAAGAGGCTCTCAGCCTTCTTTTGCGCCTTAGTGGAACGGTTCAGGCAATATATTGTCGCAACATCCGAATATCCTAGCAGCGTTCGTAACATATGCTGGCCCAGGCTTCCAGTAGTTCCAGTGAGAATGATGTACCGGAACGTTCGCGTGCAGTTGTGTTCAGTCAGGTCCTGGGTGTAGCTTTCGACCAAACTTTGCATTCGCGCAGAGTCTGAGATTTGTACCTTCTGGGAGTCATACAGCGACTTGTAGACTTGAAACGCTAAAGTCTTCACCGTAGGGTAGCGGTATATCATGTTAGTAGAGAATGAACCGGGCGGAAAGACGTCGTGTGCGTTCAAGTCTCGTTGTATAACGGCGCCAAGCACAGTAGCTTTCAAAGAATCCAAGCCTTTTACGAAGATGTCGTCGTTTAATGTGATGAGAGATCCCGGAAGCAGCTGGTGAAGTGATTTTTGTATTAGCTGCTCAAGACTGGTAGGGATGTAGTCGCTCAACGACCAAGGGCCGTTGCCATTGGCTTCAGGTAGCGCGCAACTGTATAGTGCTTCGATCTCGGGCTCGTAAAGCTTCTGTGTTGCTGTACGTACAACGCCTCCTTTAGGGGATCGAACGAAGGGCTTGCAAGGCTCAGCTATCAGTACCATCCCCCAATCGACTTGGCCATACTGTGGGAAAAGGTCGTTAGCCTTCTCCACAGTCGGGCCCAGAAGATCTTTTAGCTCATTTCTTCGAAGCTCACAGCCACGATCCCATACTTCAAGGAGGAGAATTGGCTGGGGCTTGTCTTGTCCAATAAGAATGGCCGCTGAGATAAGTGGATGCTCTTCAACTACATTTTCCATTGCAGTAGGATTGATTTTATGACCATTAGACAACAAGATCAAATCATCTGCACGTCCAGAAAAGCTCCACAGACCAGGCTTTGAGATATGCGGCTTGAAAAGATCACCAGTGTGCCAGCTTTCCTTGTGAGGAAAGTTGTAGTACAGAGATCTCCTGTGGTTGAGATGCTCTGCTTGATGCAAGACGAGCTCGAACACGCCTTTGCCATAAGGTTGCATATCAACCTCTTCAAATGGATTGGGCTCCAAGTAAGCCCAGTCGCCCTTCTCTGGAACGAGAAGTTGAACCTGGCCAATCTCCGCAGATCCATATACCTGACAGACGTCGCAGAATCTATCGAGCAGATCTCCTGTAGGCTGGGATAACGGCCCGCCTCCGAAAAGAACGAAGTCCAAGGTTTTAGCTTGCTCGCATGAATTCGGTTCTTGCATCCATTGTTCAATGATTACAGGTGGAACGTACAAAGCTCTTAGCGAAATCCGATCTAGGATCCTTGAAACAAGAGATCCACTGCCAGGGACGCTTGTCGGACCAAAGACTACGGTAGCCCCATAGAATATTGGGATTAGTGTGGTAACAATTACTCCTGCCAACTTTTATATTTTGTCTTAGCACAGAAGGAGTTCATATTCGAAAGATCAGCTCACATGATAGGGTGGAAAGCAAGAATAAAACCGGCCCCCATCTGGAAAGTCGAACAGTCCACCATTCTGAGGTCTTCTTCCAGAAGGGGCCGGCATACTGCGGTCTTTATCTACTACGGACAAGGTTCCGTGTGTCCACGTCACGAGCTTAGGGTTTCCTATAAGTAATGAGTGTTTGATCATCTTTGTCTGTCATTTCAAGCGTACCAGTGGTTCCAGATGAATGCAACATGAGGACAGGATCATTCCAGGCGCTAGAAAATGTCTTGATGAAGGGGTAAGGAATGGTAGCCTGCGCAACTAGCTCGTGGTGAGGGGGAAGCTCATGGATTGACAGGTCCACGTGCTTGGTGCGCAGATGTTGGGCTTGGCGTGCCATTTCCTGTCCATAGACAAGTCGTACGCATCCAGCTCTTTGAAGCAGATTCAAGTTCTGGTCAACAGTATTTCGAGGTCCCAGGAGTAGCAACTGAATACCAGTTTATATATAGTCATATGTCATGGAGCAATATGCGCAGACTCATTTTGCGTTGGCACTTTGCTGCCGCAAAAATCATTAGCGGGTACCTAATATCTGACGGAGCGAAGAACGCAAGCGTAGAGAAGTCCTTGCTGTCTCCCATCTCGTTACTGATCCGCCAAGCAAGAGCATCCACAGCTGATGCTAATTGTCGCATGCTGATCTCTTCGAATCCTTCAGCGACCTCTGCAGACCGAGCAAGGCAAGCGTAGACCCTACTTGGCTCGTCGATTGCGTACTTGTCGAGCATAGATGGCAGGAGCCTTGTGCCAAAGTTATCTGCGTTTCCCATAGGAGCGAGAGGCGATAATTCGGAAGAGGAAGCCATTGTAATTCGAATAGCTGGTCACCAAACTCAAGCCATCTGTAATACGTCTAGACAAATATAACGTTTGACGGAGAAGATTTGAGAGGTCGGCTCCGGCAGAAACCTTTATTACGGTAACGCCCGGCAAGCACATGAGCCCAAAGCCAAAAGTCGAGAATCCATTGTACTGTAGACGCCGAGCATTGCCCCTGGGGTGTTAACGATCTAGGCCAGTTCCGCAAGGGTGGGCCTCTCTGTGACGTTGCACCATCCCTGACAGCTGAGAGGAATGACAGAAGGCCAAGTGGTTGTACCACTCCCTCAGCTCACTACTCGGGCGCAGCCTGTGGGAAGTGTGGACCATCTTGTGATGGCATCGTGATGAAGGTGCATTGCTTGACCGCAATGATGCCGGGTATTCCTGATGCTAGATTCCGTATCTAATTGTGGTTGGGGAGAGTTATGATTGTGGTGTCGGTGCTTTCGTGTGTAGGATTTGGAAGCTGCGTGACTCCTCACAGGGCTGGAAGATGATCCTGCCTAAAGAAGTCGCGAGGTTTGGAAAGTCCAGATTGACTAAGGCACGTCATCTCAAGGTTGGACGGCACGGACGGGGGGTATTAGCGTGTGCAGAAAGCTCTGCAATCCTTGGCATTCATTTTTGCGTTACCCCACGGTCCCTTTTGTATGGGGAATTCGAAAATTCAATCCCATCGCCCTCTCAATTGCCCAAAATTGAAGCTATTCAGACCTCTTTGTTTGTTGACGTTCTTAACGCATTTTCAGCTATGATCGACTCACTATCTGCAGCGATTCGCTTCAGAATCTTACGCCTTCTACTACTTCATTGACAATCCCTCGTCATCGTCGAAGAAGTTCACTGCTGTTCTAGAACGATGTATAGCATTCTAGAGAATCTCTTTATGTATTCGTCATCGTTTAAATCTCAGTTTCGCTTCAAAGAGATTCTTCGCAAGATGTTTAAGACAGCTGAAAATGATCTCATAGTCTATCTCGAAGAACAGTCATAAATCATGCAGAAAGAGATGATCTGATACATATGAAAGAAGTGAGACATTAACGTGCATCGATTCACGATATCAAGAATTCTGAAGAGAAGACGCTGAAGTAATCAAGTAATAAAAAAGAACAGCGTGTAGAAGTCAGACAAAACGATGAGCTTCGTTTGAATTGAATAGCAGACATGCTTCGTTTGACGGTCGAACAGCTCGTGTTCGTGAATGAGTCTTTATTCAATGAGATCACAGACTGACATCATCAAGTCTATGTTCTCGTTGATCAATCAGCTCGCTATCAGGTCTCTAGAACGAGAGAGCATTGCTGAAGTGTTCTTTCGATCTATACGAAAGATGAATATCTATTCTGTACAGGCATTCGTGAAGACTGATTCAACGACGAGACTTTCTTTCGATGACTAGCAGATGAATTGCTACCTCAATGCAGTTTCTTTCCGGCTTCGAGAAGTGTAATCATCATGAATAATGCGAGTGTTCATTGCAATAGTCGAATCGAAGAGCTCATCATCTCACACGGATGTCAGGTTCAGAAGGCGAGGATTGTCGAGGAGTTGAAGGCAACCGAAGTTCATCTACATCCGGTGAAATGAGAGCTTCTCTACGGCGACGGCGAAGAGGGAAAGAGGAAGGGAAAGAAGAAGGGAGAGCGAGGGGGAGAGGGAGAGGAAGAGGGAGGGAGAGGAAGAGGGCGGGGAGGGAACGGGGGGGGGAGAAGAAGAGGGAGGAAGGCAGCTCGATCAGTGGTCTTTGACGACTGTTCAGCCCGAGTCGGTTTCCTACGCCTTTCGGATGCTCTAGAGGGGATGAGAGGATCATCTAGAGGTAGATTTTGACTTCGGCGTTGAGGCATTTCGAATAAAAACGGTTACAAGAACGTCAAGAACGTCAACAAACAAAAAGGTCTGAATAGCTTCAATTTTGGGCAATTGGGGGGGCGGTGGGGTTGAATTTTCGAATTCCCCATACAAAAGGGACCGTGGGGTAACGCAAAAATGAATGCCAAGGATTGCAGAGCTTTCTGCACACGCTAATACTCTAGGTAGCGCGAACGGGATACCACAGCCGGTCGAACCCTTGCAAGCCTACTTTGACCCCTGCATCTTTTCTGTTCCACCGCGCCCACCTTGTGAAAAGCCTCGTCCACTCTCGCGGAGGTGGAACTGAAGAGCGTACGACTGGCCAGCATGCATGCCCTGGGCATGCTGGCAGCACTGCAATGCTAGCAGTGACGTAGCGGAGGGGTTGTTTGTAATCTCTCCCCTGTTTCCCTTCGTAACTCCACAGTTCCCACCCACCCACTACCCCGCACCATTATACTGATGCTTCAGCATATTGAGTGCAGAGTCCATCTAGAATCATAGACGTTGGCGGAAAGAGCCTCGAATACCGATACAGGCCACTCAGAATGACTACCTGTACTTCACCGTCGGAGATGATGGCAGAGTATGATTACGTTGTCGTCGGTGGTGGAACCTCCGGCCTCGTAGTCGCTTCTAGGCTCACGGAGGATCCATCTGTCCGTGTTGCTGTTCTCGAGGCCGGCATGAACCGACTCGAAGATCCTAGGGTCAACATTCCGGCCATGGCTTTTCAAGTGCATGGCACAGAGCTCGATTGGAAGTTCCAAACAACCCCTCAGGTGAGCTCCCTCTGCAGGACTTCCGACTTCAGACCCTGATGCTGAGTTTCTACTAGGAAAACCTTCAGAACAGGCCCATTCAGCAGCCACAAGGTCGCATGCTTGGAGGATCCAGCGGCATCAACAACCAAGCTTTCATAGCACCTTCTGCTGCTGGTATTGATGCCTGGAGTGCAATGGGAAACTCTGGCTGGGATTGGAAGACACTTGCACCATACTATCGCAAGTTTCATACGCTTAAACTTCCTAACGAATCGGCAGCAGCGCACCTAGGCCTCGACTATGCTAATGTTGAGGTTAACGGAACAGACGGGCCTATCCAGGCTTCATATACCGGCGTTGTCCTCGATCCTCTTTCTAAAGCTTGGGTAGACACCTTCAAGGCTATTCGATACGGGGTACGAGGCGACCCTTTCTCTGGCAAGGCCCTTGGTGGATATGCGAATCCTAGCACTGTGGATCCCAAGACCAAGACGCGCAGCTACTCTGCTTCGGCGTATTACGCTCCAGCTGACCAGAGGCCAAATCTTCATGTGTTTGTGGGAGCTGAAGTCGAAAATATCGGCCTTGTCTCCCAGCCTGATCAAGACGTACTGGCCGATCATGTCAACTTTGTCATTGATGGCACCATTAAGTCCATCAATGCACGCAAAGAAGTCATCCTCGCTGCTGGCGTCTTTCAGTCCCCTAAGCTCCTCGAGCTATCTGGTATTGGAAACCCTGAGATTCTCGAATCAATAAGTGTTCCGACACTCATACCAAACCGTAATGTGGGCGAGAATCTTCAAGATCATCTCATGGCCGGAATCAGCTACGAAGTCCAGCCCGGCGTCTTGACTGGAGATCCACTTATGCGTCAAGAGCCCGAGCAGGTTGAGGCCGCCATGAAAATGTACTCGAACAATCTAGGTGGCCCTCTTGCTGTGGGGGGCATTGGCTCCCACGCGATTATGCCGTTACTGGATCTCGATCGGGCCACCGGTCGCTCTTCTGAGCTCCAAGCGCTGCTGGAGGCAAATCCGCCATCATCGGATGACAAGTTGCACTACGACTTCTTACGCACAATACTCGAGGCACCAGAAGAGGGGGTCGGTGCACTGTTCATGTTTGCAGCACAGTGGAATCTAAACGGGGGCTCCTTGAGGCCAGAGAACTTCTTAACGCTGGGTGCAATCCAGAGCCACCCGTTCTCAAGAGGCAGTTCGCATGCAATATCGAAAATACCAGCAGATCAACCCAGCATTAACCCCAAATACTTCTCTAACCCTGTTGATCTTGAGCTTCTGGCACATCACGTCCTATTCCTCGAACAATTTGCGAATACGTCTCCGCTTTCGACCTTTTTGAAACCGGATGGAAAGCGCAATTCTCCAGCGGCGCATCTTCACGACCTGCAAGCAGCCAAAGGTTATATCAAAGATATAGCTGTATCGACCTATCATCCATGCGGGACCTGCGCCATGTTACCTCGAGCGGATGGAGGGGTGGTGTCTGATCACTTGCTGGTGCATGGGACGAAGAATTTGCGCGTAGTGGATGCCAGTGTCTTCCCCATCATCCCCAGAGGCAACATTCAATCCACTGTGTACGCAGTGGCAGAGCGAGCTGCAGACATCATTAAGGCTGAGGGTTAGTTGGTTGACGGGTACCTACTTTAGGGATTTACTCGCGAAGGCAATCAAGTACGATCACTACATTACTTCTCATTGTTTAGGAACTAAGCTTTTCATGGTGTCGCTTGGTGAAAGTTCGTACACAAGATGATGCAAGTCTTCAACTTAGGGGTCGGTATAGTGGCCACTGTCACTTGCTCTGGGGGGAGCACATCTGCTTTCAGCCGCTGAATTGAACGATTGGATTGTTTGCTGAAACGCGGCCGCAAATTGAATGGGAAAAGATAGCAGGGCTTACGTGTACAATACTACGTGCATAAGGTAGACTGTCCATCATACCTACCGAGTATGCAGCTACCTATGTATTGCCTCCAATTGTTTAATGAAAGATAATTGGGTCTAATGTACGGGTATGTTACCTATCATCAACCTTAGGTTACCGCAAACCGTCGATAACGAGTTATGTTCTGATAATATTCAATTACCTAGGTATAACAACTGCCTTCAAATTCATTTACGTCATTATCGTAACTCTTTATTCGTTCGAAGGTACCTAATCTCGTTGTTATCATTCAGCCCTTGAATTAAGATCATTAAACTGTCGTATCTGTTATAAATCTGATTGGCTAGTATGAGAAAAATGAATGCAACCGATACTTGACACTTTAGTAATGCATTAACTGCGAACTTAGTAGGACCTCGGCTTTTCTAGCCTTCGAGCAAGACACTGTGGCAGGATAGTCGCTCTGACAATTTGCCACGAACCGGGAGGCAGGGCTGACTCCGATCAAGTACTCCGTACATCCCATGCATTCATCGTCCTCGCATGCAGTCGGAAGGTTTTCCTGCGAACCGGGTGTTCCCCACAGCTTTGAGTTTCAACAGAATTCCCCGAATGTGCTGTGCCACGCCCCACCCACCTCCACTGCTCGGTGAATGAATTTCAATTACATGAGCCCCCCCTAACCTTTGGTGTGGTGTACGAGAACGAGAAAGCGTGCCGGTGGGATGTTGCTTGCATCAAATGTGGATGCATGAAACGGTATTCGGCGGCGGAGTTTGCCTCAAAATCTGTACAGGATTTCGCTGCAATCGAAAAGGGTCAGTTGATGCTTAATGAGAACGATGTTATTACGAGCCTGTTATATTACGCTTGCTCGTTTGCTCTTCTTTGTTGGCTTCCTTCTGCGTATATTCTATCCATATCTTTACTGCTATCTCTCTACACTTTCCCTTTCGCTATGGATCTCGAGAAACCTTCCTCGCAGGTGCTACCGTCTCCAGTATGTCCTCCGAGCGAGCCTATCCAGGAGCTCGAGAATGAATCCAAGGATGAATCCAATACCCAGGAAGCAGAACCAGAGTCAATCCGTGACATAAACGGAGTGAAGGTTCATAAGCCCACGCCCCACCTACCATTCAAATGACTACCATTCGGCATGCTAACACTGTCACCTCAGTGGTTTGTCGCCATCCTTGCCATCATATCATCGACGTTGCTATTCAGCTTGGATAACACGATGGTAAGCATAGGTTCTGTGTGAGCTACAGGGCTCATACCCGGATCTAACCTTTGTCAGGTTGCTGAAATCCAGCCAAGTATCGCTTCCGAGTTCAACTCGGTAGAAAAACTCCCCTGGCTTGGTGCGGCGTCTATTCTCGGCTCAATGCCGATACTTGTATGGTAACATGCCCCGTCCTTTGTATTTGTTGAAAAGACATCTATACACTGACATATCTGACTTAGGGGGAAATGCTATGGCATCTTCAGCGTCAAAAAGCTTTACTGTGGACATGTGCTTCTTTTTGAGGTTGGAAGTGCGATCTGTGGTGCAGCACCAAACATGAACGCTATGATTGTCGGCAGAGCTATTGCGTAAGTGTTGAACCTTGCTTCTGGCCTTGAATGCCATTGTCTGACCGCTCGAACCACAGCGGAGCTGGCGTATGTCTATGGTTCGATCTAGCTACACTATGCTGGCGGTATTCTAATACTTTAGCAATACACAGGGCTCTGGGATGTACGTTGGGTGCTTGACGTACATAGCGCTCTTGACAACACCTAAGGAGAAACCTCGATACACTGCCATGGTGGGCTTGGTTTGGTAGGTCTTATCACTAACAAGCATCTTCTTGCTGATTGCGGCAGGGGTGTGGGTACCGTGCTTGGCCCGCTGGTATGTGTTCATCCTGGTCAGCCTTTCTGTTGGGTGAAACTGACCCTGGCAAATAGGTTGGAGGTGCTTTTGCCAGCAGTAGTGCTACTTGGAGATGGGTGAACACAACGTGGTAAGGGTGAGTCCTCAACTTGGCTAACATCGAACCAGGGCTTCTATATAAATCTGGTATTCGGCGCTTTGCTTGCGCCAGTGTATATCTTCATTCTCCCTGGAATAAACCTGAAGCCAAACACCACCTTCTCGCAAAAGCTTACTCAGCTAGACTGGCTTGGAATAATCTTATTTAATGCCAGCATGGCTTGTCTTATCATGGCCGTTAACTTTGGGGGAACCTGCTACGGATGGAACTCCACCAACGAGATTACTTTATGGATCTTTGCTGGAGTAGTGCTTGCTGCTTTCGCAATGTCTGAATGGTTGGTGCCATTTATACCAGCCGATGACAGACTATATCCCGCGCACTTCTTCCGCTCCCCGTTGCTCGTGAACCTTCAAGTCCAGCTCTTTCTTGCATCTGGAATACTTTTCGTACGTCTTAACAATGTGAATAGCTGAAGGAAAAGCACGTTAACATGTACTTCAGGGCTCAGCATACTACATACCGTTATATTTTCAGTTCATTAAGGTTACCTGCTTTACACTGGCGTTATCATGCTTGAGACTTACTTCTTCCCAGGGTGATGATTCTTTTACTGCCGCAGTCAAGATGCTTCCGTATATCATGTTTGCTATTGTATTCATGATTGTTAGTGGTGGCATCATGTCCAAATCAGGGTACTACATGCCTTGGTATGCTGGTGGGAGTGCACTGGTCTTGATAGGGTCATCTTTAATATGTAGGTGTCTTGACCTTTTTCTGCTTTCATAATGGCTTCTAACCGAAATGAGTCACGATAACGCCGACTACGAGCATTGTCAAAGTCTACGGGTATACCATTCTGATTGGCGTTGGGGTTGGAAGCTACGCACAAGCCAGCTATCCCGTGTCGCAATGCATGGTGCAACCTGAGAATATGGCTAATGTCATTGCGTTTATGGGCATTGGTCTGTCCCAAGGCACTTTCTCTTTAAGTCCAAGGGACCTAGACTAATGTTGTCGACGTCAGCCCAAGCTCTCGGCATCGTTATCTTCTTTTCCATCATGGGCTCGGTGTTTCAGAACCGCGCCTTCGCTGGAGTGTCAACTGTAGTTCCCAACGTCAACGCTCAGGACATCCATCAAGCACTCACAGGTACTAGCAGCTCATTCTTCCAAAGCCTTGAGGAGGGAAAACGCGCTGCCGTCATTTCTGCCGTTATGTCTGCCATGAGCTCAGCTTGGGCTGTCGTGCTAGCCGGTGGAGCCTGTAGCTTCCTGCTATAGCTATTCCTTGGGATAGGCAACCTGTGTCGTGTAGCTCTTCTACTTGTTTGTTCACTAACAGCGAAATGCAGCGCGGCAAGTACTATGATGCACCTCATTTTCGATGAATGCATCAATCATGATATCGTACCAGACTATCGAGAATGTAGGTCGACTGACCCACGCTAGAGGTCGATCGACCATGCAAAATGTCCGAAGCTAAAAACCAAGCTAACACCTGAGATTAATACATAGATTTCATGGTTGAAGAAACCTTTACACCTGTAACTACTTCATTATCAATACACAATCACTTTTTATCATTGATTAATCAATAATCAATCACTTATCAATATATCTTCAATCAAGAATGTAAAATTTTATTCAAATCAACTTGAATTCTCATTTATAGTATGAGATTAATTAGATTGATCATCGAGTCGAGTTTTCATATTTACTTTCTGATTCGCTCGAGTACTTGATATCAATCTCGTGACTCAACTCAAATACTCAATATCAATCTTGTGAGTTAACTCAATATCAATCTCAAGTTGAGTCAGAATTCAAGTTCTTGATTCAACTCATCAAGCAATCAAAAATGATATCAAATGTCAAGATTTACTATTTTTAAATTTATTGCATCATTATATTTGAAAGATCTACATGCAACAAAGAAAACTATTTCTCATTTCTTTATTATCATTCTCTCATTGTTTGCATTATCTTGTTGCATTATCAATAAAATACATTGCAAAATGTTTAATTTTGATAAAACATATGTATTATCAAGATCTTTGATCGAGAAAGAATTTAATTTCTTGATCATTCATTCATTTACTTTCAATAATCTTCATTCTAATGACTTTGCAAGTTGTTACGATTCTAGCTACGCATCTTCGTTGATAGCTATGTTGATGACTATGTTGATGACTATGTTGATGACTATCCTGAGAGCTATCGCCGATCGCTCGTCGCTAGAGCATAGGCTTGTTCCGAAGTCAACTCTATTCAGAGTTAGCTTATGTTCTTCTGAGTCATATAGATAGTCGATTCTTCCCTTCTAGATACTTTTCTTCCTTAGCATTTATATACTCGTTACATTACACTCATATGACTCGCTCTATGCTGACTTCTAACATTATATAAATGCTTCTTCGTTACAGACGAAGTGAAATAATCTGCATCGATTCCTTCGAATGCTTCTGCTAGTAGTTCTTCAACTCTCTATCGACTTTGGTCTAGCGACTTGCGTCCGTGCAGCAGCACTCATCTTTCTCCTCTCGTGAGCTGATTCAGCGAGGATAAACAAAAGATTCGGACTCGTGCGCTGGTCAGCGAGTATAAACAAACGATTGAAACCATTCGACTAGATCAAAGATCAGCGAATTAATCGTTCATTCAGATTTGCAAGAAATTCTTCGAATTTGTTGAACAATCAAACGGAACCAGTCATAGAACTGCGTGAAGTCTCTATCTCGAGAAGCAAACCCTCAGTGAGCCTGCTTCAATGGCATCGTCAATGCGATGATCTACTCGCTCTCATCGCTCTATTCATCAGTGAATCTGATCATATGTTCACGTGCAACTAGTGAGCCTGCTACAATGACGAGCTCAAAGTTGACCTCTTCGATGAGCAAGTCGATCAGTGAGCCTGCTTCAATGACACTGTCAATGCGATGATCTATCTTCTCATCGTTCTACTCATCAGTGAATCTGATCATACATTCACGTGCAACTAGTGAGCCTGCTACAATGGCATCTTCCGTCAATGCGATGATCTATCTACTCACATCGCTCTATCTATCAGTGAATCGATCTGTCGACTCATTCGCGTGCAACTAGTGAGCCTGCTTCAATGACACTTCTACCTCGCATAGTGAGCCTGCTACAATAGACATTTCGATTCTACACAAGGCTAAGAAAATACATTCATGCGAACATGAATCGTTGAAGAAGAGAGATAATGTTACGATTCTAGCTACGCATCTTCGTTGATAGCTATGTTGATGACTATGTTGATGACTATGTTGATGACTATTCTGAGAGCTATCGTCGATCGCTCGTCGCTAGAGCATAGACTTGTTTCGAAGTCAATTCTATTCAGGGTTAGCTTATGTTCTTCTGAGTCATATAGATAGTCGACTCTTCTCTTCTAGATACTTTTCTTTCTTAGCATTTATATACTCGTTACATTACACTCATATGACTCGCTCTATGCTGATCTCTAACACAAGTTAAGATTCAAAAAACATTAATCAGAATTTCATTGAAAAGAAATGAACTCTTCAAGAAGTGATGAATAAAATTCATTGCAATACTTCTCTTTTAAAATTAAGTGTCAGAAACTGAGCTAGACTAGAAATACTATCAATATAAAAGACTAATATTATTATTATTACTTTGATAGAATCTAGATACAAGACAATACATCGGATAATGTATAAAGTGAAAGATAAAGAGTGAAAGAAAAGAATGAAAGCTCAACTTCTATATACATGAATCAAGCAGAATCAAGACTAGACAGTAGTTTTATGACTTAAGATTGTTGAGATTCATGCACATGATTGAGATGATTTAAACAGAATTGCTGAAACTAAATTAAAATGATGATGACTAGATTGATGACTTGATTCATTGAACTGCAAAACAGATTCAATGAATCAAGATTATTTAAAACATCAACAATTTATGTTTTAAATCAAGTTAATGATCTGACATCATGACAGTAACTTCTCTTGTCAAGACTGAGCTTCTGCAAAATGATGAGAAGAAACAAGATGAAATAAGAAAGAATCAAAGATGAAGATTAAAATGAAATGAAAATTGATGTGAACGCATTTTAATGTGATGAAGCACAGACGAAGCTAGAATAAATCTGAGTCACATTTGAATCAGATCTGAGTAAGATGTTTGAAGAACAAGATGAGATGAGACACATTTTAACATGATGATGCACAGTGAAATTGAAACACATCTGAATCACATCTGAGTCAAATTTAATGAGATATCTGAGTCAAATTTAGACAAGATCTGAGTCAGATCTGAGCAAAAGAAAGATGAAATGCAGTTTAATGTGATGATGCACAGATGAAACTAAAATACATTTGAATCACATCTGAATCAGATTTAAACAAAATGTTTAAGTTAGATTTAAACAAGATCTGCATCAGATCAAGATTGAATTGAAACAATGAAGATTGAATTAAAGTTCTTGATATTGATATTGAGATATCACACACGATAGTACATGTGATTCTTCGACAACAGAGTTAACGAGATGATATTCATTGAGCATTTGCTCACAATTATTCAGAAGATGAAAAGACTTTCAAGTAAAAAAGTGATTTTCTCAATCAATGTAATACTTGAGCAAAGATGAATTATAGCATCTATCATGCTTGAAGTTTAGTATGCTGTTTACATATCAGAATCTTTTGTCATTCTCAATGATAATAAGTTCTTAAGATTTTTGACGTTGACTTGAAAGAGAATCACTTGCAATATGATTCAGAAGAATGACATGAAAGATTAAATGAATCTTCATGAATGCTGAAAGATTTAATTCAATGATCAAAGAATTATTCTTGAAGATTTTCTTGATCAGAATCTTGAAGAAATCAACATTATGATCATTTAACTTGACAATGAAATGAGTAATGCTGAGATTGCAACCATTCAATCAGACTTTATCTTCAACGAAGTATTTAAAACAAGAATGATGAAAGAGATTGACATTGAATTCATAGATGATTTGAGCTATAAGCATCTCATCACGTAGATACTCAGTTAGTTTCTTTATTTTCTTGATGAACTCTTTGACATTAATTAACTTATCTCAATCTTGAAATGTAAAATTCTTAAGCAGAGACTCAGAAAACTTGAATTCTAAATGTGAGTTTTGACTCAAATTAATCAAGAAGAATGATGTTAAAGTGATTAATGATGATGCATTATTGACGATGAATTCAACTTCAAAAAGTTACTTAGTTCAGTCATTCTGCATGTAGTTGATGAAGACTTGAAGATAATGCTTTATGACAGCATTGACTTTCTTGATTTGATCATTGATCTCAAAGTGATATGTTGTTAATAACTTGATGTTTATTTTTAACATTTTACACATATGCTTTCAGACATTGAAGATGAATTGTGTGTCTCGATCAGATATGAAGAACTCAAGTAAATCATGATGTTTTCAAACATGAGCATAAAAGCAGTTGATAACTTTTTCAACTTTTATAAAAGTGATGAGAACTAAATGTCTCATTTTGATAAGATGATCAATGAAGATTAGAACATATTTATATGTGATATTCATGAGAATACTGAGCGATAAAGAATCTACATAGTTCATGAAAACATCATATTAACGACGTTTGAGAACTGAAATAAAACACAATCATTCTTGAGTTCATTGCTTAAAGAGCTTGAAACGTGTGCATACATGATAGTTTTATATGAAGTGTTGAACATATTTATAAATGTTTGATCATCAATAAACTTGACTGATCAGTTTATAGCTTTTTGCTCTTTCTGAATGATCATTGATGACATTATCATGAGCGAGCTGAATGATACAAAGATGTAGTTTATTTGAGTTGAGCACATACTTTCTTTCTTGAAAGTACAGATGATTCTCATGTTCTTCACACTCAACTAGAAAGATCTTGTTGTGATGTCATGCTATCGAGAGATAAAGTAGTGATGCAATATAGAGAGCTTCGAAATCAACAGAGCGAGCATGAACACATGCAATGATGAATCTAGTAGATAGATAGATCTAGAAGATAGGCTAGATACAGATGACTAGATAGATAGATAGATAGATAGATATGTCTTTATGTAGATGCTCTCGTCTAGAAAAGAGGTCAAAAGATGAGTAAAAAGATGAAGAAGAAAAACTTCGCTCAAGAAATCTCTATAAATGATAGTCAATATTCTCATGAATTCTGAAGATGCGACTGAGTCATGCTCGAAAAACCTCTATCAATAGTAGTCAATGTCTTCATAAATTCTGAAGATGCGACTCAATAGCTCTGCTTGGGAAATCTCTATCAATAGTAGTCAATGTCTTCATGAACTCTGAAGATGCGACTCAATAGCTCTGCTCAAAAAATCGTTATGAATGATAGTCAATGTTCTCATGAACTCTGAAGATGCGACTCAATAGCTCTGCTCAAGAAATCTCTATGAATGATAGTCTATATTCTCATGAATTCTGAAGATGCAATCAAATCAATACTGTTTCATGAGTCATTGAGAAGTGAGACTTCGCCTTATGACAATACTTCATTACAAAGCACTTTGATTATCTGAGCTGCAAATTTGTCATTGATTTCGACTTACTTTCACAATGTCTGAGTGAGAATGTCAGCAAAATCTTCATCAAGATTCAGAGTGTCTTGATCTAACTGAGACTTGATATCTTCAACATTGAATTCTTCAATTTCTAAATTCATAAAAGCTAGAATTTGCAAGAATGCTGAAGTAATTGAAAACAGATGTAACTGAACTGAATTTAAAGTAATGATTTGTAACTGAAGCTTCATGACTTTGATGTCAAAGATGTCAAAGATGAGATTCTTAATAATATTGAGATCTAAAACATGAGTTTTCAGAATTGTCTGATGTTGATATTGATATCAAGAATCGAATGTATCTCTCTTCTTAAAGAAATCTTCTGAGTGACATGTCAAAGCATTCAACTTATCATCGATCTTGTCGAAATGATAAGCGATGCAATAGTTGAATTTAAACAGAAACTTACTTTAATGAGCTTGATGATGACTTAACTGCTTAATTGACATGAAATACTTAAGATTTTTATGATTTGTGATCATCTTAACAGAATAAATAAAGTCTTTGAGCTCTGATCATCATTTCTTGAAAGCGCAAACAATGATCATGAGTTTTTTATCATAGATCTCGTAGTTACACTTGACTGAATTATGCTTCTTCGAAAAGTAAGTGACTGAATGAAGAATTTTGTTCTCATCATATTGAGAAAGAATGTCTTCAAACACATAGTTTAAAGCATCAATTTCTATCACAATCTTGTGATCTGAATTATAGTGATAAAGAATAATCTTGAAAGTGAAGACTTTCTTAAGAATGTTGAATGCAATCTGACATTTCTGAAATCAGACAAAGAGTACATCTTTTCTGATGAGATGAGTGAGCGAAATAGCTATTCTACTATAGTCATAGATGAATCTTTTATAGAAGTTCGTAAAATCTAGAAAACTTTAAACGTCTTTAACGTTGATCAAGATAAATCAATTGACAATGATGTTTATTTAAAAAGAATTCATCTTGATTTCTTTAATGATGATTATCAATTCTAGATACAAGACTTGAGTGATGTGAAACTTGCATTTGATTATATTTATCTGAAGATTTGCTTCTCACAGCTTTTGCAAAATGAGTTTGACATGAATTTCATGCTTGAGTTCATTGTCAAAATAAATCAAGATGTCATTCAAATAAGCTGTATAAAACTTATCTAAATGTTCATGAAGAATATTGTTGATGTACTTCTGAAATGAGACAGACTCATTACATAAATTGAAGAGCATGACTAAATACTTGAATAATTCAAATCGAGTGCAAAAAATGATGAGAGCTTTATCTTCTTCTTTGATTCAAAGTCGATTGAATGCAGAAATGATATTCAGCTTGATAAAGATTTTAGCTCAACTTAAATGATTTAGCGTTTCTGAGATCAAAGACAGAGAATATTGATTCTTGACTGTGATAACATTCAGATCTCGATAGTTCATGCAAAAGCAAAGTTCTTCTTCGAATTTCTTGATGAAGAGAACAAAGATGATCATCTGAAAGTGATTGACTTAAATGAAAATTTTGCTCAGATTTTCATTCAGATAACAATGAAGTTCTAGAATTTCATCATGACTCATGTTGTACAAAGCGAAGACTGAGAATTGAGCATCTTCTTTAAGATGTATGACATAATCATGAGCTTAATGCAAAGACAAGATATCAACATTCTTCTTGAAGAAGACATCTAGAAACTCTGAATATCTGAATGATAGAATTGTGACTGAATCGATGTTCTTACTTTGTTGATAAATTTCAAGATCTTCTTGTGTCGTGAATGCAGTTAAATGAAATTTCTTTTTCATTTGATGAAGATTCAGACAATGATTCTATTTCATATGAGTAATGATAGACAGCTCTGACTATCATTGTTTTTGAAGAGAAAATTAAGCGAGAACTTGAAAACAGAGAGCTGACTATCATTGTTTTCGAAGACAGACTATCATTTAACTTTCTAAGTCAATTTTCTTCAAAATTTCAGATCTTATTTGTTTCAGTCAGCTGTATTCATGAACATAATATCGAACTCAACAACATCAAACTGCATTTTTAGAAAAATGTTGAACATTGAGATTTTAGAGAGTTTTGCTAGCGCGAATCAGTTTGAACATCAAAATCATCAATTTCCCTACCTCTTATTCCCGACCGTCATATGGGCATATGACGCTCCCAACCCCCCCCGGCGGCGATCCGCCTTGGCGCGGCGATCCGTCATATGCCCCCCGATCAATCCGTCATATAGGTCGAACTTCTAC
>JAABUH010000093.1_pt1 | contig 127956 bp, 120 predicted proteins | sample 5559121 | NCBI WGS metagenome assembly JAABUH01 (sample SAMN10711871, study PRJNA513364) | rock metagenome | isolation source: Antarctica rocks | place: Antarctica: Victoria Land, Battleship Promontory nord | collected 2015-12-28
GCGCTGGGACTTGCTGAGGCGCACAAGCTCAGTGCGCTCGGCCTCAATCAGAGAAACGTGATGTTTTTTTGCGGACATCGGATAAGCCTCCTCAGACTTATCCATTCTACCAGGTTTGTCTACTAGGAACACGTCACTGGCTGATGCGATAGTGGACGGCAACCCTGCTCAGGTGAAGCAGTTGTTGAGGCAGGGGATTAACCCTAATGCGCCTACGACGCGCTCCGATCTGCCTGACAGTTATGCAACGCCGCTCATCTACGCTGTAACATACCGCAGGCCGGACATCGTCACGCTTTTGCTGGACGCAGGAGCCGATGTCAACGGCCTGTCCGCGCAGTTTCACCCTGACAGTTGGCAAGCCCCACTGGAAGATTCTCCCCTGGCGGCTGCCGCTTCCGGCGATGACATTTCTATGACGCGGCTCTTGCTCCACCGAGGCGCAGACATCAACGGCGGCGCGAGCCGGCGCTTTACCCCGCTCATGTCTGCCCTTTTTGACAGTAATCCACGGGCAGTCTCCGTGGCCCGTCTTCTGATAAGTCTCGGGGCGAACGTAAACCGGTCAGATGCAAACGGCATTACGCCTTTGATGCTGTCGCGGAGCCACCCTGAGATCGCGCGGCTGTTGCTGGCGCATGGAGCGGCAGTGAATGCGCGGGCCAGAGACCGCAGCACAGCCCTGATGCTGGCGGCTCGGGGTAACGGAGAACCGGGTGGCACAGTGCCAGCCCTGCGTCTGCTGCTCGCACATGGAGCGGACGTGCGGGCGCGGGACTCCCAAGGACGGACCGCGTTGATGCAGGCAGGCACTCCGGCGGCAAAAGCGACCCTGCTACTCGCAGAGAATGCGGTGGAGCGGGTACACTAGGCAACACGGCCCATTCGTCTAGCCCGGCCCAGGACGCCGCGCTTCTCGGCGCGGAGACCGGTGGTTCAAATCCCCGATGGGCTAAGAAGTTATGGAAGCACATCGGCTTCATTCAGGGACAAGTGCCAGTTGCCTATAAAGCGAACATACGATGCAGAAGATCGCAAACAAAAAAGGTTTTCCTCCTTCCAGTGGCTATTCATAATCTTGATTTTCGCAGCCCAAATAGCTCCGCTGATGCCATCCATACTGTTCGCTCATTATTTGCTGGCACGGCTTATAACGTCCGCTGCGTGGAAGCAGATGTTGTTACTCCCGGTTGCAATCGTATTTTATGGCATCCTATGTGGCTTGGGTCTTTGGTTGAAGGAAGTCTATAAACTTTACATTAACAGACGAAAAAAGAGCTAAAGCCTTTTTTGTCCGTAGACTTTGCTCAGGGCGCTTTCCCCAGGGTGAGCGCCACGAGACGCTTCTGCTGCCCGTCTTGGAGCAGCATCCACACCTTCGTGCCGACCGGGTGGTGGAAGATGTCCCAGAGCGCGAGGAGGGACAGTTGACCGGCGCCTTGACCTTCGATCTGGAGGACCCGGTCGCCCTCCTTGATTCCTGCCTGCGCTGCCGGGCCGCCGGGGGTGACGCTGATCACTTGCCAGGCGCGGCCCTGCGGGTTCAGCCCAATCCCCGCGTGGCCGTCTTCGTCTTTGCCATAACCTCTGTTCTTCTCCAGGATCACCTGCCCGTGCGTGTAGTCAAAGGTGAGGTTGAACTGCTTCAGCACGGTTTCGCCGATATTCCCCGCGATGTCCATGTCGGAGGCCACCCCGCCTCGATTGGCAGACAGGTTCGTCTCCACATGACGCAAGGTGGCGGCGCCCAGCGCCAAGCTTCCGACGCGAGCGGGCTGTGCCATCATGACGCCGCCCAAGCCCACGCCCATCGACGTCGTAAACCCCGCCGTATACTTGTGGCGCAGGTCGTGGGCCTGGACGAACGGCGTAAACAGGTCCAGTGCGCCTCCCGATCCCGTGTCCAATGTGAATAGGCCCTTGATGCCGTCAACCGAACCGTCTACGGCGGGGGTGTGACCATGCAGGTGGAGGGGCAGGACGACCCCACTGCCCCGGTAGACGAAATTGTCGGGGCGCGTCAGGGTCAGGAGGTGCGCGTCGTAGTCCACCCGAACCACGAATTGATGCAGCACTTCATACCCGATCAAAGTCTTGATTGGGAAATCGCCCACGTCAACCACAGCGAACGTCGGGCGGGGCAGCGCCAGCCTGCCGATCTGCACCGAGGCGGCCCCCGCCCACGCGGCCTTCACGGAGCGCTCCCCGAAGCCGCGCACTTGCAGCGTCTTGCGCGGCGTCAGATGCAGCTCCTTCGCCAACCCAGGGGAGATTAAATAAAGCGCCCCGGTGTCGAAGGCCGCCGTGAACGGCCCTTTCCCGTTGATGAGGATGGGAACAAAGATATGGTTCCCCATGAACTGGAACGGGACCGTCACCGAGTCTTGGGCGCAGGCACGAGTCCAGCCTGATGCCCAGAGGACGCAAATCATGAGCAGCAATTTCATGCGTTTATCGTAACAGAAATCGGAACGCGCGTCAATGTTGACGAATGCCTTGTAATCGGTTATAATAACCCAGGAACGTCCGGGACGCTGTCCACGCCAAGGCCCCCTACTGATGCGCCGAACCAAAATTGTTTGCACGATCGGGCCTGCCACGCGCAGCCCGGACAACCTGCGCCTCCTTTTGGAAGCGGGGATGAACGTCGCGCGCCTCAACTTCTCCCACGGCTCCCACGAGCAGCACGCCGAGGTCATCACCCACCTCCGCGCAATCGCCCGCGACTTGGACACGCCGCTCGCGCTCCTGCAAGATCTGTCCGGCCCGAAAGTGCGCGTCGGCAGCATCGCCGGGGAAGGCGTCCTGCTCCGGCCCGGCGCGGAGATCACGCTGACGCTCGATGATGTGCCAGGGGATGAGCATCAGGTCAACCTGCCCGTGCCCGAGATCTTCGAGGCAGTTGGATCGGGGACGCATCTGATGCTCGACGACGGTTTGCTGGAGCTGCGCGTTCGGTCCAAGAGGTCTAGTGTGCTGGTCTGCGAGGTCGTCGTCGGCGGCCTGCTGACGTCCAACAAGGGCGTCAACGTGCCGGGCGTCTCGCTGCCTATCGCCGCCGTCACCGACAAGGACCTGGACGATCTTCGGTTCGGCATCGCGCAGAAGGTGGACTACGTCGCCGCCTCGTTCGTTCGCTCGGCCAGTGACATCGCCGTGCTGCGCGGGGTCTGCGAGGCCGCCCGCGCCAAGATCCCCCTGATCGCCAAGATCGAGAAGCACGAGGCGGTGCAAAACATTGATGCCATCATGGAGGCCGTGGACGGCATCATGGTGGCGCGGGGCGACCTGGGCGTCGAAGTCCCCATTGACGAAGTGCCCGTCATCCAGAAGATGCTGATCCGCAAGGCCAACCGGGCCGGCAAGCCGGTCATCACGGCCACCCAGATGCTGGACTCGATGATCCGCAACCCCCGCCCGACGCGCGCCGAGGTCTCGGATGTGGCGAACGCGATCTTTGACGGGACCGACGCCGTCATGCTTTCGGGCGAGACGGCGGTCGGCCTATACCCGTTCGAGACCGTCCGCATGATGTCCCGAATCGCCACGCACACTGAGGGGTCGCTGGACTACGGCAACATCCTTGACGAGAAGACGCGGCTGGACACGGGGCAGTCCATCACGGGGGCGGTTGGGCAGGCGACCTGCGACATCGCGCACGACCTGAACTGTACGGCTATCCTGACCGCCTCGGCGACCGGGCGGACGGCCCGCGTCGTGTCCCGCTACCGGCCCCGCGCGCCGATTATCTGCGCGACCAACCGGCCCGAAACGTACCAGCGCCTGGCCCTGGTATGGGGGGTCCACCCCGTCCTGGTCGAGATCGCCGACGACTCGGACAGCATGATGCAGGCCAGCATTGACGCGGCGGGGCAGACCGGCCTGGTCAAGAACGACGACGTCGTGGTGCTGACGGGCGGCGTCCCCGTCGGGCGGCCCGGCAGCACGAATTTCATCAAGATCCACCGCATCGGCCAGCCGTTGCGCCCGGAGTAACCCAAAGTCATCATGGACAGCGACACGCGAGACAGCCGGCCCTTCCGCCGGAACACGCACCTCGAATCGGAAGAACTGGAGCGCCGCCGCCGGTCGCGGCGCGGCAAGACCGGCTGGAAGCGGCCCCGGCGCATCCTGGGGCTGTGGGCGCGTCTGGCCCTGCTGCTGGGCGTCATCGTGGTGTCGGTCTTCTTCGCGATCAGCCTAGTCGCCAAGGCGCTCCGGCCATACCGCGAAGCCGGCGTCCAGAGCGCCCAGCTTGCGTCCACGCGGCGAGACAGCGCCGCCCTCGTGGCCCAGAACGCGGACCTTGCGCGCCGCATCCGTTATCTCCAGACAACGGATGGGATCGCCTCGGAAGCCCGCAGCTACGGCTACCTGCGTCCCGGCGAGCGCCCGATCATGGTGAAGGGCCTGACGTTGCCTGCTATGCCTGTTGCTCCTCCTGTAGCCGCGCCCCCGGTGCATTCTGGGGCTGTGGGTGCGGCGGGCCGCTTCTGGCATCATCTGACAGGGCATTAGCACTTTTACCCGGCACTGGAAGTGCCGGGCTACTAAGAAGTGAAAGTGCCTCCGGCACTGAAGACAAGCCAACGGGGGCATGTCCTCAGTTGCGGGGCGACTTTCACCCAGAGTAGCCCGACACTTCCAGTGCCGGGAGCAAACCGAAAGAATTGACCAAATGGCAAAAGAAATCATCGTCAACGTGGACCACCGGGAGACCCGGATCGCGGTCCTGTTGGACAAGCAGTTGACCGAACTGCACGTCGAGCGCGAGCAGCGCGTCGTCGGCAACCTCTACAAAGCAAAAGTGGACAACGTCCTGCCCGGCATGGACGCCGCCTTCGTCGAGATCGGCCTGGAGCGCAACGCCTTCCTGTATGTGGCCGACATCCTGCCCGAAGACGACGAGGACGGCGGGCCGCGCCGCAACCGGCGCGACCTGCACATCACCGATCTTGTCCGGCGCGGCGACCAGCTTCTGGTCCAGGTCGTCAAAGGCCCGCGCAGCACCAAAGGCTCGCGCGTCTCCTCCCGCGTCTCCCTACCGGGCCGCTTCCTGGTCCTGATGCCGGAGGCTAATAACCTCGGCGTCTCGCGCAAGATCGAGGAAGGCAAGGAGCGCGACCGGCTGAAAAAGATTGTCCAGAAGTTCCGCGAGCAGGGGACCGGCGTCATCGTCCGCACCGAGTCCGAGGGCCGAAGCGCCGCCGAGCTGCGTCAGGACTACCTGATGCTGCTTGAAACCTGGCGGGGCATCCAGCAGAAGGCCAAGACGACGCCCGCGCCCGCCCTGATCCACCAGGACATGGGCCTGGTGCTGAAGATACTTCGGGATGCTTTCGGGTCGGACGTCAGCCGGCTGGTCATTGACTCGCCGACCGACTACGCCCAGGCGCACGAGATCATCGCGCGCCTGTCGCCGGACTTGCAGGACCGGATCGAGCTGTACGACGGCGACAAGCCGATCTTCGAGCAGTTCAAGATCGAAGCGGATGTCGAGCGCCTGCTCCAGCGCAAGGTCCCGCTGCCGTCGGGCGGCTCTCTCGTCATTGACCAGACCGAGGCGCTGGTTTCGATTGACGTCAACTCCGGCAAGTTCACCGGCAGCGTCGGCCTCTCCGACACGATCCTGAAGACCAACCTAGAGGCAACGGAGGAGATCGCCCGTCAGCTTCGACTGCGCGACTTGGGCGGCATGATCGTCCTGGACTTCATTGACATGGACAGTGCGCGCGACAAAAAGGCCGTCATGGACGCCTTCGTCAAGGCGCTCAAAGACGACCGCTCGCGCACCAAGATTTCCAGCATCTCGGCCTTGGGCCTGATCGAGATGACCCGCAAGCGCACCGGCGAAACCGTGGACACGGCCATGACCGAGATCTGCCCCTACTGCCATGGCCTGGGACGCATTGACTCGGCGGAAACCGTCTCGCTGTCCGTCGAGCGCGAACTGCGAAAGCTGGCCGCGACCACCCAGCACGAGGCGTTCGTCGTCAGCGCCCACCCGGACGTCTGCGCCCACCTCATCGGCGCCCAGGGCGAGGACATCGAGGAACTGGAGCGCGACCTGCGCCGCTCGATCTACGTCCGCTCAGTCCCGGCCTGGCATCACATCGAGAAGTTCGACATTGACCAGGGCGGCCTCCAGAAGTTCGAGCAGCCCCTGACCCCGCCCCGGCGCGGCCAGGTGGTCGAGGTACAGGTGGGCCGCGACGACCCGCAAGGCGACCGCGCCCCCTGGGCGACCGGGCACCTGCTGCCGCAGCGGGCCTTCCAGGTCGAGCTGTCCAACGGCGCGCGCTTCGGCGGCCAGACCGTCAAAGTCCGCCTCACCGACGTTCGCCGCTCCGTCGCCATCGCCGAAGTCGTCACGACCGGCGGCGGCAAGCCCGTCAATAATGAGCGCGAGCGGCAGGGGCAAGGCTCGGACAACGGGCGCGGGGGCCGCGAGCGGGCGGCGGCGTAACCGGCACTGGAAGTGCCGATCTACCCCCTGTGAAAGTCGCTCCGCGACTGAGGAAGTGTCCACTGAGGCTGTGTGCGTAGGTCTGTCCGTAGGTCTATCCGCAGTGCCGGAGGCACTTCCACGGGGGGTAGCCCGGCACTTCCAGTGCCGGGTCCTTATTTTGAGCCTGACCGTTGACAAACGGCCCGCCGTTGTGTCATACTAACTCCCGTTGTCTTCGGGCAAATGCTTTTATACGCAAAGAGTTCGCACGCGCGAAAGGATACGCAGTTTCATGTACGCTATTGTCAGGTCCGGCGGCAAGCAATACCGGGTCGAAGAGAAAAACATTCTCACCGTGGATAAGTTTGAGGGCGAGGCGGGCGCGACAGTGGCGCTCGGCGAAGTGCTTTATCTGGGCGGCGTGGACAACCCGCAGTGGGGCAAGCCGACCGTCGAGGGTGCCAGCGTCACCGTCACCATCATGGAGCAGACGAAGGGCAAGAAGATCAACGCCTTCACGTTCAAGCCCAAGAAAAACATCCACAAGCACTGGGGCCACCGCCAGCAGCTCACCCGCGTCCGCGTCGAGTCCATCTCGGCAGGTTAGTCCCCTTTAGGAGTAAACGAAATGGCACACAAAAAAGGGGTCGGCTCGACCCGTAACGGGCGCGACAGCAACCCCAAGATGCTGGGCGTCAAAGAGTTCGCCGGCGAGCATGTCAAGGCCGGCAACATTCTGATCCGCCAGCGCGGGACGCAGTTCGACCCCGGCGTCAATGTCGGCATGGGCCGCGACCACACGCTGTATTCGCTGATCGAGGGCTACGTCAAGTTCGAGGGCAAGAGCCGCGAAACGCGCCGCATCAGCGTTTACCCCACGCCGCCCCCCGTCGCCCCGACGGGCCTGGACGCGGTGGATTAGTCCGCGCGCCACTGGAGACACTGAATAGAAGTCCGCCCTTCGCATGAGGGGCGGGCCTCTTGTCGTTTGGGGGAAGCCCCCACCCGGCGCACAAGTGCGCCACCCTCCCCCGTGCCGGGAGAGGGGAGCAGGATAAAGAGCAAGCCTGCCCGTCTTTTCCTCCACCCCTCTCCCGCTTGCGGGGGCAGGGGTCGGCGGGAACCGCCGGGGGTGGGGGTCTTCCCTAAAGCACCACCCGCACCCGCGCCCTCGTCTCATACGCCGCCATGTCCTCTGTCTGCCAGACATAGGCCCGGCCTTCCGCCGTGGTGTAGGCAACATGGCGGCCGTCTTTGTCCAGCGCGATCAGGTTCATCACCGGCTCGATGTCTGGGGGCAGGGGGATGTCGGCGAGGTCGCCGAGGGCGCGCTCGCATGCCTCGGCCAGCGCCAGCCCGTGCTGCAACCCGTGGACGACGACGCGGGCGGTGCCGGCGCGGATCGCCCACTCGCCCAGGCCCGTACAGGCGCACGCCCCGTAGCGATCGTCGCAGTAGTTGCCCGCGCCGATGAGCGGGCTGTCGCCGACGCGGCCTGGATACTTGAACGCCCAGCCGGACGTGCTGACGGCGGAAGCGATGCGCCCCTGCGCGTCCTGCGCGATGAAGTTAACCGTGCCGACCGTCCGCTCCGGGTCCTGGGCCAGCGTCACCTGGAATGACAGGTTGGCCGCGTCCTCTTTGATAACCCCTGCCATCCTCTGTCGCCACGCCTCTTCCATCTCCGGCGTCAGCAGGGGCATCTTAGTAAATCCGCGCTCCCCGGCGAAGCGACCCGCGCCTTCCCCGGCCAGCAGAAGGTGCTGCGGCAGGTGCTCCAAGACGGCACGGGCGACCGAAACCGGGTGGGGGTACTCGCGCAGCGCGGCCACGGCCCCGGCCCGCCGCGTCGTCCCCTCCATGACCGAGGCGTCCAGTTCCACTTCCCCCAATAGGTTCGGGTAGCCGCCGACCCCGACCGAGTGGTCGTCCGGGTTGAGTTCCACGACCTTCGTCCCGGCCTCCACGGCATCCAGGGCGGAGCCGCCCATTCGCAGGGCGTCCATTGCCGCCTCCATGCCGATGCTGCCATTGGCGCTTGCGATGACGATCAATGGGCTATCCCCCTTTCCGCGCGTAAAGATAGGCCCGCCGGCTCGGATATTCCACGTCGGGATACGGCTCCCGTTCGATGACATCTTCGATCACGAAGCCTGCCGCCAACAGGCGCTCTTTGATCTCTTGGGGGCGGAAAAAGAAGAAGTCCACCGAAACCGGCTCGCCGAACCAATCGTCCAAGTGCTTGGTCTCCTCCCCGACATGAAACGCCACAAGAGCCAGGCCGCGCGGCCGCAGGACTCGATACATCTCGCTGATTGCCTGCCCAAGCTCCGTCCGTGGCACATGAATGAGAGAATAAAAGGCCGCGATGCCTCCCCAGGATTCGTCGGCGATGTCCAGAGCGAGCATATCTCCCTGTAGGAAGGGGATGCCGGGGTTCAGACGCCGTGCCTGCTCCACCATGCCCGCCGACAGATCAACCCCGCAGACCTCGACGCCGCGCCCGTGCAGGTAGCGCGCAACCTGTCCGGGGCCGCATCCCAGGTCGCAGATCGGCCCGACTCCTCCCGCGCTCTCGGCAAGCCGGTCCAGGAGCTGCCGGTCCAGCGGCTTTCCGCTGAGTTCGTCGAAAATCCGCTCGGCATATGGCTCTGCGACCCGGTCGTAGCTGTCTTGCAAGCTGATACGGCTCACTCCCTCACTCTCTCCTAATCCCTCAGCGTCCGCCCTTTCGTCTCGATGACGAGGGGCAGGAATAGCAGGCCGACGAGGGGAACGACGCCGATCCAGAACAGCGTGTGCAGGATGCTGTCGGTGCCGCGCGCGGCGATAGTGCCCACCAAGAAAGGACCGGCGGCGGCGAAGATGCGGCCGAAGTTGTAGCAGAAGCCCGCGCCGGTCGCGCGCAGGCGGGTGGGGAACAGTTCGGGCAGGTAATAGGTGAAACTGCCGAAGACGCCGAAGACGGTCAGGCCGATGAAGAAGTAGAGGCGCAGGCGCATTTCGGGGGGTAAATCGAGGCCGAACGTCGTAAACAGCGCGGCGGCGGACAGCACGAAGTAGACGCCGAACATGGCCCGGCGGCCCAGCCATTTGGCGGCGGGAATGGTCAGCAGAGTTCCCAGCAACCCGCCCCAGTTGAAGCTGTAGGTCGCGACCGCTTTCCAGTCCTCGATCCGCGCCTGGGTCAGCAGCCTGGTCAGCCCCTCGGCGTTGGCGCTGACGGACGCCAGGTTGGTGGCGACGATGGGGATGAATGTGTTGCAGCTCCACCACATGATCAGGACGGTGAGAGCGGGGACAAGGCCGCTGACTGTCAACGCCCGGTTCTGGGGCGTGAACAGCTCGGCCAGCCGGGGCGCGGGCGCGTCTTCGGACGCGCTTTTCCAGCGCTCCGGCTCGCGGACGAACAGGCGGACCACGAACGCGGCTAGGGCGGGCAGCAGGCCGCACAGGAAGACGTAGCGCCACGAGGTTTCGGGCGAGCCGGGGAACCAGACGCCGGCGATCTGATGTACGGCGAATGAGGCGAGGAAGAGGCCCGCCGGGGCCGATGTGTAGAGCAGCGCGCCCGCCTCCACCCGGCGCTCTTCGGGGACGACCTCGGCCACCATAGAAGCGCCCGCCGCCCACTCGCCCCCGATGCCCAGGCCCGCGATGACGCGGAACAGCAGCAGGACGGGGATGGTGGGCGCGAAGGCGCAGCAGGCGGTCCCCGCCGCGTACAGCAGCATAGTCAGCAGGAGGGTCTTGGTGCGCCCGATTCGGTCCGCGAGGCGGCCAAACAGCATCCCGCCCACCGCCCAGCTCAGGAGCAGGGCGGCGGTCAGGATGCCGTTCCAGTGCAGCGTGGCGGCTTTGGCGGCGGGGGAGCCGAGGGGGAGATGCAGCAGGGTGGGGACGCAGTTCGGGGCGACGTAGTTAAACAGCAGGCCGTCGAACACATCGAAGCCCCAGCCGAGCCAGGCCGCGAACAAAACCGTCCACTGGTAGCCGTTCATGCCCCACAATCCGCGCGCCGACCTGTCTGATGTGGCAATCAAGAGACGCGCACCTCCTCGGAGAGTAACAGCCGCTCGACGTTCCCCGCCCCGTCCAGATGCGCCGCCAGAAGGGCGGGAACGTCGGCGGGCGTCACTCCGGCGTACCAAATGCCTTCGGGGTAGACCACGACGTTCGGCCCGCTCTGGCAGGGCGTCAGGCAGCCCGTGGCCGTGGCCTTGACCCCAGACGGGTAGCCGCGCCGCGCCAGTTCCCGTGTGAACGCCTCGAACACATCGGCGCTGTCCCGTGCCCCGCAAGAGGGCAGGGGATGGCCGTCCGGGCGGCGGTTGGTGCAGACAAAGAAGTGGGCGCGGACGCGCAGCGGTGGCGGCATGGTCACAGGGTCCATTATAGCACGTCGCGAAGCTGGGGACAAGAGAAAAGGGCGGCCCGGTTGGGCCGCCCTTTTGTTATGTGACCGGCAGCCGCTCGCGCAGCAGGTCGCGCAGCTCGCGGAGTTCGCGCAGCTCCTCCGAGTCGCCGTGCAAGACCATGTTCGGCGGCGCAGGCGGCAATGGCAGCGGCCCGTCGTCCTCGTCAAGGTAGGCGTTCAGCAGGATGCAGGCGACGCCCAGCTCGTCGAAGCTGTCTTCATCTTCGTTCAGGTGCGAAAACAGACCTTCAGGCACTGCGCCAGTCTCGCTGAGGTGGTTGAGCAGGCCGTTGTACTGGCGGACGCCTGCCCGCGCCCCTTTTTGCAGGCTGCCGGTCAGGCTGGACTCGCGGGCGAGATCGCTGAGAGCGCGCAGCAGACGCTTGGCCTGCTTCATGTTGACTTGTTCAAACGGGGAAGGTCCCATAATTGTCTTCTTCCTTTCCGGGTTGGCTCAAACGGCGGCGCAAGACCTCGCGGCCATAGTGCAGCCGCCACTTGATGGTGGTAACGGGGAGCGACAGGAACGAGGCGATCTGCCCGACCGACCATTCTTCCCAGTAACGCAGACGCAGCACGGTCTGGTAGTCCTCGCCCAGTGCGCCAAATGCCTCGGCCAGCTCCTCGGAGGCCGGGTCGTCGGGCGCCTGCAAGTGGTCCAGATGGGCCGGTTCGAGCGGCACGAGGCGGCTTTCCTGACAGGCCACTCGCCTCGCCCGGTGGCGCGTGATGGCGCCAAGCCAGGCCCCGAAGCGCGCCGGGTCGGCCAGTGTCAGCAGCGCACGGAAGGCGATCAGCAAGGCTTCCTGTGCCACGTCCTCCGCCCGCCCCGCGTCGCCGACGATCTGCCGGGCGGTCAAATAGACACCGGCCCGGTAGCGGCGCGCGAGTTCATCGAACGCCATCCGGCATCCGTCCCGCGCCCAGCAGACCAACTGCCCGTCGTCCGCCTGTTCCATCCGCGTCTCTTCTCGCCCCATGTTTGCTGCTCCCGAAGAACAGAGACTTGAACGGGTTGTTTGGATAGGCTTGAGGGAAACGATTTTTGACTCAGTACCAGGTTTTGACTCAGGCCCAGGAGGCGACGTACTCGAACCATTCGCGTTTGATGAGGTGCTGGCCCTCACCTGCCGGCGGGGCCGTGCCGAGCGGGTAGGCGATGAGGGTGGTCGGGTCGCCTGCGGGCTGGCCGGGGAACAGCCAGTCCTGCCACTGTCGCCCCGCGTCGGCGTCGGGCGGCGACCAGGCATGTGCGCCGCGCATCGGCATGAAGCCGCAGAAGTGCAGGCTCTCCATGACGAGGCGCCCGCCTTCCTTGTGGAACGCCGCCGAACGCTGCTGCCTGTCCGGCGCTCCCCACGGGAGCACCAGACGCCCGCCCTCGCGGAGCTGCTCGAACCACCAGGGGGAGATGTCGTGGGCGCTGAACGTCACGATGATGCGGTCGTAGGGCGCGGCGTCCGCCCAGCCGCCCCAGCCGTCGGCACAGACGACGTGGACATTGGAAACGTCCGCCGCCGCGAGGTGCGCCCGCGCTTCGGCGCAGAACGGTTCGTCCACATCCACCGTCCACACGTTCTCGCCGCCTCCCGCGAGCTGCGCCAGGAGGGCAGCGTTGTAGCCCGTGCCCGCTCCGACCTCCAATATTCGCATCCCCGGCGCGACTTGAAGCTGCTCCAGCATCAGAGCCATGATCGTGGGCTGGCTCGACGAGGAAATAGAAATTTCCGTCCCGTCCGCGAAGTGCGTGGCGATGGCATCATCCTGATACACGCGGCCCCCATTGACTTGGGGCAGGAAGTGGTGGCGCGGCGCGCGGCGGAACGCCTCTTCCACGGAGGGCGAGTGGATCGTTCCCTTTGCCTTCAGGCTGTCTATAAGGGCGTCGTTCATGCTCTCAGCCCCTGTTTCCGCCGCCGTGAGCGTCAGGCCGGAGAACGTCACGCTGCCTTCGCCGGAAAGTTCTGCGCTCACACGGACGAACTCCGTACCGTCCGGCACGACCAGGTTTAAGCTGCCCTCCACGTCGGCGCTCTCGATAATGGTGCCGTCTGGGTTCCACGGAGGGTAAAAGGGACAATCCACGGCTCCCAGGCTGACATGCCCGTCCGCCGCGCTTACGCCGAAGGCTTCCAGAGCGATTCTGGCCCCGCCAGTCATAAAGCGACCCTCGCCGATGTTCTTCATGCAGGGTCCCTGAGTCTGTGCCTCACCTTTGAGCGTGAGCAGCCGCCGAGGAGACAGCCCTGTGATGGTCTGCTCCCACCGGCTTCCCTCCGCATAAGCGGCGTGCTCGATGACGAGCGTGAGTCCCGCGCCGTCATCGCGGACTTGCCCGCAGTCATTGCATCCCTCCGCACCGACGAACCGCCATCCATGGGGGGGCAGTGCGATCTCCGAGTTGTAATTCTGGTCGTCAGTCATGTTTGTCCCTGGCTGTTTCGGTGGCGCTGCCGTGTTTATTCGGCGCGCGGGTGGGGGATTCCTGTCTGGAACAAAGGTGCGACCGGGCACGTTATAGAGATAGGCGAAGGCGCCCTATCGGAGCGTGGACCGCCGGTGGAGATGAACAAAATGAACAACTTTGCGCCCAACTCTTATAACAACCCCTATGCAATGGGCAGGCAGTCGGTGGCGGGGCAGAACGCGCTTATCCAGCGCGTCTCGTACCTGCTTTGCACGACCCTGCTGGTGACGGCGGCGACGGCCTGGTGGGCGGGGAACGCGGGCCTGTCGCCCGCGCTGTTCCTGCCGCTCGCGCTGGGCACCCTTGCCTGCGTCATCGGGCTGTCGTTCACGCGGACCAAGCCCGGCTTGAGCCTCGCCCTGCTCTACGGCCTCAGCGTCATGGAAGGGCTGCTGATGGGGCCGCTGCTGATGTCCATCGCGCGCGGCTACCCGTTCGGGGCGGCCGTGATCGGCGAAGCGGCCCTGCTGTCCGCCGTGATCGTGGCCGGTCTAGGATCGTATGTCTGGATTTCGGGCAAGGACTTCGGCGGCATCGGCAAGTTCCTGGTCTTCGCCTTGATCGGCCTGCTGGTCGTCGGCCTGGTCCGCTTCTTCGTCGCCTTCAGCCCCGGCGTCAACCTGCTGTATGCGTTCGTCGGGGCGGCGATTTTCGTCGGCTTCACGCTGTACGACTTTTCCAACATCAAGTTCCGCTACGGCCCGAACGACTATGTGATCGCGACCGTCGCGCTGTACCTGGACTTCCTGAACCTGTTCTGGTTCCTGGTGCAGATTCTGTTGTCGCTCAGTGGCGGCGGCTCCTCGCGGCGCAACTAGCCACAGATGAGCCGAAAGCCCCGGTCTTTAGACCGGGGCTTTTTGTCGGCAGGAGGCAGGGCGCTGTTTGGCGAACCTAACCCCATGAATGCAGCAAGCAAAACACTGGTGGCGCTGGACACGGATACGGCGGAAAAGGCGCTTCGTCTGGCCGAGCAAGTCGTGGGCGAAGTGGCGGGGTTCAAGGTCGGGCTGGAACTGGTCAATGCGGCGGGCTTTGGGCTATTCGACGACCTGAAGGCGCTGGCCGGGCCGGATGTTAAAGTGTTCTATGACTGCAAGTTCCACGACATCCCCAACACGGTCGTGGGGGCGTCGCGGGCCGCAGCCCGGCGCGGCGTGTGGATGTTCAACGTCCACGCTTCCGGCGGGAGCGCCATGCTGCGCGCCGCCGTCCAGGGCGCGGCGGAGGGGGCGGCGCAGGCGGGCGTCCCCAAGCCCCTGGTCATCGCGGTCTCGGTCCTGACGAGTATCAGCTCAGACGTGTTGCGCGAGGAGCTAGGTGTGATGCAGCCGCTGTCCGATCAGGTGGTCGCACTGGCGAGGCTGGCTCAGGATGCGGGTTGCGACGGGCTGGTGGCCTCCCCGCACGAGATCGGCGCGATTCGTGCCGCCTGCGGGCCGGACTTCGTGCTGGTCATTCCCGGCGTCCGTCCGGCGGGGTCGGACGTGGGCGACCAGAAGCGCGTCCTGACGCCGGGCGAGGCAGTCCGGGCCGGCGCGGATTACATCGTGGTGGGCCGGCCCATCACGGCCGCGCCCGATCCGGCCCTCGCGGCGCGAAGCATCAACAGGGAGACGGCAGGCAACCTCGCCTAAGTCGTCGTCTTCCCCTCGAAGATTACAGGAGGCGACCATGCGGACAAAACTCATCTGCCTCGCGGTGCTGGCGGCAGGGCTGGGCGGCAGACTTCCCACACCGAGCGCCGCCCAAGTGAGCGGGGCGCCGTTCCAGTCACGCCTGTTCGTGACGGACGGCGTGGTCGCGCATGTGGACAGCACCCGTGACCGGCTGATTATGAACCGCGACAATGGGCAAGCCTGCCTGCTGGACACATCGCAAGCCGATATCACCCTCCTCGACGGCAACCGGGCCGGTACGACCCCGGACCTTACGCCGGGGATGCGCGTCCACGTCACCGGCCGCCAGATCTCGTCCGGCCTCGTGGAAGTTGCTCATCTGCACGTTCTGAAGCCGGGCAAGCCCGCCATGTTGGCCCGCCCACAGGGGCCGGACACAGCGGCGGCTGCCGGCGAGGACATCCAGCTTCGCGGCACAGTGGATACGGTGGACACCCGGCGCGGGGTCTTCGTAGTCCGCGTTCAAAGCCATACGCGCACGATTTACCTTGCCGGTGACACCGACCTGTCCGGGATGGCATTGCGCGATCCGAACCGTTTCGCGGTGAAGCCGGGCGACCGCGTGACCGTGGCGGGCCGCTTGCAGCCCGATGGCGGCGTGCTCGCAGGCACGGTCAGCCTGAGCAAGACCATCACCCTCCCGGCAAACACCCTCCCCCGCCCGGACCGGGTGCTGTTCGGGCGGATCACCTCGGTGAGCAATCGGTTTACGAGCCGAGACATCAAGATTCGCCTTTCCAATGACCGCGAACTCAAGGTCAAGGTCGGGCGCGGTCTTTCGATCCGCCGGGATGGGCGGGCGATCTCGGTTCACGACTTGCGGGGTGGGGATGACGTGCGGGTGACGGGCAGCTTCGACGGCATGGACTTCAAAGCCGACCGGATTGACATGCTGCACCGAGAGGAAGGGCCTGATACGCTCGCTCCGACGCGGGGGCTGTAGGACGTCCTACCCCCGGCGCGAGCGCCGCCCCCTCCCTCCGAGGGAAGGGTGGGTGAAAGAGTGTTTTCTTGGTCCTGTCGTGGGCCTGTTCGGCCACGGCAAGGCTGATGATGGGAAGTGCCTTGGCCCCAAGTTATCTACCCCTCCCTCGAAGGGAGGGGGCGGCGCTCGCGCCGGGGGTAGGACTGCCCACCGGCAGCGTGAACGTCATCGGCACCGTCCGCAGGTCCACCCGCTGGCGGATGATGACCGGGAACGTCGCCATCACTTTCGGCAGCGGCTTGTCCGAGCGGAAGGTGTAGGTGCCGTCCTTGTCGCTCGATGTCGAACTGGAGCCGTGATAAGGCGGGGGGAAATCCAGGCTGAAGGTGAAGGGGCGCTTGTATTTGCGCCAGAGCGGAGACCCCGGCAGGGACGCCAGGGTGCGCGTTTGCGGGTAAGCGATACGAACGTTGGTTTCATTGCCAACAAAGCCGCCGTAAATGTTTTTCTGGTTTTGGGCGTCCACCAGAGTCACAGTGATGCCGCTCGCGCTGGTGACGGTCTGAGGGACAAGGCCAGTGATGAAGCGGCCCCCGCTCGAAACCTTCACGACCGAAACATTGTGGAACGTCACTGTCTCGTCATAGGTCTCGAACTCCTGAAGCTGAACGCCCAGCCGGACCCAGCGGTTGTCTTTAATGTAAGGCTCGATGCGGTTCCAGCCGATCATCTGCCGTGACAGGTCGAGCTGGATCTGGCCGCCCGTTTTGCTGGTCCCAAATGTCGAACCCGCGTCTGGCGAGACGTAGCCCGGCGGCTCCCACTCCCGTGCTTCCGTGAGATTCCCTACTTCCCATTGATGCGCGGCGTGGGTAATGGTTGCATGCACATCGAACAGGATGCGCGGGCCGGTCCGATTGCCACTCGAATCGTCACCCCGATAAGCGTCGGCGTTCGCCTGGATGTTCCCTTGATGGAACGTCGTTTGCAGCGTGACCGGCGGCGCGAGGACGTGCTGCATGGGCGGCAGATTCAGGATGCGCCAAGTCGCGCTGTCGCCGTGGTGGTCTTCCAGCGTCACATCCGCCCAGCGGACGCTGTCCGGGTAGCCGGCGGGAATGGAAGCGAGGATGTACGTTGGATCGTTGCTGTTGTGGGAAGCGGAGGTGCGCCAGCGCAGCGGCATCTCGCGGCCATCGGAGGCGCGGGCAGTGAGCGTCATCTGGTTCCGGCAGGGAATCTGGTTCCGGGAGGGGTTATAATCTTCGCCCGAGCAGCCTAGCGGAAGAGAGGCGTTCGGCGGCAGCTTGATCCACAAGCCCGTGTCGGCTTCCGTGTAGGTGGATGAGCCGCCGTTGTCTTCCTGGCCCTTGTCCGAGAAGCTGTAATTGCGGTCCGGGCTGACGTTGTCAATCTCCATCAGCGTCAGCCCGTTCTGGTAAGCGGGCGTGGCATGGGCGAGCTGCGCGATGCCGGGGTGACCGCCGAAGGTGTGCCGGACGGCCTGCGTCACCTGCCGGATGAGCAGGGCGAGGACAGCGAGCGCGGCGATAGCGATCAAGATGGGTTTGGGGCGCATCGTCTCAGGCCAGCCACTCGTCAAGCGCGGACAGGGGCAGGCCGAACGGCGCGGCGACTTCGGACAGGAAGAACAGGCCGGCGGCGGCATTCAGGCCCTTTGCCAGCCCGGCATCGTCGCGCAGCGCCTGCTTGACGCCCTTGTTGGCGAGGGACAGCAGGTAGGGGAAAGTGGCATTGGTCAGGCCGTAGGTCGAGGTGGCGGGGACCGCGCCGGGGATGTTGGCGACGCCGTAATGGACGACCTCATCCACGGTGAAGACGGGGACGGCGTGGGTCGTCGGGTGCATGGTCTCGATGCATCCGCCCTGGTCCACGGCCACATCCACGATGACCGCGCCGGGCTTCATGCGCTTTAGGTCCGCCTGGGAGACCAAAATGGGCGCACGGGCGCCTTTGATGAGGACAGCCCCGATCACCACGTCGGCGGTCGGCAGGATTTCGCGGATGTGGAGCGGGTTCGAGAAATAGGTCGTGACATTGGCGGGCAGCACGTCGTCTAAATACCGCAGGCGCTCCAGGTTGATGTCCATGATGGTGACACTCGCCCCCATGCCCGACGCGATCTTGGCGGCGTTGATGCCGACCACGCCGCCCCCCAGGATCACGACATGGGCGGCGGGGACGCCGGGAATGCCGCCGAGCAGGATGCCGCGCCCGCCCTGCGGCTTTTCCAGGTACTTGGCCGCCTCCTGCATCGCCATCTTGCCGGCGATCTCGGACATCGGGGTCAGCAGAGGCAGCGTGCCGTCGGGCGCTTCCACGGTCTCATAGGCGATGCAGGTCGCCCGCGTGTCTCGCATGGCCTCGGACAAGGCGCGGGAGGCGGCGAAGTGAAAGTAGGTGAACACAGTCTGGCCGGGCCGGATGTGCGGGAACTCTTCCGGCTGCGGCTCCTTGACCTTGCAGACGATGTCCGTCTGATCCCAAACATCGGCGGCGCTGGGGACGAGGGTCGCCCCGGCGGCCTGGTAGATGTCGTCCGGCAGGCTGGTTCCCATGCCCGCGTTGGTTTCGACGAAGACCCGGTGGCCCGCCCGCGTCAGCGTTTCGACGCCGGACGGCACGACCGCCACGCGGTTCTCGTTGTTCTTGATCTCCCGGACTACGCCGACGTTCATGGATTGTTTCTTTCTAAATGACAGGCTAGGGGCTAAAATACGCCGGGGCGTGTCCGCTTTCCTGCATGGGGGTATACTAAGGTCGTGAAGGATTTCACAAGAGGTCCAATTAGAAGGAACCACGGCCATCGCACGCCCGCTCAACCCCATCACCTACTTCCGGCGCAACCTGGGGCGCACCCTGCCCCTGGCGTTCGTCATCGTCCTGTCCGTGTTCTTGATCGCCTCGGTCGTTACTATCGTCAACTCGATTGACCTGACCGTGCTGACCGTCTACAACTACACAAAAATCTTTACGCCGGTCCTGCCGCGCCTCTCCTCCGCCCCGCTGGGGCTTGGCCCGATCCGTGTGTCCCCCGACGTTCAGGCCCAGATTCGGAAGAAGCCGGACGTGGACCGGATGATCGAGACGTCCGGCTTCTTTTTCAACATCAATACGGTCTTCGGGAAGCTGCCGTTCGTCTGCTTCGGCGTCACGGACGCCAACCGCGATTACCTCATCCGCCGCGCGGGCGACGCGCTGGCGCCGGGCGGGCGGATGCCCCTGCCGGGCAAGCCCGAGGCCGTCATCTCCGAAGGGCTGGCGCGTAACAAAAAGGTGAAAGTCGGGGACATCATCGCCTCCCCGCTCGACACGGGTACGTTCGTCCCCGCCCCGGCCAAGATCAGGCTGGTCGGCATCCTGAACGGCCCGACCTGGATGGCCTTTACGTCCAGCCGGTTCACCGACGAGAACCTGCCGCAAGTGCCGCGCTCACTGCTGGTAACGACGAAGGAAGTCACGAAGCAACGCGCTTTTGGGGACGTCCTTTTCGGCTCGCTGGACAAGGTGCAGGTTGAGGTGCTGTCGTTCAACAACCTGGTGGACACGCTGCGAACGTCGCTGGCCTCGATGTACCTGATCATGCACCTGGTCAACGGCACGGTCATCTTTGTGGTCGCGCTCATGGCCGGGATGCTGTCCAACATCTACTTCACGCAGCGCATCAGCGAGTTCGCCGTGCTGGCGGCCATCGGCCTGCGCCGCAGCACCCTGGTCTGGCACGCCGTTTCCGAGACAGCCATCCTGACGACATTGGGCTGGCTCCTCGGTGTCGCGGTCAACTTCGGCGTCCTCAGCGCCATGAAGGGCAGCGTCTTCGAGCCGCGCGGGATGCTGATTGATCCAGGCGATCCTCTTTCGTATCTGAACACGCTGCCGATTCCCGTCTTTATCACGCTGTTCGCCGTGGCGACGATCAGTTTCCGGCTGGCAAAATTGGACCCCGTGACCATCATAGAAAGGCGCTAGTTTATGCTGAATTGTCCGCGCTGCCGCGTCGTCGCTCTCGAAGAACAGGCTCTGGAAAGCGCGTTGCTGGCTCTGACGTGCCCGCAGTGCGCGGGACACTGGATCAAAGGCTTTCAGTATTGGAAGTGGCTGGAACAGCATGGTCCCAACCTGCCGGAGAAACAGGTGGGCGGGGATGCGGCGAATCCTGCCGTCGCCGGGGGTGATCATGCGCTCCTGTGCCCCGACTGCAAGCATATCTTGGGCCGGTATGAGGTAGGGCATGACCTTTCCTTTGTCCTTGACCACTGCGCCCACTGCGGCGGCATCTGGTTCGACAGCGGCGAATGGGAGGCGCTCAAAGCGCGCAACCTCCACGACGACGTCCAGGCCGTCTTCTCCGATGTCTGGCAGGCGAAGGTCCGTCACGAGGCACAGGCCGAGCGGCACGAGCAGAACCTGCGTGACCTGATAGGCGAGGAAGACCTGGCCGAACTGCGCCGCGTGAAGGACTGGCTGACGGCGCACCCGCAGCAATATGCCATGCATGTACTTCTGCATCCCGACAATACGCTCTAGAAAGCGATTTTATGGCCAAATCTCTTCTGTCTACCGACAAGATTTCCCTGGTTTACGATGACGGCGCGCGGCGCACCCACGCCCTGCGCGACGTCAGCATCGAGATACCGAACCGGCGATTCGTGGGCATCATGGGGCCTTCCGGGTCCGGCAAGTCGTCCCTGCTTTACATCCTGAGCGGCCTGAAGCGTCCGACAGGCGGCGACGTGCAGATCGGCGACTACCGCTACGGGAAGCACTCCGACCTGGACCTGATTGACCTGCGCCGGCAGCGGTTCGGGTTCGTCTTCCAACAGCCATACCTGCTGGTCTGGCAGACGGCGATGGAGAACGTGCTGATGGGGGCGCCGACGCTGGACCACGCCGCCCGGAAGAAGGCCGCCGACTACTTCGAGCAGCTTGGCATCGCGGAGATGGCCGACAAGCTGCCCTCGCAGTTGTCCGGCGGCGAAAAGCAGCGCGTCTGCGTCGCGCGGGCGATGATGAACGATCCTGAAGTGATCTTCGCGGACGAGCCGACGGCCTCACTCGACCACGCCAACGGGCATCTGGTCGTGGACCTGCTCTCGGCCTACCGGGAGCAGGGGACCGTCGTCGTAGTCACGCACGACCCGGAGATGCTTCAGGGGGCCGACTCCGTCCTGATGATGCGCGACGGGCAAAGTTTGGGCTGGAAAGACCCGGTCGAGGTGCTGGGGGCGGGGCCGAGCAAGACGGTGGCGGTTTAGGATAGACCCGGCCCAAAGGCGGCCCCTACCCCAATCTCCCGTCCCGAATGACCGAGGGCAGCAAGGCGGCGTCAAGGAGGGCGGCGTTGGGATCAGCCATGACAACGCAGCGCTCCACGACGTTTTCCAGCTCGCGCACGTTTCCCGGCCAGGGGTAGGACAGCAGGTGCATCATGGCCTCGGGCGAAAATGTCTCCACTGACGTCCCATTCTCGCCGTTGAACTTGCGTAAGAACTGCGCGACCAAGAGCGGGATGTCCTCGACGCGCTTTCGGAGCGGCGGCATCGTGACCTGGATGACCTGCAAGCGGTAATACAGGTCCTCGCGGAACTTGTTGTCCTTGATGAGCTGCTCCAGGTCCCCGTTGGTGGCCGCGACGACGCGCACGTCCACCTTGATCGTCTTGGTCCCGCCGACGCGCTCGAACTCGCGCTGCTGCAAAACGCGCAGCAGCTTCACCTGCACCGCCCCTGAGATGTCCCCAATCTCATCCAAAAACAGCGTCCCGCCGTGCGCCAGCTCGAACCGCCCTTTTTTCTCCGATGCCGCCCCGGTGAAGGCGTTCTTCTCATGGCCGAACAGCTCGCTTTCCAGCAAAGTCTCCGAGAGGGCGGCGCAGGAGATCGGGACGAACGGGCCGTTCGCCCGGTCGGACTGTTCGTGCAGGGCGCGGGCGACCAGCTCTTTGCCGGTCCCGCTCTCGCCCCGAATCAGAACAGTGGCGCGCGAGCCGGCGGCGCGGCTGATCGTGGTCATGATCTCCTGCATAGCGGGGCTGACGGCGTTGGCGAGCAGAGACGGGGCGGCCCCGCTGCCCGGCTTCGCCGTGCCCCCGGCCGCTGCCTGCGACTCCGCCGCGCGTGAGACGGCGCGCTTGACGACCGCCCGGATCTCGTCCATGTCGAAGGGTTTGGTGATGTAGTCTGAGGCGCCGTAGCGCATCGCGTCCACGCAGGTCTTGATCGTGGCGTAGGCCGTGATCACGATGGCGACGGCGCTGGGGTGGCGCTGCTTGACCTTCTGGATCAGCTCCACGCCGTTCATGTCCGGCATGATCAAGTCGGTGATCAGCAGCGTGACCGGGTTGGCGGATGCCCATTCTAGCGCCTTGACGCCGTTCTCGGCCACATGCACCTCGTAGCCGTCCTTGATGAAGATGGCTTGCAGAACGCGCCGGATATTCGGCTCGTCGTCGGCAATCAAGAGTGTCTTGGATTTCGCGGAAGTGTGCGCGGCTTCTACTGCCATACTGCGTGTCCTTTGTCTTTCAGGCCGAGTAAACGGCCCAAGCTTCATAAATCTGGCCCGGCTGATCACTGCGCTGGTCCGTAATTTCGGTCCGCGAAGGCGGCATCATGCCGGCGGGCGTGGGGTTAACCGGCAACTGGATCGTGAACGTGGACCCTTCGCCAGGCGTACTGTGGATCACCAGCCGGCCCCCGTGGGTCTCGACGATCTTGCGGACGATTGCCAGCCCCAGGCCGGTCCCTTTGGTCTTGGTCGTGAAGAAAGGGGCGCAGATCTTGTCCAGTTTATTCGCTGGGATGCCGACGCCCGTATCGGCGAAGTCCAGGTCCACCATATCCGCCTGCGGTGGACGGCGCGTGGCGACGGAGAGCTTGCCGCCATGCGGCATGGCCTGGACGGCGTTGATGACGATATTTTTGATCACCTGCTCGATCTGAGAGCGGTCGAGTGAGAGTTCCGGCAGGTCGCCGCTGAAGTCCTGGACGACCTGGATGTTCTGATCCGCAAGATAGGCGCTCATGAACTGGAGCATCCGGGACAGCATGGCGTTGACACCCACGAGACGCATTTCCGGCGGCGTGACACGGGAGAATTCCAGGAACTCGGTCGCGATCCGGTCCAGGCCGTTGACCTCCTGGACGATCATGTCCAGGAACTCGCCGTGTTCGGCCATGACGTCGGCGGGCAGCCCCCGGCGCAGAAGCTGGGCCGCGCCTTTGATGGAAGAAAGCGGGTTACGCAGCTCATGGGCGATGTTGGCGGCGAGCTGGCCGGTTTCGGCCAGCTTCGAGACGCGCTCCACTTCTTCCTTCATCTGGAACTCGTTGGTGACGTCCTCGAAGATCACCACGACGCCCAGCGAATCGCCTGCCTCGCTGCGGAGCTGGGATGCGCTCAGGTTGATGTAAATCTCCTCGCCCTGCGGGCCGGGATAGCAGAGGTGATTGCGGGTGAAAACTTTGCCCGTCTGGGCAGTCATCTCCACCATTCGCATGGTCTCCTCCCGCACGGGCTTGTCGAGCTGGAGCATCTTGATGAACTCGCGGTAATGCCGGCCGATGACCTGGCCCGCGCGCAGGCGGACGATCTCCTCGGCCCGTTTGTTCCAGGTGACGATGTAGCCGTGCTTGTCCACAGTGATGACGCCGGCAGCGATGGAGCGCAGGATATTGTCGGTATAGCGGGTCAGGTTGCGGAGGGACGTCATCTCGCGGTAGATGGTCGCTGCCTGCGAGGCGACCAGATGCAGCATCATGACGCTGTCCTCGGTGTAGAGGTCCGGCGTCCGGCTTTCCATCATCAGGACGCCGATCAGTTCGTCGGCGACGACCAGGGGGACCGCCATGCGCGAATGAGAATGGGCGGTTTCGCCGCTGGGGGGAATGTCTGAGGCGATGAGGCCTGTCCGGGCGCGCAGGGCGCGGGCGGCGATGCTGTCCCCGCCCAGGGTCAGCGTCTCGCGCCCGATGATCTCGCCGGACCGTTCCCCCCGCGCCGCGCGCACCGTCATGGTCTGCCCGTCCTCGTCCACCGTCAGCAGCGAGGACTCGTCGCTCCAGACCAGGCTGGCGACGATGTCCAGGATGGAAGACAGGGCTTCTTCCAGCGTCGTCGCCGACCGCACTTTCCGCATCAGCTCGTAGACCGCAGACAATTCTAAGTCGCGCTGGCCGATGCGCCGCTCGTAGGACGACGCGCTGCGTAGGACGGTGGCTGCCTGCGAGGAGGCGACCGCGATGAGTTTCAACTCCTGGTCGCCGTAGTCCGTCCCGTGCTTGCCCAGGATGAGGAAGCCGACGGCGGCGTCGTCCACCACGAGCGGCACCAGGGCAGTGGCGCGGTGGCGCGTCAAAAAGGCTTTGAAGATGGGTCGCCACTCCGGCCCGAAGGTCTGCTCGGCCTCCTCCTCCGTCAGCAGGCGCGGCGCGCGCAGCGCCCGCGCCTGGGCCGGGACGGGGACAGGGGCAATAAAGGAGCGGAGCTGCTTGCCCAAGATGGCCGAAACACCGCGCCAATGCAGCGCACTCAGGCCTTCCTGGGAGTCGTCGAAGAGCAGCAGCAGCCCCGCGTCGCTGTCGGTGATCTGGGTCGCCAGGTCGTTGACGGTTTGGGCGGCCTTCTGGACGCCCGAGGTCGCCGCCAGCGTCTTGCTGACCGCATACAGCGTGGTCAGCTCGGCGTAGCGCTTTTCCTGACCGGCGATGATGCGGGCGTTCTCGATGGCGATGCCTGCCTGGTGGACGAACGTCGAAAGCAGCTCGATGTCGGCGCGGGCGATGGAGCGCTGCGGGCCGGTGTTGCTGACGACGATGACGCCGATGCAGCGCCCGCGCGCGATGATCGGCTGGGCATAAAACGCTTCCATCCCCAGCGCCCGCCCGTACTCCCGCTCGCTCGTTCGCGTGCGGGCGGTATTCTCCACCAGCAGGGGCGTCTGCCGCTGGGCTACCATGCCGATCACGCCCTCGCCCATCCCGACTTCCGCATCGGGGTCGCCGGGCGCGGCGCGACGGAAGCCACGCACGATGCGCGGGGAAAAGCGGCCTGTCTCCATGTCCAGCAGATAGATCCGGCAGCGGTCGAAGTGGACGACGTCCACGATGTTGTCCGCGACCTGGTTCAGCACCTGGTCCAAGTCCAGCGTGGAGGTGATCGTCTCGGTCAGCGCGGCCAGCGTGGACAGCTCTTGCAGCTTGTGATTGAGCCGCGCGTAGAGCTGCGCGTTGTTGATCGCCAGCCCCGCCTGCGTCGCGAAGATGGAGAACAGCCGCAGGTCTTCCTCGGTGAAGAATGGGGCGGCGGCCCGGCGGCGGATGCACAGCACCCCCTGCACCGCACCGTCTTCGTTCTTCATCGGCATACAGATCGAGGACGAGACATCGGGGACGCTGTGGACCGAAGCCCCGTGGAACCGGGGGTCGTCCGCCAGCGAGTTCAGCAGGAGCGGCTCTCCCGTTTCGACGACGCGGCCCGCGATGCTGCTGCCGACAAAGATGCGGGCGTTCTCCACGACGTCGTCGGGCAGGCCGTGGGACGCGGCGATGACCAGCGAGTTGGATTCGGGCAGCTTGAGCAGGAGCGAGCAGGCTTGAGCCTCCATGACAGCCGCCGCCTTCTCGGTGATCATGTCCAGCAGACGGTCAATCTCCACCTTGTCCATCGCCTGGCCGATGTCATACACCGTGGCGACCTCGCGGATGCGCCGTTCCACCTGAACCTGCGCGGCGGCGACTTCGTTCTTCCAGAGCGTCTGCCGCAGGGCGATGAGGAAGAAGGGTCCCAGCGCCTCGGACAGTTCGTGCCAGCCTCCCCGCCCTTCTTCCGACAGGTCTGCCGCCCAAAGCCCCAGCGGCTCTTCGGAAGCCCCAAGCAGCAAGGCCGCCCCCTCACAAACTGCCCCCCCGTGGGTCTCCTCTCGGCGGTGGGAAAAGAGACAGGCTTCGGCGCGTGCGCGCAGCGTCTCCGTCTCATTCCCTTCCAGAAACTGGAGGCTGTCCCCCGGACCTATCCGGTAGATTGCGGCCTGCTCCGTCGCCAGCGCCTGTGACGCCAGCGCCAGCAGCGCGGGCAATGGTGATCGGGCCTCGTCCGCCACGATCCGCGCCGACTGCCGCAGCAACGCCTCGCTACTGTCACTCTTTAGGGTCTTACTCGGGAGAGTTTTATTCATAGGAAAGTTCCACTTTATTATCCGGCACTTTTTGCCTGTTGTCAAGCGTACAGAAGAAACAACGTTTGCCGACATCCCAGGCCGGGGACAATCAAGGAACAGGCCACCAGGAGAAAGGACCTCACATCCATGGCAACCGATGCCACACCGCGCGCCACGGACGCGCTGACGAGTAATCAGCCGGATAAGCCCGCCTTTCGTGATGCGGCGGCGGAGACGGCCGACCGGGCCATCCTCGCGGGCGCTCCCGTAGATCACAGTTTGGGCAACCACGTCGCTGCTGTGACTGAGACGCCGCGCGAGAAAGAGATTGACGCGGCCAATGGCCTGCGTGGGGCGAAAGGCCGGACACCGACAGCGGAAGACTTCGACGGGCTTCTCACCCCCGAAGGCGCCAGCGGCGACACCGTCGGCTCGGAAGTCTCCGAGCGCACCCTCGTCTTCGGCGAAGACGGCAGCCTGGGCGGGACCTTGTGAGGAACCTTGCAGCGGCAATTTATGTTCCGTGTGATAGTATCGGAAGTTGAACCGCTAGGCTGTATCCCTGAGCGACCTTGCAAAAAGACAAACGGTATGCTATAATGTAGCATCAGTTTCAGAGAACACACTTCTGAAAAGAGCGGGCATTGCGCCCGCTCTTTCTGTCTGTTGCGTCTGTCTGTTCCGCGTCCGTCTTTTTGCGTCCGCATTGGGGAGCATGGAATAACTTTATGAACGGCGATTTTATTGAAGCCCTGCGGCAGATCGAAAAGGAAAAAGAGATTCCTTTCGCCACGCTGCTGAAAACCCTGGAAATAGCGCTCGGCAAAGCCTACAAGAAACACTACGGCATCACTGGCGACGTAGCAGTCCATATTGATACTACCAAGAACGCCTTCAAATTTGCGGCGGAAAAGATGGTGGTGGAAGAAGTCGCCAACGAGCACGCCGAGATGACGCTCGAATCCGCGCTCAAGATCAAGGCGGACGCCGTCCTGGGCGACATGATCCCGGTCACGGTCACGCCGGAGAACTTCGGGCGCATCGCCGCGCAGACGGCTCGGCAGGTGATGATGCAGGAGTTCCGCGAGACCGAGCGCGAGAAGGTCTTCGATGAGTACAACGCCAAGATCGGCGAGGTTGCCACAGGGATCGTGCAGCGGACCGAGATGGGCAACGTCTACATCAACATCGGAAAACTGGAGGCCCTGCTGCCCAAGCAGGAGCAGGTGCCGAGCGAACCGTACCGGTTTAACGACCGGATTAAGGTATACTTGCTGGAAGTGCGTAAGTCCACGCGCGGCCCACAGGTGATTGTCTCGCGTTCGCACCCCAGCCTGATCCGCCGCTTGTTCGAGTTGGAAGTCCCCGAGATTGCCGATGGGTCCGTGGTGATCAAGAACGTCGCCCGCGAGGCGGGCGCACGCTCGAAGATCGCCGTAGCGTCCGAGGAAGACCGGATTGATCCGGTCGGCGCGTGCGTCGGGCATCGAGGGGCGCGGGTGCAGGCGGTCGTCGCCGAGCTGTACGACGAGAAAATAGACATCGTCCGCTGGAGCGCCGATGTCAAGCAATTTGTCCAGGAAAGCCTGTCGCCGGCTAAGAGCGTCCAGGTGAAGGTCAACGAGGAGAAGAAGTCGTGCTTCGTCCTCGTTCCCGACAGCATGTTGTCGCTCGCCATTGGCAAGTCCGGCCAGAACGTCCGACTGGCCGCCCGGCTGACCGGCTGCCGCATTGACATCCGCTCCGAGTCGCAGGAGGCCAAGGCCGCCTTCACGCGAGCGGCGGAGGAAGTCGAGGCCGAAGAGCGCGGGGTGGCGGGTACGGCGTCCACGGCGCTGACCGGAGACGGCGCGGTCGTCCTGCCGACCGACGACAGCGGCGACGCTGTTGCTTACGGCGACGAAGTGACCATCACGGCGGACATGCTGAAGATGCTGGATGACGAGGACGACGAAGGGTAGGAAGCCGCCTTGCTGGGAGTATCGGGACGGTCTTCTGCCAGTATCACATCACGACACAACGCCACCGGCTTACGAAATGAACTCTGAAGACACAACGGGCGAACTGCTTGGGGCGATCATGTTTGAAGACGAGATCGAGGCTGTGCGTAGTAAGCCTGAGAAACTAACCCCGCTCACCCGCGAGGCCGTCAGCGCGGCCTGACGACATGAGGGCATGATGAAGACGCGCCATGTGCCGATCCGAACCTGTGTGGTCTGTCGGCAAACGTCGGAAAAAAAGACTCTGCTCCGCGTCGTCCGCGCCCCGGAAAAGGACGGCGGCGGCGTGGCGGTGGACCCGGCCGGGCGGGCGAACGGGCGGGGGGCCTATATTTGCGCTTCGGTAGACTGCATTGACAAGGCCCTGAAGCAGAAGCGGTTCGAGCGGTCTCTGTCGGTGGGTTCGGTGCCTCCGGCTCTGGCGGAAGCATTGAAAAGCCTTGCGGAAAAAGTAGCGGAAAAAACTGGGGCCGCCGTGCAGCCCACAGGAGCGACCGAATGAATTAAACGAAGCAAACGAGAGGTGAATTGATTTTATGTCAGGTGTGCGTATTTACGATTTAGCGAAAGAACTGAACGTCTCCAACAACGAACTTTTGGATATGCTGAAGGACATGGGCGAGCCTGCCCGTACCCCTTCCAGCACGCTGTCCGAGGCGATAATCGCGACCGTCCGCCAGCGCGTCGGCGGCAAGCCCGCCGGTGTGGTAGCCCCTGCCGGCAACGGTGCCGGTCATGGCGCCAACGGCACGTCCGGCAACGGCACGGCGAGAGCCACTGCCCCTTCCTCCTCCAATGGTGCTGCAGCTTCCCCGGTCCCCGCCGCAAGCGTGACCACGGCAGACCCTGCGCGGGTGGTGGATGTTCCCAGCATTATTACCTTGAAGGACTTCGCGACGCTGATCGGCGTCCCGGCCCCCGACATCCAGAAGAAGCTGATGGGCCTGGGCGTCCTCGCCTCTTTGAACCAGAAACTCAGCCCGGAAGTGACGGCGCGGCTCGCCAAGAGCTACAAGGTCGCCATCAACATCATCTCCGGCGGCGCTCCCAAAGCCGAGGCCGCGCCCATCGCCGCCCCCACCGCCCCGCGCGTCGCCGTCGTCGCCGCCAAGCCGCGCCAGAAGGCTGCCGGCCCCGTCGCGCGCCCGCCGGTCGTCACGATCATGGGTCATGTGGACCACGGCAAGACGTCGCTGCTGGACGCTATCCGTCACGCCAAAGTCGCCTCCGGGGAATTCGGCGGCATTACGCAGCACATCGGCGCCTACCAGGTGGAGGTGGACGACCCTGGAACGCCGGGCACGAAGCGCAAGATCACCTTCCTGGACACGCCCGGCCATGAGGCGTTTACGGCGATGCGAGCGCGCGGCGCGCAGGTGACGGACATCGCGGTCCTGGTCGTGGCCGCCGACGACGGCGTCATGCCGCAGACCATCGAGGCCATCAACCACGCCCGGTCGGCAGGCGTCCCCATCGTCGTCGCCCTGAACAAGATTGACAAGGAAGGCGCGAACCCGACGAACGTCCTGACGCAGCTCACCCAGTACGACGTCATGCCGGAAGCCTACGGCGGCACCGTGCAGGTGGTGGAGGTCTCAGCGAAAGAAAATCTGGGTCTGGACGACCTGCTGGAGACGATCCTGCTGGTGGCCGACGCTGAAGTCGAGCCGAAGGCCGACCCCAGCGCACCCGCCACGGGGACGGTCGTCGAGGCCGAGGTGGATCGGGGGCGCGGCGCGGTCGCGACGATCCTCGTGGACCAGGGGACGCTCAAGATGGGCGATTCCATCGTCGCCGGAACGACGTTTGGCCGCATCAAGGCGATGCTGGACGACCGGGGGCAGCGCGTCAAGACCGCGACCCCGGCCACGCCGGTCGTCATCCTGGGCCTGGGCAGCGTCCCCGCCGCCGGGGATCGCCTGGAAGTGGTCAAGGACGAGAAGACCGCTCGGCAGGTCGCCGGGGAGCGCGCGTCCGACTCGCGCGACGAAAAGCTGAACACCCGCCGCCCGGTGACGCTGGAAGACCTCCAGAAGCAGTTCAAGGACGGCGCGAACAAGGAGCTGAACCTGATCATCAAGGGGGATGTGCAGGGGTCGGTCGAGGCGATCCGGCAGTCCCTAGAGAAGATCCAGCACGCCGAGGTCAAGGTCCGCTTTATTTCGTCAGGCGTCGGGGCTGTTTCGGACTCGGATGTCCTGCTGGCCTCGGCGTCTTCGGCGTTGATCGTCGCCTTCAACACCAAAGCCGAGGCGGCGGCGCAGCGTCTGGCCGAAGCCGAGCACGTCGAGATTCGCGAGTACCGCGTCATCTACGACCTGATTGACGACGTCAAGCGCGCGATGGCGGGCCTGCTCGATCCGATCTTCGAGGAAGTCGCGCTGGGCACGGCGGAAGTGCGGGCCGTCTTCAAGCTGCCCCGTGGCGGCGGCTCCATCGCCGGCTCGTACATCACCAGCGGCAAGGTCGTGCGCGGCGCGCAGGTGCGCGTCAAGCGCGGCGGCAAGCAGGTCTTCGACGGCAAAATTGATACACTGCGGCGCGAGAAGGACGATGCCCGCGAGGTCGCCCAGGGCTTCGAGTGCGGCATCCTGATCCCCGGCTACGATCCCCAGGAGCCGGTCAACGACCGCCCGCAGGACACGCTGGAGTGCTACGAGATGCGCCGCGTCGAGCGGACGCTGTAACAAACGGGGTGGGGAAACCCGCCCTTCTTCCTTATGACCATCGGACTGCTGACAGCGGAATTGCACATTGAAGAAGCGAACTCGCTCAAGGACAAGCGGCAGGTTTTGAAAAGCCTGCTGGCGCATCTGCGGAGCGAGTTCAACATTTCAGCCACCGAAGTCGGCGACCACGACATCTGGCGGCGGGCAACAATCGGCATCGCCCTCGTCGCCACGGATGCCTCATTTGCCCATCAGGTCTTAGACAAAGTCATTGACCACATCGAGAGCAACCCGCGCGTGGACCTGGGCCACAGCGAGATCGAGATGCTCTGAAAGAGACAATCATGCCAGCGACGCGCAAACAGCGCTTGCAGGACCAACTGCGCGAGGTGCTATCCGAGATTATCCGGCGCGAGATGCGCGACCCGCGTTTTCAGGAGGGCCTGCTATCCATCACCGATGTGGATGTGACGGCGGACTACAAGCAGGCGACGGTCTACGTCAGCGTGCTGGGCAGCGAGGAGGTGCGGCGCGACAAGCTGAATCTGCTGCGCGGCGCGACGGGCGTTCTGCGCGAGCATCTCAAGCGGTCCAAAGCGTTCATCAACGTCCCGTCTCTGACCTTCAAGTACGACGAGGCCATCGAGCGCGGCAGCCATATCTTCGAGGTGCTGGAACAGGTCAAGCGCGAAGATGACGCCCGACCCAAGCCGCCCGCCGAAGAAGCGCCTTTGGAAGACGGGACGGCGAATGAGCCTGCCTGAGATCAATGCACTGACACAGCCTTTGTCCGAAGCGGCGGCCGCCATCGGCGAGAGCCGGAGCATCGTCCTCGCCTGCCATGTCAACCCCGACGGCGATGCGCTCGGCTCGCTGCTCGGGCTGGCGCTGGCCCTAATCCCACTTGGCAAAGACCTTGTCTGCCTGTCCCAAGACGGCGTTCCCGACATCCTGCGCTTCCTGCCGGGCACGGAGATGGTGGTCACAACCACGGATATCCCCGCGTTCGATCTGGCCCTCGTCGTGGACAGCGGTGAGCTGGCGCGCGTCGGCGAGGCGGTCCAGCCGCTCGTCGCCCGCGCGCGGCGCGTCGTGGACATAGACCACCACGTCACGGCGGGCGCCTTCGGCGACATCCGCGTGCTTGACGCCCAGGCCGCTTCGACAGCGGAGATCGTCTACGCCCTGCTCCAGACACTCCAGTTGCCGATCACGCCCGACATCGCGACCTGTCTCTTCACCGGCATCATCACCGACACTGGCTCATTCCGCTTCCAGAACGTCACCCCCAACACCCTGCGCGTTGCCGCGAAGCTGCTCGAAGCCGGTGCCCCACCCGCGCACATTTCGGAGAACGTCTTCGAGAACCGCACCTTCGCTGCCACGCGCCTGCTCGGGCAAGCGCTGGCCGCGCTGACGCAGACGCCGGATGGCCAGATCATCTGGACCCGCATCACGGCCCAGGATTTTCGCACCATCGGCGCGACCGATCAGGACACCGAAGGCGTCGTCAACTATGTGCGCGGCGTGCGCGGCGCGGAAGTCGGCATCCTGTTCCGCGAGATGGAGACCGGCAAAATCCGCGTTTCCCTGCGCTCGCGTGAGAGCGTCAATGTCGCCGAGATCGCCGCCCGCTTCGGCGGCGGCGGCCACCGCATGGCTTCGGGATGCACCCTCGACGCGCCGCTGGCCGAGGCGGAGCAGGCCGTCGTCCGCGCGGTCCAGGAAGCCCTCGCCTAGCCCGCCCCCATCAGTTCCCGCACCGCCGCCCCGATGTCCGGCGCGCGCATCAGCGTTTCGCCCACCAACACCGCCTGCGCCCCCGCCTCCGCCACGCGCCGCACATCGGCAGGCGTCTTGATCCCGCTTTCCGCCACCAGTGTCACGCCATGGGGTACTAGGGCCGCCAGCCGCTCGGCGGGCACCATCGCTGCCAGCCGCTCCACCGTTCCCAGATCGGTCACGAACGTATTCAAGTCGCGGCTGTTGATGCCGATGATATTCCTGCCGCGCCTCACGCTCATTGCTCTCAGGGCCACCTTTAGTTCCAGCTCCGTATGCACTTCCACGAGTGCCGTCATGTTCACGGAATCAATGTGATCCAGCATTCGGAATATGTCTATTTCCGAGAAAAGAGCCGCGATCAGCAAAACGGCATCAGCCCCCAAAGCGCGCGCCTCATAAATCTGATAAGGGTACAGCGTGAAGTCCTTACGCAGTACGGGAATAGCGACTGCTGCCCGCGCCGCGCCCAGAAAATCGTCATGACCTTGGAAATATTTTTCGTCGGTCAGCACAGACAGACAGGCCGCGCCATTTTCCTCGTAGGTGCGGGCGATTTGCACGGGGTCAAAGTCAGGCCGGATGACACCAGCAGAAGGGGATGCTTTCTTGACCTCGGCAATCAACGCAACCGGACCACATGGGGGCTGATGCAGGGCGGCCAGAAAGTCACGCGGGGGCGGCATGGCCTCGGCGCGCTTTAACATCTCGTCGAAGGGGACGCGGTCCATGCGCTCTTCAACTTCCTGCTTCTTGTGCAGGCATATCTCGGTCAGTATCGAACTGCCTTCACGCATTCGTGAACTCCTTGAGCCGTTCCAGCGATGCCATCGCCCCGCCGTTGTCAATCAACGCGGCGGCGCGCTCCATGCCTGCCTCTAAATCCTCCTCCACGCCTGCGACCAGCAGAACGCCCGCCGCGTTCAGCATCACGATGTCTCGGTGTGGTCCCCGGTCTTTCCCCCGCAGGATGTGCAGCAGGATGTCGGCATTCTCGGCGGGGCTTTCGCAGCCCGCGATGTGTTCAATGGTGGCCCGCGCGATGCCCAAGTCCCACTCCGGGTCCAGCGTATACGACGTCACCTGCCCGTCCTTTAGCTCGCTCACCGCTGTCAGCCCTAATGTGGATAATTCATCCAGGCCGTCCACGCCATGCACGAGCAGGGCGCGCTGGCTGCCCAGATTGCGGAGCACATGAGCCAGCGTCTCGCACATCGCGCCGTCATAGACCCCGATAAGCTGCACCGGTGCCCCGGCGGGATTGGTCAGCGGCCCTAATAAGTTAAAGATCGTGCGGATGCCGATCTCCCGGCGCGGCCCGGCGGCGTACTTGAACGAAGGGTGCATGGACGGCGCGAACAGGAACCCGATGCCGATGTCTTCGATGCACTTCCCCAACTGCTCCGGCGGCAGGTCCAGCTTGACCCCCAGCGCTTCCAGCACGTCCGCGCTGCCGCACTTGGAGGTGGCCGCCCGGTTGCCGTGCTTGGCGACGGCCAGCCGCCCGTCGGCGGCGACCACGAGGGCGGCGGCGGTAGAGACGTTGAACGTCTTCAGCGAATCACCCCCCGTCCCGCAAGTGTCCACGATAACCTTGTCCGTCTTGACCGGCACCCGAACGGCATACTCGCGCATGACGCGGGCGAAGCCAGTGATCTCCTCCACCGTCTCCCCCTTCATCCGCAGGGCGACGGCCAGCGCGGCGATCTGCGCGTCCGTCGCCTTCCCCTCCATGATCTGCCGCATCACGTCCGATGCCTCGGCTTCGCTCAGGTGGTTCCCGTCAATCAGGTGCTGTATTGCTTGTTTCATTGCCCCGTTGTACCCTCAGAACTGCTTGCCCCGCCTAACGTCTCCGCCGCTTCCTGCTTAGGCTTTTCTGTCGAACGGAAGATATACCAGAGGAAGCCTTTCCACAGGCAGAACATTAGCAAGTAACCCCCAACAAAACCGCCCACGGTATAGAAGGAGCGCGGATGTCCGCTGGCGTTATGAAATGTTGTTAAGCCCGGCCCGGCGGGGAAGTACGGGCCAAAATGATGAGTAACTAGACTCCCGATCCAGAAGCCGAAGAAAAGCGGCGCGGAAAACTTGATGACATCAATGCCCGTGAACGCTGCCCCGTTTCTCATGCGCCGCCCCCGCTGATCAGCCCTCGCATCAGTTCTGCCCGCTCAGTTTCCCCCTGTGCCTCTAGCGCCTCCGCGTCGAGCTGTAGCTGCCCGGCCAGGGGCGGGGGGATGCCTGCCTGCACGTCGCCGCGCAGGGTGTCCAATGTCGTGGCGTTCACCGTCATTTCCAGGGGCGCTTGGCTCGGCATCTTCTGGTAGAAGAAGGACGCCATCGGCTCGGACAGCGCCTCCACCGTGCCGTTGTCATGCTGCAAAGACAGCGACAGGGCGCGGGCATCCAGGACGATGGGGTGAACGTCCGGCTTGCCGAAGCGCCAGCGGTAGGCGTTCAGGAAGCGGCGCAGGATTTCCTGGCCGGTGGCTAGGGCATTGGCGCGCCAGGCTTCAGTGTCTTCGCCACCTTCCAGAGGCTGTTCCAGAACCAGCCGGAGGGTCTTGCCGGTCCACCAGGCCCACTCGCCGAAGATGCCCTGGCCGTCCGTGCCTTCGGATAGTGACGGGGGAAAGAACAAGGTCGCGTCGAACCCGTTCAGCGTACAGACGAGCGGGTCCACGTCCGGCCCCCGCGCGCAGAAGTCCAGGGTAAAGGGCAGGTCAATCAGGGCGTCGGCAATGAGTTTCATGGTAAACCCCGGATTGAAATTCGGGTCTGTAGAAGTACGATTGTCTGCCTGCGCGGACAGAAGATGTAGGGGCGCGATTCATCGCGCCCTTCTTCTCTGACTCCCCCAGCATTGGGGGCGGGGGGATTCCTACAGCACCAGCAGTTCCGGCAGGATGGCCTCGTTGAAGACGTGGGCGGTGCCGTCGTCCTTCACGGTCAGGATGTTCTCCAGGCGGACGCCGAACTGGCCGGGAAGGTAGATGCCCGGCTCGACCGAGAAGCAGTGGCCGGGCAGCAGCTTGGTGTAGTTGCCGGACAGCATGTACGGCGCCTCGTGGTCGTCCAGCCCGATGCCATGCCCCGTCCGGTGGATGAAGAACTCGCCGTAGCCCGCGTCGCCGATGACCTGACGGGCGGCGGCGTCCACGTCATGCGCGGTCACGCCGGGCCGGACGGCCTGAACGCCCGCCTGATGGGCGCGGTAGACCACGTCGTAAACGCGCTTGGCCTCGTCCGACGCCTCCCCGACAGCGACGGTGCGGGTGATGTCCCCGTGGTAGCCGTCCGCCATCGCGCCGAAGTCCAGGATGACGACATCGCCCCGCTTTACCTTAGTTTTGCCCGTGTTGTGGTGTGGCGAGGCCCCGTTCGGCCCCGTGCCGACGATAGGCGAAAACGAGTCCTGATACCCGCCGCGCGCGATGCTCTGCCCGATGGCGAGGCTGACTTCCATCTCGCTTACACCGGCCCGGCATGCCTCATACGCAATGGGAATAAGGGCGTCCGTCGCGTCGGCGGCCCGCTGCAAGGCGGCTAACTCCAAGGCATCCTTGACCGCCCGCAGGGAGGCCAGGGCCGCGCCCGCCAGTTTCAGCAGTGCGGTCGGCATCAGTTCCCCGATCCGAAGGGAAAAACGGGCGGGCATGTCGTCGTCCAAGCCGACGATGCCGATGTCCAGCATCAGGTCTTTGCTTAACGTCGCCAGCAGCGTTTCCCAGCCTTGCGCGTCGTCCCAGACGCGGATGTCCGAGATGCCCGCCGGGTTCTGACGCGCCTGCCCGGCGTTGAGGGCGGGCGTGACGAACAGCCAGGGCTGGTCATCCGGCACGACCAACGCCAGGAAGCGCGACCCAGGCTCCGAAAAGCCCGTCAAGTAGCGCATGGCCGCGCCCGGCGTCAGAATGAGCGTATCCAGCCCATTCTCGTGCATCGCCGTCCGCACCCGGCTCAGGCGTTTTTCGTAGAGGTTCATAGCCTATTATGGCACACGGCTTGGGGTAAGCGTCACCGTTCCAGGAAGTTTCGCACCATCTGCTTGCCGTGCTCAGTCAGAACGGATTCGGGGTGGAACTGCACCCCTTCCAGCGGCCAGGATTTGTGACGCAGTCCCATGATCTCACCGTCGTCCGAATGGGCCGTGATCTCCAAAGAATCGGGTAGCGTCGCCCGCTCCACGACCAGCGAATGGTAGCGCGTCGCTTCCAGCGGGGTGGGGAGGCCCTGGAACACGCCCTGCCCGTGATGATGCACCAGCGAGGTCTTGCCGTGCATCAGCCGGTCCGCCCGCACCACGCGGCCCCCCAGCGCCTGCCCGATAGCCTGCTGGCCCAGGCAGACGCCGAAGATAGGCGTCCGTGGCCCGAACTCGCGGATCAAGTCCAGCGTGATGCCCGCGTCGTCCGGCGTGCCGGGGCCGGGCGAGATCAATATCTTCTCCGGCCCCAGCGCCGCCACGTCCGCCAGCGTCAGCGTGTCATTGCGGCGGACATCTAGTTCCGCCCCCATCTCGCCCAGATACTGCACGAGGTTATAGGTAAACGAGTCATAATTGTCAATCACGAGTATCATCTCAATGCCTCTTCTATCGCGGCCCGCACACCCGCTGTCATCAGGTCCAGCGGCAGGGAGGGCAGGTGCAGCTTGTTTTCCGAGATAGCCTGCTCCGACGACAGCGGCAGGTGGACAAACCCGGCGCGGTAGCTCATGTCCCACTGCATCGCGTAGTGCAGGGCGTGGTACAGGATGTGGTTGCAGGCATACGCGCCCGCGTACCCATGTGCCCGCGCCGGGACGCCTGCCTTCTCGCGAATGGCGGCGGCGACACGCTCGGCGTCAATAGTCGGGAACAGCCCGGCCCTGCCGTCCGCGATGATGACCGACTGCGGCAGGTTTGGCTCGACGGGCTTGCTCGGGTCCACCTCACCCACGAAGCGCAGGTTGACCGCGAACCGCTCCACGTCCAGGCAGGTCGCGCCCATTGCCAGCCCCAGCGACAGCACGAGCGTTGGACTGTAATCGGCGATGGCTGCCGTGAGCTGGTCCGCGTCCTCACCCATCCTCACCGGCAGCGTCAAACCGACGACCTTCGCGCCTCCGATAGTCTCACCGTGCAGCCGCTCGACGATCTGCTGGGACGGGTTGGTTTTGGAGGCGCCGAAGGGCGCGAAGCCGGTCAGGAGAACTGTGGTCATTCGGTGCCTTTCTGCTGCGGGATGTGAGATCGGAGCCAGTCCCGCTCCCGCGTGAAGACGGGCGGGGTGACAGGCTCCCAGGCGTGGCGCTCCACGCCTGCCGCCGTCTGCGTCTCGCCGGTCCGCTTGTCGGTATACTTCCTGTCTTGGATTACCACTTCACGAACTATGCAACGGCCCCGTTTGAAGCCGCCGGGCATGTCGTTCCAGTTGATGTCCTTCTCCTGCCACAGCATCTCCTGCATCTCGTCCGACGTTTTCCCTTGCAGCCGCTCATGCGGGAGGTGCGCCTGCGCCGTCATCGAGATCGAGTTGCGCGTGGCGTCCTGCTGACGCCAGATGAAGTAGTTTTCTACTTCTACCGGGTCAGGAATCGTAAACGCCCGGCTGTCGAAATAAGCCGTCGGCTCCCGGAGCAAGTCAAGCCTTTTCGGGTTCTCGGCATTCAGGAGAATGCGCTGCCAGCGGAACGAGTTGAAGTGTGCCGTGGCGATGGCTGCCGAAAGCGAAACCAATTTTTGCAGGTTGCCGTCAAACCAAGCTTGTGTTTGATTATTGACGAAGTCCGTCAGCAGCAGGCTGATCTCATCGGACTGCACATAGGCGAATGCGGCTCCCTCAATCTGTCGGCAAAGCGCCACAGCGGTAAAATCCATGTCTTCCATCAGCATGTCATCAAATGGCCTGAGGCAGTCTTTCGTGTAGGCGTGGAACGCCTTGCCGTCCACACGGATAATGGTGTAGGTTCGCCGAGGGAGCAGATACCGCGTCCGGTTCTCGTAGTGCTCCTTCATCCGGTCGCCGAGCGAGTCTTTTTGGCTCATGTTCATCCGTCCAAGCGGGACCGCGTCAAGCCGCTTGGGATGCGGGGTTGGTCCATGTGCGGACATAGGTAAGAACGGCGATGCCTTCCGCCGCGAGTTCTTCTTCAATTCGACGAAGGAACGCTTTCGCGTCGTTGACGAGGGAGACGTTTGTCACGAAGACTTTCACCTCGTCGTAATCGCTCCGTCGAGCGACAGCCACATCAAGTAAGAGATCAGGGTATTGTGGGCCGAACTCGGACGAAAGGCGTTGCTCGATGTAGGTCCGCAGCTCCTCCGAACGCGCATCGCGCACAGCCGCGTCATCGGTCGGGATTCTTGTGATAGGGTAGGGCATTAGATGCTTCCAGCCTCCTTCATCGTGATGTATTCGCGCGTTTTCTCGACCACGCGCCGCGCGAACTGTACGGTTTCCTGCGCGGCCTGGGTGAAATCAAGCGGGGCTTCTTTGGGCGCATTTGCGCCGTAGGGATAGTAATCGGCTAAATGTCTACGATCAAGCAAATCCAGAAATGTAGCACGGAATTCTTCTGTATTGCCTAGCTTGCTCCTCGCTGCCGGGTTTCGCTTCAGCAGAGCGCACATCGCCTCAATTGATTCACGGTGTCCATCCACGTCGCCCCGTTCTTCAAACAACAGCAGAGCACGGACCGCATGATGAACGGCATAGTAGGCGCGAGAGACGGCGTTACGGTTTCCGATCTCGCCCTCTGGCCCTGAGGAAAGCAGGCTCTCCGAGAACGCAAGGAACTCCTGCGCCAGCGTCAGTCGTTTCTCAACTCCGTCACGCATGGCCTGTTCAACTCTCACCATGTCAACGGCACCATGATGAACGTCGGATAGATCACGCAGTTGACGATACTGAGTCTTTTTCAGCAGAGAACAGTAAATAAGAAAGGGAAGCGACATGGTTTACTCCAATCCCGCTTCGGCCCACTCGACGGCGCGCGTCAGGGCGCGCATCTTGGCGAGGGTTTCGCGGTACTCGTATTCGGGCACGGAGTCGGCGACGACGCCGCCTGCGGCTTGGAGGTAGATCGTGTCGCCTTTGACTAGGGCGGTGCGGATCGTGATCGCCGTGTCCATGTCGCCGCTGAAGGAGAAGTAGCCGATGCCGCCGCCGTAGTGGCCGCGCCGGGTCGGCTCTAGCTCCTCGATGATCTCCATCGTGCGGACCTTGGGGGCGCCCGTCAGCGTCCCCGCCGGGAAGGAGGCGCGGAGGACGTCGAACTGGTCCAGGCCGTCGCGCAGGGTTCCGGTCACTTCCGAGACGATGTGCATGACGTGCGAGTATTTCTCGATCACCATCAACTCATCTACCGAAACCGTGCCGTACCGGGCGACCCGGCCGATGTCGTTGCGAGCGAGGTCCACGAGCATGATGTGCTCCGCCCGCTCCTTCTCGTCGGCCAGCAGGTCGGCGGCGATGGCGTCATCTTCGGCGGGCGTCGCGCCGCGCCCGTGCCGCGAGCCGGCGATGGGGCGGACCGTGATCTTGCCCCGGCGCTCCCCGACCAGGATTTCGGGCGACGCCCCGACCAGCTTGGTGTCACCGAAGTCCAGGTAGAACATGTAGGGCGACGGGTTAATGGAGCGGAGGGCGCGGTAGACGTCGAACGGGTCGGCGTGGAGCGTCTTGGAGAGCCGCTGCCCGATCTGCGCCTGGAATGTATCGCCCGCTGCAATGTACTCTTTGGCGCGCAGGACGGCGACCTTGTAGTCAGCCTCGGTACGGTTGGGGACGAACTCCGGCACTGGAAGTGCCGGTCTATTCTCAGTGAAAGTCGCTCCGCGACTGAGGACAGGCTTACGAAACCTCTCCCCAGTGCCGGAGGCACTTCCACTCGCGAGTAGCCCGGCACTTCCAGTGCCGGGAGACCTTAACCGCCCCAGCAAGTCTTCTACCTTCAGGGCCGCCGCGTCATAGGCCGCGCCGGGGTCCTCGCCCGGCGCAATACGCGCGTTGCACAGCGCGAGAATCTTGTGCTTGACGTTGTCGAAGATCAGGAGCGCATCGGTGAACAGGAACAGGCAGTCGTCCAGCCCCAGGTCGTCCGTCGCCAGCGTGGGCAGCTTCTCGAAGAAGCGCACGGTATCGTAGCCGATCATGCCGACTGCGCCGCCGACGAAGGGCGGCAATTCGGGGGCGGGGACGTAGGTATACCGGCCCAGCAGCTCCTTCAAGACGTGCAGCGGGTCGCGCTCCCCCGCCTTCAAGGTCAGCGTCTCGACCTGTGCGCCCTCGGTGATGGTCGCCGCGCTGCCTTTGGAGCGGAAGACCATAAACGGGTCGCTGCCCAGGAACGAATAGCGGGCCAGGCGCTCACCGCCTTCGACGCTTTCCAGCAGGAACGAGTTGGGGCGTCCGCCTGCGATCTTGCGGAAGGCCGAGACGGGCGTTTCCATGTCTGCCAGCACTTCGCGCCAGACGGGGATGAGGTTGCCCTCCCTGGCTTTTTCGATAAATTGGTCACGGGTGGGCGCTGTCATCGCTGGCATTCAGTATACCTCAGTGTGGGCGGGAGCGGGCAAAAAGGGGCCGGGGCATCCTGTCGTGCAGGAAACGCCCCGGCCCCTCTTGAAATCTTGGTCTGCGTTCAGCAAGCCGACAAAAGGCGATCAGCGTTCCCCGTCGAAATGGGAGCGCCACCACCAGAGCGTCAGGCTGTCATTGCCGAAATACATGGTAGGCTTAGTATACAGGCTTTCCCCCGCCCCTGTCAAGCCCCGGCGCTGCAACTTTTTCTCCCTTTCTGTGTCTAATGGGGAGAGGAGCCGTTCATGTCACGCCCGATGATTCACTGCCCTGCCTGTGGTCGGGAGCTATATCAACTGCGCCGCCCGCAGTGCTTGTGGTGCGGCGCACGTCTGACGGATGAAGACTTTCAGCAAGTCGCCCTGCCGCCCGGCGCCTCTCCGACGCCCTTGCCGCAGCCGATACCGCTGATACCGCCCACCACGGGAACGCCGTGGTTTGGCCGTGGTAGGGGGCTGTTCGAGGGGAACCCGTTTCCCTTGATCAAGCGATCCGTCTCACCCTGGGAGCGGAAGCTGAGGATTGCCGGAGCCGCGCTGTTTGTCTGCGTGATGCTGGCGCGTCTGGCAGAAATCGGCTGGAACATGTGGCGGATGCATTATCTCATGCCGCCGGTGCATTAGACCCGGCTTTCCCTTGGCCTTACGGTTTGCCTGAAGCGGAAGGCCGTTTTCCGCCCGCCTCAAGTTTCAAGTCTGTTTGCATCACGACCACCGCATAAGGGTTCCAGGTGGACATGGTATAGAAGATTCGGCAGCCCCGCGCATTGCCGGTCGTGAAGCGGGCTATGACGTAGGGGCCGTACTCCCCGCCCCACTCGTTGTCGCGCCACGGATCGTTGACCCAGTCACTTTTCTTCGCCTTGAAGGTCTTGGGAATATGCATGAAAGTCCCGTACCCCTGATCACGCCAGGGGTCGAAGATGACCTCGCCCTTCGACCACGGCCCCCATGGCGTCGCGGCGGAGCGCAGGATGATGCCGCGCGGACTTGTCGAGTTGTAGAGCAGGACGTACCGCCGAACCGACGGGCAATAAGCGGCCGAGAACTCGCCGACGACCGGGTGATGGAACAGCGGGACTGCCTCCGACTCACGGGCCGACCACTGCGGCAGTCCCTTGAGATTGAAACCGTGGAAGTAAAGAAGGTGGGAGCGGTCTGCGAGATCGGCCAGCCGTGTTCGGGCCAGATAAACGTCGCTTCTGCGGTATTGACCACTTCCAAAGATATAGAGCCAGCCGCCGGATGACCAGAAGGAGACATTGATGAATTTCGTGAGCGATAGGTCGTAAAGAGCCTGGAAAGCTTGGCCGTCGTCTTCAGAGACGGTCAGCACGGATCTTCCCATCGCAAACTTTGCGGGCGACCAGTCCGTGGTGACCACCACATACATCTTGCCGCCGACAGAGACTCCTCCGCTCGGAACATCAAATACACCCATGTCCACGCCGGGGACTGTCAGCGGGAGCCACTTGCCGTCCTTATCCCGATAGAAGTTGAGGCGGATGTTTTTCGGCGTACTGCTCCGTGTCCAAGCCACGGCATCCCTCAAACCCGGACGACCCCAGGTGTCGCCGAACAGAAAAAAGAGACGCCCGTCGTGCTCGAACGAACTACCCAGGTCCGTGCCGAAAAGTCCGAATCGCTTGCCGGTTTGGCTCAACGTCGGCTGGCCCGAGGTGCGGTCGAGGTCGCCTGTCAATTGACAGACCCGCTTCGTGGAGCCTGCCACCGAGACCAATTTCTCAGGCCCGGACTCCGGTGCCGCCGACGACATAATGCCCCGAGTGGCAGCAATCAAGACAAGGGCCAGGATGATGAGAGTGTGACGCATCGCGCCATCCTTTCAGGAAACCTCGTTTTTAGAAAACCCGATAAATGCCGCCGCGAAGCTGCGGATACCAGTTCGGGCGGTAGGAGGCGGGACGGACGGTGAACACGTCGCCGGACGGCAGAGCCACCGCGCTGAGGAAGCCGCCCAGACCGCAGCCGGTGTCTACGCCGATATACTGCTTCGTCCGGGCAAACATGACTTTGGGAAAGGGCGTGTGGCCGCGCACGACGGTCTGCTGCCACCACGGCTGTCCCTGTCCTTTGACTTTGCCCCAGCGCAGCGCGCCTGTGGACTGCATCGAGAGAGGCAGAGCGAGGTCCCAGCCGGCGTGGGTGAAGATATACTGGTCGGTGATGTAGAACGGCAGCGTCCAGGGATGGAGCTGGGCGTAAAGCCGCAAGTGGGACAGGGGAAGTGAGTTGAAATCGCCGGGCACGAGGGCGTACCCGGAACGGGCATACGAGTCGAGTGTCGCCTGGCCGGACAGTCCGGCCAGCGTCGCGATGTCGCCTTCTTCCAGGAAGAGCAGCATGGCCTCTTCGTGGTTGCCCTGGATGAAGACTTTGGGGCAGCGGTCGAAGGCAGTAATTTGATCGATGCAGTCGAACGGGTCCGGCCCGCGATTGATGGCGTCGCCGAGGAAGATGATGAGGTCGGAAGGCTGGACGGGCAGGAGCGCCAGCAGTTCGCGCAGCGCCTCCGCCTCGCCGTGAACGTCGCCGACGGCGTAGATCACGCCGCGTCCCCAATGTAAGGCTGAACGACCTCGCGCATCTGGTCGAGCGACGTCCACTCGTCGCCCAAACTGTCGAAGATCAGGATATGCGGCCCCTCAAAACCCGCGTCCCGGCAGATGTCCAGGCAGCGGGTGAAGTCTTCCCGGTTCATCTCGCCCGGCGCAGGGAAGGCCGCTTTGGCATGGGTGCATTCGGCCAGCGACGCGATCTTGGGCAGGTCGGCGTACTTGCGTTCGCCCGGCCAGTTGCCAAAGTCCAGCTTCAGGCCGACCCGCCCCCCCATGTCTTCCATCAAGGTGACGACCTCGGCGGGCCGGTCCAGCAGCGCGTGCCAGTTCTCGACTACGACCCGAATGCGGTGCGCGTCGGCGTGACGCAGAACTTCGTTTAGGCCCGCCTCGCAAACGCGCAAGGCTTCTGCGCTCGGCGGGGCGTCTCCAGCAATGACCCGGACCCGCTTGGCGCCGCAGGCGGCGGCGACCTCGATCCAGTGCGCCATCAGAGCAATGCCTTGCGCGCGCTTGGCGGGGTCAGGGTCGGTCAGATCACCCTCATCAATGAGCAGCGTGTAGAACTCGACGCCGGACGCCTCTAAGGCGCTTTTAAACTCGGCGAGGTAGCCGGGAACGGTGCTGGGAAAGTGGAAGTGGCAGACTTCCAGCTTGCCCAGCCCATGCGCGGCGACTTGTGCAGGGATGTCCAGCAGCGGCGTGCCTGCCGTAATAGATTTGTTCAGGCTCCAGGTGGAGACGCCGAGGCGAGGGTTTAAGTTTGGCATGATGATTGCTGCCCTTGCAGCCCCGACACTGGAAGTACCGGGCGCTTACTGCGTCGGTGAGGTTTACTTGCTCTCCGCGTGCGCGCGCACGGACGCAAGCTGGCCTTCGGAGCCGAGATAGTGGGAGCGGCTGACGATGAACTTGGCGTATTCGGCGATGAAGACCTTGCCCGGTGAGCGCAGGTCGAAGTCCTCGGGCTTGTCCTGGAAGAACTCGCGGTGGACGCGCGTCCAGACCAGGCGGCCGTCCGTATCAATGTTGACCTTGCAGACGCCCAGCTTGGCGGCGGGGAGGTACTGCTCGGCGTCCACGCCTTTCGCGCCTTCCTTCAGCTTGCCGCCCGCCGCGTTGATGCGGGCGACCTCGTCCTGCGGGACCGAGGACGACCCGTGCATGACAAGCGGGAAGCCGGGAAGCTGTTCCTGGATGGCCTTGATGCGGTCGAAGTGCAGGCCCTGGCCGCCCGAGAACTTGTACGCGCCGTGCGAGGTCCCGATGGCGCAGGCCAGGCTGTCGCAGCCGGACTGGGCGACAAACTCTTTTGCCTCGACCGGATCGGTCAAGAGGGCGTTCTTCTCGTCCACGGCGATGTCTTCCTCCACGCCGCCCAGCATCCCAAGTTCCGCCTCGACGCTGACGCCTCTGGCATGAGCGGCCTCGACGACGCGCTTGGTGATGGCGACATTCTCCTCGAACGGGTCATGGGAGGCATCAATCATCACGGACGAATAGAAGCCGCTTTCGATACATTCATAACAGGTCTTCTCATCGCCGTGGTCAAGATGCACGGCGAAAACCGCCTCGGGAAAGATCTCGTCGCAGGCCCGGAGGATTGCCTCCAGCATCCGCTTGTCGGTGTAGGAGCGCGCCCCTTTGGAGATCTGGATGATGAACGGGGATTGCGCGTCAATGTTGCCCCGGAACAGGCCCATCGCCTGCTCGGCGTTGTTGATGTTGTAGGCGCCGACGGCATACTTGCCGTAGGCGTGCTCGAACAGCGTCTTGGTAGTCACGATCATGGCCTTGTGAATGCTCCTCGTAAATTCTTTTTCGGTCTGCCGTCAAATAACGCCCCGATTATACCCCAGGCGGCAGGAATTCGCATGGGCCGCGCCGAACTCGGGCCATGCAAGGCATCGTGGCCCTCACGTTCTTTCACCGAAACCTTTTGGGAGGACCTCGTCTTTTGCTGACTCCACGCTTTTTGCTGACTCCACGCTATCCACGCCTTGCCCGATGTCTCTTCCTTGTTCTTTTTACCGCGCTTTTCTCCGTGCTTGCCGTCACGGCTCAGGCCCAGGCTTCCGCTACGCCGAGGTTCGCCTCGGACGCGGCGGCGCGAGCGGCGGAACATGGGTCCGTGGCCCTGAAGCTCCAATCCCTGCTCGGCCTGGGGGTGTTCACGCTGATCGCGTTCGGCATCGGGCAGGCGCAGACGCGCCGGCGCGCAGTCAACTGGCACACGGTCATGTGGGGGCTGGGCATTCAGTTTGTGTTTGCCTTCCTCGTTTTGGACACCGCGCCGGGCGCGGCTTCGTTCCGGCTGGCGAACGACAGCGTGGAAGCATTGCTGGACTACGCCAAACAGGGCGCGGCATTTGTTTTCGGCAACCTCTCGCTGGGCAACAATGTTCCCACGGGAGTTCCTGCGGGCAGCCCGCTGATGGGGCCGGTCCCTGCCCCCACGGCGTATGCCAACGTCGGCGCGTATTTTGCGTTCAACGTCCTGCCGACAATCATCTTTTTTTCCGCACTGTCTACCCTGCTGTACCACCTGCGCGTGCTGCCGCTGATCGTGCAGGGCTTGGCGTGGGGGATGCAGAAGACGATGCGGACATCCGGGGCCGAAACCTTGTCTGCCGCCGCCAACATTTTTCTAGGGCAGACCGAAGCGCCGCTGCTGGTCAAACCGTTCATCCCGACCGCGACACGCTCTGAACTGATGGCGATCATGGTGGGCGGCTTCGCCAACATCGCGTCGGGCGTGCTGGGGGCCTACGTCGGGATGCTGTCGGGGTTCTTCCCGGACATCGCCGGCCACTTGCTGGCGGCGTCCCTGATCTCCGCCCCGTCGTCGCTGGTGATCGCCAAACTGCTGCTGCCGGAAGACGGACAGCCGGAGACGGCGGGCGGAGTCAAGTTTCATGTGGAAAGCATTGACGCCAATGCCGTGGATGCCAGCGCGCGCGGGGCGCTGGAAGGCCTGCATCTCGCCCTGAACGTCGGGGCTGTTCTGATCGTCTTCATCGGCCTGGTTGCGATGCTGAATGCTTTGGTCGGCTGGGTCGGCCACTTTTTCGGTCTTCCCTCCCTCTCCTTCCAGCAGATCTTGGGCTGGATTGCCACCCCGTTCGCCTGGCTCATGGGGATCTCCTGGCATGACGCCGTCCAAGTGGCTCCGCTGCTGGGTGTCAAAACGGCGATCAATGAGTTCGTGGCCTACTTTCAGATGTCGCAGACGCTGGGGCAGAACCCGAACTTCGTCACGCCGCGCGCGGCCATCATCACCGCCTATGCCCTGTGTGGATTCGCCAACTTTTCCAGCGTCGCCATTCAGATCGGCGGGATCAGCGGGATGGCACCGACCCGCCGGGGCGACCTTTCCCGGCTTGGTTTGACGGCCATGTGGGGCGGCACGCTTTCGTCGCTCATGGCAGCCTGCGTCGTCGGCGTTTTGCTGTAGCTCTTGCTTGACTTCTCGCCTGGCAGCAAGTATACTTCCCTGTGTCACAAACCGTACTAGACTTAGAAGAATCGCCCGTTTTGCCAGCTTTCCCGGCTGTGACCGAAGAAGTCAGCCCCCTCTTCCGCAACTCGGCGTTTGAAGACAACAAACAGAACCCCGTCCACCGCTGGGTTCCGTGGATCGCGGGCTTTTCCGCTGGTTTTGTCGCGGACACGTTCCGGCACTACCTGTCGGACCCCCAGCGGCGGGATGTGACGATCCTGGAGCCTTTTTCCGGCGTCGGCACAACGCTGGTCGAAGGATTGATGCACGGCTACGACGGGATCGGGTTTGAAGTCAACCCATTCGCCGCCCTGGCTTCCCGCGTGAAATGCACGGCCTTTCGCCTGGAACCCGAATGCCTGCGGCAGAACATCCTCGTCTTCGAGCATAAAGCGCGCGGACGGACGGTTCTACTCGATCATGCGTTCACGGTCGGTGATGACGCCTGCTCCTGCTTGCCCAGACCCCGATCCGTTCCGCCCCCCGGCTTTCGCTCGCGCGTTCCGTTTTTCAGCCCCACCATCGAGCAGAAGGTGCTTCACTGCCTGGACGTGATCCGCGAGATGCCGCAGGCCGAATTGCGGGAACTGGCCCTGCTGGCGTTCGGCTCCGTCATGGTCCGTTTCTCGAACTACTCGTTTGAACCGAGCCTGGGATCGCGGGTTGCGGCGGGCAAGCCGGAGATCGCCAACGCGGACGTGGTCGGCGCCATTGCCGCCAAGCTCACCACGATATACGCCGATTTGCAGTCGTACCGGGCCGCCCTGCTGTCGTACCGGCCCCTGCCGACGGCGCACGTCTTAGCCCAAAGCTCGCTTGACCTGACGGCGTCCGTCGCGCCCGGCAGCATAGATTTAGTCGTCACCTCACCCCCTTACCTGAACAACTACCATTACATCCGCAACACGCGCCCGCACCTCTTCTGGCTGGATTTCGTGGCGGCCCCTTCCGAACTCAAAAAGATCGAGGTCGAAAACTTCGGCAAATACTGGCAGACAGTCCGGGACGCGCCACGGGCACAACTGGGATTTCGGCTGCCCGAACTGGAAGAGCGGATCGAGGCCATCAGCCGGCAGCACCCGGAAAAGGGCGTTTATGGGGGGCAGGGCTGGGCCAACTACGCTGTGGAATACTTCCACGACTACCGACGCATCTGCGAAGGCTTGCGTCACGCGCTGAAACCAGGGGCGGCGGCAGTGTTTGTTTTGGGCAACTCCATTACACAGGGAATCGAACTGCCGACCGATAGGTACTTCGGGCAGATTGGAGAACTCTGCGGCCTGAACTTAGAGGACATCCATCTTCTCCGCAAGAAGCGTGTCGGGAACAGCGTCGTGAACTCCTCGATCCGCAACGGGGAACGCAGCAAAGCCACCCTCTACGAAACCGCCGTCGTGTTACGCAAGCCCTTGAAGTAAGCTATGCCAGCGACCCCTTACAACCCCCTGGACAAGAACAGCATCGGCGACAACATCGTCCGAGAACTCATGGCTCGCCCTATCCTTGCACTGCCCTCCCCGAAATCAAAAGGGCGCATCTTGCCGTAGAGAGAAGACGTTTTCGAGGGCGCGGGAATCTATGTCCTCTACTACGTCGGCGACTTCCCGGCCTATGCCCGGATCACTGCCGCCAACGGGGAAGGGCGCTTTGACACTCCGATCTACATTGGCAAGGCCGACCCGAAGGGCGGGCGTAAAGGCGCTTTGGAACTGGACTCGGCTGCCGGGACACCGCTCTACAACCGTCTGAAAGACCACGCTTCTTCAATTGAGCAGGCCGTCAACCTGGAACTCCCACATTTCTTCTGCCGGTTTTTGGTTGTGGATGACATTTGGATCAGCTTGGGCGAGCGCCGCGCCATCCAAACGTACCTGCCTCTGTGGAACACGACCGTGGACGGCTTCGGCAACCATGATCCCGGCAACCGGCGCAAGGAGCAATATCGTTCGGATTGGGATGTCGTCCATCCGGGCCGCTCCTGGGCGGAAAAGCTTGGACAAAACCCGAAGACCGCCGAGCAGATACTCGCCGCCGTCTTCCATCCCCCCACAACTGAGCAGCTTGAAAAGATGGCTGCTGAGGCGTTGCAATCAGAAACAGAGGCGTAATCCTCCCTCGTCGCTCTGTCCTCACTCATGGCCGCCTGCGTCGTCGGCGTTTTGTTGTAGCCGTGCTATAATGAGTCAGCGGCTCGTGAGCGCCACATCTGATTTGAAGGACATCACAACCCATGCGCCTGAAACTCGCCGGCCTTTTTTTCGCCGCTGCCCTGCTCACTCTGAATGGCTGCGGCAGTCACCCGACTACCGGACCGGGCACAACGCCGCCCGGCGGGGGCGCCCCGGCGTCCGCGCCGCTCCGGGTCGGCATCATTCCGTTCGACAAGGTAGATGCCCTGCAAGCGTCTTTCAAACAGTACGCAGACTACCTGGGCAACAAGTCGGGGCGGCCCGGCGGCGAGGTGTATGTGACGGGGAACTACGCGGGCATCTTGCAGGCGCTGCGGGCGGATCAGATTGACTGCGCTTACCTGAACCCACTGTCTTATGTGCTCGCGGTGCAGGAATATAAAGACACGCCGGAACATCTGGTCCCGATTGCGATGCCTTACTTCCACGGGAGCCTGACTTACAAGGGCATTATCTACGTCCGCACCGACTCGGGCATCAACACGTTGAAAGACCTCAAGGGCAAGAGCTTCGCCTTTGGCGATCAGACCTCCACCTCGGGCTATCTGTACCCGGCAGGCATGATGAAGGCGGTCGGAATTGATCCCAAGACCGATATCAAGGCTGTCAATATTCCAGGAAATGCTGGTGTGGAGGCAGTCTATAACAAGAACGCCGACGGCGGCGCGACCTATGAGACGGGAATCGAAACAGCCTTCACCGACACTGCCACGCAGAAGGTGGACGAGGCGAAAGTGGGGCAGTTCAAAGTCATCGCCACCACGGACCCGATCCCGAACGGCATGTTCGTTGCGCGCGGCAACCTGGACGCGGCGACGCTGGACAAGCTGAAGGCAGCCCTGGCGAACATCAACACCGACCCGCAGGGGCAGGCGGCTTTGAAGGCGATCCCGAAGGGCGGCTGGGACAAGATGGTGCCCGCCGATGATAAGATCTTCGATTCGGTCCGCAGCAAGGCGACGATCCTCGGCCTGAACCTGCAATCGCTGGACCCGAAGAAGTAGGCATGGAAGACGTCATCGCGATAGACGACCTGACTCACGCCTACAAAGCGGGCGTTCCCGTTTTGACCGGCGTGGACCTGCACGTCGCGCAGGGGGAGATCGTGGGCCTGATCGGCCTGTCGGGGGCCGGCAAGAGCACCCTGCTGCGCTGCATCAACGGGCTGATCCGGCAGACCGGCGGGACCTGCGCCGTGCTGGGACAGCCCGTGGAACAGCTCCCGGAAGGCCGGAAGCGGCTGCTGCGGCGGCGAATCGGGATGATCTTTCAGGAGTTCAACCTGATGGACCGGCTGACGGTACTCAAGAACGTCCTGATCGGGAGGCTCGGGTACACCCCCACGCTGCCGTCGTGCCTGCACCGCTTCTCGGCGGGGGACGTGCGTCTGGCGCGGGAATGCCTGGCGCGGGTCGGGCTGGAAGGGCTGGAAGGGCGACGAGTCCGGGATCTGTCGGGCGGCCAGAAGCAGCGGGTCGCCATCGCGCGGACGATGGCGCAGGGCGCGGAGATCATCCTGGCCGACGAGGCGACGGCGAACCTGGACGTGCTGACGAAGGATGACATCATGGCCCTGCTGCGTGACCTGTCGCGGCAAAAAAACGTGACACTCGTGCTTTCGATGCACGACCTGCCCCTCGCCAAGCGGTACTGCTCGCGCATCATCGGGCTGAAACAGGGCCGGATCACGTTCGACGCCGCCCCCGACACCCTGGACGATGCTGCCATCGCCGATGTTCTGGAGCGGGCGCCCCATGTCTGAGCATCCCGCCGTTCGCCTCCTGGGCAGGCTCGCGCTGATCGGCGCTGTCGCCGCGCTGATCCTTTGGTCGTTCCTGGGCCTCCGTTTCGACTTCACCCACACCAGGACCGGCGTCCTGCGCGCGGGCGAGTTCATCGCTGCCATGTTCCCGCACAAGCGCGTGGATTGGTCTTACGACCGCGCGCTTACCCAGACGCTGTGGCCGAAATTCCTGGACACGGTCCAGATGGCGATTGCCGGGACTGCCATCGGGGCGCTGCTGGCTTTCCCTATCTCGTTCCTCGCGGCACGGACGGGCAGCATCCCGCGCCCGATCAGCACCCTCGTCAAGACCTATCTCAACGTCTCCCGCGCCGTACCAACCATCGTCTACGCCCTGATCGCTGTTTCCGCTATCGGGCTGGGACCGCCGGCTGGGGCGACGGCCATCGCCTTCGTGACATTCATCTCGCTCGCCAAGCTGTACGGCGAAGCGTTGGAGTCCGTCGCGCTCGGCCCGATTGAGGCGGTGCGCGCGTCCGGCGGCAACGCCGCCCAAATCTTCATCTTCGGGATGCTGCCGCAGGTCTTCCCGCTGTACTTGTCCACGACGCTTTACTCGCTGGAATATAATCTTAAAGACTCGTTCATCATCGGCATCGTCGGCGCGGGCGGGCTGGGGCAGGAACTACAGAACGCGATCAACCTGTTCAAGTATTTGGATGCAGGCGTTATCATTGCCCTGCTCATCGTCCTCGTCAATCTCGTGGATTATCTTTCCTACCGGGTTCGCCTGGTGTTCTCCTGAATTCGAGGCCGCCCTGATGGAACGAACCAAAACGTTGCTTGCCGTCCTTTTCGTCGCCGCCGCCTTTGGGCTGCTGTTTTTCAGCGTCCGAAAGTCTAAGGTCGCCGACCAAACTGCGCCCAGCCTGATCGCCGCCGGGGCTGCGAAGCCCGCCGTGGATTTCACGCTGCCAGACTCGGTGACAGGCCGGCCGTTCCACCTTCAAGACGCCGCGAAGGCCACTCCGGTCGTGCTGGACTTCTGGGCAACCTGGTGCGGCCCTTGCCGGGCGGAACTGCCGCATCTCCAAACGCTGTCACGCAAGTATCAGGGCCGCGTCGCCTTCTACGGGGTCAATTCCAGCGACTCGCTGCCCGACATCATGGCCTTCGCGAAGCAAAGCGGCCTGACGTTCCCCATGCTCAGTGACGCCAAACAGAGCGTGTTGTTCCTCTACGGCGCGGACAGCATTCCTTTGCTGGTCGTCGTGGACACCCACGGGCGGGCGCGTTCGGTCGTCAGCGGCTACGACCCGGATGAAAACATCGAGACCTCACTGTCCAGGACGCTGGACGCCCTGCTGGCGGAAGGAAAAAAGACTCCGTGAACCACCTCATCGCCGCAGTTCTCGCCTCGCCCCTGGCCCTGGCAGCTCCCGCCGCCCCGGCGCAGACGGCGGCCAAGCCGCTGACGCCGCCGGACGTGCTCGGCGCGGCGAAGACGATCCAGTTCACGGTCACGCTCTTCAGAAACGATAAACCTAAAGAGGTCTCCGTCGCCTACCTCGCACAGCCAAACAAGGCGCTCGTTCAGGATAGGAACGCTAAAACCGGAAGGATTGACATTGTTTATGCCTCCGATGGTAAGACGCAGACTGAGTACCGCCGGTCGCGCAGACACTACACACGGTCCAGCGCTCCGGCGTCTATCAGAGATGCAGGCACACGCGCGCTGGCGTTGTCGGCCCTGGCGGATTTTATAAACCCGGCGGCGTTCACCAAGCTCATCTACGGGCATACTGGCCGCATGAGGCCGCATGAAAAACCTCTGGCAACCTACGATAAGGGCTTCGGACATGATGCCAAGGGACGACAGACAATAGAAGACATTTTCATCGACCCAGCCACAGGGTTGCCTGAAAAGGTCATGTTTTTGGTAAACCCCTATCCACTAGGAGGCGATGCGTTATATGACGAAACCGCAAGAATAGAGTTCACGCACTGGAAGTTGAACGCCCTAATTGACGACGCCAAGTTTGCCTATAAGCCGCCTGCGACGGCCACCCCCTACACCCCACCGAAGCTGCCGCCGATGAACAGCAAGCTGCGAGTGAACCGTTTACGCCGCGCCGCCTGCGGGTAACTAACGGAGAGAAGACGGAGGATTATTATGCCCCAGGATCAGACGGCGAAACACGCCTTCGAACACACGGCGAAGATGGAGAAGGAAGCCCGCGAAGAGGCGCGCGAAGAAGACGCGCTGAACACGGCGGTTTTGCAGGCGGACAACCACACGGGCCAGCAGGGAATGATGCCGGTGGGCGGCGACCTCATCGAAGGGACGGAAATCAAGGCGCTCCGCGAGATGCTGCCCGACTGGCACAAGGACGAGCTGCGGCGTCTGCTGGTTGTTGCACCCGGCACGCGGCTGAAACAGGGCGACGTTTACTGCGACCTGCGGTTCCTGGAGCGCGGTGAGCTGGTGGCGCACGGAGAGGAAGAAGTGCATGAGGAGCTGCTGGTTCCCAAGCACTCGGTAGATTACGAGATCTGGAACAAGCTGCTCGGCAAGCCCAGCCTAGCGGGCTAATCGCGCCCCTACACGGCAAAAGCTCCCGTCTCCGCCATAAGCATGGCGTCGGGAGCTTTTTCCATGTCTATCAGATATCGGGCCGTCATCTTGCGGGCGGCCTCGGCGACGGCGGCTCGGAGCGGAACGGGTTCCAGCACTTCGGCCTGTGCGCCGAAGGAAAGCACCCAGTAAAGCATCTCCTCGTACCCATGCACCGTCACGCGGAAGAGCAGGCTGCCGTCGGGCTGCTTCTCGATGCGCTGGCTGGTATGCCACTGGCCCCCGGCGATCCATCCGGCCACCTCGCGGTCGAAGTGAATGACCACTTCGGTCGGCTCGCCGCCCGCCTGTAGCTGCCAGCCCCGACTTAGCCATTCGGCTAGGTCAAAGTCTTTGGGGTACGGGAAGCGGGCGTCCTCGTTCACGCGCATCCACTTGATCCGGTCCAAGCCGAACGTGCGGATGCCCGACCGCAAGTGGCAATAACCGACCAGATACCACGCCCCGATCTTGTAGGTCAGGCCATATGGGTCCACGCGGCGCTTGGTCGGCTCGGGGCGGTTGCGGGAAAGATAAGTGATATCTACCGGGTGGTGGCGCATGATGGCCGCCTGCAAATCCTGGTACATGACGGCGGAAAAGTCGCGGACGACCGGCAGGCCGATGGAGACGCGCTCGTCCGACTTCTTGATCTCGGCAGCGATGCGCCGGGGCAATACCAGGTCAATTTTCTTTAGGGCGGACGTCAGCGCGCCCTTGTAGGCAGCCCCGGCCTGGTTGGCGAAGCTTGTTCCGGCGAGACGCAGGGCGAGGGCCTCGGGGGGCGTGAACGAGGTCGGCAGGAACTTCATCTCGGCCAGCCCGAACTTGCCGTCCTTGCGCTTGACCTGCCCCCACTGACGCAGCACGGCGATGTCCCGCTCAATGGTGGCGCGCGACACGTCGAACTTCTTTTCCAGTTCGGCGGCGTCCCAGGTGTACGGCTCCCGGTCAATGAGCTGGAGTATCTGGATCAGCCGCGAAAATTGTTCTTCCAGTGTCATAATGCGTCAGCGCACCCGCGTTTTGGTGGGCCTTTCCCCTTCACCCCAGGGGGCGGGGTACATCCTGCCCCACGGCCCCAAGATGGTTCCTATGGCCCCTCCGGCGACGGGACCAATCACCACATGAGCATTAGCCAGAATACCTGAGGAGGGCGGCACCCACATTAGGAGGAGACCTACGACAGCCAATCCAAACAGAACGAGCATACTCAGACCGAGGCGACGTCGGGAGTCACGGAACAGTCTGACCAGGCTGTTCCCAAGCCAACCACCGTTGAGGAAAAGCGAGATGGTTAGCACAAGATGTTCTGAATGTGACACGGTTGCTTTCCTTTAGGCGCAAAATCCCTGCCCCGAGAGACGGCTATATCTCGTTCAGCAAATGCGCCTCGCCGCCTGGCGAGATCGTATAGCGGACTTTGACGACCTCATGCTTGGGGTCCCAGTCCTCCATCCGGTCGTTCGTGACCAGCGGCGCCCCCAGCAGCTTGGCCGTTCGCAGCAGCGCCTCGTCCGCCTGCGTGCCGGCGTCCACCAGCAGGAGTTCCTGGCGGTCCCGCAGAGCGCGCAGAGGCCCCGGCTCGTCAATGAAATAGGGAAGGTTGGCGTCGGCGTACAGGACGACTGGGAAGAAGCCGCGCGCCCACAGCGCCCGACGGATGGCCCGCAAATGCCGGAGACGCGGCTGGCCGTGAACCAGCGATTCTTGATCGAACCAGGCGACGTTGCTGCCGTCCACCACGACCGGCCCGCGCGGCGTCCGGCGCACGGCGAGGAGGCGGGCGAGGTCGTCCGAGGCGGCCCGTTCCAGAGCGGCCCAGATGCGGGTGTGGGTGTCCGGGTCGTCACCTTCGAGGGAAAAGAGGGCGGACCGAACCGCCTCCACTAGGGGAGCGCCGCGATCCACGGCCTCGACCACCTGACGCGCGGTTGCGGTCAGCCCCGGTTCAAGCCGCAGGGGCAGCGGATCATCCGGGCCGAGCGCGCCGGGCGGCGGCATCAGGACGGGAGCCAGCGCCGTTTGGATCGTGATGATGTTCGCCAGCCAGCCATGCACATAGGGGTCCGCCCCGCGCAGGCGGGAGAGCAGCAGGCGTCCGGCCTCGACGCCGGGGCCGTCGGAGGGGGAAAGCGCCTGGAGATACTGCCGCGCCTCGGCCTCTGCCCCTTCCGGGCGCGGCGTCTGGCGCAGCAGGCGCCGCAGGGTGTCGGCGGCGGCGGTCATCTCCTGACGGGCGATCTGGACGAGAAGCAGACGCCGCGTAAAGGCGGCAGCGGCACGGGCGTCTTTCTTGCTTTCCAGCGCCTGGGCCGCAATCTTCAGAGCGTCACCGTCCTCGGCGTCCGCCTTCAGCACGTCCTCAGCCAGCGCCAGGGCGGGATCGAATTTCCCTTTGTCCAGCAGGTGACGCACAGCCGTCAGCCACGGCGAGGCCGCGCGCTCGGCCTCGGCTTGGGGAACTTTGGCAGACCGGGCGGGGGTTGAGGGTGGGGGGGAGACTTTGTCTTCGCTTAACGCCTTGAGCAGCCGCGTCTCGGCCAGACGCATGCGGGCAACCTGGCGTTCCAGGCGGCTGATCCGGTCCGACTGCTTCTTTGCAAGGCGTTCCGAATCGTCGCGTTCCGCTTCCGCTGACTTCTGCGACTTCTGCGCCGTGTCCCGGTCTGCCTGCGCCAGTGCCAGCGCCTGCCGCGCCTCATCGCGCTCGCGCCGCCGCTGATCCCGCTCGGCGCGAATTGTCATCAGAGGGTCCGGCTTCTCAGCAGCCAATGGGGCCGCTGGGGCCGGGGCAGGGGAGGGTTTCGGCGCGGCGGACACCGGGGCGGGTTCCGCCTCGGCGATTTCTCGCAGCTTGTCGGCCAGTTTGGAGTCCTTCACGGCAGCCTGGACGAGCCGGCTGCGGACAAGAGGGTTGGCGTAGCCTTTAGCATCTGGGCGAAAGCCGAGAAAGACACGAGAAACAGCGAAGGCATAATCGGGGTCTCTGAGCAGGCCGAGGATGGAGGCAGACCGGGTCCGGGCGAGCCAGCCTTGCACGGTCGCCGGGTCGAGCGGCTCCTCCACCGCCCCCAATCCTGGGGGGGCCGGAATTGAAGGCTCACGCTCCTCGGACTTCTCTCCTGTTCCCCCAGAATTGGGGGCTAGGGGGTCTTCTTCCATCTTAGCCTGCCCCCGCCAGGACGGGCAGCGGGCGCTCGACGGGCCGCCGACGGCTGGCTTCCGTCACCAACTGGCCGCAGGCGGCGGCGATCTGGCGGCCCCGCTCCTTGCGCTGGGTCACGACGATGTTGGCATCTTCCAGAACCTTGCGGAAGGCGGCAATGCGGGCCGGCTCCGGGCGTCCGAACGGCTCGGCGACCGACGTCGGGTTATAGGGGATGACGTTCACCGCCGCCGACATCCCGTGGATCAGCCGGGCCAGCTCACGCGCGTGTTCGGGCTCGTCGTTGACGCCGCGCAGCAGCACATACTCGAACGTCAGCCGCCGCCCGGTGTGGTCGGCGTAGCGGCGACAGGCCGCCATCAGCCGGTCGAGCGGATAGGTCTTGTTGACTGGCACGAGTCGGGTCCGCAAAATGTCGTTAGGCGCGTGGAGCGACACGGCCAGCGTGAGCTGCAAGTGTTCGTCGGCCAGCTTCTCGATATTCGGAACGATGCCGACCGTGGACAGCGTGATGTGCCGCATGGCGATCCCGCACTCGGCGTTCAAGATGCGGATTGCCTTCAGAACGGCGTCGTAATTCAGCAGCGGCTCACCCATGCCCATCAGGACGATGTGGCTGATGCGGCGCGGGGACAGCGACTGGAGCAGGAGGTACTGTGCGACGATCTCGCCCACCGACAGGTTACGCGTCAGCCCCTGCGTCCCCGTCGCGCAGAAGGCGCACGCCATTGGACAGCCGGCCTGCGTGGACAGGCAGACCGAGACGCGCTTCTCGTCGGGCAGCAGGACGCACTCGATGGGATGCCCGCCGTCCGTCAACCGCGCCAGCGCCTTCACGGTCCCATCGCGCGGGTCTTCCTGCTTCTGGGTCAGGAGGAGCGGCGGCCCGGCGAAGCGGCCCGCCAGCGCGCCACGAGCGTTCTGGGGAAGGTCGGTCATGGCGAGGAAGTCTGAGGCAAATCCGCCGCCCTGTTCGGGCAGGGGCCGCCGGTACAGCCACTCGGCCACCTGCGACCCGCGATACGGCGGCAGGCCAGTCGCCTCGCCCACAACCACGCGAATCTCCTCGGTCGTCCGCCCGATCAAGCTGTCAAACTCATGTTCTACCACAGCCAAAGTATACCCGGAATGGGGGGGCACCGTCAACGAGCGGCCTGAGTGCGTCCTTTCACTTGGACATACAGAAAAGACAGATTCCTCCGATAATGCTCTTATGATAGGTGTTCCGCTGCTGGACTTGATGAAGGACAACGCCGGGCACGACCGGAAGTTCAAACGGTACTGGGTGAACTTCCCCGTGTCCATCCGTCCGGTCGCCGGAGAGGACGCCGAAGGGGCCACCCCCCTCGGTCCCGCGCCGGAGGACCCGGCGGAGCGGCTGCCCGCCCTGACCCACAATATCAGCCTCAGCGGCATCGCCTTCGTCTGCGCCGGGCGGTATGAACCCTCTGGCCTGATTAAGATCGAGATCACGCTCGCGGGCCAAACACACTTCCTGCTCGCGCGCATCCGCCGTCAGCGGCAGCTTGACCTGCCCGGCGAACCGATGTACTATTACGGGACGCAGTTCGTGCGGACCGAGGCCGCCCTGCGGTTCATACCCGCCGCCGCCGAGTTCTTGCTCGCCCACGGCGGCGTCAGACACGGCAGCGGCATGACTTCTGGCCCGGCGGAGCGGCAGGCGGTGCGGCCATGACAACGTCACTGAGCGACGCCATGACGGATCGCTCCGGGCAGCGGCGGGCCTTCCACCGGTATGCGGTGAGCCTAGCAGTGCTGGTGCAGCCGGCGACGGAAGACGGGGCAGGGGCGCGGCGCAGGGGGATGGCAACCACGGTCGTAACCAACGTCAGCCTATCGGGCCTGGTCTTCGTCTCCAGTCGCCCGCATCCGCCCGGCTCGCTGGTCGAGATACAGATCAGCCTCGGCGCGCATGTTTACCTCGTCCGCGCCGTCGTCAAGCGCAGCCAGATCCTTACCCTGCCGGGGCGGCGTGCCTTCCAGTGCGCCGCGCAGTTCGTGCGCGGGGACTCGGTGACACGCTTCATTCCGGCGTTGGCACGGTATCTTTACCTCCGCTTCGGCCCCAATTCCGCCCACCCATCATAGTAGGCGCGGCCCGCCACAAATGCAAAAGACGCCCCCGACCCCGGAGCAAAGCCGAGGGGTTGGGGACGTCTTTTGTTGGAATGATGTGGCGCGACGCTGCGCTTAATCGTGGACCGGGGAGGCGACGCTCTCCTCGCGGGAGTAGTAGCCCAGCTCGACGAGCAAATCATCGGGATCGGTATCCAGAAACTCGGAGATCGCGTGGATAAAATCCACGGAGGGAGTGTCGGCCAGACGTGTGTCGGGGTCAAGCGTCTCTGCTTCGGTATTCATGGTGGTCTCCTGCGCGCCTTTTTACAGTCATTGTTGGGTTCAGATTGGCATCAAGCCCTAATGTTCCGGGCAAAACCTCTCTAATATACCACACTTGCCTCGATTTTACGCCCGCATTCACGCTTTTTCTTGCTCCCCGTTCCTTGCAATCCCGCGGCGCATTCGGTATACTTCCGCCTACAGTGAGTGCAATCATTGACAATCGGGAGCAGCGGCTCGCCCTGCGCGTCCGCGACCATCTGGAGGCGGGCGCGGTGGGCGCGCGGCTGGCGGTGGGCTACCTGTTTCTGGACGGTCTCCACCCGCTGCGGGCGCAGATCGACCGGCTTGAATCGCTGGAGATATTGATCGGCAATGTGGTGAACCGCTTGACCGAGGAGCAAGTGCGCGAGGAGTCGGCGGCTCGGACACGAGGCGGGGAAGCCTGGATACAGGGACGGGAAGACGTGACGGCGACCCTGCGCGAGAGCCACGACCGCGCCGCCGCTGAGACCGCCCTCAACTTGCGCGCAACGCTGGCCGCCCTGCCGCGAACGGCGGAAAATCAGGCGGTCCTGCTGACGCTCGCCGGGCGGGTAGCGCAAGGGAACCTTCGAGTGCGGCTGTACACGCAGGGGCGCATCCACGCTAAAGTGACGCTGGTGGAATATCCCGCAGGGCACCCGGAAGCGCCCCGATTGGCGATTGTCGGGTCGAGCAACCTGACGCTGGGCGGGGAAGCGCATCCGACGGAGCTGAACGTCGTCTTGCGCGATGGCGAAAGCGTGGCCGTCCTGGAAAAGTGGTTTGGGCAGTTGTGGGACATTTCTCAGGATTTTCACCGGGAGCTGTTCGACGAGCTGGGTCAGTGCTGGGCGTTCCGCCCGTTGACTGCCGACCCAATGCTACTTCCCTAAGCGCTTATCCTAAGCAGCCCGCCGCCGAAGACCCGTGCGTCTGTCTTGCGTGTCCGTCGCTGCCACCAGGGGTTTACTGCGCGGATCGTCTTCCAAGGCATCGTCGTCCAGCCAGAGCAGCGGCGCGAACCGGTCACTGGTCGGCGCCTCTTCCTGGGCATCATAAAGGGCTTCCGCCTGGGCGGGCGGAATTAACATGAGCGGCTTCATACGACCTCCTCGTCGTGTGCCAACCGGAACTGAGAGAGAGCGGGCGGCGTCATTGCCGCTTCCATTCCCATTTTACACGTTTTCATACGTTTTTTCAACATTCTTGCGGCATTTGCGGCGCTTCTTTTTCCATTGTCGGAATAAAGTGGCCGCAACTGTAGATGCTACAAATGCTGCCTCGTTGCGATCATGCCCGACACCGTATTCGACACGCCCCAAGCCCCGGCGGACCTGCTGCCGCGCCTGCTGACTCTGCCGCGCGGCGCATCCGTGCTCCTGCTGGGCGGGGCGGACAGCGGCAAAACGACCTGGACGCGCGACGCTGTCATCGCGCTGACTGGGGCGGGCCGCACGGTCGCCGTCGTGGACTGTGACCTGGGGCAAAGCGAGATCGGACCACCGGGAACCGTGGGGGCGGGGTGGGCGGCCCCCGGCACCGAGCCGCGCTCCCTGCGCGACCTCGCCCCCCTGGCCGCCTATTTCGTCGGGGCCGTCTCGCCCGCGCGGCACCTGCTGGACGTCTGCGTCGGCGCGGTCCAGATGGCGCGCGTCGCCAAGAAGCGCCGCCCCGACCTGCTCCTGATTGATACGGACGGCCTGATCGGCGGCGCGTCGGCGCGGGCCTTCAAGCGTCGCCTGGCCGAGCTGCTGCTGCCCCAGGTCGTCGTGGCTCTGGGGCGCGGCGGGGAGCTGAACCCGCTCCTGACGGCCTTTTCCCGTTTAGACGCGCCCGAAGTCTGGCGTGTTCCCGTCCACCCCGCTGTGGGGCGCAAGACCCCCGCCGCGCGGGCGACCCGCCGCGCGGCTCGGTTCTTGTCCGCCCTGGCGGACGCACAGCCGCTCACCTTCTCGCTTGACGCTGTCGCTCTGCAAGGGACCTGGCTGGGTACAGGGGAGCCGCTGCCCCACCACCTGACGCTCTTCCTCAGCCAGTCACTGGGCCGGCCCGCGCTGCACGCGGAACAGACGCCCGGCGGGGGCTTGTATATTGTCCTGAACGGCGATGGGTGGGATGCGGCGGGCCTGGCGGCCGTCGAGCGCCACTTCGGCACCCGGTCGGTGACGATCACGGCGGCGCAGAAGTTCGCCCGCCTGCTGGTCGGCCTTGTCTCTTCGGGCGGCGCGCTGCTGGGCCTGGGCCTGATCGAGCGCATTGACTTTCCGCGCCGCACGCTGACGGTGCTGACGCCCTGCCGCAAGCCGGCCGCCGTCGCCCAAATTTGGCTGGGTGGGCTGCGCCTGCGCCCCGACGGCCGGGAGATCGGTGAGGTGCGTCCCGGCGAAGTCTAGGCCGTGAGAGTGCCCGCTTTGTGCCGACAAGGCAGGCTCTCGAAGTGCGTGACGCAGTCGCGCCCGGCCGCTTTGGAGTGATACAGCGCCTTGTCGGCCTGATTGAGCAGAGGCGAGTCGAGGCCCGCGCCTGCGGGCAAGGTGGCAACGCCCAGGCTGATAGTGACGGGCCGCGTGGGCCAGGCGTGGGCCGCGACCGCCGCCCGCAGGCGGTCGGCGACGGCGCAGGCCCCGCCCGTCGCCGTCCCAGGCAGCAGGACGGCAAATTCCTCCCCGCCATAACGTGCGACGAGGTCTACAGTCGGGGCATGGTCGCGCAGCAGCTCCGCCAGGGCCTTCAGCACTTCATCGCCGGCCGGGTGTCCGAACGTGTCGTTGTACTGCTTGAAGTGGTCTACGTCCAGCAGGACCAGCGACAGGGGGGCGTGGTCACTCGCCGCTCGTTCCCTCTCGTGCTCCATCTGCGCGTGGAATTCGCGGTGATTACGCAGTCCGGTCAGCCCGTCCGTGGTGGCGAGCGCGCGAAGCTGCGTGTTGGCCTCTTCCAGCGCCGTCTTTTGCGCTTCCAACTGCCGGCTGTACTCGTGGATGTGCGCTAGCTGGTCTCCGATCTGTTTCTCGTAACGCTTGCACTCCGTCACATCACGCAGTGTCGCCATGAAATGGGTGATCGCGCCCTCCCTGGACCGTACCGGCGTGATCCGCCACTCCGCATGGTATGGCAGGCCTCCCTTGCGGTAATTGGTCCCAGACCCATGGAAGGGAATGCCTTCCGTCAAGCAGTGGCGTAGCCAGTGCAGCAAGTCACGATCGCTCTGCGGCCCCTGGAGGAGCCTCGGTGTCTGCCCAAGCACCTCGTCCGCGCGATAGCCGGTCATTTCCAAAAAGGCGGGGTTGACGTAAAGGATGTGCGGGCCGGGCCGGTCAATTAGCGCATCGGTGATCAAGATCGCTTCGCTGGTTTGTTCGACCGCCGATTGAAGCAGGTGCAGCGCCTCGCTCGAACGAAGGGTCGGCAGAGCAGAAAGTTTTGCACAACCGGGGGCCGGCGAGAAGGGAGCGGGCATGGAGGAGCTTCTTTCAAGCCGCAAGCGGCATCAGGCGCGCGAACGGGCGGATGGCTTCCGGCGGGTTAGCTGGGCGCGCGAACAGGAACCCCTGCATGAAGTCCACGCCCGCCTCGCGGCACATCAACCTCTGCGCCTCTGTCTCAATCCCCTCGGCAATCACATGGATTTCAAGCTGCTGCGCTTGCGCGACGATGATGTCGAGCGCCTGTCGCGCGGCAGGGTCATGCTCCGCCCGGACGACCAGGGCGCGGTCCAATTTGACATAATCGGGTCTGAGTGTGGTGAGATATTCCAGGCTGGAGAAGCCCGCGCCCATGTCGTCTACTGCTGTCCCGACGCCGCGTGACCGGTAGTAATCCAGAATATGCTTCAGCCGCTCCATGTCGGGAATGTTTTCCGTTTCCACGACTTCGAACACCAGGCGGGACAGGTCGGTGCCGCACTCCTCGGCTGTTTCCATGGTCGTCCGCAGGCAGACTTCGGGGTCATAGATGGTGTTGGGCATGAAGTTGATAAACAGCCGCATGTCGGGCAGGTCCAGGGCGGCGGCATTGCGGATCGCCGACTGCCGGGCGCGCTGGTCCAGGACGTGCTCCAGTTTGAGGCTGGCGGCGGCATCAATGATCGCCCCGGCCCCGATGATGTCCCCCGTCAGCGGGCGGCGCGCGCGGATCAGGGCTTCATAAGCGAACACTTCCCCCGTCTGGGCGCCGACGATCGGCTGGAACAGGCTGAATAGCCAGCCGTCGTCCAGCGCGTCGCGTACCCAGTCGTGCCGTGCGCGCTCGATCAAGGCCCCCAGCGGCTCGGCGTGGACGAACGCGCCCAGAGTGCCGGCGGCGCCGTTCAGGTCGCCCGAAAAGAAGACCCCGGTGATGTCCTGCGCGACGGCTTCGGGCAGCCCCGCTAGGAATGCGGCGGGCAGCCCCGACACGCGCGGTTGCGAGACGGGGAGGGCGAAGACCTCCGCCCCGGCTTGGTAGGACGTCTGGGAGTCGTTCAGCACTTTGACAAGCGCGGCACGCGCGTTGCCGTTGTGCGGCCCCAGCAGCAGGTAAGTGTTATGGCTGGGATCGCTTCGGCCCGTCATCTGACAGCGGAGGCAGGCTTCCCCCTGTCCAAAGCAGGCAGGGCGTTTCCCGATGAAGTTCATGCGGCAAGACCTTTATCAAACTCGTGTGCGTTGCTCTTGATTATGGCAAGTACCTCCACCTTATTTAGAGGCAGGGCGTATGACAAGAGTGCGCTTCTATACGGGGGACTCAGGAATCACGCAGGAAAACCGGCGCATCGGAATGAACTGCTCTCCTGAATCTACTTCGTCATCGGCAAAGGAGACACCGCGAAGCCATGAGCAGCTATACGCCTCAGAAATCGGATAAATTCACGTTCGGCCTGTGGACCGTCCGCACCCCCGTCGAGCGCGTCCGCAACAAGACAGCCGCCCCCTTCCTGTGACATTGGGAAGGGGGCGGCTGTTGCAAGTCCGTTGTCGGCGCGTTCAGGCTTTGGCGCGCTTGCGGGCGCGGACGGCCAGGCCCGCGCCCCCCAGCAGGAGCAGCCCGCCCAGGGCGGCGGCGGTGGACGCCTCGGGGACGGGCGAAGGCGTGGCGGGGACGCCGTTGAACTCAAGGACGCCGGAGTTTTGCGTATACTGGGCGTTCAGGGTCTCGCCGTCGGAGAGGGTGCCCAGGATCTGGAACACGCCGTCGTTGTTGGCGTCGGTCGGCGTCCCGATCTCTTGCAGGTTCGTCCCCATGATGTTGAGGGTGTTATAATTGGTGATGAACTGGAAGCTTCCCCCGCTAATGCTGAGAGGGCCACGGTTGCTGATGGACTGGAAGCTCCCCCCGCTGATGCTGGCCCCGCCCGAGGAGTTCGTGAGCGACGAGATGTTCCCCCCGCTGATGCTGTTATTGCCGGGATTGAGAAGGCTGAGGGCTTGAATCGTCCCTGCGGTCACAGTGACGCCATTAGAGAAACTGAAACCGTTAGTAGTTACAGAACCGAGTGTTCCTCCGTTGATGGTGAGGTTGCCTTGCGCGCTTAACTTCTGGATGTTCCCGCCGGAGACAGTGATGGTGCCGATACCGTTGAAGCCACTATTCACACTTTGGATGGTGCCGCCCGAGATGCCGACCCCTGCCCGGTCGCTGTTCACGGTTGTGACCGTCCCACCGGAAATGGTGATGCTGGTTTGAACGGCGTTCAAGCCTCCGTTCACGGAGATTGTCCCGGCCGTCCCACCGGAGATGTTGATGGCAGGGCTTCCTGTGCCTGTGGTGATGCTTTGAATGCTCCCGCCGTCTTGCAGGTTGAGGACGGTATTGACGCCGGCTACAGTGCCCGTCATGTAACTGCTGGTGTTGGGGCCGGCGCCGCCGCCGAACGTGGTGCCGCTCCCCGTGACGGCGGTGCCGGTCCCGCTGACGGTGGCCGTGCCGGAGGTGACGCTGATGCTCTGGGCCATGGCGGGGCAGGTGCCGAGCAGAAGCGCCCCGACGCCGAGCAGGGCGGCAACAGGGGGGAAAGGGGAAGCCGTCGGCCCCGGCCGCCAGCTTCCGCGAAGATGTGTCCGTGTCATGGCGGTTCTCCTGGTGAGGCCCTTGGCCTCGGGATGGTAAAGTTACGGGCTGTCACTGTTACTGCCTTGCATAAACCGTGCCAAAGGCGGAAATTTTACATGAATTGAATTTTATTTTTCCAGAAGGAAATTGGGCCGCATGGGGTGAATTGCATTCCCGGACGACCTCCCCATTTTCTTCGTCACCGGCAAAGGAGACACTGCGAAGCCATGAGCAGCTATACGCCTCAGAAATCAGATAAATTCACGTTCGGCCTGTGGACCGTCGGCAACCCCGGCGTGGACCCATTCGGCGGTGCCGTCCGTACCCCCATCACGCCTGTCGAGCGCGTCCGCAAACTGGGCGAACTCGGCGCCTACGGCGTCAACCTCCACGACAACGACCTGGTCCCCTTTGGCGCCTCCGCCGCCGAGCAGGCCGCCATCGTCAAGGAGTTCAAGCAAGCGCTGGATGGCAGCGGCGTCGTCTGCGCGATGGCGACCACGAACCTCTTCACCCATGCCGTCTTCAAAGACGGCGCGTTCACGTCCAACGACCCCCAGGTGCGTGCCCTCGCCCGGCAGAAGGTCATGCGCTCCATGGACCTGGGCGTCGAACTAGGCGCTCCCATCTACGTCTTTTGGGGCGGGCGCGAGGGCACGGAGGTGGACGCCTCCAAAGACCCCGTGATGGCCGCCAAGCGCTTCCGGGACGCGCTGGACTTCTTCTGCGACTACGCGCTGGCGCAGGGCTACGACCTCAAGTTCGCCCTGGAAGCCAAGCCCAACGAGCCGCGTGGCGACATTTACCTGCCGACCACGGGCGCGATGCTCGGCTTCATCGCGACCCTGGCACACCCCGAAATGGTGGGCGTCAATCCCGAGTTCGCGCACGAGACGATGGCCGGTCTGTCGTTCTACCACGCCGTCGCGCAGGCGCTGGAAGCCGGCAAACTGTTCCACGTTGACCTGAACGGCCAGAAGCCGGGACGTTACGACCAGGACTTCCGGTTCGGCCAGGAAGATTATAAACAAAACTTCTTCCTGGTGAAGCTGCTGGAGGACTACGGCTACGATGGCCCCAAGCACTTCGATGCCCACCCCCTGCGGACGTCCGACCCGGACGACGTCTGGGAGTTCGCGAAGGGTTGTATGCGGACGTACCTGATCTTCAAGGAGAAGGCGGCACAGTACAACGCGGACCCGGACATTCAGGCGCTGCTGGCGCAGATCAACACGCGGGACGCCGCGCTGGACCCGATCCTGGACGGGAAGTTCAGCCCGCAGAATGTTCAGACCTTGAAGGCGATGGCGTTCGACGCGACGGCTTTGGCGGCCAAGCCGCTGCCCTACGAGAAGCTGGACCAGCTCGTCTTCGACCTGCTGCTCGGCGTCCGGTGATGCCCTCTCCCCGGCGCGAGTGACAGAGACGACCAGTGCCGCAGACACACCTTACCTTCAGGTCGGGTGCAGTTGCGCCAGGGAGATGTCATTGGGAGAACCTTGATAGGGGGCGCAGCAAGAGAGGACGCAGCAAGCAGCGCCCCTACATGTAGGACTTCTCATGTGCTGTTAGCATATGAGTTTACTCCTGCTTGACGTGCCGCACAAGCTGCACCGCCAGACCGATGTAAGTGGCGGGCGTGAGACGGAGCAGGCGCTGCTTGTCGTCGTCGGGCAGGTCTAGGTCGGCGATGAACGCCTGAATGCCCTCTTTGGTGATGCCCGCGCCGCGCGTCAGCTCTTTGAGCCGCTCGTAGGCGTCCGAGGTGCCGACACGGCGCATGACCGTTTGGATTGGCTCGGCCAGAACCTCCCAAGCGTCGTCCAGGTCGCGCGAAAGGGCGGACGGGCTGACTTCCAGGACGCCCAGGCCGCGCAGGGTGGACTGGAGGGCGACGTAAGAATGGGCGACGGCGGTCCCGACGTTCCGCAGGGCGCTCGAATCGGTCAGGTCGCGCTGGAGGCGGGAAATAGGCAGCTTGGCCGCGAGATGGGTCAGCAGGGCGTTGGACACGCCCAGATTGGCCTCCGAGTTCTCGAAGTTGATGGGGTTGACCTTGTGCGGCATGGTCGAAGAGCCGACCTCACCTGCGACAACGCGCTGCTTGAAGTAGCCGAGAGAAATGTAGGTCCAGACGTCCTGGTCGAAGCCCAGCATGACCGTGTTGAAGCGGACCAGCGCGTGGGCCAGCTCGGCGATCCAGTCGTGCGACTCGATCTGCGTTGTCAGCAGGTTGAATGTCAGCCCCAGCCGCTCGACGAAGGCTCGGGATAGGTCCTCCCAGGGCAGATCCGGGTAGGCAATAGAGTGCGTGTGGAAGTTGCCGACCGTGCCGTTGAACTTGCCCAGGTACTCGATGGCAGCGACCTGCGCGAGCTGCCGCCGCCAGCGACCGACGAAGACAGCCAGCTCCTTGCCCAGCGTGGTCGGGCTGGCCGGCTGGCCGTGGGTCCGGGCGAGCATCGCGACCGCGCGCGTCTGGGCGGCCAGCGCGGCGACCCGGTCCGCCATCTCCGTCGCCAGCGGCAGCCACTTCCCCTGGATGCCGTTTTGGAGCATCATCCCGTAGGCCAGGTTGTTGATGTCTTCCGACGTGCAGCAGAAGTGGATAAACGGGATGGCGTCGGCCAGCGACGTGTCCCGCAGCCGCTCCTGCAAATAATACTCGACGGCCTTCACGTCATGGCGCGTGGTCTGCTCGATCTCCTTGACGCGGTCAGCTTGCGCCGCGTCGAACCTATCCCGGATCCTTTGCAGGTGCGCGCGTTCCTCCTCGGAGAAAGGCCGCACGGCGGCGATCTCAGGCCGCTCCGACATGAATCGCAGCCACTCGATCTCCACCTGCACCCGGTACTTGATCAGGGCGTACTCGGAAAAACTGGGCACCAAGTCTTCCGTCTGCGCCGCGTAGCGCCCGTCAATCGGCGAAATGGCCGTTACTGACATAGTCAAACTGTTCCTTTGCGGAGGGATGCGAGGCCATTATACCTGCTTCTCAGTCCAGCTTGACAAAGGGGGCGATCTTGGCGAACTTCTTGGGGCCGATGCCGGTGACTTGCATCAGGTCCTCGATCTTCTCGAAGCGGCCCGCCTGCTGTCGGAAGGCGAGGATGCGCCCGGCCATGCTTGGGCCGACGCCGGGCAGGCGCTGCAAGTCTGCTTCGGTTGCCATGTTCAGCGCGATCTGCTCGCCCGATGTCGCCGTGATCTTGTCCGCATGGCTGGACCGCCCGCCTTTGGCGTGCTCAGACGCGGCTCGTGACGGCACGGAGGAGACTGGTGTTGGAAGGGCGTCCCCCGCTGCCCCCGTGGGCGGCGTGACGCTACGCTTGGGGACAAAGACTTTCTCGCCATCGGTCACTTTCTGGGCGAGGTTGACGGCGTCCATGTCCGCCTCCTGCGTCGGGCCTCCGGCGGCGAGGATCGCCTGCATGACGCGGCTTTGGGGCGGCAGAACGTAAAGCGAGGGGCGGCGGACCGCCCCGGCCACGTCCACATAAAGGCGGTTCGCGGGTACGGCGTGAGGCGTTTCGGCGGGCGGCATAGTGGGCGGCGCAGAGGTCGCCGCCTGGGCAGGCGGCGGGGAGATGGTGACGGGGGGCGGCGCGGCACGGCGGCCTGTCAGCAGGACGAACCCGCTGCCGAGCAGGCAAAGCAGACAGACGATCAGCAAGGCAAAGCGGGTCCGGGCATCCTGCATGGGTGTTTCCTCCGTGAACGCGGGGCGAGCGCAACTTTCCGGGGCAGTCGGTGTCTCAGTCTTTAGGAGAACACTCGCATGACAAAGTTCACCGAAACGCAGACGTTTCCTGCATTCGCCTACGGTGTACTGGGCTTATCGGCGGTCGCCGTCGCTGAGGCGGGACTGATTTGGCCTGTGCTGCCGCTTGGCCTCGCGTTCAGCGTGTTATGCCAGCGGACGACCGTGACCGAGAAGGACCTATCCGTCAGCTTTGGCGCATTGTTTCCATTCTACCGGCGGCGCATCGCCACCGCCGACATCGCTTCCACCGAGGCGGTGACGTACTCGCCCCTCGCCGAATATGGCGGCTGGGGCATCAAGTGGGGCCGGGGCGGTGTCGCCCTGAACGCGCGCGGCAATCGCGGGGTTCGTCTGAAGCTTAGGGATGGCCGCCGTATTCTGGTCGGCTCGCAGCGGCCCGAAGAACTGGCCGAAGCGCTGGCCGCGCCGCGTTAGACGACCACGTTGACCAGCTTGCCGGGGACCACGATGATCTTCCTGGGCGCGCTGCCGTTCAAAGCCTCCGCTACCTTCGGGCTGGCGAGGGCTAGGGCTTGCAGGGCGTCTTGATCGGCATCGGCAGGGGCGGTCAGCTTGTCCCGCACCTTGCCGTTGACCTGGACGACGAGGATGATCTCGTCGTTTTTGGCGACTTCCGGGTCCGCCTGCGGCCACGGGTGCCGGTACAAGAAGCCGGACTGACCCAGCCCCTCCGTCCATAGCTCGTCGGCCAGGTGCGGCGCGAACGGGGCAAGGGCGAGGACTAGGTACTCAATGGCCTCGTCCAGCGCGACGGAGCGTGTGCCGTGCGGCAGGGCATTGGCGACCTCATAAGCCATGTTGACCCACTCCATCAGCCCCGCGACGGCCGTGTTGAAGCGGAAGCTTTCCAGGTCGTCCGCGACCCGCAGCAGAGTTTGGTGCGTCTTGCGGCGCAGGTCCCGGTCCTTGCCCGCCGCCTCGCCGACAGACGCCCGCCAGTCCGGCGTCCAGCCGTCCGCGAACTGCGCCACGAGCCGGTAGACGCGGGCCAGGAACTTGGACGAGCCCCTGATCCCCTCCTCGCTCCATTGCACGGTCTCTTCAAAGGGCGCGACGAACATCTCATAGACGCGCAGGCTGTCCGCGCCGAACCGCTCGGCGGCCTCATCGGGCGTCACCACGTTGCCCGCCGACTTAGACATCTTGGCCCAGCGGTAGCTGATCTCGGACGGGTCGAACCGGGTCAGGTCCTCGGGCTTGACCGCCTTCCAGTCCTCGATCTTCTCCTCACCCTCCTCTTCGCCTTCCTCGCCCGCCGAGGGCCTGCGACCCGGCGTGTAGGCCAGCATCATGCCCTGGTTCCGCAGGCGCGTGAACGGCTCATCGAAGCCGAGCAGGCCGGCGTCGAACAGCACCTTGTTCCAGAAGCGGGCATACAAGAGGTGCATGACCGCGTGCTCCGCGCCGCCGACATAGGTGTCTACGGGCAGCCAGTAGTCCACAGCCTCGCGCGAGAATGGTACGGTGTCATCGTGCGGGTCCGCAAAGCGCAGGAAATACCACGAGGAGCAGGCGAAGCCTGCCATCGTGTCGGTCTCGCGCCGCGCCGCGCCGCCGCAGACGGGGCAGTTCGTTTCGACAAATTCCACGATGTTCGCCAGCGGCCCTTCGAGAGTCCCGGTCGGCTGATAATTCTCCACCGGCGGCAGCAAGACCGGCAACTGGTCTTCGGGCACGGGCACCTCGCCGCAGGAGGGGCAGTGGATAATCGGGATCGGGACGCCCCAATAACGCTGCCGCGAGAGCAGCCAGTCTCGGAACCGATAGGTGACGACCGGGCGGCCCAGCCCGTCCGCCTCCAGCCATTCCGCCACCTTGCGGACCGTCTCCTTGCTGTAGGCCAGCCCGTCGAACGGCCCGGAATTCACGAGCACGCCCTTGTCCGTGGTCGCCGCCGTCATCGTCTCGCTGCTGACCTCCTGCCCCGGCTCCTGATACACGGGGACGACCGGCAGGCCGAACTTGCGGGCGAAGTCGAAGTCGCGCTGGTCATGGGCGGGGACTGCCATGATCGCGCCGGTGCCGTAGCCCATCAGGACGTAGTCGGCGATCCAGACCGGGACCGGCTGCCCGTTGACGGGGTTCGTGGCATACGCGCCCGTCCAGACGCCCGTCTTCTCGCGCCCCTCCGCCTGCCGGTCCATTTCGGTTTCGCGCCCCGCCCGCGCCGCATAGGCCGCCACCGCCTCCCGCTGCTCCGCCGTCGTCAGCGTCTCGACCAGGGGGTGCTCCGGGGCCAGCACCATGAAGGTCGCCCCCCAGAGCGTGTCCGGGCGCGTGGTGAAGACGGTGATGGAGGAACCTGATCCGTCATTGCCCGGCACTGGAAGTGCCGGTCTACCCGTGAGTGAAAACCCCTCCGGGGTTGAAGACAAAGCAGCCGTTGACGCTTCCTCAGTCGCGGAGCGACTTCCACTCACGGGTAGACCGGCACTTCCAGTGCCGGGTTCCTGGACCCGAAAATGTACCTCCGCGCCCTCGCTGCGCCCGATCCAGTTGCGCTGCTGCTGCTTGATGCCTTCCGACCAGTCCAGCTTGTCCAGATCGTTCAAGAGGCGGTCGGCATAGGCGGTGATCTTCAGATACCACTGCGGGATGTTCTTCTTCTCGACCAGCGCGCCGGAGCGCCAGCCGCGCCCATTGACGACTTCCTCGTTCGCCAGGACAGTCTTGTCCACCGGGTCCCAGTTGACCGGCGCATTCTGCCGGTAGGCCAAGCCGCGCTTGTAGAGCAGCAGGAATATCCATTGCGTCCACTTGTAATAGGCCGGATCGCTGGAGTTGATCTCGCGGTCCCAGTCATACCCCATGCCGATCAGGTTCATCTGCCGCTTGTAGGTGGCGGCGAACTCGGCCACCATCGGGCCGGGGTTGCGCTGCCGCTTGATGGCCTCGTTCTCGGCGGGCTGCCCGAAGGCATCCCAGCCCATCGGGTGCAGCACGTTGTAGCCCTGCATTGATTTCAGCCGCAGGAAGGCATCCGGCGGCGCGTAGTTCTTGAAGTGCCCCACCGACAGCCCCTGGCCGGACGGGTAGGGGAAGAACTCCAGCCCATAATACTTGGGCTTGTCCGGGTTTATTTCGGCATGGTACAGGTCAGCCTCGGCCCACCGCGCCTGCCACTTCGCCTCAATCTCCCGGAAGTTATATTTCTCGTCCAACGCCATATTGTGTTTATGCCTGACTCGTCAATCGTTGCCTTTAGTATACTGCCGGAGGCGGGAGATAGTCAAGTAAAGAGGCAATACCACAGAAGTGAAAGCGACGTCAAAACCCCACGGGGAGCAGCATTATATAAAGCTCACGATAAGCAAAACAGAGGCTATTTAGGCGGATACTTCAATGCAATGCTTGCTATACTAGAGAGAGCTTGAGCGATACGCCCACCTAGCCACCAGTTTTGCGTATTATGGTACTCTCTAGCTTGCTTCCGCAAGTTTGCAGTGGACTCTGCTCGTCTTGTTAATAGCTCCTTTCGGTCTTCAGGAGCTATGTTCACGAACAGTGATGGCGAGTATTCATCTAAAAGTTTGCTTGATAGCTCCCACAACTCTTCGCCCTTTTTCTGTCTCTCTTCTAGCCACTCTTGAAACAACTCGTCTAGAGCTTCTACGGAGCGTGTACTATGGCACCAATTCAATGCCGTAACCGCACCATCCCTGACTCGCCATCGTGTGTCTTTTGTTGCTTCTACAAGCGGTCGGATCACAGGAAGACCATATTCTGCTAGTGCTTGCGCGGTAGTCAGGGTTGTGCCTTCCTTACTGAACTGTTCTATCAACGGCTTTATAGCTCGCTCATCCTTAATTTGACCTAAAACATAGATTGCGATCCCACGGACGTTAGTACGGCTGTGAGCAAGTGCCTCGATCAACGGTTCTACCGCTTCAGTACCCACTCCTTTTAGTTGTTTGGCTACTATATGCATCTCCGGGCTGTTGTGGTCTATGTTCTCGAAGCTAGCTATGATGTGCGCTACCGGTGGCGTATCCTTCTCCACCGGGATGGCTTTAGGCGTGTAATCAGGGCTGGCTAGGTCGCGAAAATGCTTCCATGTGGCGCTGACTTTATCCGCGTAGCTGCCAATCCAGTTAGAGTTGAACAGAACAAACGTGACGCCGTATGTCAGCACACCAATCAAGTACATGACAAATACTGCACCATTGTTAAAGCCCCGTCCATGCTGAATGATGTAAGCAGCGAGGGCGAAGAATGCACACATCGCGAGTAAAACGCCAGACCAGATAAAGCGAATCAATGTTCGTGCGACGCCAGTCCTTTTGGTGGCCTTCAATAAAAAGCCACCTATAGCTGTTATAGCCATAAGCAGGATGCCGCCAAAAGTAGCGTCCATAATATTGCCGATATGTTCCATGTTTACCTCGAATGTATGTTTGCTGTAGAATGGTACAGACTACTGTACAATTCCTCTTTAAACTGTAGATGAAGATTAGAGCAAGAGAAGGACAAGGCATTGCTGTCTTGGCCTTCTCATTTTCAACCGCAGCAACCCGCCTGGCGGCGATAATTTTGGACGGGCCGAAGCCCGCTTTCCGGCTCAAAGGCCCTTCCAGTTGCCTGGAACCCCGGCTGCCCGACTGCTCCTTGCGGAGTCTCCACGGATGGGCAGTGGGTTGTTCGCCGTCTCTACGCTGTTTTCCTCGTTTTCCTGCCTGCCAGGTGCGATTTCAATTTGAGGGCGGAATTCAGGTATAATAGTAGACGGATATATCTTTGGCGAAGGGAAGACGGGTGGGAAACGACGGCTCATAAACCACAAAGCATGAAAAATGCGAAAACGAACTGCTTTCAACAGTTTAGGACTTTCGCTTCACTCTAAGCTATTCTAGGGTTTTTGAACATTGTTGCCTGATATTAGCATCTATAAATAATCTGCAAGCAAGCGCAAGCGAAAGTCCTACAATTGATAGCTCTTTTTTGAAGCTGGGCGGAGTTGAGGCGGATGGAGTTGGGCTGGTGAGCGGGAAGGAAGCCGAAGTAAAAACGGCTAAAATTGTCAAAACGAACTGGTCTCGTCAAATTCGCACGCTCCCTGCCTGTCCGGTTTGTCCAAGCCGCCGCTGGGGAAGAACAGGCTGGCATTTTCACCAACGGAGGACACTGCGGATGGCACAATCATTTACGGCGACCGAAGCGGGGGCGCTGGCGAAGACGACGGACGGGACGAAGCGGCGCGTCCTGGTGACGGGCGCGGCGGGGCGTATCGGGTCGTTCTTCGCCGAACACGCCCAGGACAAGTACACGCTGCGTCTGATGGTGCGCGGCGATGAGGAGGGGATTGACGCCATCCGGGCCTTTGGCGAGGTGGTGGAGGCGGACCTGGGCGACCTGGACCGGCTGAAGGAGGTCTGCAAGGGCATAGACACGATTGTCCACATGGCGGGCGATCCAGGGCCGTCGTCGCTGTGGCAATCGCTGCTGGAGACCAACATCATCGGCACCTACAACGTCTTCGCGGCGGCCAAGACGGCGGGAGTCAAACGCGTCATCTACGCCTCGTCCATCCATGCTGTGTCGGGCTACCCACCCGACGTGCAGGTCAAGACGAGCGAGCCGGTCAACCCCGGCGACATCTACGGCGTCTCCAAGTGCTTCGGCGAGGCGCTGTGCCGCTACATGGCCGAGAAAGAGGGCGTCAGCGCCATCGCCCTGCGGATCGGCGCGTTCCAGCCGGTGGAGTCGGTGCGCGACGAACAAGGGATCGGGATGCTGGATTCGTTCGTCTCCCGGCGTGACCTGGACCAGCTCATCAACCGCTGCATTGATGTGGAGAACGTCCAGTTCGCCGTCCTGCATGGCCTGAGCGACAACCGGTTCAAGCGGCTGGACATCTCCGACGCCCGTGAGCTGGTCGGCTACGCGCCGCAGGACGACTCGACGGAAGAACTTCCCCCGCTGCGCGACCTGCACCTGCGCGACGCTGTGACCACCGACAGCGGCATCGCGGACGGCGGGGAGTCGGGGATGCGCGCCGAAGTCGGCTGAGGGAACTGTGTTTGCCGGCAATCCTGGGGCGGGTAAACTAGGAGACAAGGAGACCTGACACCGTGGAACTCACCAAAGACACGCCGGTCACTGACGCCGACGACACCCATCCGCACGACCCGCACCAGACCGGCAGCGGGGATGCGGCGTCGCCCGGCGGCAAGGATGCCCCGGCTCACAGCGCTCTGGGCCTGGCCCACAGCGGGGGAGAATACCCCGGCCCGAATGCCGCCGCCGAACCCTCGAAGACGGAAGAGGAGGGCGCCAATGGGACAGGATAAAACGACGGACGCAGCGGAGGGGATCATCCCAAACACGACCACGGACGACACGACTACGGCAGGCGACGAACTGCCCGCTGGAGACATAGACCCGGACAGCACCCGTTCGGCGGACGAAACGGGGCAGGGCGGTGATCCGACCGACCCGACGAAGAACAAAGCACATCCGTGGAACGGGTAGAAACCTAGCGAAAGCCCCGGCTACCTGGCCGGGGCTTTCCGTTGATATTGCGTCGCCCCCGTTAGGAGTCGGAAGTGCCACGGGTTTCAACCCGTGGCGCTTCTAGCTGATGTTCACCCCCGCTACGATGTCACCCTGACTGTTTTCCTGTACCTCATGGCGGCGGTCGTTCGCCTCGGGGGTCGTGGGGGTGTGGAGCGTGCGGTCGAAAATCGCCATGCCGCCGTCGTCCTTGCCATCCGGGCCAACGCTGTAGAGAACATAGCTCGTGCCCGTGCGCTTGTAGCGCAGCGGCCCGGACAGGGCGAATGGGTCGGTAGGGACGGCATGAAGGTAGCGCGGCGCGAGCGCTGCCAGAGTGGGCGGGTACGCGCCGTGGTCGAGCCTATAGGCGCGCAGGGCTAGCGTAACCAGAAGCAGCGCGTTCTGCGTGCTGGCGTCTACCTCTCGCAGCCGCGCCTGATTGAATACTGGCAACAGGAACTGATTTATAGGACCCTCCGGTACGTCGGGGGCGGCAGGATGAGCCGTGTAGGGCTGACGCGCATTGGCAGTGGCCTGATCCATGTAGCGCGTGTAGTTTGACATGATGTTCCGCTTTCCTGACAAGCGACAGCGGATCAATAACATTTGGGTCGGCAGAATGTTGGACGCATCACCCGTAAAGGTTCCAATATTGCCAGGCCAGCCACGTTGCCGCATCTTTTCCAGCAGTCCTGCTTGGGTGCACCATTCCTCCTCTTGCATCGTGTCGGCGAACGGCACATGGCCCGCGCGGATGATCTCCAGCCGCCGCGCCGCCGCCCGTGCCTGTGCCGCGTCCAGATGCCCTGCCGCCTGCCATGCTTGTTTTCGACCGATGGCCTGGCAGGCGGCACCGACCAGCATCCCGATGAGGGGGCCGCCGCGCGGCATCGTCTCGCCCATCTGAATGGCGTCCAGGCTCGCGCCCGTCGCGCCGCCCGCGTCGCCTTTCTCCACTTCGACCTGCGCTTGCAGGGACAAAAACCGTGCCAGCGCCCGAATCTTCTGGTAATGCGGAAACGCGGTGTTGAACGACCGGGACGGCGGCTCCTGATAAGGATATTGAAAACCCTGATGCAAGAGTTGAACGGCCCCGGCGTTCTCGGCAACTAATTTCTCCTTGTCCGCCAGTGAAGGAGGCGTCGGACTGTCGGACGGTCGGCCAGCCGCGTTCCCAGGGATTCGGGCGACCTCGATTTTCCTTTCATCCAGGACAGCGTTGCTCGCGGCGATGTAATAATCGCGGGCGTTCGGCGTCGGCATCGTCGGCGTCGGGATCGAGACGGTCGGGGTCTGGTTCAGGGCACGCAGCCAGAACCACAAACACAGGGCAAGCGGCAGGACCAGACCGAGAACCAGCATCAGAAACTTGTCTCCCCGTGACCAGGGGACTTTGGGGCGGCGTGATGTCATAGCCTCTTGAACGTACAGGGCGGCGGAAACGGTTCGGGTATACTGGGGGCATGGTGCAAACGATTTCCGGCAAGACGTATCGGGGCGCGACGCCTGACCCGGCCCACGCGACGCGAGAGGCGATGGCTGTCGTGAGGGAAGGCCGCCTGCCGCTTGTGGAGGTTTTTTACTCGCTGCAAGGCGAAGGCGGGCGAACAGGGCAGGCGACGGTCTTCGTGCGCTTCGCGGGCTGCAACCTAGCCTGCGAGTTCTGCGACACGGACTTCCGGGTCAACGCGACGTACACGGCGGGGGAACTGGTCGAGGAGATCGGGCGCGTGGGGGGCATGTGCCGCTGGGTCTGCTTTACCGGGGGCGAGCCGACGATCCACGACCTGCGGGAGCTGTGCGAGATGCTCCACGCGCGCGGCTACCATCTGCAAATGGAGACGAACGGGACGCGGCCCCGGCCTGAGTGGGGGGTGGACCACGTCACCGTCTCGCCCAAGCAGCCGCAGGGCGGGCGGCTGCACCCGTGGTACGAGGAACACGCGGCGGAGTTCAAGTATGTGGTGGACGACGAGGCGGACCTTGCACGGGCGCTGGACGGCGCGCGGCGGCATGGCCGGACGACGTTCGTGCAGCCGAACGCGCTCAACCCGGCCTCTGTCGCTCTGTGTATCGAGGCCGTCAAGGGGTGCCCGGAGCGGCTGCGGCTGTCGCTGCAAACACATAAACTCCTCGAAATTCGTTAGCCGCCCAGCGTCCTGTCGTTTAGTGGGCGGAGACGGTCGGGTAAAGTAAGGGCGGGGGACACACCATGAAAACGCAAAACCTATTGCTCCTGTTCGCTGTCGCGGGCGCCGCTTACCTGCTGCTCAAGAAAAAGAACACGGGGACGGAGCCGGCGGCCGAGCCGGTCGCCCATGTGGTCGAAGAAACACTGCACAAGCATGAGGGCGAGGATAATCCGATCGTCCACGCCTTCGAGGAGGCGCTGGAGCAGAAGGCGGGGCACGGAGATACGCCGGTCTGACTGTTGGGAGCAAGTCTAACGGAGAGGAGGGCGGGGGCTGGCCCCGCCCTCTCGGCTCTTAGGACTGCAAGTAGTCGCGCAGGCGCTTCTTGCGGGCGGCAGAGCGCAGCTTGCGGAGGGCTTGGGACTCGATCTGGCGGACGCGTTCGCGGGAGATGTGCAGCTCGTCTCCGATCTGCTGCAAGACGCTCTTGTCATCTTCGTCAAAGCCGAAACGCTTTCGCATGATGACCTTCTCGCGCTCGTCCAGCGTGTTCAGGATCGCCTCGATCTCGCCGCGCATCTCCTGGGCGATCAGCTCATCCTGGGGGCTGGGGGAGTTGCGGTCGAGGACGAGGCTGCCGAGCGAAGTGCTGTCGTCGTCACCGACCGTCATGTCCAGCGAAACAGGCTCCTGCGTGGTCTGCATCAGGCTGTTCATCTTTTTCAGAGACAGCCCGGCGTGCTCGGCGATCTGCTCGACCGTCGGCTCCTGCCCCAGCGTGCGATTCAGCTCGGTACGAGACTTGTCAATTTTACGCAGCGACTCGGAGATGTGGGCGGGGAGCCGGATGGCCTTCGCTTTATTGTCAATGGCTCGGCCGATGGACTGGCGAATCCACTGCGTCGCGTAGGTGCTGAAGCGGTAGCCCATGCGCGGGTCGAACCGTTCCGAGGCGGTCATCAGGCCGATGGCGCCCTCTTGGATGAGGTCTTCCAGGGGGATGCCGCTTGCTAGGTAGTTCTTGGCGATAGAGACGACCAGCCGCATGTTGGACTCGATCAGCCGTTCTTTGGCCGTGATGTCCCCGTAACGCGCCCGCCGGGACAAAGCCTTTTCCTCAGTCGCCGTCAGCAGCTTGGTCCGCGTCAGGCGATTGATATAGGAAGCGAGGTCGTCGGTGAACGACCCTATCGCCGAAGGGTCAGGCACGGGCGGGCGTCCCGAAGCGAGCGCGTCCCGCGAGTCGTCCTCGGGGATGCCGTTGAAAAAGTGATCGGCTGTGGTGGTCATGCGTTGCTTGATCCCGCCGGGTAAAACAGAAGGCCGCGCCGCCTCTCCAGTGACACCCTCTTAATTCGATATCACCCGCTCTAGTTCCTTCCCCATTTATCGCGGCGTGACCCCAGGATTTTAAGATTGCTTTTTGCCAATGGACCTGGATTCTGCTACAATGGATGTGGAGAACACCTCGTCATGCCGACACGGCTTGCCGCCGACCGAATTCAAATCCGCTATGCGCCCGATGCACCGCCCGTCCTGACGCAGTTCTCGCTCGACGTCCGGCCCGGTGTTTTCCTGGGCATTGTCGGCCCAAACGGGTCGGGCAAGTCCACCCTTGTCCGCGCCCTGTCCCGCGCCCTGCGGCCCGCGTCGGGGTCGGTTCTGCTGGATGAGAGCGATCTGTACGCGGGGCTGTCCGCGCGCCAGGCCGCCCGCGCCATCGGCGTCGTGCCCCAGGAGACCGCCGTTTCGCTGGACTTCTCGGTCCGCGAAGTTGTCCGCATGGGCCGGGCGCCGCACCTGCCGCGCCGCCCGTTCGCGTCCGAGACCGCCGAGGACGAGCGGATCGTGGTCGAGGCTATGCGCGCCGCGCGGGTGGAAGGGCTGGCGGACCGGACCGTCCCAACTCTGTCCGGCGGCGAGCGGCAGCGAGTCCTCTTTGCGCGCGCCCTGGCGCAGCAGCCGGACGTGATCCTGCTCGACGAGCCGACCGCGCACCTGGACCTGCGCCACCAGACCGAGGCGCTGTCATTGGCGCGTGATCTGGCCCATGACGGCGGCAAAGCCGTCCTCGCCGTGCTGCATGACATCAACCTGGCAGCGGCCTACTGCGATGCGCTGGTCCTGCTCCATGCGGGGCGCCTCGTCGCGCAAGGGCCGCCGGAACAGGTCGTGACGGCGGAGAACTTGCAGGCCGTCTACGGCGCGCGGGTCTGGGTGCGCCCTCACCCTGCGTCGGGCCGCCCGCTCGTCCTGACCCTGCCTGACCTGCCGGATATGGGCGAGACACCGAGCGCCCTGCGGGTCCACGTCATCTGCGGCGGCGGCACGGGGACGCGCCTGCTGCTCGCCCTGCACGGCCGGGGCTACGCGGTGACGGCGGCAGGGCTGAACGAGGGCGACACCGACGCCGAGGTCGCGCAGATGCTGGGCATCCCGTTCGCCCGTGAAGCGTCGTTCTCACCGCTCTCCCCAGAGGCGCTGGCCGAGGCCGCGCGCCTGGCCCAATCGGCGGACATCGTTCTGCTGACCCCCGTTCCGTTCGGGCGTGCGAATCTGGCGAATCTCGAAGCGGCCCTTGCCTTGCGCCGGATGGGAAAGCCCGTTCTCTGCCTCAGCGGCCCCGATGAAGACTTCGCCGCCCGCGACTTCGCGGGCGGCGCGGCGGGTGAGCTGTGGCGTGAGCTGCTGGAAACCGGGGCAGAGATAGTCTCTACCCCCGAAGTCGCTTTGCGTCTTTTGGAAAGTTGGAATAATGGAAGCGCTGATTGAGCATACGCTGGAGCCGGAGGTTGCCGGTCCTGCCCCGCGCCGGACACGTCTGCCGCTGCGGGTGTCGCTGCTGCTGGCGGTGGCGATGCTGCTGCTCGGCGTGTTTGTCCTGGGCAGCGGGCGCGCTTTGTGGGAAGCAGCCCGGTTGAGCTGGCTGGCGGCGGCAGGCCATACGGCGACGGGCCGCATCATCCGGGTCGAGACGGAGCCTGCCGAGATCAAAGGGCAGCCGCCACGCCCGGTCGCTGTCCGCTATGCCTGCGACCTGCCCGGTTCGCAGGGGACCGTCCACCGGGAAGGGTGGATCGGGCTGGGCACGCCGCCTGCACCCATCAATGGGCCGTCACCAGCCATCAGCATGGCACCGGGAAAGCCCGCCCCCAAGCCACTTGCCCCGGCGCCGCCCGCTTTTCGGCGGGGCCAGCCCATGCCGATTCGCTATGCGCCCTGGTTTGGCGGTGTCGCCAGCCAGCCGTGGCAGCCCGACCCGCGCGGCCGCGTCCTGACCCTGATCCTCTCGGGCAGCCTTGTGATGCTGGTCAGCCTGCTTCTGTTGCGCCGGCTGTTGCACTGGATGGGGGAGCGCCTGCACCTGCTGCGGCTGGGGATGGCGACGGTCGGGACGATCACGCACAAGCGGACTGAAGCCGAGGACATGGTACGTTATTACCTGCGTTACGGCTACGCCTCGGGCCTGTCGGAAGGGCGGGAGCACGAGGAGCAGGTCAGCATGGACCAGTGGAAGCTGTTCCACGTCGGCCAGCCGGTGACGGTGCTGTACGACCCGGACCAGCCGGAGCGGGTGGCGCTGTACGCGCTGATACGGCACTGACCTACCCCCGCGACAAGTCGCGACCCCTCCCTGTTAGGGAAGGGTGATGAGGAAGGGAAGAGGGTAGGGGGACCCTGCCCCTACTTCTGAACAATGCGGATCGTGATGCGTTCACCGTGCTCCGTCGGACGGCCTGACACGAGCGCATCATAGTCGGCGCCGTTGTATCTGATAGGAATTTTGCCCTCCTGGGGTACATCGGTCTGTGAAACGTCCATCTCCGCCGAGACCTTGATCCTGAAGGCAATCGGTTCTTGAAGTGGTTTCGGCAACGAGATGACCTGATCAGGCGAGCCTGCGCCGTGGAGCTGCACGGTCACCTGCCCGCGTTCAGGAAGAAAACGTAGCTCGGAAGCTTTTGCCTCAATCGCCCACACCAGAAAGGAGTTCTGTAGCGAGTAGACCGGATGTTCGGCGTAGAACATCTCCCGGCCGGTGTCTGGAGTGACGGAGGGTAGCGCCTTCGCAATAGATTCGTTCACGCGGGAAACGAAAGCGTCGCTCTGGGACGGGCGGGACTCCGAGAGATCGTTGTTGACCATAGCAAGCATTTCCCCTTTCAATTGTCGTCGGCCTTGATGCAGACGGCTTTTTACCGTCGTCACGGGCAGATCAAGAAACTCGGCGATGTCCTGGTGGGAGTGTTCTCCCATGTAGAAGAGGGTGATCACGGCCCGCTGGCCTTCCGGCAAAGACTGAATGGCCCGGCTGACTTCCTCCTGAATCCGGTGCCGCTCCGCGATCTCTTCCGGGGCGGGCGCAGAAGACGGCAGATGCTCGGCGGTTTGAATCGGGACGGTGCTCACCTGCTTGTTCCGTATCAGGCGGTCGCACTGCTTGAAGACGACCTTCCTGAACCAGACCGGAAACGCCTCCGGTGCGCGCAGGGTATGCAGGGTGCGGTATGCCTCCAAAAACGCCTCCTGGGCGGCGTCTTGTCCCCCGTGGAAGCTCCCCAGAACGGTTGCGGCATAGGCGACCGCCCTGTCCTGAAAGCGCCGGACGATCCAGTTGAACGCTTCCAGGTCTCCCGCCTGCGCCCGTCTCACCTGCCGCGCTGTCTCTTCGTTGCTCATGGTTGGATGGTGTCTACTGATAAGACCCAAATTGATGCGAAAAGGTTGAATCAGTGTCCGCACCTGTTAGGGGAGGCCTTTGAAACAGAAAACGCCCCTGCCTCTGAACAAGAGGCCGGGGCTATTGTCTTGACTTTATCCCTCCCCTCCACAGGGGAGGGTGGCGAACTTGCGAGACGGGAGGGGACTCATCCGGGGTTTAGCTCCGCTCGACGGCGAACTCGCCCGCCTGCTCGGCGACTTCGCGGGCCACGGCCACGGCCTCGCCCGTCGCCGCCAGCCCCAGGCCGTCGGCGACGCGCTGGCCGTATTCCTGATCGCATTGGAGAAGGTGCCCCACCATGCGCTCCTGGATGTCCGGGTTGCACTTTTTCAGGTTGCCGACCAGGTTGGAGACTAGTTCGTTTTTCTCGGCCTGCGTGAACGTGCGGTAGCGCTCGCCGGCCTGGCCGTAGGGGTTCTTGCGCTCGATGGCCTCCCGGACCAGGTTGCCCTGGACATACGGGGTGTGCGGCTTGCCGCCCTGCGAGGTCTCGACCAGGCCGCCCCGGCTGCTCGGCTCGTAGTTGACGTGCGGGTTCGGCCCCTGGTCCACATAGTAGGTCATCTGGCCGTCACGCTGGTTGGTGTAGACTTCCTTTTTGGCGCGGTTGATTGGAAGCTGCAAATAGTTCGCGCCGACCCGGTGCCGCTGCGTGTCCGAGTAGGACAGCGTCCGGCCCTGGAGCATCTTGTCATCGGAGAAGTCCAGGCCGTCCACCAGGACGCCCGTGCCGAACGACGCCTGCTCGACCTCGGCGAAGTAATTGACCGGGTTGCGGTCAAGCACCATGCGGCCTACAGGGAGCATCGGGAACTGATCGACCGGCCAGAGCTTGGTGTCGTCGAGCGGGTCGAAGTCCAGTTCGGAGTGTTCGTCGTCGGACATGATCTGAACCTGGAACTCCCACTCGGGGTAGTCGCCGCGCGCAATGGCCTCAAATAAGTCCTGGGTAGCGTGGTTGAAGTTGGTCGCCTGGATGGCGTTGGCTTCCTCCTGGGTCAAGTTCTTGACGCCCGCTTTGGGGACCCAGTGGTATTTGATCAGGACGCCCTCGCCCTCGGCGTTGTACCACTTGTAGGTGTTGACGCCCGACCCTTCCATGTGCCGGTAATTGGCCGGGATGCCCCACGGGCTAAACAGCCAGGTGATGGTGTGCATCGTCTCGGGGCTGAGGGAGACGAAGTCGAACTGCCGGTTGGGGTCCTGGATGTTGGTCACGGGGTCCGGCTTGAAGGCGTGAATGAAGTCCGGGAACTTGATGGCGTCGCGGATGAAGAACGTCTTCAGGTTGTTGCCGACCAGGTCCCAGTTGCCGTCCTCGGTGTAGAATTTGACGGCGAACCCACGCGGGTCACGCAGGGTTTCGGGCGACGTGCCGCCGTGAATGACGGTGGAAAAGCGGACGAAGACGGGCGTCCGCTTGCCCTGCTCCTGGAACAGCTTGGCGCGGGTATATTTGCTGACCGGCTCGTCGCCGACCGTGCCGTAAGCCTCGAAATAGCCGTGCGCCCCCGCGCCGCGCGCGTGGACGACGCGCTCCGGGATGCGCTCACGGTCGAAGTGGGTGATCTTTTCCAGGAACGGGTAGTTTTCCAGCGTCGTCGGCCCTCGATTGCCGACCGTTCGCGTGTTCTGGTTGTCATGGACCGGATGGCCCTGCCGGGTCGTCAGCGGCGGCTGCTCGTTGGCGGCGGGCCGCGTGGCTTCCTCGGGCGTCAGCTCGTGGCCGTTCTTGCTATTACCGTTCGTGTTGGGATCGCTCATGTCTCTGTGCGTTCCTTTCTAGTGTCTGATCTGAAGTGAGGGGAAGCCCTAAAACTACCCTCTCATTATCCACAAAAGCGGATGGGAATTCTACACGTCTTGGTCAAGCAAGTTAGCTGCGATCCTCAACGCCAGATACTCATAATCCGCCCGCAGAGGCCCTACCAAGAGTGGGTCTGGTTCAAGTCCCTCAATCAAGCCTTTGACCAAATCCCTGATACGCGCCTGATAATCATCCGCAGCAATGCCACGCCGCCTGGAAGAGCGCCAGCGCCGCGTAGCGACAGGGGCGATAACTTCGGCAGACTGGGCGACAGGGCAGCCTGCATCCCAGGCTTGTTTGATCGCTAGAATGACCCGCGATGGTGTCTCTTCTGGCATGGGTTATGCGGCAGGCGCGATGCAGGCTGGATCATCTACGGTGGGCGCGTTGACCTGGCGCGAGACGGCGTAGGCTTCCATGGCGTCGGCGGGGTAGGGGGCCAGCAGGGGCAGCAGGTCGGAGGCGTCGGTGACGGAGCGGTCCAGCCACAGGCCCTCGTCTTCGGGGCGCAGGATGACCGGCATCCGGTCGTGGATCGGGGCGGTGACGGCGTTTGGCGCTGTCGTGATGATGGTGCAGGAACGCAGGGGCGAGCCGTCCGGCGCGTGCCACTCGTCCCACAGGCCCGCGAAGGCGAACAGGCCGCCGTCCTGAAGCCGAATGTGCATGGGAGTGCGCGGGGCCTTCTTGCCGGATGCCAAATCGGCGGTCGCGTCCTGCCACTCGTAGAAGCCGTCGGCGGGGATCAGGCAGCGGCGGCGCGACAGGGCCGTCCGAAAGGACGGCTTCTCGGCCAGCGTTTCGGCGCGGGCGTTGATCATCTTGTTGCCGATGGCCGGGTCTTTGGCCCAGGAGGGAATGAGGCCCCAGTGGCAGCCTTGCAGATGCCGCGCGCCGTTCTGCGTGACGACGAGGATGTCCTGGGTCGGCGCGATGTTGTAGCGCGGTGCGGCCTCGGCGACCGAGGGAGTGTCCGCCTCGGCGATGAACCGCTCTTCCAACTCTTCCAGCGTATGATGCAGCGTGAAACGTCCACACATAGTAGTTTTCCTTACGTCCTCAAAAATAGTGAGAAAAGTTTCTTGACAGCAGGGCGAACCTGTGTTATAGTGGATTCAGCGCCGGGCCGTAAGCCCCGGCGGGAAAGACAACCCACCACGGTGCGTTTCCCCGCGCACCTGTAGAAGTCGCCGCCCGGTGTATCCCCGCACCGGGCGGCGATTTTGCGTCTCGTCTACTCCTCGAAATCATCCTCTCCCAGACGCGGTGCGCGTGCGAGGCTGGCCCGCACCGAATCCTCGACGAACCGTGCCACCACTTCCTCGGTCTCCAGCGTCCCGATCTGGCGGGTCAGACCGGCGATCTGCGCGTCCAGAGCGGACTGGGCCGCCGGGTCGGCTTCGGCCTCGCGCTGCCCGCGCAGGCCCCGCCGCCGCTCCACGAGCGCCCGGCGCAGCGTCCGCCACTCCCCCGCGCGCGGCGTGTCGCCCAGAAATTCCTCCACCATCTGATCCGTGTCCGTGTGTGCCATATCCGAATCGTACCCCGATTTGGCCGAAAAACCCCGTATTTTTTCCTCTGAAGATGCCGCTTCGTGCCGCCGATAATGGTCTCAGACGAACTCGCGCAAAGGAAACCGTGCATGACCCGTGGAGTCTACACCGCCGCCGCCGGGATGCTGGCAAGCCAGGCGGCCCAAGACGCAATCGCGCAGAACCTCGCGAACGCCGGCACGACCGGCTACAAGGAAGACATCCCCCGCTTCGAGTCGTTCCAGGAGGCGCTTGCCACGCGCCTCTCTCCGGCCGATCAAGCCTCTATCGGCACATTGGGCAGCGGGGCGGGGCTGAAGGACGAGACGACGAACTTTGCCGATGGCGGCATGCAGAAGTCCGGCAACCCGCTGGACGTCGCCCTGACCGGCGACACCGCGCTCGTCGTCCAGACGCCCCAAGGACTTCGCCTCACTCGTGACGGGTCCCTGAGCATGGATGCGCGGGGGACGCTGGTCCAGACGAACGGCAGTCTGCCGGTCCTGGGCGACACCAACCAGCCCATTCGCATCCCGGCGAAGACCAAAAACATCGTGATCGGCCCGCGCGGCGAGATCACGGCGGACGGCATTCGCATCGGCCGCCTGCGATTGGCGGGTCTGGCGGCCTCGGATCGGCCTGTGAAGATGGGCGACAACCTGTTCCGAGTCGCGGCCCTGCGCCCGGCTTCGGCGTCCGCTTCGGTTCGACAGGGCTTTTTGGAAGCGTCCAACGTCAACGTGGTCAAAGAGATGGTCTCGATGATCGCGATCATGCGTGCCTACGAGACCAACCAGAAGATGATGCAGGCCGAGGACGATGCGACCGGCAAGTCCGTCAACGAAGTGGGCAAGATTTAACACAGCGCAAGCGGCAAGCCTGCCTCGGGTTTTAACCCGTGGCTCATCTCATCTAACGGCTGGACTGTCTGCCTCCCTATGGGCTGCTGACGGAAGCCGACGACCCGCTCCCTCCGACCGAGGGGGCAGCACCCAGGAGAAATTCGCATTATGATGCGCTCACTCTACACGGCGGCGACCGGCATGCAGGCCCAGCAGCTTAACATGGACGTCATCGCCAACAACCTCGCCAACGTCAACACTGTCGGCTTCAAGAAAAGCCGGGCGGACTTCCAGGACCTGCTTTACCAGGAGATGCGGCCCGCCGGCGCCACCGTTGCCCAGGGCGCGACCTCGCCCACGGGCCTGGAAGTCGGCCTAGGCGTCAAGCCCGGTGCAACCGAGACGATGTTTGATCAGGGCACCCTCCAGAACACGGGCAACAACCTGGATGTCGCCATTGAAGGCGACGGCTTCTACAAAGTCCTCCTGCCCGATGGCGCCAACGGCTATACCCGCGACGGCGCATTCAAGCGCGATGTCCAGGGCAAGCTGGTCAATTCGGACGGCTACGCCATCCAGCCCGAAGTCACCATCCCCGCCGACGCCACTTCCATCGCGATCGGCAAGGACGGGACGGTCTCGATCACGCGCGGCGGCAGCAACGCCCCCGAAAACATCGGGAAGATCACCCTGACTCGGTTTTCTAACCCGGCGGGCCTTCAGCACCTAGGGGGCAACAATTACCGGGAAACGGCCGCCTCCGGCTCCCCGACCGAAGGGACTCCGGCGCAGGCCGGGTTTGGGACGCTGGCGCAGGGCACATTGGAAATGTCCAACGTCCAGATCGTGCAGGAGATGGTCAACATGATCACCGCCCAGCGCGCCTACGAGGTCAATTCAAAGGCCATCCAGACATCCGACGAGATGCTCCAGACCGCCAACCAGCTCAAGCGCTAGGTTGGGGAGGCCCCGATGAAATTACACGCCTTCCTTGCCTTGGCCGTCTTGGCCGGCCCCGTTGCTGCCGCGCCGGTCCACATCGCGCTGAAAACGACTGCGGCCGTGTCACCCAATGCCGACGGCTTCTTCACGCTGGGCGCCGTGGCCGAAGTCACCGGCGGTGGGAACGCCCTGCGCGCCCGCCTCGCCGGCATCCCCATCGGCCGCGCCCCGCTTTCCGGCGAGACCCGCCGCCTGACGCGCGGCGACCTGGCCCTGAAGCTGCGGCAGGCCGGCTGCGACCCCGAAAAGTCCGCCGTGCTGGAAGGCGCAGACGCGGCGGAGGTGACGACGGAGGAACCCACCCCCCCGCAAGCGGCGACCCTCCCGAAACAGGAGGGTGAAGAGGTAAAGACACGCGAAGACATATCTCCCCGTCCTCCCGCTCCGGGAGGACCCCTGCGAAGTGACTTGTCACGAAGCAAGGAGGTGGGTTCCCTCATCCACCGGGGCGACGCGCTCACCATCGTCATCCAGACCGGCCTTCTGACCATCACCGCCCCCGGCGTCGCCCGCGAGAACGGCGGTGCGGGGCAGATGATCCGCGTTCACCGCGAGGGCGTGATGACCGATCTTGCCGTCCAAGTCTTAGACGCACAGACCGTGCAGTTGGAGATCTGACCCATGAAACCACTTTTTCAATCACTCGCGTTTCTTGCCATCGCGGCGACGATAGCCGCTTCCGTGCAGGCCGACTCGCTTTTTCCCGGCAGCAGCACCGATGTCGCTCGGTCCCAGAACGGGGGCGCGGCGGCTTCGGTCTCGCTGTTCTCGGACAACAAGGCCCGCCATGTGGGTGATACGCTGACCATCGTGATCAACGAGAACGCTTCTACCACGTCCCAGGCCACCACTAAAACATCCAAGAACGAGAACCTGAACTATGGCCCTGGCTTCGGCCCGATCCTGCACAACATCCCGACCTTTGGACTGAGCGGCAGCATCGGCAGCAATGCCAGCGGCAGCACGAACCGGACGGATAACCTCGCCGCCAGCATTGCCGTCACCGTCACGCAGGTTCTGCCCAACGGCAACCTCGCCATCGAGGGCAAGCGCAAGGTGGGCATGAACGCCGAGACGCAGGAGATCACCCTCACCGGCGTCGTCCGCCCCCAGGACATTGCCTACGACAACACGATCCAGTCGCCCCTGATTGCCAATGCCCAGATCAAGTACGGCGGGCGCGGCCCGGTCGGCGACAAGCAGCACGACGGGATCATCAGCCGCATCTTCAAATTCCTGTTCTGACAGCCTCTTGTTTGGGGATGCAGCCGCCGATAAATATACCAGTATGATCAAAAGACACGCCATTCTCGGACTTCTGACCGCCTGCGGCCTGCTCACCGTGCCCCCCGCCCACGCGCAGACCCGGCTCAAAGACATCGCCGCCGTGCAGGGCGTCCGGGGCAACCAGCTCGTCGGCTACGGCCTGGTCGTCGGCCTGAGTGGGACGGGCGACGGGACCGGGGCGACGTTCACCCCGCAATCGGTCGCCTCGCTGCTCCAGAAGTTCGGCGTGACCGTGCCGCCGGGCGCGCTGAAGCTCAAGAACGTGGCCGCCGTCATGGTCACCGCCACCCTGCCCGCCTTCGTCAAGAACGGCAGCGCAATTGATGTCACGGTCAGCAGTCTGGGTGATGCCCAATCGCTGCAAGGCGGGACGCTGCTCCAGACGCCGCTGCAAGCCGCCAACAACCAGGTGTATGCAGTCGCGCAGGGGCCGCTCTCGGTCGGGGGGTTCCTGGCCGGCGGCGGAGCGGGCGGGGGCGTCGCCAAGAACTTCGTCACCGTGGGCCGTATTCCCGGCGGCGCCCTAGTCGAGCAGGATGTGCCGACAACGCTGCTGGGCGGGGCGCAGGGCACGCTGGAAGTGACCCTGAACCACCCGGACTTCACCACGGCGGCCCGGCTGGTCAACGCGATCAACGCTCACCGCCCGCCCGGCGCGACCGGGGCCAGCGCGGAAGACGCGGCCACGATCCGCGTAGCCTTCGCGGCGGGAACCCCGCCCGTTTCGCTGATCGCTGCATTGGAGGCCGTCCCCATCGAGACGGATCAAGTTGCCAAAGTCGTCATCAACGAGCGCACAGGGACCGTGGTCATGGGCGGCAACGTGGACGTCACCGCCTGCGCCGTGGCGCACGGCAGCCTGACCGTCTCCATCGCCAACGCGCCGGTCATCTCGCAGCCTGGGCCGTTCTCGAACGGGGCGACGGTGGCTCTGCCGCGCAGGATCGTCAAGGTGCAGGAGGGCGACGAGCGCCTGATCCCCGTGCCGACCAGCACGACGCTGGACAAGGTCGTCAAGTCGCTGAACGCGCTGGGCGTGACGCCGCGCGATCTCATCGCCATCTTGCAGGCGATGAAGGAAGCGGGCGCGCTCCACGCCGAGATCGAGGTACAGTAACCATGCTCCGTGTCGAGACACCAGCCCCGCCTGCGCTGGATAAAAAGCACCTAGACCTCAAGAAAGCGACGCAGCAGTTTGAGGGATATTTCGTGAACGAGCTTCTTAAAGAGATGCGGAAGACCGTTCCCAAAGACACGCTGATCAAGGACGACGGCGACGGTCAGGAGATTTTCCAGGGTATGATGGACCAAACCCTGTCCGATTCGATGTCCAGCCGGGGCGATCTGGGCATGGCGAAGATGATGTACGACCAGCTTGCCCCATCTCTGGGGGACAACCTGAAGACGGATAACCTGAAGACCGACAAGAAGGCGTAGGAACCATGACCGACACGAAACGGATTTTGCAGGTTCTGCGTGACGAACTGGCGCTGCAAACGCGCCACCGTAAGCTGCTGGAAGCGCAGGAGCAGGCCTTGCTGGCCTGCGACCGGGAGCGCTTCGCCGCCCTTCAGGAAGAGCACTGCGCGATGCTGGCCGCCCTGGAAGCGCAGGACGACGCGCGCCGGGCCGCCCTGACCGACGAGGCTGGGGCGCCGCTTCTGCTGTCCGCTCTGAAGGAGATGCTGCCCGACGCAAGCCTGCGCGGGCTGCCCGCCCTGGAAGACGGGCTGCGGCGGACGCTGGACCGGGTGCAGGCGCTGACCCGCTCTAACCAGAAGCTCATCCAGAACGAACTGAATTACCTTGCGTTCACGCTGGACCTCTTCGTGGAGGCGGGACGCACGGCCGACAATGGCTACGGCGGGGGTGGAAGGCTGACGGGCCGCCTGCTGCTCGACCGCCGCGCCTAGCCAAGAGAGGGTTTTGATATGCCGGGGACGTTTTTCGGGATCGAGATCGGCCGCACGGGATTGGCCGCCGCACAGGTCGGCCAGGATGTGACGGGCCACAACATCGCCAACGCCGGCACGGAGGGCTACTCCGTGCAGTCGGTGGATCAGGTGGCGACCGACATGATCGCCTCGGACGACCACACCACGGTCCCTATCGGGGAGGCGTTGGGCACAGGCGTCGCGATCAGCCGCATCCAGCGCGCTCGGGACCAGTTTTTGGATACTCAGGTCCGCGCGGCGACAGGGGGGCAGAACTACCAGTCCGCGCTTCAAGGCGCACTGAATCAGGTGGACGCCGCCTTCGGCGAGCCGTCTTCTACCGGGCTGAACTCGGCCCTGGGCGCGTTTTTCAACGGCTTCCATGACCTCTCCAACAACCCCGAAAACCTCGGCGTCCGCGCGACGACCATCCAGAAGGGAAACGCGCTGGCGCAGGTCTTCCAGGGAGTCCAGCAGCGGCTGACATCGCTGGGTGCCACGCTGACCCAGCACATCGCCAGGGATGTCCAGAGCTTGAACGGCTACGGCGCCCAGATCGCTGGGCTGAACGTCACCATCCGGCAGGAAAGCGCGGCGGGCCACCCGGTCAACGGACTGCTGGACCAGCGTGACCTCCTCCTCGACAAGATTTCGGGCCTGGCGAACATCGCCACGACATCCAATGCGGACGGCACGGTCAACGTCTCCATCGGCAACCAGGGGCTGGTAGTGGGGACGGATGCCTATGCCGTCACGCAGAGCAGCCTGACGGCGGGCGGAAACTTGACGCAGGGCGAGCTGGCCGGCCTGATTGAAGGTCAGAGCGAGGTCGGGACTTATCAGGGCAAGCTCGACACCCTGGCCGCGTCGCTGACGGCGCAGGTCAACGCCGTGCATCGGGGCGGGGCGGGCTTGGACGGAACGACGGGCTTGGACTTCTTCACCGTCACGGCGGGCAAAGAGGCATCCACGATCTCGGTGAACTCCGTATTGGAGAGCCACCCCGAGCAGCTCGCGGCGGCGGCCCGCCCCGTTCCCCCCGCTTCATCCGTCCCGCCTCAGAGCGATGCGGCCAACGCCGCCCTCCTCGCCGGGCTGAAAGACAAGACGGACACGACGCCCGGTGACGCGCTTTATAACAGCACGCTTCAGGGCTTCTACCAGCAGACGGTCTCCGACGCCGGCGGGCGGGCCGCCAGCGCCAGGTCGGCCTCGGCCAGCGCCGGGGCGACGCTCACGCAGCTTGGGCAGCAGCGCAGCTCGGTGATGGGCGTCTCCACCGACTCAGAGATGGTCAACATGCTGAAGTACCAGCGCGCTTACCAGGCGTCCGCCCGAGTCGTGCAGACGATGGACGACATGGTGGGGACGCTGATCAACAACCTCTTCTCCAACCGCTAGGCGCCGGGCTTTGAGAATTGATGGGATTCTCGCCTCAGGATAAGGAACAATGCGAATAACCAACAGCCTCCAATACACCAGCTTGCAGACCAACATCGAAACCAGCCTGGAGAACCTCAACACCGTCCAGAGGCAGATCTCGACGGGGAAAAAGCTCACGGACTTCGCCGACGACCCCTCCGGCGCCTCTGAGTCGCTGTCCCTGCGTAGCGCGCTGGCGGACAACACGCAGTATCAGCGGGACGCGGACTCCGCTAAGTCCTACCTGTCCGCCGCCGACAGCGCCCTTTCAAGCGTCAACACGATCATTCAGTCGGCGCGTCAGATCGCCATCCAGGGCGCCAATGCCAGCCAATCGCCGGACAGCCTCAAGGCGTTGAGCCATCAGGTGGACGGCATCATCGCGCAGGTCACCCAGCTCGCCAACACCGACCTGCACGGGACCTACCTGTTCGGGGGGACGCAGACGAAGACTCCCCCCTTCGACGCCGGGCAGAACTACCAGGGCAACACGCAGCCGCTCTCCACCGGGATCGGGCCGGGCTACTCCATCCAGACCAGCGCCGTTGGGAGCGCCGTCTTCGGCCCCGCCTTCGCCGCGCTCCAGTCACTGAGGCAGCACCTCTCGGATGCCGCTGCGGGGACGGCGGGCGCGCTGGGCAACGTCTCCTCCGACATCACGCAGGTGGACACGAGCCTGACCGCGATCAACGCCGCGCAGTCAACCGTCGGCGCCAAGAGCAGCGAAGTGGAGGCTGTCAAACAGCAGCTCACGCGGGCGCAGAATGGGTACGAGGACTCGATATCAAACATCGAGGATGTAGACCTGGCGACGGCCTATGTGCAGCTCCAGAGCGCGCAGAACATCTATCAAGCCTCGCTTTCGACCACCGCTAAAGCCTTTCAATACAGCCTCGCAGACTACCTGCACTAGATTCATAGGAACTACTAGGAGTAACCATGTTCATGCACATCGAAACCACGCGCTTCGGCGCCCTTGACGTGGAGGAGCGGAAAGTAATCACCTTCCCGGATGGGATGCCCGGCTTCGAGGAGCACCGCCTGTTCACGCTGGTCCCGCACCACACGGCGGATGGCGGCAAGGGCAGCCCCTTCGTCTGGCTCCAGTCCCTGGAGGACGGCGCCCTGGCCTTCCTGGCGATGGAGCCGCACCAGGCTTTTCCCGACTACGCCCCGCGCGTCCCGCGCGCCGAGCTGGAGGCGCTGGCGCTTGCCGAGGAAGCCGCCCGGCCCCGCCTGTACTCGCTGCTGACCGTCCCCCAGGGCGATCCCGCCGGTATCACGGCGAACCTGATGGCCCCCGTCGTCGTCAACGCCCGTGCGCGCCTGGCGAAACAAATCGTCCTGAACACAGACGAGTACGGCCTGCGCCACCGCCTTCTGCCGAGCGAATGAACCGCCTGTCGGATAAATTTCGACCGCCACCTCTTGACAATAGGAGAAGATAAACAGTAAAATGACGTATCACTTGCATACGCCACGAAAATAGTTTCGCCGCGTCGTGCCAGGGAGGGCCAAATGTTAGTTCTGACTCGAAGGCTAAACCAGAGCATCAAGATCGGTGACGAGATCGAGATCACGGTCATTGAAGTCCGTGGCGATCAAGTCCGGCTGGGCGTCACCGCCCCGCGTGATGTTTCCGTCCACCGCAAAGAAGTTTACCTGCAAATCCAGCAGGAGAACCGGGCTGCCTCCGCCGCGCCCGACGCCTCCAATCTGGACGCTTTGGGAGACGCGATCACCAAGCAAGGCAAAATCAAATAGCGACCTGACCGCGAAAAACGCCCGCTCCGATTGGAGCGGGCGTTTTGCTTGACAAGACTTGGTGCTCCCGGCCTGCGCCGCCCTCCTATCGTTACCGTCCGGGGACAGGGAAAGTGTCACGTCCTCGCCGCGCAGCCTTCCGGTGAAGTCGGGCGAGGCTGCCGGGTCAAGTGCGGCAGCGGGCGGGGACGAACGGGTCCTCGCCTGCTGCCGGCGGGCCGCGCCCCGATGGGCCGCCGGTGCTGGGGCCGCCTTCGGGACCGCCATCCAGACCCTGGTGCCGGCGGGCGGCATTGAGCACGTCATCGAGGTTGGACAGGGCCTAGTGCTCCTTCACGGTAGAATAGAGGGATACGTTTTGTCCAATACTACACCGAGAAAAGCAACCGAGTGGCCGATAGTTCAATACCTCTATTCTACCGTGAAGAAGCACTAGCGCGTCGTGGCGACGCGCACCTCCTCTGATGTCAGGGCCAGCCTTTGCAGCCGTCCGGGGAAATCGTGCGGTGCGCTGTAGGTCACGCTGTAAACATGCGCCCCCGATGGGAAACGATAGGAGCGGTTCAAGATCACATCCTGGCGCACGCTCTCTCCAGGGCGGAGCGTGATGAACTGGCGCGGGCCGGGGTCGGAGCGGCGCTTGGACTTCTGCCCCGTGAAGGGCAGGGGCTGGCTGTCCATCAGGACGCGGAACACGTCGTCGCCGATTTTGTGGCCCGCACAGGCGCTGACCTTGTCGAGATAGACGGTCTGCGACGAGACATTGGCAAAGTCGAGTACGGCATGGACATCCCGGCCTTCGGCGGAAACGGTGAGCGTGACCTTTGCCGGGGCGGTCACCAGCGGCGGGGTTAGTGCCAAGGTCGCGTCGCTCGGCTGACTCATAAGTGTGCCCCGCTTGCTCTGTATCCGGTACTTATAAACTACACCTGGGGTCAGTCCGCTGTCGGAAAAAGAAGTCTCGTCTCCTGAAAGGTGCTCCTCTCCTTTGCCGCTCCCCGATCCACCGCTGCGGTACAGGACATATTTGGTGGCGCCCGGCACCCGGTTCCAGTGGACGTAGATCTGTGAGGGGCTGGTGTGCTCCGCTTTCAAGCCGTCCGGCGTGGGCGGTGCCGCCGACTCCTGCGGGGTGATTGGCGTCGGGTGAAACTGCGGCCGGGTTGTTGGGATCGGCGTCGGCTGGAATGGGAACGGCTGAAGAGGGCGACCGATGCCGGAGGGAGTGCCGGAATTGTTCGCAGCGAGTGACTTCCCCTGGCGGGGAATGGGCTTGATCGGTCGCGGAAGCACAATAGGGCCATGTGGTGGAACCGGAGGTTGAATACCCCCCGTCTGCCCCCCTGCCCTTGGTCCGCCCGCACCTGAGCCGCCTGGGTTCTGCCCTGCCCCGTTTTGCCCTGCCCCGTTCTGCCCGCCTGTTCCTGTTCCGCCCGCCGGTCTTGAAGCCGCTTTCGGATAGGAGTCGGGGAATGTCAGGGTAATCGGGAGCGGCTTGCCCCGCTGCACTTGCCTCTCCTGGACATCATAGGAGGAAAGGCCGTCGGCGGTCACATTGACGGTGAACGTCTTCGAGCCGCCGAGCGGGACCGCGTCGGTCAGGTCCAAAGTAATCGGGCGCAGGCCGCCCGAAGTGTCGTGGATGAGTTCCACTATCCTCGGCGGCTGTTCCTGCCCGTCCAGCATATATCGGATGGTGACCTTGCGAAGATCCTTGCCGGCCAGTGCCCCCAAATGGCCCATTTGGAGGTTGACAAGAACGCCATGGACCGCAGGGGCCGTGAATGTCGCCGGCATCACCAGCGAGCCAAAGGGAGATGCGGAATCCGTGGCGCTATAGGCGGGCCGTCCGTCCGCCTGCAATGCGTTCAGATCGTACCGCTTGAAGGCGTTCTTTTCCGCCTCGGCGGCGGCGACCGTCACGCGGAACCGCTGCGTCTCCTGGCTCCAATGGTTCCACCAGGGATGGCGGCTGAACCAGCGAAACCCGTACCAGTGCGACGGGCCGGTGAACTCATAGGCATCACCGACCACGATGCCGGAAATAGGCGCCTGCCCTTCCAAGTCGTGTCCGCGCTCGTCCAGCAGGACCATCTGCGCGCTCAGGTCCTTGGGCTGGCTGTCGGGGGGCATCTGTCCCCGCTCCAGTCCACCGAAGTTGAGCGTGACGCGCACAACCGGTGTTTTCTTCACGGGGAAGCCCCAAACCAGCCAGAACAGGAACAGCAGCGTGCCGAGCAGGGCCGCCCAATCGCGTCCCATGCGGAGCCAGGGGACGTAGCGGATCAGGACCGGGCGCGGCAGGGCGAGCGGGGTGCTGACACTCTCGGCGGCCTGGGCCGCGCCGCGCACGGTGGCGTAGTAAGAGCCGCGCCGGGAGGCGGGCGGCAGCAGGCACTGCCAGGCGCCCGGTGTCCGCGCCGCCAGCGCCTGCTGGATGGCGCCGACGGTCTCGGCCTCCCGTTCCAGCGCCTCTTTGTTGGGCGCCCGCAGGATCGCCATCCCGACGGTGGGCGGCAGGAAGCTCTTGTTGGCAAACCGGACGGCGAACTTCGCCTCGCGCCGCCAGGGGCGGGTGACGACGACCGGCGGGACGGCAGTAATCTGGAGGTCGCTTTCGGTGGGCAGCGCGACCCAGCGCAGGGGCAGATCCTGGACGATCTCGCCGGGGTCGCCGCTGCGGCGCGGGTCGAAGCAGGTCAGCATGAAACTGAAGGTCCGCGTTTTCAGCTTTTCGCCGGTGGGTGGCGGCACGAAAACCACCTCGAACGAGGCCCCGTCGCCCGGTTGGAGCAGAACGCCGCCTTCGCGCTGCGGGACTCCGCCCAGCGGCGGGCGGCGGATGTAAAAGGCGGGGTTCAGGTCGGTCACGGTCAAGTCGAAGCGGTACGCAATCGGCTCGGGGTTGTTGATCTGGATGGTTTCGACTTTGCCGGGCCAGACGAGGTCGCGGTCGGTGATACGTTCCCGCCGCGAGTCCGGCGTCTCCTCGGCGTCCGCAGAAGAGAGCGCTTTCCCCGGCGTGAAGGAGACCGCCGCTTCCCCATCGGCCTCCAGATCGTCCCCGGCGCCCATACCCACGCCGGAGCCATAGCCGCTTGCGAAGCCCGACAAGCCCGACAGGCCGGGAATAAAGCCGAGAAAGCTTAAAAATCGTCCAAACATAATCTGATTTTATTCTACTCCCCGTGGAATGAGAGCCTTCTGAGGCGGCTGCGCTTCAATGCGCCGCTCCATGCTTGATCGTATGTGGGTTCGGGCGATTCAGACGGAACTCAACGATATAAGGGATTGTAGACTGCGGCCATGGATTGATCAACCTCTTCTCGACATGGCCTTGCCATTGGAAGATCAGCCAGAGACGCTCCCCTGGAAACCGCGAGATCGGCGTCAGCTTCTTGGGGTCAATGGATAGCTTCCCCTGGTCGCTCTCCGCCTCGGCTTGCTCGCCGATCCCGCCCGTGGAGACCAGCGCAGGGACAAGCACTCGCGTGTCATCGGAATAGACTTCAACGGCTTCCAGATTCACCTGGATGCGCTGAGGAGGAGGAGCCGGCTTGGGCGGAGGAGGCTTGGGCGGCTTAGGGGCGAACGCGCCCAGGGCGACGCCGAGCACGGCGGCGCCGAAGAAGACGGCCAGCCACTTGGCAAGGAAACGAGTGGGCCAGCATGTAGACGTAAAGAAAGGAGCCATTGCCCCTATTTTACCCGATACCGGGGCCGGCTTGTATCAAGCAAACTTACGGGATGTAAACTCACTTGCGCCACATGAAGCCGCCGGTGCGCCGGGGTGTCTCGACCGCTGCGGGATCGTCCTCTCGGTTCACCGTCTGCTGGGTACGCGGGTCACGGGCCGCCACCACGGTCTCGTGGTCCAGCAGGCGCCGTTCCGGGGCGGGGGCGGCGGCTTCCAGGGCGGCCAGCAGAGGGGGATAAAGCTGCGTCAGCCGTTCGAGGCACTCGCGGACCATCAGGAACGCCTGCCCCATGGTCCATTCGGCGGTCTCCAAATAGTTCAGCGTGTCTTCCAGTTGATCCACCGTGTCCTGGTAAATCTTCAGGCCGGGCGAAGGCAGGGCCAGTAGCTGGGTGCACTGGGCCATCAAAATCCCACCGATCCCGCCCATGTAGGTGCGCGGGGACGTGTTTCCGTCCACGACGCCCGCGACTGGGCCGAGCGAGCCGGCCAGCGCGGTCGCGGCGGCGTAGCGCTGCACGGCGGGTGAGGAGTGCTTGACAAGCAGCTCCAGCGCCTGCCGCGCCAATGTCCGTAATTCTTGCTGGGCACGCCACTGGCCGGCGTGGCTGGACAGAAACATCGTCTCGGGGATAAAAGCCCGATCAGGGCTGAGACCGGACGCCGTCTTCTCGAACTGGGCGATCTGGACCCAGTCTACTGTCTCGTCGCTGTTGTCCGCCGACAACCGGTAGGAAGGCCGAAGGCCGCTGCATCCGAGCAGGCCGGTGTCCACCGAGGAATACAGATGCGGCTCCGGGGCGCGCTCGACCAGCGACGAGCCGACATAAAGGGGCACCAGCGTGGCGTGTGCTTCAATGGTGCCGCGCAGTGCCAGAGAGGAATCATCGGGAATTTCAATGATCTGCCCCTGACGGCCCACGGCCAGGCAGCCGCGCACGACGACAGAGTACAGCCGGTCGCCCTCGGGGCTGGGGCGGCTGACGGCGTCGTCGGCCAGATGCAGCAGGCCCGCGACCCGCCCACGCTGAAGCGTCCAGCGCACCATCTCCTCCAGATAAAAAGTCTCCTGCTTGAACTGACCAGCCTGCATCAAGCGGACGCTGTCCCAGTTCACGGAGACCAGATCGAACTTACGCATTACGAAATACTCCCAACAAAATATACCCGATTCAAAGCCCGACTCAGAGCGTGATCGGATCGCTCATCGGCTCGTCCTCGGGGACGTCCGCCTGCTCGCCTCCCAGCCGCGCGCCGGACTGGAACTCATGCCGCAGGTAGCTGGGACGGTCCAAGCGGGCCGCCGACTCGCGCCAAACGACTTCGACGCGGCAGCAGACCGGCAGGAACAGGCGCAAGAGCACAGCCAGCGTCGTCCGCGTTTTGGCCGCGTCTTCGTCTGCATCCGACCCCGGCATTTGCAGCGTCACGCCGGGATACATGAGAAGGGCCGCTCCGCCCAGCACGGCGGTGCTGCCGAGCTGTGCCAGCAGGGTGGCGGGCCGGCTGAACGCAGGCACATAGCGCCTAGGGCGGACGGCGACATCGGGATGAATCAAGCGCTGCGCGGCCGTTTCGAGCAGGATGAAGGGGTCGGCGGCCTCACGCCGCCAGGCGACCAGCGACCAGAGCTGCATCCGCTCGACCTCCCCCAGCGCGCCTAGGTCTAGGGCGTCGCTGCCCAGGTCCTCCCCCCCGCCGTCCCCGCCTACGCCCAAGACGCCGGCCTCGGCCCATTCCCCTAGCCGCGACTGCAATAGGGAGCGGCTGCTGCGGCCCCCCGTCACCGACAGGAACCAGCCGTCCAGCCGCTCTGTCCCCAACGCCCTCTGGTTGGAGATAGGTCCCTGTATCCAGCCGATCCCGCTCAGGGAGTCGAGAATGGCCGTCGCGAGCAGCGCTTCGGTCGAAACGATCTCCATCAGCTCGCGGACGATCCGCTCCCGCTCCCGAGCCGTCTCAAAGGAGAGCGCCGTCAGCAGCGCCCGCAGGAGGGCGCTCTGCCCGTCCCGCTCCACCGCCGTCATCTCGGTCCACGCGCTGTCTTGAGCCGCCGTCTCGGGCTGCGCCCCATACAGCAAAAGCGCCCACCGTTCCAGCGTCTCCATCGCCGCCGGTCGCGCGTAGTCCTCCAGGCCCTCGATGCCGCGCGGCGGCAGCTTGCCGGCCATGCGCGGCCACGCCTGGCGGCAGGCGGCGCGCAGATCCGGCTCGCCCACCCGCTGCGTCGCCTGCCCGATCAGGATGGCGAGACGCGAAGCGTCCGTCTCGGCCAAGATCGCGAGAACATCGTCGGCCCCCGCTTCCAGCAGGGCGCGTTCTTCAGGCGTCAGCGTCCGCGTCAGCTCGGGATAGCGCGCGCAGACCTGCTGCGTGAGGTCTTCCAAAGGCGAGTGCGGCCGGGCGGGCGGCGGTGCGCCCGGCAGCCCCGCCAGAAGAGGCGGCACGAAATGCGCCAGGCGGCCCACCACATGGCTTTCACGCCGCTCCGGCCGTCCCTCCTCTTCCGGCAGAAAATACTCGACGGTGTCTGCGCGCACGCTGACCGTAAGACGGGGGCGCACCTCGGCCGGGTCCACGCGATGCACTGTCAGGCGCTCGCTTAACGGGTCATAGGCCGGGCCGGGCGGCTCCTGCGCGCTGATCTCGGGCACGGCGAAATGGCCCATCTCGGGCAAAAGCCGCAGATTTTCTTCCGGGATGCCCAGGGCGTGCAGCGTCCGCCAGGCTTCCAGCAGGTAACTCGGCCAGTTCAGCCCGCTGAGTTGTGGAAAAACGATGGTCTCCCGAGGTTCATCCTCGATCACGTCGCCACCTGCCCCTCGATGCGGAAAGTGGACAGCACGAAATACTGGGACAGGATGGAGGCCAGATAATTCGCCATGTCCGCCAGCAGGAAGTCCGGGACTTCAGCGCCCACGGCACGCTCGAACGTGATCCGAAGGCGCTGGATGAGGGGCACGGCGTCCGGGGAAGGGATGCCTTCGCCCACAAAGGTGGACTCGCGCGCCAGCAGAGAGGGCCATAGGTAGGAGCGCCAGTGGGCGCCGCCCGTTTCGGGATCGTAGACGATCTCACGCACGGCGGATCGGAAGCGCAGCATCCCGCCCAGATCGCCCTGCCGCTGCCGGATGATCTCCCACAGGTCGCCTTCGGTCAGCAGGGGCGGGCGCAGGACGCTGTGATACCATGACGTCCGCACCCATTCCGCCCGGTCCGCCGGCCCTTCGACCGTGGCCCCGCCCAGCGCGAGATAGGGGACACTGAACCGCAGCGGCGCCCGTTCCAATGATGTCGGCGTGTCCAGCGCCCCCATCCGGCTCCGGCCCCAGGACCCGTGGTAGATCTTGACCTGCGTGACGCCGGCCTGTACCTGCGGGAACTGCACCTGCACGTCCGGCTCGGTCGCCAGCGGGTCCTGGCTCGGCAGGCGGACGAGGGACGAAGGCACATCAAGCCCGTCATGGCGGACGGTGGCAGCGAAAATGCCGGGCACGCCGCTCATCCGCAGAGCGTGATCCTGCCCGACGTGCGGAAAGGGGGGATAGAAAACATTGTCCGACAGGCCCGTTTGGACGACGGGAACTGCATTCAGGCTGATCCACGACGGGTCGGAACGCCGTGTGCCCAGCCCGCGCAGCGCGGCGGCAGTGCGCCCGACAGGTGCGGGGATGATGCCCACGAAGCGAAAACCCGAGTCCAGCCTGCGGTCGAGGTGCTGCCTTTCCAGGAGCAGGCCGGGCGGTGGCGCATCGCTTTCAGCGCGGCCCAGCCGGACCATCTTCCGCCCGTAGGGGTGAAAAGGCGGCAGCCACAGGTCAAGATGGCGCTGGTTCATGCGCGCCGTCTGCATCTCGCGCTCGAAGGCCATGTAACCGTCAAACCGCGTGAACTGGGCGGCGCGGAAGCCGTCTTCAGGAGTTAAAACCCACCACGCCGCTCGGTCCAGAGCTTCCAGGACTTCTTCAGGGACGCCGAGGAACGCGAGCTGCCCGCGCTCCAAGATGTTCTCGACCGGCTCCGCTGCGGGGTGATCCACATCAATGACAATCAGGCAGTCCTTCTCCGCCCACTGAACCGCAATGTCGCGCAGGGAGGTCGGCTGAATCCAGCCCTCGCCGCAGGCCACCCAGGGGGAGCCGACGGGGTCGGTGAACGGCGTACCCTCGGCGATGTCGGTCGTGCGCGCCGGCGCGCGCTGCGGGACAGCCAATGTCTGCGCGGGAAACTTCCAGTCGCCGAGTGGGAAGAACTGTTCCTCCAGATGTGCGACGGACGACTTTTCCGCCTGAAGGTAATGCTCCTGAACGGCGCCCTTCCATCCGGCCAGCATGGCGAGAAAAGGCGCGTAATGCGTCTCGTAGTCCGCCACGACGCGGTGGCGCATCTCGCGCGGCATACGCGCGAGGATGTCGCGGACGTTCGGCGGAAGATCGGTCTCGTCGTCAGCCATAGTGCCTTCTTGGCCTTAACTCTCTCTGAGGGGGTGGGGACAGACATGGAACAGGAGGGGCCGGCATGGTGGCGCCCCTCCTGTCCTGCTTGCGGTGAAGTGCTCGTTACGCGGCGGGCGCTTCCGGCTCTCCAGGCTGGACGGCCAGGATGTTGTCGCCGGTGTAATCCACGTTGTTTTGGATCATCACGCCGCGAATGACTACCTCGACGAAGTTGCCCTGGTCGGTGCCGTTCGTAGAGCCTTCCGGGTACTCCTTCTCGACGTAGGAATGGACGTAGGCCTTGTGCAGAGTCCACATCTTCTTGACCGTGTGCGAGCGGTCCAGCGTCTGGAGTTCGACCGTCTTGAAGCGCTTCGGCCCCTGCGGGGCCAGCGCCCAGTTGGCGACCATGATGTCATGGTCCAGCGGGAGGGTGAGGGTGAACTGCATCACCGGCACTTGGACCGCCTCGCGGACCTTCTTGTCTTCGTCCAGGTCGTGAAGAATCTCGACCCTGGCATCGAACACACGATTGATCTTGGTCCCTTGAATCGTTAAATTCGGCATCTCGAACTGTCCTTTCTGCTGGGAATGCACAGGCGCCGGCTTGGCACGGAGTGCGGGAGTCAGGGGGGCCGGCTGTTAGAAGGCCGGCCCCCGGCGGGAACTGTGACTGCCTTAATCAGCGTTTTGCTGCGTCCCCTCGACCGGCAGCTTGTGACCTGCCTTAGAAGCTGATCCCAAACTCATCGATCAAGCCTTGCTCGAAATAGAGAGCGATCTTGAAGTGGTTTCCCCCATCGCGCTGCACCTTAAACTCCTGCCCGGTCTTGAGCGCACTCGGGAACGAGTTCACGAGCTTGTCCGGGTCATACCACTTGGTCCACTTCAGGATATAGTTCAAGTGATCGGTCAGCATCGTCTCGGCCTTTTCATTGTCTTCGGGCATGGAGCCGCCGTAGCCCAGCTCCCAGGCCGCGCGCAGGAGCCGCTTGAGGTAGATCTCCTGCCGGAACAGGTGCAGATGCCGGTACGACTGCTCGCCGTCCTCCTTGTGGAGCCGGCGCAGCGTGCGCGGCACCGAAAGAAACGGCGACCGCCCCGAAACGTGAGTAAAGGCCAGAAACGGCATGTTGCTGCTCAACAGGTCGCTCATCAGGCCGTCGTTCAGGAAGTGGTCGGTCGGCAGGTCGGTCTCGCCTAGATAGGGGTTGATGGACAGATCAATGCCCAGTCCGGGCAGGTCGGACCGCATCGAAGTGACGTCCTTCTTGGCGCGCTGCAATTTGCGGCGCAAATAGTCCGGTACGTCGTTTGCCATCAGCCGCCCCGCCGCAACGTAGCACGACCGGACTGTCAGCTCCGGCACGTCCACGCCGACCTCGATGCCGCCCTCGGCCGTCTTGCCCGTGACCAGCTTGCCGTCAGGCGGCATGATCGTGAAATCAGGCAGGCACAGGATGCCGCAGTCGCCCGACTCGCGCTCCACGACGGCGTCAATGGCGTAGGCGTCATTCAGATTTTGCAGGTATTCGCGCTTGGCACGGCCTGCGCGCACACGCTCCTCGGGTGAAAAAAGCACCTGGAAGCCGTATTCGGCGCCCCAATCCATCAGCGGCAGCATCTCGTCCACATAGGTGGACTTGCCGTAGGTGTCGGCATCGGCCGAGACGGCGTCTTGGGCCGCCCGGATCGACTCCAGAATGGGGTCGTCCAGCATGATCGAATCCTGCTTGCGCTTGGGCGGCCGTTTCTTTTTGAACTCGGCGACATTCGGCACGATCACGAAGGAGATCGCATCGCGAAACTGGTTGTTGGCCTGGGCGTTGGACCCTTCGAAAAACCGCTTCAGCTCATCGGGCCGCGACAGGAACAGGTGGGGCAGGTCGTCGTTGGCAATGATCAGTTCCGGCTTCATGCTGTCGGGAAGGCGAACGTCGGACGGGAATTCGTTGAACAGCAGATAGACGCCCATGATCGTCTCGAACAGCGGGGTGACAGTCTGGAGGAACGCCTCGACCGCGTTGCTGTAGACACCGAGGAACATGTCGTGGTAGTGCTCGACATCCCGGATATCCGGGTTCAGCAGGGCCAGCTCCTTGGGGTTTTGCAGGACGGTCGCCACGAGGTTGCCCATGAGCGGGGCGATCATGCCCCGGTCAATCATTTTGTCCATGAACTTGCCGACCGCGATGGGGAACCGCTTCTCCTGCGGGACCAGGGCGAGGTCCTGGCCGGCGACCAGTTTGCCCTGCTCGCGGATCTTGTCCAGCGCGGTGTCCAGAGTCCGCACAACAATGGCGGTGCCTGCCGAGCCGCCGCCGTCGGACTTGACCAGCGCGTTGCCGTCCTCGCCATTCCCAGCCGCGCTCTTGCCTTCCAGCAGTTTCTTGTCCCCTTCCAGCACCTTTTTGCCCTTTTTGCCGTCCGCCTCGGGGGCTTCCAGAGCGGGGTGGGTCGGCAGAGACTGAGGAGAGGCGATCAGTGACCGATTCTTACCGAACTCGATCTGGTAGACATTGGGATCAATCGGGCCGCCGCCGGGGGACTGGCGTTTCAGCTCGTTGGCGGTCTGCTCCAAGCCGTAAACGACGGTGGGCAGGACGCGGACCGTGTCTTCGAGCGCCCCCTGGAAGTCATCGGCAGCGACCTGGTAGGCTTCCAGGGCGCGCACGGTGTCTTTGGAAGCGGGGTTGCGTTTGACTTCCAGCATCAGACGGTCGTTTTTGACCTGGACATCCTCGGCGATTTTCCGCATCAGAGTCCGCTGGTTCTTCGGCTTGAAGGCGAACAGTGAGGCGTCCACGTCCACGCGGAACGTGGACACGTCCTGCCGCACACGCTTCCTGATCAGGTCGCGCAGGCAGCGGACATAGGGATGGTCGGCGCTGATGCGGATCTTCTTCCAGCCGGGGCCGCCCTCAAGAGAGAACTCGATCTGCGGCGGGCCGGGCGCCTCTTCGGTCGGGAGCGGTGCGTCCACGGCCTCCGCCTGCGCCATCTGGGGGCCGCGGACACGGTAGTAAAAGCCGGGCTGAAACTTGTCGAGGAACTCGGTGAAGGAGGTGACGGTCAAGCTCTCGCGCACGAGCGCCAGGAACTGTTCTTCCGAGGTTTCCTCGACGCGGGACAGCAGGCTGCCCAGAGAGGGTGTGTATTCCCGGTCGCGCTCCATGGCTTCGGGGTCTAGGTATTCGTCGAGATTAACCTTGGCAAAAAGAATCGTGCGGTTGGTCTTGCCCAACATGCGGCGGTTCGCTTCCAGGATTGTCTCATTGGTGATTGGCACGGTTTCGTCTCCTTACAATTTCCTTACAAGGTTGGTGGTGAAGGCAGGGACGCTAACAAAATGACTGTCGGGCTAATGGCATTTTTTCAGGACACACGGCCTGACGATTGAAGAATGATCCAGAACCAGTAGCCCAGCCCCAGACCGCCCAGAAGCGCGACCGCCAGCAGGAGGTAGGCGAGCCAGCCGGTGCGCGGGCGCAGGCGCAGGGTCGCGCGCTCCGGGAAGGCCTTTGCTTCCTCCCAGGCCGGCCAAAGAGAGTGGAAAGCCAGCGACTTGTCCGATGTCAAGCGCCGCCCGCGCCAGTCGTACAGGTCGAAGCAGCAAGGCCGCTCGGCTTTGTGCAAGATGAGCGTGATTACCCGGTCAATGCGGTCTTCCGAGTCCGCGTAGGTGTACTCGATGTTTCCGGCGACCATCTCCGGCGGCCCGACGCGGTACAGGTCGCGGCGCAGCACCAGCGAGATCTCCGGGTAGGCCTGCCCCTCGCTCGTAAGCTGGGAGGCGAGCGAGGCGCTGCGCGGCAGGAATTTCTCGCCGAACCAGAAGTGGCGCGAGATCCGCTCCAGCGATTGCCGAGACCGACGGACGTCGTCGTGGTTGATGCAGTCCTGGTATAGCTCCGCGAACGTCCCATGGAGCGGGCAGCCGCGAATCCAGAACGAGCGGATGTCCGCCAGCTCCGGGATCGTGACTTTCACATCCACCGTGCCCGTCATGCCCGATTGTCCTGCCGAAACGCTCATATCACTGACCTCTATCCCATTCGACGCCGCCGACGGGGATTCCTCCGCCAATGCCGCGTGGATTCCCTCTGCTCTCGATGCCGTGTGCCGACGCGGCCCGGTTGCTTTTTCCGGGCGATTGCGTTAGAATGGATGCATCTATTTGGCGGCAAAAGGAAACACGATGCTCCCAGCCACTTTCCGTTCGGCCCTGGGCCTGCTGGCCTGCGGCCTTGTCCTCTCTCCCAGCGCCGCGCGGGCGCAGCAGATCCCGAGCAAACCCGCGTCCAAGCCGGTGGACTTCTCCAAAGACCGGACGCTGTATGTGATCGGCTACTCCCACCTGGATACCGAGTGGCGGTGGAGCTACCCGCAGGTCATCCGGGAATTCCTGCCCAATACGCTGCATGATAACTTCCGGCTCTTTGAGAAGTACCCTGATTACATCTTCAACTGGACCGGCTCCAACCGCTACAAGCTGATGAAGGAGTATTACCCCGAGGATTACGCTAAACTCAAAGCGTATGTCGCGGCGGGCCGCTGGTTCCCGAACGGCTCGAACGTCGAGGAGGGGGATGTGGACATGCCCTCGGAGGAGTCCATCATCCGGCAGATTTTGTACGGCAACCAGTTCTACCGGCGCGAGTTCGGGGTCGCCTCCAACGAGTTCATGATCCCGGACTGCTTTGGCTTCCCCGCGTCCCTGCCCTCCCTCTTCGCGCACTCGGGGCTGACCGGCTTCTCGACCCAGAAGCTGACCTGGGGGTCGGCCGTCGGCATTCCATTCAACGTCGGCGTCTGGGAGGGACCTGATGGGCAGTCCGTCATCGCCGCCCTCAACCCCGGCTCCTACACCAGCTCGATCAACAGCGACCTGAGTAACGACAAGCAGTGGATCGAGCGCGTGGAAGACAACGGCAAGAAGTCCGGCGTGTATGTAGACTACGCCTACTACGGGACGGGCGACCGGGGCGGGGCGCCGGGCGAGAACTCGGTCCAGTGGATGGAAAAGAGTCTGTCCGGCGGCGGGCCGCTGCAAGTGCGCGCATCGGCGGCCAATGAGATGTTCGACAAAATTACGCCGGCCCAGCGGGCGGCCTTGCCGCGCTACAAAGGTGATTTGCTGCTGACCCACCATTCCGCCGGCTCGCTTTCGTCCCAGGCAGCGATGAAGCGCTGGAACCGCAAGAATGAAAACCTGGCCGACGCCGCCGAGCGCGCGTCCGTGGCCGCCGACTGGCTGGGGGCCGCGCCCTATGACCGCGCGCGCATCAGCGACGCCTGGCAGCGCTTCCTGCCAGGCCAGTTCCACGATCTGATGGCCGGAACCGCCCTGCCGAAGTCGTATGAGTTCGCCTGGAACGACCAGGTTCTCGCTCTGAACGAGTTTGCAGGCGTACTGAACCAAGCGGCGGGCGGCGTGGTGCGCGGCCTGGACACCCGCGCCAAAGGCGTCTCGGTCGTCGTCTACAATCCGCTCTCGGTCGCCCGGCAGGATGTCGTGGAGGCCACGGTCGCCTTTCCCGGCACCGTCCCCGGCGCTGTCCGCGTCCTCGGCCCGAATGGCAAGGAAGTCCCATCCCAGGTCAGCGGGCGGAGCGGGGGGGCGCTCACAGTGATGTTCCTGGCCCAAGTGCCTTCGGTTGGCTTTGCGTCCTACGACGTCCAGCCCGCCCGCGATGCCGCCAAGCCCGACGCGGCGCTGAAGGTGTCGGCGTCGGGCGTGGAGAACGCCCGCTACCGCGTGACGCTGAACGCCGCCGGTGATGTCGCCAGTGTCTACGACAAGGCGGCGAGAAAAGAGATGCTGGCAAGCCCGGCCCGGCTGGCGTTCGTCCACGAGAACCCCGCCGAGTACCCTGCCTGGAACATGGACTGGGAGGACCAGAGCAAGCCGCCGCGTGCCTATGTGGACGGGCCTTCCACCATCCGCGTCGTCGAGAATGGACCCGTCCGGGTCGCGCTCCAGGTGGAGCGGTCAGCGAATGGGTCCAAGTTCATCCAGACGATCCGCCTGGCGTCCGGCGGGGCGGGAAACCGCGTCGAAATCGCCAACAACATTGACTGGAAGAGCCAGGAATGCGCCCTGAAAGCGGTGTTCCCGCTGACGGTCGCTAACCCCGAAGCGACCTACAATTGGGAACTGGGCACTATCCGGCGCAGCAGCAACGACCCCAAGAAGTTCGAGGTTCCCTCGCACCGCTGGTTCGACCTGACCGATACCAATGACGGGTACGGCGTTTCTGTCCTGGACGACTGCAAGTATGGCTCGGACAAGCCGGACGACAGTACTGTGCGCCTGACTTTGCTGTATACGCCCGGCGTTCGAGGCGGCTATCAAGACCAGGCCACGCAGGACTGGGGGCGGCACGAGTTCGTCTACGCCTTGCAGGGGCATGTCGGCGGCTGGCAGGGTGGGGGGACGCAGTGGGAGGCGATGCGCCTGAACCAGCCCCTGATCGCCTTCCAGGCGCCTTCCCATGACGGTGCGCTGGGGCGGTCCTTTTCGCTGGCATCTGTGAACGCCCCGCAAGTGTCGGTCCAAACGCTGAAAAAGGCCGAGGACAGCGGCGAGGTGATTGTCCGGTTCAACGAGCTGTCCGGCCGCCCGGCCCCGGACGTGCGGTTCGCGATGGCCGCGCCGATCCTCTCGGCCCGCGAGGTCAACGGCCAGGAGCAGCCGATGGGCGGGGCGTCCGTGCTCAACGGCAAGCTGGTCTTCTCGATGGACCCCTACCGCCCGCGCGCCTTCGCGATCAAAGTCGCCCCCATGCTCCGGCGGCTGGACGCGCCCGTAGGCGTCGCGCTGGATCTGCCATACAACGTCAGCATGACGGACGCGGCGGGCGGCGGTTTTGACGGCAAGGGCGCCGCCCTTCCCGCCGACCAGCTTCCGGGCACGGTCAACGCGAACGGCGTGACGTTCCGCCTCGCCGCCGCGACCGCCCAGGGCAACGCCGTCGCGTCGAAGGGACAGACGCTGGCCCTGCCCGCAAGCAGGGGGCGCCGCGTGTACCTCCTGGCGGCGGCTGTGGGCGGCGACACGCCCGCGACGTTCGGCGTGGACGGCAAGCCCGCAGCGCTCACGATCCAGAATTGGGACGGCTACATCGGCCAATGGGACACCCGGCTTTGGAAGGGCGAGGTCCGCGAGCTGACCTATGACTGGCCCAACCCGATCGCCGGGCTGACGCCGGGCTACATCAAGCGTGCGCCGGTCGCCTGGTACGCCGACCACAAGCGGCTGGCAGGCGGGGCGAACGACCCCTACCAGTTCTGCTACCTGTTCCAGTACGCCCTTCCCGTACCCGACGGCGCAAAGGCGCTGCGGCTGCCGGACAACGCCAACGTGCGGATCATGGCGGTCACGGTCGCGCAGAACCCGAACGCGGACGCCGTGCCCGCCCAGCCCCTGTACGACACGCTCGAACGCTCGGGGGGCCGGACCCCGGAGATCATCGCGCCGAGCGCCCCCTCGCGGGACGCCGTTTCCGTCTCGATCCATCCGCCGCTGTTTTACGCCGGGAACATGCACTATACCCTGGATGGGACGACGCCCGGCGCGACTTCGCCGGTCTACACCGGACCGCTGGCATTGGAACAGACGGCCACGATCAAGGCGGTGGCCTTAAACGATGCCGGGCAGCCCGGCCCGATTCAGACGGCGCACGTCGAGGTCAACGACGTGACGCCGCCTGCCGTCCTTTCCGTCTCCGCCGCACTGGCCTCGCCCACTGTGGCGGTCCAGTTCTCGAAGCCCATCGAGCGCGCGTCGGCAGAAAACACCGCTGGCTACCGCCTGTCACCCGCCGGACAGGTGCAATCGGCGGCGCTGGCAGCCGATGGCCGGACGGTGACGCTGACCTTGACCGCGCCACCCGCCGCCGATGCGGCTCTGACCGTTGAGGGCGTCCGCGACCTTTCGCCCGCCCGCAATGTCCTCCTGCCCAGCGCCGCGCATCCGGTCGAGCTGGTCCACCCCGTCTTCGAGGCCAAAGACGCGCAGACATTCAACGGAACCGGGAACGGCTTCTCGAAACGGGACGTAGCAGGCCTCCCCGTCAAGGCGACCGACCCGTGGACCATTAACCTGTTTGTCACCACGGACGCGCAGCCCGACGAACTGACGGTATTGGGCGGCTTCGGAGACGGCGCGGACAGCGGGGGGCAGCAGCGGTACATCGTCAAGTTCAAGGGTGGCATCCACTTCTGGGGCAGCAGCGTGGACATCCCCAGCGGCGTGCCGCTCGACCTGGGCAAGTGGCAGATGGTGACGGCGACATTCGACGGCCAAACGGTGCGGCTCTACAAGAACGGGGCGGAGATCAAAACCGGGGCGGCGAGTCTCAGCGACGCCCAGCCGGTCGTCAAGATTGCCCCCTCAGGGCCATGGGGGAGGGGACACAAATTCCGTGGCAAGGTTCAGGACTTCACCGTCTGGAACCGGGCATTGGACCCCATCTCGCTCCGCGCGCTGCTGGCGATGGGGCCGCAGAACTAGAACAATGAAAGGCCCGGCACTTCCAGTGCCGGGCTACTCAAAGTGGAAGTCGCTCCGCGACTGAGGAACCATTGCCGTCCGCTCTGTCTGCGGTCCCATCTTCAGCCGCGTGGCGGTTTTCACTCAATAGTAGCCCGGCACTTTCAGTGCCGGGCTGACTTTTGCCGGGCTGACTTTTGCCGGGCTAACTCTCGTTCGGCACGGTGTTCGCTACGACGAGCACATCAATCCCGCGCACCAAGCGGATCAGGTCGTTGATGATGGAGCCTTGCACCATTTCCTGCAAGCGTGTCCGGCCCGAATGGCCGATCACGATCTGGGAAACCTGGTGCGCGCGGGCATAGTCCGCCAGCGATTGGGCGATGCCCTGTCCTTCCGTTCGCTCGATGCGGACGCCCAGCCGGCCAGCCAGCGCGAAGTCACTTTCCAGCACCTTCTGCTGCTCCAAAGTCACCTTCCCCAACGGTACATACACGGCCACGAGGTCCGCCTGGAGGCGCTGGGCGATGCGCCAGCCTCGGCGCAGCAGACGGTCCGAGGGCTTATCGGGCGAGATGCAGACCATGACCCGCTCCTGCGTCTGCCACGGCTGCGAGACGTGCTTATCCTCGCGGTAGGTCTGGACGGAACGGTCCACCGAGCCGGCGACCTCGCGCAGCATGAGTTCGCGCAGAGCGGACAGGTTGCCCTCCGTGAAGAAGTTTTCCAGCGCCTGTGGGACTTTGTCGGGGGGGTAAACGTCGCCGCGCTGCAAGCGGTTGATCAGGGAGCGCGGGGTCAGGTCTTTGGTGACGATCTCATCGGCTTCGGTCAGCACCCAGTCGGGGACGGTCTCGCGCACTTTGACATTCGTGATCTGATAGATCGTGTCGTTGAGGCTTTCCAGGTGCTGCACGTTCATCGTGCTCTCGACGTTGATCCCGGCGTTCACAATCTCGATCACGTCCTGGTAGCGCTTTTCATTCTTGGAGCCGGGGACGTTCGTGTGCGCCAGCTCGTCCACCAGGACCCACTGGGGCCGGCGGGCGATCACGGCATCGGTGTCCATTTCCTCGAAGGTCGCGCCCTTGTACTCGATCTTCCGGCGCGGGATGACCTCCAGATCGCCGACCTGCGCCTCGGTGTCCTTGCGCTTGTGGGTCTCGATGTAGCCGATAACCACGTCCTGCCCATGCTCATGCTTGCGGCGGTTTGCCTCACACAGCATCTCAAACGTCTTGCCGACGCCGGCAGCGAAGCCGAGGAAGAGCTTGAGTCGCCCGCGCCCCGCCGCGCGCTCCTCTTTCTGAACTTGCGCCAGCAGCTCTTCGGGTGTGCTTCTGTTCATGGCGTCTCTGTTCCACGCCTACCGCTTCGGTTCCTGCCTCCCCGCCCAATGAGGGAAGATTTGACAGTGGATTGACGCAGGCGGGCCGCACCGGGCAAGAACGGTGCGGTTCTGTTCATCATGCGGCGGATTTCGCCTGGCTGTTTTCCTCCTGTGGTCGTGGTTCGTTGCAGCCCATAGATAATCAGGCTACTTCTTTTTCTTTTTATCTTTCTTCTTTTTGCTCTTCATTTCACCTTCTCCTTTCTCAGTTATTTGTTGCCTGTTATTTCTTTGCCGGTGCGGGCGGTATGGGGGCGGCCTTGTCCAGCGCCACGTTCAGCGTCAGAACATTGACGACTGGTTCGCCCAAAAATCCCAGGGGCCGGCCCTGCGTACTCTGCTTCACCAGGCCGCGAACGGTGTCTTCGGAGACGCTCCTTGCTTTGGCGATGCGGGCGATCTGTAGTTCAGCGTTGGCCGGGGTGATGTGCGGATCCAGGCCGGACGCGGACCGGGTGACGGCGTCTACGGGAACCGGCGTGCTGTCCGCCAGGCCATTGTCCTTGCGGTAGGCCGCCGCCAGGTCTTTGATGCCGTCGAAGTTTGAGGGGTCATCTTTCCCGCTCGCCAGCTTAGGCTTGTGAATGCCGTTGATCAGCTTGTCGCTGGTTGGGCCAAGATTGGTGCCGCTGCTGGCCGTGGGGTCGTAGCCGCCGCCCGCCGCCGAGGGGCGCGGGTGGAAGTATTCGGGCTTGGCGAAGCCCTGTGCCAGCAACTCCGAGCCGACGACCTGGCCCTGGGCGTTCGTGAGGAGGCTGCCGTTCGCCTGGTGCCTGAAGGCGACTTGGGAAAGCCCCCAGACGACGAGGGGATAGACGCCGCTGACGACCAGCAGCAGGACGAGGGTGATCCGTATTGAGATGAGCAGTTGTTTTGCCATTGGGTGATCCTTTGGACCCGGCCCTGAAGGGCCGGGTCCCGAAGTCTAATGCGCCGGAGCGCAGTGCAGCAGGACGAGGATCTGGTCCAGAAGCCAGATGAAGGGGAACGGCAGAATGATGCCGCCCAGACCCCAGACGGCTAGATTGCGGCGCAGCAGGGCGGCCGCGCCCATCGGGCGATACGGGACGCCGCGCAGGGCCACGGGGATCAGCGCGATGATGATCAGCGCGTTGAAGATAATCGCCGCCAGGGTCGCCGAGTAGGGCGAGTGCAGCTTCATGATGTTCAACGCCCATAGCGGCCCGTGGGCTGCCCCCGATACTAGGTACAGTGTCGAGAACATGGCCGGGATGATCGCAAAGTATTTGGCGACGTCGTTGGCGATGGAGAATGTCGTCAGCGCACCGCGCGTCATCAGGAGCTGCTTGCCGATCTCGACGATCTCGATCAGCTTGGTCGGGTTGGAGTCCAGGTCCACCATGTTGCCCGCCTCTTTGGCGGCCTGAGTGCCGGAGTTCATGGCGACGCCCACATCGGCCTGCGCCAGCGCGGGGGCGTCGTTGGTGCCGTCGCCGGTCATTGCCACCAGCCGGCCCTCGGCCTGCTCCTTCTTGATGAGCGCCATCTTGTCTTCGGGTTTGGCCTGGGCCAGAAAATCGTCCACACCTGCCTCCTGCGCGATGGCCGCCGCCGTCAGCGGGTTGTCGCCCGTGATCATGACGGTCTTGATGCCCATCGCCCGCAGGTGGTCGAAGCGCTCCCGCATCCCCCCCTTGACGATGTCCTTGAGGTAGATGACGCCTAGAGGCCGCTCGTTCAGGACCACGGCCAGCGGCGTCCCGCCCTGCTTGGAGATGCCGTCGGCGATCTCCTGGAGGGCCGCAGGGACAGAACCGCCGCTCTGCTTGACGTAGTCTGCGACGGCCTGCACCGCGCCCTTGCGGACGCGCGTCCCGTTCATGTTCAGGCCGGACATGCGCGTTTGGGCGGTGAAGGGGATGAATTCCGCGCCTTCTTCCAGATGCCGCCCGCGCAGCCTGTATTTCTCCTTCGCCAGTACGACGATGGAGCGGCCCTCGGGCGTCTCGTCCGCCAGAGATGAGAGCTGGGCGGCGTCCGCCAGCTCGTTCACGTCCACGCCGGGCAAGGGCATGAACTCCGCTGCCTGCCGGTTGCCCAAGGTGATGGTGCCGGTCTTGTCCAGCAGCAGCACGTCCACGTCGCCCGCCGCCTCGACGGCTTTGCCGGACATGGCAAGCACGTTATACTGCATGACGCGATCCATGCCCGCGATACCGATGGCCGAAAGCAGGCCGCCGATGGTCGTCGGGATCAGGCACACCAGCAGGGCGATCAGGATGGTGATGCTGGGTGCCGTGCCGGCCATCCCCGCACCCTGCGCCTGGCCGACGTTATACTGCGCGAACGGCAGCAGGGTGACGGCCGCCAGCAGGAAGATGATGGTTAGGCCCGCAATCAGGATGTTCAGCGCGATCTCGTTGGGCGTCTTCTGCCGCGAAGCGCCTTCGACCAGCCCGATCATGCGGTCAATGAAAGTCTCGCCCGGATTGGCGGTGATCTCGACTTTGATGCCGTCTGAGATAACTTTGGTGCCGCCCGTCACGGCGCTCCGGTCGCCGCCGGCCTCGCGGATAACCGGGGCCGACTCGCCCGTGATGGCCGACTCGTCCACGCTGGCGATGCCCTCGATGATCGTGCCGTCGCTCGGAATGACGTCACCCACTTCGCAGACCACGACATCACCTTTGCGGAGGTCCGGCGCCCCCACCTCCTCGATCTGCCCGTTCTTGCCCAGCCGCTTGGCCCTGGTCGTCGTGCGCGTTTTACGCAGCTCGTCGGCCTGCGCCTTGCCGCGCCCCTCGGCGATGGCCTCGGCGAAGTTGGCGAACAGGACGGTGAACCAGAGCCACATGGCGATCTGCCCGGTAAACGCGCGCTCCCAGCCGCCCATGTGGATGCCGGCAGCGGGGAGGAAGCTGCCCAGGAACACCAGTGTCGTGACGACGCTGCCGACCCAGACGACGAACATGACCGGGTTCTTGGCCTCGGCGCGTGGGTCCAGCTTGGTGAACGCATCGCGCAGGGCGCGGCGGACGATGGGCGGGTCGAACAGGGGCCGCGCGCGCTTGCCCGGCGGCGGAACCGAAGGGGCGGTTCCGGTCGGTTCCGTGCCGTTCGCGGCTGTCGCCTGTGGATTTTGTTGAATGGTTGCCATAGTTTGTTCTCACGACGCCCGGCCTTTCAAGGCCGGGCTACCCCCAGTGTAAGTGCCTCCGGCACTGAGGAACAGCGTCCAGAAGCATGTCCTTAGTCGCGTAGCGACTTTCACTGGGGGTAGCCCGGCACTTCCAGTGCCGGGTTTCTAAAACGTCTTCCCCGAGTGCATCAGGAAGTGTTCCACGACGGGACCCAGCGAGACGCCGGGGAAATAAGTCAGCGCGCCGACGATAACGATGACGCCCACGAGCAGGCCCGCGAACAGCGGCGTGTCCGTCGGGAACGTGCCCGCACTCGCTGCCATGCGCTTCTTTCGGACCATGCTGCCCGCAATTGCCAGCAGCGGGACGATCATCAGGAAGCGCCCCACAAGCATGGAAATGCCCTGCGTCAAGTTCCAATACGGCGTGTTGACCGAGATGCCGGCGAAGGCGCTCCCGTTGTTGCCCGTGGTCGAGTCATAGGCGTACAGCATCTCCGAGAATCCGTGCGGCCCGCTGTTGTTGGTGTTGGCCGATGCCAGCACATTGGCGTTTCCAGCCGCCGTGTTCCAGTAGGCGGCGGGGTGGGGAACGTGCGTCACGCTGGCGACTGCCGTGAACAGCAGCACGTCGGCGGCCAGCACCAGAGTCGCCAGCATCGCCATTTTGATCTCGAACGCCTCCACCTTCTTGCCCAGATATTCGGGGGTGCGCCCGACCATCAGGCCCGCGATGAACACGGCCAAGATGGCGTACATCAGCATCCCATACAGGCCCGCGCCGACGCCGCCGAAGATCACCTCGCCGGTCATGATGTTCGCCATCGGGACCAACCCGCCGATGGGCGTGTACGAATCGTGCATGGAGTTGACCGCGCCGCAGGAGGCGTCCGTCGTGACCGTCGCGAAGAGGGCCGAGCGGGCAATGCCGAAGCGCGTCTCCTTGCCCTCCATGTTGCCCCCGCTGTCGCCCAGCACGGAAGCCCGTGTCTCGACGCCCTGAGCGGCGATCAGCGGGTTACCCCGCGCCTCCTGCACATAGGCGACCGAGACGCCGAGGAGGAACAGGAAGCCCATCGCGCCCCACAGCGCCCAGCCCTGCTTGACGTTGCCGACATACAGGCCGAACGTGTAGACGATGCCCGCCCCGATCAGGAAGATGGAAAGCACCTGCACGAAGTCCGTCAGGGCGTTGGGGTTCTCGAACGGGTGGGAGGAGTTAGCATTCAGCGGCCCGCCGCCGTTGGTCCCCAGCATCTTGATGGCTTCCTGTGAGGCATAAGGGCCGCCGGGAATAGTTTGGGAGCCTCCCTCAATGCCCGTCACCGTTTGGTAGGCGTGGAAGTTCTGGACCACCCCCTGCGAGCACAAAAACAGCGCATACACCAGGCAGATGGGTAGCAGGACATAAACCGTCGCGCGAGTCAGGTCCACCCAAAAGTTGCCGATGCTCGCCGCCGAGCGGCGGCCCAGGCCGCGAACCAGCGCGATGGCGATGGCGATGCCCGTGGCCGCCGAGAAGAAGTTGTGCGAGGCTAGCCCGACCATCTGCGAGAAATACGACATCGTGTTCTCGCCGGAGTACGCCTGCCAGTTCGTATTGGTGGTGAACGAGGCCGCCGTGCTGAAGGCGAGGTCCGGGGTCATCGCCGTCGCATAAGACGGCGCGTTCTTGGCATCGCCGAAGTGCATTGGGTTCAGCGGGAGGAACGCCTGCCAGCGCAGGATGGCGTAGGTGACGACAAGCGTGACCACGCTGAACAGCAGCATCGCCAGCGTGTAGGTTGTCCAGGGCATTTCCTCGTCTTCCTTGACGCCGCCGACGGCGTAGATGAGGCGCTCGACGGGACGGAAAACGGGCGTCAGCCAGGTTTTCCGTCCCTCGAAAACCTTGTACATAATGGTCCCGAAAGGCTTTGTCAGGGCGAGGATCAGCCCGAAAAAGAGGACGATCTGAAACCAGCCGATGGCAGTCATTGCGAATGCTCCTTAAAAGTGCTCCGGCCGAATCAGCGCATATAGCAGATAGATCGTCAGCCCGACCGCTGCGATTCCCGCGCTCCAGATTTCCATAGATCACTCCTTTAGCTGGTCACATCCGTGAGTGTAGCCGACCGCGATCGCGAAAAATACGAGCGTGGTCAGTAAGAACAGAATGTCTTGCATCCCAGCCGCCTCCCTGTGCGGCATGGCGACATGGTATCCGATTCCGTATAAAGAAGGTGTAAAGAAGGGGAAGGGGAACGTAAAGATTGCGTAAAGATTGGGGGCTATGCGGTCAGCCCGTCGCTCGTGCGGAAGCGGTAGCCGACGCCGGGTTCGGTGACGATGAAGCGGGGACGGGCGGGAATGTCCTCGATCTTTTGGCGCAGGTGGCCGACATGGACACGCAGGTACTGGGTCTCTTCGACGTCTTCGGGACCCCAAACGGCGGCCAAGAGCTGCCGGTGGGTCACGACCCGGTCGGCGTTCTGGGTGAGGTAGCGCAGGATTCCGTACTCGTGCGGCGTCAGCTTGAGTTCTTGGCCGTTCTTGAAGACCAGCCGACGGGCATAATCCATGGTCAGGTCGGCCGCCGTGAACGTCGGCGCGTCGGCGGGCTGCGCGCGTCGGTGACGGCGCAGGGCAGCGCGGATGCGCGCCGTCAGCTCGTCCATGCCGAACGGTTTGGTCAAATAATCGTCCGCGCCCTCGTCCAGCGCCTGCACCTTCTGCCGCTCCTGGGCGCGGGCGGACAGGACAATGATAGGCACGTCGCTCCAGGCGCGCAGGCGGCGGCAGACCTCCAGCCCGTCCATGCCGGGCATCATCAGGTCCAGGATGACCAGGTCGGGCGCGGCAAGCGACGCCAAGCGCAATGCTTCCTCGCCGTCCCCAGCCGCGCGGACCTCATAGCCCTGCGCCCGCAGGCCGCCCAGGACGGCGCGGCGGATCTCAGGCTCGTCGTCCACGATGAGTATGGAAGGGGCTTCGATCTGCATGGGAACAGTCTACTCGATTGGCAGCGAAAAAGAGAAGATCGCGCCGGGCGGCCCACTGTGGGGAGCATCCCGCGCCCAGATGCACCCGCCGTGTGCTCCGATGACGGCGCGGCAGAGGGCCAGCCCCAACCCCGTCCCATGAACCGTGCCGCCGGCGTGGCGAGCACTCCGATGAAACCGCGTGAAAATGGCCTCTTCGTCACCTGAGGTGATGCCCTCGCCGAAGTCCCGTACATCCACCCGGACGACGGGTGGCGTGGTCTCAGCCAAAGACAGCGAGACATGAATGGGGCTGCCGGAGGGCGTGTACTTGGCCGCATTGCCCAGCAGGTTGGTGAGGACCAGCGCGATCTGGACGTAGTCAGCGCGTATCAGGGGCAGATCGTCGCCGGTCGTGACCTGGACACGGTCTGCGTCCGGTTCGGGCAGGCGATCCAGGGCAGTCCCGACGATCTCCAGCAAGTCGCACCAGTCCTTGCTCGGGTTCCATGCGCCGGCCTCCAAGCGAGACAGGTCCAGCAGGTTGCTTACCAGAGTTGTCAGCCGGTCCGCCTCGACATCAATCGTCTCGACCGCCTCGGCGCGGGCCGCCTCGGGCCAGACGGCCCCGCGCGACCGCAGACCGGAGGCGGCAGCCTTGATGGCGGCCAGCGGCGTCCGCAGTTCGTGCGAGACCAGCGATAGCAGGGCGTCTTTGAGGGTGTCCGCCTCGCGCAAGGCCGCCGCTTGGGCGGCCTCGTCTGCCAGCGTCTGGCGGGCGATGACGACGGCGGCGTAGTTCGCCAGGGCCAGGATCAAGCGCTGGTCCTGCTCCGTGAACGGCCTGCCGTCCGAACGCGGGCCGACGTGGAGCGCGCCCACCAGGCTGCCCTGCGCCCGCAGCGGGACATAAACGCCGATCTCGGACCCCTTTGGCTCTCGCTCGCCGGGGGCGCCCATCCCTTCGAGCGCCTTCTCCCAGAGATGGCGGGTCGTGCCGAACCCGATGACCTGGAAGTGCTCCGCCGCCACCTGCGAGAGCTGCGCGATGCGGCGGAGGTCTTCGGGCGAAAGCGGCTCCGTGGGAAACGTGGCGACGGGGAGGAGCGCCTCGGACCCGGTGCGGCGCAGGACGACGCACCGGGTCGCCCGGCACGCTTGCACGATCCGCTCCGCCAGGGCAGGCAGCAGCCGCGCGGCCTCTATCTCGCTGCTGATGGCCTCACCCGCCTCATATAGCGTCCGTGTTTCGTGCTCGCGCGTCTGCGCCGCTTCGGTCTGCCGCCGCGCTTCCGACGCCAGCCAGGCCGTCGTCATGGCGGCGATGAGAAAAATGACCAGCGAGAGCCAGTCACGCGGGTCGCTGACCAGGAACTGATGAAATGGCGGCAGAAAAAAGAAATCCCAGCACAGGAAGCTGAGGATCGCGCCCGCAAGGGCCGGCGCGAAGCCGAACCGGAGGGCGCAGGCAATAACGACCGGCAGGTACAGCAGCGACGCCTGTCCTTTGTCCAGCGAAAAGCGGAACAGCCAGAGCGTGCCGGTGGCGGCCAGCGTCCCCGCCGTTGCCCACGCGAACCCCTTGGCGGTGTCTGAAAAAGCAAGGTGCATGACAAAGAAAGAGGCCGCCGGGCAGCCTTTAACGTGAGAACAGAGCGCCCGAAGGCTGGGATAGGTGCCGCCTACCCTTTGATTTTACTCGCGTTGCGCCGCTTGATCACCTCGTCGGTGATAACGCCCAGAAGAATGACCGCGCCGACAACGGCGAAGTTGAGCGAAGAGGGGATGTTCAGCAGGTTCACCAGGTTTTGCAGTACTTGCAAGAGCGCCGCCCCGATCAGGATGCCGATGATCGAGCCTTCCCCGCCGCGCAGGGAGCACCCGCCCAGAACGGCGGCGGCAATGCCGTACAGCTCATACGACTGGCCGTGCGAGGAAGGGGAGATCGAGTTGGTATAGAAGGCGATCAGGATCGCCGCCAGCCCCGCCAGCAGACCCGAAATCACATACGCTCCCGCGATGATGCGTCGCGAGTTGACGCCCGAATAGCGGGCGGCTTCCTCGTTGCGGCCTACGGCGTACAGGTAGCGGCCATAAACGGAACGATGGAGGACGATGCCCATGACCAGCGCGGTCACCAGCAGCAGCACGAACGGCACGGGGACACCCAAGATGCTGCCTGTCGCCAGGACTTGCAGCATCTCAAAGCCATGCGCGTCGCCGAAACCCATTGTCCCGTCTCCAGCGATGAACCGGGCGATTCCTCGGTAGAAGAGCAGGCCGCAAAGCGTTACGATGAACGGCTGCAAGTTGACGCGCGTAATCAAGAACCCGTGGAACACGCCGATGAGGGCGCCGCCGACAAGTACCGCGAGCACGGCCAGCGGCCACGGCCAGTGCCACTCCGTCAGCATCATGGACAGCAGCACGCCGAGCAGGGCGAAGAGAGAGCCGACCGAGAGGTCAATGCCGCCCGTGATGATGACAATGCCCGCGCCGATGCTAAAAATGCCGTACAGGCCGATCAGCCGAGACGTGTTTTGGAGGTTGTCTACATGGATGAACGTGCCGTGCGACATGGCGGTGACAAAGATACACAGCACGATGAGCAGCACGAAGATGCCCAGCTCCTTGCTGGCGTTGGCGATCGGCAGGCGCGGCCCCTCGGGCCGGGCCGACAGGCGAGGCGTGCCCTGCCCGTCGCCTGGACTTGTTTCTTGCTTGATCATAAGTTCCCCTTCGCCGCATGGCCGACGGCGAGTTGCATGACGGACTCTTCCGACGCCTCGGCGCGCAAGACGAAGCCGGTGACGCGGCCCTCGTGCATGACCGCGATGCGGTCGCTCTGGCCGAGCACTTCCTCCATATCGCTGCTGATCATCAGGACCGCGACACCTTCTTTCGCCAGCCCGCGCATCAGGTCGTAGATTTCGGCTTTCGCCCCAACGTCAATGCCGCGCGTCGGCTCGTCGAAGATCATCACCTTCGGCTCCAGCGACAGCCACTTGGCGAGGACAACCTTCTGCTGGTTGCCGCCCGACAGGTTGCGCGCCAGAAAGTCCACGGACGGCGTCTTGACCCGGAGCGCCTGACTCGCCTTCTGGGCCACCGTCTCTTCCAAGCCCCGTTGGATCAGCCCGCCGGGCGCATAGCGCGTCAGCACAGGCATGGTGATGTTGTCGCGGATCGCCATGTCCACGATCAGGCCCGACCGGCGGCGGTCCTCGGGCGCGAGATAGATGCCGTTCTGAATGGCGTCGCGCGGCGACCGGATGGTGAGCGCCTGCCCGTCCAGCGTCAGCGTGCCCCCCAGCGACGGGTCCACGCCGAAAATGGCTTGGGCCACCTCGGAGCGGCCCGCGCCGACCAGCCCTGCCATGCCCAGAATCTCGCCCGCGCCGATCTCGAAATTGACTTCCTGCTGGGGGTAGCGCCGCGTCCGCAGTCCGCGCACGGCGAAGCGAGTTGGTTTTGGTGCCGGATTGGCGGGGGCCTGGAACTTTTCCAGGTCGCGCCCGACCATCAGGCTGACCATGCGGTCGTGGGTAATCTCGGCGTGGCTCAGGCCTCCGGCATTCTGGCCGTCGCGCAGACCGACCACGCGGTCCGCCATCTCCTTCACCTCGCCCAAACGGTGCGAGATGTAGATGATGGAGACGCCCCGTGCGCGCAGCTCCTTGACGACTTGAATCAGCCGCTCCGTCTCGGTCAGCGTCAGGGACGATGTCGGCTCGTCCATGATGATGATGCGCGCCTGGAGCGAGAGCGTCTTGGCGATCTCGACCATCTGCTGCTGGGCCAGCGCGAGTTGTTTTAGCGGCGTCCGGCTGGAAACATTCAGCCCTAGCTGGTCTAGATACGGCTGCGTCTCGGCCTGCATCCGCGCGCGGTCGAGCAGGCGCAGTGGCCCGCCGGTCGTCGGCTCGCGGCCCAGGAAGACGTTGCCGGCCACGTCCAGGTTGTCCAGGACGTTCAGCTCCTGGTGGATGAAGCCGACCCCGGCGCGCGTCGAGTCGTTGACCGACTGGATTACGATCGGCTGACCGGCGATCTTGATCGTGCCCTCATCCGGCTGGTGGACGCCGCCCAGGATCTTCATCAGGGTGGATTTGCCCGCGCCGTTCTCGCCGATCAGAGCGACCACCTCGCCGGGCCAGACCGAGAGGCTGACGCCTTTCAGTGCCTGCACCCCGGCGAAGCGCTTGGAAATGCCTTCCATCTCCAGAAGTGGTCCGGCCCCCGCTCCCGGTCCGGGAGTCGCGTAGGCTTCCGCCATGTCTAGCCTCCCAGCTTCTTCTTTTGCTTCGCCAAGAAGTCGGCCAAATTGTCTTTCGTGATCGCCTCGTTGGGGATAATCATCAGCTTGTTGGCTGGGATGCCGCTCTTGTCACCTTTTGCCAGAGCCGCCAGAAGCTGGACGGACTTGTACCCGAACGTGTAAGGGTCCTGGACAACGGTCGCGTCAATCGTGCCGTCTTGGATGCCTTCGGGAGTCCCAGGGTCGGTGTCGAAGCAAATAATCTTGATCTTGCCAGATTTGCCCGCTTCCTTAACGGCGTTGTAGATCGCCGGGCCATTGTAGCTCCAGATACCCACCTCAGCGGCCAGATCGGGTGTGCTGACTAGGGCATCAGCGGCGTTCTTCTTGGCGGCGGTGTGGTCGGTGTCGTCGGTGCGGACGGCTACGATCTGGACTTTGGTCCCTTTCAGAGCGTCCTGAATGCCGGAGATGCGGTCCTTGGCATTCTGGGCGTCCGCCTTGCCGACGAAAAGCATGATCTTCCCGCCCTGCGGCAGCGCTTTATTGATCAGGCCGCCCGCCATGACGCCCGCTGCGTGGTTGTCGGTGCCGATGTAGCACAGCCGGTTGCTCTTGGCTGCATCACTGTCCGAGGTAATCAGGTTGGTCTTAGAGGCGACGGTGTTCAGGAACGGCGTCTCGTTCGTCGGGTCCACGGGACTGATGGCGATTCCCTTGACGCCCTTGGCGAGCAGGTCATTTACGTCCTGGGTCTGCGTGGCCGCCGAGCCGTCGCTGGGCATGATGAACTGGACATCAACGTTCTTGAGGTCCTTCGCTGCCGCCTCGGTCCCTTTGCGGCAGATAGTCCAGTAGTCGGAGGGGTTGTTGGTGACGAACGCAAGCTGTGTGTGGTCGCCGCTCGCTGCCGGCGTGGCGGCTGGGGCGGTGCTGCTGCCGGCGCCGGTCGTGCCGCCTCCGTTTGAATCGTTGTGGCAGCCGGCCAGCAGCATCAAGGTGAGCGCAGCCGCGCCGAGAGTAGCAGGTCGGCGGAACATGAATTGGGTGGTCAAGAGTTTCTCCTTTGGCTCATTCCGAGGGGTATTGGGAAATGCTTACATTAAGTTCGACGCCGAGGGCCTTTCCACCTTCCATTCCAGGATGCCGCCGGAAAATCCGTCTTGAAGCTGGATTTCGAGCTTCAGCGCAGTCGTGGTGATGGCGGGGAAGGTGACTCGGTTGTACCCGTCTTTGTTTGTGCCGTAGGTCGTCGCCCCCGCGACAGGCTTGAAGGTGTCGCCGTCTTTAGTGAGTAGTCGCCAGGAGCGGGGAACGCGGCACTGGCCGGCGTCGGTGTCGTCAAACCAGTAGACCGAGACAGCCGATGTCTGGACGGGATGGGGGTAGTCGTACTGCACCCACTCAGACGTGCCCTTGTGGTCCCAGAAAGTCAGGCGCGGGACGGCCTGATCGTTCGAGTTTTTCGGCTCCATCCCATCCGCGACAGCGTCTATGTCATCGTGGATGAATGACGCCGTGATTGTCCGGTCGGGCTTGACGGGCGCCATCCAGTCATGTGCGTCCGCGCCTGTTCCGACAGTGGGGAAGGACGTGATCCGCAGGCGAGCCGCGCCCATCGGGATCAGCGTCACCGTCTCAACCGGCTCAGTCGTCCGGGCGGGGCTGGGCTGGAGGACAGTCACGACGTTGTCCCGGTCGGCCTGCCAATTGGGAATCTTGCGCGCCTTCGCGCGCAGCTCGACGGGGTTGGCCTCGTGCGTCCAGGGGTTCGCGGAGAGCCTTCCGCCCTTTCGTACCAGATCAAAGGACTGTCCGGGGTTCGTTTTGTCAATTTCCAGCCCGTAGTTCCACGCCGAGGTCGGATACACCGCGTATTCCGGCCAGCGCTCCGTCCCGGCGTAGCGGTGCCACTTCTCGCTGATCGCCAGCGAGTAGGTCAGGGGGCCGTGGTCCACCGACACGGAGTTCTGGTTCTTCTCCCACGTCCGCACCGAGACGCTCATCGGCAGGTGCAGGGTCACGCTGTCGCCATTTCGCCATTCGCGCTCCACCACGAGGTACGACCCGGCCTCGGCCTGGACCGCGACGGGCTTGCCGTTGACCCGGACGGTGGGCGTGGCACACCAGGCGGGGACGCGCAGGTAGAGTGGGAACGAGACCGTTTTGGGCGCGGTCAGCTTGAAATTCACCGTGTCGCCGAACGGGTACTCCGTTTCCTGCGTCATCGTCACCGGCGTTCCATTCCCGACCTTCGCCTTCACCTCGGACGCGCCGTACAGGGACGCGCACAGGCCGCGGTCTGCCGTCGCCAGCCACATCTCCTGGGCGTAATAGGGCCAGCCCATGCCGTAGTTGTGTGGGCAGCAGCGGTAGTCGTGGATGCCGGGCTTCAGGGCCTGCATCGGGAAACCGTTGTCAAAATCCTTCCCCTTCGGCGCGTTGTCGAGCTGGATGGAGTTGGCGCTGGTGATGTAATGTGTCACCTTGCCCTGCGGGTCGAAGGCGGCGGGCAGGGAGTTGAAGGCGATGTACTCGCAACGGTCCGCCCAGAGCGGGTCGCCCGTCAGCCGGGTCAGCATCTCGAAGGAGTGCATGAATTCGACGATGCCGCAGGTCTCGAAGCCTTGGCGCGGGTCGCCGAAGCCGGGCCGGCAGTTCTCGTCGCCCGCGAAGCCGCCGCCGGGGAACTGGCCGTACAGGTCCATGACGTGATCATAGTTGCGGTAGACGGCGTCCCGGTGCTTGGCGTCCCCCGACTGGAGCCAGTATTCCCCCGGCTCCCGGAAGCCCTGGGCCACGTTGACGTTGTGCCAGGTCGGCATCCCGTCCGTGTAGTCCGCCGAGTGGTCGTGGATGCGCTGGGCGAGGTCCAGCAGCCACGCCCCGCCGGTGCGATTATACAGCCAGTGGATGGTCTCGATGTTGTCGCCCCAGCGGACGCCCGCCCAGCTTTTGAGGAACTGCCCCGCCGGGACCTGATCCTGGAACTGGAAATACTTGGTTAGGAAGGTGAAGACATGCGTGTCGCCCGTGTACTCGTGGTATGATTGCAGGGCGTTCAAGATCGGCATGTGCGGCCACATGTCCGGCCCGCCGTCGAGCGAGGTCCGCAGGTTCTTCGGCCCGAACCAGCCGTCCACCGACTGGCTCGCCATGATGCCATGCACCCATTTGGTCGCCAGCGCGATGATCCGCTGATCCCCCAGCACATAGCCCAGGTCGCCAAACCCGCGCAGCCAGTACGGCACTTCCTCCCACCCGACCGTCGAATTGGCGTCCACCCAGCCGTTGCCTTCGTACTTGAGGTAGTCCGAAACCTCCGGCATCCGCCCGCACAGCCCTTCGGCCTGGAGCAAAAGCTGCTGCCTGATCCAGCCCAGGGGCGTGACGCTCCCCGTCGGCAGCTTGGTGAACGCCGTCGCCGTCAGCGGCGCGCGGTTAGGTGTATAGAACCCGCCCGCCGTCGTCGTCTTCGCCAACCGCACCGCCCGTGCGCCCCCCGTCGCGGCTTCCGTTCGTTCGGCAACTCCACCCGCCAGCACGGCCCCGCCTGCGGCGGCAAGGCTTTTTTTGAGAAAATCACGTCGTTTCATTTTACTGTTATACCTCAGTTTCTTTCATTAGTCTGCCGTACAGTGTCAGGGAGCGTGGGAAGGCTCTCGGCGGCGTTGTGCGCGTATCAGGAACCCGGCAAGGGCGGCCCGCACGCGCATCCTCCGGGGCGTGCCTAACCGCCCGGCGGTAGTGTCGGATGGGCTGGCGTTCAGCCGGTCCGAGATTCGCGCTATCCACTCACGCCTAGCCGTTTCGGCTTCTAAATCTGCGGACGCGCGCCCGGCGAGAGCAGGCTGCCGAAGCCGAACACCCCCTGCATTCTCACCTTTGGCGGCAGACATAAAGGGGTGTCTCGAAGTCCGCTCATCTGGGGAAGTGATAAACGCGCCGAGGAATTAGGGCGACGGGGTGAAGCCTGCGGGTGCAATAGGGGCAACAAGAACAGTCGTTGCGAAGAATCAAGTGCCGGAGCATAAATGGGCGCATCGAAACAGCCTTCCCGTCACCCGCCGACAAACGTCACGCCCTCGTCCGCCACGGCTTCACCCAAACGATACGCTGTCTCGCCCGCCGCCCGCAGCCGCATCAGAGTGTCTTCCGCCGCATCGGGGGCGACGACTAGCACGAACCCGATGCCCATGTTGAACACGCGGAACATCTCGGCCTCGGGCACGCCGCCTGTGTCCTGGATCAGACGGAAGAGCGGCGGAACCTCCCACGCGCCCCGGTCAATCTGAACGCCGACGCCGGGGGGCAGGACGCGCGGGATGTTGTCCACAAACCCGCCGCCCGTAATGTGTGCCATCGCCTTGACTTTAACCCCCCCAGGATTGGGGGCGGGGGGGGCTTCCTCCAGCAGCGGGAGGATAGCGGGCGCGTAGCAGCGGTGCGGCCAGAGCAGGGCATCGCCCAGCGTCACACCGCCCAGGGCAAGGACGGGGGCGTCCAGCGCCATCCCGGCATTTTCCAGCAGCGCCTGCCGCGCCAGCGAGTAGCCGTTCGTGTGCAAGCCGTCCGAGGCTAGGCCGAGCACGACATCCCCCGGCATCACGCCCGCCCCGTCTACGATTCTGCTCCGCTCCACCAGCCCGACGATGCAGCCCGCCAAGTCGTACTCGCCCGGCCCGTACAGCCCCGGCATCTCCGCCGTCTCGCCGCCGATCAGGGCGCACCCCGCCGCCCGGCAGCCGTCCGCCAGCCCCTTGACAACATCGGCCGCCACACATGGCTCCAGCTTGCCGGTCCCGAAATAGTCCAGAAAGAACAGCGCGCGGGCGCCCTGCACCAGAATGTCGTTGACGCAGTGCGACACCAGATCCCTGCCCACCGTGTCATGCCGCCCCGTCGCAAACGCGATCTTTAGCTTGGTCCCGACCCCGTCAATGCTCGACACCAGCACCGGGTCTTTCAATGTACCGAGGGCCGACAGCGCGAACATGCCGCCGAAGCTGCCCAAATCCGTCAGAACGCCCGGTGTCAGCGTCGTCTTGATGTGCGCCTTCATGCGCCCCACCGCGTCCGTCGCCGCGTCAATGTCCACGCCCGCCCGCGCATACGCGCTGCTGTTTTCTGAATTGCTCATAGGGGTTGTTTAGCGAGGCTCCGGGAGATGGCTTACGAATCTGCTTAACCGCGCCAGCGCATCGTTAAACAACACTGTTGGGCCTGGCCCCCCTCCGGGATGAACCAGGGAGTTGCGGCGGCGTCGAACCTCATGCACACGGATCTTAAGCGGTGACTCAATGGGTGGCCTCTGCCGCTGCGCCACGCGGTCGATCAGCCAGACCGCACGGGCCTCTTCCGGGACTGTGAGGGTGGGGTGGTGCTGCGCCAAATGCTCCCTCAGCATTCCCTCAAAGATCGAGAACAAGCGGATTGTCGAGTTTCATGTCATTATGAACAGTGGAGAGCGTAAACGAGGGTGCATGCGGTAGTCTTCTTGGTAACCACACCAACAGAAAGCTACACGCATGCACGTCCATTCTAACGCAACCACCAACAAA